>Ga0102587_1000006_pt1 | contig 521303 bp, 415 predicted proteins | sample AraplaF_Col_mTSA_FD_76853 | JGI IMG/M metagenome (GOLD analysis project Ga0102587, IMG submission 76853) | Arabidopsis root microbial communities from the University of North Carolina, USA - plate scrape MF_Col_mTSA (SPADES assembly) (version 2) | ecosystem: Host-associated > Plants > Roots >...
CATGCCGCCGAACTTTGCTTTCCAGTTGTAGAACGTAGCCTCGGCAATGCCATATTTCCGGCTTAGGTCCGACACCTTGGTGCCGGCTTCGGCCTCCTTGAGTACCGCAATGATCTGCTCTTCCGTAAATCGCTTTTTCATGCCTGCCTCCCAGTTGGCAGACTCTAGCTTAGCACCGTACTAATTTAGGGTAGCAGGTCAGAAGGACGTGGGCTGCCCCAATCAAACAGTCCTTAATAACCGAAGGTTATTAAGGACTGCTTGACTTCGATGCGCTCTGGTTTCTCTACCGGGCGCGATGATTCAGCGTGTGATTATTCCCTGTTGCTCGCGCGTCGACGCTATCTATGCGGCAGGCCCATTTATCTTGTCTAGGTAGGTGCGCATCTGTTCGCCAATCTGCTCCTGAGCCGTGAACTTGGCTAAACCAATCATTGTAGAATCGGTATCTTGAGCGCGCGTGCGTTACCCCGGCTGGCCCAGGCTACCGCAGCATCGTCGCAGCCATTTTGGTATAGCTTTGGTGGGGAATTTTCAAATGAGAATTATGAGTCTGAATGGCTGGGGCGGTAAGCTGCATGAGGAGCTGGTATCCTATCTTCGATCCGAACAACCGGATGTGCTGTGCTTGCAAGAGGTCATCCACAGCCCGGAGACTGTCAAAGATTGGCTGACCTATCGGGATGGAGATCATGTATTGCCGCAACGCGCGAATTTCTTTCGCGACGTTATGGCGACGCTTCCGGACCATGTCGCCACATTCTGTCCCGCGGCGCAAGGAGTGCTCTGGGACGACGATAGAATGATTCCCTCGCAATGGGGGTTGGCGACCTTCGTTCATCGCTCCCTCCCGGTCATCGCGCAAGCTCAGGGATTTGTGCACAAGTCGTTTTCTCCGCACGGATATGGGGACCACCCGAGGTCCCGTTCCGCCCACGCGCTCCGGCTTTACGACTACACACGGAATCGAGCGATTTGTATCGCGCACATGCACGGGCTGCGCGATCTCAATGGGAAGATGGACACACCCGAACGGCTTGCTCAGGCACACCGGCTGGCAGAACTGGTGTCTCGCGTTGCCGAGCCGGACGATCCGCTGATTGTATGCGGGGATTTCAACGTGGAACCTGACAGCGAAACCTTCCGGATTCTAGCCAATATCGGATTGCACGATCTGGTCACGGCCGGAGGCTTCGGCGGAACCCGCAACTCGCACTACCAAAAACCAGGAAAGTTCGCCGATTATATGCTGGTGAACCGGAAGGTTGAGGTTTGCGGTTTCGCGGTGGTAAACACGCCGGAGGTTTCGGATCACTGCCCGCTCATTCTCGAAATATGACCAGAATTGAGTGTGGCATAGCCGGAATTCACCCCGCCTTGCCATCCAGCCTGGCCGAGCGCAGGTATGGCAGGTAGACCGCCACATAGGCGAGGAAGGCCACGGCCCAGCAAGCGCCGCTGATGGCGAGCAGCAGCGCCTGTGAATCCAGGCCCAGCGCCGCCAGCACCCGCGTCAGCGCGCTGGCCTGAATCAATACAAACATGCAGCGCTCGGCGCGTCCGGCCTTCAGCGGCCGGCCCGTGTGGCCGAGTGCCGTGCGCGTGATCATGCCCAGTATCAGGCCGGCCATTGAGCCCACCGTCAGCGCATGAAAGCCGGCGCTGCTGCCGACCAGCTGCCAGCGCGAGAGCGCCAGCAATATCAGGCCGGCGGCAATCCACGCGTAGGACAGGTGCAGTATCCACAGCAAAGGCACATGCAGCGTGCGCATGGCCTGCCAACGCCACAGACGCAGCAGGATCAAGGCCGCCGCCGCCAGCGCCAGCGGCCCGAACAGCCATGCCGGCGCCTCGGCGATCCAGCACAGCGCCGACACGGCAAGCATGCCAAGCGACCAGCGATCCAGCCGGACCTGCACCCTGGGTGCGGTGCCCGGTGCACCGTTACGGGTGAACATGGGGAGTACGCGGGTGCCGATGGCCGCTTCCATCAGTACGATGATCAGCACGGCGGCGTGCACCGGCGCTGCTGGCGCGACGGCGATCCAGCCCAGCGCAGCCGCATGGAACACGGCGTTCGCTACCGCCAGCAATCCCAGCAGGCCCACCAGGAAGTAGTTGCGGCTGTTCCCGGATTTACGCATGACGCGCCACAACGGCCAGGTCGCGGTGGGCAGGAACAGCAAGTCGATCAGGGCGCCTGTGGCCGGCCCTGCCAGCAGCATGGCCAGGCGGCCAGCCAGCCACAGTCCCACCAGCGCGCGCAGATGGGCGCCGGTCGGCGTCCATAGCCCGGTCCAGTTATAACCGGCGGTGTAGAGGAAGCCGATCACGACCGCGACCGCCATGCCGAATACCATTTCGTGCATGTGCCAGCCAAAGCTCAGGTGCAGTGCCTCCCCTGCTTCCGTCGGAAGCCAACCAAGATACTGCGCCACCCACAGCGGCACGGCCAGCGCGGCGAATGCCGCCGCGGCCAGGTAGAAAGGACGAAAGCCCAGGCGCCACACAGGATTGCCGGATCTGCCCGCCGTGTCTGCCGGTTCCTCGATGCGTAATAAAGTCATGATCGCTTCCTTCGATGAGATAACGCCATTGTCCATCCCGCGAACTGCCGCGTGAAGATGTATCGCCGATACGCATAATCCAGATCAAGAAATCTCAAGCTCGCCTGGTCCCGGCGGGCGACTTTGGCGTAGTCTGAACGCATTGACCACTGAATGAGGAACCATGATGCAAACTGCCCTACTGAACATCGAAAACATGGAAGGCGAAGCCTGCGCCGACAAGATCACCGAGCTGCTGCGCGGCATACGCGGCGTCAGCGACGTGCAGGTGTCGCTGCGCGACAGCGTGGCCAGCGTGCTGCTGGACGCATCGCTGGTCACGCCGCCGGTGCTGGCCGATCGATTGTCGGCCGCCGGCTACCCCGCCGCCGCGCTGCGAGCGTCGGGCGGCTGCTGCGGCGGTTGCTGCGGCGCTTGAGCACAGCAGCGTCAGCCGCCGTGCTGCCTGCGGTGCTCGACTGCGTACACGGCAGCCTGCACACGGCTGCTGAGCTTGAGTTTTTTCAGGACGCTCTGAACGTGAATCTTGACCGTGCTCTCGGCCAGGTCCAGGTGGCGCGCGATGCCTTTGTTGCTGTCGCCGCGCGCCAGGCAGTCGAGAATTTCGCGCTCGCGCGGCGTCAGCCGATCCAGCTCCGACGGCACCGGCGCGGCCGCGCCATTCTGCAGCTGCGCCACCAGCTTGGCGGTCATGGCTTCGGCCACGACCGTTTCGCCGGCCGCCGCGCGGCGGATGGCGCGCGTCAGATAATCGGTATCGATGTTCTTGAGCAGGTAGCCGCTGGCGCCGGCCCTGAGCGCCGTGCTCAGGTCTTCCGCGTCCTCGGACACCGTCAGCATCACCACGGCGCTGTCCGGGCAGTCCTGCCGCATCAACTGCAGCGTTTCCACGCCCGACATGCCAGGCATGTTCAGATCCAGCAAGATCACCTGCGGCTTGAGCTGTTGCGCGCGCTTCACGCCTTCGAAGCCGTCGGCAGCCTCGCCCACAACCGAAAATTCCGGGTGCCGCTGCAGCAGCGAGCGTATGCCGCTGCGGAACAGGGTGTGATCGTCAACCAGCAGCACGCTGATGGTGGATTGTGCGCTTTCCATGTCTTCCTCTCGTTGTTTCAGGCCGCACGGCGCTGTGCGCGCGGCAGGTGCAGCACCACTTCGGTACCCGCGCCGGGCGCCGAAGTCAGCTGCAACCGGGCGTCGATGCGCTGGGCGCGCTCGTGCATGATATTGATCCCCACATGGGCTTCGCCCAGCGACGACAGCGATGCCGGATCGAATCCCTGGCCGTCGTCGCGGATGCTCAGCGTGAAGTCCTGCTGGTCGGCCAGCCGTATCCACACGTGGCGGGCGGCGGCGTGCTTGCGCACGTTCGACAGCGCTTCCTGCACAATGAACAGCAGCTGCAACTGATGCTCGCGCGGGAACGGCGCGCCGTCGCTGTCCGCCTCGAACTCCACCGCAATCCCGCTCTGGCGGCCGAACTTGTCGATGACCGTCTCCAGCGAGGACGCCAGCGTGCCCTCTTGCAAGCGGGTACGGAAGTTATGCAGCAGCTCGCGCACGTCCTGGTAGCTCTCCTCTACCCCGGCGCGCAGCGCGGGCACGATGCCTTCCACCTCATCGATCCGGCCTTGCGCCAGCGACTGCTCCAGCATCTGCACTTGCAGGTTAAGGAAGTTCAGGCCCTGGGCGATGCTGTCGTGCAGGCCCTGTGCCACCAGGTTGCGTTCCTCGGAAATGGCCAGCTCGCGGTCGCGTCCCTGCAGCCGCTGATTCTCGATGGCCGCCCCCAGCAACTGTCCGAGGGTTTCCAGCAGCGCGGTCTGCGCAGGCGAGAACACCGTGTTCTGGCGGAAGTGCAGGTTGAAAAAGCCCAGGTACAGATTGCGGCCGAAAATGTGGAAAATGGAGATCGTGGCAAAGCCTTCGCGCCGGCATTGCAGGTTGTGGCCGCTGTCCATGCGGCGCAGGTCGTGCACCACCGCAAGCTTGCTGACCACCGCTTCGCCGCACAGGCAGTCGCCCACCTTCAGGCAGCGCTCGGACTCGACCAGTTCCGCCGATATGCCCTGATGAACCAGCATGTGAATATTGTCGCGGTCCGGGTCCAGCACCCGGACCGAGCCGCCATCGGCCTGGAAGTAGTCGCAAATGCGCTTCAGGAAGCCGCGGCACATGGCTTCCGCGGCCTGCGGCTGCTGCAGGAAGGCGGCGCTTTCGTACAACAGCGCCAGTTCGCGGTTCTGCTGCTCCAGTTCGCAGGTCTTTTCGCGCACCCGCGCTTCCAGGCTGCCGTAGGAATCCTGCAACTTGTCCGCCATCTGGTTGAAGCCGTGGGCCAGCATGCCGAATTCATCGTTGCTGTCCACTGGCAGGCGCACGCCGAAATCCTGTTCGCGCATGCGTTCCAGGCCATTCTGCAGGCGCGTCACCGGCGCTACGATCATGTCGAACAGCAGATAGATGATGCTGACCGTGCCTATCATCGCCAACCCCAGCAACAGCAGTTGCGAAGCGCGCAGCCAGAAGTTGCGGTTCTCGCTGTCGTGTTCTATGCGCTGCACCAGGTCGTCGATGCGCCGCACGAAATGCTCGGTATATTGCTGGACCTGGTAACCTCGCGCCGGCGTCACCGACGGCGCGGCCATCAGCGCCCGCACGCGCGGCGTCAGTTGACTGCGCCACTGGTCTTGCAGAAGTGTAAAGTCGTCGCGGATGGCCGCTGCTGGCGGCAGGAACAACGGCCGCTGCGGATCGCCCTGCCGCAGCAGATCCATGGTGTCGTCGATGCGCTGCATTTGCGCGCGCAGCGCGGCTTCGGTCGAGGCGCGCGCGTCGTGATCGGGCAAGCGGCCGGCCAGCATCGCCAGCCGGTAGCTTTCCATGCGCAGGCTGCCGGCCACGTTGATGACGGCCGCGCTGCCTTCCAGCTGCCAGGACAGGAACAGCGTCGAGCCGATCACCAGCAGGGCCACCGCCATAAAACTCAGCAGCAGGCCGACGATGCGGGTCGACAGTTTCTGCCAGCCGGCAAATAGCGCCGGCTTCAGCACGGCTTGGCGCCCCGGCGGGCGGTGTTGGGGTGTTTCATAAGGTCTCCGTGGATCTGCCTGCTAGTATAAACGAGGCTCAGCCGCCGGTCTGCGACATAAAGCGTACGATACGCTCCGGCTGGCGGTTGAAATCGTGCTGTTGCGGCTTGAGTTCGATCGCTTCCCGTATCGCCTGTTCCAGCTCGGCATCGCTGGCGCCGCCGCGCAGCAGCGGCCGCAGCGGATACTGCTGCTCCTGGCCCAGGCAAAGATACAGCGTGCCGTCCACGGACAGGCGCACGCGGTTGCAGGTGGCGCAGAAATGCTGCGACAAGGGCGTGATGAAACCGATGCTGGACCGGCCGTCGGCCGTGCTCCAGTAGCGCGCCGGACCGCCGCCCAGTTCCAGCGCCTGCGCTTGCAGCCCGAAACGCCGCACCAGCCGTTCCCGCACCGGCGCCAGGTTGAGGTAGGAGGTATTGCGGCCGGTATCCCCCATGGGCATCACCTCGATCAGCCGCAGCATGAAACCCTGTTCGATGCAGAACGCCGCCATGGTGTCGATTTCGGCGTCGTTCACGCCGCGCATGGCGACCATGTTGATCTTCACCGGCGCGAGTCCCGCCGCCTTCGCGGCCTGCAAACCCTGCAGCACGCCGGGCAGGCAATCGCGCCCGGTGATGTTGGCCATGCAGTCGCGGTCCAGCGAATCGAGGCTGACATTCACCCGGCTGACGCCGGCGGCGCGCAGCGCGGCGGCATGCCGCGCCAGCCGGGTGCCGTTGGTCGACAGCGAAAGATCGCGCACGCCCGGCAGCGAAGCCAGGCGCGACGCCAGTTGCGGCAGGTGACGGCGCGTCAGCGGTTCGCCGCCGGTCAGGCGCACGCGCGACGTGCCCAGGCGGGCAAAGGCGCCCACCACACGTTCGATCTCGGCAAAGCTCAGCCAGTCCGGCGGATCTTCATAACCCTTGAAGTCCTTGGGCATGCAATAGGTGCAGCGCAGATCACAGCGATCCGTCACCGACACCCGCAGATAGTCGATAGTACGGCCAAAACGGTCGCTCAACATCGTATTTCCCCCGTCTGATGGCAGGTTGCCATTGTAGCGGCGGGCGGCGCGTCAGCCACTTCGCACGACGGCCTAACCCGCCTAGTTCTTTGTGACTATTGCACCAGCGGCGACTGTGTGCCTTCCAGTTCCACGCCGTCGATCCGCGCCCGTCCAACCAGGATGTGCAGGTACTGATGCAGCGCGCGCTGCCAGGCGGCGCGCCGCAGTTCATCGGCAATCTGCGCCCGCACGGTGTCGAACGGGATCACCGCGCCTTCCACGCGGCGCCGCACCTGAACGATATGCAGGCCGAAGCGCGTTTCCAGCAGCCGCCCGGCCAGCTCGCCCGGCTGCAGGCGGAACAACAGGTCTTCGAATTCGGGCACGCACTGCCCGCGTCCCAGCTGTCCCAGATTGCCGCCGATGGCGCCGGTCGGGCAATTGGAATACTGGCCCGCCAGTTCCTCGAAGCGTCCGGGCTGGGCCTGCAGCTCGGCCAGCACCGCTTCCGCCGTGCGGCGCAACAGCGTCAGCGGCGCCGTGGGCGTGATCTGGAACAGGATGTGGCGCGCTTCGACCAGGTCGCCGCTGCGGAAACGCGCGGCGTGGGCCAGGTAGTAGCGCAGGCAGGCCTGCTCGTCGGCCGCCGGCACCTGAACTTCGCGCCCGAACAAGGCTTCGATACGGTCATCCTCGCCCTCCCCTGGCACGCCCAGCCGGTCCGCCTCGTGCAGCAGGACCTGGCGCAACACCACTTCGTGCACCGCCTGCCGTAGCGGATTGTCCGCCTGCTGGTGGTGGTGGATTTCCGCCTCGATGGCGAGGTCGTCGATATCGACGCCGTTGACTGCGATTCCCATCCCGTTCTCCTCAGCGTGCGCGCACCAGTTGATAGGCACGGCTCAGATAGCCCAGTGCGCCAAAGCCGCTCCACACGTGCACCAGGCGGGTGAACGGGAAGATGGCGAACAGCGACATGCCCATGAACAGATGCAGCTTGAAGACCAGCGGCGCATCGGCGATCAGGGCGGCGGCATCGCCGCGGAAGGTCAGCAGATGCTGGGCCCAGCCCATCAGCTGCACCATCATGTGGCCGTCCAGGTGCGAGGCGGAGGCGAAGATGGTGGTGAGGCCAAGCAGCAGCGTGGCCAGCAGCCAGCCCAGCACCAGCCTGTCCTTGAAGGTGGTGCGGGCGCGCACGCGCTCGTTGCCGAGGCGGCGGGCCAGCAGCATCAGCAGGCCGGCCAGGCAGATGCCGCCCATCAGGCCGCCGGCGCTCATCGCCACCAGCTGCTTGACGCTGTGGGTGACGCCCAGCGCGTCCCATACCCACACCGGCGTCAGCAGGCCGACGGTGTGGCCGAAGAACAGCCCCAGCACGCCGAGGTGGAACAACGGGCTGCCGTAGCGCAGCAGCCCCGTGTGCAGGGTCTGGCTGGATTCGGACTTCCAGGTGTACTGCTCGCGGTCGAAGCGTATCAGGCTGCCGAAGAAGAAGATCGCCAGTGCGATGTAGGGATAAATCCCGAACAGGAATTGGTGCAGGTAGTTCATTGCGCTCTCCTTTCAGTGACGCTGCGGCGCGGCCGCCCTCGGGTAAAAATTGATGGGGTGGGCGCCGCCCGGCAGGCCCTTGGCGCCCAGCAGCGGCTCGATGCCGTCGGTGCCGGGGCCGAAAGTCTCCAGCGCTTCATCCATGTCGCGGACCGGCGGTTCGCTCAGTTCCTCGGCCTGCACCGGCGTCTGCTGCTGCAGCAGTTCGAATACGCAGGCGTATGGGCTGGCGCCTGCGCGCAGCTTGCGGCCGATGTGGGCCAGGACGTGGATGGCGTCGGCCAGCAGCCGCCCGGCATCCTCTTCCGTCTGCTGGGAGAGGAACTCCAGGAACAGCGGCACGTAATCCGGCAAGTCGTCGCCCACCATCTGCAAACCATGGCGGCGGTATTCCGCCATCAGGTCCACCATGGCCTGCCCGCGGTCGCGCGATTCGCCATGGATATGCTCGAACAGGTGCAGCGAATGCGACGGATTGCGGTCGAAAGTCTGCACATACTGCTGCTGCAGCTCGATCAGCGGCGTGCCGGCGATATGGGCGAACAGCTCGCGCAGGGCCGCATGCCATGCCGGCGCTTGCGCCAGCAGCATGGCCTCGATCGCGCCGCGCTCCGCCACCAGTTCCGCTTCCGGATACAGCAGCAAGGCCGACAATACCTGGTAGCCTGGATCAGACATCGGCGCCCTCCTTCTTCTTGCGCGATTTCGGCATCATCATGAAAATTTCCGAGCCATGCTTGCGCTTGCCAAACAGGCTGGCGTCGCTGACGCCGTCCGAGCAGCCGTTGCCGAAGCTAAAGCCGCAGCTGCCCTTCTCGTTGAAGCTGTCCTCGGCCATTTCCTTGTGACTGCTGGGGATCACGAAACGGTCCTCGTAGTTGGCGATGGCCATGATGTGATACATGTCCTCGACCGTTTCCGGCGCCAGCCCGACCTGTTTGATCGCTTCCAGGTCCGGCTTGCCGTCCACGCTCTTGCCGCGCATGTAGGCACGCATGGCCAGCATGCGGTCCAGCGCACTGACCACCGGCTGCTGGTCGCCTGCGGTCAGCAGGTTGGCCAGGTATTGCAGCGGGATGCGCAGGCTGGAGGTGTCGGGCAGGATGCCGTTGCGGCCCAGGTGCCCCGCTTCGGCCGCCGCCTGGATGGGCGACAGCGGCGGAATGTACCAGACCATCGGCAGCGTGCGGTATTCGGGATGCAAGGGGAAAGCCACCTTCCACTCCACCGCCATCTTGTACACCGGCGAACGTTTGGCCGACTCCAGCCAGGAATCCGGGATGCCCTGGCGGCGCGCTTCGGCGATCACCTCGGGATCGTGCGGATCGAGGAACAAATCCAGTTGCGACGGATACAGGTCGCGCGGATCGGCCACCGAGGCGGCGGCTTCGATGCGGTCGGCGTCGTACAGCAGCACGCCGAGGTAGCGGATACGCCCCACGCAGGTTTCCGAACAGACGGTGGGCTGGCCGGCCTCGATGCGCGGATAGCAGAAGGTGCACTTCTCCGCTTTGCCGGAAGACCAGTTGTAGTAAATCTTCTTGTACGGGCAGCCGGAAATGCACATGCGCCAGCCGCGGCATTTGTCCTGGTCGATCAGCACGATGCCGTCGTCCTCGCGCTTGTACACCGAGCCGGACGGGCAGGACGCCACGCAGGCCGGGTTCAGGCAATGCTCGCACAAGCGCGGCAGATACATCATGAAGGTATTCTCGAAGGTGCTGTACATCTCCTTTTGCACGTTCTCGAACAGTACATCCTTGCTGCGCTGGGCAAACTCGCCGCCCAGGTCGTCCTCCCAGTTCGGCCCCCATTCGATCTTGTCCATCTTTTTGCCGGTGAGGACGGAGATCGGGCGCGCGGTCGGCGGCGTCTGCATCAGCGGCGCATGCTGCAGGTGTTCGTAATCGTAGGTGAACGGCTCGTAGTACTCGTCGATCTGCGGCAGGTTGGGATTGGCGAAGATCTGCGCCAGGATCTTCAGCCGGCTGCCCTGGCGCGGTTCGATCTTGCCGCTTTCCGTGCGGCGCCAGCCGCCGTTCCATTTGTCCTGGTCTTCCCAATGCTTGGGATAACCGATGCCCGGCTTGGTTTCGACGTTGTTGAACCAGGCGTATTCCACGCCGTCGCGGCTGGTCCACACGTTCTTGCAGGTGACCGAGCAGGTGTGGCAGCCGATACATTTGTCGAGATTCAGCACCATGCCGATTTGTGCTCTGATTTTCATATATCGCTCCGTTCTTATTTCAAAGGGCCGTCGAGCCAGTCGACCTTGTTCATTTTGCGTACCAATACGAATTCATCGCGGTTGGAGCCAACCGTGCCGTAGTAGTTGAAGCCCCACGACAGCTGGGCGTAGCCGCCTATCATGTGGGTGGGCTTGGTCACGGCGCGGGTCACCGAATTGTGGATGCCGCCACGCTTGCCGGACTGTTCCGCGCCCGGCACGTTGATGATCTTTTCCTGCGCGTGGTACATCAGCGTCATCCCCTCCGGCACGCGCTGGCTGACGATGGCGCGGGCGGTCAGCGTGCCGTTGACGTTGAAGACTTCGATCCAGTCGTTGTCGACGATGCCTGCGGCTTTCGCATCGATCTCCGACAGCCACACATGCGGCCCGCCGCGCGACAGCGTCAGCATGCGCAGATTGTCCGAGTAGGTGGAGTGGATACCCCACTTCTGGTGCGGCGTGATGAAGTTCAGCGCGATTTCCTTGTTGCCGTTCGGTTTGGCGCCCAGCATGGCGGCCGTCGTCTTGGTATTGATCGCCGGCTTGTACACGCACAATCCTTCGCCGAAATCGCGCATCCAGCGGTGATCCTGGTAGAACTGCTGGCGGCCGGTCAGCGTGCGCCACGGGATCAGCTCGTGCACATTGGTATAGCAGGCGTTGTAGCTGACTTCCTCCGACTCCAGGCCCGACCAGGTGGGCGAGGAAATGATCTTGCGCGGCTGCGCCTGCACGTCGCGGAAGCGGATGCTGTCATGCTCGCGCGGCAGCGCCAGATGGGTATGGTCGCGGCCGGTGATCTTCGACAAGGCCTCCCAGGCCTTGACCGCCACATGGCCGTTGGTTTCCGGCGCCAGCGACAGGATCATTTCCGCCGCGTCGATGGCGGTCTCCAGGCGCGGCTGGCCCTGGGCGATGCCGGCCCCGGTCACCGTGCGGTTGATGCCGCGCAGCGTCTCGACTTCATGGCCGGTCTTCCAGCTGATGCCCTTGCCGCCGTTGCCGATGGATTCCAGCAGCGGGCCGACCGAGGTGTACTTCTGATAGATCTGCGTATAGTCGCGCTCCACCACCGTGAAGTTGGGCATGGTCTTGCCGGGAATCGGATCGCACTCGCCTGCGCGCCAGTCTTTCGGATCGAAGGGCTGGCCCAGTTCGCCCGGCGTATCGTGCATCAGCGGCGTAAGCACCAGATCCTGCTGCTTGCCGAGATACTGGCCGCCGATTTCCTCGAATTTCCTGGCGATGCCCTTGTAGATTTCCCAGTCCGAGCGCGATTGCCAAAGCGGCTGCACCGCTTCCGACAGGGGATGGATAAACGGGTGCATGTCCGACGTATTCAGGTCGTCCTTTTCATACCAGGTTGCCGTCGGCAGCACGATGTCGCCGTACAGGCAGGTGGTGGACATGCGGAAGTCCAGCACCACCAGCAGATCCAGCTTGCCCTCGGCGGCCGGCCGCACCTTGACGTGCCGCGGCTTGATGCAGCTGTCTTCGTCGCTCATCAGCGCATTCTGCGTGCCCAGCAGATACTTGAGGAAGTATTCGTGACCCTTGCCCGAGCTGCCCAGGATATTGGAACGCCAGACGAACATATTGCGCGGGAAGTTGGCCGGATTGTCCGGATCGTCGCAGGAGAAGGCCAGCTTTCCCTGTCTGATCTGTTCGACCGCGTAATCGATTGGTGCCGCGCCTGCGGCGGCGGCTGCCCGCGTCACGTCCAGCGGATTGGTTTGCAACTGCGGCGCCGAAGGCAGCCAGCCCAGGCGCTCCGCCTTGGCGTTGAAGTCCAGCAGCGACATGGGCGCGACGTCGGCGCCGGCCAGCGGCGAGGCGATTTCCTCCGTGTGCAGTTTCTCGTGACGCCACTGGCTGGTGTGGTTGTAGAAGAACGAAGTGCCGTTCATCTGGCGCATGGGACGGTTCCAGTCCTGGGCGAAGGCCAGCGGCGTCCAGCCGGTCTGCGGACGCAGCTTTTCCTGCCCCACGTAGTGCGCCCAGCCGCCGCCCGACTGGCCTATGCAGCCGCACATCATCAGCATGTTGATGATGCCGCGATAGGTCATGTCCATGTGATACCAGTGATTCAGCGCCGCCCCGACGATCACCATGCTCTTGCCGCGCGTGCGGTCGGCATTGTCGGCGAACTGGCGCGCGACGGTGATCACGTCGGCGGCCTTGACGCCGGTATGTTTCTCCTGCCAGGCCGGCGTGTACGGCACGTCGTCGTCGTAGCTGGAGGCGACATTGCCGCCGCCCAGGCCGCGGTCGACACCGTAGTTGGCCATGGTCAGGTCGAATACGGTGGTGACCAGCGCCAGGCTGCCGTCGGCCAGCGCGATGCGCTTGACCGGTACGTTACGCAGCAGCAGATCGCCGGCATCGCGGCCGCCGAAGTAAGGGAAGCCGACCGCCACCACGTCGTCGCCACGGCCCAGCAGCGACAATTGCGGGTTGACCGCAGCGCCGTTGCCGCCCTCCTTCATCTCAAGGTTCCACTTGCCGCTCTCGCCCCAGCGGAAGCCGATCGAACCGGCTGGCGCCACGATGCGGCCGCTGGCGTCGTCGATCACCAGCGTCTTCCATTCGGGGTTGTTGGCCTCGTCCAGATTGTTATCCAGGTGCGAGGCGCGCAGGAAGTAGTCCGGCGCCAGCGTGCCGTTGTGATCCTTCAGCAGCACCAGCATGGGGAAGTCGGTGTACTGTTTGGCGTATTCGTTGAAGTACTGCGATTGCTGCGCGGTGTGATACTCCTTCATGATGACATGGCCCATGGCCATCGCCAGCGCGGCATCCGTCCCTTGCTTGGGAGCCAGCCAGATGTCGCCGAACTTGGCCATCTCGCCGAAATCCGAGGACACCGCCACCGTCTTGGTGCCCTTGTAGCGGACCTCGGTGTAGAAGTGGGCGTCCGGCGTGCGCGTCATCGGCACGTTCGAGCCCCACACCATCAGATAGGTCGAGTTGTACCAGTCGGCCGATTCCGGCACGTCGGTTTGTTCGCCCCAGACCTGCGGGCTGGCTGGCGGCAGGTCGCAGTACCAGTCGTAAAAACTCAGCGCCACGCCGCCGATCAGCGACAGGTAACGCGTTCCGGCCGCGTAGCTGACCATGGACATGGCGGGAATCGGCGAAAAGCCGACAATGCGGTCGGGACCGTACTTCTTGATGGTCAGCGCATTGGCGGCGGCGATCATCTCGTTGGCTTCATCCCAGCTGGCGCGCACGAAGCCGCCCAGGCCGCGCACCGACTTGTACTGCCTGGCGCGTTCCGGGTCCTGGCTCACGTATTCCCAGGCTGCGACCGGGGCCATGGTCTTGCGCGCTTCGCGCCACATCTCCATCAGGCGGCCGCGCACCATCGGATATTTCACGCGCTGAGCCGAATACACATACCAGGAATAGCTGGCGCCGCGCGGGCAGCCGCGCGGTTCGTGGTTGGGCAGGTCAGGTCGGGTGCGGGGATAGTCGGTCTGCTGGGTTTCCCAGGTAATCAGGCCGTTCTTGACATACACCTTCCAGCTGCAAGAGCCGGTGCAGTTCACGCCATGAGTCGAGCGCACAATCTTGTCGTGCTGCCAGCGCTGGCGGTAGGCGTTTTCCCATGTGCGGTCTTCGTCGACGACGGCGCCGTGGCCGTCGGCAAAGGTCGACGTGGTCTTGTTAAAAAACTTCAGGCGGTCCAGAAAATGACTCATGCTAGCTTGCTCCTCAGGCGACAATGAATGCAGTCTACGGAGTGGAACCACGCATGGGTATCGGCAAGAAGGCCGCCGGCGGCGGCGAGAAGGACTAGGCGGCCTAGTTCCAAATGACTAACCGTTGCCGCAACTACGCTGCGCGCACGCCTGCAGCAGCTGCTGGTAGGTGGACGACGCCGCGCCCGCCGGCGACGCCTCGTGATAGACGCGCCACGCGGCGGCGTCGCGCCGATAACGCAGCCGGCGGACATCCTGCCAGCGGCCGTCGTCCGTGCGCACGCTGGCCGCGCGTATCAATCCCGGCTGCTCCATCGCCACCAGCTGTTCGAACATCGCCGGCAGGCCGCAATAGTCGAGTTCCAGCCCGCTGTCATAGCGTATCCGTCCGATCACCCGTGCCGGCCCCTGCCGGCAGGCGTCGTCGGCGGACGCCAGGCGCGGGCGGATCGGCGCCCCGTCCACCGCCCGGTATGGAGCCGATGCCAGCGCCGCCGTGGCGGCCAGGGCCAGGCCGGCCCATAGGTATTTGCAGTCCATGTGATTCTCCTTTCGCGGCCATTGTGGTGGGCCGCGCGGCCGGCGCACCATGATCCAGCTCAAGTTTTTCCGGCATGGGACGCGGCAAAAGGACTAGGCGGACTAGTTCTTACTGCCAGTGGGCAAACCGCGGGCGGCGCGGTATACATATGCCCAGGCGGCAAACCGGCCGCCACAACGATAGGAGAACGCCGATGCAAATCAGCACTTTTGAAGACCTGTTGTCGGCCGCCGCCGCCCAGGCGGAACCGCAAACCCTGCTGCTGGCCTTTGCCCGCGCCGAACCGGAGCCCGACACCGCGCCGGGCGCGCAGCCGCGCGTGACGCTGGTGCCCACCATGTGCGTCGACAAAGCGGCCGCCGCGGTGCAGAGCTTCGGCCAACTGGCCGACGAAGCCGACGGCATGGGCCAGCCCTGGGATGTGATGCTGGTGACCTCGCTGGCCGGCGGCGGCCACGCGCGCGACGCCGCCCGCGTCGACCAGGCCTTGCGGCGGATGATCCAGCTGGTGCGCGAGGGCCGCATGACCCAGTTGCTGGCCTTCGGGCGCGGCGGCGAACTGCTGCGCCAGGCCTGACGCCATGGCCAAGATTTTCCCGCTGCGTCCGGCCAAGCCGGAATCGATCTGCTGGGGATGCGACCGCTATTGTCCGGCCGGCGATCTGGCCTGCGGCAACGGCGCCGATCGTGTCCAGCATCCCTACGAGCTGTTCGGCGAAGGCTGGGAGTCGTTCGGCCTCAACGCGCCGGCAACGGACACACCAGCGGCAGGAACTGCTGCCGGCGCGCCGAGTACGCCAGCAGCGCCCCACTCTCCAGATCAAAGTACCAACCGTGAAGCTTGAGCAGGCCCTGGTCGACACGACGCTTCAGCCAGGGATACGTCAACAGATTATCCAGCGAGAGCAAAATGCTGGCCAGTTCGCAGGCGTGATGGCGGGCGTCGCTGTCGCGGTGCGCCAGCTCGCGCTGCACGCGCTCGGCCACCGGACGGGCGATGCGCATCCATTGGCCGACAAAGTCGGTCTCGCGCCGCGCCTCGTGCGGCGCCATCAGGGCGCGGATGCCGCCGCAGCGTGCATGCCCGAGCACGATGACGCGCTCGACCTCCAGCTCGCACACGGCAAACTCGATCGCCGAGCTGACGCCGGCCGAGGCGTCGGGTGTGCACGGAGGCACCAGGTTGGCGATATTCCGCACCACGAACAGATCGCCGGGATCGCCGCCGGTCAGCAATAAGGGGTCGACCCGGGAGTCGCAGCAGCCGATCAGCAAGGTGGCGGGACGCTGTCCCCCGCGCAGGCTGCCATACAGCGCCGGCCGGTCGTTGAAATACTGCTGCTGGAAGCGGCAGAAGCCGCTGATGAATTTTTCGATATCACGCATGGCGCCTCCTCATCCCGCGCGATCGCGCAGCGCCGCCGCATCCAGGATGTCGATGGTGCGGCCCTTGAAGGCGATCAGATGCTGCGCGCTGAGATCGGCCAGGATGCGCGAGAAATGCTCGGGCGTGAGGCTGAGGCGCGAAGCCAGCACCGCCTTGGTGGCCGGCAGCGTCACTTGCGCGGTCCCTTGCCGCGGCCCCCCTTGCAGCAGATAGGCCGCCACCCTCTGGGTGCCGCTGCGCAGCGCGTTCGACTCCATGTCGCACATCAGGCCGTGCATGCGCTGGCTCAGGCCGGCCAGCATCTTGCACGCGAATTCAGGATCGTTGTTGATCTCGCGGTAGATCGCCGGCTTGGCCACATGCAGCAGCAGGCTGTCTTCCATCGCCTGCGCCGACACGATGTAGGGGCTGCCCATGAACATCAGGGCCTCGCCGAAGCTGCCGCCGGGACCGATCAGCTCAATCACCTTCTCCACGCCAGAGGACGACGTGAACGACAGCTTGACCTGGCCATACAGGACCTGGTGAAAGCCCTCGCACGGATCGCCGCGCTGGAAGATCGTCCCTCCGCGCTCCACCCTCACCTCGTTGGTGCCGAGGGCGATGCGGCTCAGTTCCGCCGCGCCCATCGAGTTAAACAACGGCACCCTGGCCAGGAAATCCTGGACCTTGATCCTGCTCCTGTCCATATTGTCCTCGCTTGGTTAAGGCCGGCCGGTCAGCATGGCATGGCCGCGTTCTTGCGCGCGTAGCACCACCAGGTGATGGCGATGCAGCTCAGGTAGAAGCCGATGAAGCACCAGAGCGCGGCGTCGGCGCTGCCGGTGAGCGCGATCGAGGTGCCGTAGCTTTTGGGGATGAAGAAGGCGCCATAGGCTGCCACCGCCGAGGTAAAGCCCAGCACGGCGGCGCTCTCCTTGTTGGCCTCCACCACCGCCTGCTGTTGCGCGGCGGCGCTCTGGCCGGCGGCAGCGCGCTGGCGCTCGGTCATGAAGATCACCGGTATCATGCGGAAGGTCGAGGCGTTGCCGACGCCGGTGCCGGCGAACAGCAGCATGAACATCCAGAAGAAGCCTTGGAAGCTGCCGGCCGCATTGTCGTGCGGCAGGAAGCCGATCACGCCATACACGGCGGCCACCATGCCGACGAAGGTCCACAGCGTGACGCGGGCGCCGCCCAGCTTGTCGGCGATGATGCCGCCCAACACGCGCGCCACCGCGCCCACCAGCGGGCCGAGGAAGGCGAACTGCAGCGGGTTCACCTCCGGGAATGCGGTCTTGATCAGCAGCGGGAAGGCGGCCGAGTAGCCGATGAAGGAACCGAAGGTACCCGTGTACAGCCAGCACATCAGCCAGTTGTGCTTGCGTTTGAAGATCACGGCCTGATCCGCGAAAGAGGCCTTGGCGGAGGCAAGGTCGTTCATGCCGGTCCACGCCAGCAGGCTGCTGATCACAATGAACGGCACCCAGATGAAGCCGGCGTTCTGCAGCCACATGGTGCTGGCGGCGCCCGCCTTGACCGCAGTCTGCGGTTCACCGCCCAGCGTACCGAACACCCCGGCGGTGATCACCAGCGGCACCACGAACTGCACCGCCGATACCCCCAGGTTGCCCAGTCCTGCATTCATGCCCAGCGCGTAACCCTTTTGCGCCTTGGGGAAGAAGAAGCTGATGTTAGCCATCGACGAAGCGAAGTTGCCGCCGCCGAAGCCGCACAGCAGCGCCAGGATCAGCATGGTCGGATAGCCGGTGCTGGCGTCCTGCACCGCGTAGCCGATGCCGATCGCCGGAATCAGGAGCGAGGCGGTGGAAATGGTGGTCCACTTGCGGCCGCCGAAGATCGGGACCATGAAGGAATAGAAGATGCGCAGCGTGGCGCCCGACAGGCCGGGCAGCGCAGTGAGCCAGAACAGCTGGTTGGTGCTGTACTTGAAGCCGATCGCGGGCAGGTTCACCACCACCACGCTCCAGACCATCCATACCGCAAAAGCCAGCGCCAGCGCAGGTATCGAGATCCACAGGTTGCGGTTGGCCGTACTTCGCCCGCGGCTCCCCCAGAACGCCGGGCTTTCCGGCTCCCAGGTGCTGATCATGTATTTGCTCATAGTATTCTCCTTAGGTTTTCAGATAGCTTGCGGCGCCGCGCCGGATACCGTGGCGGGCCGGAACGAGTAGTGCATCCACACCAGCGACACGCACACCGTCCCGTATAGCAGCATGAAGGCGCTCGATCGCACGCCGGTCAGGTCCAGCAAGGCGCCGAACAGAATGGGCAGGACAAATCCGCCCAGGCCGCCGGCCAGGCCGACCACGCCGGAAACGGCGCCGATGTTGTCGCTGAAATCGTCGGCGATGAACTTGAACACCGAGGCCTTGCCGACCGCCATCGCGGTGCCGACCACGAACAGCAGCGCGGTGAACATCCAGGGATTGAGCGCCAGCTGCAGCGACAGCGGGCCGCGCGTGGTCTGCACCACCATCGCCGTCGGCGGATAGGACAGCAGGAAGAAGCACACCCAGCACACCCACATGACCCACCAGGTGACCTTGTAGGCGCCGTAGCGGTCCGAGATCCAGCCGCCCAGCGCGCGCAGCACGCCGCCCGGCAGCGAGAAGCAGGCCGCCAGCAGCGCCGCCAGCTTCAGGTCGTAGCCATATTCGCCCACGTAGTACTTGGTCATCCACAGCGCCAGCCCGACGTAGCCGCCGAACACCACCGAGTAATACTGGCAGTAGCGCCACACGCGGCGGTCCTTCAGCACCTTGATCTGCTGCGTGAAGCTGGCGCCGGCGCCGCTCAGGTGCGAGGGATCGCTGGCGGTGACGGCCCAGAACAGCAGCGCCGTCGCCAGCATGGTCAGCGCGTACACCGTGGGCAGCGCCTGCCAGCCCCAGGCCGCGATGATGGCCGGCGCCACGAACTTGGTCAGCGCCGAGCCGGAATTGCCGGCGCCGAAAATGCCCATGGCCAGGCCGCGCCGCTGCTGCGAGAACCAGCGCGCCACGTACGGCGTGCCGACCGAGAACGAGCCGCCGGCCAGGCCCACGCACAGGCCCAGCGCCAGGAACTGCCAGTAGGCGGTGGCCTTGCCGATCAGGTAGATGGGCGGCACGGTGACCAGCATCAACAGGAAGAACACGATGCGGCCGCCATATTTGTCGCACCAGATCCCGAGCGGCACCCGCACCAGCGATCCGCTCAGCACCGGCATCGCGGCCAGCAGGCCGAATTCGGTCTCGTTCAGGCCCAGCATCTTCTTGATCGGAATGCCCAGCACCGCGAACATCATCCAGACCATGAAGCAGATGGTGAAAGCCACCGTGCTGCCGGCCAGTACGCGCACTGCCTTGTTTTGGTTTGCCACTTCTAGCTCCTGATGCAAATAGGGATGGCATCAGGGTACGCGGCACTGCAACAAGTGACTATCGGTACGACGACTGAGCAGGCATAGGCAAAAGTGACTAGACCTCCGCCAGCTGGGCCAGCGTCACCCCATCGAGCGAGGCCAGATAAGCCGCCAATGCCTGCGCCAGCACGCCCCGCAGGCGGCAATTGGCGGCGCTGCGGCAGCCCGCCGCGTCGCGCCCGGAGCAGCCCGCCATGACGAAACCGGGTTCGCTGGCGCGCACCACTTCGCCAACGCGTATCTGCGATGGCGGCAAGGCCAGTGCGATGCCGCCGCCGCGTCCCCGTACCGAGCGGATCACGCCATGCCGCGCCAGCGCGTGCACCACCTTGCCCAGGTGGCAGCGGGACATGCCGTGGTGGCTGGCGATTTGCGCCACGGTGCACAGGCATGGACGCCGCTGCGCCAGGAAGATCAGCGTTCGTAAAGTGTAATCGGTGAAGAGTGTCAGTCGCATGCCGCCGATTATTCACGTCTGCCGCCGGCGCGCGCATAACCTGGATCAAGAAAAATCAGGATCGAATATACAGGTTTAAACCGGCCGCCTAGAATCGCCAGCAATCCAACCCAACCTGCCACCAGAAAAAAAGGAAACTGCCATGCACGCTACACGCAAGCTCTGGACCTGGCTCGCCATCATCTGCGCCCTCTCCTTCGCCGTACTCGGCTGGGTGGGCAGCGAGATCTACCTGGCGGCGCCTCCCATCCCCAAACAAGTCATCAGCATCGACGGCGACGTACTGTTCGATGCCGGCCAGGTCGATCGCGGCCAGCAGGCCTGGCTGTCCGCCGGCGGCCAGCAGCTCGGTACAGTCTGGGGCCATGGCAGCTACGTCGCGCCGGATTGGTCTGCCGACTGGCTGCACCGCGAGGCGTCGGCGCTGCGCGAAATCTGGGCGCGACGCAAATACGGCGCCCATTTCGAGGATCTCGACCGAGTCACCCAAGGCGCGCTCAATACGCAGCTGCAGGACGAGATGCGCCGCAATACCTATGACGCTGAACGCGGCGTCATCGTATTGTCGGCCGATCGCGCCGCCGCCGTGCGCGCCGTGGCAACCCATTACCGCGGCCTGTTCGGCGACGACGCCTCGCTCGACCGCCTGCGCGAGCAGTACGCGATGAACGCACGCTCCCTGCCCGACCCGGACGATCTCCAGGCGCTGCCGGCCTTCGTCTTCTGGTCGGCCTGGGCCGCGGCCACCGATCGCCCCGGCGCCACCATGCTGAGTTACACCAGCAACTGGCCGCACGAAGCGCTGGTCGGCAACCGTCCGACCACGGGCGCCGGGGTCTGGTCCATCGCCAGTGTCATCCTGATGATAGGCGCCATCGCTGCCATGATCCTGTCCCACGCCAGGGGGAAGGAGGAATCCGATCCCGTACCGCCCAAGGCGGATCCGCTGTTCCAGATGCGCGCCACGCCATCCATGAAGGCAACCAAAAAATACTTCTTTGTCGTGATCGCGCTGATCCTGGCCCAGGTCGGCATGGGCGCAATTACCGCCCACTATGCCGTCGAGGGCCACAGCTTCTTCGGCTTCCCGCTGGCGCAGATCCTGCCGTTCGTGGTCAGCCGCACCATCCATACCCAGTTTGCCGTGCTGTGGATCGCCACCGCCTGGCTGGCGACCGGCCTGTACATCGCGCCCGCCATCTCCGGCCACGAGCCGCGCTTCCAGAAGCTGGGCGTGAACTTCCTGTTCTATGCGCTGCTGTTTATCGTGGTCGGCTCGACCGCCATGGGCTGGCTGGGATCGCTGCACCCCAAGGGCAGCGCCTTCTCTTTCTGGCTCGGCAACCAGGGCCTGGAATTCACCAGCATGGGCCGCGTCTGGCAAATCCTGCTGTTCGTGGGCCTGCTGCTGTGGGTCACCCTGCTGGGCCGCGCCCTCTGGCCGGCGCTGAGGAAACCGTCGGAAAGCCGCGGCCTGATCGCCATGGTGTTCCTGTCGGCGCTGTGCATCGGCGGTTTCTACGCCACCTCGCTGACCTGGGGCCGGCATACCCACTACTCGATGATCGAATACTGGCGCTGGTGGCTGGTCCACCTGTGGGTGGAAGGCTTCTTTGAGGTGTTTGCCACCGCCGTCATCGCCTTGCTGTTCACCCGGCTGGGTCTGATCCACGCCTCGTCCGCCAACCGCGCAATCGTCGCCGAAACCATTGTCTTCCTGTTCGGCGGCATTCTCGGCACGCTGCACCACCTGTATTTCACCGGCACGCCGACCTTCGTGATCGCCATCGGCGCCATGTTCTCGGCACTGGAAGTGGTGCCGCTGTCGATGATCGGCATCGAGGCATGGCGCAGCTACCAGCGCCTGCGCGCCGCCCCATGGGTGAGCACCTACCGCTGGCCCATCCTGTGCTTCATCGCCGTGGGCTTCTGGAACACCGTGGGCGCCGGCCTGCTGGGCTTCTCGATCAATACGCCGATCGCGCTGTACTACATGCAGGGTCTGAACATGACGCCGGCCCACGGCCACGCCGCCCTGTTCGGTGTGTACGGCATGCTGGGCATCGGCCTGCTGCTGTTCTGCCTGCGCGGCCTGAGCGATCGCCACGCCTGGTCCGACCCGCTGCTGCGTCCCATGTTCTGGTGCCTGAACATCGGCCTGGCGATGATGGTGTTCATTTCGCTGGTGCCAGCCGGTATCTATCAGGCCTGGGCCAGCGTTGAAAAAGGCATGTGGTTCGCCCGCTCGCCCGAAATCGTCCATTCCAGGCTGATGGAGACCCTGGTGTGGTTACGCGTGCCAGGTGACGTGGTGTTCGCAATCGGCACCGTCTTCCTTGCCCTGTTCGCATGGCGGCTGCTGGTTGCGCGCAAGGAGCGCATCGCGGCTGTGGTTGATCGCGCCTGATTTTTCGCAGGGCGGCACGCCGCCCTGTCCCTAACCAGAAGGTGAATGAGATGAAAATGCAATTCAAGCTTGCCGCAGCCGGCGTCGCCGCCGCACTGCTCGTTGTGTCGCAAAGTTTTGCCGAACCCGTACTGCCCGTCATTACCCAGGAACTGGTCGCGCCGCCGTCGTTGCCGCCGCAGATCACCCGCAAGACGGCAGCGCATGTGATAGTGACGCTGACCGTGGAAGAAGTCGAACGTGAGATCGCGCCGGGCACGCGCTATACCTTCTGGACGTTCGGCGGTACGGTGCCAGGCAAGATGATACGGGTGCGCGAAGGCGACACGGTCGAGCTGCATCTGCAAAACCTGCCTGACAATAAGCTGCCGCACAATATCGACCTGCACGCGGTGACCGGACCGGGAGGCGGCGCGGCGCAGACTCTGATCGCGCCCGGGAATGAAGCCAGCTTCACATTCAAGGCGCTCAATCCGGGCCTGTATGTATATCACTGCGCGACCGCCCCGGTGGGCATGCACGTGGCGAACGGCATGTACGGCATGATTCTGGTGGAGCCCAGCGCAGGCATGGCGAAAGTGGATCGCGAATACTATGTGATGCAGGGCGATTTTTATACTTCAGGTGCCTATCGCGCCCCTGGCCGGCAAGCGTTCGACCAGCAGAAGGCGATCGACGAAAAACCTACCTACGTTGTGTTCAACGGCGCCGATGGCGCGCTGACCGGCGCCAACGCGCTGACGGCGAAGGTCAATGAGAAAGTGCGTTTGTTCTTCGGTGTCGGCGGCCCGAACATCACCTCCAGCTTCCATATCATCGGCACCGTTTTCGACAAGGTGTACACCGAAGGCGGCCTACACTACCAGGAACAGGTGCAGACGACCATGGTGCCGGCCGGCGGTTCCACCATCGTGGAGTTCACGCCGCGCGTGCCGGGTAACCTGACGCTGGTCGACCACTCGCTCACCCGCGCTTTCAACAAGGGCGCCATCGGCCTGTTGGCGATAAGCGGCGCCGAGCAGCCGGAGATCTACGGCAAAGGGGTGAAGAAGCCGATGACGGTGGCGAAGGCCGTCGCAAGCGGCACTGCCGCCAGGCCAGCGGCGGCGGCCCCGTCGCAGGCGGAACCGGCGGTAAGGCCAGCCGTTGCGGTGGATAAGGCACAGCTGGCGCACGGCAGATCCGTGTTCGACAGCGCTTGCGCGGCCTGCCATCAGGCCAAGGGCGAAGGCGTAGCCGGCGTCTTCCCGCCGCTGGCCAATTCGGACTTTTTCAAGGAGCGGCCATACGAAATGGCGCATATCGTGCTCAATGGGCGCAGCGGCGAGATTGTCGTCAACGGCGAGCATTACAACGGCGTGATGCCGGCGCAGGAGCTGAGCGAAGAAGATATCGCGGCGGTAATCAACTATGTCAGCGTCGAGCTGAATCAGGGCAAGCCGGTCGTCACGCCCGCGCAGGTGCGTGACATGCGGAAGGTGAAGTAGCCATGGATGCCTTCCGGCCGGCCTGCGGGGTCCTGCTTGCAGCGGCCTGCGCCACCGGCTGCTGCGCGGCCGCCGGGGATGCAAGCTACCGTCCCATCCCCGGCGGCATGCTGCGCAGCGTGCTGCCTGCCGACGGCGTTGCCGCGGATGCTCGCGTGGCGCCTTTTCTGCTGCGCGAGCGCCTTGTCACCAACCGCGAGTTCGCCGGCTTCCTGCAATCGTCGCCTGCCTGGCGCAGCGGCCAGGCACCGGCGCTGTTTGTATCGCCAGGCTATTTGTCCGGCCCTGGCGCCGAAGACGAGGCGCCGGTTGTGCGCGTCAGCTGGTATGCCGCACAAGCCTACTGCGCCTCCGAGCAGGCCCGCCTCCCCCGCTGGTACGAATGGGAATTCGCCGCCGCCGCGGACGCCACACACCCCGACGCCCGCGACGATGAAGCCTGGCTCTCCACCATCCTGCGCTGGTATGCCGACGCCGGCAAAGCCCCGCCCGGCCGCGTGGCTGCCACGCCGCCCAACTACTACGGCATCCATGACATGCACGGTCTGGTGTGGGAATGGGTGGAAGACTACAGCGGCTTGTTCATCAACGCCGACAGCCGCGCCAAGGGAGAGCAGAAACAGCTCGATTACTGCGGCGGTGCCGCCGTCTCGCTGGCGGATCGGCGCAACTACGCCATTCTCATGCGCCTCGCCCTGCTGTCCGCCATGGAGGCGCGGCAGGATGGCGCCAACCTGGGATTTCGCTGCGCGCGCGATCCCGTTCTCAACGATCAAGGAGCTTCACCATGAAACGCATTGCCATCGCCGTCCTGTTTGCCGCAGCGCTGCCGCTGGCCTCCGCGCAGGACCGCAGTCCCGTCCCCGCTGCATCCGCCGCGCCCGGCGCCTCGCTCTACCGGCTATCGACGCCGCTGACCGACGCCGCGGGCCAGCGCTTTACCTTGCAGGACTTTGCCGGTCGGCCGCTGCTGGTCACCATGTTCTACGGCGACTGCCACACCGCCTGCCCTATCGTCGTCGAAACACTGAAGCGCACCGTCGCGGCGCTTGGGCCGGATGGAAAACGTCTGCAGGTCCTGCTCATCAGCCTCGATCCCGGACGTGACACTCCGAAATCGCTATCCATGCTGTCCCGGACGCACGGCCTCGATAGCGCTCAGTTCCGCCTGGCGGTAGCGGGCAATGAAACCGATACGCGTTTGCTAGCCTCGGGTCTCAACATCCGCTACCGCGCGCTGGACAACGGGGAAATCAGCCACACCACACGCATCGTGCTGCTGAACGCTTCGGGCACCGTGCAGGCGGACAGCTCGCAGCTACAGGCGGAACCCGATCCAGCCTTTGTCAAACAGATCGCTGCGCAGTTGAAAGCGCAAAACAAGGAGTGAACATGGGAGGATTGATACACACCACCATCATCAAGCGCGACGGCAGCACGCAAACGTTCGACCGCGCCAAGATCCAGAGCGCTTTGCTGCGGGCCGGCCGCGCCAGCGGCGAATTCGATCGCGATCAGGCGCAGCGGCTGGCGGCGCGCACTGTCCTGCGCCTGGAGGCGTCCGGTACGGACAAGGACCTGACCGTCGAACGGGTGCAGGACAGCGTCGAGCGCGTACTGTACGATGCCGGCCATCGCGAGACGCTGCGCTGCTACGTGGTCTACCGCGAGCGGCACGCGCTGCTGCGCCAGGACCAGCGCACGCTGGTGGACGTCGGCGCCTCCGTCAACGAATACCTGGAACGCCAGGACTGGCGCGTCAACGCCAATGCCAACCAGGGCTATTCGCTGGGCGGCCTGATACTGAACGTTTCGGGCAAAGTTATCGCCAACTACTGGCTGCATCATGTCTATTCGCCGGAGATAGGCCGCGCCCACCGCGAAGCCGACCTGCACATTCACGACCTCGACATGCTGGCCGGCTACTGCGCCGGCTGGTCGCTGCGCACGCTGCTCAACGAAGGGCTGAACGGCGTGCCGGGCAAGGTGGAGGCCGGCCCGCCGCGCCATATGTCCAGCGCTGTCGGCCAGATCGTCAACTTTCTGGGCACGCTGCAGAACGAATGGGCCGGCGCCCAGGCATTCAGTTCCTTCGATACCTATATGGCGCCCTTCATCCGCAAGGATGGCCTGCGCTACGATGAAGTGAAGCAGTACATGCAGGAGCTGATCTACAACCTCAACGTCCCTTCGCGCTGGGGAACACAGACCCCGTTCACCAACCTGACCTTCGACTGGGTCTGCCCGCAGGATTTGCGCGAGCAGATTCCACGCATCGGCGGCGAGGACATGCCTTTCGCCTACGGCGACCTGCAGGCCGAGATGGATATGATTAACCGCGCCTACATCGAAGTCATGATGGCCGGCGACGCCAAAGGCCGCGCCTTCACCTTTCCCATCCCGACCTACAACATCACCGCCGATTTCGCATGGGACAGCGCCAACGCCGAACTGCTGTTCGAAATGACCGCCCGCTATGGCCTGCCCTACTTCCAGAACTTCATCAACTCCGAACTGCAGCCGAACATGATACGGTCCATGTGCTGCCGCTTGCAGCTGGACTTGCGCGAGCTGCTCAAGCGCGGCAACGGCCTGTTCGGATCGGCCGAGCAAACCGGATCGCTGGGCGTGGTAACCGTCAACTGCGCGCGCCTCGGCTACCTGTACCGTGGTAATGAGCGGGCGCTGATGGCGGCGCTGGACCGCTTGCTGGAACTCGGCCGCGACAGCCTGGAAGTCAAACGCAAAGTCATCCAGCGCCACATGGACAATGGCCTGTTCCCTTACACGAAGCGCTATCTGGGCACCCTGCGCAATCACTTTTCCACCTTGGGCGTCAACGGCATCAACGAGATGATACGTAACTTCTTCGCGCCGGACGAAGAGGACATCACCACGCCAGACGGCCGCGCGCTGGCCTTGCGCCTGCTCGACCATGTGCGCGCGCGCATGCTCGAATTCCAGGAGCAGACCGGCCATATGTACAACCTTGAGGCCACGCCGGCCGAAGGCACCACTTACCGCTTCGCCAAGGAGGACCGCAAACGCTACCCGGACATCATCCAGGCCGGCACGCCGGAGACGCCCTACTACACCAACTCCTCGCAACTGCCGGTCGGCTACACCGACGACCCGTTCGGGGCGCTGGAACAACAGGACGAGCTGCAGCGCAAATATACCGGCGGCACCGTCCTGCACCTGTACCTGACCGAAGCCCTGTCGAGCGCCGAGGCCTGCCGCACACTGGTGCGCCGCGCGCTTAACCGCTTCGGCCTGCCGTACATCACGGTCACGCCGACCTTCTCGATCTGCCCGCGCCACGGCTATCTGAGCGGTGCCCACGAATACTGCCCCAAATGCGATGCTGAACTCATCGCCCGCAAACAATCCCTTCAACCACAAGAAAAGGAAGCGCCATGCTGCAAGTAGACCAAACCATTCCGCAACTCGACGACGCCGAACGCCAGCCCTGCGAAATCTGGACCCGCGTGATGGGCTATCACCGCCCCGTCTCATCCTTCAACATCGGCAAAAAGGGGGAATATAAAGAGCGCAAGTTCTTCCGCGAACCGGCACCCGCGCAGGGACAAGGCTGATATGCAGGGGCGCATGCTGAGTATCGGCGGTTACACGCCATTCAGTACCGGCGAATATCCCGGCCTGCTGTCGGCCGTGGTATTCGTCCAGGGTTGTCCGTGGCGCTGCGGCTATTGCCAGAATCCGCATCTCCAGCGGCGCGGCAAGGGCAGCATACCCTGGCCGGAAGTGCTGGACCGGCTGGCCCGCCGCACCGGCATGCTCGATGCGGTGGTCTTCTGCGGCGGCGAGCCGACCATCGATCCGGCGCTCGGCGACGCCATCGGGCAAGTGCGGGCGCTGGGTTTCAAGGTCGGCCTGGAGACCGCCTGCATCTATCCCGACCGGCTGCGCGAAGTGCTCCCGCTGGTCGATTGGGTGGGCTTCGATGTCAAGACGGTATTCGACGACTATGCGGCGGTCACCGGCGCGGCGGGCAGCGGGCAGCCGGTGCGCGCGTGCGTGGCCGCCATCCTGGCCAGCGGCGTGGATTATGAATGCCGCACCACCGTCCATCCGGCGCTGCTGCCGCCTGCGGCACTGCTGCAACTGGCGCAGACGCTGGCCGCGATGGGCGTCGGGAATTACGTGCTGCAGGAGTTCCGCACCACCGGCTGCGGCTGCGCTTCCCTGCGCGCCGGTGCTCAGCCGGGATATCCCGGCCCCGAACTGCTGGCGCAAATCGCGCCTTTGTTCCGCCGCTTCAGCGTGCGGCGCGCCGGCCAGGCAGCGCGCTGAACACGCGCGCCAGCGCCTCTTTCCCCAGTTCGGACAACGGCGCCTCGATCGCATCCAGCGTGTTCTTGACCAGCAGTCCGAGCTCGGTGTCCCCCTCCATCGACAGGCGGCGCGAGAAGAACAGCGTATCGGGATCGAGCTCGCGGCGCGCCAGTGCCAGCAGGTCGCGCGCGCTGGCGCCCAGTTCCAGATCCGGCGTGCCGGGCCGCGGCAGCGCCGCAAAGCTCTGGCCACGCCAGCTGAAGTCGAACGCCACGCCGGCATCATTCACCCGCACGCGCAGATGACGGCCTTCCAGTCCGGCGCGCACATCCTCCGGCAGATGCGGCCGCAGCACCAGATTGAGCGCAGCCACGCACAGCAAAGCGCCCGGGTAAGCCGGCAAGCGCCGGCCCAGCGCCGCCAGCAGAGGCGGCAGAACCAGATCCTGGTTGAGCGGTGCCGCCGGCATCATGCTGCGTCCTCCGTCCGGTATTCCAGCCCGGGCCGGCCGTACCAGTATCCATTGCACGCCTCGGCCGGCTGCAGCGGCGCCAGCAAAGACGCGCTCGCGCGCGCATTCCCGCCGCCCTGGCGGGCCGCGTCGAAGGCGGCGATCACTGCCGGCATGTGCGCGGACTGTGGACTGAGACGCACTACATCCACACCCATCGCCAGCATCTGCGGCAGCTCCGCGATCAGGTTGCAGACCAGCGCGGACTGGCTCTGGATGCCGTTCAGGACCAGAAACTGCTGTTGTTCGCGGGTGCGCATCAGCAGCCCGTCCGGATGTTCCAGACAACTGAAACGGCAATCGTCCTTGGGCAGGTTGCGATTGCGGGCGGTGAAGCAGCGGGCGGAAAACGCCAACGGCATGCGGCCATAGACAAACACCTCGGTCTGCATCCCTTGCGGCCGCGCCGTCTGCATGTGGTGCAGGCTGGCCCTGCCCATCTCCAGCGGCATGACCCAGCGCCGCGCGCCCTGCTCGTGCATCAACTGCAGCGTCGGCGGGTTGTAGATGTTGAGGTGGGGGCCGGCCACGAACGACGCCTGGCCGGACAGCATCTGCACCGCCCCCATGTCGTTGGCCTCGACGTGAAAGCGGCCGTTGGCCGCGATCCGGCGCTGCGCGGCCAGGTCGGCGCCAGACTCGATCAGCGTCAATGTCGACAGCACCACTTCCTTGCCGCGATCCTGCAGCATGGCGGCGAGCGCCAGCCAGTCGCCCTGGCGCAGCTCGTGGCGGCGCGAGCATACCGTCTCGCCCAGGTAGACGATATCGACCGGCGTTTCGGCCATGCGTTCATAGAATTCCATGGTTTTGGCGCGAGGCCAGTAGTACAGCAAGGGTCCAAGGGCGAGTTTCAGCATGACTTCTCCGTGATTCATTTCCAGGAACGGTGGTAGGCGCCCAGCGTGTGCTGCTGCCCTTCCGCCAATGTATTGAGTTCGGCCATCCAGCCGGGCTTGACCGAGTAGCGCGCCGCGTTTTGCAGGCAATCGTCCAGCGCCGCTCGCCACACGCGCGTGACCTGCGCCACATAGGCCGGGCTGCGTTGGCGGCCTTCGATCTTGACCGCGCGCACGCCCATTTCCAGCAACCGTGGCAACAGTTCCAGCGTATTGAGGCTGGTCGGTTCTTCAATCGCGTAGTAGGTTTCGTCCCCGACCTCGAAGCGGCCCTTGCACAAGGTGGGATAGCTGGCATTTTCCCGCGGCGCGTAGCGGTCGATCATGACGCCGTTGAGGCGCGATTCCAGACCGCGGGCATTCTGCTGCCAGCGCACCGACTTGGCCGGCGAGCATACGCCGTGCGTGTTCGGCGCCTCGCCCGTCACGTAGGACGACAGCGCGCAACGTCCTTCCACCATCACGCACAGGCTGCCGAAGCCGAACACCTCGATTTCCACCGGCGTGCTCTTCACCACCTGTTCAACCTGCTGCAGCGACAACACCCGCGGCAGCACGGCGCGGGCGACGCCGAAGTGCTCGTGATAGAAATTGATCGCGTCCGCGTTGGTGGCCGATCCCTGCACCGAAAGATGCAGCCGCAAGCCGGGGTGGCGCTTGCAAGCGTAGGCCATCAGGCCAGGATCGGCCATGATCACTGCATCGACGCCGGCGCCAGCCGCGCGGTCGATGGCTTCCTGCCACAGCGCCGTATTGTCGGCCTGCGGATAGGTGTTGAGCGCCAGGAAAACCTTGCGCCCATGGCGATGCGCATAGTCGATTCCGCTGGCGATGGCGGTGTCGTCGAAATTCAAGCCGGCGAAATTGCGGGCATTGGTGGCGTCGCGAAAACCGAGATAAACACAGTCGGCGCCCAGGTCGACTGCCGACTTCAATGCCGGCAGGCTGCCGGCCGGGCAAACCAGCTCGATCGCTGGCGTGATAGCAGGATTCATGTAATGACTATTCCAATTAAAGGTATGCCGGATGGGCGGACGAACTTTATCCCTTCGTCACTCCAGTATTCCTTGATATGGGTCAAGGAATTAGTGCTTCGCTGAATGGGACAATTTGATCGATCTCAACGAGGAGCACAATATGCCTACCATTTTCCCCTATCCCGACCCTGCCAAAGTGGCGCATTTGCTGGACGTGGGCCAGTTGGAGCCGCCCGAACCCATGGTGCGCATCCTGGAGGCACTGGACAGCCTGGGGCAGGATGAAAGCCTGCGCGTGCTGATCGATCGCGAACCGGTGCCTCTGTACAGCATCCTGACGCGGAACGGCTACCGTTACCGCACCACGCCGCTGCCCAATCTGCGCTTCGAGGTGATGATCTGGCTGGACCCGGCGGCATGATGCACGCCAATCCGCCGCGCCGCGCGCTGGCATTCGAGCAGAACCCGCCGTGGTCCGTGCCGCTGCGCTTTTTCCTCAGCGCGCCCGCCTTTGCCGCGTTGGCCGGCGCGCTGCTGGCATGGCAGGGAGAAAGCGTGCTGCTCAGCCGCTGGTCGCCGCAGACGCTGGCGTTGACGCATTTGCTGGTGCTTGGCTGCGTCAGCATGACCATGCTGGGCGCCCTGTTGCAGATGCTGCCCGTGGTGGCCGGAATGGCAGTGCCGCACGTCGGCCAGGTTGGCAAGCTGGTGCACATTGGCCTCAGCGCCGGCGCGTTGTTGCTGGCAGCGGCTTTCTGGCTGGAGCAGCAGGTGCTGTTTCGCCTGGCCTTCCTGACGCTGGCCGCGGCGTTTCTGCTGTTTCTCTCCGCATGCACGGTCGCCATGTGGCGGCCGCATCCGCATGGCACGGGCGCGGTGATTGCGAGCGTCCGGCTATCGCTGACGTCGCTGATCCCAGTCGTGGTGCTGGGCGGTTTGCTGGCGGCGGCGTTCGCCTGGCCGGAGCGGATGCCGCTTCCATTGCCGCGTATTACCGACATCCATGCCATGTGGGGACTGCTGGGTTGGGTAGGACTGCTGGTCATCGGCTTCGCCTACCAGGTCGTACCGATGTTTATGCTGACCGAACCTTATCCGCGCTGGCTGACGGATCATCTCAGCAACATCATGTTCATCCTCATGGTTGCGGCCTCTGTCTCCATGGACTTTACCGGCACGGCAAGCTTGTTTCACCTAAGCTGTCTGTTCCTGGTGGGTGTGGGCTATGTTTGCTTCGCGGCGGTCACGCTGGCACTGCTGGCGCGACGCAAGCGGCAGCAGCTCGACGCTACCGTTTGCTACTGGAGCACCGCCATGTTCAGCCTGATCGCGGCAACTTCCCTGGCGCTGTGGCCGGGCACCCAGGGCAATGCCAGGCCGCTGGCCATCGGTGTATTGATGATCGCCGGCTTTGCGCTATCGGTCATCAATGGCATGCTATTCAAAATAGTGCCCTTCCTGGCGTGGCATCAAATGCAGCAGGCACGGGAGCGCGGCGGCCCCAAGCCGCCGCTCGTCAGCCAGATCATTCCGCGACACAAGGCCCTCCGGCAGTACGCCATCCATATGCTCGCGCTAGTGCTGCTGTTGTGCGCTTGCTACCAACCTGTACTGTCACGTTTGGCTGGCCTGGCCACCTGCGCGGCCTGCCTGGTCCTCTGCGCCCATCTTGGGCAAGCGGTGCGATCCTTAGTTAGCGTGCCAGCGGCAGAATGCGCTCTTTGAGCAGACGGAATTGTGCGTCCACCATCGGCGGATTCGGATCGTGGCCGGCATCGGGCACGGTCACCAGCGCTTTTTCCGGCGCCCGTATGCTGTTGAAATACTGCTGGGTCACGTCCGGCGTGGTCAGCAGGTCGCGGGCGCCCTGCACCAGAAACACCGGCATGGCGAAATCGGTGCCCAGCCTGGGCAAGTCGACTTGCGAGAACATGCCATCGCCGTGCAGCCCGACGAAGTTCAGGAAGGAATAGTCTTCGCCGGCCTCGTAATCGGCCTTGGCCTGGACGGTCGCGTATTCCCGCGCCGGCTCCCACCATGCGTCCGGCGCCGGCGAGGTGACCGATTCTTCATACTTACGGATCACGCGCCGCACTTTGCCGAAGCTGCGCGGATCTGTCCATGGCGGCGCACCTACGCTTTCCAGCACCGCCAGCGAGGCCTTGTCGTTGGCGGCGCGCGCCTGGCTCAGCAACCTGGCGTAGCTCACCGGCTGGTTCTGGCGGTAGCCCACCACCTGCGAACTCCCCAGATACGCGGAGAACAGCGCCGGCTGGGCCTTGGCCATGTTGACCGCAAGGATGGAACCCCATGAGCTGCCGAACAGGATGACCTGTTTCTTGGCCAGGTGGCGCGTCACATAGGCCGCCACTTCCACGCCGTCCTTGGTCAGGCGATCGATCGTCAGCGGCGTACCCGGCGCCGGCCGGCTGCGGCCGTAAGTCATGCCGGAACCGCGCTGGTCCCACTGCACGATGGTGAAGTCCCTGGTCCAGGGGCCGTAGATGACGTCCGAATACAGGCTCAATGGATTACCGGGGCCGCCATGCACCACCAGGATGACGGGATTGGCGCAGCTGCTGCCTTTGATGGTAACCCATTGCTCGATGCCGCCGATGGCGACGTAGCCTTGCTCGTCCAGCGGACCGCTTCCTGCCGCGCAGGCCGGCGCCACCGGCGTGTCCTGGGCGCTGGCGCCGGATACCTGGAAAAAAATGGCGACGGCCGCCGCGATTAACTTCAGCATGGTTTACCTTATGGATGCGCGGGCAAGTCGCCTGCTGGCCTATGGTATGAAATCACCGGACCAGCGTCAACGGTGCGCATGGCTCAGCGCCTGCCCGCCGCCGCCAGCCGCCGCAAGAGCGAAGGCGGCACCGGCAGCGCCTTGCGGTCGACTTTGCCGGCGGGACTGAGCGGCAGCGCGTCGATCGGCACGACCAGCGCCGGCACCATGTAGGCCGGCAGGAACTGCTGCAGATGCGCGCGCAACGCCGCCGGGGACGGCGGCGCGACGCCGCGTTTCACCACATAGGCCACCAGTTGCGGCTCCCCGGGAATGTCCTCGCGCGCGGCCACCACCGCATCGGCCACGTCGGCATGGCCGCGCAGGCGGCTTTCAATTTCGCCCAGCTCGATGCGCAGGCCATTCAGTTTGACCTGGCTGTCTATCCGTCCCAGATAATCGATATTTCCGTCCGGCCAATAGCGCGCCAGGTCGCCGGTGCGGTACAGCCGTGCGCCCGGCAGTGGCGAGTATGGATCGGGAATGAAGCGTTCCGCAGTCAGGTCGGGCCGGTTCAGATAGCCGCGCGCCACGCCAACGCCGCCGATATGCAGTTCGCCGGCCTCGCCGGGCGGCAGCTGTTCGCCGCCGGGGCCGAGGATGTGCAGCTGGATGTTCTGGATAGGTTTGCCGATCGCGGTGCGCAGCGCGTCCGGCGGACAGGCCCAGTGGCTGACTTCAATCGATGCCTCGGTCGGCCCGTACAGGTTGTAGAGCGGCGCGCCATGCAGCGCGTAATGGCGGCGCGACACGTCTGCGCTCAGTGCCTCGCCGCTGCAGAACACCTGGCGCACAGAGACGCAGTCGGCCCACCTGCCCTCCTGCACCATCAGCGACAGCATCGACGGCACGAAGTGTATCGCCGTCACGCCGGCGGCCTGGATCACCGCGGTCAGGTAGTCGACATCGCGATGTCCCTCGGGCCGCGCCATCACCAGGCAGGCGCCGGCCGTGAAAGGCCAGATCAGCTCCGACACCGAGACATCGAAGCTGAAGGGGGTCTTTTGCAGGAAGACATCGCTGGCGCCAAGCGGATACTGCTTCTGGATCCAGTCGATGCGGTTGATCAGCGAACGATGCTCGATCATCACGCCCTTGGGCAGGCCGGTGGAGCCGGACGTGTAGATCACATAGGCCAGACTGGTGGGCGATTGCCCCGGCGCGCGTTCCGGATTGGCGGCGGAGTGGCTGTCCAGCATGTGCAAGGTATCCGGCGCATCGAGCGAGAGCAGGCGCAGCGCCGGATTGGCGCGCACCAGCGCACTGGCGCGTTCGCGCACCGATTCGTGGGTCAGCAACAGATTGAAACCGCTGTTCTGTATCATGTACAGCAGGCGTTGCTCGGGGTAGCCGACATCCAGCGGCACGTAGGCGGCGCCGGCTTTCAGGATGCCCAGCAGGCCGATTACCATGGCCAGCGAGCGTTCCGCGCACAGCCCCACGCAGGTATCCGGCCGCACGCCCTGGCTGCGCAAAAAGTGGGCGACCTGGTTGGCGCGCGCGTTCAGCTGCGCGTACGTCAGGCTGCTGTCTTCGAATCGCAGCGCGACATGCTGCGGCGAGCGCGCAACCTGCTCTTCGATCAGCTCATGGATGCAGCGCTCGGATGGAAAATCGGCGCTGGTGGCGTTCCAGGCGGCGAGTTGACGCAGCCAGCTGGCTGCGTCGGCCGCGGTGTCTGCGGTGTCTGCGGTGTCCATGGTGTCCATGGTGTCCTGGGTGGCGGGGGTTGGCATGTGCATACTCCTGAAGATCGTGCAAGTCCGTTTAGCGCATCGACGCCAGCCGGCGCAGCGTCGGTTGCGGCACCGGCAGCGCTTTGGTGTCGACCTTGCCGCTGGGATTGAGCGGGAGCGCCCTCAGCACCACGAACAGCGCCGGCACCATGTAGGACGGCAGCGACTGCTGCAGATGGCGGCGCAGCATGGCTGCGGGCGTCAGCATGTCGGCACCGGCCGCGCGTGTCGGCACCACGTAGGCCACCAGTTGCTGCTCGCCCGGCACATCCTCGCGCGCCAGCACGGTGGCCGCCGCGATGGCCGGATGGCTCAGCAGCTGGCTTTCGATTTCGCCCAGCTCGATGCGCAGGCCATTCAGCTTGACCTGGTTGTCGGCACGGCCCAGATATTCGACGTTGCCGTCTTCCCAGAAACGTGCCAGGTCGCCAGTGCGGTACATGCGCGCGTCCGGCTGGTCCGCGTAAGGATCGGCCAGGAAGCGCTCGGCGGTCAGGTCGGCCCGGTTAAGGTAACCGCGCGCCACGCCGACGCCGCCGATGTACAACTCTCCCGCCGCCCCCGGCGGCAGCCGCCTGCCCAGTTCATCGAGAATGTACAGGCGCACGTTCTGTGCCGGCTTGCCGATCGCCACCCGGTGCGGCGCCGGATCGCGCGGACATGGCCACGCGGTGGCTTCGATGGTGATCTCGGTGGGGCCGTACATGTTGTACAGCACCGCCTCGTGGATGGCGTAGTGCTGGCGGATGATTTCGGGACTGAGCGCCTCGCCGCCGCTGCTGATGCGGCGCACGGAGGTGCAGCCGGCCCAGTCGCCCTCGCGCACCATCATGGTCAGCATCGACGGCACGAAGTGGACGAACGTCACGCCGCTCTGCTGAATCAGGGAGGTCAGATAGCTGACGTCGCGGTGGCCGTCCGGCCTGGCCATGACGATGCTGGCGCCGATGGTCAGCGGCCAGATCAGCTCGGACACGGAGACATCAAAGCTGAACGGCGTCTTGTGCAGGAACACGTCGGTTTCGTCGGTGCCGAACAGTTTTTGTATCCAGTCCATGCGGTTGACCAGCGAACGGTGCTCGATCATCACGCCCTTCGGCTTGCCTGTCGATCCCGACGTGTAGATCACGTAGGCCAGGTTGGCCGGCGACTGGCCGGGCAGCCGCGCGGGATCGCTGTGCGGGAACGCGGCCAGCGCCTGCAGGGTTTCCGGCGCATCCAGCGTCACCATGCGCAGCGCCTTGCCGGCGTTCAGCAATGCCTGCGCCCGGGGCGCCACCGCCTGGTGCGTCAGCAGCAGGTCGAAACCGCTGTTCTGTATCATGTACAGCAGGCGCTGTTCGGGATAGCCGACGTCCAGCGGCACGTAGGCGGCGCCTGCCTTCAGGATGCCCAGCATGCCGACCACCATGGCCAGCGAGCGCTCGGCAAACAGGCCAACGCAAACATCCGGCCCCGCACCCTGCCCGCGCAAATAATGGGCGACCCGGTTGGCCTGTGCGTCGAGCTGCGCGTAGGTCAGGCTGTCGGCGCCGAAGCGCACGGCAGGCCGCTGCGGCACGCGCGCCGCCTGCGCCTCGATCAACTCATGGATGCAGTGCTGATGGGGGAAGCTGGCGGCCGTGCTGTTCCACGCGGCCAGTCGGCCGAGCCACGCTTCGCAGGCGACGGACGGCAAGTCTTCCCATGTGTTTTGCAGGGCAAGTGCGGACATGACGGCTCCTTTCAGGCGGCGATGGCGGCGGGGATGGCGGGGGCCGACTGCTCCAGGTGGTGCAGGATCAGGCGCTTGGTCTCGACCAGGCGCTGATGTTCGAGCGCGCAGGCGTCGGCGAAGTAGGTCTTGACGTCCGGCCAGACATCCTCCTCCACCCGCGACAGATACAGGCGTTCATAGTCCGCTTCCTGCATGTCAAGCACGGTCTGATTGAGGTCGTCCTTGTGGATCCAGACGCTGGTCAGCGAAACCCGGAACTTTTCCAGGTCGGCCGGCGGCATGCCACTCAGGTCTTTGGTGAAGCTGGTGGAGCCGTGCAGCAGGTGGCTGTTGAATACGACCGACAGGCCGGGACGACAGTCCAGCTGGCGCCGCGTCAGGCGCGCGGTGTCGCACTGGATCACCGGACCGGCCAGATACATGCAGTCGGACAGCTCGCCCGGCTTCTTGCTGAGGAAGTGGGTATCCTCCTGCTCCATCCGCCGGTACAACGCGGCATGCGCCGGATCCTTGTTGTCCACCACGAAAATACCCATGTCGGACGGCGCCAGGCCGGCAATCTGGTCGCGGTACACATTGGTCCAGATGGTCAGCATGCGCGACTGGTAGCCGTTGCGCGAAAAATAGTGGACGCCGCCGTCCTGGTGGATATTGTCGATTTTGCGCACGTCTTTCAGGCGCAGCTTCCAGATCGAGTGGTACAGCGGCACGTAGTCGCGGTAGATGGCGCCGAAGGCGTGTTCGTAAAAGCCGCGGGTCAGCTCGTGCAGGGTGATGAAGTCGTGCTGGCCGGTGATGTCGCTGCGGCGCGCCGATTGCAGGTAGCCGAACTGGCGGTCTATGCGCGCCAGCATGTCCTGGTAGGCCGTGCTGCGGGTGTCGTGCGACACCGTGTATACCTCGCTGTCAAACATGATGATCCTTTCTGTCGGTATCCGCTCAGGCGGCCAGCGGCCGCTGCATCGGGCCGTAGCGGCGGTTGAGTTCCTGGTGGGCGATGGCCCGCACCGCGCCGATGAATTCTTCCTGCTCGCTGTGGATGAAAAAGTGGCCGCCGTCGAAGTTCACGTAATCGGCGCCTTGCGTCAGCAAACGGTCCCAGGCGCCGGCATCCTCGATCGGCACGGCGTCGTCCCCGGCGCCGCTGAACACGGTGGCCGGCACCGCCAGCCGGGGTCCCGGCTCGAACACGCGCGATTCGCCGAGCGTGAAGTCGGCGCGCAGCATGGGCATGAATACTTCCATGATTTCGCGATTGTCGAGTATGTCGTGCGGCGTGCGCGAGAACATCTTGACTTCCCGGATGAAGTCGTCGTGCGACAGGCCCGCCATCAAAGGCCTGATGCGCGGCAGATGCGGCGCCCTGGCCGCCGACAGCACCACATGCGCCAGTTGATGGGGGCCGCGTGCCTGAATGGCGCGCGCCAGCTCGAACGCCAGCATCGCTCCCATGCTGTGGCCGACGAAGATGCACGGCAGGTCCAGATATGGTGCGATCTCTTCGTGCAGCTCCGCCACCTTGCGCTTCAGCGACGCGATCGGCGCCGCCGAGTAGCGGTTCTCGCGTCCCGGCGACTGCACCGCGAACACGTCGATCTCGCGCGAAAAGTACTTCTCCCAGCCGCGGAATATGGAGGCCCCGCCGCCCGCGTAGTGGAAGAAGAACAGGCGTATCCGTGCCTGCGGGGTGTGCTGCAATCTGATAAACCAGTCTGACATGATATTCCTCTGCTCTGGGTTGACTGAGTTGCCGCCGGCTGCTTCTTATAACAGCAGGTCGACCTGTTCTTCATTGCCGGCGCCGTCCTGCGCCAGACTGCCGTCCGACAGCGCGCGGATGACGTTGGCCACGCCCTCGATATCCGGGTATTCGAACAGCGTAATCAGCGGCAGGCGCACGCCCAGGCGTTTGCGGATGTGATTGATCGCTGTCATCGCCAGCAGCGAATGCCCGCCCAGTTCGAAGAAATTGCATTTGACGCCGACCTGCTCGCGTTTCAGCAGCCGGCCCCAGATAGCGCTCAGTTCGCGCTCGATGCTGTCGCGCGGTGCTATCACGCCGGCGGCAACAGGTGCGCTGGCGGCCGGCAGGCGCTGGCGGTCGATCTTGCCGGTTGCCGTGGTGGCAAAACTGTCCACCGGAATGAACAGCTCCGGCACCATGTAATCCGGCAGCGTGCGGCGCAATTCGCCGCGCAGCGCCAGGCCGCGCAGTGCCTCTTCGCCGCTGCCGCCGGCCAGCGCCGGTTCCAGCGCGACATAAGCCACCAGTTGGCCGCCGGCCGCCGTCACCACCGCCTGGCGCACGCCGTCAACGCGCAGCAGGGCCGCCTCGATCTCGCCCGGTTCGACGCGGGTGCCACGCACCTTGCACTGCGCGTCGCGGCGGCCGCAGTACTGCAGCGCGCCATCCGGCAGCCAGCGCGCATGGTCGCCGGTGCGGAACAGGCGCTCGCCGGCCTGGAACGGACTGTCGATGAAGCGCTCGGCGGTCAGTTCCGGGCGGTTCAGGTAGCCCAGCGCCAGGCCCGGACCGCCGATGTACACTTCGCCCACGGCGCCCTGCGGCAGCAACTGGCCATTCCGGTCCAGCAGGTAGACGCGCATATTGTCGATCGGCGCGCCGGCCGGCACGGGCGCCGCCGCGCTGTCGGCCACGTGATTTTGCAGTGCCAGCACGTCATCGGCCAGGCTGGCGCAGCCGCCCTGCTCGACCACGTCGGCAGCCACCTGCAACTGGTCGCGCAGCACCTCGCGCAGATCGGCAAAGCTGACCAGCGGATTGGAGAAGACGACGCGGAACACCTGTACCGGCGCATCGCCGGTGGGATGATGCAGCACGCGGGTTTTGGACACGAAGGTTTTCGCGCGCAGGAACTGCTCCTGCTGGATAGCTTCCACCGCCACGTCGATGGCGGCATTTTCCTCCCTGCTGAAGCGGCTGTACTTCTTGCTGCGCAGCGCCGCCGGGATGTAGCGGTAGTTGACGATGTTCAGTTGCGGCCGGCCCACCAGCTCGAAGGCGCCGGAAGCGTCCACCAGCGCGGCGAAGTGCTCGGCCTGCGCCATGCTCTGGTCGACCAGCCAGCCGTAACCCTGGCGCCCCAGCAAGTGCAGCGCGGCGTGCAGCAGCAGCGCGTTGGCGGGACGCGACCCCTCCAGCGTGTGCTGGCCCATGTCGAAGGTCCCGCGCGCGGCCTGGTAGGCCGTGTGCACCGGCAGGATGCCGGTGTCGTGAGGCTCGCGGAACAACAACAGGCTGATACCCTGCGGCAGATACATCTGTTTGTGGCCGCAGAAGGTCACCGTATCGGCATGCTCGATGCCGCGCAGCCTGTTGCGGAAGCGCGCCGAGAAGCGCGCCGCCCCGCCCCACGCCGCGTCGACGTGGAAATGCAGGCCGTAGCGCCGGGCGATGCCGGCCATCTCCGGCAGCGGATCGATGGTTCCGGTTTCGGTGGCGCCGGCCATGCCGATCATGGCGATGATCAGGCGGCCTTCGGCGCGGCAGCGCTCGATGGTGGCGATCAGGTGCGCCATCGACAGGCGCTGCTCGTCGTCCTGTTCGATCAGCAGGATGTTTTCCTCGCCCAGGCCCAGCAGATTGGCGGCCTTGCGGATCGAATAATGCGCCAGGCGCGAGCCGATGATGACGCCCGGTCCCCGCCCTGCGGCGTGCAGCAGCGCCGTGGCACCCCTGGCCGCCATCTCGGCCTGGGTATGGCCCAACGCACGCAAGGCCTTGTTGCGGGCGCACTGCATGGCGGTGATGTTGGAGGTGGTGCCGCCGCTGGTCACCAGGCCGAAAATGCTGTGCGGCGCCTGGGCATGGTCGGCATACACCTGCTCCGGCATGTCGAAGAACTGGCGGTGCACCATGGCCACGGCCTGGCGTTCAGCCAGCGTCAGGCTCTTCGACGTCTCGATCTTGACCATGTTCTGATTCAGGCCGGTCAGCACGCGGGCAAACTCCGCCATAAAGCTGGGCAATTGAGAGGTCATGTGGCCGATGAAGGTGGGCGACGCCACATTGACCAGGTGCGGCATCACCTTGTCGTTCAGGTAGTCGACATAGCGCTCGAATGGCTGCGCCGATTCCGGCGTCGTCGTGTCGCCGAAATCGGCCAGCAGGCTGGCCAGCCGGACATTGGGCATGGTCACCTCGCCGCCGGCCGGCAGCGCCAGAGGGATAGCCGCGCCGCCGGGCAGACCGCAATCGAACGCCGGCTGGCGCGGGAAGTAGCGCATCACTTCGGCCGGCGCCCCGGCGTGGGCCACGAAGCAGGTGGCGTCGGCGCCGACCTCGGTCGATCCGTACAGATTCAGCAGGGTCGCCTGCGGCAGGCAGGCGGTGACCCTGGCGGCCAGCGCGCCGCTCAGCGGCTCGCCGCTGCTGGTCACATAGCGCAGATCGGACAGCGTGCCGGCGTCCTCATGCTCCAGCAGCAACGCCAGCAGCGACGGCACCAGCGTCAGGCGGCTGACGCGGTAGGCGCGCAGCGTGCCGATCAGCAGGTCGATGTCGCGCACCGCCGCATCCGGGATCAGCACCAGCGGGCTGCCCTGCACCAGCGGCTGGAATATTTCGGCCACATGGTCGACGAAGTTCAGCGACGTCTTCTGGCTGTACACTTCGCCGCTGGCAGCCGGGAACACGCGGCGCATCCAGGCCAGGCGGTTGACGATGGCCCGGTGCGGCACCAGCACGCCTTTGGGCTCGCCGGTGGAACCGGAGGTGTAAATCACGCAGGCGGGATCGCCGGCGGCCGCCTGTTCCGATGGAACGCTGTCGCTGAAGGCCGCCAGTTGCGCAGCCTGGGCGATGTCGTCCAGCAGCACCGCCTGCGCGGCGGCCGGCAGCGAGGCGCAGGACGCGGTCTCGCTCAGCACCAGCACGGCGCGGGCATCGCCGATCAGATAGGCCAGGCGCGCGGCCGGATGGGCGGGATCGAGCGGCAGGTAGGCGGCGCCGGCCTTCATGATCGCCAGCATGGCCACGACCATCGACGCCGAGCGCTCCATGCAGACGCCCACCACGCTGCCGGCGCCGGCGCCGCGCTGCCGCAGGTAGTGGGCAAGGCGGTTGGCGCGCGCTTCCAGTTCGGCGTAGCTGACCGCCAGCGTGCCGTCGGTCAGCGCACGGGCAGCCGGCGTGGCGCCGGCCTGAATGTGGAACAGGGCATGCACGGTGGCGCTGTCCGGATACCCGGCCGCGCTGTCGTTCCATTGCTCCAGCAGGCGGCGGCGCTCGACGGCGCCCAGCAGCGGCAGCGCGGCCAGCGCGGCTTCCGGCTGCGCGACGACGCCGCGCACCAGCACCTCGAAGTTGGCCGCCATGCGCTCGATGCTGGACCGGGTGAACAGGTCGACGTTATAGTCCCAGTCCAGGTACAGCCGGCCGTCGGCCTCGGTGACGGTCAACTCCAGGTCGCACTTGACGCGGTTGTGGCTGGTGACATTGCGTTCCAGCTCCAGCCCCTGGAAGGCCAGTTGCTGCTGTTCGTTGTTTTGCAGGGTCAGCGTCACCTGGAACAGCGGGCTGTGGCTCATGCTGCGCTCGGGTTGCAGCTGCTCGACCAGCATTTCGAACGGCACCGCCTGGTGTTCATAGGCGTCCAGTATCATTTGCTTGTTGCGCTGCAGCTGGGCGCTGAACGCGGGGTTGCCGGACAGGTCGCTGCGCAGCACCAGGCTGTTGACGAACAGCCCCACGACCTGCTCGACATCGCGGTGGGTGCGGCCGGCGATCGGCGTGCCGATGACGATATCGTCTTCATTGCTGTAGCGTTGCAGCAGTACGGCAAACGCCGTTTGCAGCAGCATGAACAGCGTGACCTGCTCGCGCTGGCACAGCGCCTGCACGGAGGCCAGCAGTTCGCCGTCCAGCACCTGGGCGTGGCACTTGCCCTGGAAGCGCTGTCTGGCCGGACGCTGACGGTCCAGCGGCAGGCTGTGCATGACCGGCAGCGCATGCAGCTGATCGCGCCAGTAGGACAGGTGCCGCTCCAGCTCCGCCCCCTGCAGCAGCGCGCGCTGCCACTGCGCATAGTCGGCATAGCGCACCGGCAGCGCCGCCAGCGGCGACGCCCGGCCCTGTACATAGGCGTTATACAGCGCGTTCAGTTCGCGGAACAGAATGCCCAGCGACCAGCCGTCGGCCGCGATGTGGGGCAGATTCAGGAATATGCGATGGCGCTCCTGGTCCAGGCGGAACAGGTGAGCGCGCAGCAGCACATCGGCGCCGAGGTCAAACGGGGCGGCGGCGTCGCCGGCGCAGATACGGGCCAGTTCCTGCGGCTGTTCGAGCGTATCCAGGCCGCGCAGATCGTGCTCGCGCAGCGGGACGGCGCCCTCCGCGCGTATGGTCTGGACGGCCTGGCCGTTGGCCATGGCCAGCGCCGTGCGCAGCACCTCGTGGCGCGCAACCAGCGTGTCCAGCGCGCGCTGCAGCGCCGCGACGTCCAGCGGCCCCTTGACGTCGAACTGCAGCGGCAGGTTGTATGCGGCACTGCCGTTTTCCAGCTGGTCGATGAACCACAGGCGCTGCTGGGCAAACGACAGGGCCAGCGGCTGGCCGGCGTCGGCGCGCGGAATCGCGGCTTCGCCGCCGCGCCGGCAAGCGGGCAGCGTTTCGGATAGCGCGGCAATGGTCGGGTGTTCGAACAGCGCGCGCAGCGGCAACTCGATCTGCAACTGCTGGCGGATCTGGCTCAGCAGGCGGGTCGCCAGCAGCGAGTGGCCACCGGATTCAAAGAAATTGTCCTCAATGCCGACACGCTCGCGCTTCAGCAATTTTTCCCACAGCTTGCACAGCGCCGTCTCGGTGGCGTCGCGCGGCGCCACGTAGCGGGCGTTGTCGACGTCGGCGGTGGTCGGGACGGGCAGCGCCTTGCGGTCTATCTTGCCGGTGCGCGTCAGCGGCAGCGCGTCGAGGAACAGGTAGACGTCCGGCACCATATATTCCGGCAGCACCTGCCTGAGCGCCTTGCGGCAGGCGGCGGCGGTCGGGGCGCCGTCGGCGGAGGCGACGATATACCCCAGCAGCCGGCTGGCCTGCGCTTCGCCTTCCAGCGCGCCGGCGCTGACCACCGCGTCCCTGACCCCGGCCAGCAGGCGCAGTTGCGCCTCCACTTCGCCCGCCTCGATGCGCATGCCGCGCAGCTTGATCTGATGATCCCGGCGGCCCTGGTAGCTCAGGCGGCCGTCCGGCAGCCAGCGCGCCAGGTCGCCGGTGCGGTACAGGCGCGCGCCCGTGGCACCGAATGGATCGGCGACGAAACGTGCGGCGCTCAATTCCGGCTGGTGCAGATAGCCCAGCGCCAGGCCGGCGCCGGCGATATGCAACTCGCCCACGGCGCCCTGCGGCAGCAATTCGCCCTGCCCGTCCAGGATGTAGGCGCGGTTGTTGGCGATCGGGCGGCCGATGCTGATGCCGTCTTCGCCGTATTCATCCCACGTGACATCGGCGCCAACCTCGGTCGAGCCATAGATGTTCAGCAGGCGAGCCCGCGGCAGCGCGGCCTTGACGCGCGCGGCCAGCTGGGCTGTCAGCGGCTCGCCGCTGCTGATCACGTAGCGCAGCGACAGTTCGTCCAGCGCCGGGTGGTCGGCCAGCACATCGAGCAGCGATGGCACCAGCGTGATGCGGCTGATGCGGTGGCGCGCCAGCGCGCCCACCAGCAGATCGACGTCACGCATGGTGTCGTCGCCGATCACCACCAGCGGCGTGCCCTGCGTCAGCGGCTGGAAGATTTCCGCCACGTGGTCGACGAAGTTGAGCGAGGTTTTCTGGCAGTGCACCTCGCAGGCTGCGGCCGGGAAGGCGGTGCGCATCCAGTGCAGGCGGTTGGCGATGGCGCGGTGCGGCATCAGCACTGCTTTGGGCGCGCCGGTCGAACCGGAAGTGTAAATGGCGCAGGCCGGCGCTTCGGCGTCATCCTCACGCTGCGGATTGCCGGCGGGCTGGCGCGCCACGCCGGCGGCCAGTTCAGGCGCGTCGATATCCAGCAGGCGCGCGCCCAGCGCCGGCAGCGCCCCGGCGGCGTCGGCGCGCGTCAGCACCACGTCGATCTGGGCATCGCTCAGCATGTAGGCCAGGCGGGCGGCCGGATGGCCGGGATCGAGCGGCAGATAGGCGGCGCCCGCCTTCAGTATGGCCAGCAGCGCGGTCACCATGCCGCCCGACCGCCGCATGCACAGGCCCACCAGGCTGCCGGCGCCCACGCCCTGCGCGCGCAAATAATGCGCCAGGCGGTTGGCGCGCAGATTCAGTTCGGCGTAGCTGAGCATGTCGCCGCCCTCGCCCAGGGCCGGCTGGTCCGGCGTGGCCGCTGCCTGGGCCTCGAACAGCGCCGCCAGCGTTGGCGCGCCGCCGTAGTCGGCGGCGGTCTGGTTCCAGTCGAGGAGCAGCGTCGCGCGCTCCTGCTCCGCCAGCAGCGGCAAGGCGGCGACGCGGGTGTCCGGCCGGGCCACGATGGCGCGCAGCAGGCATTCGAAATTGCTCGCCATGCGCGCGATGCTGTCCTTCGCGAACAGTGCCGTATCGTAGGTCCAGGCCAGCCGCAGGCCGGCTTCGGAATCGCTGGCGCCCAGCAGCAGGTCGAATTTGGCGGCGCCCGCGTCGAACGGTACCGGATCGACGGACAGCCCGTCCAGGGACAGGCTGCCGCCGTCGGCGTTTTCAGATACCAGCATGACCTGGAACAGCGGGTTGTAACTGAGGCTGCGTTCCGGGTTCAGCTCTTCCACCAGCAGGTCGAACGGGATCTCCTGATTCGCCTGCGCGTCCAGGCATGCCTGTTTGGCATGCTGGAGGAAGTCGTTAAAGGTCGGGTTGTCCGACAAATCGTTGCGGATCACCAGGCTGTTGACGAAGCAGCCGATCAGCGCTTCCAGCCTGCGGTCCATGCGGCCCGACACCGGCGTACCGATGATAATGTCGGTCTCGCTGCTGTAGCGGGACAGCAGCACCGCCAGCGCGCTTTGCAGGAACATGAACTGGGTCACGCCCCGCTGGCGGCAAAATGCCGCGATCGCCATCTGCAGTTCGGGCGGCAGCAGCATGGCGCGGGTTGCGCTGCCGCTCTTGCGGCCGGCGCCGCGTGGGTAGTCCAGCGGCAGGTTGTGCACCTCCGGAATACCGTCCAGCCGGGCCTTCCAGTAGGCCAGCTTGGCCTCGGCCTCGCCGCCGTCCAGTTGCGCGCGCTGCCACAACGCGAAGTCAGCATATTGCAGCTCCAGCACGGGCAAGGCCGCGTCCGGGCTGCCGCCGGCCGCGTACAGCGCGCTCAATTCGCGCATCAGGATGGCCTGCGACCAGCCGTCCGACACGATATGGGGCATATTCAGGGCCAGCACGTGATCGTCCGCCGCCAGGCGCACCAGGTGGGCGCGAAGCAGCACGTCGCCGCCCAGGTCGAAGCGCCCGCCCGCCGTGGCCGCCAGCAATGCGCGCAGCGCGCCATCGCGCTCGTCGTCCGCCAGATGTTCCAGGCTGGTGAAGGCGAACGGTGCCGCCGCCGCTTCGCATACCTGCTGCACCGCCTGTTCCGCGCCGGCCGAAATGGCGCTGCGCAGCACTTCGTGGCGCGCCACGATGGCGGTCAGGCTGGCGCGCAGCGCGTCGGCGTCCAGCGCGCCGCGCAGGCGGAATGCGCGCGGCACGTTATAGGCGGCGCTGCCGCCCTCCAACTGGTCGACAAACCACAGGCGCTGCTGGGCGAACGACAATGGCGCCGGCAGTGCCGGCTGGGCGCGCGGCGCCAGCGTGGTGACGGTGCGGTGCTGGGCGCCGATGTGCGCGGCCAGCGCGCGGATGGTGTCGTTTTCGAAGATGGCGCGCATCTTGACGTCGACGCCGAAGTGCTCGCCGATACGGCTGGACAGGCGCATCGCCAGCAGCGAATCGCCGCCAATGGTGAAGAAACCGGTATCGATGCCAACCGCAGTGGATAGTCCCAGCAGCTGCTGCCAGATGCCGGCCAGCGCCTGTTCCACCGGCGTCTCCGGCGCGCTGTAGTTGGCGCTGGCGGCGTCGGCGGCGCGGCGCGCCAGTTCCTTGCGGTCGATCTTGCCGCTGGAGAGACGCGGGAATTCGGCCACTGCCAGCACCGCCGATGGCACCATGTACTCCGGCAGGCGGGCGCGCAGTTGCGCCAGGATGGCGTCGTTGCCGGCCGCAGGCGCGATGACGAACAGCGACAGCTGCTTGCGCGCCTTGTCGTAGGTGCAAACGGCATGCCTGGCCAGGCCTGCCGTTTCGGCCAGCCGCGAAATTTCATCGAGTTCGATGCGGTAGCCGTTGTGCTTGATCTGCTGATCCTTGCGTTCGATGAAGTACAGCTTATCGTCGGGCAGCACGCGCACCCAGTCGCCGCTGCGGTAATAGCTTACGCCGTCATACTCGGCCAATGCCTGCGCCGTCAGCCCGGGCTGGGCCAGATAGCCGGCGAACAGGCAGCGGCCCGCCACCAGCAGTTCCCCCTCCTGACCCGGCGCAGCCAGCTGGCCGTCGGCGCGCAGCACGATGCAGGACACGTTGTTGATCGGCTGTCCGATCGGCACCTGCTCGGTGGCCAGCGCCGCGTCATAGCGTTCATAGGTGATCTGGATGCAGCATTCGGACGGACCGTACAGGTTTACCACTTCGCAGCCGGTGCGTTGCGCCGCTTCGCGTGCCAGCCGTGTCGGCAGCGCCTCGCCGCCGAGGAACAGCTGGCGCAAGGCCGTGCCGCCGGCAATTCCGCCCTGCTCCAGCAGCACCGCCAGCAGCGACGGCACCAGTTGTAGTACGGTGACGCCATGCTGGCGCAGCGCGGCGCTCATCTGCGCCGGGCTGTGATTGATGTCGCGCGGAACCGTCAGCAAGATGCCGCCAGCCAGCAGCGGCGCCCAGAATTCCCAGATCGAGGCATCGAAGCTGACCGAGGTGCGCTGCATGAATACGTCCTGCGGGCCGAAGCCGAATTCGGCGATCATCCACGCCATGTGGTTGACCAGCGCGTCGTGCTTGACGGCGATGCCCTTGGCGTTACCGGTGGAACCGGAGGTGTACAGCACGTAGGCCAGGTCGTCCGCGACGATCGCCACGGCCGGCGCGCGCTCGTCGCTGGCAGCGGCCTCAACCGCGCCTATCGCCAGCGCATTCGGCGCCGCATCCGGCGGCAGTTCGGCATGGATCACGAAGCGCGGCGCGCTCTCGGCCAGCATGCCGGCCACCCGCGCCGCCGGCAGCGCGGTATCGATGGGCACATAGGCCGCGCCCGCTTTGAGCACGGCCAGCATGGCTACCACGAAGTCGTCGGACGATGGCAGGTGCAGCGCCACCAGGTCGCCCCTGGCCAGTCCGGACCCGATCAGATGGTTGGCAACGCGGTTGGCGCGGCGCTCGATGTCGGCCAGCGCCACCGTGCGGCCCGGCGCGCCATCCTGTCCGACCACGATGCGGCCATTGCCGCTGGCGGCAGTGGCGGCAAACCAGTCCACCACGTTGGCGCGGTTCTGCTGGTCGGCTACCATGGGGCCGGACAGCGCGCGGCCCGCATGTGCCCGTCCGCCGGCGATGGCCTGGAAATGGGCGGCAAACTGACCCAGCGCGCCGTCGTCGATCCAGCCACGGTCATAGTGTATCCACAGCGTGGCCTGTGCCGGCGTTTCGACCAGCACGAAGTCCAACGCGGCAGCCTCGCTGGCGGAGTGGGCATGCACAACCTCAAAGCCGGCATTCCCTGCCGCGCTGCTGAAGACGAACGGAAACGCGCCTGCGGCTACCGGCCGTGCATAGCATTCGACATAGTCGCGGTATTGCGCCAGCTGGCTGGCTTCGTTGCGGGCCGCCTGTTGCAGATCGGCGCTGTGCGGCACTTGCAGCGGCACCGTGCGGCTGATCTGGCCCGGCGTTGTCAGCAGGGCACCGTTGCGCAGGTCGATGGTGCGTGCCAGCAGCGGGTGTTCTGCATACGCTTGCAGGGCCAGGCGCAGGCCGGCGCAGACGGCGTCCGCGAAACCGGGACGCTGTCCACCCTGCTCCGCTTGTCCTTGCTGTTGCTGCCACCGGTCGCGCCAGCCGGACAGGTCGACGGCCAGCGTGGCCAGTTCGCCGCTGGCGCCGCCGCGATACCGGCGCAGGCCGAATTCCGGCGCCAGCGCCTGGCGCGTCCACTCGGGATCCCACATGCCGCGCGCTTCCGCCAGCTCTTCATTGACCAGGAAATCGTTCAGCCAGTCCGCCACGTCGGCGTACCGGATGACTTCACCGTTCTCCGGCTGGCCATCGGCAACGCTCTGCAGCACCCGCAGCGCGGTGGCGAGGTCGGCATTCAGGTTCGGCAGGGCCAGCAGCAGCCAGCTGCGGCCGTCCGGCAGGCTGGCGCACACCAGCTGCACGTCGACCTGGCCGGCATCGCGGCCGCGCACGGCGTCCAGCAGGCGCGCCTGTTCGGCGGCGATGCCGGCAGCGCTCCAGCCGGACCAATCGGGCGCTTCAATCTCCATCCGCGCCGCCTGCCCGGGCGCGAAGCAAAGCACGCCGTTTTCATCGCTATGGTAGGCGGCGCGCAGCACCTCGTGGCGCGCCATGATGGCTTCCAGCCGGCTGCGTGCCGTACCGGGGTCCAGCGTCTGATCGCAATTGGCGGCCACGCTGGCCCAGGCGGACGCGCCGCTACCCTGCTGGGCGCGCTGGCGCCAGATGTCGCGTTGAGTGGGAGATGCGTTGCTAACGGTAGTCGGTGTCATGATCTGTCCTGTAGACTTGTCGGTTGGTCGTATCCTGTCACGCGCCCATGGCGACGATGACTTTGCGGGCGCCGGCAAATGGCTTGCGGCCATGGGCGACGCGCCAGTTATCGAGCAGCAGGACATCGCCAGGCTTCCAGCTGAACATCACCTCGGTATCGCGGTAGGCGGCGGCTATGTCGGCGATCATCTGGTCTGGAATCGGCGTGCCGTCGCCAAAGCAGGTGCTATACGGGAATTCGTCCTGCGTGAACATTTCGGCCAGCTTGGCGCGTACTTCCGGCAGCAGGTTGGCCACATGCCAGAATGAGGCGTGGTTCATCCACAGCGGCAGGCCGCTTTGCGGATGCCGGTGCACTGCGGCGCGCACCTGGCGCGTGGCGAACTGCTCGCCCGGCAGCGCAGTGAATTCGACCTGTTCGCGCGCGCAGTAGGCGCGGATGTCGGCGACGCTGTCCGACTGGAAGCTCTTGTAGACGGTCGGCCCGAAACCCGGATGGAAATGGCGCCGCAGCATCCAACCGCCGCGCGACTCGAAGGCTTGCACGATGGCCGGGTCGAGCCGGTTGTAGACTGCGTTGACGTCGGCGATCTGCGTTTGCCCGCCTTCGCGCGACGCCGTCAGGCAGCAGAAGGCGATCTTGCGCGGCGGCGCCAGCACATAAGATAGCTCGTTGTGCAGCTGAATCTCGTGCTCCGCCGAGAATTCGGTCGAGGTGTAGACGCCGCTTTGCAATTTGGTGCGCGGCGTCGCGCCCTGTACGTATTCGGCCTGGGTTTTGATCGCGGCCAGGGAGAAGTCCTTGAAGCCGCTCTCGTCGCGCAGGTCGAAGCCGCGGAACAGCAGCGCGCCGTGTTGCAGCAATTCCTGCTGCAGCGCTTCGGCGTGCAGCGCATACCAGTGGGCCAGGTTCAGCTGAGGAACCAGGGCGCGGTAAGTAACCGGCATGGTGCCGCAACCGGCCACGCTGCCCTTTTCCGTAACGGCCCTGGCGGCCGCTTGCACCGCTGGGCGGTGTTCATTTTTCCATTGTGCGAACTGCATGCCCGGCTCCTAGAGAGAGTTGACTACAAATCGGTTTTTAAGGCCCTGGACTTTATCCCTGACGCCGGCCTCCAGCCGTTGCCGCGCAGCGGCCAGGGTCAGCTCGGGCTCGTCCTGCAGCAATGCCACGAGCCGTTGGTAGCGGCGCGACAGGGCGAGCACGCGCTCCTCGGTGTAGCTTGCGCTGTCGTAGCGCCAGGCCAGCTGCAGCCGCTCACCGCGGCGCGTCACGGTCAGGCCAATTGCCCCCGCCTCCGCCACTTGCGGCGAGGCGGACGCGCCATCCGGGCGGTAGACGAACTGGCAATGCGCGGAGCGGGCGGGACGCTCATAATCGGCGCCGCCGGCCTGCTGCATCGCGGCCAGTCCGGCAGCAAACAGGCGCACCGGATCGCGCGTCAGCCATGGCGCCAAGGCGGCGACGGCGTCGCGCAGCGTCGCCTGCTCAGCCAGCACACAGGGCTGTGCGATGCCGTGCGCAGCGGCGCTTTGCGTACCGTTTGCCATCGCCAGCGGCAGGCTGGAGTCCAAGGTGGCGGCGGACAGGCACAGCGCCGGCAGCCGCAATTCCAGCGTCATCAGCATGGCGTAGGCGCCGCCCAGCAGCGCTTCGACGTCGGCGGCCGCGATCGCGGCCGGCAGCGGCAGCTGGAGTTCGGCGCGGTCGCCCTGCAGCCAGGCATCCGCTCCGGCGCGGCGTCCTGCCGGCAGTGCCAGGCTGTCCAGCAGCGCCGCCTGGCGGTTGCTGGCCGCATGAGCTTCACGCGGCAGGCTGCGGTCGATGCCGCCGCCGGCGGCCAGCGGCAAGCTGTCCGTGACGATCAGCGCGTCGGGCTGCTGCCAGGCCGGCAGCAAGGCGCGCAGCGCCGTGTCGAGCGTGGAAATAAAGTCCTGGCGGGCGGCGCCTGAGTAAGCGGTGGCGACGCAGGCCACCAGCCGCGCCGCGGCGCCTTCGCCGGCGATCTCCAGCACGGCCGCCGCCACGCCTTCGAGCGCGCCGACGCGCTGCTCCAGCTCCGCCAGTGACAGCGGCATGCCGCGCAGCTGCGCCGGCCCGCGCGCATCGAGCTCGCGGTAGCGGCCATCCCGGGTCAAGCACAGCCGCAGCGGGCCGGATGGCGCGCCCGCCACCAGCGCCATGCCGGGCATGCCGGCCGGGCTGGGGTGGCCGTAACTGTCCAGCAGCTGCACGCTGCCGGGCACCGTGGCGCTGCCGAGTACCACCGCGCGCCCCGGCACGACTTCTTCGGCGGCCAGGAACGGCAACCGGCTGGTGCCGAGCGATTGCACCACCCTGGTCCGTGCGGCCCATTGCCAGGCCAGCCAGCTGGCGCAGGTGGCGCCGGTGACATGGATGGCGGCCGGCGCCGGCGCGTCGGGGGGCAGACTGGCCAGCAGGCCGGGCGTCAGCGTCAGGTGCAGCCCCTGCAGGTTGGCGGGGATGCCGTCCTCCAGCCGCAGGCAGGCGCCAGATGCCAATCCGAGCATCCATTCGAATGGCGCGTAGTGCAGGGTTTGCGGCAGGATCAGCAGTTTGCTGTCGGCGCTCAGTTGCAGATGCGCGGCCTGCGCCTCCAGATGCTGCCACACCAGCGCGTCGTCAGCGCTCGCCTGCTCGGCGCCGCCGGACGGCGCCAGCGCGTAGCGTGCGCCGCAGCGCAGTATCGCCAGCAGCGTCACGATCAGGTTGGTGCCGTGTTCCATTTGCACGGGCATGACATGGCCCGGCGCCACGCCACGCTGTGCCAAGGCATCCGCAGTGTGCGCCGCCAGCGCATCCAGTTCGGCGTAGCTGAGCTGCCCGCCCTTGAACGCGATGGCCGTGGCATCCGGTCTCTGCCGGACCTGCTGCGCAAAGCGCTGCGGCAAGCCTGGGAGCTGCACGGCTGCGCGCGCCGGCTGCACCGGCGCCGGCAGCGCCACATCCAGCAGCGCGACTTCCGGCGCCTGCGCGGCGCGCTCCATCAGTTGGGCCATCGCGCCGCCCAGCCAGGCGATGGTCGTTGCATCAAACAGATCGTGCTGGTATTCCCACAGCAGTTCCAGGCGATCGTCCAATTCGGTAGCGTTCAGCGACAGGTCGAAGTGCACCATGCGCTCGGCCTGGTCCCGCCGATCCAGCGGTCCCAGTTCCAGCGATTGCATGGCGGGATAGTCGCCGGTCTGGCTTTGCAAGACAAACCAGGCCTGAAACACCGGCTGATAGCTGGGATCGCGGCGCAGTTCCAGTTCCGACACCAGTGCATCGAACGGGAATTGTTGCGCCTCCAGCGCATCCAGGATCATGCTGCGGGCTTGCCCGAGCAGGCTGGCGAAACTGGCGTCGCGCTGGATGCGGCTGCGCAGGGTGACATTGTTCATGAAGAAGCCGATCAGCGGCTCGGTGGCGGCGGCCGTGCGGCCGGCCACCGGCGTGCCCATGACGATGTCATCCCGATCGCTCCAGCGGCCCAGCAGCGCCGCGTACACCGTCTGCAGTCCCATGAACAGGGTGGCCCCGCGGCTGGTGCAGGCAGTCTTGAAGCGCGCCAGCAGATCGGCGCCGATCACGGTGCGCAGCGCGCGGCCGACGCCGCGCTGCACGGCGGGCCGGGGATGGTCCAGCGGCAGCGCATGCAGGCGCGGCGCGCCTTCCAGCGCCTGTTTCCAGTGCGCGCGCAAGGCATCCAGCGTGGCGCCATCCAGGCAACGCCGCTGCCATGCCGCGAAATCGGCATACTGGATGGCCAGTTCCGGCAGCGCCAGCGCGGTGCCATGGGCATAATGGTCGTACAGCTGGGCGAATTCGCGCAGGATCAGGTTGACCGACCAGCCGTCCACCGCGACATGGTGTATGTTGACCTGAAGCTGGTGCAGGTCGGCGCCGATGCGCGCCAGCGTGAAGCGCACCGGGATCTCGGCATCCAGGCGGAACGGCGTGCCCTGTTCGGTGGCGAAGGCCGCGCGCGCAGCGTCGGCCGCCTGCGGCGCCGCCAGGCTGGAAAAGTCAAGCTGGCGCAAGACGGCCGGGCCGGCCTCCAGAATGTGTTGATACAGCCGGCCATCGTGCTCGCGCAACACGGTGCGCAAGGCTTCATGCCGCGCCAGGATGCCATCCAGCGCATGCCGGCATGCGGCCGGATCGATCCGGCCGCGCAGCGCGAATGCCAGCGGCAGATTATATTCGGCGCTGGCGGGGTTGGCGCTGTACAGGAACCAGAAACGCTGCTGGCCGGACGAAGCGGGAATCGGCTGGGCGCGATCGCAGCGTTCCAGCGGCGGCAACGCCAGGGGCGGCTTGCTGTCGGCAATGCGCTGCGCCAGCTGGGCCACGGTCGGGCATTCGAACAACGCCTTCAGCGGCAGCTCGACGCCCAGCGTGTTGCGCACCAGGATCAGCAGGCGGAACACCAGCAGCGAATGGCCGCCCAGCGCAAAGAAATCGTCATGCACGCCCACCCGCGCCTGGCTTAGCAGCTTTTCGAAGTGGCCGCACAGCGTGCGTTCGGTGCCGTTGCGCGGCGCCGCGTACTGGCGCGATTGCAGCTCGCCGCTGTCCAGCGCAGGCAGGCGCTTGCGGTCGATCTTGCCATTCGGCGTCAGCGGCAGCTGCGGCAGGAATTGATACACCTGGGGCACCATGTGGGCCGGCAGTACCGCGCTCAGCGCCTTTTTCAGGACCGCGCGCGGGGCGTCATCGCCCTCTTCCTGCGGGCTCCCCTGCGCAAGCACGACATAGGCAACCAGGCACTGCTCGCCCTGTTCCTCGCGCACCGCCACGACAGCGCTGTCGACACAGTCGATGGCATTCAGGCGAACCTCGATCTCGCCCAGTTCGATGCGGAAGCCGCGCAACTTGATCTGATCGTCGCGGCGGCCGGCAAACTCCAGTTCGCCGTTGTCATTCCAGCGCACGAAGTCGCCGGTGCGGTAGACCAGCGCCGCGCCGTCCGCCGCCACCGGATCGGCGACGAAGCGCTGCGCCGTCAGTTCGGGCCGGCCGATGTAACCGGCGCTGAGCTGGCGGCCGCCGATATGCAGTTCGCCGGTGACGCCGGCCGGCAGCAGGCCCCCGTCGGCATCCAGCACATACAGGCGGGTAGCGCTCAGCGGACGGCCGATGCGCGGCGCCTGGGCGCTATCGCGCGGCACGGCGCTGATGGTGGCGTAAGTGGTGTATTCAGAGGGGCCGTACAGGTTGTACACGGCCGCCACGCGGGACCGCGCATAGATCCGGTCCACCAGCTTGCGGCGCAGCGGTTCGCCCGCCAGGCATACGGTCAGCACGGAATCGGGGATGCCGCCGTGCTCGATCAGTTCAGCCATGGCCGACGGCACGCTGTTGATCAGCGAGATATCCGGCTGCGGCCCGCCCTGGCCCAGCTCCAGCAGGCTGTCGACCAGCACCGCCCGGGTGCCGCTGGCCAGCGGCAGGAAAATTTCGAAGATGGACAAGTCGAAGCAGACCGACGTCGAGCACAACACGCTGCGTACTTCGTCGCCGCTGAATTGCGTGCCGGCCCATTGCAGGAAGCTGCAGGCGGCGCGGTGCCCTATCGTCACCCCTTTCGGCACGCCCGTCGAGCCGGAGGTATAGATGACATACGCCAGGCTGTCGGCATGCAGGCCGGCCTCCGCCAGCGCGATGTCCGGCTCCGGCAATTCCGTCGCGCCATCCTGGACGGCGCCCGGCACGATGATCTGGCGCGCGCCGCCAGCCAGGCGTGCCGCGCTGGCCTCGTCGGCGATGACGATGGCGGCGCCGGCATCCTCCAGCATGAAATCCAGGCGGGCGGCCGGATAGCCGGGGTCCAGCGGCAGGTAGACACAGCCGGCCTTGAGCGCCGCCAGCATGGAGACGATCAGCGCCGCAGTGCGCTGCATGCAGATGCCGACCACCGCGCCGGGCCGGTCCCGCCGCGCCAGCAACTGGCGCGCCAGGCGGTTGGCCTGACGATTCAATTCTCCGTAGCTCAGCGCCTCGCCGCGCGACAGCACGGCCGTGCGCTGCGGGAAGCTGGCGGCGGCGCGTTCCACCAACTGGTGCAGGCATACGGCATCCAGCGGCAGGCCGTCGCCGCCGTCGCCCCACGCCAGCAACTGCCGGCGTTCGGCCTCGGTGACCATGTCGATGCGCCGCAGCGGCTGGCCCGCCGCCATGGCAAGGGCCAGCTGAGCGAGCACGGTGCCCAGGTGGGCCAGCAGCGCTTGTGCCGCCGCCGCGCTCCAGTGGGCGGCATCGTACTGGAATTCCAGCGTCAGCGTATTGTTCGCGCTGTCGTCTGCGACGATGAGTACCCCCTTGACGGCAAGCGCCGCCAGGGCGGACAGCGAGCACAGCTCGATGCCCGGGGTGCCGGCCAGGCGGCCGGCGCGCTCGACTACCAGCACGGTGTCGCACTGATAACTGCGGCCGCCGAACTTGTTATGTTCGGTGTAGGCGGGATAGCCGTACTCGTCGTCGCGCAGGCGCGCCTCCACCATGTCGCCGGCCAGCCGGCACAGCGCCTCGGCCGCCGGCAGCGCCACGCTGACCGGATGCAGATTGACCACCAGGCCTTTCATCCCGGCGATCCCGTTCAGGCCCAGCGAACGGCCGGAGGTGGCGGCGAAATAAGCGGGATGCGTTTCTCCGGTATAGCGCGACAGCAGCCAGGCCCAGGCCAGGCCAAGCACCGTTTCGGCGGCGGTGTCGCTGCCCAGCGCGCGCAGGTTCTGCTGTACCTGCGGCGCCAGCACCAGCCGTGCAACGGCGGGGCCGCTTTCATCGGCGCCAGCGTGTGGCGCGGCCAATGGCGTGGCCGTGAACTGCTCGCCGATCTGGCGCCGCCACCAGGCGTCCCGGCGTCTGGCCTTGCGCTGGAAATGCTGGATCAGGGCATCGTTATGCTCGTCCAGTTCATCGCACAAGTCGTCGGGCAGGCGCTTGACAGGGTCGAGAACCAGCAATTTGCCGTTCAAGGCGCCCAGGCTGACGCCTGCGGCTTTGACGCGGGAGACCAGCAGTTCAAGGTCCATTTCCACTCCTGATGGGTTGCGCACGGTCTGGCTCACGGCTTACTCCTGGTGCAGGCGCTGGGCGGGGTTCATATTGGCCACGCGCCAGGTGTGCACCGATACCGTCATCAGCGCCAGACCGACCGTCGTCACAGCCGCCACCGCAAATGCGGCGAAGCCCATGGTGACGTGCTGCGGGAAGCGGTCCAGCACCTGCGCCAGGAACAGCACCGCCAGCGGCACCGCAATCACCAGGGCCAGCATGATGGGCTTGGAGAAGTCCCACAACATCAGCTTGACGATGTCGCCCACCGATGCGCCCAGCACCTTGCGCATGACGATTTCCTTGCTGCGGCGCTCGGCCACAAACTGGGCGATGGCATACAGGCCGAAGCAGGCAATCGAAATGGCCAGCACCGCGAAGGCGGCAAACACGCTGATGATGCGGTCGAAGGCGCTGCGCTGCATGGCGTAGATGTCAGTGATCGGGAAGCGGTTCAGCGGCCGGGTCGGCAACAGGCGGCTCCAGGTCTGGTCGATATGGGCCAGCGCGTCCGCCGTCGCCCCGCCCTTCATCCGGACGATCAGGGCATTGATGCGGTTGGAATTGACCATGATGTCGAGGTTCAGCGCGCGGTAGCCGCCGGCTGCGTTGACGTCTTCGGTGACGCCGACCACTTCCAGCTCGGTGCGGTTGAATACGATCTTCTGCGCGATCGCATCCTGCGGATCCGTGTAGCCCAGCTTGCGGGCGCCGGAACGGGTGAGGATGGCGGCGCCACCGGTCTTGCTCAGCAGGTCGCCGGCCATGTCGCGCGAGAATCCGCGCCCGGCCAGCAGCTTGATGCCCATGACCTTGACGTAATCGGCATCGACCTGGTTGCCGTTCATGCTGACCCGTTCGCCGGGCTGTTGATTGGGCTTGCGCACATTGAAATTGCCAGCCTTGATGCGTGGCGCAAAGCTGCCCGTCACGCCTGTGATGTCGGCATCGCGCAGCAGTTCGACCCGCATGGTTTCAAAGTTTTCCTGCACGTCGTCCATGAAGCGGAATGTCGACGAATCGGCGCGCATCGGTGTCAGCATCCAGGTTTGTTCCTGGCTGTAGCCCAGGTCCAGGTGCTTGAGCAGGTCGACCTGGGCGCTGCCCGCCATGGTAATGATGATCAGCATGGTGGCCAGCGTGAACTGCACCACGATCAAGCCCTGGCGCAGCCGGTTTTTCGGCCGCCCGCTACCCTGCTCGCCCTTGAGCGCCTGCGTCACCGGGATGCGCGACAGCACCAGCGATGGATACAGGCCCGCCAGCACCGTGGTGGCCAGCACCAGCACCGCCACGCCCAGGCCAAACTGCAGGTCCCAGATGTTGGCCATGCTGAAATCGCGGTCCAGCAGTTTGCCCAGCAGCGGCAGCAGCAGACGCGCCAGCACATACGCCAGGCCGGTGGCGATCAGCACCAGCGCCAGGGTTTCGGCCATCAGCTGCTTGAGCAGCTGCGAATAATACGCGCCGACCGTCTTGCGGATGCCCATTTCCCTGGTGCGTTGGCTCATGCGCGCCGTGGTCAGGTTGATGAAGTTGATGCAGGCGGTGGCCAGGATCAGCGCGCCGAGGATGACCGCGCCATACACGAAGACGATATGGCTGCCGCGCGACGGCGCCGGTTCGTCGCTGCCAGGATTGAGGTGGATGCCGGACAGCGCCTGCAGGCCGACCTTGAACGGGAATACTTGCAGCACTTCGCCGGCGTTACGGCGCAGGAAGCCGTCCAGCTGCTGGCGTATCGGTTCGATCGCGGCGCCCGGCTTGAGCTTGATGTAGCCGTAAGCCGCCTCGACCGGTTCCCAGCTCAGCAGCTGCTCCGCGGCGTCCGCGCCCATCAGAGCCTCCATCGAGTTCATCGAAATCACGATGCCCAGGTCGAAGTGGGTGTTCTGCGGCACGTCCTCGATCACGCCCGTCACTTTCAGTTCGCCGCGGTCTTCCACCGGCAGGGTTTTGCCGATCGGGTCGTCGTTGCCGAAGTATTTCTTCGCCATGCTGCGCGTCAGCACCACCGACAGCGGCTGCTGCATCGCCGTCTGCGCGGAGCCGGACACGAACGGCAGGTCGAACACCTGGAAGAAGTCGGGATCGACAAAGAACACATTTTCCGCGAACACTTCGTGCTGCCGCTTGAACGACAGCATATTGCCCTGCATGCGCGCATAGGCTTGCACCGCGTTGGCGTAATCCAGCTTGAGCTGCGGCGTTGCCGGCATCACGGTCCCCGCCAGCGCGACCATGTGGTCTTGCCCCGGCAGCTTGATCTCGGTGCCCAGCCGGTAGATCCGGTCGGCGTCGCTGAAGTGGCGGTCGAAACTCAGTTCGTACTTGACCACCATGGAGATCAGGATGCAGCAAGCCATGCCTACCGTCAGCCCCAGGATGTTGATCGCCGAGAACAGCGGGTTCTTGACCAGGCTGCGCAGCGATAGCAGATAATATTCTCTTAACATGACATTCCTCACAGTGTGGGCGTGCCGCGCCTCAGGCGATGGCGGCCTGCGGCAACGGCGCGCGAACGGTCACTGGCGCCGCCACGCATTTGCCGTCGAGCAGAGTGACGATGCGGTCGCCGTAGGTGGCGTGGTCCGGCGAGTGGGTCACCATCACGATGGTGGTGCCGGAGGCGTTCAGGGCGGTCAGCAGCTGCATCACTTCCTCGCCGTTGATCGAGTCCAGGTTGCCGGTCGGTTCGTCGGCAAACAGGATCGGCGGATTGCCGACCGTGGCGCGGGCGATCGCCACGCGCTGTTGCTGACCGCCGGACAGCTGTTTGGGGAAGTGGCTGGCGCGGCCGGACAGGTTGAGGCGCTCCAGCGCTTCCGCGGCGCGCAGCTTGCGCTCCCTGGCCGGAATCTGATGGTACTGCAGCGCCAGTTCGACGTTTTCCGCCACCGTCAGGTCGTCCAGCAGGTTGAAGCTCTGGAACACGAAGCCGACGTTCTTGCGCAGGTCGGCGCGTTGGCGTTCGCTGTAGCCGGCTACTTCCTGCCCCATAAAGTGATACTTGCCGGAGCTGGGCGCGTCCAGCAGGCCCAGGATGCTGAGCAGGGTCGACTTGCCGCAGCCGGACGGCCCCATGATCGAGACGAATTCCCCCTTCTCGATATGCAGGTCGATATTGTCCAGCGCGGTGGTCTCCACCGTATCGGTGCGGTGGAATTTGGAAAGCGATTCTAAGGTTAACATGGGTTCCTCCCGGTTGGTCAGTGTTTGATAACGACTTCCTGCGCATTCATGAAATTGGCGTAGCTGGAGACGAGCACGCGTTCGCCCTCCTTCAAGCCGCCCTTGATTTCAATCACCTCCGCATTGCTGCGGCCGCTCTGAATCTCGCGCCGCACCGCCTTGTTGGCCTGGGCGTCCGTGACGAACACCCATTGCCCGCCGGTGTCCTGGAATGCCGAGCCGCGCTTCAGCAGCAGGCTGTTGGTGCTGGCGCCCAGTTCCAGCTGCCCCGGTATGCGCAGTCCGGGACGGGCGGACGGCGGCAACTTGCCGACGAACGCCAGACTGACGATGAATTTGCCGGCCGTGACCTGCGGGTAGACCTTGTCGATCACCATGGTGTGCTCCTGGCCGTCGAGGCTGTACTGGGCCTTCTGTCCCACTTCCACCCGCGAGATATAGAACTCGTCGATCTCCGCCTTGAGCCGGAAGGCGTCGACGTTGTCGACCTGGCCGATGCGCTGGCCGCTGGTGATGATCTGCCCCACCTCTGCCTTGAACGACGTCAGCAGGCCGGTAATCGGGCTGCGCACCAGCAGGCTGTCGAGGGTATTGCTGATGATGCGGGCATCGGACTTGAGGCGCGATTCGCTTTCCGCCAGCTGGGCCATCTTGGGTTCGCGGATCACCTTTTCGTCGGCGATAGCCTTTTCCAGCAGCTTGCGCTGGCCGATCTGATAATTCAGCTCGTCGACCTGCACTTCCATCGCGTTGGACGACACCATCTTGTGGTCGTACAGCGTGCGGGTGCGTTCGATCGAATGTTCCAGCTTGGTGATCGCGTAGATGGTGTCGTTCAGTTTTTGCTTCATATTGAGCAGGTTCTGGTCCAGCTGCAGCCGCACCGAACTATTGGTATTGAGCTGCTCGGCGATCTGCGCTTCCTGCGACGAGACTTGCAACTGGAATGCGACGTTCTTCAGCCGCACCAGTACATCGCCAGCCTTGACGCTGTTGCCCTCCTCCACCAGCACCTCGTCCACGCTGCCGCCCTGCACGGCGTCGACAAACACGGTCTTTACCGGCTCCACCGTGGCGCGTATCGGGATCAAGTCGCGGAACATGCCGCGCTCCACCTTGGCCAGCTGGATCTGTTCCAGCTGCACCTGCGCGCTGTGGGTGGCGGTGGCGGAATACGATGCCGCAAACAGCGACACCAGCAACACCGCCCCGCCGCCCACCATGGCAATGCGGCGCGCCGGCCAGCGCTTGCGCTCTATCTGGCGGTCCATCCTGACTGCGTGCGTAGTATTGGCTTTCATGCGTCCTGCCTTCATCGTGATCACCGCCGGGGCAGGCTTGCCGCGGCGGCGGGGACACACCCCGTGCATATGACAGGCATTAAACGCCAGTCTTTCGGATAGCAACACTGTCAAGCTTGACAGCGTTGCGCGCCACCCCTGTCAAGGTCTACAGGTTGGCCCTGCCGGCGCTTGACGGCAGGCGCCGCGATGCGATCAACTACGCACACTCATCGCAGCATCCGGGGTGCATCCAACATTTACGCTTAAAAGGGAAATCAACATGTCAGTCGCCGAACTCTTCGAAACACTCAAACAAAATCAAATGTCCATCGGCTTCGCGGACGGCAAGCTGCGTGTGGCCGATCCCGAACAAAAGCTCACGCCGGAGCTGCGCGAGCAGATCCGCTCCAGCAAGGATGAACTGATGCGCATCCTGGTCAAGCGCGACACCTTCACGCTGTCCGACTTCCCGAATGCCACGCTGAGCGAGAGCGAATTCGCCGAAGTCAGGCAAAGCCATCCCGACCTGCAGGACCTGTACGTCGCTACCGCGCTGCAAAAAGGGATGTTCTTCCACGAGACCTTCGCCGGCCGCGAAACCTGCTACACGCGCCAGGTATTTTTTGACCTGAGCGGCCAGGTCGACATCGACGCCATGGCGCAGGCCTGGCGGCACGTGATCGGCCGCCATACTATTTTCCGCACCGCTTTCGTCGGCTTTGGCGCCAGCGAGATCCACCAGCTGGTGGCGCGCCAGTCCGACATCGCCGTCACCGTCATCGACAGGAGCGGCCAGGATACCGATGCCGCCGCCCAGCAGGAATGGCTGACGGAACTGCGCCACAAGGAAAGCGCCATCCGCTTCGACTACGGCAAACCGGCGTTGATGCGCATCCACCTGGTCAAGCTGTCGGGACAGCGCAGCCACTTGCTGTGCACCTATCACCACGTGCTGCTGGATGGCTGGTCGCTGCCGCTGCTGCTCGATGAAGTCAACCAGAGCTACCAGGCGCTGGCTGCCGGACGCCAGCCGGAGCTGCCGCCGTCGGTGCCGTATGGCCGCTACATCCAGTGGCTGAGCGCACAGGACGACAGCGCCGTGCAGCGCTACTGGAGCGGCTACCTGGACGGCTACGCGGTGCCGAAACGCCCGCAATTTGCCGCCGTGCCCGATGCCGCCGTCAGCTTTGGCACGGTGCCGATCGCCATCGATGACGCGCTGGGACAGCGCCTGGCCGACTATTGCGCCAGCCGCCATTGCACGATGAACGCCCTGCTCAACCTGGCCTGGACTTACACGCTGGGACGACGGCTCAATCTGGACGATGTGGTGGTCGGTTCGGTGGGCTCCGTGCGTCCGCCGGAGATCCCGCAGGTGGACCGCATGCTGGGCCTGCTGGTCAACACGGTGCCGGTGCGGGTGAAGTTCGATGCCGGCCTGACCGTGGGCGGCGCGCTTGCCGCGCTGGCGCGCGACGGCGCGGAAAGCGCCGAATTCCGCCACGTGGCGCTGGATAAGCTGCAGTCGGCGCTGGGTTTTTCGAGCAAGCTGCCGCTGTTCGAAACGGCCGTGGTATTCCAGAATTATCCCGACCACGGCAAGCGCGACGGCGATCAGCTGACCAGCGATATCACGCTGGCCAACAGCGGCTTCGAGGAGCACAACAATTTTTCCCTGGTGCTGAACGGTTCCCTGCATGGCCAACGCCTGCTGCTCGACATCGGCCACGATGAGCGGGTCGATCCGGGCCTGGCGCTATCCTTGGCGGCTCACCTGCTGCGGACGCTGGAACGCATCGCCGCGGCGCCGCCCGACACCCCTCTGCTGACGCTGGAAGGCGAACAGCTGCCGCCGCGGAACGCGATCGGCCCCGCCGCCGCGCTGCCGGCGGTGACCGACTGGATCGACGACCAGGCGGCGCGCCGGCCGCGCGCCACCGCCGTCACCTACGATTTCGCCAGCCTGAATTACCAGCAGCTCAGCGAGAAATCCAACAAGCTCGCCAATTACCTGATCATCGCCGGCGTACGCCACAACGACAAGGTGGCGGTCCTGCTGGACCGCTCCATCGACCTGGTGGTGACCATGCTGGCTGTGGCCAAGGCCGGCGGCGCTTACTTGCTGCTGGAAGCCAGGGAGCCTGACGCGCGCATCGCCCACAAACTGCGCGCGGCCGGCGTCAGCTGCATCCTGACCGACAGCGACAACGAAGACCGCTTCGATGGCGCCGACGCCAGACGCATCATCCTCGACAACGCCAGGGTCAGCAAGGAAGTGGGCCGCGGCAGCGCCGCCAAACCCGTCCCCCTGAGCAGCGCCAACAGCGGCGGCCCCGCCCTCGCATACGTGCAATTCGTCTCGGGCCAGGACGGCTATCCGCAGCCGGTCGGCGTGCAGCATGGCACGCTGTCCGCGCTGGTGGCGTGGCATAACGGCCGCGCGGCGGAAGCTGACGAGCGTCGCGTGCTGTGCGCCAGCCCCGTCCTGCTGGAACGCGCCTCGCTGGAGCTGTTCGCCGCGCTTGCCGCCGGCGCCGAGGTGCAGCTGGCCAACGATCCGCTCGACCTGTGCATGAACTTCTCGCTGGCCCCCACCTCCCTGACTGTCGGCGCCAGCGATCTGGCCCGCCTGTTCGCCCGCTCCTACGACTTTGCCGGCGTGCGCAGCGTGACCCTGTTCGACAACCAGCCCAAGCCGGCAGACCTGCGCCGCCTGCTGGCGGTCGACGGGATTGACTGGGTCGATGTGTATCTGGCCTATCCAGGACATGCGAGCGTGGCTGGCGTGTGCCGTGTCACGATGGAGAATGTCGATCGGGCGGCTGCCTTTGCCGCCGTGCCAGACGTGTCCAGCCTGCACATCGTCGACCGCCTGGGACGCCTGCAACCGGTCGGCGCGCCCGGCGAGCTGCAGGTTGTCAGCCGCGCCGGCCTGTATGCGACCGGCGACCAGGCGCGCATCGGCGGCGACGGCCTGATACACATCGAGGATGCCAGCGCCGGTCATATCGACGTGGCCGGATACCGCGCCGACTATCGCGAAATCGAATCGCACCTGGTCCAGGTGGACGGCGTCGATGCCTGCGCCGTGCTGCTGCGCGATGATGGCGAAGGTGCGCGCCTGGTCGCCTACGTGGTGTTGGAGAACCTGTTCACCGGCAGCGCCAACCGCTACGCGGACGATGAAGAGTACTTCGCCGAGGTCCATCGCTGCAAAAAATACCTGCTGGAAAAGCTGCCGGCAACGCTGGTGCCCGAGATTTACGTGTTCCTGGAACAGCTGCCGCAACTGGCCGAAGGTGCTGTCGACAAGGCCGCGCTGTTAAGCCCCGAGGAAATCAGCCATGAACGCCGCCAGTTCGCAGCCCCGTCGAACGACATTGAGAAGGCCCTGCTGGTACTGTGGGAAGGCTCGTTCCTGATTAACGACATCAGCTGCACGGACGATTACTTCGAGCTCGGTGGTTCCTCACTGCTGCAGGTGAAGCTGGGTGCGCGCATCAACAAGGACTTCAAGACCTCGATCCCGCTGACGGAGCTGTTCCGCGACCGCACCTCGATCATTTCGCAGGCAGAGATCATCCAGGCAGCGCTGGGCGCCAGCAACTAAAGCTGTGCTTCCCGCCGCATGCGTTCCGATGCGGCTCTTTTACACGCCCGGTAATGAACTGAACCCCGAAAGTTGGACATGACTTTCGGGGTTTTTTACCATTTCCCGCTTGTCTTCTCTTGCTCGACTTATTAAAATAAAAATATGCGTAGGCACCTACCAATCATATGAGCAAAACCGACAGTCCTCCTATTGCCGACTACAACCAGCAACAAGGCGGCGCCAGCATTGGTGCGCGCTTGCGTCGTTTGTCGGAACGCATCGATCGTGACGCCAACCGCGTGTATGCCAGTCTGGGGCTGGAGTTTGAGCAACGCTGGATGGGGACACTTAATCAGCTGCATTTGAACGGCCGCATGTCGGTCAATGACATAGCGGCGGCGCTTGGCATAAGTCATCCTTCTGTGAGCCAGACACGCCGCTCGCTGCTTGACGTTGGGCTGATCGCCGAACATGCGGATCCCGATGACGGGCGACGGCGCACGCTTGCGCTGACGGCGGCTGGAAAAGCCCTGGTCGCGCGCTTGTTGCCAGTTTGGGCGGCGCTGGACGTGGCTGCGCTGGCGCTCAATGCGGAGGCCGGCGATCTGGTGTCTGGCCTGACCGGGCTGGATCGGGCGCTGAACCGGCAATCCTTGTTTGAACGCGTCAGCGCGGAATTGGCTGCCGCGCCCAAACGCCGGGGCCGGTCATGAAGTCCGCTGTACCCATGCTGGCGCTGGTTCTGTGCGCGACGGCGGCCCCGGCGCACGGTCAAGCCATCGCGCCATGGGGCCTTGATCTGGCGGGCATGGACCGGTCGATCAAGCCTGGCGATGATTTTTTCCGCTACAGCGGCGGCAACTGGATGCGCGCCACGCCGATCCCGCCCGACCGCACCAAGTGGAGCACGTTCTACATATTGCGCGCTCAGGCCGAGGCTGAGGTCCAGTCGATTGTCGGGGAGCTGGTGGTCAAGCCACAGGCACCCGGATCAAACGCCCGGAAAATCGTTGATTTCTACACCGCGTTTCTCGACACGGAGGCCATCGAGCGCGCCGGCCTGGCGCCCGTGCGCGATGATCTGGCTGCCATCGCCGCGGCGCGCAGTCACGAGGAGATCGCACGCTTGATGGGACGTCCGGAGCTGCGTGCCGACGGCCCGATGTCACTCACCGTCTGGCCGGATGCGAAGAATCCGGATCGCTACGGCATCAATATCGTCCAATCCGGCCTGAGTTTGCCGGGCCGCGACGTCTATCTGCAAAGCGATGCAAGGGCAACCGCCACGCGCACAGCCTACCGTCTCTACATCGCGCAGATGCTGAAGCAGGTGAACTGGCCCGACGCCGGCCACGCAGCCGACGCGGTGCTGGCCCTGGAAACAGCCATGGCCAGCTGCCACTGGACGGCGGAAAAACGCGCCGATCGCGACCAGACTTATCATCCGCAATCGCAGGCCGGGCTGATCGCCTTCGCGCCCTCCTTCCCCTGGGCCGAAATGCTGGACGCGCAGGGCATCCCGCAGCAGAATTTTTTCGTCGTCAAGGAGGACACGGCGATCGTCGCTCTGGCCGAACTGTTCCGCGCGACGCCCGTGGCCGACTGGCGTGCCTACCTCGCCTTCCACTACCTGCAAGGCATGGCCGACCTGCTGCCGCGCGCCATCGACGAACTGCATTTCGATTTCAACGGCCGCATCTTGTCGGGCCAGCAGCAGCAAGGAGTACGCTGGAAACGCGCGACGGCCGCGCTGAATGCTGCGCTGGGCGAAGCCGTCGGCGAATTCTACGTGGCCCGCCATTTCACGCCGCAAGCCAGGTCGCAGGTGGCCGGGCTGGTCGAAAATCTGCGCGCGGCTTATCGCGAACGCATCCAGCAGCTGGATTGGATGACGCCGTCCACCAGGCTGGCGGCGCTCGACAAGCTCGATAAACTCCGCGTCAAGATCGGCTACCCGGAGCAGTGGCGCGACTACAGCACTCTGGTGGTGCGCGCGGACGACCCGGTGGGCAATCGCAAACGCGCGCGCCTTTGGGAGTGGCGCCGTCTCACCGCACGCCTGAATCAGCGCGCCGACCGCGACGAATGGGGCATGACGCCGCAAACGGTGAACGCCTATTACAACGCATTCTTCAATGAGATCGTGTTCCCGGCCGCGATACTGCAACCGCCCTACTTCGATCCGAAGGCCGATATGGCCGTCAACTATGGCGGCGTGGGCGGCGTGATCGGCCACGAGATGAGTCACGTCTTCGACGATCAGGGCGCGAAGTCGGACGCCAGCGGCGCGCTGCGGCCATGGTGGCAAGAGGCCGACCTGGCCAGTTTCCGCGCCCGCACGGCGCGGCTGGTGCGCCAGTTCGACCGGTATGAAGTGCTGCCTGGCTTGCACGTGAACGGCCAGCTCACCTTGGGCGAAAACATCGGCGACAACGGCGGGCTGGCGATCGCCTTCGACGCCTATCGGCGCGCGCTGCAGGGCCGTCCGGCGCCGGTGCTGGATGGTTTCAGCGGGCCGCAGCGCTTCTTTCTGTCGTGGGCACAGACCTACCGCGAAAATATACGCGAAGCGCAATTGCGGATCGACCTGCGCACCGATCCGCACAGCCCCGCGCAGTATCGTGTCAACGGCGTGGTCCGCAATCTCGATGCCTGGTACCAGGCTTTTGACATCCTGCCGGACCAGAAGCTTTATCTGGCGCCATCCGATCGGGTAAGGATCTGGTAAGCCGGATAGTTATCGCTCATCGCGATTGCACCGTTGCCCGCACCGCTGTCTGACTACCTTGCTGAACCTGATAGCTGGAGACGTACCAGCGTTCGCTTTCATCGCCATCGTTAAGACTGGCAACAAAGCGCATCAGTGCATCGGTATCGCCAGCCTCCACCGTCAAGCTGCTGCGGCCTCCCTGTTCATGCGAGAAAGTCTGCACTGTCAGATTTGTCGTTTCCGCCTGTTCAAGCGTGGCCAGTACGTTATTCCAGGGATAGCGCAGCGCCGCAGCCACCTGCTGCTCCGCTTTTAAGCGCGCTTGCACGACGGGGGCCAGCGCCGCGCTACGCTGCGCTTCGCGCTGGCGCGCATCAAGCTGCGCTTTCGCCTGCGCCATTTGTCCCTGCAGCGCAAGCGATTCCTGACGCGCGCGCTGCCAGTGCCATCCCAGCAGGGCTGCGCACGTCAGCGCCACAGTCAGCAGTCCGTACCAAGCCCATGGATGCTGCCGGCGTGGGATAAACTCCAGCGTCAGCTTCATGCGGCGGCCTCCGCAGGCCGAGCAAAGTACATATCGCGGAAGCCCGCGAACCTGTCCCGGCCTGGCGGAAGGCGCAGCTGCAAACGTGGATAGCCAGCGGCCATGCCGCGCCGGCTCGGCACCGCCACGATGCGCGCATCCACGCCAGCCTGCGGGCCGTGAGCCAGGCGGTGCAGTTCGCGCTCCAGCACCAGTGCCTCTCCGCGATGCGGGAATACCAGCGCGGACAGCATCTGGGTATCGCAGCCTGTCAGGGACACCAGCGCATCATCCTCTACAATCAACAAAGCGCGCGTCTGAATTGCCCGCCACTCTGTATCGGCGTTTGCGGCATTCCACAACACCCCTGCCATTGGCCTCACAGATTCCAGCGCCAGACCGTGGCGCTCGGCCAATGCGCGCAATTGCGCAAGCAGGTCCAGCGGCATGGCGCAAATCAGCGACTTGGCGGCATGGTCGTCGGCACGGTCGACCGTGCACGTCCATTCTGCTGGCGCCAGACCCAGTTCACGCGCCAGCAACGCCATGGCGATCGCTTGCAGCTCTGCCGGAGACGCCGCTTCAGGCGGCATTGCCGCCATTGACAGCTTGCATAGGGAAGCGCCCAGGTAGACGCGCAGGCGCCGCCGCAGCGGCCCAACAGCCGGCAGAAATGACGCAGGCAGGTCGGGCAGCTCCAGCGTGGCCGGGGCGCGCGCATCCCATGACAGCGACCGCAAATCACTCAGTCGCCGCTGCCATGGCCATAAGGATTCCAGCCGCAGGCTGGCCTGGCCCGCTGTCAGATGAAGATGCAGCACCTCACTCATAATCCACCACCCGTTCCACTTCATCAATGGTGGTGACGCCGCTGGCCACCAGGTCGAGCGCCCGCAAACTTAGCGGACGCACATGCAAATCCAGCGCATAGCGCTTAATGTCGGCAACATCGGCGCGGCGCAGTATCATGGCGCGCAAATGGTCGTCAACCGGCAGCACTTCGGCGATGGCCCGCCGGCCTTTGTAGCCTGTGTGGCGGCAATGCTCGCAGCCGCCTCCTCGCCGGAGCCGCACGTCCGTTACAAGCACGCCGGCATGCTCCAGGCGTGCCAGCAAATTGGCGTCGGCGACGTCAGGCCGCGTACAACGCGGGCAGTTAATCCGGAGCAGCCGCTGGGCAACAATGCCGTTCAACGCCGACATTACGCTGTACAAGTCGATATCCATGTGGGCAAAACGGCTGATGACGTCGAACACGCTGTTCGCGTGCACGGTGGTAAATACCAGGTGGCCAGTCAGCGCCGCCTGCACCGCGATTTCCGCCGTTTCCGAATCGCGGATTTCGCCCACCAGTATCTTGTCGGGATCATGGCGCAGGATGGAGCGCAAGCCCTGCGAAAAAGTCAGTCCCTTCTTCTCATTGACGGGAATTTGCAGCACGCCCGGCAGTTCGTACTCCACCGGATCTTCGATCGTAATGATCTTGTCCTGATCGGTGCGGATTTCGGACAGGGCCGCGTACAGCGAGGTGGTCTTGCCGCTGCCGGTGGGGCCGGTTACGAGCAGCATGCCGTGGGGCTTTCTGGCCAGGCGGCGAACGCGCGCCACGGCATCGTCGTCCAGGCCCAGGCTGGTCAGCGAAATCACATCCGCTTCATCACGCAACTGGGTTTTATCCAGCAGACGAACGACAGCGTCCTCCCCATGAATGCTGGGCATGACCGAGACGCGGAAGTCCAGCTCGCGCTGCCCCAGTGTGACGCGGAAGCGGCCATCCTGTGGCACGCGGCGTTCGGCGATGTCCAGTTGCGCCAGCACCTTGATGCGCGAGATCACTTCTTCCGCACGCTGCACATCCGCCAGTTCGGCGGCCGGCACCAGCACGCCGTCCAGCCGCAGTTTGACGCGCACACCACGCCGGTCGCATTCGAAATGGATGTCGCTGGCACCAGCGCGCCAGGCATCGTAGATGGCCGAGTCGACGAAACGCACCACCACGCTGCCGCTACGCTCTATGCTCTCCAGCGAAATGCTGTTGCCGCCATCCTGACCGCCGGCATGCGACAGCACCGCGCCCTGTCCCAACTGGCTCGATGCCTTGATACGGCTTTGCGCATCTTCCAGCGCCGCCTGGATATCCGCCGCCGCCGCCCATCCAAGTTCCGGATACAGGCCGGTGCGATGGGACAGCCATTGCAGTTGCTGTTCATCCCACGGATGGGAGACCACGAACATAGGTCCACCGGCATGCTCCAGCGGATAAATCCCGCGGCCTACGCAATCGGTGAAACCGATGCGCTGCAACTGCGGCGGCGTCCCGCACAGCTCCTGCAACGAAAAACATCGCAAGCCGTATGCCTCGGCGCGCGCACGATCGGTTGCCACACCCACTTTTATACTCCTCCCGCCAGGTCGAACACCGGCATGTACATCAAAATAATAATCGCCCCGATCATGACGCCGACCACCATCAGCAGCAATGGCTCCGCTATGCGCGTCGCGCGCTCGATGAACAGCATCAGTTCCTGGCGATAGGTCTGAGCGATAATTTCCATGGTCTTGTCGAGATTACCCGAGCGTTCGCCCACTTGCAGCAGACGTACGGTGACATTATCCGTCAAGCCATGCTCTGCGAAGGACTGGCTCATGCGCCGCCCCTCGGTCACTTGTAGCCTGGCGCCATCGAGTCGGCGCCGCAGCGCCGTGTCGAAAGCCAGTTCGCGTGCCAGCGGAATGGCGTCGCTCAGCGTAAAGCCGCCTTTCAACAGCATCGCCAGCGTCTGGAAAACACGCGACAGCTGGTATAGCCGCAAGTGATGCCGAACCAGCTGAAAACGTCCCAGCAAACGTAATGCCGCCGTCTTCAGCGTGCCGTTGCGATAAGCCAGCATCACTCCCGCCGACGCTGCCAGCAGCGCCGCCAGTATCAGCAGCAAATGCGCATCGAAGAACGCGCCTGTTCGTATCAGTATCAACGTCGGCGTACTGATGCCATTGGCGAAGTCCTCGTAGACACGGGAAAAACGAGGCACCACGTAGGACAGCATGAACAGGCTGACCAACATACCAAATACCACCACTATCACCGGATAAATCGCGGCGCTGACGAGTTTTTTGCTCAGTTCACGCCCCACCTTTTCGTAGGCGACAAATTCCTCCAGCGCCTGATCGATGCGGCTCGATCGTTCGCTGGCGCGCACCGACGCGATGAGCAGTACGGGGAAATCGTAGCGGTTCAATTCCAGAGCACTGGAAAAAGGTTTCCCTTCCAGCAGATGCTGGCGTATCTCCAGCAATACCGTGCGCTTGTCGCCGCCGCTTTGCTTCCCGCTCAACGTATCGACCGCTTCCACCAGCGACATGCCGGACGATAGCAGCGTACGCAGTTCCTCGCAAAACAGCACCACATCGAACCGTGCGGCGCGCCCGAGGCGAATGCGGCCGGTCTGCATCGTCACCGACAGCACGGTCAAACCCTGTCCCTCCAGCGCGCGCTGCACGTCCTGTGGACTGTCGCCGTCCACTATGCGCTCGGCGTAGGCGGCACTGGCGGCATCAAAGGTGCGGACATTAAATTGCATAGACTTGACTCATGTGATTATGGCGCCGTCTGATAAATGAACTTCCAGTCGGAATAATGATTGCCCATACTGCGGCGCAAAGGCTCCCCATCGCTCAGGCTGTACACGCCGGCAATGCCGCCATCCGGCGCAGGCACGATGGCCCACGCCTTGTTGCGGTTCAGCGGATCGCCGTAAAGCTTGCGCAGATGGCGTTTGGTGCCGGCGAAACGCCGGTCTTCAAGCAAGTCCTCCAGCGTGCGCGGGTAGCTGCGCGGAGAACCGGGGCTTTGCAGGTAATAATCGCCGATCGCCTTCCGATAAGCGGCGCCGACCGCCAGCCACTCCTCTTCCTTGTCGCGCCGTGCCGTGGTGCTCCATGCCGTTCCCGCTGCCGCCAGCCCGATGCCGAAGATCGCCAATGCGGCAAGCACAATCAAATAGGTGAAACCCGACTGGCCGTATTTACCAGGACGCATACGTACTCCCGTCCTGCGCCTGCCCCTCGGCGCCACTGCGCACGTCGAACACTTTTCCCGCACCTTTTTTCTCAGGTTCGACAATCACCCAGCTGTCGCTACGTTCAGTGATCGGGTCCACCGGAATCTTGCGCAGGTACTTGCGCGTGACCAGCTGTTCCAGCGTCTCCGGATACACGTCCTGGTCGTTGAAATGCTTGTCGATTGCGTCGCGCATCATCGCCAGGTCCTGACGCAGCACGGTTTCCTTGGCCTTTTCGACATGGCCGAAATAACGCGGCACCGACAGCGACAGCAGCAGTCCAATCAACGCCATCACCACCAACAGCTCGATCAGGGTGAATCCGCGCGCCTTCACCATGCGCGATACGGCATACCGTTCATGCCGACCTCCTCTGATTTTGAGTAGATGTCGAATACGTCGGCACCCGCCCTGGGATCGTCCGGCGCGGAGGCGTAACTGCGCAATCCCCAGCTGGCTTCGGCGCTGACGCCCTTGGGGGAAAACGGATCGCGCGGCACCCGCCGCAGCCAGTAAATCATGCGGCCGTCGGCGCTCTGTTCCGGCACACCCGCTGTCAACGCCGACAGCGACGGCGGATAGCCGCTGCTGCCGGCGGCACGAGGAATGCGTCCACTATCGCTGGCCTGCTTGTAGGCATCGATGGCCCGGCGTATCTCCCATACCGCCTGCTTCAGCTCACGCTCCTTGTTGCGGCGGCTGGACAGCTCCGTCAGCGGCATGGCGGCGGTGGCCAGCAGGCCAAGCACCGCCATCACCACCATCATTTCGATGATGGTGTAGCCACGCGCGCGCCTGCCGTTCACCAGCCTCATTTGATGGCGATCCTGCTTGCGGCCGGCATCGCAGGCGGCGGCACGGTCACACTGGATACCGGTTTGGCGGAGATCAGGCTGATCGCAGCATCGCCCGCCGCCAACGCCTTGAAGCGGAACGCGGCCACAGTGCCGCTGCCCTGCGCACCTTCCATGCTGTTACGCAGCACCGACATGGCGGCATGGCCGACCGCCTGCTCCAGCGTCCTGGTCTTGCTGACCGCGACGCCATCCTGCTTGAAGAACGGCCCTTCCTCAGCGTCCACCACCTGCAGCAGCTGCGGAGAAAATTCCAGCTGCACCGGCAAGCCGCGCAAAGGCAAGCCGGATTTGACGTTAACCTGCACCGCAAAAATTTCGCCCACCTTGACCTCCCCCGGCATCTGCAGCTGCAGCGATACCGGCGCTTGCGCCGGCGCCTGCTGCGCCGGCTCTTGCTGCGGCGCGCCGCCGGCTGCCGGTGGCGGCATCACGGCCGGGGCGCCACCACCGGCGGCCGGCACTGCGGGCGCAGGCGCCTTGGCACCGAGGATCAGCGGCCGGCTGCGCACATCGTTTTCGGTGCCGGACCAGAATTCCACCTGATTGATGTCGGGACGGCGGATATTGCGCACGATACGCGGCGTCACCGACAGCACGATCTCGGTACGCTGGTTATCGTCTCGCTGCGATCCGAACAGGCGGCCCAGCACAGGCAGGTCGCCGACGCCAGGAACCCGCAAGGCGCTCATGCGCTCCTCGTTGCTGATCAGGCCAGCCAGCAATTGGGTCTCGCCATCCTTCAGGCGCAGCACCGTGTTGGCGGTGCGGGTGCCGATCTGGTAAACCAGCGAACCGCCAGCCGTTTTCACCTCGCGCACCAGCGAACTGACTTCCAGACCGACGCGTATCGCCACTTCGTCATCCAGATAAATATTCGGCTCGACATCGAGCTTCAACCCGACGTCGACATACTGCACCGACTCGGACAGGAAATTGCTGTTGGAGGCACTGCCGGTGGTGGTCACCACCGGCAGCTTGTCGCCGATCATGATCTTGGCCTTCTCGCGATTGCGGGCACGGATCTTGGGATTGGCCAGAATGTTGACGTCACCGACGTCGCGGTGGAGGTTGAGCGTCAGCGACGGTACATTGACGCCGATGCTGTCGCGGTTCAGCGCATGAAAGTTCCCCAGAGTGAAGCCGCCTTGCGGCGCGATCGGCGTCAGCGTCACGCCATCGGGCGGCTTAATGCCCAGTTCCGTGAGGCTGGTGCGCTTCACTTCCAGCACTTCCACTTCCATCATCACCTCCGGCTCGGCCTGATCCTGCAGCGACACCAGGCGCTCGGCCAGACGAATGGTCTGCGGCGTCTCGCGGATGACGATCAGGTTGATCTTCTCGTCGATAAAAGGCTCGCGTATCTTGAGCATATTTTTCAGCAGCAGCGCGGTCTGGCGCACGTCCGCATTCGACAGGTAAAACGCGCGTATCATCAGGTCCTGGTACTCGCGTATCTTTTCCGCCGTCCTGGGATAGATCAGCACCGTGGTGGGATCGATCACCTTGTAGGTCAGCTGGTTGGTGGTGGTCAGCAACTCCAGTGCGTCGTCCAGCCGGCTCTGACGCATGAAAATGGTGGTGCGCAGGTCCTGGCGCACGTCCTTGTCGATGACGAAGTTGACGCCGCTGTTACGGGTCAGCACTTCCAGCACCATGCGCAGGTTCGCTTCGCGGAAGTCCAGCGATACCGGGCGCAGTTCCGACAGGCGTGCACCGCCCAGCTCCGACTGCCGTGCCTCCAGCTCGATCTGGCGCTGCATTGCCAGCAGTTCCTGGCTGCGCGGCGAGTCCTTCAGCCCGGCCTCGATCACCATCGTCGCGCGTTCGACAAAACCCTTGGACAGCAGCTCCCGGGCACTGGCGACAGCCGCGGCCTGTCGGCGGTCGCGCGCAATATCGAGCAGCATGGCCTTGGCCCGTTCGTCGTTTGGCCGTATCGCCAGCGCGCGTTGCGTGATCTCCTCCGCCCGGGCGTCGTTGCCGGTGGCACGCGCCTCGGTGGCCGCTTTCAACAGCCGGCCCAACACCGCTTCCTGCGCGCTGATCAGGCCAGAACGCAGTTCGACGTTTTGCGGGTAACGCTGTAAACCGTCTTCATACGTCTTCAGCGCCTTCTCGTAGCTGCCCTTATTGATCAACGCCTCGGCTTCGGTGCGTACCGACTGCGCACCACAGGCGGCCAGCAGCAAACACGCCAAGACAGTGGAAACACGCGCAAGAAAAATCCGGCTATACAGCAAGGTCATACTCCAGTTAAACGATGGCTAATTCTCGGCCGAGCGCACTACGATGCGCACACGCTCGTCGAGGGGTAAATAAGTGATCACGATTTCGGTGTCGGACAAAACATCGACGCGGTAGTCCTGGTCCAGCACTTGGTGCAGCTGGATCGGTATCATGGCGTCGCCGCGCGTCAGATAGGTCAGCTGCTTGCCGTCGACGCTGAGCATGCGGCCGAGATAGTGATAAGGGAATGGCGGCGCCGCAGACGCTGGCGGTGGCGGCGGTGGCGGCGCTTCTGCCACCTTGGGCGGCGGCGGCGGAGCCGCGGCTTTAAACGGATCGTTAGCTGCGTCGGCCAGCGGTTCGCGCTCGAACGCGCGCGCTGCGGCTGGCGCTGAGGTTTGCGCAGGCGCTGTCCTGGCGCGCGTCGCGGCGGGTGGCGCGGACGCCGAACCGTCCTGCAGCCATACCCAGCCACTGAACAGGCCTGCCAGCGCCACGGCAGACCAGGCGACAATACGCGGTTGCCATCTCATGAGCTGGTCCGCGAATACAGGCTGAAGACCAATTGCACATCCAGCTTGGGATCCGCCGCGCTGCCGCGCCGGATCGACAGACTGTCCAGCGACAGACCGTCGTGCCCAGCCAGCAGATTGGCGGTAAAACGCTTGATGCCCGCATAGCTGCCGCGTACTTTGACATCAACGCGGCTGCGAACAAAGCCGGCATCGTTGCGGGACTCGCCCGGCGTATAGCGGGCTTCGGCCATCGTTAAATCCTGTTGTAGGGAGAACTGGTGAAAGTCCCGCAGCAGCGGCGCCATATCGCCCGACAACTGGCCCGGCAACTTCGCAGCGTGCAGTTGCGTTTGATCCGAAGGAACGGCAAGCTTGCCTCTCAGGCGATTGAGCTCAAGCGCATCTTGTTGATTCTGAAGATGCAAAGAGCGCAGCGCGCCATATCCAAATAGCGCACCGATCGCCGTCAACACCAACGCTGCGCCAAAGACGTAGGGATTACGGCCTGCCGTAAGACGCCGGATTACCGAAGAGAAATTTACAAAGATCAAGTTTTTAATGTTGACGACTCATTAATTTAAAGAACGCGAGATTGGCATAGGCACTCAGTGCAATAGCTTCCCACGAACCATTGTTCCAGCCATACCGGTATCCGCCGGGTACTAAACTATTTATGCTAAATAACCAATTAGGGAGACTGCCGCTCAAGCGGCAGTCTCCGATGCAGCGAAGGATTCCAGATATCCCGTTCAAGACTGAGCGCTTCCTTAAACATTTCATCAAAATAGACACTGATATGCCGCTCGTCGGCCATACGAGTCCGCAGCCATTCAATAAAACTGAAATGATATTCGGGCAGACTCAGACCCAAGTCAGCGAGCTGAGCCGCAAGCTCCGTGCTTGCGATCAGCTTTAACGTAATTTTCTCGACGCACGGACGGGATGAGATATTGCTCATTATATTTTCTTACTAACAACTGGGATCCCGCTTTTCCCTAAAAAAAACCAGTATTAATGTTCCCACACAACCCGACGAAAATTGCGAATTCCTATTAGCGCTGCAAGGCCATGAAAAGCGCCTCAAAGAACGCAAACGATGGTTTTGAAGACAGCACCCAGTGTGGTTTCTTATATTGAATAACTTCCCACATTAACTTGATCAGTTCCTCGTCCGAACTGAGCCGTTGAATCATTGGCAACATCAAAGCATCAAAATCCACTAGCCAGCTCTTCAGGCCTGGCGGGTCAGTATCCGCCAGTGTGAAAGACCAGCAGGGATTACTGTCTGATGGTGCGGAGGCCCATTTCAGATGCGCCAAACTAATCGCCATACAAGGAATGTAACCCTCGCGCTGTTTTCCATCTTTTAGCGACCATCGCGGCCACGGGTCCGATGGCAAGGTTTTTTCGTTTAGCGTCTTCGATAAGATTACGGCAGAACAATCGAAGAAACGTACGCCGTTGTGCCCACTTGCGCTGCTGATGCTGAGATCGACGCTAATCGTGTCACAAACCCGGATTGAATAAGGGATCAACGAAACATGCGACCAAGTCAATGGCCCCTTAAATCCGCGACTTTGCAGCGCCTCGGTGACAAACGCAAATCCTTCCTCGGCAACTGCGCCCCATTTTTCCAAGATTTTCTTCGGTAGCAACAAAGCAGCTCAATTTTCAATATTGATGAATAATTAATTTTAAGAACGCGAGATTGGCGTAGGCGCTCAGCGCAACCGCTTCCCATGAGTCATTGTGCCAGCCATACCAGTATCCCCCGGGCACCAAGCTATTTATGCTGAATAGCCAACTCTCGGTGACAGGAGCATCAAACTCAACAGGGGCATCGTGAATTCTGCAAATGAATTGCAAATCCCGACGTTTTTTAAGCGACAGCAGATCATCCCAGTATGCAGACATAAAGCAATTGTCATCAAGCTGACGAACGATAACTACGCTCTTCCTGTCAGACCGAACTTGAGCAGTCAAACCTAGCTTTGAACATATATTCTCAATTAATTTAGCGACGGCTTTGACTGTAATCTTATCGTTTGGCAGAAAAATATCGGGCGCGGATGCTTTAAAACTCTCCAACTCCTTATCCTTTATAGCCTTAATCAAGTGCAGATGCGCCATCCAGCGCTCCGGCTCATCAACGGCCATCGTTTGATACAACAAGTAATTCGCATCCAGCGCACGTCCCGCCCTGACAGGCCTTCCTTCAAGAACCGCCTTCTGCAGCAAAAAATTCACATAGGGAGATTGCTGTCCGGCTGGCAGTTCTTGATGCAGCAAGGGGTTCCATATACCTCGTTTAAGGTTGAGCGCTTCCTTGAATATTTCATCAAAATAAACACCAATATGCCGCTCATCCGGCAGACGGGTCCGCAGCCCTTCAATAAAATTGAAATCATATTCGGGCAAACTGAAACCTGCTTCAGCGAGCTGACTGGCAAGCTCCCTACTTGCGATCAGTTTTGGCGTAATTTTCTCGATGCACAGTTTGGATAAGATATCGCTCATGGTATTTTCTTAATAACGTGGATCCCCATACGGATCTTTTTTCGGAGCCGGCAAAGGCCACGGATAAGGAATTTTAAGACGTATCCGGCTTTCGTCAGGAGAATAGACAATCAGTCCGTTACCTAAATTCTTGTAATTGTACCAATTGCGCTCGCCACGCGCAGTCGTTGTTTCCCCTACCTTCAAGCCTGGAAGATCGCCACCGCGCTGGAAACCGGTACCATCGGTATAAGCATCCAACGCAATCTCGCCCAAGGTCATGCCATGGATGCTATAGCGCTTTATTTCCCACAAATCGCCGGTACCCCGGTCGGCGATATCAAATCGGCTTAAGCCGTTAAGGCAACGCTCTCCAGCACATTTCCTCTCCACCACGTAACCACGCGCTTCCATTTCTGCTTGCAAGGCCTTGTGCGCGTCGATACCATCGAGCGCGATTTCCAGCCAGTGGGCCCAGTGATTAAACAGATAACCAAAGGCCGCAGTCTGAGCGCCGTTCGCAAACTTGCCGCCGCCCAGGACAGACGCGGTGCCTCCAACCACAGCGCTGACCACCGTTCCCGAGAACGGATCGTTGGTATCAGTGAACGGTAAAGCCGCTTTGCTGAATGACGCGCTCAGGGCGCCAGAACCGCACTTACCGCCGCCCATCACGCTGGTGGCACAGCCGACCACACCGTGCGCCACAACTGCCTCGGTAAATTTTCCGTAGTCGGTGATGGCGCCGCTCTCGCTCATATAGCCGTTGAACGCCGAACCTACCTCATAAAACGCGCCTGCGGTAATGGCACCTTGAACCGCCCCCTTCAGATTACCACTCGCAATCGCGCCGCTGACAAAGCCCGCAATTGCCGATTGTCCCAGCGCTGAACTGGTAATGCCGCTGGACCAGCCGCCAACCGGACCTAAATAGTAGGCGGCGACGATCGAGGCCACCAGACGGGCATTATTGTTATTGAAGAGACCAGGCAGAATCTTATGGCCAAACAAGCTCAACTGACCGGTCGGGTCGGTGCACGTCATCGGGTTGTTATAGCAGTAGCCATAACGATTCAGATTTTGCAGATTGGTCGGGTCTTGAATGGCCGGGTCAATTTGCATAAACAAGCCTAGACGCGGCTCGTATATGCGTCCGTTCATATTGATGAGGCCAACATCGTCCAGATGTTCGTGGCCTGTGTAGCCACGATCGGTGCCATTGTTGGTACGGTTCCAGTCAGAGACGACCTTGCCGTCCGCATCATAATTACCGTCTGTATAACGACGCTTGCCGAATGGGTCGTACGCATAGGACTGCGTGTTCGCGCCAGCGTGGTCTGTAGTGGCAACCAGACTGCCGACATTATCCTTGTGCCAGTACTCGACTTTGTTCAACGCTACGCTGGACAAGGAAGCCGGAGCGGTCTGGGCATCCGTCAGTGACGGAACGCTACCGGCGGAGATCAGCACACCAATCGTACTCCCCCCAGCGCTCAGATAATGACGGTTAAATACCTGGCCGGCAGCTTCTTCACTTTCGAAGGCGAGATCGTTGGCATTATTGGGATGCATCATCCAAGTGGTGCGCGTCTGCCCGCTAAGCGTGCGCACTTCCTTGATACGCTGGTGGGTCTCGTCGTACTGCCAGAGATATTGAGGCGCCCCCGCAACACCCGTTACGCCCGTCTGACTGTCAGGCAAATTGAAGCTCGTGTAATCGATTTTGGCGAATTTCCCGCCGGTTGCGGTGATCATATTGCCGTTGGCATCGTAGGTATAGCCGGCATTCACCGCGCCGGCGATACTCTGCACCGCGTGCGGCTGGGCCGCCCCCTGGACCTTGTAGGAGTAGGTTCCCACATCGCTCTTGTACAGCAGTGCGCCGACAGCGTTGTACTGCAGCGTAACGTTACGTACCTGATCCTGCGCCGCAATTGCGGCCGACGTCACACTATAGTTATGGAGGCGGCCGATTTCGTCGTAGTCGTAATTATTGGTGACCACATTTGCGCCCGCACCGTCGGTACGCACCTTCAGCCGGTTAAGACTGTCCCAGTCGTACTGATAGTTGACCACCGAGGTGTCGATGCCGACCCCGGCCGAGTTGCCGGTAATACGCCCGGTAACACCGTCGTATGCGGACTTGGTAACGACATTGTTGCCATAGATTTGCTGTTCGACGTGGCCCCACGCGTCATATGACAAGGCTTGCCACAACAGACTGCCAGCAGGCAGATTGACACTTGGACCGGGAGAGCCGCCTGCCACTGCTGGCAATGGAGTCACCGTGGCGGCCTGTGCCAGCGTCAAGGAGTTCAAATATCCCTTGCTCGTATAGTTGTAATTGACGCTCAGGCCGGTTGCATAGGTCTGGCCTAGCGGCCGCGCAGTGACGCTATCGTAGGTGATAGCACTGGTAAAACTGGGGCCGCCCACAATGTCAAGACGGGTATTGATCTGACGGCCGGCATTGTCGTAGACGTTGCGGCGGCGGGTGCCGTTCGTGGTCTTGGTTTCACACAGCCGGCCGATGCCCTTGTTACATGCGGTCCCGTCGGCATAGGCGTCGTAATACCAGGTGCTGGTGTATTCCGGCTCGACACGCTTAGTCATACGCCCCAGCAGGTCGTACTCCATGGTTGTGAACTGAGGTGTTGTTTTCGCGGCCTGATTCGGGCTTTGCTGCGAGATCAACTCGCCGAGGGCGTTATAGTCATACCTCCATACACCAGCATCCGGATCGCTAATCGAGCGTTTGCGGCCGCGTATGTCGTAGCTGACCGTGACTACATTTTGCAACGCATCTTTGACGCTCAGCAGATTGCCGAAAGCATCATAGACATGGGCAAGCTGTGCGCCAAGCGCATTTGTAATGATGCCGATTTTTCCATCGACATTTTTCTCCACTGTTTCAGCCCGGCCCAAGTCATCGGTCGTAACTGTTTTCATGCCTTTATAGTCGACATGGGTGCGCGAAGCCTGTTTACTGCCCAAAGCTCCGAACGACACACTGCCATACAAACCCTTGCCATCAGCGACATAGATATCAACTGCGCGGCCGAGTTCATCGTAGCTTGTGGCAGTGGCGCCCAGCATCTGGGTCCCGGTACTGGTCGACGCGCCGCTGTCCAAAAAATAGGGCTGGGTATTGAGTGCCACCCCACCCAGATTGTTATAAACCGTATCCTGAACAATCAACCGGTCTTTGCTGGCAGTCTGTCCGCTACCGTCAAATGCTTCTTTCACCGAGCGGATCTGGCGGCCTGCCCCGTCCAGGTACACGCGGTTAATGGCGCCGTTCTGCTTATCATTGGCCGCCAGAACCGGCACCGAATAGACGAACATCACCGCGTCCGCAGGAATCTCCGACGCCGCAGGCTGAGGGCAATTAAAATTGTTGGCACTAGTATCGCTCACTCTGCCACTGAGGTAGCAGTACAGCGAGATAGTCGCGGTTCCGTCGGCGCGCACCTCCTTGAAGGTGCGACCAAAATCATCGACCTGATATAAGGTTGCCAGCTGATTCGGACCGGTGACCGCGACAGGCTTGCCATTGCGGGCATCGGGCTTACGCGCCTCGGTGTGACTGAGCGGGTTCAATACCTTGGTTATAAATGTGCCGGCCGGTACGGGTACGTTGACATCCGTGCCCGCTGAAGCAGTAGTGGCCGCATATTCCGATGTCAGCGCACGCTCGGTGAACACCGCGTTACCTGTCGCCCCATCGCAGTTCTTTTGCGTGACGGTCTTACGATTACCATACGCGTCATAGGTGTACACCGTCTTGACGCACAAGGCCGGGTTGTTCGGCTCGACAGTTTCCGACAGCAGCAGGCCGTTGTCGGGATCGTATTCGAAGGCGCTGCTGCGGCTGAAACTGGAGGGGTCGGCCGGGATCACGCTCTGCGCCTGGGCGCCGCCGCAGAACGCCAGCAATGCCAGGGCGCCCAAAAGATGTCGTATCGCTGTCATGTTGAAATGCTTGAATGAGTTAAGGCGAACTTGGCGGCTCATTTGCTCTCTCCTGCTTCGTTCGCTTCTTCTTCGCCCGACAGGGCGCGGGCGGCGGCGGCGCGCTTGAAAGTCAGCGTGTTGCTGGCCGTGGCGCCATGGTTGGCGCTGTCGCGCACCTCCACTTGCCAGGTTTCCGTGACGGTCTCGCCGTTGGCCAGCGTTGCGGTGAACGTCGGCGTCGCGATTGCCGCGTTCGAAATGGTCGCGCGGCTGCCGGACAGGCGTGTCCACGTATAGCTGTATGGCGCCAGGCCGCCGGCGACGGTCACGCCCATGGACACCGAGCCGGTGCCGGTACCGGTGGTGGCAATCGCCACCGACTTGGCCGCCAGCGACGGCGCCAGCTGCGCGACCACGCTGAAGTTCGTGGCCAATTGCGCGGACGCCGTTTTGCCTATGCTGTCCACCACATCAACATACCAGTAGTTGGTCACGGATTTACCCCAATCCAGCGTGACGCCGAACACCGGCGTCGGCGTCGACGCATCCGATATCGAGACGGTCGGATTGGCGATGGTCGAGCGCCAGTGATAGCTGAACGGCGGCACGCCTCCGGTCACATTCGCGCTGGCCTGTGCACTGAAGGTGCCCGGATCGAGCTGGCGCCCGAATCCCGTGGTGCTGAACGAAATCTCGATCGGCTGTCCCGGATAGGTGTAGGTCACCTCGACCGTCTTGGTGACGCTATGGTTGGCCGCATCGCTGAAGGTGGCCTGCCAGTTTTCCACCAGGGTTTCGCCCAGCGCCAGTGTCGCGGTCACCGTAGGATTGGTGGCGTTCGGGTCCGAGATGACCCCGCGGCTACCGGAGAGACGTGTCCATACCGCGCTATACGGCGGCACCCCGCCGTTGACCGAGCCTTGGTTCAACGCGCCGCTGGCCACGCCCTTGGTGGCGACGCTGGCGGTCAGGGTGCGGGTCGGCACGGTGGTTGCCGACAACACTGCCGGCACGTGCACGGCGGTCGTGGTGGAGGCGCTGACGACGGTGCCGAAGCTGTCAGTGACGGTGACCTTCCAGCTGTCGTTCATGGTTTGCGCCTGGCCGGCAGCGACGGCAAAGGTCGCGTTTGCGCTGGTCGTGCCGCCCTGCAGCGTACCTTTGCCGGTGCCAACGTGCGTCCAGCTATAGCTGTACGGCGCCACACCGCCGGTAACGGTGGCGGTCAGCTGGCCGGTGTAGGTGCCCGGATCGCTCATTTCGAACGTCTCGTTGAGCGGGGTGATGCGCGCCACCAGCGAGGCGCCGGGGTACTCGAAGGTCACGGTGGTCACGCTGGAGGCCACATGGCCAGCCGAGTCGGTGACGTCAAAGCGCCAGTCTTCCACCACGCGTTCCCCCAGACTCAGGGTGGCACGGATGCCAGGGCTGGCGGTGGTGGGATTCAGCGCCACCGAACGGCTGCCGCTGATGCGCGTCCACTGATAGGTATTGCCGCCGGTGCCGCCCGTGGCGCTACCGGTGAGCCCAGTTGTCGAGACCCCGCCATTGGCCGCGGTGGCATCGGCGGCCTGTATCGCGGCCGTGGTCACCGCCTTCAACACTTGCGGTACCGAATAGCTGACCGTGACGCCAACCGCAGCGGTCTTGCCGACGCTGTCTTTGACCGTAACAGTCCAGGTGTCATTGCCGCTCTGGCCCTGGGCCACCGTCGCGCTGACCACCGGACTGGCGCTGGCGGTATCGGACAGCGTGGTGCGCGTACCCAGGGTGTGCGCCCAGCTGTAGGTGTAAGGCGGAATACCGCCCTTGCCGCTGGCAGTCATGGTGTCGGAAATCGTGCCAGGATCGCTACCGCGCAGCACCAGCGGGCTCGGGTCCACCGACACGGTCAGCGCCGGCGCAGGGTAGCTAAAGGTGACGACCGTGGTCGCGGTGGCCTTGTGGCCAACCGCGTCGGTCACGGTCAGCGACCAGTTCTCGGCGATGCTTTCGCCCACCGCCAGCGTGGCGCTGACCACCGGCGTCGGATCGGCGGCATCGGGCGTCGACGAACGGCTGCCGCTGGTACGCACCCAGTTATACGTATAGGGTGCACGGCCACCAGTCGGCGTCACCGACAACGTGCCGGAAGCCACGCCATTGGTGGCGGCGCTGGCGGTCAGCGTGCGGGTGGCCGTCAGCGGCACCGCCAGCGCGGTTGGCGCATTGAAGGCGAGGCTGACACTTTCCGCATAGGTCTTGCCGCTGCTGTCGGTGATGGTCAGCTTCCAGGTTTCGGCAAAGTTATCGCCGCTTACCAGGGTGGCGCTGAACACCGGGTTCGCGATCGCCGCATTCGACACACTGGTGCGGGTGCCGCTGGCACGCGTCCAGGCATAGCTGTACGGCGGAATACCGCCGGTCGCGGTCGCTGCCAGCGTGCCCGAGGCCAGGCCCGGATCGTTGGCGTTGACCTTGAACGGCGACGGGCTGAAGCTCAGGCCCATGGCGGCAGCCGGGTTGTTAAAGGTAATCACGGTCGTCGCCGATTTGCTGTGGCCGGCCGCATCTTTCACCGTCAGCTGCCAGGTTTCGCTGATGAGTTCACCTGGCGTCATCTGCAGGCTGATGACCGGGTTGGCAATGGTTGCGTCCGATGCGGTCGAGCGGCTGCCGCCGACCCGCTCCCACAGATAGCTGTATGGCGCACGGCCGCCAGTTGGCGCCACGGTATACGCGGCGCTGGCCAGACCGGTGCCGGCATTGGCCGTCACGGCGCGCGTGGCGGTCAGCGGCACGGCCAATGCCGGCGGTACCTTGAAGGTGACACTGACCAGCGCCGCTGCGGTCTTGGCGGCGTTGTCGGTCACCGTTACGCGCCATTGTTCGCTGAAGGCGTCGCCAATGGCCAGCGTGGCCTTCACGACCGGGTTGGCCACGGTGACGTCGGCCATGGTGGAACGGGTGCCAGTGCTGCGCGTCCAGGCATAGGTGTACGGCGCAACGCCGCCGCTCGGGGTCGCCAACAAGCTGGCCCAGCCTTCGCCCGGATCGTCGATATCGATGGTCAGCGGACTCGGTGCGATCTTGACCGACAACGCCGCCGCCGGCACCGCCAGCGTCACCGGCACGGTGGCCGAGATCACGCTGTTGGCCGCGTCGGTCACCGTCAGCAGCCACACCTCGTTGAAATTGTCGCCCAGCGCCATGGTGGCGCTGACCACCGGATTGGCAATCGTGGTGCTGGACAAGGCGGTATGGCTACCGTCGATCAGCGACCAGCGGTACTGGTAAGGCGCGATACCACCGCTGACAGTGGCCGTCAGCGTGCCGGACAGCTTGCCCGCGACGGTGCCAATGAGCTTGAACGGCTTCGGGGTAACAGCCACCGAGAACGGCACACCTTTGATGGCCGTTGCATACGGCGCCGCCCCCGCCGTGGTGGCAATACGGCTGATGCTATTGCTAACCGTACCGGCGGTGCTGATGGTTTGCCTGACCTGCGCGGCGGTCAGAACGTCTATCTGGTCCGGCTTGGCGAAGCGGAGCGCGGCACCGCCCAGCCTCTGCCGCGCGGCCTGCGCGGCGGTTTTCACGCGGTTATCGGAAGTGACGGTGGCCGTCTTCAGGCGCCCCAATATCCACTTGTCGCCTGCCGTGTTGTTGGGGACATAGGTGTTGTCGGTGGTCTTGGTGAAGACCTGGTTCTGGCCCATGACGGTGCCGGTGGTGGTGTTGACGATCTTGGTCACGTCACCGGTATCGTTAAAGGAATTGACGGTCACCACAGTGGGCAGCGCCGTGCCATCCAGGTCCCAGCCCTCTTCCTGCGTCATGTACAGATAGGGGCGGCGCACCTTGGCTGACGAGTAGCATGGATGGCCCGAATTGGCGTTGGTTTCCGCATCCGCGGCAGCAGTCTTGTCGCAATAAATGTTATAGGTATTGCTGACCACCTTGGCGTTTGTGCCCCAGATATCGCCGACCCAGGTACGGGTCAACGTGGCGGCGCCGGTATTGACGCCGTCCTGTTCGAATTCGGTCAGCACCGTCAGATACGTGCCGTTCACGGTCGGCGACTGAGTCCGCATCTCGCGGAAACCCAGCCAGCCACGGCCGTCGTAGGCCATTTTCAACCCGGCGTAGATATACGCCGTGCTCAGCGTGCCACCGCCCACGCCGGTGTCGCTCACCATGTTATACACCACGTGCGTCGGCAGATTGAGGTCGCGCACCGGATAGACAGCCTTGATGTTGCTGTTGAAATCGGAAAAATACGGTGGATTGGCCGCGACCATGGAGGCCCAGGACAAGGTGGTGGTCAGCCTGGTCGGCGACACGGTGCTGATCAATAGATCGGGCGGCGTGGTGCTGCTCTTCTGGTACAGCACATTACCCTGTGCGCCATTGGGCGTATTCACCGTGCGCAGGATTTCGGTCTGGCCATTGCCGGTAAAGTCGCCCACCACAAAGCTGGCCGAGCCATCGCTCTTCTGCAATTGGTTGTTGCCCTGCACCAGGTTGAAGTCACTGACACGGAAGGTGCCGTCGCCGTTACTCAGATAGACCGCGTTGGCGGCGGGATTATCGGACCAGCGCAAAATATCGCCGCGGCCGTCGCCGTCGATATCGGCGGTAATAAAGCCCATATTCGGAACTTCGGTATTCGGCACCAGCCCCGTTAATTCATAGCCCGCCACATTCAGATTGAAGTTCTGCGTACCCGACAAACGGCCGCTGCCGTCGGCAACCAGCGCCACTTGCGAGGCCACGCCGGCTTTCGGCGAACTGACCACGCAATCAGCACGGCCGTCGCCGTTCAGATCCAGCAAATGCTCGCAGGCGGCCGCTGCCACGCCGCCAAAGTCGAAATCGCCGTCGCCACGCGAATACCATACGCCGCTGTCGGCGGCGATATCCGGCATGCCATCGCCATTGATGTCGCCAACGAATGGCCGCTGATGGTAGTTGATATCCTTGGCCCCCGGCGTGCCGTACAACGAATGGCCGCCTACATTGGCATCGGTTTTCTCGACAAAGCTACCATCCTGCTGCGCCAGGTAGACGTGGGTACAGACTATGCCGCCGCACAGCTCATCGGCCTTCTGGGGCGCCGGCATTTGCGCGTAGCCGGGAATCTTGGTGGTCACGATGTCCAGCAAACCATCGTTGTTCAAGTCCAGCAAATGGAAATTCGATCCTTCGTTCTGGCTGTAGTAGTAGTCCCATCCTTCGGGGCAGTTGATGGCGGCCGGCGCGGCCACGGCGCCCAGCGGCTTGGCGGCACTTGGCGTGCGCACCAGGGCCGGGTTATCCCCCCGGCAATGCTGTACGCTACGGACAACCGCGGCAACCTGGCTGAAGTCGATGCCGGTCATCGGCTTGGCCGTAAATGTGCCGTCCCCTTTGGACAGATACAGGATGTTCTGCACCGTGCCGCAATTCACGCCATTGCTGCTGCTTTTCATGACGCGCAGGATGTCTGTGGCGCCGTCACCGTTGAAGTCGGCCGCGATCGCGGTGTAGCAGCCGTTACTCTTGAAGAGATTCTGGTCGGTGATGTTGAAGTTGGCAACCTGGGTGAAGCTGCCGTTACCGTCGCTGCGGAAAAGCTGATTTTGCGCCGGGTTGTCCGACCAGCGCAAAACGTCGGTACGGCCGCTTCCCATGAAGTTGCCGGTCAACACCCCCAGATCGCCGGCGGCGCTCTGCATCGGCAGCGTTGCCAGCGGCCCGGCGCTAAAGCCGTCGTTCAGCTTGTACTGCGCCCCCGAACCATCCGAGTAGCTGAATGTCGTCGGCGGCAAACAGATGGCCTCGTTTGTGCCGGAGCATTCGGTGATCTTGTTCAGGCGGCTACGTCCGTTGACCGGATTATTTTCGTAGTCCAGCTTGTACGTCTTGACGGCAACCGCCGTAGCCGGCTTGACACTCGCGCTGGCGGGCCAGTTGATATAGGTGCGAACAGCATCCAGCCGGCGGATGCTGACTTTCTTCTGCCCCATGTGATACGCCTCGCCACGGTCCTGGCCCCGGCCCGGTGTATCGGCGCGGTCGCTGTATTCGAACACCACCTTGTTGACCGGCTCCTGCCCTTCCCCGTGCCCCGTGTAGCGAATCTCCTGAAGATTCCATTCATGGCCGGCCCAGGGCGTCTTGTCATTCCAGGTCAGCGCGGTCCCCCAGGCGACGTCGCGCTGTTCGTACTGGAAGTCCATATGATTACCGACGCTGTCGAAAATCCTGCTGACCGCCCACACGACAACCTTGTTGTTGGCGGTAATGGACGCATTGGCGCGCGCATCGCCAGCGGCGCCATATTCGAATAACTGGCCAGCTTTGGTCCAGACGCGGAAATAGGCCGGGCCGTTCAGCGGGTCATTGCCGGCGGCACCGTAGGCACGGATACGCGCATACATGTCCTTCTCGGTGCGGAACTCGCGCACCATGCCGGTTCCACCCGCGCTGTCGCCGCTCTGGAAAGGGTGCGCGGCGTCGATCGGACCACCGGAAGTGAGTACGGCGCCATCGGCGTCGGTCTGTATCAGGCGCTGGCCGTCCAGACAAAGCTTGTCGTTTACGCCATAGGTGACCGCGCGCGCGGCGCCGTCGATTGGTTTGGTGCTGGGGCAGCGCGTAATACTGGAAATACCCTGCACGGACCAGCCTTTGCCAACCGGGCCATTCACGTCGCCGCCGCTGTAGAGCAGCGACACATTCGGCGCCATTCCCGCGATGCCAGGGGGCACAGCCAATTGCTTTGCGTAGGTGGGGGTACCGTTGGTAGAGATGGCGATATTCTGTGCTGTCGCCGGCAAGGCGCCGAGTGCCATTGCCCAAACCAGCGCTGCTGTTGCGCCATGCCACACACTAGAACACTTTTCACGAAATATAGTTTTCACACCGACCCTGCCCATGAGATGGCTGACGAAGACGTCGCCGCGTTTCATTTATTTTTTTTGCAACTACTTTTACAAAATTACCATGAATTCAATATGGCTTATTTAATAATTGCAATTGGGAAAATATGCTACCAAACTTTTCATTAAGAAAATATCTCCAATTATCACCAGAGAAAAATTTATTTTTAACCAACCGGACTAGGATGTTCAGCTCGATGGCAGCTCTCCTATAATGGCGCATTGATTGCGCAAACATAGAATTCCAAGGAGACCGCAATGGAACGCCGAATTGGCATCGCGGCGCTGGCCGCCACCCTCGTGCTGGCTGCCGCTTGGCTTTGGCGCGAGCCCAGTACGCCCTCCGCCCCGCCCCGGCCAGCCCCGGCATACGCGGCGGCCACGCTGCCGGCGGCCGTGCCCACCGCCGCCGCGCCGGCCGCCGGCTGCGCGGCGCCTGCGCTGTTCGCTAGCGCCGCGCCATACACTATGGCAGCGCCCGACCGCACCCTGGCGCAGCTGGCCATCAGCGCGCCCCGCACACTGATGGCGCGCGCCGACGCCGAGCCCGATGCCGGCATCGCGCTGTATAACATGCTGGGATATTGCGCCTCGGTGCCGAACCGCGACGCCGGACCGATGGCCGCCGCGCCCGCCGTGAGTTGTCCCGCCATCAATCCAGCCACGCTGGTGCGGCGTCATCGGGTGGAGCTATTGCAGCACGCGGCCAGGCTCGGATCGCTCGATGCCAAACTGATGTTCATCGCCGCCGCGCCTGCGGCCGCCGATGAGTTCGGGCAGTCCGAGACGGAAGATGGCAGGGCCTACGCGCGTGAACTGCTGGCCGACGCCGAGGCTTATGGCATGGACGCCGCGCGCGCCGGCAGCCCGGAGGCCATGCGTTTCATGAGCGCCGCCTACGCCTCCGGCCTGTTCCGCGCACCCGATCCGGCGCGCGCCTACCTGTTCGCCCTGCCCCTGCAGGCGGCCGGCAACGCCGCCGACCGCGGACGCCTGGCCGAACTGGGCGCCCGGCTGGGCGCGGCCGAACGGCACGCCGCCTGGCAGCAGGCGTTCGGCTGCCAGGCCCCGGACAGCGGGTCGGCGCTGGCCAACCCGTTCCGCTGACGGATCAGGGACTGACGAAGGTGTTTACGCTGCCCGGATCGATGTAGGCGGTGGCAACGCCGCCGCTCACCGCGTACTGGCCCGCGTATTCATTGTTGATGCTGGACGAGGTCCGTGTCTTCTGCAGCGAGGCCGGCGCGCCACTGCTGAAGGTCAGCTGCAATTGGCGCTGCGAGGTGCCGTTGTTAATCGCTACCACCACGATCTTGCCGCTGCCGTTCTTGTACGCCGTGACATACACGTCGGGATATGGGTTGACGGTGGCCGCGATGCGGGTATAGCCGGGACGGACGTACTTGGCGTATTGCGCCATGACGTAGCCGCGCTTGCTCACCAGTCCGTCGTCCGTCATCAGGCCGTACGAACGCCGGATATACCACCACACGTAGGCGTTGTACCTGGCCACCATGCTGTTGTGGATCTCCAGCGCCACCGGCAGCGCGGCGTTCCAGTCGTTGGCATCGGTGGTGTCGGTGTAATGCTCGGTCATCCATACTTCCTTGCCCTTGGTGCCGGCCAGCACGTATTCCGACGGCGTGGTGCCGTACAGGTGCCCCGCGATGATATCGACATGCGGCTCGGCGCCGCTGTCGTTCAGGATCGGGTTGGCCAACGTCTTGTCGGACCGCAGCGATTCCGGCGCCATCACCTTGAGCGCGCCGAAGCGCGAACCCTGGCCGGACAGGAAACTGATGAACTGGGCCGAGGTCCAGAGGCAGCCCTCATAAGGCGCATCCCAGTCCGGCTCGTTCTGGATGGAGATGCCGTACAGCGCGGCGCCATTGTTCTGCATGTAGGAAGCGAAGTTCAGCAGGTGGGTAGCGTAATCGCCGTAGGAGGCCGGATTCAGGCTGCCATGTATCAGGCTGCCGTTGCTCTTCATGCTGGCCGGCGGCGACCACGGCGATGCAAACAGGGTCACGCCCTTGGCTTTGGCCAGCGCGGCGGTGGGCACTTGCGTGTGCCAGTTGGCGCTATCCGGGGCGATCCGCATGCGCATCACCGACAGGCCGATCTGGCCGGTGCCGGTGCCGAACGCGGTGTCCACCTGGGCCGGGGTTAGGTCGGCGATCCAGTCGGCACCATTGAAGCCGCCGAAGCCGCGGATCAGCTGGTATGTGGTGGCGGGATTGATGGTCACTACCTGGGCCTGCGCCGGCAGCACCGCCGCGGTGCACAGCGCGACGGACAGTAGCATGGTTTGCATCGTGTTTTTCATTCTTGTGTCTCCTCCAAAACGTTGGTTGATTGGATGTCGCGCGAACGTCTTAACATCGAATACCACTTTTTGATAGCGCAACCATTCCAGTCTAGGCAGCACGCTGGAGATTGTCAACATGCAAAGTATTCACGTAAAAGCGTATTTTTAGATGTGGATCAAACTCCGCAGTGTTTGTGACAATTGAAGAGACTTCAGCAAAAAATTTGAGCGCACAATGCCTTCCACGGTTCTGTAACGAACAAAAGAAATGCGTTCACCGGGATGGCCCGCAGACACCATCCCTCACATGCCAGACGACGCCTGACTCACCCGGACGTTGTTTTAGTCTGCGCCTAGCAAGTCCCTAAAATCACAGCAGCTGGATCGGCGCGCGAGCGTGCGGACCAGGCGCAGCTATGTCGAAAGGAACGGTCATGCCTAGTGCATTGAGTTACCCGGGCGTCTACGTCGAGGAAGTACCGAGCGGCGTGCGCACCATCACCGGTGTCGCCACCTCCATTGCCGCGTTTATCGGCCGCGCGCGCAAAGGTCCGGTGGATACGGCTGTCGACATCACCAGCTATGCCGACTTCGAACGCAAGTTCGGCGAACTCTGGATGCCCAGCACCATGAGTTTCGCGGTGCGCGATTTCTTCCTGAATGGCGGCGGCCAGGCCGTGATCGTGCGCCTGTTCCATTCGGCGCAGGCCGACGCGATGGCCGCGGTCGCCAACGCGGCGGCGGACGGCGCCACCGGCAAGGACGCCAGGGACAAAGCGGCGGCCGCGCTGAAAGTCATCACGGACCACGCCAACGCCTCCGCGGCGCAAAAGGCCGCCGCCCAGCAGGCCAACGCCCTCTTCTCGGGCCTGGCCGACGGCGCCGACGCCAATGCGGTGGCCGCTGCCGTGCAGGCCGCGCGCGACCTGATCGCGAACCTGCCGTCCGAAGCGCGCTTGCTGGACGCGGGCGCGCTGCGTTTCCGCGCGAGCAGTCCGGGCAAGTGGGCTGGCTACCTGCGCCTGACGGTGTCGGCCGCAAGCGGGCCGGCCGCCGCCGCGACCGCCACGCAACTGGGCGTCGCCATCGCCGACCTGTTCAATCTCACGGTGGCCAACGGCGCGCCGGGCGGCACCACCGAGAGCTACCTGAACCTCACCGTCAAGAACACCGCGCGCCGCGTCGACCGGATACTGGCGGACGCCTCTTCGCTGATCGTCTGGGCCGGAGCCGACCTGAACGGAGCACCGCCGGCGCTGCCGGACTTTGCCAACGTCAAGGGCGACCCGGTCGGCACCGCCTTCCTGGCCTGGGAGGCCGCACGCGCCGCCGACCCCGACCCGTCGTCCACCACCGTGAAGAACGCCAAGGCCGCCTACGATGCCGCCTTGAAAGCCGCGCTGGACAGCGTCGACGACGGCGCCGCGCTGACCTCGGCCGATTTCATCAAGCCCAACGGCCAGGCGCAGAAGACCGGCCTGTTCGCGCTGGAACAGCTGTTCACCCGGGGCGGCCTGTTCAACATGCTGTGCATCCCGCCCTACAACGCCAGCAGCAATATCGACGACAGCGTCATGGCCGTCGCCACCGGCTACTGCGAGAAGCGGCGGGCCATGCTGCTGCTCGATTCGCCATCCGAGTGGGCCACGGTCGAGCAGGCGCAGACCGGCTTCCCGGGCAAATACGCGGCGCCCAGCAGCAACGCGGCGGTATTCTTCCCGCGCGTGAACATGCCCAATCCCCTGCGCGGCGACCAGATCGAGCCTTTCGCCCCCTGCGGCATCATTGCCGGCATCTTTGCCCGTATCGACAGCCAGCGCGGCGTCTGGAAATCGCCCGCCGGGCTGGACGCGGCCATGCTCGGCGTCAGTTCGATGACGGTGCCGATGACCGACGAGGAAAACGGCCTGCTCAATCCGCAGGGCCTGAACTGCCTGCGCACCTTCCCGGTGTTCGGGCGCGTGGTCTGGGGCGCGCGCACCCTGCGCGGCGCCGACGCCTTCGGCGACGAGTACAAATACATCGCGGTGCGCCGCACCGCCCTGTTCATCGAGGAATCGCTGTACCGCGCGCTGAAGTGGGTGGTTTTCGAACCGAACGATGAACCCTTGTGGGGGCAGATCCGCCTCAACGTCGGCGCCTTCATGCACAACCTGTTCCGCCAGGGGGCGTTCCAGGGCGCGTCGGCGCGCGATGCGTATTTTGTCCGCTGCGATGCCTCGACCACCACCCAGAACGACATCAACCTGGGCATCGTCAATGTCAACGTCGGCTTCGCACCGTTGAAGCCGGCGGAATTCGTGGTGATCCGGCTGCAACAGATCGCCGGACAAATCGAAACCTGAGGGGGCGATCATGGCTCAATTTACCGTCAATCCGCTACGCTTCGATCCCTACCAGAACTTCAAGTTCCGCATCAAATGGGGCACCGACTTTGTCGCGGGCGTCAGCAAAATCAGCGGGCTCAAACGCACCACCGAGGTGGTGCGGCACCGCGAAGGCGGCGATCCCAGCTCCAGCCGCAAGTCCCCCGGCCGGACCGAATTCGACGCCATCACCATCGAACGCGGGGTCACGCACGACAAGGACTTCGAACAATGGGCCAACAAGGTGTGGAACTACGGTTCCGGCCTGGGCAAGGAAGTGTCGCTCAAGGACTTCCGCAAGGACCTGGTGATCGAGGTCTACAACGAGGCCGGGCAGCTGGCGATCCGCTACAAGGTGTACCGCTGCTGGGTGTCGGAATTCCTGGCCGCCTCCGATCTCGACGCCAACGCCAACGCCGTGCTGATCCAGCATCTGAAGCTGGAAAACGAGGGCTGGGAACGCGATTACGAAGTGCCGGAGCCGTCCGAGCCGACCTTCACGGAGCCGCCAGGTTGACGAGGCGCCCATGCGCACGCCAGCCACGGCCGAGCTGCTGGACCTCTGGGACGCGGGCCAGCCGCTGTCGCCGGCCCGCCGCGCCCTGCTGCTGTTGTCCGCCGCGTATCCCGAGCGGGACGACATCGCCTCCTGGTCGCTGGGCGTCATCAACCGGCGGTTGATCGCGCTGCGCCAGCGGCTGTTTGGCGCAGACCTGGTGTGCCTGGCCGATTGCCCGGCATGCAACGAGGTAGTGGAACTCGATATGCCCATGGATGCCTTGCTGAACACCAACGACATGCCGGACGCCACGCACCGGATTTACAGCGACGGCTGCGACGTGCAGTTTCATCTGCCCACCGCGCACGACTTGCTGCGGGACGAGGACGGGCCGGCGCCGGGGCGTCTGCTGTTGCGCACCGTCGACAGCGCCTCCCGCGACGGCGCGGCGGTCGCGGTGGCCGACCTGGGCGGCGCGACACTGGCGGCCATCGAGCAGGCGATCGAGCGCGCGGATCCGCTGGCCCACATCGCGTTCACGTTGGCTTGTCCGGCATGCCGGCATGGCTGGAGCGCGGACCTGCACATCGTCGACGTGTTGTGGGCCGAGATCGGGGCCTGCGCCCGTCGCGTCCTGAGCGAGGTGGGCCGTCTGGCGCAGGCGTTCGGCTGGCGCGAGAGCGACATCCTGGCGATGTCGGCCACGCGGCGCAACCATTATCTGGAATGGCTGGAGACGTGATGCAAAACGGCGAACACAGCAAGGGCGGCGAGGCGGGCACGGCACAGAGCGGCCCGCTGGGCCACGCCACGGTCGCGGCCGGCGAGCGGACCGGGGCCGGCGACGGGGCGTCGCCCTCTGGCTGGCTGGATCGCGTAGCGCTGCACAACCGCGCGGCGGCGCCGTCTGAGGGCGCGCTGCGGCCACGCCTGCCCTATCCTTTCGAGGCGATGTCATTCGCCACCGCCGACGCCGCCCCCCAATTGGCACGTCCAGGCGCCATGTGGCCGCAAGCACCGGAAACACCGCCCGCAGCGACACAAGCAGCCTTCGCCGATGGCCGGATCGCGCCGCCGGCTGCCGAGCCTGTCCGGCCGGCTGTCGCGAACCGTACCGCCACGGCGCCCGTCAAACCAGATATGCCGGCCGCCGCAACGCCCGCGCCAGTCCATGCTGCAGTGGCACGTCCGCACAGCGCAGCGCCGGCAATGGCCGCACGCGAGCTGCTGCCGCCGAAAAGCGAGCGTGCAGGACCGCAAGCGGACACCCCTATCCCGGCCATGGTGCCATCGCCAACGGTGCCTCCAGCCCTTCCGGCCCAACCTGCGCGGGCAATGGTTGCCGCAACTGCCGCGCCACAGTCCCCTGCTGCGCCACGCAATCAAACTGTCGCCACGCCGGTAAAAGCCAGATTGCCCGGGCATGACGCGGCGCACGCGCCACCTCGCCCCACGCAGCCGCGCACCGGCGGCGCAACCTTGCCGCAGTCGGGCGAATCGCCCGCTGGCCGCATACAGCAGGCCGCCGTGCAGGCACCCTCGCCCGCCTTGCGCGGCGCCGCGCCCCTGCAAGCGCCGCTCGCCGCCAGGCCATCCGCCGAGGCCGCTCCCGAAATCACGATCGACATTCATATCGGCCGTATCGATGTGCGTGCGCCGGTTGCCACGGCGCCGGCATCGGCCGCCGCGCCCGCATCGGCACAGCGCGGCGGCGATGCCCTGAATGCCTATCTGGCGCGCCGCGCGCGAGGAGCGCGCTCATGAGCAGCCCACTGGCGCTGGCGGCCGTGACAGCCATCCTCAAGGACATCCTCAACAACGGCCTGATCGATAATGATCTGGCCCAGGTCGGTTCCCTGCTGGTCACCGCCTTGCCGCCGGACCGCATTCCGGTCGGCGAAACCGAGGAAAACCGCCTCAACCTGTTCCTGTATCAGATCACGCCCAACCAGGGCTGGCGCAACGCCGGCCTGCCGTCGCAGGGACCCGGCGGCGAGCGCCTGAGCAACGCGCCGCTGGCGCTGAACCTGCACTACATGCTTACCGCATACGGCAGCGGCGATCTCAACGCCGAAATCCTGCTGGGCTACGCCATGGAAATCCTGAACGACATGCCGGTGCTGCCGCGCGCGGCCATCCGGCGCTCGCTCAGCCCGAACAGCCCGATCAACGTCAACCTGATTCCGCCGGACGCGGACGGCCGCACGGCGATCGACCTGGCCGATCAGCTGGAACTGGTCAAGATCACGCCGCATTACCTGAGCGCGGAAGAGCTGTCCCGCCTGTGGACCGCGATGCAGGCGCGCTACCGCCCCACAGTCGTGTACCAGGTCTCAACCGTGCTCATCCAGCACAATCGCCCGGTACGCTCGCCGCTGCCGGTGCTGCAACGCGGCGCCGGCGACCGTGGCGTACACAGCCAGCCGGACCTGCAAGTGCCGCCGTCCAGCCAGCCGGCGTTGACGGCCCTGTTCATCCAGAGCGCCGCCGGCCTCCATCTCAGCGCCGAACTGGGCGACACGCTCGCATTGACGGGCGCCCAGCTGAGCGGCGACACCGTCACCGCCGAATTCAAGCACGCATTGCTGGCCGCTCCGCTCGAACTGCCGCTGGCGGCGGGCTCCACGTCCGAAAAGGCGCTGATTGCATTGCCACAGTCCGGCACCGGCAGCGCCGACAGCGACTGGCCCGCGGGCCAATACACAGTCGCGCTGCGCATCGACCGGGCAGGCAAACCGACCCGCCGCACCAACGAGATCGGCTTCAGCCTGGCGCCGCGGCTGTCGGCGCCGCCGGCGTTGAGCGCGCCGCCCGCCCCGTTCGATCTCACCTTGCAGCTGTTCCCAGAGATATGGCCAGGCCAGCGGATCGACATCTTTGTCGGCGGCGAACCGTTCAGGCCGGCGCCGGTTGGCGTCAAGTCCGGCCAGCTCACCGTGACGCTGAGCGGCCTCGCCCCCTCCGAGACGCCGCTGCCGGTGGCGTTGCGCGTGGACGGCGTGGACAGCATCCTGGTGCGCGACCTCGGCGCGCAGCCGCCCGGCTTCGATCCACAGCAAGCCATCACCGTACCGGGGTAGCGCCATGCCTGCCGACGACGCCGATTTCGCCCGCAACAACCAAGCCTGCATCGAGGCCGGACTGACATGGCTGCGCCTCAGCCTGTTGGCCGAGGCGCAGCGACGCGCACCGGGCCTGCCGCCACTGACGCAGCAGGCGGCGGCCGTGGCGCGGGAACCGCGCTGGCCCTGGCAACGGCGGCCACAGGCCCAACAAGAACTGTCCGCCGCCGCTGAGACGCCGCCACCGCAACCCGGCGGCGCCAGCGCCAGCGCCATCGCCGAAGCCCGACGGGCCTTCGAGGCCGCCGCCGCCGCGCAACCTTCACCCGCGCTAGCCGCGCTGGCCGACGGCATGGGTCTGAACGCCTTCGAACGGGACATGCTGTTGCTGTCAGCCGCGCCCGAGCTGGACCCGGACATGCCGGCCCTGATCGCATCCGCCCAAGGCGATCCGTACCGGCGCGCGCCCACCTTCGCGCTAGGCATGAGCCTGTTCAACACGGCCGGATGGGACGCGATGGCGCCCGAGCGCCCGCTGCGCGCCATGCAGCTGCTGGAAATCCACCAGGCCGGCGCCGATTCCCTGCTGGCCGCGCCGCTGCGCATCGACGAGCGGATCGCCGCCTACCTCAAAGGCCTCAACTATCTGGACGAACGCATCGCAGCGCTGGTGACGGCCGTCGTACCGCCGGCGCAACTGCCGCCGCGCCAGCAGCAGGCGGCGCAACAACTGTCGTACTGGCTGACGCCGGAAGGTGGCAGCGGCATCGTCCAATTACTGGGCACGGACACCGGCTCCAAGCGCGACGTGCTGGCCACCGCCGCCACCGCAGCGGGCCGCAGGCTGATGGCCATGCCGGCGGACGCCCTGCCCGCCCAGCCGCAGGAGACGGAGCGCTTCCTGCATCTGTGGCAGCGCGAAACCAGGCTGCTGCCGCTGACGCTGCTGATTGAAGGCACCGAACAGCGCACGTCCAATGAAGACGGCGACCAGCCGCACGCTCTGCCCGCGCGACTTCTGCAGCACTTGCCGGGCACGGTCTTCATCGACAGCCGTTATGCCGATGCCGCCTGGAACAGCGCCGGCGTCATCCTCATCGAAGCGCCCGAGGCGGCCGAGCGCGCCGCATTGTGGCACCAGGCCTTGATGGCCCGCGGCATCGCCCTGCCGGACGAGACCTCGCTGACCAGCCTGGCCAACGAATTCCGGCTGTCGGCCTCGCGCATCGCCGGCCTGGCGGCGGGCGTGGCGCCGGACGTCAGCCATGAGCATCCGGTGCGTACGGCCTGGAATGCTTGCGTCGAACACACGGCCGGCGCGCTGGACGGGCTGGCGCAACGCATTGCCGTGCGCGCCGCCCTGGACGACGTGGCGCTGCCGCCGCACGAAAAGCAGCAGCTGCGGCGGCTGGTCGATCACGCCGGACAACGGATCGCGGTGTTGAATGATTACGGCTTCGCCGCCCGCGCCAATCGCGGCCTCGGCATGGCCGCCCTGCTGCACGGCGAAAGCGGCACCGGCAAGACCATGGCGGCCGAGGCGGTGGCGCAGGCCTTGTCGCTGGCGCTGTTCCGGGTCGACCTGTCGGCGGTGGTCAGCAAATATATCGGCGAAACCTCCAAAAACCTGCGGCGCGTGTTCGATGCGGCCGAGGGCGGCGGCGCCGTGCTGCTGTTCGACGAGGCCGACGCGGTGTTCGGCAAGCGCAGCGAAGTCAAGGACAGCCATGACCGCTACGCCAACATCGACATCAACTACCTGCTGACGCGCATGGAGCAATTTCCCGGCGTAACGCTGCTGGCCACCAATATGAAGCACGCGCTCGATCAAGCCTTCGTGCGCCGGCTGCGCTTCATCATCGGCTTCCCCTTCCCCGGCGTCGCCGAGCGCAAGGAAATCTGGTCCAAGGTATTCCCCGACCGCAGCCGGCTCGACAGTGCGCAACTGGATCTCGATCGCCTGGCCCGCTTCGCGCTGACGGGCGGCGCCATCTTCAATGCGGCGCTGGCGGCGGCCCACAACGCTGCCGCAGCACAGGCGGATATCGGCATGCCGCACATCCTGGACGCCATCCGCTGGGAATTGCTGAAGATCGGCCGCCCGGTCGCCGAGAGCGAGTTTGTCTGGACGCCGCCAAGGACAGCGGCCCCGGCCCAGCCACTGGTGGAGGTGACGGCATGAAAATCCGCTGCGTGATCGATGGCCTGACGCTGCACGGCCTGACCCTGTCGCCGTCCGAGCGGTTGCAGCTGGAGCGCGTTCTGCAGGCGCAGCTGGCGGAAGCCTTGCGCACTGGTTGGGCCGGCGCCGCAGCCGATGCGCATCGGCCATCGCCGGCGCAGCATATGCGCATCGACCTGCCGCGCACCGCCGCGCCGCTCGGCCAGGCGCTGGGGCGCTCGCTGGGCGCAGCCTTATCACCGGCCGCCGATGCCGGCAGCGGCAATTCCGCGCCCGGCGCGGCGAGGAGCCGCTGATGTTCGCCGCCCAACAGGCCTCCCGCTCCGCCGCGCCGCCGGTCCAGCCGGCGCTGCTGCAGCGCAAATGCGCGTGCGCCGACAAGGGCGAAAGCTGCGAGCGTTGCAGCGCGTCCGGCACCCTGGCCCGCGCATCGAGCAACGCGGCAGCACCCGGCGGCGCGCCGGCCAGCGTCGGCCGGGTGCTGGACAGTCCCGGCCAGCGCATGGACACCGCCACCAAGGGCTTGATGGAATCGCGCTTCGGCCGCGACTTCTCGCATGTGCGCATCCACGCGGACCGCGAAGGCAACGCCTCCGCCAGCGCGATCCATGCGTCGGCCTACACGGTCGGTAACCACGTTGCCTTTGCCAGCGGCCGCTACCAGCCTGGCGATCCGCAGGGACAAATGCTGCTGGCGCACGAGCTGACCCACGTCGTCCAGCAAGGCGGCACGCAGGGTCCGCTGCAGCGCTCGCCAGACGGTGCGGTCACAATGCACGACGACACGGCCGACGAGGACGAGGCCGACGCCGCAGCCGAGGCGCTGTCCTTCGGCTGGAAGGTGAACGTGCCGGTCAAGCAGTCCGCGGCCGGGGTGGCGAAGGCGCCGCTGACGTACGGCGATGCGGCCGGCGGCTGTGGGATCTGCTACCGCGGCAACGTGAAACAGATTGGCAACGATGTACATAAGCAGGTCCAGACCGCCATGCAAGCGATGTACCGCTTCCTGTGGCCGAATTTTAAGATCACCCTGGACAAACCAGGTTCGTTCCTGGCGCTCGATCCCAAGAAACTCAAAGGCTTGAGCAAGGTGTTGAAGAAAGCCAAGGGCGTGTTCAAAGAGCTGGTGCCAGACCTGATTCTGCCTACTGCTACCGGGTTCCAGGTGGGCGAAATCAAACCGTTCAACTCGGAAGGTTTCATTATGGGCGAGGCCAAGCTCCAGATGTACGAGCACTTCCTCAAAGAGCGCTATCTGGGTGTGAATCCCGGCCTGACCATCACCCGCATGACGCTGCCGCCCCCGCCGCCGCTGCCCTTCATCGATCCTTTGTCGCTTACGTGCCCGCAGTGGGTGGGTGTCCTGCCGCCAGCGAAGGGCTTGTACATGTATCTCTGCACCCCGCCGTTCAGCAACGAACTCAGAAGGAAATGCCGCTGCGTCGGCGATGCCGAAAAAGGTGAGGACAAGGCCACCAAGGCCACCAACAAGGGCTTCGGACTATCGATCGGCAGCACCAGCACCAGCATGTACAGCGCCGGCATCGGCGTATCGATCTACTCGTCCGGCCTCGGCGCCGGCAATGCCGGGGTTGGCGTCAGCATCGCGTCCAGTTCCATCGGCGCCGGCAATGCGTCGGCCGGCGCCACGGTCAGCAGCTCAGGCCAGTCGGTGGCTTCGGTGGGCGCTGGCGGCGCGATCGACTCCAGCAGTACCGGCGCAGGCAACGCCGGGGCCGGACTGAGCAAGGACAGCACCTCGAAAGCCGCGGGCACGGCCGGCGCCGGCACTTCCAGCGGCACCGACGCCAAGGCGGCCGGCGTGGCCGGCGCCGGCTCCATCAAGGACAGTGATGTCACCGCGACCGGCACCGCCGGCACCGGCAAGGTCGAGGACGCCAGCGGCACGGCGGGCGGCAAACAGGGCACGCCACCCGCAGAGGGCGGCGCGGCGGAAGGCAAATCCGCGAGCGGCGCAGAAGGGACGGCCAGCGGCACGCCGGGCGCGAGCGGAACGGCCGGCACAACGGCAACCGGCGACAAGACCAGCACCGGGACGGGCAGCGGCGCGGGTAGCGGCACGGGCGCCAAACCAGACGGACCGGGTAGCGCGCCCAAGCCGGGCGGTCCCGGCAGCGGCACCGGTACAGGCCAAGGCACGGGCCAGACCGGCAAGCCGGGCGACGCCAAGGGCGCCCAAGGCGACGCCAAGGGCGCCCAAGGCGGCGCCGACACCGGCCAGACCGGCGACGCCAGCGGCCAGGGCGCACAGAAAAAAGGCAGCGACCTGTTGACCGAGAAGGAAATGGCGGCCTTCGGCCTCAAGGGCAAACCCATTACCCACGACCAGTTGGATGCGGCGCTGGAGCAGGCCCGCATCATCCGCGAACTGATCGCCAAATCCAGTCCCGCACAGCAAGCGCTGCTGCGCGAAATCGCCTCCAGCTCGCCCGACGGCCAGTACAACGTGCCGGCCTCCACCTGGATACAGAAAATGCTGAGCGCCACCCAGGGCATGAGCGAAGAAGACATCGCCTACCTGAAAACGCTGAACTGGACGCCGGCCAAGGTCACGCCGGAAGAGCTGCGCAAGAAGGTGCTGGCGGCGCTGGCAAAGAAACCCAAGACCCCGCCCAAGCAGCAGGGCACGGACCAGGGCGGCGGCAAAAGCGAAGCCGAAGGCAAGGGCGAAAAGAAAGGCGAAGGCAAACCGGGCACCTCCGGCAAAGGCAGCGAGGGCGCCAGCGGCAAGGGCACGGGCCAGCCCGGCGCCAAGGGCGGCGAAGTCACCCAATACCGCATTTCGACCGACGAGACCAACACCGCCCGCGACTTCTGGTTCGTCAATTTCAGCAACTTCGACGTGCACAACGCCAGCGTCGGCGAATCCGTGATGATGACGCTGGCCTTCTTTGCCGAGGACAAGGGCATCTACACCTTCAAGCTCAAGTTCGTCATCAAGGAGCGCAACGTGGCCAGCGAAACCAGCAAGGAAGGCGGCAAGAACATCACCCGCAAGGCCGTCACCTTCAAGCTGGAGGGCACCAACGACGCCCGCTGGGACATCGCCCCGCCCGGCAAGCGCCCGTTCATCCTGCCCAAAAACGTCCACGCCACCTTCAAGGGCTTCCTATGAGCACCTATCCGCGCACCCCGTACACGCTCAAATGCGGCATCGTCCTGATCGATCCGCTGACCCGGCACGCCGGCCGCGTGATCGTGCTGCAGTACACGCCCGACCACCTGAGCCGCACGCTGCAGGTGCAGTCCGTCACCGGCGACACCGGCGACCGCACCGAACCGCTGCGCTTCAAGGGGCCGCCGGTGGAAACCTTCCGGCTGGAAGCGGACATCGACGCCACCGACCAACTGGAATTCCCCGACGCCAACCGCACCGCCGTCGAGGTAGGCATCTTCCCGCAACTGGCCGCGCTGGAAGCGCTGATCACGCCGACCAGCGCCCAGGTCGACGCGGCCGACGCCATGATGGCCCGCGGCGCCATCGAAATCGCGCCGATGGAGTCGCCGCTGGCGCTGTTCGTGTGGAGCGCGCAGCGGGTGGTGCCGGTGCGGGTGAGCGAGTTTTCCGTCACCGAGGAAGCCTTCGACGTCAGCCTCAACCCCACCCGCGCGCGCGTCACGCTGGCGCTGCGCGTGCTCTCGGTCAACGACTTCGGCATCGATCATCCCGGGGCAGCGCTGTACATGAGCTATCTGAAAAACAAGGAAGCGCTGGCACTGCGGGCAGTGGCCGGCTCACTCGATCAACTCGGCGTGAAGGGACTGTGATGATAGATCCGCGCACCATGGTGCCGTCGCTGCAGGACCTGCGCAGCGAGGTCTTCGACGAACTGAGCCGCTATCGCGGGCTGCCGCTGCTCATCTGGACCGATGACGACGGCGTCGATCACACCTACGTCGACCGCCGCTTCGTGCCCGGGCCGGAAGTGCTGGCCGCCGCCGGCGTGGTGGCCGTGCACGACCAGGACCGGCTCGACAACATCGCCGCCGTGCAGTTCGGCGAAGCAGCGCTGTGGTGGCGCATCGCCGACGCCAACCGCGCGCTGCAGCCGGACGAGCTGACGCAGCGCATCGGCCGGCGCCTGCTGATCACCATGGCCGAAGGCACGCCGGCCCCGCGCCGCTGACGGGAGGACGCATGTTACGGGGAATTCAGTTCTCGCTGATGGCGGGCATGGTCAATCCGGAGCCGGTGCCGCTGGACGTGGCACAGAGCCTGCTGTCGGCCCAGGTCACCCAGGTGACCGAAGGCCGCAGCGGCTTCTCGCTCAGCTTTGCCTTCGGCAAGGGCGCGCCGATACGGCGCCGTTTCGAGGACGGCTTTTTCGATCCGCCGCGCCGCGTCGTGCTGTACGCCACCATCAACGGCACGCCGCAGGTGCTGATGGACGGCGTCATCACGCGTCACGAAGTGGCGGTGTCCAACGACGCCGGCCAATCGCGGCTGAACGTCACCGGCGAGGATTTGTCGCGCATGCTCGACACGGTCGATCTCAGCTGGCTGATCAAATATCCCGCCATGCCGGCCGAGGGGCGCGTGGCGCTGATCCTGGCCAAGTATATTCCGCTGGGCATGCTGCCGCTGATCATCCCCAGCGTGAACATCGACATTCCGATCCCGACCTCGCGCATCCCCAGCCACATCGGCACCGACCTGCAATACCTGAGCCACATGGCCAAGAGCGTTGGCTACGTGTTCTATATCGAGCCGGGGCCGCAGCCGGGCCAGTCGATCGCCTACTGGGGGCCGGAAATCAAGACCGGCGCGCCGCAGGCCGCGCTGATCGCCAACAGCGACGCCGCCAGCAATGTCGACGGCCTCAGCTTCAGCTTCGACGGCTTCGCCAAGACCCTGCACCTGATGCTGATCCGGCCGGAAGAATTGCCGGTGCCGATCCCGATTCCCATCCCGGACGTCAATCCCTTGTCGCCGCCGCTGGGCCGGCGCCAGCCGATCCCGCTGCGGGTAGAGCCGCTGAGCGGCGTGGCCCACTACAACCCGGCCCAGGCCATCATGGTCGGCCTGGCGCATGCGGCCCGCTCGGCCGAGGTGATCAGCGGTTCGGGCGCGCTGAACGTGGTGCGGTACGGCCGCGTGCTCAAGCCGCGCCGGCTGGTCGAGGTGCGCGGTGCCGGCCTGTCGCACGACGGACTGTATTTCGTGCGCAGCGTGACCAGCCAGATCAAGCCGGGCGAATTCAAGCAGAACTTCACCCTGTCGCGTAACGCCCTGGTGCCGCTGGCCATCCCCGGCGGCGATCTGCGCGGCGCTTCCCTGCCCTTGCTGGGCTAGCCTCACCGACCGGAGGACTGACAATGGCCGATCATCCCACCATGAAGGACCTGGGCTTCACCGACCAGTTCAACGACGACGACGGCGGCGACGGCCCGCCGGACAGCGTCGGCGGCGTCAAGCGCTACTGGGGCAAGTACCGCGGCGTGGTGCGCGTCCCGCTCGACCCGGAGCTGCGCGGCCGCCTGATGGTGGCGGTGGAAGACGTGTGGGGGCCGAACGTGTCCTCGTGGGCCTTGCCCTGCCTGCCTTACGGCGGCCTGTCGCTGGGCATGTACGTGGTGCCGCCGGTGGGCGCCAACGTCTGGGTGGAATTCCTCCACGGCCACCCGGACCACCCGATCTGGACCGGCTTCTGGTGGGGCTCGACCGCCGTCACCCCCAAGACCCAGGCCACCAGTGCGCCCGGCATGCCGATCGTGACCATGGAATCGCTACTCAAGCACGCGCTGGTCATCAGCGACACGCCGCTGCCGCCGATGCTGCCGCAGGGCGGCGTGCTGCTCAAGAGCGGCGCCTCGTTCATCGCCATCGAACCCACCGGCGTGCGCATCTTCGGCGCCCCCGGCGTGCAGGTCAACGGCACGCCGGACGGCAATCCCCTCACCGCAGCGCTTTACGTGACCTGATCATGCCCGGACCATTGCTTACCGTGAACGCCGTCGTCACCTGCACCCACGCCGGCCCGGCCACGCCGCAGCCGCCCACCAGCCGCGTGAGCGTGATGGGCATGGCCGTGGTGACGCTGGCCCATACCTACACCATCACCGGCTGTGGCTTTCCGGCCGCCTCGTCCGGCGCCCCGCCCTGCGTCACCGGCAAGCTCACCATGGGCGCGGCGCGGGTGAAGTCGATGGGCCTGCCGGTTGGCATCGTACCGGCCGCCTCGACCTGCCTGCCCAACGCCACGCCGCTGATCCTGGTGCCAGGCCAGCCGCGGGTCAAGGCCATCTGAGCGGAGACCAGCCATGAACATCGCCTTCCCCTACCAGATCGGCGCCGACGGCCGCAGCCTGTCCGCCAGCGACGCCGGCCACGTGCGCGACATGATGGAAATGCTGCTGTTCACCAACCCGGGAGAGCGGGTGATGCGGCCGGAGTTCGGCAGCGGCCTGCTGCAATCGGTCTTCGCGCCCAATAGTGTGGAGCTGGCGGCGACCTTGCAACTGACCGTGCAGGCGGCGCTGACCCAATGGCTGGGCGACCTGATCGAACTGCGCGGCGTGGAAGTGCTGAGCGACGAGGCCACGCTGCGCGTCACCGTCCGGTACATGCTGCGCGCCACGGGCGAACTGGTCACCGAAAACTTCAGCCGGAGCCTGACATGAATTGCCAACTCTGTGTGTCGTCATCGGGCGCGCGCTGCAGCGACGACCTGCGCCGCGCCCTGGTGCAGGCCGGCGGACAGCTGGCCGGCATCGACTACGTCGAAGTCTATCCGGACCGCCGCACCCTGTGCGTGCGCTTCTTCGGGCAGCCGCCGGCCGGTCTGGACCGTGAGAACGTGGTGGTCGAAGGCGGCGAGCGCATCACCGGCATCCAGGTGACCGGCGCCGAATTCGAGGAGCACGAGGATGGCGATGTCTGCCTGCGCGTCACCGTGGACCGCGCCGGCGACTTTTCCGGCTACTGCCTGTGTCTGGTCGAGCCGGAGCGTCGCACCAGCCGCTGCAGCGACGATCCCCTGCCGGCGCCGACGCCGCGCCTGCGCCCGGTGCCGCAGGGCATAGACCCGCGCTACGCCTGCGCCGCGTTCTCGTTCCGCATCGATTGTCCGTCCGAACTGGACTGCGTGGCGCCGCCTTGCGCGCCGCCGCCGGCCGCGCCCGCGCCAGCCATCGACTACCTGGTGCGCGACTTCACCGGCTTCCGCCGCCTGCTGCTGGACCGCATGAGTTCCGTCATGCCCGACTGGAACGAGCGCCACCTGCCCGACCTGGGCGTGACCGTAGTGGAGGTGCTGGCCTACATCGCCGACCAGTTCAGCTACACGCTGGACGCCGTGGCCACCGAGGCGTATCTGGGCACGGCGCGCCGGCGCATCTCGGTGCGGCGTCACGCGCGCCTGCTCGACTACCGCATGCACGAAGGCTGCAACGCGCGCGCCTGGCTGACCATCGAGACCACGGCCGACCTCCCCCTGACGCTGTCCGAGCTGGTATTCGCCGCGCCGCCGCCGCGCCAGCCAGTGGTGGCGCCGGGCCAGCAATCGTGGCAGGAACTGCAGCGGGTCGAACAGGCCACGCTGTTCCAGGCCATGGACCTCGGCGGAGACGGCAAGCTGCAGCTGCGCGTGGCCCACAACGAGATCCATTTCTACACCTGGCACAATCAGGGATGCTGCCTGGCGGCCGGCGCCACCAACGCCACGCTGCGCGATTCCGACCAAGCCGCGCCGAGCGTCGCGCTGTGCCGCAAGCTGTGCCTGGCCGCCGGCGACGTGCTGATCTTCGAGGAAGTCCGCGGCGGCGTCACCGGCTCGGGCGCCGACGCCGATCCCGCCCGCCGCCACGCGGTGCGCCTGACCAGCGTTTCCGAACTGCGCGACCCGCTGGACGGCACCCTGCTGCTCGATATCGAATGGGACCGCGCCGACGCCCTGCCCTGGCCGCTGTGCCTGTCCGCCCGCACCGCCACTCCCGATTGCCGCTGGGTCGAATGCGCGGTGGCGCGCGGGAACGTGGTGCTGGTCGACCACGGCATCAACGTCGAACGCAGCGACGACCACTGGGTCGTGGGAGAGCAAGACGCGCAAGGCTGCTGCACCTGCGACGGCACGGCGGCCGACATCACCATCACCCCCGCCCCGTTCACGCCCAAGCTAGCACGCAACGGCCTGACCTGGACCGCGGCATTGCCTGCCGCGGCGGCGCCGGCCAGCACCACGCTCGCGCAGGACCCGCGCCTGGCCTTGCCGCAACTGCGGCTGGACCAGGGCTGGGCCGCAACCCCGGGCTCCAGCCAGATCGACTGGGACAACAGCTACGCCTGGCGCCCCGTCCCCGACCTGCTGGCCAGCGAACGTGACGACCAGGTATTCGTCACCGAAGTCGATGACGAAGGCTACGCCAGGCTGCGCTTCGGCAGCGGCGACGATGGCCGCGTGCCGCCGGCCCATGCCCACTTCCGGGCGCGCTACCGGATCGGCAACGGCGCCGCCGGCAATGTCGGCCACGACACCATCGTCTGGATCGCCGTGCGCAACGGGATGTTGTCCGGCGTCGAGCTGCGGCCGCGCAATCCGATGGCCGCGTCCGGCGGCCGCGAGCCCGAACCGGTGGCGGACGTCAAACAATACGCGCCGCGCGCCTATGGCCGCGTGCTGGAACGCGCGGTCGCCGCTGCCGACTACGCTGAAATCGCCGCCGCCGATGCGCGCATCCAGGGGGCCTACGCCGAACTGGCATGGAGCGGCAGCTGGTACGAAGCGGCCGTCGCCCTCGACCGCTACGCCTCAGCCGGCGACGACCCGCAATTGCAGGCGCAAACGCAGGAACGCCTGCAGGCGGCAAGACGCATCGGCCACGACCTGCGCTGCCTGCCGGCCCTGCGCGTGCCGCTGCGGATTGAGCTGGACATTTGCGTCGCCCCCGGCCACGTCCGCGCCGACGTGCGCCGCGCCTTGGCCGACGCCTTGTCGAACCGCCGCCTGGCCGGCGGGAAGCTGGGGCTGTTCCACGAGGACCGCCTGCAATTCGGCCAGGACATCCGCGCCTCGGTGCTGGTCGCGCTGGCGCAGCAGACCGAAGGCGTGGCCCACGTGACGCTGCTGCAGTTCGCGCGCACCGGCGCCGCGCCGGCCGATGCCCAGCGCACGCTGGCGGACGGCCTGCTGCCGATGGCGGCGGACGAAATCGCCCAGCTGGACGGCAATCCCGATTTCCCCGAACGCGGCACACTGGTGTTGAATGTGAGAGGTGGACGATGAGCTGTGACCATCACTGCGATCCCTGCGCCGGCGCCGCTTGCGACTGCGATTGCGCCGGCGCCTGCGGCACACCGGCAACGCTGGCGCCGCCCGTCAACCGCGCCGGCCGCGACGCGCTGCTGGCGCGCATCGGCCATCACGGCGACTTTTTCGCCGACGCGCTGCGCCGCCTCAGTGCCGCCAACGCGCCGGCCTTGCGCGCCCTCGGCACGCGCGACCTGTCGGACCCCGCCATCGCGCTGCTCGATGCCTGGGCCGTCGCCGCCGACGTGCTCACCTTCTACCGCGAGCGCCTCACCAACGAAACCTATCTGCGCACCGCGCGCAGCGAGCGCTCTCTGCGCGAACTGGCGGCGGCCGTGGGCTTCAGGCCGCGCCCTGGCGTGGCGGCGACCGTGCATCTGGCGTTTCTGCTGGACGCCAACGCCGCACCGGTGGTGATCCCGGCGGGCGCAAAGACCCAGACCGTGCCTCAGCCCGGCGAGCAAATGCAGACCTTCGAAACGGATGAAGCCCTGCAAGCGCGCGCCGAATGGAGCACGATGACGCCGCGCCTGACCCGCGTGCCGGCGGTCGACCGCGTGGCCGCCCTGACCCGCGGCGAATTCCGCCTCAACGACGCCAGCTTGCTGGTACGCCCCGGCGAGCGCCTGCTGTTCCGCTTCGGCGACCATCAGGGACAGCAGATCGGCCGCGAAGTGGCCGGCGCGCGCAACGACGTCGTCAACGGCTGCGTGGTGCTGACACTCAAGCCGCGCCCCGGCCTGAGCCACGATCTCGCCGTCAAGCTGCTGGCCCTCACCGACGAACTGGCGAAAAAAGTCGAGCAAGACGGCGACGATGCCGAGGCCAAGATAGTGGAACTGCTCGAAGCGCTGGTGTCCTACCTGCTCGGCGCCAGCGCGATCGATGCGTTTTCCAGCATCAGCGAATCCTCCACCGGCGTCGCCGTCAACAACGACCCGGCCGCCGACATCCTCGCCCTGCTCATGGCGCCGACGCACGGCACGCCGATTCACATCGAATCGGCCGATATCGACGACAGCCTGGGCGCGCTGGCAACCGCGCCCGAAGCACAATTGCGCTCCTCCCGCTATCTGGACCGCAAGGCCGCAGCCGGCCTGGAGGCAAGCGGCGCCACCCGTGGCGCACTGCTGCAATCGCTGGCGCCCGGCCTGGGAACGCACTTGTACGCGGCCTGGAGTCAACTGCCCGGCACCAAGGCCACGCCGGACGTCGCGCCGGAGCTCTACCTGCTGCGCTCCGTGCACAGCCCCTACGGCGCCAACGCGCCGCTGCGCGCCGCCATCGTGCGCGACAGCCAGGGCCAGGACTGGACGAGCTCGGAAATCGACCGCCACCTCGTCTTCCTGGATGGCGTGAACGACGCGGTCAATCCCGGCAGCTATGCCCTGATCCAGACGCCGCGCGTGCGCAACGCCAGCAGCCACACGGTGCGCTTCGCTTGTGTGATCGGCGCCGGCACCGCCAGTCGCGGCGATTACAGCCTCAATGCCAAGGTGACGCGGCTGGAGCTGGTCGATCCCGTCAGCGGCAAAATGCTCGACGTGCTGCACGGCCGCGACGAGCGGCTCGGCGACCTCGCCGCCTCGCTCGGCTACCTGCGCAACACCGTGTACGCCGTGCAGAGCGAACCGGTCACCCTGGCGTCCGAACCGATCGCCGACGACATCGGCGGCGACAGCGTGGTCCTCAACGGCCTGTATGACGGATTGGACGTGGGCCGTTGGCTCATCGTGGCCGGCGAACGCACCGACATCAAGGCAAACGGCGCCACGCTGCCCGGCATCCGCGACGGCGAACTGGCCATGATCGCCGCCGTCGAACAAATCGCCGATCCGGCCTCGCCGGGCGACAGCCGCCGCACCGTGGTCTTCCTGCGCAACCCGCTCGCCTTCACCTACAAGCGCAGCAGCGTCACTGTGTACGGCAACGTGGTGCCGGCCTCGCATGGCGAAACCGTGTCCGAGGTGATGGGCTCCGGCGATGCGCGGGCGCGCTTTGCCGCCTACACGCTCAAGCGCGCGCCGCTCACCTGCGTGGCCGCGCCCACGGCCAGCGGCGTACGCGGCTCGCAGATCATCCGCGTCAACGACGTGCGCTGGAACGAGGCCGATTCCCTGCTCGACGCCGGACCGGACCAGCGCGCCTACGAACTGTCCACCGACGCGGCGGGCGCCGCCACCGTGGTCTTTGGCGACGGCGTCCACGGCGCTCGCCTGCCCACTGGCCAGGACAATCTGCGCGCGCAATTCCGCGTCGGCATCGGCCGCAGCGGCAACGTCCAGGCGGGCCAGATCACGCTGCTGTCCACGCGCCCGCTCGGCGTGCAGGGCGTGATCAATCCGCTACGCGCCAGCGGCGGCGCCGACCGCGACGGCATCGAACAAATCCGCCGCAACCTGCCGCAGGCGGTGCTGGCCCTGTCGCCCCGTTCGCGGCTGGTGTCGGTGCAGGACCATGCTTACTTTGCCCAGCGCTTCGCCGCCATCGGCCACGCCCAGGCCGCCAAACTGGCGGATGGCGGCGCCAGCGTGGTCTACGTCACGCTGGCCGGCGTCGGCGACATTCCGCTCGATCCCAAGGGCGCGCTGCTGGCAAGCCTGTACCAGGCGTTCCACACCTACGGCGATCCGGCGCTGCCGGTGCTGCTGGGCGTGCGCGAATTGATCGCGCTGGTATTGCAGGCCAAGGTGGCCATCGACGCGGACGCCGACTGGAACGTGGTCGAGCCCCGCCTGCGCGCCAGGTTGCTCGACCTGTTCTCGTTCGAGCGCGCGCAGCTTGGCCGACCGGTCTACCTGTCCCAGGCCGTGGCGGCGATGCAGTCGACGCCGGGCGTGGCGTGGGTGGACGTGGACATTTTCGGCGGCATCTCCGAACTGGCGCTGCGCGACAAGGAGGCGCTGGCGGCGGCCGTGGCGGCGCTGGACCAGCAGGCCGGCGGCGGCGCGGCGCAAGACGTGGTGGCCTGCGCGCCGGCCATGGCGGCCGCCGACGCGCCGCCGGAGCGCCAGGACCAGATCGCCCAGCGCGACGGCGAGCTGCCGCGCTTCCTGCCGGCGCAGCTGGCCATGCTGGTGCCGGAAGTCCCCGGCACCCTGGTGTTCAACCTGGCCGATACGGAGGGCACATCATGCTGAATTCCCCGGACGCCCTGTTCCAGCTGCTGCCGGCCTACATCCGCCAGCGCGACGCGCAAAGCGGCGGCGCCTTGCAGCAGCTGATGGCCATCATCGGCACGCAAGCGCAGCTGATAGACCGCGACCTGCTGCGCATGTACGACAATTGCTTCATCGAGACCTGCGAACCGTGGGTGGTGCCTTACATCGGCGAACTGCTCGGCTATCAAACCAGCAGCACCGCCGATCCCGCCGGCGCTCCGCTCCTGACGCCGCGCCGCGATGTCGCCAACAGCATCGCTTTCGAACGCAGGAAAGGCACCCTGCCGGTACTGGAAGACCTGGCGCGCGACGTGGCGCGCTGGCCGGCGGTCGCGGTGGAGTTCTACCGGCGGCTGGTGCAGGCCCAGCATCTGGACCATCCGCATCCGGACCGGCCCGGCACCGCCGACCTGCACCGCGCCGCCCAGTTGCAGCGCGTCGGCACGCCCTTCGATACGCTGTGCCGGACCGCCGACGTGCGGCGCATCGGCAACCCGCAATCGGCCGGCTGGCACAACCCGTCGGGTGTTGGCCTGTTCGTGTTCCGCCAGCGCCGCTACAGCGTCACGCAAACGTACGCCAGTTGCCAGCGCGAAGAAGGCCTGCATTGCTATGCCTTCTCCATTCTGGGCAACGACGTATCCCTGTACCGCACGCCGGAGCCACCCGCCCGGTTGCCGCTGCCCATACGGCGCGGCGAACTCGAAGCCGGGCCGGCGGCCGACGCCAGCTCCGCCAGCGCCGATCCAGCGCTGTTCGGCGCCGGGCGCAGCCTGTCGATCGCCGTCCCCGACTGGCCGAAGAAAGGCGCCAAAGGCGAATTGCCCGCCTCGGCCATCATTCCGGCCGACCTGTCCAGCTGGTCGTATCAGGTGCCGAAAAATCACGTGGCGGTCGATCCGCAACTGGGACGCATCATGTTCCCCCGCAAGCAGCGTCCGCAAAAGGGGGTGCTGGTCAGCTACGGCTACGGCTACGCGACGGACCTGGGCGGCGGCGAATACAACCGTCCGCCGCTGCCGCTGCCGCTGCCCGCGCACGTCGCGCGCGCACGCGTGCGCGCGGCGGAACAAGGCACGCCGGAAGCCGGTGCCTTCCGCACCGTCGGCCTGGCCATCGACGACTGGCAAACCGCCCGCGCCGGCCCGCCGGCCACGCGGCCGGCAGCGGCACTGGTGGTGGAACTGGCCGACAGCGGCAGCTACCACGGCGCCATCCACATCACGCTGGGCAAGGGCGAGTCGGTGTGGATCGTCGCGGCCCAGGGCACGCGGCCGGTGCTGCTGTTGACGGACGAGCGCGACGGCGCGGCCGACCGCATCTCGGTCCAGGGCGCCACCGGCAGCCGCCTGACGCTGGATGGCCTGCTGGTGGCCGGCCACGGCATCGACATCGCTCCGCGCATGCCGGACGACGGCGAAGGCGGCGCTACCGACACCGGCGACCTCTGCCAGGTCTGGATACGCCACAGCACCTTCGTTCCCGGCTGGGGCCTGTCCTGCGACTGCCGGCCGACCCACCCCGGCCAGCCCAGCGTGGTGCTCGATGGCAGCGGCGCCTGCCTGCGCATTGACCACAGCATCGTTGGCCCGGTTCAGGTGGACAGCGCCGACCACCCCGCCCCCATCGTTGTCAGCGACAGCATCGTCGACGCCATGGACGCCAGCCAGCCGGCCATCGCAGGCTTGCAGGGCGAGGTCGCGCTGGCCTCGCTGACGGTGGCGCGCAGCACCATCATCGGCACCGTGGCGGTGCACGCGGTGGCGCGCGCCGACGACAGCCTGTTCCTCGGCAAACTGGAAGTCGCGCGCAAGCAGACCGGCTGCATCCGCTACTGCTACGTGCCGGCCGGCTCGCGCACGCCGCGCCGCCACCGCTGCCAGCCTGAAGACGCCATCGCCGCGGCACGCGCCCGGGTCGATGCGGACACCACGCTCACCCCGGCCCAGCGCGCGGCGCGCAAGGACACCGTGTCCGCCGAAACCACGCTCAGGGTGCGTCCGCACTTCGAATCCCTGCACTACGGCAGCGAGCTGTATGCGCGCCTGCATCCCTCGACCGCCGCCGAAATCGCCGCCGGCGCGCAGGACGGCGGCGAAATGGGCGTGTATCACGATTTGTTCGAGCCGCAGCGCCTGGCGCTGCTCAGTGCCCGGCTGGCCGAGTACGTGCCCTGCACCTTCGACGCCGCCGTGCTGTATGCCCCCAACCTGACCGCATCGATCCAAGAGGCCAAGCCATGAACGGAGATTTCGCCCGCGTCACCTTCGACTCCACCGCCCGCTTCAGCCGTGTGCTGCTGCAGCAAGGCCGCATCCTGCTGGAGGCCGACTTCAACGAGCAAAGTGCGATACACCACCACTTCCTGCGCTCGCTGGTGATCGACCTGATCGGCCGCCACTGGCGCGCCGGCGACAGCTTCACGCTTAGCGCCAACGCGCAAGGCACGGCGGACTTCACCATCAGCCCGGGCCATTTCTACGTCGACGGCATCCTGTGCGAGAACGACGCCGCCTGCACCTACACCACCCAGCCCTGGCCCTACTTCCCGGAGGCCGAGCAGGAACCCGCGACAGCGGGCGGCATCGCCTACCTGGAATGCTGGGAGCGTCACGTCTGCGCCTTGCAGTATCCCGGCCTGCGCGACGTTGCGCTGGGCGGCATCGACACCGCCTCGCGCGCCCAGATCGTCTGGCAAGTGCGCACCGCAAACCAGCCTTGGATCGACGCCCGCCTGAGCCGGGTCCTGGGCGCGCTTCAGCTGAGACTGGCCTCAGCCAAGCCGGCGGACCAGCCGCCGGTCCAGCTGGTCATCGATCATGTGCGCCAGACCCAGGCCACCTTCACGCAGGCGCTGGCCAATTTTCCCGGCGCCGCCGCCGACTGCGCCATCGCCGGCGACATGCTCGACGCGCTGAACGCGGCGCGGCCGCTGATGCGGGCGCGCGCCGTCCATAACGCGGCCGAGGACGATCCCTGCGCCCTGTCCGCCGACGCCGCCTTCCGCAGCCGTGAAAACCAGCTGTACCGCATCGAAGTCCATGACGGCGGTCTGGCCGACGGCCATGCCACCATCAAATGGTCGCGCGAAAACGCCTCGGTGGTGTTTGCCATTCGCGGCACGCCGAAGCTGGACGCGCAGAGCAACGCCATCACGGTCGGGCTGGAAAGCCTGGGTCACGACCACCGCACCGGCCTGTGCGAAGGCCAATGGGTGGAACTGACCGGCGACGCCTTCGAATTCACGCCGGTTGCGCCGCCGCTGGGACAAGTCTCGAAAATCGACCGCACGCGGCAGACCGTGACCATCCAGTTGCAGCAGAAGACCACGGTGGACTTCGCGCACTGCACACTGCTCAAGCGCTGGGACCAGCACGACGGCGTCAACGCGGAAGGCGTGCTGCAGGTGGTGGAAAGCAACGGCAGCGGCTGGATGGCGCTGGAGCGCGGTGTCGAAGTGCAGTTCCGGGTGGGAGGCGACTACCGCACCGGCGACTACTGGCTGGTGCCGGCGCGCGTGGCCAGCCGCGATGTCGGCTGGCCGCAGGCAGCGGACGGCCCCGCCGCCGTCCCGCCGCACGGGGTGGAACGGCACCGCGCGGCCCTGGCCTATTTCAAGAAGAATGCCGCCGGCGGCTGGGACTTCGGCCGCTGCGGCTGCTCGATGCAGCCGCTCTGTCCGTGATCAATGAGGCGCCGGCAGCAATGGCTGCGCGCAGGCGGCCTGTGCCTGCGCGTTCTACACTCCCCGTCGAACCCATCTATCCTTTGGACGAAGATCTCTATAGCATGTTGTCAGCAGGCCGTCTGCTATTTCACATACTGAAACCCCGGTATGCTGGTAAAAATAAACTGTCCCCCCTTCGAAATCCGGATCGTCGTATTCGGTCCCATTTCGCAACGCATCATTAATTTCATCCGCACTTATTCCTCTCTCATATGCTCTTTCTTTTAAATGGCCAGTCGCTGTCGGGGGCCAGGCCCCTTCTTGATCAACATTTGACTGTATTCTAGCTATTAATTCCTCGAATATGGCTTGCTGCATCAAGAAATAGTCAGCCGCGTTTTTTACTGCATCATTTTCCTCACCCCATTCCATCGCTATTAAAGCGCCAAAATAAGTCTGGACATTCTTTAAGTGCGCAATCTGCTCTGTTAGCCACGCGATCTGATTTTGTTCTGTCTTATCGGCAAAACCTTTTTTTGCCAGCAACGATGCCGTGAAATCGGCCACCTGCGTTGCCGATAACTCACCGGGATTCAGGTGCCTGGCTAGCATATGGTAGAAAGCAACAACTGATTTTTTATGCGCCAAGGAGCTGACTGTGGCGTCCTCGTCAGGCACCAACTTTGCCGATTTATAATACTGTTTTTGATTTTTCCTAAACTCGGCCTGCTCTGGGGTTATTTGTCTCGGCTCCCTCTCTATTTCCTGGTCATTTTCCAAAATAAGTAGCTTCGCTGCTATTTCTTCACTTTTATGTTCCTTCTTGTGCTTCCAACCAGCAATTAATTCCTTCATCTTTTCGCCTAACAACTTCCCTCCATTTACCCCTCTTTCTGGATGTAAGAGCTCCTGGCGAAATTGCACAATTTTTTCTTCCACGTCTTGCTGGACTTCTTCAAAGTCGAAATCTTTATCATTTAAATCCGCGTCAGCGTTAAGTCCTCCTTTCATGTGCGCCGTAACCATGTCCCTCGTCAGAACGGATTCAGTCAGGTCACTAAAACCATTATCCGACGCATAACCATCCGCATCGTAGTCTTCTTCATTCTGTGTTCTGATAAAGCCGGGATTCCCTCGGATGTCGGCACGGGCAGACATATGTGGCAACCTAGGTGCAAATAGTTCGGCGAAGCGCTGATCCTGGATGACAATATCTATGTCCTGGCCATCCAATTTTAAAAATATGTGAGAGAAAGAACTTGTACCGCCTAATATCGCGGCACTTCTGATCTCCGCACCTTTGTTGGTCAGGTTCCGCTTGATCTGCAATAAAATTTCCTTCCCGAAGGTCGCTGTTGATTTAACCGGAACTAAAATATCAACATCGGAAAAATCTAAATCATTTGGATCATATACCGCACAGAAATTAAAAACCATATTTTGCAACGTTTGCTCTGAAACCTGCTCTTTGTCGGCCTTGCCTATGAGCGAAAGAGCATTCTGTACCTGACCGCCGCTACCCTGCATATAGGTTTTTATATCAGGTCTAATTGGAGTTAACAGATTAAATACTTTTTGATGCACTTTATTGGCATTCGTTATACGTTCAATTATTGTATTTTCCTGAGCAACCCTATTAAAACGAATGAGTGCATTTACCCCCTGTTTCAAATCCTCCGACAGCGCAAGATCTTCCTCTTCATCATCGTTATTTTGATCCACCTCCTGATAAGCATTATCACTACACCAACATCCTAGCTGAGCTGTCTCACTTTGAGTCGCAACAATCTTTGGTGGAATGAGCGCTTCAATCACCGCGCCGGGAGCTGTTAACTCATCGGGGTTATCCTCCGTTACCGGATTAATTGGGCTCTTCGCAATTTGAGACCTTAAGTTGGCTATTACTTTGCGCGTCACGATTGCGAGAACCTCTTGCGCATCGTTTGTCGCTAAAACTTCCATGGTATATAACCTAATGGCCCGCTCAACCGTTTTGGCAGGTAATTTCTGGTAATAGGATATCCAGTGTCTGAGATAAGGGCAGTTTTCAGTGGTTTGCCCGATCTTCGCCAACTCGACTTCTGCCTCTTTGCTTATGCTGCTTTTGAGCGCATCAAGAAAAGAGGTCTTGTCCATCTGACCTGCGGACACCCCTTCGCCGTCAACCAGAAAACTTTGTTCAGTAGCCAGCTCATCAACCTCACTTTCTGGAGCGGCTACCTTATCTGCGATATCCTGAAATTCAGCGTCATGTAGTTGTGGAACCTGGTCTGCGCCAATGGTTTTACGTTGCCCTACCGATGCAATCTGGAGCGATTTTGCCCCCATCACATCCGCTTCATTTTCCAATCCAGCGTCGTCATTAACCGGCACCCCGCCCTTCATCTGCAAAGTAGGCCGAACCCGCCCTTGGGCCTGCTGCACCACATGCCAGGCCTCATGCGGCAAATGTTGCTCCTGCCCAGGCGCGACATGAATCTCGTTCCCCTGCGCATAAGCATGCGCCTGCAACTGCGCCGGTTTGTCCGAGTTGTAGTGCACCTTCACCTGATCCATGCTCATGCCTGAAAGCGATTCAACGCCTGACTTCAACTGGTTCGGCAGGCCCATCGTTTGGCCACGCGGAGTGGCGTTCATCATGGCTTGCAGGGATTTGAGCTGAGTGGTCCGCGGGCTTTCGCTGCCCATGTTGTGCAGGCGATGCAAGGCCATGGCCTCGGGTCGCGCATCTTCCAATACCGATTCGGTCTGGGCACGGCTGCTGACGGCGGCAGGCGCGTTTTTTCTTGCTGTTTGTGCATGGATTGCTTCAGCCATCGCTCATCCTTTACGTAATGTCCGTGATAAGAACGCACTTGGCGAGCGCCGCCCGCAGTTCGCGGATTTTCGGCGGCTTGCTCAGCACTTGGTCGACGTGCACCGGCCCATCCTCGGATTCCGGGATCAGGCGCTGGCCCCAGCCGGTCAGCAGGATCACCGGTGTGGCCGGCGCGATTTGCTTCACGGTCTCCGCCACCTTGCGGCCATCGATGTACGGCATGCCCAGGTCGGTGATGACCACCTCGTAGCCGCGCCCCGCCGCCACGGCTTCGCGGAAGCGGTCGATGCCGGCCTGGCCGCTGTCCGCCTGCGTGACCTCGTGGCCATCGGCGCCCAGGATGTTGCCGAGCGACGCCAGCAAGGTCGGGTCGTCGTCCACAATCAGGATTCTCAGGCTGCCCGCCGGCCGCAGCGCGGTCTGGCCGGCGCCGGCGTCAATGGCCTGCGCCGCGACCGGGAAATACATCTGCATCGAGGTGCCCTTGTGCAGCTCCGAGACGATCGCCAGCCGCGCGCCGTGCCGCTCGGTCATGCCGTACACGGTGGCCAGTCCCAGCCCGGTGCCGCGCTCGCCTTTGGTGGTGAAGAACGGTTCCATGCAGCGCCGCTGCGTGGCTTCGTCCATGCCGGCGCCATTGTCGCTGACCTCGATCAGCACTTGCGGCCCCTCCGCGCCGTCCAGCTGCTCCACCAGCCGCGTGCGCAGCGTGACGATGCCGCCGTCCGGCATGGCGTCGACCGCGTTGAAGATCAGATTGGTCAGGGCTTCGCGGATTTCGCCTTCCACACCCATAATCAGGGGCAGATCGGCCTCCAGATCCTGGCGCATTTCGATCACGATGCCGCGCTGCTGCGGCATGTCCGACCAGCGCGCCCGCGTCAGGTCGACCACGTGCTGCATGATCTGGTTGACGTTGACCGTGCTCAGCGTCAGCTGCGGCGCGCGCTGGCGGTAGAATTCGCGCATGCGCGCCACGGTCGCCGCCACGTCGTCGATGGCGCGTTCCATCACTTGCAGGCTGGCGCGCCCGCGTTCGCTCAGGCCGGGCTCGGTCTCCAGCAGCGATTCGGCGTACAGGCCGATCGGCGCAATGGCGTTGTTGATGTCGTGCGCGATGCCGCTGGCCATCTGGCCCAGCGCCCGCAGGCGTTCCTGCCGCGTCACCTGGGCCTGGCTCTGGTGCAGGTCGTCGTAGGCTTGCTGCAAGATCGCATACAGGCGCGCCTGGTTGGCCGCCAGCGCCACGTGCTCGCTCAGCTGGCGCAGGAATTCGCTGTCGCTGCTGGAAAAACTGTGCGGCTGGCGGCGCGCCACCACCAGCACGCCGAACACGGTGCTTTCGGCCAGCAATGGCGCCAGCACCATCGCCGCCAGGCCGCCCTTCGCCAGCCGCTGCGGGAATGGAAAGTCGACCGCGCCGATGTCCGGCTCGTACACCAGCTCGCCGGCCACGCAGCGCGACAGGCCGTTCTGGTCGATGGCGATATGGGCCGCCTCGCCCATGGCCAGCGCCATCGACAGCTCATAGCTGCGCACGCCGACGCCGCTGACCACCAGTTCGCCATCCTGGCAGACGCAGATGGCGCCGAAATCGACCGGCAGCTGGTCCTCCAGGCTGCGGATCACCACCTGGAAGATGCTGCGCAAATCCTGCCGCTCGCCGATCGAGCGGGTAATCTGGTGAAGCAAACTCATGCGCGCGAGCTGCGCCAGCACTTTCGCTTCGGCGGCCTGCCGTTCCGCCACTTCGGCTTGCAGCGCCTGGTTCGCCTGCAGCAGTTCGTTGCGCGACACGGTGGTCTGGCGCAGCCGCTGCACCATGTGGTCGAAGGAGCGCGCCAGGCTGCCGATCTCATCGTCGGTGCGCAGTTCCAGCGCAAAATCGAAGCTGCCGCCCCCCACCACTTCGGTGGCGCGGTGCAGGCGCGACAGCGGCACCGTCACGCTGCGGATGGTCAGCCCCATGGCCACCAGCACCACCAGCAGTATCAGTCCGCACAGCGCGGCGCCGGCCGCCATGGCATTGTTTTGCGCGGCCAGGATGCGTTCGCGGTTCAGGCGCGACAGCGATTCCGCATCCGCCATCATGTTTTGCGCGCGGTTCATGATCAAGCCGGTGAGCCGGTCTTCCAGCTCCTGCAGGATGGCTTCCCGGCCCGGCTGGCGCGCGCCTTCCTCCTGCAAGCCCTGCAGTTCGTCGAACAGCTTGCCGATCGATTGCAGCGGCTGGCGCAGGTCGTCCAGCAGTTCCAGTTCCGCCGCGTCCTTGAAGTTGCCGTTGCCGGCGATCAGGCGCTGCAGCGACTCGCGCCGCATCAGCCATTGCCGGCGGCTGCGCTCGCCATGATGCAGCACGTATTCCAGCGACAGATAGCGCAGGCCGGCGGCGGCGCGCAGCACTTCGCTGGTGACTTCCGCCTTTGCCACCTCGGCCCGCATCTGCATGGTGGTGCGCGCGAAGATGGCGGCCATCACCACCAGCAGCACGATGCAGATCAGTTGCGCGAGCTTGAGGCGGGTAACGATTTTCACGCGCGCTCCTAGTAGATGACGGTGACTTCGGCGGGACTGACCGCCTTCATGCCGTCAAGGTAAAGATAGTCGAGGAAGTTCGGCACGGTGCGCGCATTGCTCAGGCCTTGCTTGATGGCCCAGCGCGACTGGTCCTCCAGCACCAGCAGCAGGCTCTGGTCCAGCTCCAGCCCGAAATGGTGCGACGGCCACGCCGCCAGCAGCGCCGCCCTGCCTTCCGGCGTCAAGCGCTGCAGGAAGGCGGAGGCGGCCGCCGGATGGTCGCGGCAGTAGCGCTCGCCCTGCTCCAGCGCCTGCAGCAGGCGGATCGCGGTCTGCGGATGCGCCCGCAGGTAGGCGCTGGGCGCCACCATGTTGTAGATGCTTTCGTAAATATCCTGTCCGGAGAAGCGCAGGGCCGTCGCCCCCAGCCGCTGCTCGATCAGGCCGAGGAAGGGGTCCCAGCCGCTGACGGCATCCACCTCGCCGGCGTCCAGCGCCGCCAGCAGGCCGTCCGGCGGGTAGTTGCGCAGTTGTACGTCGTCGGTGTCCAGCCGCAGGCGGTTGAGGAAGACTTCCAGCGCGAAATGGCCCGAGGTGCTAAGGGTGACGCCGATGCGCTTGCCCTTGAGGTCGGCGGCGCGCAGGATGCCGTGGTCGCGCCGCGCCACCACGCCATGGTCCTGGCTGGTGCGGAAGATGGTGGCAAATACCTGCACCGGCGTACCGTTCAGGCCGGCAAAGGCGATCGGAATGTCGGCCACGGTCGCCATGTCGGCCCGCCTGGACAGCACGGCGTCCAGCGCCTGCTTGCCGCTGCTGTATGGCAGCAGCTGGATCTGCAGTTGCCGCGCGCTGAAATAGCCCTGGTCGCGCGCCGCCACCACCGGGCAGGCGCCAGGGTAGTCGGTATTGGTGGCGATGGTCAGCGACTCGACCGCGGGCGGCGCGCTGGCCGGCCGCAGGCCCAGCCACAATCCGGTGGCGATCCCGGCCAGCAAGGCCGCGCCGGCCACCCGCCAGACGGTGTTACGGCCGGAGAGATTCATGTTCGCTCCCTTGGGCCGGCGCAGCTTGGGCGAGCGCCTCGCCGAGCGGCAGGTCGATGCGGAAGGTGCTACCGATGCCCAGCTCGCTTTCGACCTCGATCGAGCCGCGCATGGCCTCCACCAGCCGCTGGGTGATGGTCAGGCCCAGCCCGGTGCCCTCCTCCTGATCGTCTTCGCGGCCGGCGCGGCTGAACGGCAGGAAGATGGTGGCCAGCTGGGCCTGGCTCAACCCTTGCCCGCTGTCGCTGATGGCCACCGAGCAATGGCCATCGTGCGGCGTGCAGCGCACGCTGACCTGGCCGTTCTCGCGGTTGTATTTGACGGCGTTCGAGAGCAGGTTGACCAGTACCTGCTTGAGCCGGGTGGCGTCGGCGGCCAGCTCCACCCGGGTATCCTGCAGCGGCGCCAGCGTCACCTTGCGCGCCTGCGCCAGCGGCGCCACGATCGCGCAGGCCTCGCGCAGCGCCGCATCCAGCGGCACCGGGGCAATGGTCAGCGGTATCTTGCCGGCCTCGATCTTGGCCAGGTCGAGTATTTCGTTCACCAGCGACAGCAGATGCCGGCCCGACTGCACGATGTTCTGCGCAAAACGCTGGCTGTCGCCTTGCGCCTTGGGGAATTTGTCGCTGGCGAGGATTTGCGCGAAGCCGAGAATGCTGTTGAGCGGCGTGCGCAGCTCATGGCTCATGCTCGACAAAAAAGTGGATTTTTCCTGATTGGCCCGTTCCGCCTCCTTGCGCGCGGCATCGAGCACGGTATTCAGCCAGCCCAGCTCCTTGACGCGCTCGTGCAGCGCCGCTTCCAGCCTGACGTTCTGCAGCCGCAGCCGGCGCGACTCGCCGGCGCGTTCGAGGATGGGCAGCAAGGTGGCCGCCTTGAACGGCTTGACCACGTAGTCCATCACGCCGATTTTCATGGCCTTGACGGCGGTATCGACCGTGCCTTCGCCGGTCATGATGATGCAGGCGATATAGGGATCGAGGGCGCGCGCGGCTTCGATCAGGGCCAGGCCGTCGATGCCGGGCATGACCAGATCGGTCAGCAGCAGATCGAACTGGCCGCCGCGCAGCGTGGCCAGCGCCGCCTCGCCGGTGGCGCAGCCGACGGCGTCGTAGTTGTGCCGTTCGAGGATGTCGCACAACGCCCGCAGGTGGCTGAGCTGGTCATCCACCACCACGATCCGCGCAGCCGAGACGAGTTCTGACATTCGCGCCCCCTCAGGCAAAGTCAGCAATATTAAAGATTATGCCAGCCTACCGGGAGCAACAATATCACCAATTATCACGGCGCGGCGGCGTCCGCGGCCGCAGGCGCGGCGTCGGCACACGCCTGGTCGCCCGGGCCGGCGTGCTCCACCCGGTTGCGCCCCAGTTCCTTAGCGCGGTACAGGGCCAGGTCGGCGCGCCGCACCAGCTCCAGCGCGGCGGCCGGATGAGCGGGATCGAATTCGGCCACGCCGAAACTGGCGGTCACGGCCAGCATGCCCCGCTCGCCCAGGTCAAATGGCACCGTGGCCACCGCCAGCCGCATCGCCTCCACCCGGGCCGCGCCGCGAGTCCAGTTCAGTTCGGGCAGCAGCACCAGGAATTCCTCGCCGCCGTAGCGGCCCACCAGGTCGTACGGCCGCACGCACTCGCTCAGGCGCCGCACCAGGTCGCGCAGCACCGCGTCGCCGGCCAGATGGCCGTAGCTGTCGTTGATGCGCTTGAAGTGGTCGAGGTCGAGCAGACACAGCAGGAAAGCGCTGCCCTCGCGCTGCGCCTTGAGCATGGTCTGCTCCATCATTTCCAGCATCGCCGCGCGGTTCCAGGCCTTGGTCAGCCCGTCGCGCAGGGCCCGCTCGCGCAAGGCTTCCTGCGACAATTCCAGCTCGCGCGTGCGCGCCTCCAGCTCCCTGGTGCGGTCGCGCACCAGACTTTCCATGTGCGCGTTGCGCGCATGCAGCCCGCGCACCCGATAGCGATACAGCTGCATCAGGGCCAGCACGGCCAGCAAGGCGCACAACAGGAAGAACCAGCGGCTCAGCCACCACGGCGGCAGGATGGTAAAGCGCAGTTCGCGCACCGCCGACTCGCTCTGCGTGTCGAGGTTGACCACCGCATACTGCAAGCGATATGCGCCCGGCGGCAAGGCGGCGTAGCGCAGCTGCGGGATGGTGGTGGTGGTCCATTCCTGCTCCAGGCCCGCCAGCCGGTAGCGGAAGCGCAAGGCGTTGCGGTGCTGGTAGCTGAGGCTGGCCATCTGCAAATGCAGCGCGCCGGCCGACCATGGCAATTCATCGCCGTCGCTCAAGTGCAGCGGCTGGCCGTCGCGCTCGACCGATTCGACGATGGCAGACAGCGGATACGGCGCAAACAGGCGCTCCGGCCGCAGCACGTGCGAGGCGCCGTTGGTACTGGTCAGCCAGACACTGCCGTCCGATTCTTCGTACAGCGGACGTGGATTGAGGTCGTTCCACACCAGGCCGTCGCTGTTGTCGAACTGGCGCCACTGCTGGCGATTCCATATCACCAGCCCGACATCGGTGCCCACCCACAGCCAGCCATGGCGGTCCTCGTGCAGCGTCACCACCATCCTGTCGCGCAGCAGCGGCGATGGCAGCTGGCGCTCGGCCAGGCCGGCCGCGCCCGGCTGCGCGTGCCACACCGTTGCGCCCCGCCCCAGCCACACGCCGCCGTCGCGGGCGCACGTCATCACCTCCAGATCGGATTCATCCTGCCGGCGCACCACATAGCGCTTCCACTGGCCGTCGTGCAGGCGCCACAGGCTGGCGGCGGTCAGGAACCACAGGGAACCGTCCACGTCCTGGCAGCTGCGGCGCGTGGTCTCGCGCGCCAGGTCGCTGTCGGCCGGCAGCCCGGACGGGATATGCGGCGCAGCGGCGGCGCCGGTGTTGTCGATCACATACAGGCCTTCAGCCGTACTGATCCATAACCGCCCCTGGGGATCGGGCAGCAGATTAAAGATCATGGGCAGGGACGCGATCTGGGTGACGGCGCCGCGGCCATCCTCGCGCATCAGCGAGCCGACATAGCTGCTGGTCCACAGCTGGCCATGGGTGTCGCGCACCATGCGGTTCCATTGCTCGACCCGGTAGCCGGGAAGCGGCAGCATGCGCGTGGCCTGCGGCGTGGCGAGCGTGACGATGCCCGAGCGCGTGCCGACCCGCAAACGGCCGGCATCGTCACGCAAAAAGGCAAACACCTTATCGTCCGGCAGTCCCTGGGCGGTGCTCCAGTTCTCCCAGTTGTCATAGCCCATCCAGCGCGCCAGGCCGTGGCCGCCGGTGCCCAGCCACAAGCCCTGGTCGCGGTCCACCAGCATGGCCATCACGCCGCTGCCGATCTTCAAGCCATTGGCGGCCCCGAAGATCTGCCAGCGTCCGCCGGACCAGCGTGCAATCCCGTGGTCGACGCTGACCAGCACGCGATGATCGGGATCTTCCACCATGGTGTACTCCATGGCCGCCTTGCGCATGACGTCGCCCGGCGGGGTGCGGTCGCTAAAGCGCCCGCTGCCCGGCTCCAGCACGATCACATGATGCAGGCCGCGCACCCACAGCGTGCCGTCGGCGGTGCGGTGGAAATTGCGCCAGCTGTCGGCCGGCACGCCTTCAGCGGCGGCCATCACCGTCACGCCGCGCGCGTCGCGCAGGCACAGCGTCTGGCCGCAGCCGATCCATAGATTGCCGTCCGGCTCGTACATGAAACTGTCGATATCGGTCAGGCTCGGCAAGGCCGCCAGCTGTGCTTCGGAGAACAGCGGCTGCGGCAGGAAGCGGCCATCCTTCTCGATGATCCGATACAGCGACTTCCCGCTCAGCATGAAGACGCTGCCGTCCGGCCCTTGCGCCAGCGAATGGCTGGTATCGGTCCACATGGGTTCTTTATTGAGGCGCACCGGGCGGAAGCGGCCTTGCACGCCGACATACAGTTGCTCGCGGGTCCCGGCCCAGATGCGTTGCCGGCCATCGACCAGCAAGGCGATGATGCTTACATGCTGCAAGCCCTGCTCCTGCGCGTAGCGGCGGAATGCCGCCCCGTTGTAGCGGAACAAGCCATTATCGGTGCCGGCCCACAGGTAGCCGGTGGCGTCCTGCACCAGCGCATGCACGGACAGATTGTCCAGCCCGTCGCGCTGGGTGAGATATTCCATCGGCAGCTGTTGCGCGGAGACGCCGGCAGGCGCCATCCACGTCAGCAGCGTCAGCAGCGCCGCCAGCGCGGCAGAGACCAAGAGTCGGACGCTCAATTTCCCCCCCATGCCCCGGGCGGCGTTCCCCGGTCTAGCGGCGGCGACGCGCCGCCGAGGTCAGGCCCAGTGCGGCCAAGCCTGCCAGCAGCATAGCATAGCCGCTCGGTTCCGGAACCGCCGCTGTAACGGCCACGTTGTCCAGGAAGGCGCCGCGGTTATCGCCGCCGCGATTTTGGAAGCTGAACTGATAGACCGCCGAGACGGTCGGCTTGAAGTCGATGGTGTAGGTCGTCAGGGCGTCGGCCTGGTGCATGACATAGGTCTGGTGCACCGTTCCAAAAGCGACATCCACGATATCGTCGCCCCATTTACGCTGGTTGCCGGCCAGGCCGAAGCTCAGGGTGTAATCCACACCGGCTTGCAGGCTGATACTGTTGCTCAGCAGCCCGGCCTTCTTGGTCGAGCCGTCCAGGTCGACATAACGGCCGTGTCCCGGCAATTCATTGTGGACAAAACCCTGGCCGTCCAGGTCGACGGTGCCGTTGCTGACGGTCCAGCCGTGCAGGAACTGGGTGGCATTGTCGGCAGTCTTGTCGGCGTCGAAGTTATCGCTGAACACAGTGACCGCCGCGTGGGACGAGGCCGCCATAGCCGCCAGCGCAACCGCGCCAGATAATTTACGTAAGAACATATACTCCCCTGTTGAATTAATATTTAGAAACTACAGTTTCAATTTAACAAGAAAATAACCGCTTGGCGACCTGATTTTGACATCAGGATTTCCCTACAAACAAAAGCGGCGGTGCCCTATGGCAGGCGCCAGCCACCTGTATAGACTGCACACCATCCGTTACCCGCTCCCCCGGAGGCTGCATGGCTCGCCCTGTCGAAATCAAGACCCGCTTCTTCCTGATGCTGGCCGCATTTGGCGCCGGTTTTTTGCTGTACGGCGCCTGGTCGCTCAAGGTGTTGCGCGAAGTGCGCGTCAACGGCCCGATCTACGAACGCATTGTCGAAAGCAAGGACCTGGTGGCGGACGTGCTGCCGCCGCCGGAATACATCATCGAGTCCTATCTGGCGGTGCATGAGTTGCTGGCCAGCGACAATGCCGGCGAACGCCAGCAATTGTTGTCCCGTCTACAAGTATTGCAACAGGAATTCGAGCAGCGCCATCAGTACTGGCGCCAGCGCAAGCTGGAGCCGGCCCTGCATGACGCCCTCCTGCAGCAGTCGGCCACGGCGGCGCGGGCCTTTTACCAGATTGCCGAGCGCGACTTCGTGCCTGCGCTGCAACGCGAGGACCGGGCCGCCGCCGCCGAGGCCGCCAAACGGATGCGGGTGCACTACCTGCAGCACCGGCAAGCCATCGACCGCGTGGTGCAACTGGCCAACGCCCGCTCCTCCGCGGATGAGGTCGAGGCTGGCGCCGCCCTTCGTGCGGCCAGCTGGCAAATGCTGGCGCTGTTCCTGCTGGCGCTCGTCTTCAGCGTGGCGGTCGCGTTGAGCATCCTGCGCGCGCTGTTTCGCCAGCTGGGCGGGGAGCCCTCCACGGCGGCCGCGCTGGCCGGACGCATCGCCTCCGGCAATCTGGCGGTGGGCATCCGCCTGCGGCCGGACGACAACGGCAGCCTGTTGCACGCCATGCAAGCCATGCGCAACGATCTGGTACGCATCGTGTCGCGCACCCGCGACGCCACCGAGGCCATCTCCAGCGCTTCGGCGCAAATCGTCAGCGGCCACCAGGATCTGGCCAGCCGTACGTCGGTCCAGGCCGGCTCGCTGGAGCAGACCACGGCCACCATGAGCGAGCTGACCGCCACGGTGGCGCACAATGCCGACCGCGCGCAGCAAGCGCACCGGCTGGCCGACAGCGCCGCCGCCACCGCGCAGCGCGGCGGCCAGGTGATGCAGCAGATGACGCAAACCATGGCCGCCATCGACGGCACCGCGCGGCGGATCGAGGACATCGTCGGCGTGATCGACGGCATTGCCTTCCAGACCAATATTCTGGCCCTGAACGCGGCGGTGGAAGCCGCCCACGCCGGCGAACAGGGGCGTGGCTTTGCCGTGGTGGCGTCCGAGGTGCGCCAGCTGGCGCAGCGCTCGGCCGGCGCGGCCCGCGAAATCAAAGCCCTGATCGGCGACTCCGTGCTGCAGGTCGACGCCGGCAATCAGCTGGTCGAGCAAGCCGGCGGCACCATGCAGGAGGTGGTGGAGCGCATTGCGCAAGTGGCGGCCATTACCGGGGAAATCACCGAAGCCAGCTATGCGCAAAGCAGCGACATTACCGACATGCACCGGGCGCTGCGGGAAATGGACGCCGACACCCAGCAAAACGCCACCCTGGTCGAGCAAACGGCCGCTGCTGCCGCTTCGCTGCGCGGCCAGGCGGCGCAGCTGGTGGAGCTGGTCAGCATCTTCAAGCTGCATGAGGCGCCTGCCGGCTTACCGTTAAAGTGACTTAAGGCCTTGATTTCGCTATAATTCCCGCCTTCATACGTAAGGAATCAAGCCATGACTCTGCTAGCCCACCAGCTCGAACTGCTGTCGCCCGCCAAAACCGCTGAAATCGGCCGCGAGGCGATTCTGCACGGCGCCGACGCCGTCTACATCGGCGGCCCGGCGTTTGGCGCGCGCCATAACGCCAGCAATTCGATCGAGGAAATCTCCCGCCTGGTGGAGTTCGCGCACCGCTACCGCTCGCGCATTTTCGTCACGCTGAATACCATCCTGCATGATGCCGAGCTGGACGCCGCCCGCAAGCAGATCTGGCAGCTGTACGAGGCCGGCGTCGACGCGCTGATCGTGCAGGACATGGGCTTGCTGGAAATGGATCTGCCGCCGATCCAGCTGCATGCCAGCACCCAGTGCGACATCCGCACCGTGGAAAAGGCCAGGTTCCTCGGCGATGTCGGCTTTTCGCAGCTGGTGCTGGCGCGCGAGCTGACCGTCGAGCAGATCAGGAAAATCCGCGCCGAGGTCGACACGCCGCTGGAATACTTCATCCACGGCGCGCTGTGCGTGGCTTACTCGGGCCAGTGCTACATCTCGCACGCCGACACCGGCCGCAGCGCCAACCGCGGCGACTGCTCGCAAGCCTGCCGCCTGCCCTACACCCTGAGCGACAGCAAGGGGGGCGTGGTGGCCTACGAAAAACACCTGCTGTCGATGAAGGACAACGACCAGAGCGCCAACCTCGAAGCGCTGGTCGACGCCGGCATCCGCTCGTTCAAGATCGAGGGCCGCTACAAGGACATGGGCTATGTGAAGAACATCACGGCCCATTACCGCCTGCTGCTGGACGAGATCATGGAGCGCCGCACGGAATTCTCGCGCGCCGCCAGCGGCCGCACCAACATCCTGTTCACGCCGGACGTGGACAAGACTTTCCACCGCGGCCACACCGACTACTTCGCCAACGGCCGCCTGGACAATATCGGCGCCTTCGACAGCCCGAAATACGTGGGCGTGGAGCTGGGCACGGTGCTGCGCATCGGCCCCGACCACATCGACCTCCACACCAACGCGCCGATGGCCAACGGCGACGGCTTGAACTACATGCACAAGCGCGAAACCTTCGGCATTCAGGCCAACACGGTGAAAAAGCTGGGCGAGGATGAAGACGGCCAGCAATGGCGCGTGTTCCCGAACGAACAGATCAACGCCCTGCCCGGCCTGAAAACCGGCGCCACCATCATGCGCAACCGCGACCATCACTGGGAAGGCGCGCTGAACAAGAAGTCGTCGGAACGCAAGGTCGGCCTGCACCTGACCCTCAGCGAGCAGGCGGACGGCCTGCGCCTGTCCTTGTGCGACGAGGACGGCCTGATGAGCGACACCGACGCCGCCATCGCCTTCCAGCCGGCGCAGCAAGCCGAGCAGGCGGACGCCTCGCTGCGCGCCAGCCTGGCCAAGCTGGGCAACACCATGTTTGCCGCCGACAGCGTCACCCTGAATTTGTCCAAGCCATGGTTCGTGCCATCGGCCGCCATCAACGCCCTGCGCCGCGAAGCCATCGAGAAGCATGAGGCCGTGCGCCTGGCCGCCTGGGACCGTCCGCAGCGCAAGGCCCCGGCCGAGCCGCCGGCGACTTTCCCGGAAACCCAGCTCAGCTATCTGGCCAACGTCTACAACGAAAAGGCGCGCGCCTTCTATCACAAGCACGGCGTGCAGCTGATCGCCGCCGCCTACGAGGCGCACGAGGAACCGGGCGAAGTGCCGCTGATGATCACCAAGCACTGCCTGCGCTTCTCGTTCAACCTGTGTCCGAAACAGGCCAAGGGTGTGCAAGGTGTGCAGGGCCAGGTGCGGGCCGAGCCGATGACGCTGGTCAGCGGCGAGGAAACCTACACCCTGCGCTTCGATTGCAAGCCGTGCGAAATGCACGTGGTCGGCGCCATGAAGCCGGGCATTCTGAAGTCGCCGCCGCCGTCGAATATCCCGTACAGCCCGCTGGTATTCCACCGCCAGCGCCCGCGTGCATAAATTTTTTTCACGCGCCCGGCGCCATGCCGGGCGTTTCATTTATATCCCCCTCCAAAGAGAGATTATTCTCTTGTCCAAATAGCTTGACGGACAACACCGGGCAAGCTATCTTCACGAACATTGCCGCACAGAAACTAAGCTAGCTCATCAGTTGTGCGCGGCGAAAACACTTTCTGTAGCAGAATGCGCGGCGCCGCGGCGGTATGCGTCGGCAACCTTTCATCCAGCCAAAAGCCAAGGGGATAGCATGAAAAATCTTCCAGATCGACAGCGATCTATGGAAACGTTTCACCGATTGACCACGACAGGGTTGCCGCTCGCCCTGAGCCTGATACTGGCCGCCTGCGGGGGCGGCAGCGAGACCGCTACGCCGGCGGCCGGCCAGCGCCTCGCCAGCGCCATGAAGCTGGGCGGCGCTGTCGCCTCCGGCTCGACCGAGCCGGAAGTGGCGCTGACACCGGTGGCCGCCACCTCCAGCGGTTCCGAACGCGGCGATCTGTCCGCCGCCGCCGCCATCGACCACGATCCCGGCACGCGCTGGGGCAGCCTGTTCAGCGACAATCAGTACCTGACGCTGGACTTCGGCGCCTCCAGGCCCATCAACCGCGTCCACATCGAATGGGAAAACGCCCACGCCACCCAGTACCTGCTGCAAGTCTCGGACGACAACGCCAACTGGACCACCATCAAGACGGTGAACGACAGCCAGGGCGGCATCGAGGACTGGACCGGCCTTGGCGCGCAAGGACGCTACCTGCGCATGCAGGGCGTGAAGCGCTCGACCAACTACGGCTATTCCATCTTCGAGATCCAGGCCTACTCCGGCGGCAGCGCCGGCGTGCCGACCCAGCCCACCACCCCGGACCCGCTCCCGGTCGATCCGACCAAGCCGGGCGTGGCGATCAAGCCGGTGGCGGCCTCCGCCTCGCCGGTGGAAGGCGGCAATGTGGCCGGCAATGCCATCGACGGCAAGCTCGCCACCCGCTGGTCCAGCGCATTCGACGACGGCGCGTGGATCCAGTTCGACTTTGGCGTGAAGACGCAAGTGGGCTACATGAAGCTGTTGTGGGAGAACGCCTACGGCAAGCAGTACAACCTGCTGGTATCGGACGATGGCCAGAACTGGACGCAGTTCCGCAGCGTCACCAACGGCCTGGGCGGCACCGAGGAGTTCTACAACCTTGGCGTGAACGCCCGCTACATCCGCCTGCAGGGCGTGCAGCGCGCCACGCAGTATGGCTATTCGCTGTTTGAAGTGGAGTTCAAGACGCCGGGCAGCGACAACACGCTGGGCGCATCGACCACCTCGGCCTTCAAGTTCCCGGCCAGCGGCGCCGGCTGGGCGCCCTTGCCTGCCGCCGCCGAGCCGATCGAATCGCTGCAATTCACGCTGCCGGACGGCACACTGGTCACGCGCTTCGGCGCGCGCGGCCTGGCGCGCCATGGCCGCGAGCGTGGCGAGGAATGGAATGAGATCGGCTACGGACCCAACGAGACGGTCGATCCGGTCACCGGCCTGCCGGTCGATAAAGGCCCGGGCAATTACCTGACCTTTGTGCCGCAGTACTTCAAGAACCGCACCTGGGGCGTGGAGATCATCGACAACAGCAAGGTGGCAGGCGTGACCAAGCCGCAGCTGATCGTCAACCAGTACACCACGGTCGATTTCCTGCAAGGCGGCATCGCCTTCTTCCGCGCCATCGACCGGCCGGGCGTGACCGGCTACGGCTGGATGGCGCCGGGCCAGTTGGTGGACGACAGCGTCAAGGTGTGCAAGCCGGTCGCCTACCCGGCCAACAACAAGCTGGCCAGCGCCAACGGCATCAACGGCGCCTGCACCTTGCTGGTCAAGGACTATCCGGGCATGACCGCGCTGGACGCCAACGGCTTCCCTATCGCCGGCAAGGATATCAAGGCGCGTCCGCTGGTACAGGGCGACGTGATCGAGGTTTCGCCGTCGATGTTCTCGACCACCGAGTCCATGCTGTCCAAGGGCGACAACGGCGGCATCCGTTACTACTCGTATGAGTGGGTGTATGTGGTTGGCCAGGGCATCAAGCCGTGGTACGGCGTGCAGCCGCGCCTGAATTCCGTGCCGCTGCCGGCCGAGACGCTGTCGGGCGGGATCGGTTCGGTGGGTTACAACTACTCGGATAACGCCCTGTTCATGTTCCAGCAGCCGCAGACCAATATCGGCATGCAGAATATGCAGCGCTTTGTCGAAGGCCGCCGCCTGTTCCACACCAACTTCACCACCGGCGATCACAATGAACCGGGCAACGACCGTTACGATGCGGCGGTCGGCTTGCAGGGTGCGCACTTCAACCAGTCGTCGTGCTTTGCCTGCCACGTGAACAATGGCCGCAGCGTGGCGCCGGCGGCCTTGAATCAGCGTCTGGATTCAATGTCGGTACGGGTGGCATCGACCAATGCGTCCGGCCAGCAGTTGCCGCATCCGGTGTACGGCACCACCGTGCAGATGAACGCCGTGTCGTCCACCGGCACGCCGCAGAACTGGGGCACAGGCGTGCGCGTTGCCGGCTTTGAGAGCGCAACCCGCAAGCTGGCCGACGGCACCGCCGTGGAACTGCGCAAGCCGGTGCTGGCGTTTGAGGGGCCGGTGCCGGACACCGTCTCGTTGCGCGCCGCTCAGCCGATCATTGGCGCCGGCCTGCTGGAGGCGGTGGCGGAAGCCGACATTCTGGCGCGCGCCACCTCCACGCCGGACATCGATGGCGTGAAAGGCGTGGCGAACTATGTGTTCGATCCTGAAAGCGGCGCGGTGCGCCTGGGCCGCTTCGGCTGGAAGGCATCCAAAGCCACGCTGCGCCAGCAAGCCGCATCCGCACTGCTGCTGGATATGTCGGTAACGTCGCCGGTGTACCGCAACCGTTCGTGCAATAGCGATCCTGCCGGTTGCGCATCGGCCCCGGCGCAAAAAGGCATTACCGAGGCGGACCTGCAATCGCTGTCGCGCTATCTGGCGCTGGTGGCGGTGCCGGCCCAGCGCAGCCTGGCCAGCGGCTTCCCGAAAGGCGTGGCGCCTATCGATGAGCTGAACGTCGATCCGGCCAAGGTGGCGGCCGGCGCCAAGGTGTTCTCCGGCATGCGCTGCGCCGCCTGCCATACGGCGGAAATGAAGACCGGGAACGGCCACCTGTTTGCGGAATTGCGCAATCAGACCATCCGTCCGTATTCGGATCTGCTGCTGCACGATATGGGGGCGGGACTGGCCGACAAGTTCGTCGAGGGTCAAGCCAAGGGCAATATGTGGCGCACCGCGCCGCTGTGGGGCCTGGGCTATACCGAGAAGGTGATGGGCAACGCCGCCAAGACAGGCTACCTGCACGATGGCCGTGCGCGTAATCTGACCGAGGCCATCATGTGGCACGACGGTGAAGCAGCCAAGTCGCGCCAGCGCTTTGAGGCGCTGTCGAAGACGGACCGCGATGCGCTGCTGGCGTTCCTGAAGTCGCTGTAACTGATGAGTCCCGCCGGCTGCTTTCGCACCGGCGGGACTGTTTGCTTACTTCTTCATTTCGTCTTTTTTCATCTCGTCTTTTTTCATTTCATCCTTCTTCATCCCGTCTTTCATCATCCCGTCTTTCATCATCCCATCCTTCTTCATTTCGTCTTTCTTCATGGCGTCTTTCTTCGCCGGCTTTTTCATGGCGTCCTTGCTCATCTCTTCCTTCTTCATGCCGTCTTGCGCGTAGGCGGCGCCCGACATGGACAGGACTGCGGCGATCAGTGCAATGGTAATTTTTTTCATGATGGTTTCCTTTGTTAAGTGAGTGAATAGAGTAAGGGTTCAGCTTCCGCCGAACCAGTTATACCCCTGGTCTTCCCAGTAGCCGCCAGAGTAGGTATTGGTGACAAAAATGGCTTGTACGTGCTTGGGATTCTTGTATCCGAGCTTGGTCGGCATGCGCAGCTTCATGGGGAAGCCGTATTTGGGCGGCAAAGGCTGGCCGTCATAGCTCAAGGCCATGACGGTCTGCGGATGCAGCGCGGTCGCCATGTCGATGCTGGTGAAATAGTCGTCGGCGCATTTGAAGCCGACATATTTGGCGCTCAGGTCCGCGCCAACGCGGCGCAGGAAATGTGAGAAAGGCACGCCGCCCCAGTGGCCAATGGCGCTCCAGCCTTCCACGCAAATGTGGCGCGTGATCTGCGACTCTTGCGGCAAGGCGCGCAGCTGCGCCAGCGTCCACGGCTTGCGGTCGGCAATCAGGCCGCTTAGTTCCAGCCGCCAGGAGTCGCCGTCGACCATGCGGACTTCGTCTTCCTCGTAATAGGCATTGAACGGAAACGGCCGCGTGATCATGCTGGCCGGGTAAGTCGGCGCCAGCCGCGTTGGATCGAACAGCAAGGCCTGAGCGCGGTCGTTCAGCCGCGAAACGGCGGTCAAGGCCTGCTCCACGCTGTCCGCGTCGCTGATGGAACAACCGGTCAGCAGGCTAAGGCCGCCGAGAGTGATGCTACGCTGCAGAAAAGCGCGGCGCGAAGGCTGGGCAACGCGCTTGATCGCATCCTGGAGGATCAAATCGCCGTCGCCGGGTAAGATAATTTTCATAGCAGTCTTCCTGAGGATTAACGGCCGCGCAGCATGGCCAGCAAGGTACGCGGCACCAGCGCCACCATCGCAATGTGCACGACGATGAAAGCGCACAGCCCCGCCATCGCAAAGAAATGCACGCGCCGCGCGCCTTCGTACCCACCGAGCAGTTCACGCAACAAGGGGAACTGCACCGACTTCCACAGCACCAGACCGGAGAGCACCAGCAGCACGCTATCGAGCATGACGAACAGGTAGGCCAGGCGCTGCACGCTGTTATAGTGGCGCGGATCGGCATGCGACAATCGTCCCCGCAGCGCGGCGCTGAAGTCGTTCCACAGCTGGCGCACCGAAATCGGGAAAAACTGCCGCCGCAAGCGGCCGGAAAAAAGGTTGACCAGCAGGTAGGCCAGGCCGTTCGCCGTCAACAGCCACATCGCGGCGAAATGCCATTGCAACGCCCCGCCCAGCCACCCGCCGAGGGTGATCTCGCGCGGGATGGTAAAGCCGAGGAAGCCGGTGGCGTTGTAGATTCTCCAGCCGCTGCCAACCAGCAGCAGCACGGCGAGCGCGTTCAGCCAGTGCATGCAGCGCAGCCAGACAGCGTGGACCGGTTTTGACTTGTCGTCGCGAGTCGGCATATCATGCTGACGCGGATTTGAGCGTTTCATGGCGTTTTACCTGTTGTGTGGACAGTGACAGGTAATTCGCTGCAACCACAAACAAGGTTACAGCAGTAGATAAATATTTTTTTGAGACTGTTACCAAAAACGCCGATGGAACGAATAACAGAGCAGAATCCGCTGCATCATACCGAGCTGCGTCTGCACGCCCTGTTCCTGCAGGGACTGGACGGCGACGCACCCGCATATCGCAGCTTCCTGCAAGCGACCACGCCTTATCTGCGCGCCTTCCTGCGCCGCCGGCTGAGCGCGTGGCCGGACCAGGTGGAGGATCTGGTGCAGGAATCCCTGCTGGCGATACATAACCAGCGGCTTAGTTTCGACAGCGGCTTGCCGGTCACCGCATGGATTTACGCGATCGCGCGTTATAAGCTGATCGACTGGCTGCGCCGCCATGCGCGGCAGGACAGCCTGCACCAGCCGATCGACGACGAGGACGCGCTGTTTGCCACCGCCGACCAGGAAGCCGGCGATGCGCAGCGCGATGTGATGAAATTACTGGCCACGCTGCCGGACAAGCAGCGCGACGCCATCGTCCACACCAAGCTGGATGGCTTGTCGGTGCGGGAGGCGGCGAAGCTATTGAACATATCCGAGGCGGCGGTCAAAGTCTCGGTACATCGCGGCCTGAAAACCCTGGCCGCGACCTTGCGGGAAACGAAATGAAAACTGATGATTTGATCGAGATGTTATCTGCCGGCCCGGATACGGCGCGGCCTTCCGCCCGGCGCATGCTGTTGCCGGTATTGGGCGGCTTGTCAGCCAGTGCGCTGATCATGGTGGTGTTGCTGGGCGTGCGCCCCAACCTGCTGGAAGAACTGGCGCTGCCGGCGTTCTGGGGCAAGCTGGTATTTTCGCTGGCATCCGCCGCAGCGGCCTGGCTTGCGGCCAAGCGCCTGTCCGCGCCGGGCGCGCGTACCGCGTCACTGCCGTTTTATCTTGGCGCGCCGGTGCTGGTGGTGTGGCTGGCCGCCGCCGTGGCGCTGCTGGAGGCAGCACCCGGCATGCGTGCCACCCTGTTCTGGGGCAGCACGTGGCGCTACTGCCCGCTGCTCATTGCCCTGATCTCGTTGCCGGTATTTGCCGCGGCGCTGAGTGTAATGCGCAAACGCGCGCCGACCCGGCTACGCCTTGCCGGAGCGGCGGCCGGCTTTGCCGCCGGCGCCGCTGCCGCTGTGATTTACTGCTTGCACTGCCCGGAACTCAGCATCGTCTTCGTCGGCTTCTGGTACTTGGCCGGCATGCTGATTCCGGCCGCGCTTGGCGCACTGCTCGGGCCACGCTTGTTGGCGTGGTAGGCGAGGAGGCACAATCCGGCCAGCAGCATCAAGGCGCTGCCCGGCTCCGGAACCGGGGCCGGACTTTGTACGCTAAAGTCGTCCATCACAAACCAGCCGTCGTCGCGTGAGATGTTGAGGCGCGCGACGTTGGCGAAGTTCGCTCCCACCCAGCGATAGTCGGCGCCGATGGCGACGTTGCCGGTGCTGCCGATCAGATGACCGGCAGCGTCGTAGGCCGTGACGTTGACCCAGCTCGCTACCGCGCCATTGGCGTTCGGCGCAGCAAACCAGGCTCCCGTAAAGTTGAAGGCCGTGGTGCCGCTCACCGCCAGATTGTCCACGCCATAGCCATTGGTGACGAAGGAAATGCCGGAGTGTGCGCCGTTACCGTAGCCGTCGATGGTGCTGTCGCCGTAATACCAGTCCTCGCTCCAGTTCAGGCCCGCGTACGGACTGGCCAGTGCCGCGAAATCGCCGTCCGCATGCACATCCTCAAAGTCCACCAGCCCCGCTTGCGCCTGGGAGGCCAGCAGCATGCCGGCGCTGGCAAATAAACCGATCAAGAAATTTTTCATTGTGTGTCCTTTCAATTGCAAGCGTCGCCAGTCACGACCGGCAGTGCCGAGCCGCTGACCGTGATGCCAAATTCCGCCGTGCCGCCCGGCGAGATGTCGTGGTTCCAACTCTGGTTAGGTGTGGCCGTATAGGTCGGGCTGCTGCCTGTAACGGCGGCGTTCCAGTACCCTTGCACCACCGAGCCGTCTGTATAGGTCCAGCTGACCGACCAGCCGCTGATCACTGTGCTGCGGTTGTTCGTGATGCGTATCGCAGCGTTGTAGCCGCCCGTCCAGGAAGCCGTCACCACGTAGCTGCACTGATTGGCTGGCCCCGGATTGGTCGGCGGCCCGGCGGTAACAGGCGTCACCACCACGTCGCCGTCTGCCGCCATGCTGCCATAGGCGATGCCGCGCCCCGCAGTGCTCATGTACACGCGGCCATACACATTCAGGTCGCCGTTGATCATGTGGGCATTGCCGCTGCCGCCGTACTGGTGGGCGTCGTCGTTGATGCGCACCCAGGTGGCGCCGGCATCCGTGGAGCGCAGCACGCCGCGCGTGCCACCCACGGCGCCCAGCAGATACAGCGTCGGGTAGGCCGCATCCGGCGCCGCCTTGCCAAAGCCGATGGCGCCGCACTGGTTCACGCTGGCGACCTTGGTGAACGTGGCGCCGGAGTCGGTAGAGCGCGTCAGGCCGCCACCGTTCAGGCACACCCACACGTCGCCCTCCCTGTCCGGTGCAAGGCGGATGATGTTCGATCCACCGCTGCCCGGATTGCCGGCTGCCGCGAAGCTGGCGCCGCCGTCCACACTGGTCAGCAAGCTGCCGCCGTCGTAGGCGTAGAATTTGTTGGGATTGACCGGATCGGCCACCGGGCGCGCATTGTTGGCGGTCAGGCCGGCGATGGCCGTCCAGCTGCCGCCGAAGTTGGTCGAGCGGTAGCTGGTGCCGGAGTTGGCCGGGCTATGCAGCAGCACCGCGCCGTCCGCCGACAGGGCCAACTGTCCTTGCGAGCCGTTGAACGATGCCGCCTTGTTCCAGCTTGCGCCGCCGTTGGTGGAGTAGTACAGCGACGAACCGGCACGCGCCATGATGCGGCCATCCTGTGGCGCAACCGCCAGGCCGCTGGTCGTCCCCATTCCCGGGCTGTGTTGCACTCCATACTGCGCAGGGTCGGCATTTTGAAAACCGTCAAAGTCGCCGATGGTCGAGATCAGCGGTCCGTCCGGCACTGTCTGGAAGTTGAACGGCACGGTTTCTTCCAGGCCGGCCACATCGAAGTTCCAGGTGGTGGTGGGTGCATCGATATCGGTGGTCTTGAACAGGCCATTGCCGGAGCCTACCCACACCTTCTTGGTATCGAAGGGATCGAACTCCGTCGAGCCGGCCCAGTGAATGGACTGGCCGTTGCTGATCCAGTTCACGCCTTCGTTATTCAGCGCAAAGCCGCGCGCCACCACGTCGGTCCAGGTGCGGCCGGCGTCCAGCGACGTCAGGATACGGTCGCCCCAACCGCCACCCTGCTGCATCCAGGTGTTGATGGTGGACGCCACCAGATGCTTGGGATTGGCCGGGTCCACGCTGATGCCGCCGAACGGACGCGCCAGGCCGGCCGGCGTGATATTCGCCCAGGCGCCGCCCACCGCGTTGTACTCCCAGATCTGGCCATTGTCCATCGGCTCACCGTCGACCGGGCTCGGGCCGGCGCCATTGGCGTAGGTGATATATAGCTTGCCCTTGGAGGAAAGGGCTGCGCGCTGCGGCATCAGGCTGCCGGTCGGGCCGCCCTTCACCGCGGTGAAGGTTGCCCCGCCGTCGGCGCTGAAGTACAGATTGGGCGCGATGGACGCGGAGCGCGATACGCCGACGAAAATGCGCTTCGCCACGCCGCCACTCACGCTGGTTGGGTCGAGCAGCACGAAGTTGATGCCGTTGTCGTTGGGCGTGGTAGTGACGTTCAGCGAGGCCACGCGGCTCCATGTCGCGCCCGAGTCCACGCTCTTGAACAAGCCGTTGCGGCGCGTGCCGGCGTACAGCACATTGCTGGAACCGGGATCGACTTGCAGCCTTTCGCCGTTCTGGCGCCCCATGCCGTTGCCGTGCGCCTTGAACTGCGTGCTGACGTCGGTCACGGTGAAGGTCTTGCCGTAGTCGCTGGAACGCAGGATGGCGGTCTTGCCGCCACTGAAGTAGCTGGTGCCGGCCAGCATATAGACGTTGGCTGCATTGTGCGGATCGACTGCCAGGGATTCGATGCCGAGCAGGCCGAGATCGGCCTCGCCTATCCAGTCGGTCAAGGGAATCCAGCGGGCCTTGTTCTCATCCCAGCGATAAGCGCCGCCGACGTCGGTACGGACATAGACCACGCCGCGTTCGGTCTTGCTGGGGATGATGCCGGTGACATAACCGCCACCACCAATGGCGACCGAATCCCATTGGTAGTTTTCCGCCGCACAGGTAAGCGACGTCAATAGCGCTGCCGTGAGCAGCGCTACGCTGTGTTTAAGCTTCATTTTTTCGTCTCCGTCGTTATAGTTATCGCATGCGAAACTATTCTGCGACTGGTTTAACACCGCCGCAATTGCGAAATCAGCCAACTCAGGCAACGAAATTTGGCAAACCCACTATGAAACGCCCTTAATCCAGCGGCGTCAGCTCCACGCGGCGCAATTCGTACGGCGTGCCTTCCAGCTGAAAGCCTATCCGCCCCGACGCAGGCAGCACATGCGATACCCGATTCTGCAACACGCCGTTCAAGGTCACTTCCACCACGCCGTCGCGGCTGACGATATCGCATTCATTCCACTCGCCAGCGGGTTTTTCGCTATCCGGCGCGGTATGCGCCTTGATGCGCGTGTCGGCGCCGGGAGCACTGGTCAGCGGTTCGGCGAAGCTGCCGGCCGCCATCGGCAGCAGGTCGGCGGCGTTGCCGGACTTGGTTTGCACCTGCAGGCTTACCGGCCATACGCGATCGAAAGCGCCGGGGCTGATGTGCAGCAGCACGCCGCCGTTACCGGGCTTGCCAGGCCAGCGCCATTCCACATGCAGCTTGTAGTTGCGGTAGTTTTCCCGTGTCGCCAGGAAGCCGGATGGCTTGCCGGTCGACGCGATCACGCCATCGGGCAGGATGCGGAAGGCGTCCGCAATCGCGGCGGACGGTGTGGTCTGCAATTCCCAGCCGCTGAAATCGCGGCCATTAAACAACGTAACCGCATTCGCGGTTTGCGCGAATGCGGTTAATATCACGGCACCCAACAACTTGTTCACATTGTCTCCTCTATGAAAAAAATACTGCTTATTCTGATGCTTGGCGCCGCCGGCTATGCTTCCGCCGCGGCTAACGTCATCCCGCTTTGGCCCGAAGGCGTGCCTGGCAAGCGTGACATCGGCCCGGAAAAGATCAGCAATGGATTCATCTCGAACGTCAGCGAACCGACGCTGACCATGGTCGGCCCGGCGGTCGATCATCCCAACGGCACCGCAGTCATCATCTGCCCCGGCGGCGGCTACGTGCTCACGGCAACCGCGCGCGAAGGCGACCAGTACGCAACGTGGCTCAGCACCTTGGGTGTGACCAGTTTTGTGCTCAAGTATCGCATGCAGGAGTATGGACATCCAGCGCCTTTGCAAGACGTGCTGCGCGCCGTGCGCATGCTGCGCTCGCGGGCGGCGGAATTCGGCATCCGCCCGGACCGCATCGGCGTGATGGGCAGCTCGGCCGGCGGCCACCTCGCCGCCAGCGCCGGTACACTTTTCGACAACCCGGCCGGCCGTACCGGTGCGGCGCTGGACAGCGTCAGCGCCCGGCCGGACTTCCTGATGTTGATGTACCCGGTGATTACCATGCAGGACCCGGCCGCGCACGCGGGTTCGCGCAGCGCGCTGCTGGGTCGGGCGCCGTCGGCGGAGCTTTTAAATCTGATGTCGCTGGAAAAGCAGGTCACGCCGGCCACGCCGCCGACGCTGCTGATTCATACGCAGGCCGATACCGCCGTCCCGGTCGAAAACAGCATCCTGTTCTATCAGGCGCTGACCAGAAACAAAGTACCGGCGGAGATGTATTTGCTGGAACACGGCGGCCACGGCATGGGCATGCGCGATGGCCTGGGCACTTCGTCGCTATGGCCGCGCCGCGCGGAGGAATGGCTGCGCGATCGCGGTCTTTTGACCCAATTAACTCAGGCGAAATGAAGTCTTACTTCAATTCCACCAGGAGGAGCTAGACGCCGTCCTGGTGCAGCGGTATCGACAGGTGCAGTGCTTTACCGCGATGGAATACCCCGCGTAGCTGATTGCAAACGTTCCAGACGCGTTCGTACGTATCCGTCACTTCCACCAGCGCCCACGGGTTGTCGTCCATCCCCTCCCGCACCATCTCCACATGGGTGACGTGAAGATAAACCGCCAGTTCCCTGGTCACGCTCTCTTCGCAATCGTCGGCGTGCAAGCCTCTCAGGATGATTTGCATCTGGCGCTCCTTTCACGCGATGATATTCAGGCCGCCGTCCACATACACCGTGCTGCCGGTCAGGCGCCTGGCATATGGCGAAGCCAGATAGGCGCAGGTGTTGCCGACGTCGAGGATGTCCACCAGTTCCCCCAGCGGTGCGCGCGCGATGGCGTCGCTCAGCAAATGGTCGAAGTCCTTGAGGCCGGAAGCGGCGCGCGTTTGCAGCGGACCGGGCGAAATGGCGTGCACGCGAATGTCGCGCGGGCCTAGCTCATAAGCCAGATAACGGCATGCCGCCTCCAGCGCGGCTTTGACCGGCCCCATCACGTTGTAGTTGGGGACCACTTTGTCGGCGCCGTGGTAGCTCATGGCGAACATGCTGCCGCCTTGCGTCATCAACGGCACGGCCAGTTTCGCCATACGGATGAAGGAATGGCACGACACATCCATCGCTTGCAGGAAGCCCTCAAGCGAACAATCCAGCAGGCCGCCTTGCAGGTCGGCCTTGGGCGCGAAGGCGATCGAGTGCACCAGGATATCCAGCCTGCCCTGCTCCGCCAGCGCCGCAAAAACGGCTTCCAGTTGGCCCGGTTGCGTGACATCGAGCGGCAACAGGCGCGCATCGATCTGCTCCGCCAGCGGCGCCACATGCGGCAGCGCCTTCTCGTTCAGGTAAGTCAGCACCACTTCCGCGCCCAGCTTGCGGAACGCCAGCGCACAGCCCCAGGCGATGGAATGCTCGTTGGCCACGCCGACCACCAGTGCGCGCTTGCCGGACAAAATGGGATAAACCGTTTCCGTGTTCATGCAGCCTCCACCAGTTCCAGTGCGTGGCGCGCGATCATCAATTCCTCATTGGCCGGCACCACCCATACCGCCACTTTGCTGCCGGCCGCGCTGATGCACGTCACGCCGCGCGCTCCGGCGGCCGCATTGGCGGCATCGTCGAGTTGTACGCCCAGCCATGAGGCGTCGCGGCAGACGGCGGCGCGCACGGCAACGCTGTTTTCGCCTATGCCGCCGGAAAACACCAGCGCCTCCAGACCGCCCAGCGCCGCCGCCAGCGAACCCAGTTCGCGGCCAATGCGATAGACCATGAGCGCTATCGCCGCCTTCGCGCGCGGATCGGCGCTTTGCTCCAGCGTGCGCATGTCCGACGAAATGCCGGACACGCCCAGCAGGCCGGACTCCTGGTACATCAGCTTTTGTACGGCAGCGATATCCATGCCCAGTTCCTGCATAAGGTACAGCACCACGCCCGGATCGAGCGCACCGCAACGCGTGCCCATCGGCAGCCCGTCGACCGCGGTAAAGCCCATGGTGCTGGCGACGCTACGTCCCGCCTTGATGGCACACATGCTGGCGCCATTGCCCAGATGCGCGGCGACCACCTTGGCCTGCGCCAGCGCCGGATCCGCCTGCGGCAGCACGCTGGCGATATATTCATATGAAAGGCCGTGAAAACCGTAGCGCCGCACGCCCAGTTCCGTAATCCGCGCCGGCAGCGCGAACGCCTGGGCCTCGGCCGGCTGGCCGACGTGGAAGGCGGTGTCGAAGCAAGCGATTTGCGGCACGTGCGGCGCCAACGCCAGCACCGAGCGCACCGGCGCCAGATTGTGCGGCAAATGCAGCGGCGCCAGCGGCACCAGCTTTTCCAGTTCGGCCACCAGCGCCGCATCCAGCCGCTGCGGCCCGCTATGCGCCACGCCACCGTGCACTATCCGGTGGCCGACCGCCACCACGCGATAACCATCCAGATGCGTCTGCGCAAAGTCGACCAGGAAGCGCATGCCCCCTTCGTGGTCGAGCGCACCATCGCGCCATTGGCGTTCGCCGGCTGTCGCTCCATGCGCATCCTGGGCAATGAAGCGGGCCGTGCCGCTGTACAGGTTTTCGATCTTGCCGCGCAAGACCGGATCCAGTGCCGGTCCGCTGTACATCGAAAACTTGATGCTGGACGAGCCGGCGTTAATCACGATGATGCTGTCGTTGGCCTGCATCCGTTCAGCCTCCGAGAATACGGGCGCCAGACAGTTTGCTATGCGCGACCAGCACAGCCACCGCGCACGACGCCAACCGTGCCTGTACAGTATCCGCACGGCTGGTCAGCACCACCGGTACACGCGCACCGAGCACGATGCCGGCGGCGCTTGCGCCGGCCATGAAGGTCAGGCTCTTGGCCAGCATATTGCCGGCCTCCAGGTCGGGCGCCACCAGCACATTGGCTTGTCCCGCCACCGGCGATACCAGATGTTTGATGGCTGCCGCTTGCGGATCGATGGCATTGTCCATTGCCAGCGGACCGTCCAGCAGCGCGCCGGTGATCTGGCCGCGGTCGGCCATCTTGCACAGGGCGGCGGCATCGATGGTGGACGGCATTTTGTCGCTGACCGTTTCCACCGCCGCCAGAATGGCGACCTTCACCGGATCGAAGCGCAGCACATGCGCCAGATCGATCGCGTTCTGCACGATATCGACCTTGTCGCTCAAGGCAGGCGTGATATTGACGGCGGCGTCGGTGATGATGAGTGGTTCGGCCCGGCCCGGGATATCCATCACAAAACAGTGGCTAAGCCGGCGCGAGGTGCGCAATCCGGTAGCGGCGGCCACCACGGCGCCCATCAGTTCATCGGTATGCAGGCTGCCCTTCATCAACGCGCTGGCATGGCCTTCATGCACCAGCTGAACGGCGCGCGCGGCGGAGGCGTGGCTATGTTCGGTGTCGATGAGCGGAAAAGGCGAGATGTCCAGCCGCGCCGCATCGGCCGCCTGGCGTATGCGCTCCTGCGGCCCTACCAGGATAGGCTGGATCAGGCCCAGGTTGGCCGCATCGAGCGCCCCTTCCAGCGCGTTGTGATCGCAAGGATGGGCTACGGCCACGGTAACCGGCCCGGCTTGCCGCGCTGCGGCAATCAATCTATCGTAATGCGGATGCGACACTTCCATGCTAACTCCTTAGTAGACGGCACGGAAATAATAGCAACTCATGCAAATAAATCAAAGGTTTTTTGTGCGCCGCCGCAAGCCGAACCAGAGGCATGACAGTACCGGTACACCCAGCGCCACAGCGGAGATCCTATCCCAGACACCGTCGCCAATCAGCGCGGACACCAGCCCGATCAGTGTCAGTACAGCCAGCGCGATGGGCGCGGCCCACATGCGCATGAATGGGCTCATGCTGTCACCTCTTCTTCCTTGGCCGCCACATTGTTCCGCGCCGGCGCAGGCCCGCCGCGCTTGAGCCACAGATACAGCCCGCTACCCAGCACAAAGATGGTAATCACGTCCAGCGCGGCCCAGAGGAACTGCATCCACGCGCCCCCGTAATCGCCGAAGTGCAGCGGCTGCGAAATCAGCAGACCGGTCAGATACCACGGCAGTTCGCGGCGGTCGGTGATTCCGGTGGTTTGCGCGTCGACCAATACCGGCTTGTACAGGCGCGAGGTCAATGCCTCGTCCCCGCGCATGAAGATGCCGTAATGGTGAGGACTGGTGAACGGCGTGCCGGGGAATGCCACAAAGCCGATCTTCATGCCCGGCTCCGCCGCCACCGCGTGCTCCAGCGATTTTTGCAGCGAGCCCAGTTGCGCCGGCGGCGGCAGGCCTTTGTAGGGCGCGACCATCTCGGCCATTTCGGTGGCCTGCCAGTACTTCAGCATCAGGTCGGCCCAGGTGTTGATCATGCCGGTGGCGCCGACCACCAGCGCCCACGTCATGGTCACAATGCCCAGCATATTGTGCAGGTCCAGCCATTTCACGCGCGGGCCGCGTGCGCGCCGCACTTCGCCGAAATCCAGCTTGCGCATGAACGGCGCATACAGCACCACGCCGGACACAATCGCGATCACCAGCAACAAGCCCATCAAACCAAGGAACAATTTTCCCCACAGGCCCGCGTACAAATCCACGTGCAGGTGGAACATCACGCCGAGGAAGGAGCCCTCAAACGAAGGTTCGCCCAGCACTTTGGCGGTGCGCGCGTCTACCGCAATCGACTTGAATTGTTCATCGGTCGGCGTGTCGCCCATGGTCAGGAACCAGATCGCCGGATCGTCCGCCTCCTGCGACAGGTACATCGCGATCTTGTCCGGATATAGCGCCTTGCCGGCAGCGATCACGTCGTCCAGACTGGCCTTGGGCGTATTGGCCGGCATGGCTGGCGCTTCGATGGCGTTGCCCAGGACGTGGTCGATTTCGTGGTGATAGATCAGCGGCAGGCCGGTCACGCACAGCAGCAGCATGAATACCGTGCATATCAGGCTGCTCCATTTATGTACCCATGCCCAGCGGCGGACATTGCTTGGTGTCATTTTGTAATCCAGTTACTGTATCTGGATTCCAATGATAATGCAAATCACTCTCATTTGCATTATAAAATGAACTAATAAATCTCGCGGCGCAGGCGCTGCATTTGCTGATCATGGCGCTCGACCCAGCGGCGGGCGTCATCCAGCTGACGCTCCAGCCGCTGCAGATAGTCGCTTAACTCGCGCCTGTCCTGCTCGCGCCGGCGATCCTGCTTGACCGTTTCGTCGTTGACGGGACGGTCTTTCGCTTCCTGATTGGCGCGAATCTCCCGCTCCAGCCGTCCCAGGCGGCCGCGCGCATCGTGCACGCGATTGGCCAGATCGTTGGCCTCGGCCAGCGCCTGGCGATACTTGGCCGCCGCCACTTCGTAATCCTGTCCGCTGGCATAGGCGTGCTTCAACTGGTTCTGCAGCGCCGGCGCACAAACTTCCACCGCCATGCCGCTGTTGGCGCGGCCGCGTTCAAAGGCATTGTCCGGCGTGCAGTAGCGCGCGTTCTCCGCCCGCCACGCATTGGTGTACGCGTCCTGCGTGCCCGGAATGGCGAACACGCCGTCGCGGCTCGCATTGGCGATGCGCTGTTCCAGCATGAAGGGATGGCCGTAGCCGTCGGCCGCGCCGGTGTCGCGCCAATAAGCGAGCAGGCGCGCCTCCCACGCTTCGCGATACTCCTTCTCGAAGATCTTCAGGCCTTTGGCCTTGGCCTCGCGTCCGCGCGTGCCGAATTCCTTGCCGCTGGTGGCGTCCTGCGTGCCAAGATTGCGCCAGTAATTGACGATTTCCGCATTCCACGCGGCGCGATACGAATCCTCCTGCACTTCAACGCCGGCGCTGCGCGCGGAAGCCGCGCGCTGACGGAATTCGCTGTCCGGGATGCCGTTGCGCGCATCGTTGTAGCCCGCGTCCGACCAGAAAGTGCGATTGCCGGCGCGCCAGCCGTTGGTGTAAGCCTGCTCGTCAAACCGCAGCTGTGCGGCGGACGCCTTGCTGCGATTGGCCTCCTTTTGCGTCAGCGGCTGGCCGGCGGCGCCTTCGCGCTGGCCGGTGTTTTTCCAGTAGTCGGAATTCCCGGCCACCCAGCCGGCATCGTAGGCAGATGGATTGAGCGGCGTTTTGTGTTTGCGTACGTCCTCGCTGGCGGCATGGCGTTCGTATTGCGCCTGCGATCCCTGCGCACCATCGCGGCTGCCCAGTGTGTACCACAAGTCCCAGTTCCCTTGCGCCCAGCCGGCGCTGTAGCGCGCGGCGGCATCCGCGGCGGCAGGTTTGTCCGCGTGGTCGTCGCAAAAGTCCTTGCGCTCGGCGTAGCTGGCCGGTTCACCCGACAAGCCATCCTTGTGGCCGATGACATTCCAGTCGCCGACCTTGCAGTCGGCCACGCGCTGCATGTGGGACTGGCAGCCGGCCAGCAAAATGATAAGGGGGATCAGGCGCAATGACGTTTTCATGGCCTGAATTATAGTGCCAAATTGTCATCCTCAGGCAGCAATTGCGATGTGGCTCTCCCGGTGCTGGATGGCGTGCGCGAGGAAGGCGCTGGCGCTGAGCGGCCTGGCGAAATGATAGCCTTGCGCCAGGTCGCAGCCCCAGTCGCGGATCAGTCCCAGCGACTGCGCGGTCTCCACGCCCTCCGCCACCACCTGATAATCCAGTTCGCGCGCAAGGCCGATCAGGGATCGCACGATGCGCTGGTCGCGCGGGTTGGCGTCCACATGGCGTATCAGCGACTGATCGACCTTGACGACGGTGGCCGGCACCTTCTGCAGATAGGCGAAGTTGCTGTAGCCGGTGCCGAAATCGTCCAGCGCGAGACTCATGCCCAGATCGCGTATCCCTTGCAGCGCTTTCAGGATGCCGGCGCCCTCCATCCAGATACCTTCCGTGCATTCGATTTCGACGTAGCGCGGATCGACGCCGAATTCGCGGCAGGTCGCCGCCAGCCGTTCGACGATGTCCGGTTCTTCGAAGTTGTAGGCCGACAGGTTGATCGCCACCTTGATCGGATGACCTGCGGCGTGCCACTCGGCGATCTGCCTGATGGCGGTGTGGATCACCCAGTGGCTCAAGGGGCCGATCAGCGCTGTCTTTTCGATCAGCGGAATGAACTCCGCCGGCGACACCGGCCCCAGCTCCGCATGCGTCCAGCGCAGCAGCGCTTCGGCGGCCAGGCACGCCCCCGTACACAAATCGTGCTTCGGCTGGTAGACCAGCTCGAACTGGTTGTGCGCGATGGCGTGGCGCACGTCGTTCAGCAGGCGGAAGGCGCGTCTCTGCTTTTCGTCCTCGGTATTGCTGTAGCGGCTCCAGCGCCGCTGCGTGACCAGCGACTGGTTGACGGCCGCCGCCGCCTTGCGCGGCGCGTCCTTGGCGGAATTGGTACAAAGGTCGAATTCCACGATGCCGCCAAAGCGCGGCAGCACCATCGGGATATTCAGGCTGTTGAACGGTGCTTGCAGCGCCGGCTCAAGGCTGTGCAGATAATCGACGAAGCCCTCGACATCCTCATCGCGGGAGAGCACCGCAAACCGCGCATCGGTCAGGTGATAGACCTGCGCCCTGCCCTCGAATAGACGCAGCAGCCTTGCGCCCACTTCGCGCACCAGTTCGTCGTAGACCGCCGCGCCCAGCACGCGGATAAGTTCGAAGGCCTTGGCGGCATCCGGCATGTCGATGTCGGCCAGCAGGCGACGCTGGCCGCTGTACTCGCGCGCCAGCACCGTCAGATCCTCAAATAGCTGATATTTGTTCGGCATGCCGCTCACCGCGTCCACGTGCCCCACGGCGCGGCCCAGCGTAATATGCGTCATGACCATGTCCGCCAGCGTGGTGAGCTGGTCTTTTTCAGCCGCGGTCAGGGCGCGCGGCTGCGTGTCGATCGCGCACAACGCGCCGATGGCATAGCCGTCCGGCGTGATCAGCGGAGCGCCGGCGTAAAACCGCACGGCTTGCGGACCGGTCACCATCGGGTTGCTGGCAAAGCGTTCGTCCAGCAGCGTATCCTCGATCGTCAACACGCTGGCCTGCTGGATGGTGTAGGTGCAGAAGGTCTGGTCGCGCCGGGTGTTCGGCGGACAGAAGCCGACAGTGGACTTGAGCCATTGGCGGTCGCTGTCCAGCAGCGAAATGTAAGCGCCGGCCACGCCGAACATGCCCATCGCCAGCCGCGTGATGGAGTCAAAGTATTCGCTGGTGCTGGTATTCAGGATGCCTAATTGATGCAGCGCTTGCAGGCGTTCCGGCTCGGAGTTCTTCAGCAGGATGTTCCGCATGCTTACACTCCAACCGGCGCAGGCAGCAGATTGGCCGGGGCGCGGACGCCGCCGGCGCCAACGCTGCGGACAGCCGCAGCGGCACCCGCGCCATGCCAGCCATCGCGCTGGATCTTGAACACACTGACGGCGTGGTTCAGCTGCGCCGCCTGATCCTGCAACACCTGCACCTCGCCGGCCGCATGTTCGACCAGGGTGGCGTTTTGCTGCGTCACCTGATCCATTTGCGAAATCGCGCGGTTGACTTCCTCGATGCCCTGGCGCTGCTCGTCGCTGGCCAGCGTAATCGCGCCCACCATGTCGCTCACTTGTTTGACGCTGTCCACAATCTCGCGCATGGTGCTGCCGGCATGCTCCACCAGCTGCGTGCCGGCGTGGATTTTGGCGACCGACTCGTCGATCAGCGCCTTCACCTCGCGCGCCGCCGTCGAGCTGCGCTGCGCCAGATTGCGCACCTCCGTCGCCACCACGGCAAAGCCGCGTCCCTGCTCGCCGGCCCGCGCTGCCTCCACTGCCGCATTCAGCGCCAGGATGTTGGTCTGGAAGGCGATGCCGTCGATCACGCTGATAATCTCCTCGATCTTGCGCGACGATTCGTCGATGGAGTTCATGGTCTGCACCACCTCGCCGACAATCTCCCCGCCCTTGCTGGCGATGTCCGACGCATTCTGCGCCAGCGAATTGGCGTCGCGCGCGCTGTCTGCATTCTGCTTGACGGTGGCGGTCAGCTCCTCCATCGCCGATGCCGTCTCCTCCAGCGAGCTGGCCTGGTCCTCGGTGCGGCCCGACAGATGCTGGTTCTGCTCGGAGATCTGGTCGCTGATGCTGCTCACGGCGGCGGCGGCGCCATGCACCTCGGTCACCGTGTGGCGCAGATTGCGGCTCATCTTCAGCAGCACCGCCATGATGCTGTCACGATCCTGGCCGCGCAATTCCAGTTCATGATATAGCTCGCCGCGATCGACGGCGTTGGCCAGCGCCTTCACTTCCGCAGGCTCCGCCCCCAGTGCGCGCAGCAGGTATTGCGTTACGCGCCAGGCCACCACCACGCCGATCGCGACGGCGATCGCCGCCGCCACCAGCGCCAGCGATTGGAAATTGTGCGCACCGTGCCGCGCCAAAGCCGATTCGGCCTCGGTCATGTCTTCTTGCTGGTCGATAAAGCCGTTGATGCTGGCCAGCCAGTCCACAAACGCCGGCTTGGCCTGCTCCAGCATCATCTTGCGGGCACCCTCGATATCGCCAGCGCGGCGGGCGTCGATAATTTTCCTGATCAATGGCGTGGTGCGGGCCTCGTTCTGCTTGATCTTTGCCAGCCAGCTGCGCTCTTCGGTCGAAATCTTCGCCCTGGCATCGCTGAACAAGCCATCCAGCGGCCGGGCCGACTGCTGGTAGTCGTTATCCAATTTATCAATCAAGGCGCTTACGCCGGCCAGTTCACCGTCGCCGACCAGCGTCACATCGCGCAGCGCGATCGCGCGGTCATGCACGCTGCCACGGAAATTGATGGCGTAGCGCTGCTTGACGTTATTCACTTCGCTGATGTGCTGCAGACTGCTGTCGATGGCGTTCACCTTGAACACGCTCAGTCCGGACAACGCCAGCATCATCACCAGGACGATGCCAAACCCTATCCCCAGTCGCGCTGCCACGCTGATTTCGTTTTTATTGACTTCCATTGCAGCTCCTCAGCCCGATTAATGAAAATGAAGGAAACTTTACTACTTGAAGGCAATAAAAACACCTCCCTAACGGGGGAGGTGTGATACCGTGTGCGCTGTCCGAATAATGCTAAAACTATGCGTATCAGCTCAATCGATGCCGTGCGCGGCCTGACTGTGGCCGCCATGCTGCTGGTGAACGATGCCGGCGACTGGTCCCACATCTATCCCTGGCTGGAACACGCCGAATGGCACGGCTGTACGCCGGCCGATTTCATCTTCCCGACATTTATGCTGGTTGTAGGCGTATCGCTGCAACTGGCGCTGGGCCGTCAGCTCGACGCCGGTGCGCCGGCAGCTCCGATGGCGCGCGCCGTGCTGCTGCGTGGCGCCCGCATCGTGTTGCTCGGCGTGGTGCTGAACGCCATCGCCCTGCTGACCATGGGCGGCCATGGATTCCGCTTGCTGGGCGTCCTGCAACGCATCGGCATCTGCTTCGCGCTGGCCGGCATGATCGCCGTCTACTTGCCCCACGCCCGCGCGCAATGGGCCGCGCTGGCCGCCATCCTGCTGGGCTACTGGGCTTTGCTGACCGTTGGCGGCGGCGTCGAGCCACACCTCAATCTGGCGGACCGCATCGACACCGCCGTGCTGGGCGCATTGTCCTACCAGTACGACGCCGCCACCGGCCTGGCGCACGAGCCGGAAGGCATTTTGAGCACACTGCCGTCGCTGGGCACCGTCATCCTCGGCATGCGCGCCGGCGATTGGCTGCGCAAGGGCCGCATCGGCACATTGGCGCTGGGCGGCGCGGCGGCGATGCTGATCGGCGGCCTGTGGTCGCTGGCGCTGCCGCTCAACAAGCAGCTGTGGACTTCGTCCTTCGTGTTGTGGACCGGCGGCTTCGGCATGCTGGCCATCGCGCTGGCCTACCAGCTGATCGACGTGCGCGGCTGGCCGCCGCTGGGCCGCGCCATGGGCGTCAACGCCATCGCCGCCTACGCCGGCTCCTGGCTGGCGGCGTGCCTGCTGTCCGCCAGCGGCGCGAACCGCCAGATCTATCAGTTTGTATTCCGTGGTCCGCTGGCGCCGCTGTTCGGCGAGGAGTTCGCGTCAATGTCGGCGGCGGCGGCTTTCACCGCCGTGTTCTGGCTTGCGATGGCTTACGCGTACAAGCGCGGTTGGCGCATCACCATTTAAAACCGCCAGCGCAGCGAGACAGTGAGGCTGCGCTCCTTCTGCACCTGCGCTTCGCCGATCAGCACGCGCGCCGAGCGGTCGCTGCGCACCAGCAGCGCTTCGGTCATCAGCGACAGGCTCCCGGCCAGCGGCCAATCGTAAGCCAGCGCCACGCCGTAACCGACTTCGTTATTCGGGTCGGACGGAATCTCATCGTGCTCGCTGGTGCTGAAGCGGTCATAGCGCAACGCCACCGTGCCGGGGCCGAGAGGATGGGCGGCCAGCGCAAACCACGACTGGAAATCCAGCCCCACGCCGTTCCGCCCCATCATCGTATCGCCGCGCATGGACTGCATCGCCAGCTCCCACTGGCCGTAGGGACGCCACACCGCGCTCACATGATCGAAGCGCGTGCGCCAGCCGTACTGCCCATCCTTGACCACGGTGGGATCGGTCAGATTATCGTAGTGCAGCGCCGCCAGCTCCAGCCGCGTGCCAAAGTTCATATTGGCGCCGACGTAGTAACCGAGCTTGCCATCCAGTTCGCGGAACGGATGGATGTCGTGGGACTGGCGCAGCAGAATGCCGGACGGCTGCCGGTACACAGGCAGGTCCGCCAGTCGCACTGTATCGGCACGCCCGCCGATACGGTCGCTGATCGACCAGCCGCGCCAGGACAGCAAGGTGCCGGTCGGATCGTTGCCTGTATAGACGGCGGCCACTACACCCACGTCATACGGTGCGCCACTGTACCGGCCCAGCCGCTTCGCGCTCCATTCCACGCCGTTGGTGCGCAGCTCCTCGCCGATCCAGCTGTTGATGGCGGAACTGGAGATGGTGTGCCTGGGCACCCAGCCGACGCTGTCGTAATCGATTTCCACGCTGGTCGGCGCGAAGAAGAAACCGGCGCGCACGCGGGTTTTCCACGCACCGTCGGGCACCGGGCTCCACGCGAGGAAGGCTTCGCGCACATCGACCACGCCGCGATGCTGCTGGTCGGCGCTCAGTTCCAGCGTGCCGCTGATGCTGTCGCTCAGGTCCGCGTCGCCGCGCAGCACGGCTTGGCCTATGCTCAGGCGCGGCGAGTTTTCATCGTAACGGGTCTTGGCCAGGCCGCTGTCCAAAAAACTGCGGCCGGCGTCGGAATCGACCGCGCGCAGATCGATCAGGCCGCGCCATTCCGCAGCGTCGGCGGCGCAGGCGGCAACGGCCAGCGCCAGCAAGATAGGAGTCGGAAGCTTCATGCGCTCATGATACACGGCTATAATCCATCGTCCTCAACCTAGACGAAGAAAGAAGCTTCGGATGACAAAAAGTTCGCGTATCGCCGGCCTGGCGCTGCTGGCCAGCCTGTCCGCCACCGCCATGGCCGAAACCATCGAGCCAGCTCCTCTGAGTGAAGTGTGGCTCAACGGCGGCTTCTACACCTGGCACTTCCAGCGCGACAAAAACCTGAACGGCGCCAATGGCGGCCTGGGTGCGGAGTGGCGCTTCAACACCGTGGCATCGGTCACGGCCGGGCGCTTCTACAATAGCGACCGCGCCTATTCCAATTACCTCGGCGCCTACTACCAGCCGTGGAAGATCGGTCCGGTGCGCATCGGCGCGGTGATCGGCGCTTTCGACGGCTACCCCAAAATGCGCAATGGCGGCTGGTTCCCCGCCGCCATTCCCACCCTCAGCTACGAATACGAGCGTGTGGGCGTCAACGTCGCCATCATCCCAACCTACAAAGACCGCCTGTACGGCGGCATTTCCGTCCAGCTCAAACTGAAAGCATTCTGAACCAACGAACAAACCAACGAGCAGCTCATTTCCAAAAGAAAAATGTTTCTTAAAACATATACATTTGTGATAACATCTTGTTTGTAAGCTAATTTTTTTATCACTCTTGCACTTTTCTTTGGAGCCCACATGCGCATCAAATCGCTTCTGCTGTCCCTGTCCGCTGCCGCAGCACTGGCTGCTGGCGCCGCCCAAGCGGCCGGCCCCGAACTGATCACCAACGGCGACTTCGAAACCGGCACCGTCGGCCAATTCAATTACGGCGGCGGCGCGTCCGGCTGGAACGTCGTCGACGGCTACACCTTCCTGTTCAACGGCACCGGCGCCGACACCACCGGCGCCAATGGCCAGTACGGCAATCTGAAGCTGTGGGGGCCGGCCAACGGCTCGGCCAACGGCCTGACCGCCAGCCCGGCCGGTGGCAACTTCCTGGCATCGGACGGCGCATTCCTGGAAGCGCCGATCACGCAAACCGTCAACGGCCTGGTCGCCGGCCAGAAATACACCCTGAGCTTCTACTGGGCCGGTGCGCAGCAGTACGACTATCACGGCGCCAACACGGAACAATGGAAAGTCTCGCTGGGCAGCGAAACCCATTCCACCGCCGTCCTGAACAACAGCAACCACGGCTTCACCGGCTGGCAAAAAGAAACGTTCACCTTCACCGCCACCAACGCCAGCGAAGTGCTGAGCTTCCTGGCTGTCGGCACGCCATCCGGCGTACCGCCATTCTCGCTGCTGGACGGCGTATCGATGATCGCCGCCGTGCCGGAACCAGAAACCTGGGCCATGCTGGGTCTCGGCCTGGGCCTGATCGGCTTCGCCGCCCGCCGCCGCAAGGCTGACGCTAAAGCCGCATAATGCAATCCCTCCTCGCCCATCTTTCCCACCTGCCGCTCGATATCGCGCGGCTGGCAGTCTGGCTGGTGCTGCTATCGCTCCTCTTCGTTCCGCTGGAGCGCTGGCTGGCGGTGCGGCACACCAAACTACAGGGACGGATGCTGGCGCTGGATCTGGGACTGTATCTGCTGAACGGACTGCTGCCGGCGGCGATACTCGGCGCGCTGATGTCACTGCTGGCGGTGGCCGCACAGGCCGCCGTTCCGGCCGCGATTCCAGCCGCGCTGGGTGCGCTGCCGCTGGCGGTCAAGCTGCCGCTGTCCGTGTTGATCGCTGAATTGGGATTTTATTGGGGCCATCGGCTCAGCCACCAGATTCCCTGGCTGTGGCGCTACCATTCGGTGCATCATCAACCTGAGCATCTGTATTTCCTGGTCAATACCCACGCCCATCCGGTCGACATCATCGTCACTCGCATGTTTGGCCTGGTGCCGCTCTACATCCTGGGCCTGGCCGGCGCCAGCATGGGCGGCGCGGCAACACCGGCATTGGTGATCGTGATTGGCACCGTGTGGGGGTTCTTCATCCATTCGAATCTGCGCCTGCGGCTCGGTCCGCTGGAATGGCTGATCGCCACACCGGGTTTCCATCATTGGCATCACACCAGCGCCGCGCCGCTCAATCGCAATTTCGCGCCAACCTTGCCCCTGGTGGACAAACTGTTCGGCACCCTGCACCTGCCGCCAAACTGGCCGGCAGGTTACGGATTGCATCAGGAACGGACCTTGGATACTGCGATCTGATCCAGGATGTGCTTCGGCACTTCCGCATAGTGCTTGAACTCCATGGTGTAGGTCGCCCGGCCCTGCGTCAGTGAACGCAGGGTGGTCGAGTAGCCGAACATCTCGGCCAGCGGCACCGAAGCGCGGATGATCTTGCCGCCGCCGCCCGGAATCTCGTCCATGCCCTGCACCATGCCGCGCCGCGCCGTCAGGTCGCCCATGGCGTTGCCCATGAACTCCTCCGGCGTTTCGACTTCCACCTGCATCACCGGCTCCAGCAACACCGGCGCAGCGCGCTTCATGCCATCCTTGAAGGCCATCGAACCGGCCATGCGGAAGGCATTCTCGTTCGAGTCCACGTCGTGGTAGGAACCGAAGGTCAGCGTGGCGCGCACGTCGACCACCGGATAACCCGCCAGCACGCCGCTGCGCAAGGTCTCCTGAATGCCCTTGTCGACCGCCGGGATGAATTCGCGCGGCACCACGCCGCCCTTGATGGCGTCGACAAACTCATAGCCCTTGCCCGGCTCCAGCGGCTCCAGCGTCAGCACCACGTGGCCGTACTGCCCGCGGCCGCCGGACTGCTTGACGAATTTGCCTTCCACATCGCTGGCGCTTTTCGTGATGGTTTCGCGATAAGCCACTTGCGGCTTGCCGACCGTCGCCTCCACGCCGAACTCGCGCTTCATGCGGTCCACCAGGATCTCCAGATGCAGCTCGCCCATGCCGGACATGATGGTCTGGCCCGACTCCTCGTCCGTATGCACGCGGAACGACGGATCTTCCTGCGCCAGGCGGTTCAGGGCGATGCCCATCTTCTCCTGGTCGGCCTTGGTCTTCGGTTCCACCGCCTGCGAAATCACCGGCTCGGGGAAGATCATCTTCTCCAGCACGATCACATGATCCGGAGAGCTGAGCGTATCCCCGGTGGTCACGCCTTTCAGGCCCACCGCCGCCGCGATATCGCCGGCATACACTTCCTTGATCTCCTTGCGCTCGTTGGCGTGCATCTGCAGGATGCGGCCCAGCCGTTCCTTCTGCGCCTTGGTCGGGTTGTACACCGTGTCGCCGGAATTCACCACGCCCGAATACACGCGGAAGAAGGTCAGCTGGCCGACGAACGGATCGGTCATGATCTTGAACGCCAGCGCGGAGAACGGGTCCGTGTCGTTCGGATGGCGTTCGATCGGCTGGTCGTCCTCGTCGTGGCCGGCGATCGCCGGCACGTCCACCGGCGACGGCAGGTATTCGATCACCGCATCGAGCATGGCTTGCACGCCGCGGTTCTTGAAGGCGCTGCCAGCCAGCATCGGCACGATTTCGTTGCGGATGGTGCGCAGGCGCAGGCCGGTCTTGATTTCGTCCTCGGTCAGGGCGCCGCCGTCCAGGTATTTTTCCAGCAGCTCGGGCGTGCCTTCGGCTGCGGCTTCCACCATCTTGTCGCGCCATTCCTGCGCCAGCCCTTGCAGATTGGCCGGGATGTCCTCATAGGTGAACTTGACGCCCAGCGTCTCGTCGTCCCAGTTAATCGCGCGCATCTTGACCAGGTCCACCACGCCATGGAAATTATCCTCGGCGCCCAGCGGAATCTGGATCGGCACGGCCACGCCTTTCAGCCGGTTGGCGATCTGCTCGCGCACGCGGAAGAAGTCCGCGCCCACGCGGTCCATCTTGTTGATGAAGGCAATGCGCGGCACATGGTATTTGTTCGCCTGCCGCCACACGGTTTCGGACTGCGGCTGCACGCCGCCGACGGCGTCGTACACCATCACCGCGCCGTCCAGCACGCGCATCGAGCGCTCGACTTCAATCGTGAAGTCGACGTGGCCCGGCGTGTCGATGATGTTGATGCGATGCTCGGGGAAATTGCCGGCCATGCCTTTCCAGAAGGCGGTGGTGGCGGCCGAGGTGATGGTGATCCCGCGTTCCTGCTCCTGCTCCATCCAGTCCATGGTGGCGGCGCCATTGTGCACTTCGCCGATTTTATGGTTGACACCGGTATAGAAGAGGATGCGTTCCGTGGTCGTGGTCTTGCCAGCGTCGATGTGGGCGCTGATGCCGATGTTGCGGTAACGCTCGATGGGGGTCTTGCGGGTCATCACAATCTCCTTGGGATCTACAACTAGGGAAGTCTCAAATGCGGCGCATGCGACCGAATTCAAGAGGTGCGACATGATTAAAGGCAATTAATGTAATCTCTCGCCTAACTTTACCTCTCACCCGGACTCTTCGCATGCGCACGCACGCTAAAAACATCGTGTTCCTGACCTTAGGCATGGCGCCGGCTCTGGCTTTAGCCCAGGCATCCGAGCTGGAACTACGGCTCGAACGCTGCTCGCTGGTGGGCGACGCCAGCGCCCGCCTCGCCTGCTATGACGGCCTGTCCAAGCCGGTGCCGGCGCAACAGGCCGCCGACGCCGCACCGGCCCGCACCCAGCCGGCGGCGCCGCCGCCGGAACCGCAGCTGCCGGCCAAGGTGGCGGCACTGACCACCATCCCGCCCGAAGACACCGTCTCGCGCATGGTGCAGGAATGGGAACTGGACCGCGCGGCCAAGCGCGGCGTGTTCAACTTCAGGCCGCACAAGGATACCTATCTGCTGCTGGCCAATTACAGCACCAGCTCCAATGATGCGCCTTTTCAGGACTTTACGCCTGCCGGCATCAAATCCAAGCATGTGGAAATGACGTACCAGCTCAGTTTCAAGATGAAGCTGATTGAACAGCTGATGGGCACACCGGTCGATCTGTGGTTCGGCTACACCCAGAATAGCTTCTGGCAAGCCTACAACCGCGCCGCCTCCAGCCCCTTCCGCGAAACCAACTACCAGCCGGAACTGATGCTGACCACGCCGCTGAACCTGGATCTGGGCGTGTTGGACGTGCGTTATCTGACGCTGGCGCTGAATCACCAGTCCAACGGCCAGACCTCCACCCTGTCGCGCAGCTGGAACCGGATCTACGCGGAAGTGGGGGCGGAAAAAGGTAAATTCGGCATTTCTTTCCGCCTGTGGAAACGGCTGGACAACGCCCGTTCCGACAACGACAACATCGACATCGTCGACTTCCTCGGCCACGGCGACCTCACCGCCACCTACCGTGTCGACGGCCATGAACTGTCGCTGATGGGACGGCGCAACTTCGGCAAACGCCACGGTGCGCTGCGCCTGGGCTGGGCCTTCCCGCTGGCCGCCAATCTGAAAGGATATGTGCAAGGCTTCAGCGGCTACGGCCAAAGCCTGATCGACTATAACTATTCGCAGAAATCCGTGGGCGCCGGCTTCCTGGTCGATTTTTAACGGGGATTGCCGCCCAAAATGCGCGCCGGCAGCAGGACGATGGCGCGCAGCAGCTCAAACACGCCCTCCACGCCGATGCCGATCAGGCGGAACGGCAAGGTGATCAGCCACAGCAGCGGATACAGTACCAGCGCCAGCAAGGCCAGCGGCCAGCAAAGGAACAGCAAGCCTAGCCAAACAAGAAAACTTAGCATGAGACGCTCCCGATACGGTTAATTTATTGTCTATAATGGCACTTTAATAGAGCGGCAGGGCGGCTGCAATTGCCGTGCGACCAGCTGCGGATAACGGCGATCAAGCGCCGGTTTTCGAGGACAAACGGAAAAATCATGCTCAAACACTGGTGTACAGCGCTCCTGCTCGGCAGCGCCAGCCTGATCAACGCCCATGCCCAGCAAGCACCCAGCGTGGTGGTTGCCGGCCAGCGCCACGCCTCGCCGTGGTTCCGCGTGGAGAGCCAGCACTTCGTGGTCTACTCCAACACCAGCAATGACAGTGTGGCGACCCTGCTCAACCAGCTGGAAAAGCTGGATTTCATGCTGCGGATTTACACCCAGCCCTTCCTCAAGGCCAGCGGCGCCGAACCCAAGCTCACCTTCTACTACCATAACGGCGCCGTGGCGCTGAACGCGCTGGCGATCGAGCAGCCGGCCAACGCCATCGGCCTGTACAGCAGCTGCCGCGCCGGCGTGCAGGGCTTCGGCGTCCAGCTCGACACCAGCGAGGAAGGCCTGTCCTATTTGTACGAGGCTTACACCCGCCACTTCGTCTACCGCTACACCGACATCCGCGCGCCGATTTCCTTCATCGACGGCCTGGCCCACTACTTCGCCAGCGCGCGCTTTACCGATACGCAGATGACAATCGGCAAAACGCCGCTCAATGTCGGCAGCTACCTGGCGTTCCTCGACCAGGGCCACCGTTACAGCCTGGACTACAAAGACGTGCTGGAACAGAACGACTCGGAGGGCGTGAACTACGCTTCGACGGCCGGCATCAAACTGGAATTCGCCGCCCGCTCCTGGCTGCTGACGCATTACATGCTGTCCACCGAAGAAAACCGCAAGCACATGGTCGACTACCTGAGCGCCGTGTACCGCGACGTGCCGATCACCCAGGCGTTCGAGCAGGCTTACGGCCTCAAGGTCGCCGACCTCGGCTTTACCCTGTGGCGCTACCAGCGGCAAGCGCTCAAGGTGCTGCTGGTGGATGTGCCGGACCTGCCGCTGGCCAATATGGAATTCACCAGCCTGCCGCAATCGTCGGGCGAATTCGTGCTGGCCGAGGCGGCGCTCAAATCCTGCCCGGACCGCAAGCAAGGCGAAGCGCTGCTGCGCCGTACCGCCAGCGCCGCGGCGCAATACCCGTCCAATGACTATGCCCAGCGCGTGCTGAGCCGTGCGCAGGTGGACTGGGGCAATCCGCAGGATGCCTTGCCGTATCTGACCGTCGCCGCGCAAAAGCCGGATGCCGAAGCGGCCTATCTGCTGGGCCAGGCCTATCTGCGCCTGTCGCAGCTGGATGCGGCGCGCAGCAACCTGCAACGCGCACTGGAGCTGGATCCCAAATCGGCCGAAGCTGCCTACGCGCTCTACCAGACCGGCCTGAAGTCAGCCGCGGAACCGGACAGTGCCACGCTGCAGGCGGCCATTGCCGCCTTCCGCAATGCGCATGAAGTCAATACGCTGGCGCGCTCGGCCGCGCTGTCCTATGCCTATGCGGGCGAGACCGCGCGAGCCCGCAACGCTCTCAAGCTGATGGCGCACAACATCCGCGAACCGGAATCGGCGGCCTGGGCAAAAACCTGGCTGGACAAAATGACGGCCGGCGCCGGCAAGACCGAACTGCTGGCCGAAATGCGCGCCCAGCCGGCCGCCGCCGGCAGGTTCCGCGAATGGACCATCGCCAATGCCGTCGTCATGCAGGATGTGGAACGCAGCGCCGGCCTGCAAGCCGCGCGCGCCGTGCTCAGTTCGCCAGGGGTGAATCCGACCAAGCCGGAACAGGGCTTGCAGTCCTCGCCTTACTGGCGCTGATCAGGCGTAGGCCGGTACGCGGCCCGCCTGCGGCGTGGCCTCGTACAGCAGCTCGGTTTTGAGCGAGGCTTGCAGCGAGGGAATGGAACCGCCGGCGCGGTACTGGAAGCTCACCTGCAGTACATCGCCTTCGCGCGCTTTGAGCGGCGTGGCCAGCGGCAGCGTCATGTAGTGGTTGAGCCAGTCGATGGTGGTGGCGCGCTCCTGCACCACCGCCAGGATATTCTTGGTGACGAAGCGCATGGCATTGATCTCGCCATTGCGTTCCACCACAAACTTGCCCTGCCAGGTGTAGATCAGGTCGTTCGGCTGATTGAAATCGATAATGCTGTACACGGCCGGTTGCGACATCTCCACCGTGCCCGGATAAATGACCGTAGTTTCCTGGAACTGCACGATGGGCGCGTAAAAGCCTTCGAAATCGTATTCCTGCTGCAGCGGCTGCACCGCCATGATCACGGCTTCCGGCAGGAACACCGGCAGCGGGCCGCCGAAGCGCTCGGCATAACGGCGCTTGAAGGACTCGATCACCTCCACCTGTTTTTCGCGCAGCATGCCGACGTGGATCATCTCGCAGATGACCACGTCGACCGGCTCGGGCGGCAGGTATTCAAAGGCGTCGGCGTGCACCACCTCGACCTTGTCGCCGTTGGGATTCATGGCCAGGAACTTGCGGGCTTCCTTCACCATGTCGGGATTGAACTCGACGCAGTACACCTTGTCCGCCTTGGCCGCCGCGAACCACGACAGCACACCGGTGCCGCCGCCCAGCTCCAACACCCTGGCGCCCGGCTTGACGGCATAGTCGATGGCCGACTTAAAGCCGTGCATGCGGTTCTGATCCATCAGCATATTGTGATGGTAGTGGACTGGAATGAATTGCCCCAGATAGCAGCTTTCAATTTCGCGTTCGTTCAGCATGGTGATCCTTGGTGAGTGCACTGGGGCCATTATCGTCAAGGTTGCCACACCACCATGCCCGGAACTGGGCGGCAAACACCCGCCAATTCCCCAGAAGTCTTTAACATGTCGCGGGTATCCGGCAGCAATGTCAGCAGCATCATGCAGGGCGAGGCGGTCCACGCCTTCGTACCGCATCGCCTGCCGCCGGCGGAGCCCGGCCTCGCCCCTCACAGCTATGAAAGCCTGAACCGGGCGGCGGAACTTGCGCTGGCACGGCTCTCGGCAGTCAGCGGTTTGGCGCCGTCGGTGGATTGGCTGCTCTATAGCGCGATAGCGGCCGCCGAAGCGGAACGCAATGTCGTCGAGGTGGCCACCTTGATTATCAGCGATCGCCGCCGCTTGCTGGGCGCGCCGAAAGCCGTCTCGGCCGCCTACCGTTTGTTTGAAATGCTACCGGTGATGCCGCGCTTTACCATCGAGCGGGCGCGGCAGCAATTGAAGACCAGCTTCCCGACCGCCAGCGCCGCCATCAAGCTGCTGACCGAACTGGACATCGTCAGCGAGATGAGCGGACAACGTAGAAACCGTAGTTTTGGCTATCGGCGCTACATCGAGCTCCTGTCGCGCGATTAGCGTTTTTGCGCGGCGAGGAAGGCGTTGATGGTTTTCGCGATCCAGGGCTTGTCCGCCTTGAGCGCGAACTCGGCGGCGGTGAGGTGGAAGCCGCCATCTTTCAGCGTGGCGTCGGCGCCCTCTTTCAGCAGCAAAGCCACCACATCCTCCTGCCCTTCGCGCGCGGCGATCATCAGCGGCGTCATGCCGGATGGGGTTTCGGCGTCGATATAGGCATGCCGCTCCAGCAGAATGGTGGCGATCTCCACGCTGCCGGCCGCGGCGGCGTAATGTAACGCCGTCCAGCCCGGCTGATTCACTTGCGCGCCGCGCTTGAGCATCTCCAGCACGGCGGTCTGATTTTTACGGAACGCCGCCATCATCAACGCCGTATTGCCATTCGGCGCCTTGGCTTCCAGGTCGATGCCGGGCTGGTCCATGAGCAAGCGCGCCACCTTCAGCGATTCATAACGCATGGCCACGATCAAGCCGGTTTCGCCATTCGGATCGCGGGCATTGGGGCTGACGCCGTGCTGCAGCGCCGCCGCCACGCGGCTGGGGACATCCAGCTGGGCGGCGCGGAAGAAATCGACCTCGTCATCGCTTTGCTCGGCCGCCAGCACCGGTCCCAGCGCACAGGCAAGGGCCGCCGCAGCCAGCGCGCGCAACACCAACCGACGTCCGCCGCGCATCATGCCGGCACGCCGAACAGTTTGCGGAAATTGGCCGTGGTCTGTGCCGCCACTTCGTCCACCGGCACGCCTTTGAGCTTTGCAATGAACTCCCCCACGTGCGCCACAAAGCCCGGCTCGTTCGTCTTGCCGCGATACGGCACCGGCGCCAGGTAAGGCGAATCGGTCTCGATCAGAATGCGCTCCAGCGGCAACTCCAGCGCCACCGCCTGCAATTCCTTGGCGCTCTTGAACGTCACGATACCGGAGAAGGAAATGTAAAAGCCCATCTCGATGGCCGCTTTCGCCACCTCCAGCGATTCGGTAAAGCAGTGCATCACGCCCGCCACGCCGCCGGCCTCCGTGCCAGCGCCCTCTTCGCGCATGATACGTATCGTATCCTCGCTGGCGTTGCGGGTATGGATGATCAGCGGCTTGCGCGTGATGCGCGAGGCCTTGATGTGGGTGCGGAAGCGCTCGCGCTGCCATTCCAGATCGCCCTGCAGGCGGAAATAATCCAGCCCGGTTTCGCCGATGGCAATAATCTTGGGATCGTCGGCCAGCTCGACCAGTTGTTCCACCGACGGCTCGGGCGTGTCCTCGTAATCCGGATGCACGCCGACCGAGGCGTAGATGTGCGGATACTGGTGCGCCAGCGCCAGCACCTGCGGGAAATCCGGCAAGTCGACCGACACGCACAGCGCGTGGGTCACCTTGTTGTGTTCCATCTGGGCCAGGATGTCCGGCATGCGCGCCGCCAGCTCAGGGAAATTGATATGGCAATGGGAATCGATATACATCCTGCGATTGTACCCGATACCACACTCCCCAAGAAATCGCTTTCAAATTTACCAATTCTTGAAGTCTGGCAATACCGCCGCGAAAGCGTGACCACCGCCGGCCTGTCGCTGGGCGTGCCGCTGGTGTTCGGTTGCGCCGCCGCCCTGCTGCTGATGAACTATCAGAGCTGGATGGGCGCCAAGGCCGCCAACTGGCAATTCATGCTGGGCACCGGCATGGCCTGCGCCGTCACCGCGCTGCCGGTGCTGGTGCTGCTGCTGGAAAAACTCGACATCCTGCGCCAGCCCATGGGCCAGCGCATCCTGCGCTACGCCAGCCTGGACGACGTCGCCATCTGGGGCGTGCTGGCGCTGATCATGCTGGATTGGGAACGCGTCGGCCGTCAGGCCAGCTTCCTGGTCGCCTTCGCCTTGCTGACCTTTGCCTTCCGCAAGCTGATGACGCGCCTGGCGTCGGGCGACCGCTGGTACGTCGCCCTGATCTGGCTGATCGCCTGCTCCTTCGGTGCGGACTGGGCTGGCCTGCACTTCATGGTCGGCGCCTTCCTGGCCGGCGTGGTAATGGACTCGGAATGGTTCGGCATCGACAACCTCGACCGCCTGTTCAACAGCGTGCTGCTGGTGCTGATGCCGGTCTTCTTCCTGAGCACCGGCCTGCGCACCAAGTGGGACCTGGGCGGCTACTCGGTGTTCTTCGTGGCCGGCCTGCTGCTGCTGGCGTCGGTGGGCGGCAAGCTGGCCGGCGCCCATATCGCCGGCAAAGTGCTGAACTGGAAGAATGGCGAAGCGTCAATCATCGGCTGGCTGCTGCAATCCAAGGGCCTGATCGAGATCGTGTTTGCCAATATCCTGCTGGACAAGCAAATCATCACCAACGAGACGTTCACCGCCCTGCTGCTGATGGCCGCCGGCAGTACCATGTTGACGATTCCTGTCGTGCACCCTAAACTCAATCGTGCACAGAATCGTGGACTGGTGGGTCAAGCCAGCTCCTGAGTTTTAAAAGGAAAGAATCATGGCGCGTACCGGATTAACCAAGTCACAAGTCAGAACCACGCGGGATCAGTTACTGGCCGAGGGGCGCTATCCCTCCGTTGATGCGGTCCGCCATGCCTTGGGCGACACCGGCTCCAAGTCCACCATCCACAAGTACCTGAAGGAACTGGCGGAAGAAGACAACGGCGCCGGCCTCAAACGCGAAGACACGGCGCGCAGCCTGCAAACGCTGGTGGAACAGCTGGCCGACAAGCTGCACGCCGACACCGAGCGCCGCTTCAACGATCTGCTGGAAGAAAAAGAACGGGAACTAGCCGAACTGCGCCGCAAGGTCGCCAGGCTGAGCGCCCGGATCGAGGAGCTGGAGGCCGACGCCGATGCCGACCTGCCGCACGAAAATGGCTTCGGCAATTTCAGCAACCTGTTTGCCAGCTCACGCAGCGGTCAGCGCGACGACACGGCGTTCAACGTCATCCTGGCGGGCGGCCGTAGCAAGACGGTCGATTTCGACAGCCCGCACATCCAGCTTACGCCACGCGTTTTCCAAGGATAATCAGGTCGCGCTCGACGCCGTCCAGATTGGCCACCTTGGGCAAATTCGCCCACGTTTCAAAGCCAAACTTGCCAAACAGGCCGAGGCTCGGCTTGTTGTGGCCGAAAATAAATCCCAGCAGCGTATGCACCTTGATCTGCGGCGCGTAGGCAATCGCCTGCTCGATGCAGTAGCTGCCCACGCCCTTGCCGCGCGCCGCTTCGGCGATGTAAATCGAAATCTCGGAGGTACCCGAATAGGCCGGGCGGCCGTAGAAATTCGAGTACGACATCCATCCCAGAATCTCGTCGCCCTCGGCCGGATGGATGATCCACAGCGGACGCTTTTCCGGCGTGTGATCGTGATACCACGGCAAGCGCGACTCCACCGACACCGGCTCGGTATCGGCAGTCACCTCGCGCGAGGCGATGGTGCTGTTGTAGATGGCGACGATGGTGGGCAGGTCTTCAAGCGTGGCGAGGCGATGGCGGAAAGTCATGTGTCAACATTACAGGGTGTGAGTGGCGCGCGATGAACGCAAGGCGGCGCCAAGGATTTCTTCAATGCGCAGGCGGGCGCGCTGACCGCTTTCGTCGTCCGGGAAATGCACGCCGATGCCTTGCGCCTTGTTGTTGTGCGCGCCGGGCGGCGTGATCCAGGCGACCTTGCCTGCGATGGGGTATTTGTTGGGATCGTCCATCAGGGCCAGGATCAGGTAAATCTCATCGCCCAGCTTATACGGTTTCTGGGTCGGCACGAACATGCCGCCGTTTTTCAGGAAAGGCATGTAGGCGGCGTACAGCGCCGCCTTCTCCTTGATCGCCAGCGACAACACCGTAGGCCGTGGCGTCATCGGCACGGTGTTCGGGTCGAGAGGGCTGGCAGCGGACATTCCTTACCTTTCGCAGCAGTTGGCGTACTCAAGCAGCATATCCTCCAGGAACAGCTTGGGCGACAGCGGATGGTCGGCCGTCGCGCGCCGTTCGTTGGCGCCCCTGATCGCGGCCATCAGGCGGCTGACATGGATCTTGTCCGCCAGCCCGGCCAGCTCTTTCTGGTAGCGAGGATAATAACGGATGTTACCTGCAAGTTTGTAGGAAAACACGTCATAAAGCCAGCGCTGTAGCCAGGAAACTGGCCCGGCAAGCGGCACTTTTTGCAATTTATCGGCAACTTTGAGCGCGCCTTCCACGCTCGGATGGGCCAACAGCTGCAACAGCGTCTCCAGATCGTCGCGGCTGCCGGCCTCGGCCTGCTCCATGGCCGCCAACGGCGCGCCGCCCTGCTCGCGCAGCCAGCTGTCGGCGTCCGCCACGCCTTGCTCCTTGAGCCAGGCCAGCGCTTCGGCGTGGGTCGGCATCGGCATGGCGAACTTGCGGCAGCGCGACAGAATGGTCAGCAGCACCCGGTCCAGGCCGTTGGAGGCGACCAGGAACACCGTGCCCGGCGGCGGTTCTTCCAGCGTTTTCAGCAAGGCGTTGGAGGCCGGCATGTTCAGCGCTTCGGCCGGATACAGCACCACCACGCGCAAACCCTGGCGGTGGGTGGAGATATTCATGAAATCGGCCAGCGAGCGGATTTGCTCGATCTTGATTTCCTTGGACGGCGTTTTCGACTTGGCGGCCTTTTTGGCCTCGCCGTCGCCCTCTTCGCCATCGGCGGCAGGCTCGTCCTCCATCGACTCCGGCCGCACGCGGCGGTAGTCCGGATGATTTTGCTGCGAGAACCAGCCGCAGGAGGCGCACTGGCCGCAGGCATGGCCGTCCGGCAGCACGGCTTCGCACAACAGGCCCTGCGCAAAGCGCTCGATGAAGTCGGCCTTGCCTATCCCGGCGGCGCCATGGAACAGGATGGCGTGCGGCATGCGCTGGCGCAGCGCTTGCAGCTGCTGCCACGACGATTCTTGCCACGGGTAGATGGAATTGCTCATTACTCAGTATTGTATTTCAAAAGCAGGCGTCAAGGATGGCAGCGATTTGCAACTGAATCTCGGCGATGCCCTGGGTCGAATCGATGACGCGGAAGCGCTGCGGGAACTGGGCCGCGCGGCGCAGGTATTCGTTGCGGGTGGCGGCGAAGAAGTCGGCCTTTTCCTGCTCAAACTTGTCCAGCTCGCGGCTGGCGTCGAGGCGGGCGCGCGCCACTTCCAGCGGCACATCGAACAGCAGGGTCAGGTCCGGCTGCAAATGCGGGTGCACCCATTGTTCGAGCGCCTCCAGCTTGGCCAGGTCTAGACCACGTCCGCCCCCCTGATAGGCGAAACTGGAATCGGTAAAACGGTCGGAGATGACCCAGGCACCGCGCTCCAGCGCCGGTTTGATCACCTGGGCGATGTGTTCGCGGCGGCTGGCAAACACCAGCAGCGCTTCGGTTTCGAGGTGCATTTTTTCATGCAGCACCAGCTCGCGCAGCTTTTCGCCCAGCGGCGTGCCGCCCGGCTCGCGCGAGCTCACCAGCTCGATGCCGCGCGCCTTGATGTAGTCGGAAACGAAGGCGATGTGCGTGGACTTGCCGGCGCCATCAATGCCTTCAAAGGTGATGAATTTACCCATATTGTTATTATCGTTGATACTGATTGACTGCCCGATTGTGATCGTTCAGGTTGTCCGAGAACTGGCTGCTGCCATTGCCCTTGGAGACGAAATACAGCGCGGCCGTCTTGGCCGGCGCCAGCGCCGCCGTCAGCGATTGCACGCCCGGCAAGGCGATCGGCGTCGGCGGCAGGCCGGCGCGCGTGTAGGTATTGTAGGGCGTGTCGGTTTCCAGATCCTTCTTGCGGATCTTGCCGTCGTACTTGAGGCCCATGCCGTAGATCACGGTCGGATCGGTCTGCAGCAGCATGCCGATCTTCAGGCGGTTGACGAACACGCCGGCGATCATGGCGCGCTCGGACTTCTGGCCGGTTTCCTTTTCCACGATGGATGCCATGGTCAGCGCCTCGTACGGATTCTTGTACGGCAGCGCCGGATCGCGCTTGTCCCACGCCTCGGTCAGGCGGGTCAGCATCATGGCGTACGCCTGCTTGTAGATCTGCAGGTCGCTGGCGCCTTTGGCGAACAGATAGGTGTCGGGGAAGAACAGCCCTTCCGGCTGCTTGTATTCGGAGGCCAGCGCGTTCATCAGCTCGGTATCGGACATGGCGATGGTGTCGTGCTTCAAGCCCTTATGGGCGGCGATGGCGGCGCGCATCTGACGGAAGGTCCAGCCCTCGATGATGGTCAGCTGCTCCTGCGCGTATTCGCCGCGCGCCAGCTGGTCGATCAGGCGCAGCGGCGTCGAGCCGGGCTTGAGTTCATAGGAGCCCGCCTTCAGCTTGGCGCTCTTGTTGGTCACGCGCGCCAGCAGGTTGAACAGTAGCGGCTGGATCGGAATGCCGGCTTCGGCGATCTGCTGGCCGGCGGCATGGGCGCCGCTACCGGGCGTGATGCTGAATTCGATCGACTCGGCATCCTCCGGAATGATGGGCTTTTGCGACCAGTACATGAAATACGCGCCGCCAAGCAGGGCGAACAAAATACACAGACCAATTATTTTTTTGATAAAAGCCATCGTTAAGCCAAATGGGTGGATCAAGGCGATCTGACGCGATTTCCGCGACATCACTATAATAAGCCCGTAATGATAATGCCTTCCAAGTCAAAATATTGAAAATTATGTCTGCCCTGAACACCACCCACCTCGCGGCGGGATTTTTCGCCCCGATCACCGACCTTGGCCTGATCGCGCTGGACGGCGAAGAATCGGCCAGTTTCCTGCACAGCCAGTTGACCAATGACGTTGAGCACCTCGGCCCGAACGAAGCGCGTCTGGCCGGCTACTGCTCGCCCAAAGGCCGGCTGCTGGCTTCCTTCCTGATGTGGCGTAACGCTTCGACCATCTTCCTGCAACTGCCGCGCGACATCCAGGCGTCGGTGCAGAAGCGCCTGGCGATGTTCGTTCTGCGCGCCAAGACCAAGCTGAGCGACGCCACCGAACTGCCGGCTAATCAGGTTATGCTCGGCATCGGCGGCGCCAACGCGCCGGCCGCGCTGCAAGCATGGTTCGACACCCTGCCCGCCCAGCCCTACGCCAAAATCGACCACGCACTGGGCACCCTGATCCGCGTGGCCGACGCCTTCGGCGCGCCGCGCTACCAATGGCTGATGTCGGCCGATACGGCTGAAACCGTCAAGCCGGCGCTGGCCGCCAAACTGGCGCAGGGCGACGTGGCCGCATGGCACCTGTCCGTCATCCACTCGGGCGTGCCGCAGATCACCAAGGCCACGCAGGAACAGTTCGTGCCGCAGATGGTGAATTACGAGCTGCTGGGCGGCGTCAACTTCAAGAAAGGCTGCTACCCGGGCCAGGAAATCGTCGCCCGCAGCCAGTACCTCGGCAAGCTCAAGCGTCGCACCACGCTGGTGACCATCGCCGACAGCAGCGCAGTGGCCGGCGCGGAAGTGTTCGCCACGGCCGATCCCGAGCAGCCGTGCGGCATGATCGTCAATGCCGCGCCGAATGGCAACGGCGGCGTCGATGCGCTGGTGGAAATGAAACTGGCCGCCATCGAGGCCGGCTCGGTGCGCCTCGGTTCGGCCGAAGGGGCGCCGCTGACCTTCCTCGACATGCCCTACGCGCTGGAATCGCTCGACCTGTAGCATGGATCTCTACATCTACTACAAAGTCAAGGATGCCGACGCGGCATCCTTGCAAGCGGCGCTCTCCGCCATGCAGGCGACGCTGGCGCAGCGCCACGGCGTTGCGGGCCAGCTCAAGCGCCGCCCGGAGTCCAAGGACGGCGTGCAGACATGGATGGAAGTGTACCAAGCCGCGCCCGAAGGATTTGCCGCGGTGCTGGACAGCGCCGTCCACGAGGCCGGCGCGCTGAACTGGATTGCCGGCCTGCGCCATACCGAAGCATTTACGGATGTCGTCCCATGTGCCTGATTGTGTTTGCATGGAAGGTCGTGCCGGCGGTGCCGCTGATCGCCGCCGCCAACCGCGACGAATACTACCAGCGCGCTACGGCGCCAGCCGCGCCATGGCCCGAACATCCGCAGATCTACGCCGGCCGCGACTTGCAGGCCGGCGGCAGCTGGATGGGCATCACCCGGCCGGGCGCCGACGGCGGGCCTTCGCGCTTTGCCGCCATCACCAACATCCGCGCGCCGTCCGAGCACAAGGACGATGCGCCGTCGCGCGGCCAGCTGGTGGCCAATTACCTGGCCGGCAGCATGACGCCGCAGGAATACGTGGCCGCCATCCGCCCCGGCGCCGACCGCTACAACGGCTTCAACCTCGTGCTGGGCAACCGTGACACGCTGATCTGGTATTCCAACAAAGGCGACAACGACCCGCGCAACGGCCAGCCGCTGGAACCCGGCGTCTACGGCCTGTCTAACGCATTGCTGGATGCGCCCTGGCCAAAGGTATTGAAGACCAAAGCCCAATTCGCCAGCCTGCTCTGCCTGGGCGCGCCGGATGAAGCCTTCTTCGAAATGCTGTCCGACACCACCCAGGCGCCCGACCTGCGGCTGCCCGAAACCGGCGTGCCGCTGGATCTGGAGCGCATGCTGTCCGCCGTGCGCATCGAAAGCCCGAGCTACGGCACCCGCACCTCCACCGTCGTCAAACTCTACGCCGACGCCCCAGCCACGCTGCACGAAATGCTGATCCATTGAATCGCTACCGCCATCCCTTTCCCGGTGCGGTTGGGCGTCTCTGCGAAGCCATACTCAACTCCGACAAGCTCGCCAACGCGCGGCAAGCCGTGATGCGGCGCCTGCCGTTTTTTAAGCTGGAAAGCGATGTGACCGACGTGGTCTACCTGACGTGGATGGTGGACCTTGAAGTCGCCCGGGCCTTGTCGCCCGCTGGCGTGCCGTTATGGCAGCGCGACGGCAAAACGCCGTTCACCATACTCACCTATCGTCACGGCCATTTTGGGCCGCGCTGGCTGCGCCGGTGGATGCCGTCCCCGCTGCAAAGCAACTGGCGGCTCTACGCCGAAGCGCCGGGAAAGGTGGTGTTTGTGAAAAACGTGTTAAGCAGTGCGCCGCATGCTTTTGCGACACGCCTGTTCAGCGACGCGCTGCAAAGCCACTACCCTGAACGCTTCCGGCACGAACCTGCTGGCGACGTATTTGTCACCGAATTGACGCCCGGGGCAGGCAGCGCGCCTGCCTTGCAGAGCGCTGTGCGCATCGCCTCCGCGCGAACGGCGCCAGCCCAGTTCACTGGCTGGGAAGAGGCTGTGCGCTTCCTCGCGTGCCAACACACCGCGCTGGCACATGTCGCACGCAGCAACCAGCTTGCCGTAGCCGAAATTGATTTGCCGGTGGACCTGTCCAGCGTGCAGCCGCTGCGCGCCGAGGGCTCCGTCCTGTGCCCGTTGCTGAAGGAACTGGGCGTGAACAGTGAACCGTTCTGCTTCCTGGTGCCGGCAGTGAAGTTCCGCGTGCTTTCCGAGCGTACTGGAGCGTAGCCGAGCATGTTTTTCTTTGATTTGGCTCAATTTTCCTTCAGACCTGCCGTTATCACCTGTAGCGGAGTAATTTATTCCACTTCAATGAAGGAAAACGACCATCATGGACACGAGCAGCATCAATCGCCTGGACTTGTTACCGCCCGCGCCGGCGCCGGTAGCCACGCCCGCGTCCGGAAAAACCGCAGAGGCGCTTCCCGCCCCCGTTGTCGCCGGTAAAGACACAGCGTCGTCCCGTGTACCGAGTAAAACTGAATTAAAAAATTCCGTGGACGCGATTAATCGCTTTCTGCAGGACAATAGTGAAGTGCGCTTCAGTATCGATGAAGACAGCGGGATTTCCGTGGTGAAAGTAATCGATACCGAAACGAAGAAGGTGCTGCGTCAGTTCCCGTCGGCGCAGTCGCTGGAAATCGGCAAGAACCTGAGCAGCCTGAAAGGCCTGCTGATCGACAGCGAGGCCTGAGCTCAGAAGGTATGCTGCATATTGATGTGCGGGATGCCGGCCTCGAAGAACTCTTCCCCATCGATGCTGAATCCGTGGCGCTGGTAAAACGGCGCCGCGTGGGTTTGCGCGTTCAGCACCACGACCTTGTCGCCACGCGCCTTGGCCTGCGCCATCAAGGCCTGCAGCAAGGCGCCGCCGACGCCGTTGCCGCGCCCCGGCTTGCGCACCGCCATGCGGCCGATGTGACCGTCCGGCAGCAGGCGGCCGGTGCCGACCGGCACGCCGGCCTCGTCGTAAGCCACGGCGTGCAGGCAGACCGCGTCCATCTGATCCATTTCCAGCTCGGCAGGCACGTTTTGCTCCTGCACGAACACTTCAAAGCGTATCAGTTTGGCGTCGGCGTTGAGCGTATTCCAGTCGCCCAGTTTGATCATCGCGATATTCCCTTGATTTTGGCGCGCAAGCTTTCGCGCAGCTGCGGCGCGGCCGCGTAAGGATCGGCGGGATTGGCGCCCGCGACGATGTGCTCCATGCGCTCGCGCACGCCGGCCAGCGCGTCCGGATGCGAGTAAATATAAAACTGGCCATCTGCAATGGCCTTGAACGTGGCTTCCGCCACCTCTTCCGCCGACACTTTACCAGACGACACGGCTTTATCGGTCATGGCCTGGGCAGCCAGCTGGCTGGCGGTCGGACGGTCCGTCATGCGGACGTCGTCCGGGCGGTTGCGGTGCGACTGGCTGATGCCGGTCGGGACAAAATACGGACACAGTACCGAAGCGCCGATTGGCGCGCCGACCAGCTGCAAATCCTGATACAGCGTTTCGCTCAGCGACACCACCGCATGCTTGGAGACGTTGTACACGCCCATGGCCGGCGCATTCACCAGCCCGGCCATCGAGGCGGTGTTGACGATGTGGCCCTCGAACGCCGGATCGCTTTCGGCCGCAGCCAGCATGAGTCTGATGAAAATGCGCACGCCATGAATCACGCCCCAGACGTTCACGCCCATCACCCATTCCCAGTCGGCCTCGGTGTTTTCCCAGATCAGCCCGCCCGAACCGACGCCGGCATTGTTGAACACCAGATGCACGGCGCCGAACTCGGCCACTGCGGCATCGGCCAGCGCCTGCACCTGCTCGCTCTTGCGCACGTCGCACAGGCGGCCGATGGCGCTGGCGCCCTGCGCGCGCAGTTCGCCGACCGCACGGTCCAGCGCATCGCTCTGCACATCGGCCAGCACCAGCTTCATGCCCTCGCGCGCGGCGACGCTGGCGAATTGACGGCCCAAACCACTTGCGCCGCCGGTGATAACGGCGACCTTGTCCCGGAATGTTTTCATATGAGCTTCACCAGTTGTTTGCCAAAGTTATGCCCTTGCAGCAGGCCGATAAATGCTTGCGGCGCGGCGGCCAGACCTTCGGCCACCGTTTCGCGGTACTTGATTTGCTTGTTGGCGACCAGCACGGCCAGCTCCTGCAAGCCCTGCTGCCAGAACTCCATATGCTCGGTGATGATGAAACCGCGCAGCGTCAGGCGATTCAGCAGCAAGGCGCGGGTATTCTTGATCGACATATCGGCGCCATTGAAGCCGCCGATCAGGCCGCACAAGGCAATGCGGGCGAAGGCGTTGGTACGGGCCAGCGCGGCGTCGAGGCAGGCGCCGCCGACGTTTTCAAAGATGGCATCGACGCCGTCCGGCGTGGCGGCGGCGAGGTCGGCGTCGAGATTGCCGGCCTTGTAATCTACGCACGCGTCGAAGCCCAGCTCATTGACCACGTAATCGCACTTTTCCGGGCCGCCGGCAATGCCGACCACACGGCAGCCGCGCAGGCGCGCCAGTTGGCCGACCACGCTGCCGACAGCGCCACTGGCAGCCGATACCACTACGGTCTCACCGGCAGCCGCCTCCATGATCTGGTTAAAGCCATACCACGCCGCCATGCCCGGCATGCCGACCACGCCAAGGAAGGCCGACAGCGGAATACGCATGGTGTCGAGCTTGCGCAGCAAAAGGCCGTCGGACACGCCCATCTCGGCCCAGCCCAGCATGCCGTTGACGTAATCGCCTTCCCGGTAAAACGCGTTGCGCGAGGCAACCACCTGACCGACCGTGCCGCCGATCATGGTTTCATCCAGCGCTTGCGAGGCGGCGTAGCTGGCGGCCTTGCTCATGCGGCCGCGCATGTAAGGATCGAGCGACAGGTAGTGATTGCGGATCAGGACTTCGCCATCGGCCAGCGCTGGTACCGGCACGGTTTCGAGGCGGAAATTCTCCGGCGCGACCGCACCGCGCGGGCGCGCCGCCAGCACGATGCGCTGGTAAGACTCGGGAATACTCATACTGCCGACACGCCTCCATCCACCGCCAGAATCTGGCCCGTGATGTGCTTGCCGGCGTCTGACGCGAACAGCACGGCCGCGCCTTTCAGGTCTTCGTCATCGCCGAGGCGGTTCAGTGGTGCGTGTTTGGTCAATTCCTCGCCCATCACCGACAGCAGGCCCTTGGTCATTTTCGACGGGAAGAAACCCGGCGCCAATGCGTTGACAGTGATGCCGTGGCGCCCCCATTCACCGGCCAGCGTGCGCGTGAAGTTGACCAGCGCGCCTTTCGACGTGTTGTAGGCGATGGTGGTCATCGTGCCTGGCGGATTGCCGGCCAGGCCAGCAATCGAAGCGATGTTGATGATGCGGCCGTAGCCGCGCGGGATCATCGAGCGCTTGCCCACCAGTTGCGACACCACGAAGATGCTGCGGATATTCAGATCCATCACCTTGTCCCACGCTTCGACCGGATGGTCCTCGGCGGGTGCGCCCCAGCTGGCGCCGGCGTTGTTGATCAGAATGTCGATGTGGCCGAGATGGGCGATCGCGCCATCCACCAGCTTTGCAGCCTGCTCGTCCTGCGACAGGTCGGCGGCGATGGCATGGGCCTTGATGCCGTGTTGCGACAGGAAGGCCACCGCCTCATCGAGGTCGGCCTGCTTGCGGGCCGACACCACGAGATTGGCGCCCTGCTCGCCCAGCGCCAACGCCATCTGCAGGCCCAGCCCGCGCGAGCCGCCGGTTACCAGCGCGGTCTTGCCGGCCAGCGAAAACAGTTCTTGGGTAGTACGCATCGTGTCTCCTTATTAAAACCACGCATCCTCCATGTCAAGCGTGGTGGTGTCTATGCTGGCCAGCAGTTCCAGCTGCGGCCCGACTTTCGGCAGCTCCCAGCGGAAGAAATAGCGGCAGGCCTGCAGCTTGCCGCGATAGAAATCCGCATCGTCACGCTGCAGCGACGCGGCGGCCAGCAGGGCTTGCTGCAGCCAGATCCACGCCACCACAATATGGCCGCACGCCTCCAGATAGATGCTGGCGTTGGCCAGCGTCTTGTTCATATCGCCGACAGCATACAGCTTCTGCGTGGTTTGCTCCAAGGCCTGCCAGGCCTGCTCCAGCGCATCGGCGTGCGACAGCAGCTCCTTGCCGATATCGGCATAGCCCACCGGCGCCACGTCCGGGGCACCGACACTGCCGCGCACCTTGCGGATGGTCTTGCGCAACTCGCCGGCCATGGCGCGGAACAGCGCGCCATCCTGCATCGACACCTTGCGGCCCAACAGATCCAGCCCATGGATGCCGTGCGTGCCTTCGTGAATGGCGTTCAGGCGATTGTCGCGATAAAACTGCTCGACATTGTATTCGCGCGTATAGCCATAACCGCCATGCACCTGTATTGCCAGCGAATTGGCCTCCACACACCATTGCGAAGGCCACGACTTGGTGATCGGCGTCAGGAACTCCAGCAGGCGCGTGGCGTGCTCGCGCGCTTCCGGCGTTTCCGCACTATTTTGCTCATCGACCAAACGGGCGCTGTACAGCACCAGCCCCAGCGCCCCCTCCACATACGCCTTTTGCGCCAGCAGCATGCGCCGCACGTCGGTGTGCTCGATGATACGCAGCTGCGGCTGCGTCGGATCTTTTTGCGCCGGGTGACGGCCTTGCGGACGATTGCGCGCATAGTCCAGCGCGTGCAGATAGCCGGTGTAACCTTGCACCGCCGCGTTCAGGCCAACCGCGATACGCGCCTCATTCATCATGTGGAACATATTGGCCAGACCCTGATGCGGCTTGCCGACCAGATAGCCGATGGCGCCGCCCTGCTCGCCAAAATTGAGCAGGCAGTTGGTGGTGCCGCGATTACCCATCTTGTGATTGAGGCCCGCAAGCTGCACGTCGTTGCGCGCACCCAGGCTGCCGTCATCATTGACCAGATACTTGGGCACGATGAACAGCGAAATACCTTTCACGCCCGGAATCAGCTTGCCATCCTCGCCCGGAATCTTGGCCAGGACCAGATGGATGATGTTTTCAGCCAGTTCGTGTTCGCCGGCCGAGATCCACATCTTGTTGCCGATGATGCGGTACTGCCCCTCGCCGTCCGGCACAGCACGCGTGGTGATATCCGACAGACTGGAGCCGGCCTGCGGCTCGGACAGGCACATGGTGCCGAAGAAGCGCCCTTCCAGCATCGGATTGACGAAGCGCTCGATCTGCTCAGGCGTGCCGGTCTTGAGCAAGGTGTTGGCATTGCTCATGGTGAGGAAGGTATAGGCCGCAGTGCCCACATTGGCGGCCGTGAACCACGCAGCCAGCGCCTTGTCGACCACCGCCGGCAGCTGCATGCCGCCGCGTTCGTAGTCCTGCCCGGCCGCCATCAGGCCGGCGGCGGAGAAGGCATCCAGCGCCGCCTTCACCTCGGGGATGATCTGCACCTTGCCGTCCACCACATGCGGCTCGTGTTGGTCAGACTTCTTGTTATGCGGCGCGAACAGATCGGTGGCGAGCCGTTCGGCGGTGTTGAGCGCGGCGTCGAACGTCTCGCGGTTGTGATCGGCGAAGCGCGGGCGCCGGGTCAGCGCCTCCGCGTCCAGCCATTCATACAGCATGAAGGAGACGTCGCGGCGCGACAGAATAGTCGAGTCCATGGCTTACACCACTTCGAACAGGCCTGCCGCTCCCTGGCCGCCACCGATGCACATGGTGACCACCACATATTTCACGCCACGGCGCTTGCCTTCGATCAGCGCATGACCGACCAGGCGCGCGCCCGATACGCCGTAAGGATGGCCGACCGCGATCGCGCCGCCATTCACATTCAGGCGATCCATCGGGATGCCCAGCTTGTCGGCGCAATACAGCACTTGCACGGCGAAGGCTTCGTTCAACTCCCACAGGCCGATGTCTTCCACCTTCAGGCCGGCTTTCTTCAATAGCTTGGGAATGGCGAACACCGGGCCGATGCCCATTTCATCCGGCTCGCAACCGGCCACGGCGAAACCGCGGAACACGCCCAGCGGCTGCAAGCCCTTGGCGGCGGCGGTTTGCGCATTCATCACTATGGCCATCGAACCGCCGTCCGAGAACTGGCTGGCGTTGCCAGCGCTGATTACGCCGCCCGGGACGGCGCTGCGGATCTTGGACACACCCTCGTAAGTGGTATCGGCGCGGATGCCCTCATCGGCCGAGATGGTCACTTCGCGCGACAGCAGCTGGCCGGAGGCCTTGTCGGCCACGCCCATCACAGTGGTCATCGGCACGATTTCCTTGTCGAACAAACCGGCGGCCTGGGCGGCGGCGGCGCGCTGCTGGCTTTGCACGCCGTACTCATCCTGACGCTCGCGGCTGATGCTGTAACGCTTGGCGACGGTTTCGGCGGTTTGCAGCATCGGCCAATAGATTTCCGGCTTGTGCTGCGACAGCCAGACTTCCTTATACATATGCAGGTTCATCTCCTGCTGCACGCAGGAGATCGATTCGACGCCGCCGGCGGCATAAATATCACCTTCGCCGGCGATGATGCGCTGGGCGGCAAGCGCAATGGTTTGCAGGCCGGAGGAACAGAAACGGTTGACGGTCACGCCGGCGGTGGTCACCGGGCAGCCGGCGCGAATCGCGATCTGGCGCGCGATATTGCCGCCGGTGGCGCCTTCCGGATTGGCGCAGCCGACCAGCACATCCTCGACCTCGCCCGATTCGATGCCGGCGCGCTGGATGGCCGCCTGCAGGACATGGCCGCCCAAAGTGGCGCCGTGCGTCATGTTGAACGCGCCCTTCCAGGACTTGGCCAGGCCCGTGCGGGCGGTAGATACAATGACGGCATCGATCATGAGAGTCTCCTATGGAATGAAGTGTTATTCGGACCAGAATAGCATATTTTTAGTACGGTCGTTCGTAAATGTTTTTGTAAGCTTCGCGTAAGTTTCGTGAAAGAATGACGTAAGGTTAAAGGTACAGACTGGGGTCAAGCTGACGAAGGAGTAACTATCTCGGCTGGGAAAAAACATCCTACAAAACCAAAGGAGACACACATCATGGCAAATACAGGAACCGCTGACCCGCGTGCATCGGGGCGAGCCAGCCCGATCACCGCCGAAGAGCGCAAAGTGATCTTTGCGTCCTCGCTCGGCACCGTTTTCGAGTGGTATGACTTTTATCTGTACGGCTCGCTGGCGCCCATCATCGCCAAGCAATTCTTCATCGGCGAACCGACCACCACCTTCATCTTTGCGCTGCTGGCGTTTGCCGCGGGCTTCATCGTGCGTCCCTTCGGCGCGCTGGTGTTTGGCCGTCTGGGCGACATGATCGGCCGCAAATACACCTTCCTCATCACCATCCTGATCATGGGCGCCTCCACCTTCATTGTGGGGCTGTTACCCGGATACGCGGCGATCGGCATCGCGGCGCCGATAGTGCTGGTCAGCCTGCGTATCTTGCAGGGGCTGGCGCTGGGCGGCGAGTACGGCGGCGCGGCCACCTACGTGGCCGAACACGCACCGCACGGCAAGCGCGGATCGTTCACCTCCTGGATCCAGACCACGGCGACGCTGGGCCTGTTCCTGTCGCTGCTGGTCATCCTGGGCACCCGTACCGCCATTGGCGAAGAAGCGTTCAACGCCTGGGGCTGGCGCGTGCCGTTCCTGGTATCGGTGCTGCTGCTGGGCGTTTCGGTGTGGATCCGCCTGTCGATGAATGAATCGCCGGCCTTCGCCAAAATGAAAGCCGAAGGCAAAACCTCGAAAGCCCCGCTGAGCGAAGCCTTCGGCCAGTGGAAAAACCTGAAAGTCGTGATCCTGGCCCTGATCGGCCTGACCATGGGCCAGGCGGTGGTGTGGTACACCGGCCAGTTCTACGCCCTGTTCTTCATGACCCAGGTGCTGAAAATCGACGGCGCCAACGCCAACATCATGACCGCGCTGTCGCTGGCGCTGGCGACCCCGTTCTTCATCTTCTTCGGCATGCTGTCGGACAAGATCGGCCGCAAATACATCATCCTGGGCGGCTGCGTGCTGGCTGCCGCCACCTACTTCCCGCTGTTTGGCGCCCTGACCCACTACGGCAACCCGCAGCTGGAAGCGGCGCTGAAAAACTCGCCGGTGGTGGTGTACGCCGACCCGGCCTCGTGCAACTTCCAGTTCAACCCGACCGGCCAGAAGAAATTCACCTCCTCGTGCGACATTGCCACCAGCATCCTGTCGAACGCCTCGGTGAACTACAGCAAGCAAGACGCGCCGGCCGGCAGCGTGGCCAAAATCAAAGTGGGCGACAAGGAAATCACCGCCTTCAACGCCGTGCTGACGCCTGACGGCCTGAACTTCGACAAAGCCAGTAAAGACCTGGATGCCGCGCTGAAAAAAGAAGTAGCCGCGACCGTGAAAGCGGCGGGCTACCCAGCCAAGGCGGACGAAGCGCAAATCAACAAACCGATGATGGTGCTGATCCTGTTCATCCTGGTGCTGTACGTGACCATGGTGTACGGCCCGATTGCCGCCATGCTGGTGGAAATGTTCCCGACCCGCATCCGCTACACCTCGATGTCGCTGCCATACCACATTGGCAACGGCTGGTTCGGCGGCCTGCTGCCGACCATCTCGTTCGCGCTGGTGGCCTTCAAGGGCGACATCTACTACGGCCTGTGGTACCCGATCATCGTTGCCCTGATCACCGTCGTGATCGGCGTCCTGTTCATCGGCGAAACCAAGGACAACAACATCTACGCGGCCGACTAAACCTCCGCCGCGCCAGCCCAAAGCCGCCCCCGGGCGGCTTTTTCAATCCGGGGTCAGTTCTTGCAATCCAACACGGCCCCTGCTGTAGGCAGCTATTCCATGCGGTGGATTATGCGGCTCACAGTGCTGTAGGAAATACGGAAGTGCGCTGCGATCTGTGCCATGGTGTAGGCGGTGGAAAGATAGGCCTGCAAGATTGCCGTATCTCGCTCCGGATATTTGGATTGATACTCTTCAAGCGACAGGGCAAGCGCGCGGCGCTGGGTCTTGCTAACTTCCGCCAAGGAAAAATCACTGCCAGCGGCACGATGCCTGGCGATGAAATCCTCGTCGCCTAGAAATACTTGGTGGCGGATCTCGCCGGCAGGATTGCCGGCACCAACGCCTGCCGCGACGAAACGGCGATACGCCTCGATAGCCTCCGGGCGATTTGTTGCGAATTGCGCCAACATCCAATCAGTCTGCAACCAGCCAGGTGCCGGGAGGCCTTCGACAATAAACCGATAACTGCTCCAGGGCCAATCCCCCGGCAGTGCGACCATTCCGGCGCGCACCGGATTCAAAACGACATATCGCGCCAATTCGCGCAGATGCGACTCCTTCTGCACCAGGATGGCGTGATATCGGCCTTGAAACAAATGCCCGACAAGCTGATGGCGCCGATTGAAATACTGCGAATATCGTGCGTTCAACTGGCGCATGCCGCTCGACAAATTTGCATCGCCCGTTTCAACCAGCAGATGGTAATGATTCGTCATCTGGCAAAAGCCATGCACCGAAAAATTAAAGCGAGCGCAGGTCGTCGCCAGGATATCCAACCAAACCAGTCGATCCGTAGCGTCGCGAAAAATCAACTGCTTCCTATCGCCACGCGCAGTGACGTGGTACAGGACACCGGGAAATTGCAATCGTAGTGGGCGGCTCATACCGCGAGCGTACACCGGGCCCCATTTTCAAGGCATGCGCTCCCTCAATCGCAGAGCCTGTGTTGGATTGCAAGAACTGACCCCGGGTTTGGCAAAAAAAAAACCGCCTCGTGCAGAGGCGGTTAAATTACCCAAGGAGTCCCTACTTCAGTACTGCTTCACTGCCTGCTACTTACTGCTGTTTGCGGCGGCGCGCGACGGCGCCGACCATGACGAGGCCGCCCAGCAGCATGGCGTAGGTTTCCGGTTCCGGAACCGCCGCCATGACACTTGACGAACCAAACTCCACCCGCAGCCCGGTCGGATTGCCGCCGTTCTGCGCCCAGTTGGTCACCACGAAGTCCAGCTTATTGACGCCCGGCACGAAGCCGCTGTTGGCGCTGAAACTGGTCCAGTCCGTAAAGCCGGTACCACTGCCGATGACGCTGTTGTTCAGTTTGACCACCACCGCATTGTCCGCCGCCATGCGGCCGCTGAACCCGGCGCTGGCGGCGTTATAGCCGGTCAGGTCGAAGCTCAGGGTGTAGGTGTAGGTGCCGGCCGTCCACGGATCGAAGCTTTCGCCCTGGCTTGCCGTCGGCGTGATCCATTTCGAGGTGCTGTCGTTGGCCAGCCAGGGACCGATCGGCCACTGGCTGTCGTAGGTGATGATCGGCGTGCTGCTGGCTGCCGAATTCAAGGTGTAGTTGACGTCGGCCTGGCCGCTGTCGCCCAGACCGGTATTCCTCAGGCCAGTGATGTTGGCGGCGTGAGCGGAATTGAATGCGATGAACGCCAGCGCAGCGGCAGCGATGAGATTGCGTTTCATGAGAGCCTCTAAAAATCGGTTAGTCGTGTCAGCCAGCATCGATGGGGATGCCTGGATTTCCGAACCGTTTTTTAGGGCGTCGAAGGAAGTGCGGCTTGTTGGAGGAAATTATAGCGAGCTTTCGGCAGAAATGCTCACACGCATCTAAATTTCTTTAAGGCATGTGAGCATTTTCCCACACCGCTTTAGCTATTGAATAATTTTCCTTCCTCCGCCAGCCTGGCCAGCAGCGGCGCAGCCTTCCACGCCGAGCCCTGATGACCCTTGGCGTATCGGTTGATGGCGATGAGCACGTTCGGCAGGCCGACCGTATCCGCGTAGAACATCGGGCCGCCACGGTACAGCGGGAAGCCGTAGCCGGTCAGGTAGACCATGTCGATGTCCGAGGCGCGCAGGGCAATGCCCTCTTCCAGGATCCGCGCGCCTTCGTTGACCAGCGAGTACACCAGACGTTCGACGATTTCCTCGTCGCTGATCTTGCGGCGCGCGATGCCGAGATCGGTCGAATGCTGCACGATCATGGCGTTGACCTGTTCGTTCGGATACGCCTTGCGGTCGCCCGCCTTGTAGTCGTACCAGCCGCCGCCGGTTTTCTGGCCGTAGCGGCCCATTTCGCACAACAGGTCTGCGGTTTTCGAGTACGTGATTTCCGGTTTTTCGACGTAGCGGCGCTTGCGGATGGCCCAGCCGATGTCGTTGCCGGCCAGGTCGCCCATGCGGAACGGCCCCATGGCAAAGCCAAATTTCTCGGCCGCCTTGTCGACCTGCTCCGGCAGCGCGCCCTCTTCCAGCAGAAAGCCGGCCTGGCGGCTATATTGCTCGATCATGCGGTTGCCAATGAAGCCGTCGCACACGCCCGACACCACGCCGGTTTTCTTCAGTTTCTTGGACAGCGCCAGCGCGGTGGCAAGCACGTCCTTGCCGGTCTGCTTGCCGCGCACGATTTCCAGCAGCTTCATGACGTTGGCCGGCGAGAAGAAGTGGGTGCCGATCACGTCTTGCGGACGCTTGGTGAAGGCGGCGATCTGGTCCACGTCCAGCGTCGAGGTGTTGGTGGCCAGGATGGCGCCCGGCTTCATCACCTCGTCCAGCTTGCGGAACACGGCTTCCTTCACGCCCATTTCCTCGAACACGGCCTCCACCACGATGTCGGCCTGGCCGATATCGTCGTAGGACAGCGTGCTGCTTAGCAGGCCCATGCGCTGATCCAGTTTTTCCTGGGTCAGCTTGCCCTTCTTCAGGCTGCTCTCGTAATTCTTGCGGATGGTGGCGATGCCCTTGTCCAGCGCTTCCTGTCTGGTTTCCAGCAACTTGACCGGAATGCCGGCGTTGAGGAAGTTCATGGCAATGCCGCCACCCATCATTCCGGCGCCGATCACAGCGGCCGACTTGATGCTGCGTACCGGCGTATCGGCAGGCACATCCGGCACCTTGCTGGCCACGCGCTCGGCAAAGAAGGCGTGGCGCAGCGATTTCGATTCGCTGGTCTGAATCAGGTGCATGAAGCGTTCGCGCTCGAACTTCATGCCGTCTTCAAATTTCATCGTGACCGAGGCAGCCACGGTTTCCACGCATTCCAGCGGCGCCGGGAACGGGCCGGCCATCGCTTTCACCGTGTTGCGCGAGAATTGCAGGAAGGCTTCGTGGTTGGGATAGTCGACCTTGCGATCGCGCACTTTCGGCAGCGGACGCAGGTCGGCGATTTTCTCGGCAAAGGCAACGGCCGATTGCACGATGTCGGCATCGGCCGCAAAAATTTCGTCAAACAGGGCCGGCAGTTTTTCCGATGCAACCGGATTGCCCGACACGATCATATTCAGTGCCGGCTCAAGCCCCAGCACGCGCGGCAGGCGCTGGGTGCCGCCGGCGCCCGGCAGCAGGCCCAGCTTCACTTCCGGCAGCGCGATCTGCGCGCCCGGCAGCGCCACGCGGTAATGACAACCCAGCGACAATTCCAGCCCGCCGCCCATACAGACGGTGTGAATGGCGGCCACCACCGGCTTGGTCGCACCTTCGGCGGTGGCGATCAGCGTATGCAGGCTGGGCTCCTGCAACGCTTTGGGCGTATTGAATTCCTTGATGTCGGCGCCGCCCGAGAATGCCTTGCCTGCGCCGGTAATCACAATGGCTTTGACCGCGTCGTCGGCCAGCGCCTGCTGGATGCCTTTGACGGCGGCCATGCGGGTAACCAGACCCATGCCGTTGACCGGCGGATTGTTCAGCGTGATCACGGCAACCGTGCCGTGCACTTGGTATTCAGCAGTCATGTCTCTTCCTTGTTCTGGTTGGAATGGTAGGCCCGTCAACTATACCGCATAAAAAGAACGATCGTGTTATTTTTTTGCTGCGGTACTTCGCCACTGGCGTCACTGGGTGGAGTAAAGTATGGCATTACTCATTTGGAGGTTGATCCATGCCTGTTTCGCGCCGCGCCATTGCCCTGTTAATTCCCCTGAGTTTGTTTGCCGCTAGCGCCTGGGCACTATCGCTGGCCGACCTGAGTAACAAGGACGCATCCGGCGGCCTGAAGGCGGCGCTGGAGACTGGCTCGAACGCCGCCGTCGCCAAACTGGGCGCCGACGGCGGCTTCCTCAACAACGACAAGGTCCGCATTCCGCTCCCCAGGATTCTGGAGCAGGCGCGCCCGATCCTCAAGATGACCGGCAAGAGCCAGCAACTGGACGACCTCGTGGTGCAGATGAACCACGCGGCCGAAGCCGCGGTACCGATGGCCAAACCGCTGCTGCTGGACGCCGTCAAGTCCATGACCATCACCGACGCCAAGAACATCCTGACCGGCGGCGACACCTCGGTGACTGATTTCTTCCGCAGCAAAACGCAGGACAAGCTGGCCGTGCAATTCCTGCCAGTGGTGAAGAAAGTCACCGACAAGTCCGGCCTGGCCACCAAGTACAACACCGCCATGAGCCTGGCGCCGCAGCTGGGTGTGCTGGCCAAGGACCAGGCTACGGTGGAAGGCTATGTCACCCACCGCGCGCTGGACGGCCTTTACACCATGATCGCCGAAGAGGAAAAAGCCATCCGCGCCGATCCCATCGGCACCGGCAGCAAGCTGATCGGCAAGGTGTTCGGCGCGCTGAAGTAAGCCGGGCGCTATTTCCCGATCGCGACGTTGAATTGCTTCACCCACGCCAGGCCTGAACCGCTCATGATTTCGGTTCCCAGTTCGATATCCGCGAAGTAGAACTTCGGCGGCAGTATCTGCTTGGCGATGGCATATTGGGTCAGCTTTACAACGTCGAATTTGCCCTTCAGGCTTTTGTGTTTTGCGCGGAACGTGATGTAAATCCATTTGTTCTTGTTGGCGCCGGAAACGTCGCTCCAGTTCTTGTCAAACCATACTTCCCAGTCCTGGTTGCCATCGTTGAAGTCGCCGCGATGAGTGCCGGCGGGTGTCATGTGATGAGGAGTGGCATAGCTCCATATCATCAGCTCGGCGACAATCGCCGACGGATTGGGTTGCGCGCCCAGGTCGCTCGTGTCGGTGAGCCACAGCGAGGTCGCGACATTGTGTTCGGTGCTGCCCTGAATCTCCAGCTCATGCTCGACAACCAGGCTGCGCAGCGTCGAATTGTCCAGCGGGAAGTCAGGATAGTCGCCCGGCGACGGCGCCCACGGTGAGGTGCCCAGCTTGATTTGAGGGTAGCCAAAAATATCGCCACCTTTCGCCGGCCAACGCCAGGACCAGCCAGTCTGGCCGCTGGCGGGATCTTTCTCCAGGCACTGGCTCCACGCAAATTGCTTTGCGGCGTTCTTGTTCCAGACGTTGTTGTACAGCGTGCCTGTGGGCGTCTTTTCCGAATAATAGTCCCCGCAGTGAATCGTCTGGGTTGCTGGCTTTTGCCATTCCGGCTCCGCGCCGCAGGCCGAAAGCGCCCAACTGGCGCAGATCATTGCAAAGATAGGGAAATGTCGCATCGGACCAGCATAAACGATCTTTAACTTTGTTATAATAGATAGGTAGCCTACCTACCATAAAGCCATGAGCCACGATATCCCACAACACGCGATCGCGCTTGCCGACGAGCTGCGCGTCGCGCTGCACCATGTGTTCCGCCGCATCCGGCAGGAAGGCGACAACGATCCTTCCGGCCTGACCTTGCAGCAGAAAATGCTGCTGTCCACCATCCAGCTGCAACCCGGCATCGGCGTGGCCGAACTGGCCCGGCAGGAAAAGCTGCGCGGCCCCACCATGAGCGGCCATATCAAGGCGCTGGAAGTGCTCAAGCTCGTCAAGCGCGACGCCCCCGATCCCGACGACAAGCGCCGCAGCGGTCTGCTGCTGACCGAGCAAGGGGCGGCGCTGCTGGCGGACATTCGCAGCCGCCGGCGCGACTGGCTGGCGCGGCGGCTGGCGCAATTGCCGCCGGAAGGCGCGGACGCCCTGCGCAACGCAATCACTTACCTGAATGAGATTGGCGCATGAAGCAACAAATTCGTAGCATTTACAGGGGCCTGGTCATCATGATCGGCCTGGCGGCGCTGGATCAGAGCATCGTGGCCACCGCCCTGCCGCGCATCGTGTCCGATCTGGGCGGGATGGCGCATCTGTCTTGGGTAGTGACGGCCTATGTGCTGGCCTCCACCGCCACCATGCCGCTGTACGGCAAGCTAAGCGACCAATATGGCCGCAAGCCGCTGCTGTACACAGCCATCATTACCTTCCTCGCCGGATCGGCGCTGTGCGGGCTGGCGCAAAACATGGCCCAGTTGATAGCCTTTCGCGCCGTGCAGGGACTGGGCGCGGGCGGTTTCCTGCCGCTGGCGCAGATCGTGATTGCCGACCTGATTCCACCGTCGGAACGCGGCAAGCGCCAAGGCAGCATCGCGGCCGTGTACGCCGCCACCAGCGTACTCGGGCCGGTACTGGGCGGCTTGATGACCGACTGGCTGTCCTGGCACGCGATTTTCTACATCAACCTGCCGATCGGCGCGCTGGCCCTGTATGTGATCGCCAAGTCCATGCCGCACGATAAAAAGCATCATGCGCACAAGATCGACTACCTCGGTTCGGTGCTGCTGACCGGCGCCATCACGGCGGCGCTACTGGTGCTGGCGCTGGGCGGCAACGAATGGGCCTGGGATTCGCGCAAGGTGCTGTACCTGAGCCTGCTGGCGGGCGCGATGGCGGTGGCGCTGCTGTTCCATGTGCGCCGCGTGCCGGAGCCGGTGCTGCCGCCGGACCTGTTTCACAACCGCGTGTTCAACGTTGCCAGCGTGGTGCTGGCGCTGACCTTTGTCGGCATGATGGGTTCCAGCGTGTTCTTCCCGCTACTGTTCCAGATGGTGATGGGGGCGACGCCGGCCAGTTCCGGCCTGCTGACTATGCCGATGATGGTGGGCATGGTGATCTCGTCGTCGCTGAACGGCCGCGTGCTGGCCAAGTCGGGGCGCTACAAGCCGGCGCAGGTGCTCGGTCTGGCGCTGGCGACGGCGGCGTTTGCCGCGCTGGCATGGGGCATCACCACGGCGGCTGGCTACGTGGTGCTGGAGCCGGCCATCTTCGTGCTGGGCGCGGGATTGGGACTGGTGATGCCGAACATGACCATCGCCGTGCAAAACGCCCTGCCCCTGATGCGGCGCGGCGTCGGCACCGCCATGCTGGGCTTCTTCCGTTCACTGGGCGGCTTAATCGGCGTGACGGGCTCGGGGGCGATACTGGCGCAGCAACTGCACGGCCAGGTCGCCAACGCCATGCTGTACCGCCACGCCATCGGCAACATCTTCAGCGCCGGCACCGTGCTGGTCGGCCTCGGCCTGCTGATGCTCTACTTCCTGCCCGAGCAACCACTGGCCTCCAGCCCCCAGGCTGCGACCTAAATGGTCGGCAGTTGGTAATTCCGGTATTGCTCGCGCAGCTTGTTTTTCTGGATCTTGCCGGTGCCGCCTACCGGCAAGGCGTCGGCAAAGACCACATCATCGGGCAGCCACCATTTGGCGACTTTGCCGTCGAAATGCGCCAGCAATTCTTCGCGGCTCACCTCGCTGCCGGGGCGGCGCACCACCACCAGCAGCGGCCGCTCATCCCATTTCGGATGGAACACGCCTATGCACGCGGCCTGCATCACGCCCGGATGCGACATGGCGATGTTCTCCAGGTCGATGGTGCCTATCCACTCGCCGCCTGACTTGATCACGTCCTTGGCGCGGTCGGTAATCTGCATGAAGCCATCGGGATCGATGGTGGCCACATCGCCGGTGGGGAACCAGCCGTTTTCCAGCACGTCGCCGCCCTCGCCCTTGAAATAACTGGCGATGATCCACGGTCCCTTGACCAGCAGATTGCCCGAAGTAACGCCATCCCACGGCAATTCCTCACCCTGCTCGTCGACGATTTTCATGTCCACGCCGTAAATCGCGTGGCCCTGCTTTTGCAGGATCTTGCGCTGCTCTGCCCTGGGCAGTTCCATATGCCTGGACAGCAAGCCGCCGGTGGTGCCCAGCGGCGACATTTCCGTCATGCCCCAGCCATGGATGACCTCGACGCCAAAGTCGTCGATCAGCGTATTCATCATGGCTGGCGGGCAGGCCGAGCCGCCGATCACGGTGCGGCGGAAGGTGGAAAACTTCAGCTGGTTTTGCAGGCAATAGTTGATCAGGCCCAGCCATACAGTCGGCACGCCGGCCGAGAACGTTACGCGCTCCTTCTCCATCAGCTCGTAGACCGACTTGCCGTCCAGCGCCGCGCCCGGGAACACCATCTTGGCCCCCGACAGCGGTACCGAATATGGCAAGCCCCAGGCATTGACATGGAACATGGGCACCACCGGCATCACCGCATCGCGCGAGGACACGTTCAGCACATTCGGCAAGGCCGAGGCGTAGGCATGCAGCACCGTCGATCGATGCGAGTACAGCGCGCCTTTCGGGTTGCCGGTGGTGCCGGAGGTGTAGCAGAGCGTGGCGGCGGCGTTTTCATCGAATACCGGCCATGCATAATCGGCCGGTTGGGCGGCCAGCAAATCTTCGTAGCACAGCAGATTGGGAATCCGGGTGTCCGCAGGCATGCGGTCGGCTGCTCCCAGCAAGATCCAGCCCTTGACCGTCTTGCAGTGCGGGGCGATCGCCTCGATCAGCGGCAGGAAGCAGAAATCGAACAGCAGATACTGGTCTTCCGCATGATTGCAGATGTAAGCCAGCTGCTCCGGGTGCAGGCGCGGGTTGATGGTATGTAGCACCGCCCCGCTGCCGGACACAGCGTAATACGCCTCCAGATGGCGATATCCGTTCCAGGCCAGGGTTGCCACCCGCTCGCCCATCTGCACGCCCAGCGCCTGCAGCGCGTTAGCCAGCTGTCTGGCACGCTGGTGGCAGTCGTGAAAAGTGTAGCGGTGCAGATCGCCTTCCACCCGCTGCGAGACGATCTCGCTATTGGCATAATGACGTGCCGCAAACTCCAGGATGCTGGAAATCAGCAGCGGCTGGTTCATCATCTGGCCCATCAGGGGAGCTTGAGCTGGCATTCGTGTCTCCAATTGTTTTATAGGCAAAGTTTCGTGCCCGCTGCGCAACAGCGTCAATGCTTTTCGATGCTGCACCGCCGCATTCGCGCGCTGCGGTAAAATCTCCAGCTTAGCTAACCTGGAGCACATCATTACTGCCGCCAAACTGCCGCTGGACAATTCCTTCGCGTCCCTGCCGCCCGCGTTTTACACCCGATTGATGCCGACGCCGCTGCCAGCCCCCTATCTGGTCGCCGCCAGTGCGCCAGCGGCCAGGCTGATCGGCCTGCCGCCGGACCTGTCGGACAGTCTCGATATCCTGATCGGCAACGCCGTGCCCGAGCGCGCACAGCCGCTGGCCGCCGTGTATTCCGGCCACCAGTTCGGCGTCTGGGCCGGACAGCTCGGCGACGGCCGCGCCATCCTGTTCGGCGACGTGCATACCGGCCTGGGCCCGATGGAACTGCAATGGAAAGGCGCAGGCCTGACGCCTTATTCGCGCATGGGCGATGGCCGCGCCGTGCTGCGTTCCTCCATCCGCGAATTCCTGTGCTCGGAAGCCATGCAGGCGCTGGGCATCCCGACCTCGCGCGCGCTGTCCGTGGCCGGTTCGGACCAGGGCGTGGTGCGCGAAACCATTGAAACCGCCGCCGTTGTGGTGCGCATGGCGCCCTCTTTCGTGCGCTTCGGTTCGTTCGAGCACTGGTACTACCGCAAGCAAAACGATCAGCTGAAAACGCTGGCCGACTACGTCATCGACCGTTTCTACCCCGCCCTGCGCAACGCGGAAAATCCCTATGCCGCGCTGCTGGAAGAAGTCACGCGCCGCACCGCGCACATGATTGCGCACTGGCAGGCGGTCGGCTTCATGCACGGCGTGATGAACACCGACAACATGTCCATCCTCGGCCTGACGCTGGACTACGGTCCTTACGGCTTCATGGAAGCCTTCGACGCCAGCCACATCTGCAATCACACCGACCAGCAAGGCCGCTATTCCTACGCCAACCAGCCGCAGATCGGCCACTGGAATTGCTACGCGCTGGCGCAAGCGCTGCTGCCGCTGATCGGCGAAGTCGAGCCCACCCAGGCCGCGCTGGACGTCTACCAGCCCGAGTTCGCCGCCAAGATCGACCAACTGCTGCACGCCAAGCTGGGCCTGAGCATGCTGGAAGCGCACGCCGAGGCCGACCGCGCCCTGTTCGACGACCTGTTCGCCATCCTGCCGGGCGTGGACTTCACCCAGTTCTTCCGCAAGCTGAGCGGCGTGCGCGCGGCCGACGCCAGCGGCGACGAAGCCCTGCGCGACCTCTTCATCGAGCGCGCCGGCTTTGACGCCTGGGCAGAGCGCTACCGTGCGCGCCTGCGCGCCGAGGCCAGCGACGACGCCACGCGCACGCTTGCGATGAATCAAATCAACCCAAAATACGTGCTGCGAAACTATCTGGCCCAAGTGGCGATTGAAAAGGCGCAAAATAAGGACTTTTCCGAGGTGGAACGCCTGCTGGCCGTGTTGCAGCGCCCCTACGACGAACAGCCCGAGCACGAACAGTACGCCGCCTTGCCGCCAGACTGGGCATCGCACCTTGAAGTCAGTTGTTCTTCTTAAGCGAGAAATAAGCCATGAGCAATAAAGTTGTCAAATCCGACGCCGAATGGCGCGCCCAACTGGACCCGATGGAATACCAAGTGACCCGCCACGCCGCCACCGAACGTGCCTTTACCGGCAAGTTCTGGGACCATCACGAGGCCGGCATTTACACCTGCGTGTGCTGCAATACCCCGCTATTCCGTTCCGACACCAAATTCGATTCCGGCTGCGGCTGGCCCAGCTATTTCGAACCGATCGATCCGGCCAACGTGATCGAAAAAGTCGACCGTTCCCATGGTATGCTGCGCACAGAGACCATCTGCGCCGTATGCGACGCGCACCTCGGCCACGTGTTCCCGGACGGCCCGCCGCCGACCGGCCTGCGTTACTGCATCAACTCCGCATCACTCCGCTTCGACCCACAAGACTAATAAAGACATCATGAAATTCCTGTTCGACATGATCCCGGTGCTGCTGTTCTTCGCCTCTTACAAGGTGGCTGGCATGAACGCCGAGGCTTCCCAGCACCTCATCAACACTTATCTGAGCGGCATGATTTCCGGCGGTTCAGTCACGCCCGAGCAATCGCCGATCGTGATCGCCACCCTGGTCGGCATCCTGGCCACCATGGCGCAAATCGCCTGGATCAAGCTGCGCGGACGCAAGGTGGATGGCGTGTTGTGGGTGTCGCTGGCCATGTTCGTGATATTTGGCGGCCTGACCATCTACCTGCACGACGAGGATTTCATCAAATGGAAGCTGAGCATCGTTTATTGGCTGTTTGCCGTGGTGCTGCTATTCAGCGACCTGCTGTTTAAAAAGAACCTGATGCGCCAGTCGATGAAAGAAATCATCGAATTGCCGGAACTGGTCTGGTCGCGCCTGAATCTGGCCTGGATCGCCTTCTTTACCTTTATGGGTGCGCTGAACTGGTATCTGGCGTTTGTCCTGTTTAAAGGCAATACCGACGCCTGGGTGAATTTCAAGGCCTTCGGCGCCACCGCCATCATGTTTGTGTTTATTGTTGCGCAAACGATTTATTTGTCGCGCCACATGAAGGATCAGGCATGAATCAGATTCAGGACACCCGCATCGACCGCATGCGCGCCGCCCTGCAGGCCAGGCTGGCGCCGCTGGAACTGGTCATCGACGACGACTCGGCGGCCCATGCCGGCCATGCCGGCGCGGCCTCCGGCGGCGGGCATTACAACGTCAGAATTGTTTCGTTACAATTCGAAGGCCTGAAACTCGTCACAAGGCATCGTCTCGTGTATGATTCTGTGCACGATATGATGCGTAAAGAAATTCACGCATTGGCCATTACTGCATTAGCGCCATCGGAACTCTGATGCAGCCGTGGCCGCTATCGGCTTTTAAAATAATTGAAGACAAACACATAGCCGTCCAAGCTAATTCGCTAAAACTTTCCCTCTACAGGAATTAATAATGACTTTCAAGCCAGCCAAGTTGCTGATTGCACTCCTCGTTGTTGCCGTACCAGCTTTCGCACAAAACGTTGCCGTGGTTAATGGCAAGGCTATCCCGACCTCGCGTGTGGACGCCGTGGTCAAGCAAGTCGTGGCCCAGGGCCAGCAGCCTGATTCGCCTCAGCTGCGCGAACTGATCAAGAAAGACCTGATCGGCCGTGAAGTCATGATGCAGGAAGCGGAAAAACAAGGTTTTGGCAAAAACGCCGACGTCAAGGCAGCACTGGAAAACGCCCGTCAAGCCATCATGATCAACGCCCTGGTTGGCGAGTACGTCAAGAAAAACCCGGTATCGGACGCCGACATCAAGGCTGAGTACGACCGTTTCGTGGCCCAGGCCGGCGACAAGGAATACCACGTGCGCCACATCCTGCTGGGCACCGAAGCTGAAGCCAACGACGTGATCGCCAAGATCAAGGGCGGCGCCAAGTTCGAAGACCTGGCCAAGCAGTCGAAAGACACCGGCTCGGCAGCCAACGGTGGCGACCTGGACTGGGCTTCGCCTTCGTCCTTCCCGCCAGTGTTCGCGCAAGCCTTTACCGCCCTGCAAAAAGGCCAGGTCACCGAGAAGCCAGTACAAACGCCGAACGGCTTCCACGTGATCAAAGTGGACGACATCCGCCAGGCCAAACTGCCTACTCTGGAAGAAGTGAAGCCACAAGTGGCCGAAGCTCTGACCCAGAAGAAACTGCAAGCTTACCAGGAAGAGCTGGTAAAGAAAGCAAAAGTGCAGTAATGTTATGAAAGGCGGCGCCCTGCGGGGCGCCGTTTTTGATTCAGCGTTGAAATTTTTAAAGGATTTAAATAATGATGTTGAAGCCAGCCCGCCTGATGTTAGCCCTGATCGCTGTTGCGGCAGCACCTGCGTTTGCGCAGAACGTCGCCACCGTCAACGGTAAGGCCATTCCTGCCGCCAAGGTTGATCAGATGGTCAAACAAGTTGTGGCCCAGGGCCAGCAACCGGATTCGCCACAACTGCGCGAAGCCGTTAAAAAAGAATTGATCGGCCGTGAAGTCCTGCTGCAGGAAGCTGATAAACAGGGCTACGGCAAAAAGCCGGAAGTCACCGCCGCGATCGATAATGCCCGTCAAAGCATTATTATCAACGCCATGCTGGCCGATTATGTGAAAAAGAATCCGGTAAAAGACGCCGAGATTCAAGCCGAATACGACAAATATAAAGCCGCGGTCGGCCCAACCGAATATCACTCGCGTCATATTCTGGTAGCCACCGAACAGGAAGCCAAGGATATTATCGCCAAGCTGAAAGGCGGCGCTAAATTCGAAGACCTGGCCAAGGTATCGAAAGATCCAGGTTCGGGCGCCAATGGCGGCGATCTGGGCTGGATGACTCCTGGCAAACTGGTAAAACCATTCTCGGATGCGATGATCGCCCTGAAAAACGGTGAAATTACCCAGACCCCGGTTAAATCGGAATTCGGCTATCACGTGATTAAACTGGAAGAATCGCGTCCAACCAAATTCCCTTCGTTCGACGAAGTGAAAGCTCAGATTGCCGAAGGCCTGCAGCAGCGCAAGATCGTGGCCTACCGCGAAGAGTTGGTGAAAAAAGCCAAGATCCAGTAAGCTGGTTCTGCTCAGAAAGAAGCGTCTGCATGCAGGCGCTTTTTTTACGTCCCTCTTAAACTCAAAGCTGGCTTAAACAAGCCAAGAACTGGCATGAAACCCGACTTCCTGACCGATATAGCCATCGTCCTCGCCTCCGAAGCCGATGCCGACCGCGCACCGGCCATGCGGGCTTACATGCGCGACCAGTTTGAGTTTATAGGTGTGGGCACACCGCAGCGTCGTGGTGCTTGCCGCGCCCTGCTCAAGCCCTTACGCGATGCCGACCTGCTGGAGCACGCCCGCGCGCTTTGGGAACTGCCGCAGCGCGAATATCAATACGTGGCGCTGGATATGCTGGCCATGCACTGGAAAGAATTAAATACCGAAGATATTCCCGCGCTACTGGAACTGGCGCTGGATAAATCGTGGTGGGATACAGTGGACGCGCTAGCCGGCATTATCGGCGATGTATTACGCCACCGGCACGATTATATGGACGAGGCCCTGCGACATCATAATTTCTGGATACGCCGCATCGCTTTATTACATCAACTTGGCTGGCGCAATAAAACGGACGAACAGCGTTTATTCAATTACTCGCTGGCGCTGGCCCACGAAAAAGAATTCTTTATTCAAAAAGCCATCGGCTGGGCATTAAGGGATTACGCCCGCCATGCACCGGACGCCGTGCGTTTATTTACCCAAAAAGAAAAAGAGCGGCTTGCGCCGCTCTCCTTCCGTGAGGCAAATAAACACCTCGGGGTCCGATTGTCGGCTCTGACCCCGAATTTTAATTAGCCGACGAATTTACGGGCATTGCGGAACATACGCATCCAGGGCGATTCTTCGCCCCACGATTCCGGCGCCCACGAATGCTGCACCGAACGGAATACGCGCTCGGCGTGCGGCATCATCACGGTGAAGCGGCCGTCCGCCGTGGTCACCGAAGTCAGGCCTTGCGGCGAGCCGTTCGGGTTGTACGGGTAGGCTTCGGTTGCCACGCCACGGTTGTCGACGAAGCGCATGGCGGCCACGGCTTCGCTGATGTTGCCGGTCTGCGAGAAATCGGCATAGCCTTCGCCGTGGGCGATGGCGATCGGCGTCTGGGTGCCGGCCATGCCCTGGAAGAAGATCGACGGCGAGTCCAGCACTTCCACCATGGCGAAGCGGGCTTCGAATTTCTCCGACTTGTTGGTGGTGAATTTCGGCCATGCGTGCGCGCCCGGGATCAGCGGTTTCAGGTTGCTCATCATCTGACAGCCGTTGCAGACGCCCAGACCGAAGGTGTCTTTGCGGGCGAAGAACTTGGCAAACTGATCAGACAAGGCATTGTTGAACAGAATGGTCTTGGCCCAGCCCTCGCCCGCGCCCAGCACGTCGCCGTAGGAGAAACCGCCGACGGCGATAATGCCCTGGAAATCGTCCAGTTTGGCACGGCCCGAGATCAGGTCGCTCATGTGGACGTCGATGGCGGCAAAGCCGGCCTGGTGCATCACGTAGGCGGTTTCGATGTGCGAGTTGACGCCCTGCTCACGCAGGATGGCAACGCGCGGACGCACGCCGGCGTTCAGGAACGGCGCAGCCACGTTGTCGGTCAGATCGAAGGTGATTTTAGGCGTGATGCCTGGGTCTTGTTCGTCCAGCAGACGGTCGTATTCGGCGTCGGCGCAGGCAGGATTGTCGCGCAGACGGGCAATGCGCCAGCTGGTTTCGCTCCACAGGCGGTGCAGTTCCGAACGCGGCTTGGCGTAGATGATCTTGGCGTCACGGGTGAATTCGATCACACCACGGTCATTGGTCTTGCCGATGATGTGGCTGCAAGCACCCAGATTGAACGAGCGCAGCACGTCCATGACGGCCGATTTCTCGTCGGCGCGCACCTGGATCACGGCGCCCAGTTCTTCCGAGAACAGCGCGCGCAGGGTTTGCTCGTTGCGGCGCTCGGCCACCTGGGTAGCCCAGTTCTTGGCGTCGCCATGGTCGGCGCCGTGGCCCTCTTCCAGCGTCAGGATGTCGAGGTTGATCGACAGGCCGGCGCGGCCGGCGAAGGCCATCTCGGTCAGCGTACCGTACAGGCCGCCGTCCGAGCGGTCGTGGTAAGCCAGCAGCTTGCCGTCCGCATTCAATTGCTGGATGGCGGCGAAGAAGGCTTTCACGTCTTCCGGATTGTCAACGTCCGGCACCGAGTTGCCCAGCTGGCCCATGACTTGCGCCAGCGCCGAAGCGCCCAGACGGTTTTTGCCGCGGCCCAGGTCGATCAGGATGATGGAGGTATCGCCCACATCGGTGCGCAGTTGCGGGGTCAGCGACTTGCGCACGTCGTACACCGGCGCAAACGAGGAGACGATCAGCGAGACCGGCGACAGCACGGCCTTGGACTCGTCGCCATCTTTCCAGGTGGTGCGCATCGACAGCGAATCCTTGCCCACCGGGATGGAGATGCCCAGCGCCGGACACAGTTCCATGCCGACCGCCTTGACGGTGTCGTACAGCGCGGCGTCCTGGCCCGGCTGGCCGCAGGCCGCCATCCAGTTGGCCGACAGCTTGATGTCTTCGATCGAGCGGATAGGCGCGGCGGCGATGTTCAGCACCGCCTCCGCCACAGCCATGCGGCCCGAAGCGGCGGCGTCGATCACGGCCAGCGGCGTGCGTTCGCCCATGGCCATGGCCTCGCCCTTGTAGCCTTCAAAGCTCATGGCGGTGACGGCGCAGTCGGCCACCGGCACCTGCCATGGGCCTACCATTTGGTCGCGTACCGACATCCCGCCCACGGTACGATCGCCGATGGTGATCAGGAAGGACTTGTCGCCCACGGTAGGCAGCAGCAGCACACGCTTGGCGGCTTCTTCCAGATCCATGCCGGTCAGGTCGATGGCCGGGAAGTCGTTTTGCACGTGGTGTACGTCGCGCTGCATTTTTGGCGGTTTGCCCAGCAGGACTTCCATCGGCATGTCGACCGGGTTGTTGCCCAGCTCAGGATCAACCAGCTTCAGCTGACGCTCTTCGGTGGCCACGCCAACCACGGCGAACAGGCTGCGCTCGCGCTCGCAAATCGATTTGAACAGTTCCAGATCGCTTGGCGCAATCGCCAGCACATAACGCTCTTGCGATTCGTTGGACCAGATTTCTTTCGGCGCCATGCCGCTCTCTTCCAGCGGAATCTTGCGCAGATCGAAGATCGCGCCGCGCTTGGCGTCGTTGGTGATCTCAGGGAAGGCATTCGACAGGCCGCCCGCGCCCACGTCGTGGATCGAGATGATCGGGTTCTTCGGACCCAGTTGCCAGCAGGCGTTAATCACCTCCTGCGCACGGCGTTCCATTTCCGGGTTGCCGCGCTGGACCGAGTCGAAGTCCAGATCGGCGGTGTTGGTGCCGGTTGCCATCGACGAGGCGGCCGAGCCGCCCATGCCGATGCGCATGCCCGGGCCGCCCAACTGTACCAGCAGGCTGCCGACCGGGATATCGTTCTTGTGGGTGTGCTGCGACGAGATGTTGCCGATACCGCCGGCAATCATGATCGGCTTGTGGTAGCCGAACACGGTGTCGTGCGCGCCGGCGAACTGCTTGCCGATGTTCTGTTCGTACGTACGGAAGTAACCGCCCAGCACCGGACGGCCGAATTCATTGCTGAACGCGGCGCCGCCCAGCGGGCCGTCGATCATGATTTGCAGCGGCGACGCGATGCGCTCCGGCTTGCCGTATGGCGTACCGGTGTCGCGGTAGTCGGCAACCGGCGCAGTCACCACAGCGTCGCTTTCCCACGGACGCACGGCGCCCGGCAGCAGCAGGTTGGATACGGTGAAGCCGGTCAGGCCCGCCTTCGGCTTGGCGCCGCGGCCGGTTGCGCCTTCGTCGCGGATCTCGCCGCCAGCGCCGGTCGAGGCGCCCGGGAATGGCGAAATCGCGGTCGGGTGATTGTGCGTCTCCACTTTCATCAGCGTGTGGGTCAGCTCGGTGACTGGCGCGTATTCGTTGCTGCCGGTCTGCGGGAAGAAGCGCATCACTTCCGCGCCTTCCATGATGGACGAGTTGTCGCTGTAGGCCACCACGGTGCCTTTCGGCTGCAGCTGGTGGGTGTTCTTGATCATGCCGAACAGCGATTTAGGCTGCGCCACGCCGTCGATGGTCCAGTCGGCGTTGAAGATCTTGTGGCGGCAGTGCTCCGAGTTCGCCTGCGCAAACATCATCAGCTCGACGTCGGTCGGGTTGCGGCCGGCCCTGGTGAAGGCGGCGTCCAGGTATTCCACTTCATCTTCCGACATGGCCAGGCCAAGATCGGTGTTGGCCTTGTCCAGCGCGGCCTTGCCGCTGCCGATCACGTCCACGGTTTCCAGCGGACGGGCTTCCAGTTCGCGGAACAGGCCGGCCGCGTCGTCGGCCGAGCGCAGCACCGATTCGGTCATGCGGTCGTGCAGCAGCGCCACCACGGCTTGCAGTTCCTCGTCGCTCAGCTTTTTGGTTGCGCCCAGCGAGGTGCCCAGGATGCCGGTCTTCAGGTTGATGCGATACGCCACGCCGCGCTCCACGCGCTTGATGTGCGCCATGCCGCAGTTATGGACGATGTCGGTGGCCTTGGACGCCCATGGCGAAATCGTGCCGAAGCGCGGGATGACGAAGAACTCCTCGGCATGGCCTTCGGTGTTGTCGGCGTGGGCCGGTTCACCGTAGGTCAGCAGGCCTTGCAGGCGGCTGGTGTCGTCGGCCGACAGCGGGGCGGCGGCATCGACAAAGTGGACATAGCGCGCCTGGACGGCGGCAACGGACGGCAGCACAGCTTGCAGTTGGTTCAACAGGCGTTGGCTACGGAATGCAGACAGGGCGTTGGAACCCGGAAGAATCAGCATGGTGGGAAGGGTAGTTGATGCAGCTGGGCTGCGGTTTAAAGGTTGCGCGCATTATACCTTTTCGCCCCCTCTCTCGCCACCCTGCCGTTGATCGCGGGAGGGCCTGAAAACGTGCCACCGATGCAACATTTCGCGGCAAAAAAGTCAAAAAACCGGCTTTTCGGCTTGCCTTGGAGTATGCTCATTCGTAAGCAGCCGGCCCCAGAGAGCACCAAATGCCAGACTATAGCAACCTGTCGGTTCTGATCGTCGACCCGAACCAGAGCATGCGCGCCAGCGTGCACAATATGCTGACCCAGGTGAACATCACCAAGGTCGATCACGCCGTCAGCGCCGCCACCGCCATCCGTGCCCTGAGCACCCGTTCCTACGATGTCATCCTGTGCGAATACGACCTCGGCACCAGCGCCGACGGCGCTGGCCAGGACGGCCAGCAACTGCTGGAAGACCTGCGCCACCACAAAATCATCAGCCCGTGGGCCATTTTCGTGATGCTGACCTCAGAGGGCGTGTACGGCAAAGTGGTCAGCGCGGCCGAATTGCTGCCCACCGACTACATCCTCAAGCCCTTCACAGTGGACGTGCTGTCGCAGCGCATCGGCCGCGCGCTGGAGCGGCGCGCCGTGTTCCTGCCGGTCTACCAGTTGATCGGCCAGGGCCGCGCACGCGAAGCCATCGACGCCTGCACCGCCAATCAGGCCAGCCAAGCGCGCTACGCCATGGATTACGCCCGCCTGCGCGCCGAACTGCTGGCCAGCCTGGGCCGCCATGTCGACGCCGAACAGGCCTATGCCGCCATCCTGCAAACCAAGCCGCTAGGCTGGGCGCTGCTGGGCCAGGCGCGCGCGGTCTACGCGCTGGGCCGGCTGGCCGACGCCGAAACGCTGCTGCGCCAGCTGCTGGCCGACAACCCCAAATTCATGGCCGCTTACGACTTGCTGGCGCAACTGCTGCGCGAGCTGGACAAGGATGCCGACGCCCGCCAAGTGCTGGAAGATGCGGTGGCGCTCTCCCCTCACATGGTGCGGCGCCTGCGCAATCTGGGCGACGTGGCGATGGCGACCGGCGACGTGGCCAGCGCGGAAAAAGCCTACAAACAAGTGGTGGCCAAGGCCAAGTACTCGGAATTCCGCGACCCGGCCGACCATGTCAACCTGGTGCGGGCGCTAGTGCACAAGGGCGATGCGGCTGGCGCCGCCGGCGTGGTGCGCGACCTCGAACGCTCGATGCGCAGCAGTCCCAGCGTCGACGTTTGCAAAGGCTATGCCAGTTCCATGATCAAGCAGCTCAACGGCGACGCCGAAGGGGCGGCGGCCGAACTGGCCAAAGCCATGGACAAGCTGGCCGAAGCCACCGGCATGTCCAGCAATTTCAAGCTGGGCCTGGCCCACAGCTGTCTGGAGAACCGGCTCGACGAGCAAGCCGCCGCCCTGTTCGACCAGTTGATCGCCAGCCCGCACAGCGAGATCGACGCCGAAGCCGTGATCGCCCTGTGCAAGCAGGCCGGCCGCCAGGACATCGTCAAGCGTTATGTGCTCACGCAGGAGCAGGCGGTGGACGCGGTGGTGCGCGAAGCGGCGGCGCTGGCCCGCACCGGCGATATACGCGGCGCCGTGGCGGCCCTGCAGGACGCGCTGCAACGCTACCCGGACCACACGGATTTGTGGTCGGTCAGCGTGACCACCATGCTGCGCCAGATCGCCGAACTGGGCTGGGATGCCGGACTGGCCACCCAGTGCACCACCCTGATGCGGCGCATGCGCGAGCATAATCCGCAACACACACTATTGCCGGGTTTGCTGGCACAATACGCGGCGCTGCGCCAGAAGGCCGCCGCCAACCCAACGCCTACTTCGGCAGAAAGCCCCTGATGTCCGATTACGCCGCCCTTTCCGTCCTGCTGGTCGATCCCAACCAGAGCATGCGCGCCAATCTGCGCAACATGCTGAGCCAGGCTGGCATCACCAGCATTGACGACGCCGTCAGCGCCGGCACCGCCATCCGCCAGATCAACAAAAAAGGCTATGACGTGGTGCTGTGCGAGTACGACCTCGGCAGCAGCGCCGGGGACAGCGGCCAGGACGGCCAGCAGCTACTGGAAGACCTGCGTCAGCACAAGCTGATCCTGCCGTGGACCATTTTCATCATGCTGACCTCGGAGGGCGTGTACAGCAAGGTGATCGGCGCGGCCGAACTGACGCCGACCGATTATGTCCTCAAGCCGTTCACGGTCGACGCCCTGCTGCAGCGCATCCGCAAGGCGGTGGACCGGCGCAACGTGTTCATGCGGGCGTACCAGATGATCGAACTGGGCAACCTGCGCAAGGCCATCGCCGAATGCGTGACCGGCGAAGAAAAGAATCCGCGCTACGCCACCGATTTCGCCCGCCTGCGCGCCGAACTGCTGGCCCAGTTGGGCGAACTGGCCGAAGCGGAGCAAATCTACCAGGTGATTCTGATGACCCGCCCGGTCGCCTGGGCGCACCTCGGCCTGGCGCGCTGCCAGTTCGGCCTGCAGAAATACCTTGAAGCGCAACAGACGCTGGATGCGTTGCTGGAACAAAACCCGCGCTATATGGCAGCTTACGACCTGCTGGCGCGCACCCATGAAGCGCTTGGCCAGCAGGAGGCGGCCAAGAAGATTCTGGAAGACGCCGTATCGATTTCGCCGCACATCGTCGGCCGCCTGCGCCATCTCGGCGAAGTCGCCTTCGAAACCGGCGACGTCGGCGTGGCCGAGAAAGCCTTCAAGCAGGTGGTGGCCAAGGCCAAATATTCGGAATTCCGCGATCCGGAAGACCATGTCAAACTGGTCAAGACGCTGGTGAAAAAAGGTGACGTCAACCAGGCCAGCGGCGTGGTGCGCGACATGGAGCGCTCGCTGCGCGGCGGCCCGAATGTGGACGTGTGCCGCGCCATCGCCGCCGGGCTGGTGCAGGAAATGAACGGCAACCTGAGCGGCGCGGCGGCCGAACTGACCAACGCGGTCAACGCCGTGGCCGGCAGCCGCGGCCTGTCCACCGGCTTGAAGATCGGACTGGTACACAGCTGCCTGAACATCAAGCTCGACCAGCAAGCCTCGGACCTGATGCTCAACCTGATGAACGACACCGAAAGCGGCGTTTCCATGGACGAGGCGGTGCAGGTGTTTGAAAAAGCCGGCCGCCACGATCTGGCGCAAGGCATGGGCGAACAGATCAAGATTCACGTGAACGAACTGATCGCCCACGCGGCCGAGCAACGCTCGCAAGGCGACCTGCGCGCGGCGGTCGATACGCTCAGCGCCGGCCTGCGCAAGGCGCCGGGCAATATGGCGCTGCTGCCGGCGGCCGCTTCGGCCATTCTCAAGCAGTTGGACGATCTGGGCTGGGAAGCGCCGCTGGCCGAGCAGGCGCTATTCCTGCTGGAGCGCATGCGCCGGCTCGATCCCGGCCATCCGGCGCTGGAATCGCTGCTGGCGCAATACCAGCACACCCAGCGCAAGTACGGTATTTCGGCGGTGGCTTAGTCCTGCCGGGCCTTATTCCGGGCTGTCGACCTGATAGCCCTTGGCCTTGAGCGCGGCCAGATAGCCGTCCGGCGCCAGGATCGAAGACAGGCGCAGCGTGGCAAAGGTGGTGGTGTTGGCGGCCAGCGCCTTTTCGGCGGCGTTGAGCCAGCCGTCGCGCATGCGCTGCTTGATGTTCTGGAAACCGGGCGCGTTCTTCACGAAATCGGCGCTGCGTATGGCGTCGGCGCATTCGCTTTCCTGGTCCGGATAGCTCAGTTTCTGGATCGCTTCCAGATCGCCCTTGGCCCAGGCGTTGGCGCGCACGCGCATGGCGTCGATGTCGGTTTCCAGCCGGGCCAGCGTCTTTTCGAAGCAGGCGGCGTCGGCCATCTGGGATTTCTTGAAGTCTTTCAGGATGCGCGATGGATTATCCATCTCCAGTTCGATCACGGTGCTGGTGGACTTGATCTTGCGCTGCTTGACGATGCCGGCGATTTTCTTTTCCACCTCCTCGCCGCGGGTCAGGCCCGCGTGGTAGAGGCCAGCCCCGTAAAGCGCTTCGGCGGCAAAAATCGGACGTTCCTCCTCGATATCGTCATTCTCGCCGATGTATTTGGCCTTGAGCGGCTTCCAGCGTGCGTAGATGTCGGCCGGCAGCACGTCCTGCAGCTTGGCGCCGTCGGGATTCTTCTTCATGCCGATCATGCTTGGCAGCAGCGTCAGGCCACGGAAGAAGCCGACATGCGCGGAAGCGCCCGGCGGCCCCAGATATTCCTGGCTCTGGGCGAGGATGCTTTCCACTTGCTGCGAGCGCCATTCCATCTTTTTTGGCAGCGGCGAGTAGGTGCCGAAGACCCACAGCACATGGTCGCCTTTGCTGACTTTCCATAGGCCCGGCCCGGGACGTTGGCCGACCAGCAGGACGGTTTCCTGCGGCTGTTCTGCTGGCGGCGCTTCTTCGGTCTGCGCCAATGCGGTGGTGAGGTGGAGGGTCAGGCAAACGGCGGTTAGCAGGCGCATGGTTCAGAAGCCGATCAGGCCGGCGGTCAGATAGTGGCTGATGAGGTACCAGGAAACGAAATAGACGCCGCACAGGGCGAAGGCCGAAATGATGGCCGCACGCGGAGTGCCGTGGGACAGCAAGATCCTCCGTAACGTTCGCATGATGCACTCCCCGGCCTATTAAAAATTCAACTTTACGCGGCGTGCATGGAGCGGACAAGGCGGGAATCCAGGGTAGCGGATTCCAACACCTTGGGTACTGCGCGATGCACCGGTCAGGTGGATGAGGCGGCGCGCAGCTCGGCTTCGGCGGCGCTGCCGAGGGCTTGCAGATCGATGCCGATGGCCTTGAATGCGCGGCCGGCGGCGCTGTGCGCCATGCTCGCGGCGGCCAGCAGCACATGCGCGCCGCACAGCGGAGCCGGCAAGCGGCGCTGCAGCTCCGGCAGGCTTTGCATCAAAGCCTGCCCGGACGGCTGCGCGTCGAACAGCAGCGTCGCCTCGGCCGCTGGCGCGAATCCGCCGACGCTAGCAGACGCGCCAGCCGGCCCGGCCGAGGCTGATGACGCGGCGACGGCGATCCGCTTGGCTGCAGTGGGCGGCACGGCGGAGGCGGACGACTCGGCGGTATCGGCGATCGACCCGGATGCGGCGGATGACGTGGCGGTATCGCCGATCGGCACGGCTGCAGTGGGCGGCGCGGCAGTGTCACCGGCCGGCGGCGCAGCATGGGCAGCGGATGTAACGTCGGGGCCAGGCGCAGCGAGGCCGATCGCGTTGAGCGCCGCGACATGGCGGTTGGCCAGCGCGGCGCGGTAGGCTTCGGGATCGGCACCGATGCGTTCAAAGACGCGGCGCGCGCTGCCGTCGGGCAGGTCGAGCGCGGCCAGCGTGTAATGCTCCGCGCCCGGATGCCGCTGCCCTTCCCGCAAGGCGCGCTGCTCAGCGTCCAGCGACAACTTCATGATGGTGCGCGTGTCCTGCCAGCGTTGCTTCAGTTTTGCAAACATCGTTCATCTCCGGTCAGCCGCGCGCCAGATTCGCTGCGTGCTTTTTGTGGGCGGCTTGCTTGCTCACGCCGAGCGCTTCGGCGATCTGGGCCCAGGTCCAGCCGTCTGCCAGCGCCTGCCGAACCGCCTTGCGCTCGATCTGGTCGGCCAGATCGCGCAACGCCAGGGCGGCCGCCAAAGCGTCGCCCGGCTCATCCGGAATCTTCAGGTGATGGAGATCAGTCATGCGTCAACTTTAATTGACAACGCAAGACCTGTCAACTTACGTTGACGAACCGAATCCACCACCGCCCGGCGTTTCGATGATGAACACATCGCCCGGCTGCATCTCGGTTTTGCCGATATGGCCCAGCACTTCGACCGTGCCATCGGCCCGTTGCACGCTGTTGCGGCCCAGCGCGCCCGGCGAGCCGCCGGCCATGCCGAACGGCGCGTGGATGCGATTATTGGACAGGATCGCCGCCGTCATCGGCTCCAGGAAGCGCACTTTGCGCACGCCGCCGTTACCGCCCTGCCAGCGCCCCGCCCCGCCGCTGCCGGCGCGGATTTCGTAGCTGTCCAGCCGCACCGGGAAGCGGAATTCGAGGATCTCCGGATCGGTCAGGCGCGAGTTGGTCATATTGGTCTGCACCACCGACGTGCCGTCGAAGCCGTCGCCCGCACCGGAGCCGCCGCTGATGGTTTCGTAGTACTGGTACCGGTCATTCCCGAAAGTGAAGTTGTTCATGGTGCCCTGCGCCGCCGCCATCACGCCCAGCGCACCATACAGCGCATTGGTGATGCAGGTCGAGGTCTCCACATTGCCCGACACCACCGAGGCCGGATAGCGTGGATTCAGCATCGAGCCTTGCGGGATCTGCACCTTCAAGGGCTTGAGGCAGCCGGCGTTCAACGGAATTTCATCGTCCACCAGCGTGCGGAACACATACAGCACCGCCGCCATGCACACCGCCGACGGCGCGTTGAAATTGTTGTCCAATTGCGCCGACGTGCCCGTGAAATCGATCTCCGCGCTGCGCGACGCCTGATCCACCCGCACCGCCACCTGAATCTGCGCGCCGTTATCGAGCTGCAGCGTGAACGCGCCATCCTTCAAGGCGCTGATGACGCGCCGCACCGCTTCCTCGGCGTTATCCTGCACGTGCTCCATGTAAGCCTGCACCACGTCGAGGCCGAAATGCGCCACCATCTTGTGCAGCTCATCGACGCCCTTCTGATTGGCGGCGATCTGCGCGCGCAGGTCGGCCATGTTCTGGTCCGGATTGCGCGCCGGGTACTGCGCGCCGGCCAGCAACGCGCGCGTCTCCGCCTCGCGCAACTGGCCGCCATCGACCAGCTTGAAGTTATTGATCAACACACCCTCTTCCTCGATCACGCGCGAATCCGGCGGCATCGAGCCTGGCGTGGTGCCGCCGATATCCGCATGATGTCCGCGCGAGCCCACGTAGAACAGGATCTGCGTCCCGGCCGCATCGAACACCGGCGTAATCACCGTCACATCCGGCAGGTGCGTGCCGCCGTTGTATGGATCGTTGAGCATGAAGACATCGCCCGCGCGCATGCGGCCCGCGTTTTCGCGCATGACCGTCTTGATACTTTCGCCCATCGAACCCAGATGCACCGGCATGTGTGGCGCATTGGCGATCAGATTGCCGTCCGCATCGAAGATGGCGCAGCTGAAGTCCAGCCGTTCCTTGATGTTGACCGAGTACGCGGTATTCTGCAGCCGCAGCCCCATTTGCTCGGCGATCGACATGAACAGGTTGTTAAAAATCTCCAGCATCACCGGATCGGCCGTGGTGCCGATGGCGCGCCGCTCCGGCAAGGCCGCCACGCGCTTCAACACCAGATGATCGTGCAGCGTGACCTCGGCCTGCCAGCCTGCTTCCACGATGGTGGTGGCATTGGCTTCGGCGATAATCGCCGGACCTTTCACGATATCGCCTATGCGCGTGGCCGAGCGTTGATACAAACTGGTTTGCCGCCATTTGCCACCGGTGTACATCGGCACCACCGCATGCGGCATCAGGCCGGACAAGCGGCGCGGCGCCGGCTCCACCGCCTCGGACGGCGCATCGGATTTGCCGATGGCCTCCACCGACACCGCCTCCACAATCAGCGCGCGCGCCGGCATCAGGAAGGAATAACGCTTGCGATACGCGGCTTCAAACTGCGCCTGCATACCCTCCACCGTATCGAACAGCACGATCAGCGCAGTATCCGTGCCCTCGTACCGCAGATGCACGCGGTGTATCAGCGAAATGCGCTCGTCCTCCACCTGCTGGTGATGCAGATCGGCGCGCGCCTGCCGGCCCAGCGCATGTAGCCTCGCTTCCAGATCGGCATGCGCCTCCGCGCTCAAACGCAGCTCCACCGCCGCCTCGCGCATCGCCGTCTGGTCGGCCAGGCCCATGCCGTAGGCCGACATCACGCCGGCCAGCGAATGCACGAACACCGTCTTCATGCCCAGCGCATCGGCTACCAGACAGGCGTGCTGGCCGCCGGCGCCGCCAAAGCTGGTCAGCGCGTACTCGGTCACGTCATGCCCGCGCTGCACGGAAATCTGCTTGATGGCGTTGGCCATATTGCCGACCGCGATATCGAGAAAGCCTTCCGCCACCTGCTCCGGCGTGGTGTGCTTGCCGGTGGCGGCGGCGATTTCAGTCGCCATGTCGGCGAAACGCTGCTGCACCGCGGCCGCATCCAGCGGCTGCTTGCCGTCCGCGCCGAACAACTGCGGGAAATGCTGCGGCTGGATCTTGCCCAGCATGACGTTGCAGTCGGTGACCGCCAGCGGTCCGCCACGGCGATAGCTGGCCGGTCCCGGATTGGCGCCGGCGCTGTCCGGCCCTACGCGATAGCGGCTGCCATCGAAATGCAAGATGGAGCCGCCGCCCGCCGCCACGGTGTGAATGCTCATCATTGGCGCGCGCATGCGCACGCCGGCCACCTGCGTTTCAAACACGCGTTCGAACTCGCCCGAATAGTGCGACACATCGGTGGACGTGCCGCCCATGTCGAAACCGATCACCTTGTCGAAGCCGGCCAGTCTGGACGCACGCACCATGCCGACAATGCCGCCGGCCGGGCCGCTCAGGATCGAGTCCTTGCCCTGGAAGGCGCGCGCGTCGGTCAGTCCGCCGTTGGACTGCATGAACTGCAGGTTCACGCCCGGCAGCTCCTGCGCCACCTGCTCCACATAACGCCGCAGGATGGGCGACAGATAGGCATCGACCACGGTGGTATCGCCGCGCGCCACCAGCTTCATCATCGGGCTGACTTCGTGCGACACCGAGACCTGCGTGAAGCCGATTTCGTGCGCCAGGTCCGCCACCCGGGTTTCGTTGGCGTGATAGCGATAGCCGTGCATGAACACGATGGCCAGTGAGCGCAGGCCCATATCGTAGGCTTGCGCCAGGCCGGCGCGCGCCGTGGCCAGATCCAGCGCCGTCACCGTTTCGCCACGCGCGCCGACGCGTTCATCGATTTCGATCACATGGCTGTACAGCAGCTCCGGCAACAGGATGCGGCGGTCGAATAAACGCGGCCGGTTCTGATAGGCGATGCGCAGCGCATCGCGGAAGCCGCGCGTGATGGCCAGCGCGGTCGGCTCCCCCTTGCGCTCCAGCAGCGCATTGGTCGCCACCGTGGTGCCCATTTTCACCGCGCCGATCTGCGATACCGGAATCGGCTTGCCTTTGGCGACACCCATCAACTGGCGGATGCCGGCGATGGCGGCATCGGCATAGTGTTCGGGATTCTCGGACAACAGCTTGAGGGTGCGTAGCCGGCCATCGGGCGCGCGCGCCACGATGTCGGTAAACGTGCCGCCGCGGTCTATCCAGAATTGCCAATCCATGCCATCCCTCGTTGTACTGTGAAGCGTCTATTGTAGTGCCGTCAACGCGCCGCACACCAGATGCCCGCATAGAAATTTAGATGCTAAAATGGCAGCATGAATCCCCTCTATTCCGTCGCGGAGATCCGCGCCATCGAACAAGCCGCAGCTGCCACGCTGCCGCCGGGGGCACTGATGCAGCGCGCCGGTCAGGCCAGCGCCAACGCCGCCCTCGACCTGATGCCCTTCTCCACCGCCAAAGCGCGCGTGCTGGTGCTGGCCGGCCCGGGCGACAATGGCGGCGATGCGCTGGAAGCCGCTGCCCACATTTCCTTCACCGGAGCGCAGGTCACGCTGATCCATTTTGCGCCCAGCGGCACGCCGTCGCGGGAACGCGAGGAGGCGCTGCAGCGCGCCAAGGTCAGCGACGCCCGCTTCCGCGAGTGGGACGACGCCGACATCGCCGGCACGGAATGGAACCTGGTGCTGGACGGCCTGTTCGGCATCGGCCTGAAACGTCCAATGAGCGGCGCCTACCGCACACTTGCGGAGCAAATCAACCATCTGCGCTGCACCGTGCTGGCGCTGGACATGCCGAGCGGGCTGGATGCCGACACCGGCGCCGTGGTCGGCCCGGACGGCATCGCCATCCACGCCACTCACACCATCACCTTCATCGGCAACAAGCCCGGCCTGCACACCTGCGACGGGCGCGATTACGCCGGGCTGGTGGACGTCGCCAGGCTGGACATCGACGCCAGCCACTATCCTGCGGCGACGATGCACCTGAACGACGTTAAATTCTTCGCCCGCCACCTACGCGCGCGCCGCCACAACTCGCACAAAGGCAGTTATGGCGACATCGCGGTGATCGGCGGCGCACGCGGCATGCGCGGCGCACCGGTGCTGGCGGCGCGCGCGGCGATCAACAGCGGCGCCGGGCGTGTCTACGCCTTGTTTGAAGACGATCCGCTGGCCTTCGATCCGGGCCAGCCGGAACTGATGTGCCGCAGCGCCGCCGAGTTTGACCTCAGCCTGGCGACGCTGGTGATTGGACCGGGTCTCGGCAACGCGCGTGAAGCGCACGAGCTGCTGACACGCGCCATTGGCTGCGGCAGCGCATTGGTGGCCGATGCCGATGCGCTCAACCTGCTGGCCGCCGACCCCGCCCTGCAAAGCGCGCTGGCCTTGCGTCCGGCGGCCGTGGTGCTGACGCCGCATCCGCTGGAAGCTGCGCGGCTGCTGGGCCGCAGCGCCGCCGCAGTGCAGGCGGACCGGCTGGCGGCGGCGCGCGAACTGGCGACGCGGCTGCATGCGGTGGTGATACTGAAAGGATCGGGTACGGTCATCGCCGCGCCGAGCGGGGACGCGGTAATCAACACCACCGGCAATCCGGCGCTGGCCACGGCGGGCACTGGCGATGTACTGGCGGGGTTATGCGGCGCGCTGCTGGCGCAAGGGTGGCCGCAATGGGAGGCGGCGCTGGCGGCGGTCTGGCTGCACGGCATGGCGGCCGATGTGTTGGTGACCGAAGGCACGGGGCCGATCGGCCTCACCGCCGGTGAACTGATCCCCGCCATCCGCGTGGCACTGAACCGCATGGTCCAGCACCACGGGCGTTAAACCAGGCGGCCAGCGGCGATGGTGATGGTGCGGCCGCAACGCGCCGCCATCGCCTGGTCGTGCGTGACCAGCACCAGCGTGGAGCCGTGCTGGCGGTTCAATTCAAACATCAGCTGAATCACCGCTTCGCCGGTGGCCGCATCCAGGCTGCCGGTCGGCTCATCGGCAAACAACAGCGGCGGCTCGGTCACAAAAGCGCGCGCCAGCGCCACGCGCTGCTGCTCGCCGCCGGACAGGTATTTCGGATAATGCTTCAAACGGCTGGACAGGCCGACGCGCGCCAACATGGCCTCGGCGCGTTCGCGCGCCTGCGCCACGCCGGCCAGCTCCAGCGGCAGCATGACGTTTTCCAGCGCCGTCAAATGCGCCAGCAGCTGGAAGGACTGGAACACGAAGCCCAGCTTTTCCTTGCGCAGCGCCGCCCGGCCGTCTTCATCCATTGCATAAATGTCCACGCCATCCAGCACCACTCTGCCGGCGCTGGGCGTGTCCAGCCCCGCCAGCAAGCCCAATAAGGTCGACTTGCCCGAGCCCGAGGCCCCAACGATGGCCAGCGTCTCGGCCTGTTGCACGGTAAAATCCACCTCGTGCAAGATCGTCAGCTCGCCGCTGGCGTCGGCCACGCGCTTGGCGAGCCCGCTGACCGCAATGGCCGGATGCACAGCCGTCACCGCCGCCGGCGAAGACGACGCTAACGCCGGAGCATCCGGCATGAAATGAGTGGACGCATTAGGAAAATCGGGCATGCTGAATATATTCAATCGTTTATCTGTAAAGTTACTGGCCGCCCTGCTCTTGTCATCGGCAGCGGCGAGCGCCTATTCTGCACCAAAAACCGTGCTTGTGCTCGGGGATAGCTTGTCGGCCGAATACGGTCTGGCGCGCGGCACCGGCTGGGTCGCGCTGGCCGAGCAAAAACTCAAGCAAAACAAGATCGATGCGGTGGTGGTCAACGCCAGCGTCAGCGGCGAAACCACCAGCGGCGGCCGCTCGCGCCTGCCGGCCCTGCTCAGCAAGTACAAGCCGGACCTGGTAGTGATTGAACTCGGCGCCAACGATGGTTTGCGCGGCCTGCCTGTCGCTGCCGCCCGGACCAACCTGCGCGCCATGAGCGAGGCCGCCGCCAAGGCCGACGCCAAGGTGATGTTGATCGGCATGCGCATGCCGCCCAACTATGGCCGCGACTACGCCGACAAATTCTTCGCCATGTACGGCACGCTGAGCAAGGACATCAAGGCGCCGCTGGTACCCTTCATGCTCGATGGCGTGGCCGACAAGCCGCAACTGTTCCAGCCCGACCGCCTGCATCCGCTGGCCGAGGCGCATCCGATTATCCTGGCCAATATCTGGCCTACCCTGCAACAAACCATCAAGGCAAAATGAAGTATCCAGAGATCCTGAGCATCGAACAGGTGCTGTCCCAGCTCGACACCTTCGACACCATCATCGATGCTCGCAGCCCCGGCGAGTTCGCGCTCGATCACCTGCCCGGCGCCATCAACGCGCCGGTGCTGGACGACGAACAGCGCATCCGCGTCGGCACCATGTACAAGCAAGTCGGCTCGTTCGAAGCCAAGAAGGTGGGCGCCGCGCTGGTCGCCAAAAACATCGCCAACTACGTCGAACAACTCTGGATGGACAAGCCGCGCGAATGGCGGCCCCTGATCTACTGCTGGCGCGGCGGCAACCGCAGCGGCTCCATGGCCCACATTCTCGCCAAGATCGGCTGGCCGGTGGTGCAACTGGACGGCGGCTACAAGGCCTTCCGCCAGCAGGTGAACGCCGCGCTCGAACACCCGCCGGCACTGCAATTCAAAGTGGTATGCGGCACCACCGGCAGCGGCAAGAGCCGTTTGCTGGAAACGCTGGCGGCGCAAGGCGCGCAGGTGCTCGATCTGGAACAGCTGGCCGCGCATCGCGGCTCGGTACTGGGACATCTGCCTTCGCAGCCGCAGCCCAGCCAGAAAGCGTTTGAAACCATGATCTGGGACACGCTGCGCCGCTTCGATCCGGCGCGGCCGGTGTTTGTGGAAGCGGAGAGCAAGAAGGTCGGCAACCTGCGCGTGCCGGCCGCGCTGATGGACACCATGCGCGCTTCGGACTGCGTCGCGGTGACGCTGTCGCGCGCCAACCGGGTGCGCCTGCTGATGGAAGATTATCAACACTTCCTCGTCAGCCCGGAAACGCTCAACGACCAGCTGGAACATCTGACCCAGCTGCACGGCCGCGAGAAGATCGCGCACTGGCAAGCCATGTCGCAATCCGGCCAGATGGCCGAGCTGGTCGATGAACTGCTGGCCCAGCATTACGACCCGGCCTACCTGCGCTCGATCGACCGCAACTTCATCAAATACGCACAGGCGCTGCCGCTGCAGCTGGACGATATCGACCACGACAGCTTTGCCGCCGCCGCGCGCCGGCTGATCGCCGCATAAATAAAAAGGGCCGCATCAAGCGGCCCTTTGTTCATTCTTACTTCACTTCGGTGACGGTGGTTGCCGATGCAATCGGCTTCAACACTTTAACCTTGGCTTTTTGTTTCAGCAGTTCGATGTACTGCGCCATTTCCTGCTGAGCCATCAGGTTACCGATCTGCTCCGCCTCGTTCTTGCGCTGCGCTTCGTCCTGCTGGGCAGGCTGCTGCACTTTGCCGATGCGGTACAGGCCGTAGCCCAGACCCGGCACGTCCACGCCCACGTAAGCGGGCAGCTTGCTGGTATCAGCCTTCATGATGGCCTGCATGGCCAGACCGTTGATGCCTTCAGGCTTGGAGCGCGATACCAGCTTGGCGGCGCCGAAACCGGTGGCGTCGCCAGACTTCTTGAACGCAGCCAGTTTCTCTTCACCCGCCTTGGCGGCCAGTTTGGCGGCTTCTTCGATGGTCACGCGCTGACGGATCTGCGCATCGACTTCGGCCAGCGGACGCTTGGTCGCAGGCTTGAATTCAACGATACGGCCGGCCACCAGCGTGCTCGGTGCGGTTTCCACGGCTTCGGTATTGCGTTTGCTGGTCAGCGAATCGTTCGAGAACAGCGCGGTCAGGAACTTGGCGTTGTTGTACGGCGCCGCGCCGGCGGCCGGCGACGGAGTGCGCGATACATTGGCGGCGGTCTCGATCTTCAGGCCCAGCTTGTCGGCCACAGGTTTCAGGCTGTCCGCTTGCTCGTACACGGTGTTGGTGAAGGTTTCAGCCATTTCCGAATACTTCTTGGACGCCTTCTGCTTTTTCAGCAGCTCGGCCACGTCGGTCTTGACGGCATCCAGCGGCTTGACCACCGCCGGCTTCAGATCGGTCACGGTCAGCACGTGGAAGCCGAATTCCGACTGCACCACATCGCTGATCTCGCCTTGCTTCAGCTTGCTGATGGCGTTCTCGACCGGCGCAACCAGCATGCCTTTCTCAATCACGCCCAGGTCGCCGCCCTGCTCGGCCGAACCCGGATCTTCCGACTTGGCTTTGGCCACTTTGGCGAAATCGCCCGGGTTCTTGCGCAGCTCGGCCACAATCGCTTCGGCCTTGGCCTTGGCGGCCACGGTGTCGGCGGCGCTGGCGCCTTTCTTCACGGTGATCAGGATGTGGCTGGCGCGGCGGGTTTCCGGCGTGGTGAACTGCGCGGTGTTCTTGGCGTAGTAGTCCGACACTTCGGCGTCGCTCACGCTCACCTGGCTCATCACGGCGTCGTTGTTGAATACCACGTATTCAATCTTGGCCTGCTCAGGCACTTCGAACTGCTTGGCGTTCTTGTCGTAGAAGGCCTTGACCATCTCGTCGGTCACTTTCACCTGCGGCACGAAATCGGCCACCGGCAGTTGCAGTTCCTGCACTTCACGTTCCTGGGCGGCGATGTCCGACAACTGCTTGGACACGGTGCGCGGCGCGAAGCCGGTGCCCTCGACGGCGACAGCCAGCTGCTGCAACGCCAGCTCGCGGCGCATGCGGGCGTCGTTGTCGACCGGGCGCAGGCCTTGCTGGGCCAGCACGGCCTTGTAGGTGTCCATATTGAAGTTGGCCGGGCCGCCGAACATATCGACGATGGCTTTCTGCAGCTGGGCGTCGGTCACGTTCAGGTTGGCGTGGATCACCTCGGCGGCGATGGCGCGTTGCGCGATCAGACGGTCCAGCACGTTTTGCTTGAACTCTGGAGTGTCAAACATCTTCTGGTCAAACTGCGCGCCCAGGCGCTGGCGATAGCTGTCCAGCTCATTGCGCACGGCGTTATCGAACTCAAGCTGGGTCAGCGGCTTGCCATCGATTTTGGCGATGGTGCCGGCGTCATCGCCAAAGCTTTTGTAACTGCCGATACCGACGAATGCAAACGATGGCACGATGATAATGGCCAGGAAAATCTGCATCAAGCGTTGATGGGTACGAATAAATTCAAACATGGTCTGCCAATTCGGATTGATGGGGCTTGCACATACAAAAAAGGCGAACTCGCGTTCGCCAATTCCGGTTGCCGGATTTTACAGTGCGCCCCCCTCTATAGCAAGGGTAATCCTTGGCAAAACGGCCATGTTACCGCTTAGCCGTTGCGGCGGCGGCGCGCCACGGCGCCCAGCAAGCCCAGACCACCCAGCAGCATGGCGTAGGTGGCAGGTTCCGGCACCGAGGTGACCACCACGTTGTCCAGCAGCGCGCCGACATTGTCGCCGCCCGCGTTGTGGAAGCTGAAGGCGGCATTGCCATCGGCCAGCGCGGTATAGCTCAGCGAGAAGGTCTGGAAGCCGTCGGCCGAAGCACGGCCGATCACCTGGCTGCTGCTGCCGAAGTTGACGGTCACGCTATCGTCGCCGTAGCCAGGACGCTTGTTGCCAGCCAGCGAGAAGCTCAGGGTATAGGTCTGGCCGGCGGAGACGGCGACCGAGTTGGCGAACACGCCAGCCTGGCCGGTCGAGCCGTCCAGGTCGATGTAATAGCCGTTGCCAGGAATCAGATCCCAGCCGCCGGTCTGGCCGATGATGTCCACGGTGCCGCTGCTCACGGTCCAGCCGTTGACGAAGGTGGTGGCGTTCAGCGCGGCAGAGTCGGCGTCGAAGTTATCGAAGAATACGGTGGCTGCGTGGGCGCTGGTTGCGGCCAGCAGGGCTGCGGTGATGGCAATTTTTTTAGCGAACATGATATCCCCTTTTGTATTTATATATGAACAACTGAATTGGCAGTTTATCACTGAACTCGACAGCCCATGATCATATTTCTTAATCGTTGCGGCGGATTCATAAATCTTGCTTTAGGTGATATTTTTTGAATATTGGCGCCAAAAACAAAAAAAGCCTGCAGCTTATTCAGCTACAGGCTTTCTATATTCTGGCGGAGCGGACGGGGCTCGAACCCGCGACCCCCGGCGTGACAGGCCGGTATTCTAACCAACTGAACTACCGCTCCTGAACGGTAATACTGAACTTGATATTTGATATTTGTTGGCGGAGCGGACGGGGCTCGAACCCGCGACCCCCGGCGTGACAGGCCGGTATTCTAACCAACTGAACTACCGCTCCAGCTGAATATCAAGGTGCTACATACTACAGTAAAACTTAATTTCTGGCAAATGTTTTTGGTGGGCGGTGAGAGGCTCGAACTCCCGACCTAAGCCTTGTAAGGGCTCCGCTCTACCAACTGAGCTAACCGCCCATTTGCCAGCGTGAGCAGCTTTACTACCTGTGCCGCTCACCGAAGTCCGTTAGTTTACAGCATCTTTCAAAGCTTTACCAGCTTTAAATTTAGGAACTTTCGCTGCGTCGATAACGATCTCTTCTTTGGTGCGCGGATTGCGGCCGGTACGGGCAGCACGCTCGCTCACGGAGAAGGTACCAAAGCCGACCAGGGTCACGCTGTCGTTTTTCTGCAGGCTGGTGGTTACGCCGTCGATGACAGCGTCCAGTGCGCGAGCAGCAGCCGCTTTCGAAATATCAGCGGTGGTGGCGATATGGTCGATCAATTCAGTCTTATTCAAAGCAATTCCCCGTCACAAAGGTTATATCGTTGTTTCCGCTTAAAACACGGAAACAGAAAAATTTCAGGCCGTATTAAACAAGCCAGCCTGCCTTGGTGTCAAGGCTGCACAATAGAAAAATAGGTAAAAATAACAAAACAGGCGCTATATAAGCGCCTGTTTTAAAGTTATTGCCGATAAAAACTTAGTGTTTTACTACTTCACCCTGGCCGTCGGCCTTGGATGCCGCCGCCGCCACGGCTTCCACCGGAGCGGTTTCGGTCAGCGGTTCCGGCTGGCGTTCCAGCGCGATTTCCAGCACCTTGTCGATCCAACGCACTGGCACGATTTCCAGTTTGTTTTTGACATTGTCCGGAATGTCGGCCAGATCCTTGACGTTCTGCTCAGGGATCAGCACGGTCTTGATGCCGCCGCGCTGGGCCGCCAGCAGTTTTTCCTTCAAGCCGCCGATCGGCAGCACTTCGCCGCGCAGCGTGATCTCGCCGGTCATCGCCACATCGGCGCGCACCGGGATGCCGGTGAACACCGACACCATCGCCACCGTCATGGCGGCGCCGGCGGACGGACCGTCCTTCGGCGTCGCGCCTTCCGGCACGTGGATGTGGATGTCGCTCTTCTCAAACACTTCGTTCTTGATGCCGAGGCGATTGGCGCGGCTGCGCACCACGGTGCGGGCTGCTTCGATCGACTCTTTCATCACGTCGCCCAGGGTGCCGGTGCGGATCACGCCGCCCTTGCCCGGCATCGACACGGCCTCGATGGTCAGCAGATCGCCGCCCACTTCGGTCCATGCCAGGCCGACCACCTGGCCGATCTGGTTTTCCTTCTCGGCCACGCCGAAGTCGTAGCGGCGCACGCCCAGGAACTTGTCCAGGTTTTTCGGCGTGACGGTCACTTTCTTGTCCGACTTCTTCAACAGCAGCATCTTGACCACCTTGCGGCAGATCTTCGACACTTCGCGTTCCAGCGAACGCACGCCGGCTTCACGGGTGTAGTAGCGCACGATGTCGCGCACAGTCGCTTCGCTGACCGAGATCTCGTCCTCTTTGAGGCCGTTGTTCTTGATCTGCTTCGGCAACAGGTAACGCTGGGCGATGCTGGTCTTCTCGTCCTCGGTGTAGCCCGACAGGCGGATCACTTCCATCCGGTCCAGCAGCGCCGGCGGGATGTTGTACGAGTTCGACGTCGCCACGAACATCACATCCGACAGGTCGAAGTCGACCTCGATGTAGTGGTCGGAGAAGGTGTGGTTCTGTTCAGGATCCAGCACCTCCAGCAGGGCCGACGATGGGTCGCCGCGGAAGTCCGCGCCCATCTTGTCGATCTCGTCCAGCAGGAACAGCGGGTTGCGCACGCCGACCTTGGCCAGCGATTGCAGCACCTTGCCCGGCATCGAGCCGATGTAGGTACGGCGGTGGCCACGGATCTCGGCCTCGTCGCGCACGCCGCCCAGCGCCATGCGCACGAACTTGCGGTTGGTGGCGCGGGCGATCGACTGGCCCAGCGAGGTTTTACCCACGCCCGGAGGACCAACGAAGCACAGGATCGGTGCTTTCAGCTTGTCGACGCGCTGTTGTACCGCGAGGTACTCCAGGATGCGTTCCTTGACCTTCTCCAGGCCATAGTGATCGCCTTCCAGCACCTTCTCGGCGTTGGACAGGTCATTGTTGACCTTGGATTTTTTCTTCCACGGCAGGCTGACCAGGGTGTCGATATAGTTGCGCACCACGGTGGCTTCGGCCGACATCGGCGACATCAGCTTCAGCTTTTTCAGCTCGGCGGTAGCCTTGTCCAGTGCCTCTTTCGGCATCTTGGCCATGGCGACCTTTTTCTCCAGCTCGTCCAGGTCGGCGCCGTCTTCGCCCTCGCCCAGTTCCTTCTGGATGGCCTTGACCTGCTCGTTCAGGTAGTACTCGCGCTGCGACTTTTCCATCTGGCGCTTGACGCGGCCGCGGATACGCTTTTCGACCTGCAGAATGTCCAGTTCACCTTCCAGCTGGCCCAGCAGGTGCTCCAGACGCTTGGCGACCGAGAAGATCTCCAGGATGACCTGCTTCTGTTCCAGCTTGAGCGGCAGATGGGCGGCCACGGTATCGGCCAAGCGGCCGGCGTCGTCGATGCCCGACAGCGACGCCAGGATCTCCGGCGGAATCTTTTTGTTCAGCTTGACGTACTGGTCGAACTGCTGAACGATGGCGCGGCGCATGGCTTCGATTTCCGAATCGTCGCCCTGCTCCGAATCGAGCGGCGTCAGGTCGGCCACGAAGTGCGTCGGCGTGTCGGTGATGCGGTTGATGCGTGCGCGCTGAGCGCCCTCCACCAACACCTTCACGGTGCCGTCCGGCAGCTTCAGCATTTGCAGAATATTGGCCACGCAGCCGATTTCATAGATATCGGAAGCAGAAGGTTCGTCCTTGGCAGCGGCTTTTTGAGCGGCAAGCATGATGCTCTTGCCCTGCTCCATAGCGGCTTCCAGCGCCTTGATCGATTTTGGGCGCCCTACGAACAGCGGTATCACCATATGCGGAAATACGACGACGTCCCGCAGCGGCAATAACGGCAGTTGAGTTTGCTCAGTTAATTTGGAAGTTGTCATGGCGTACCTTATGTGAAAGCGTGATTATGATGTGGGCGCTGTTTTGCCAAATCACAAGACCGACCTACAAGAAATAATTCCCTTATAAAAAGAATGGTTTCTGAAAAGCGATCCTACTCTAAAAGAAAGGCTAAATAAAAAAGCCACGCGCGACCGGAATCACGTGTGGCTTTCCGAATGAAGCCTGAATTCTTTTATTGGTTTTGATTGTACCGCCTTGCCCCACGGATGCGAAATGAATTTTGCTGCTGAGCGGGGCAAGTGTGCACAAGTTATTTAATTCTCACCAGAAGCCTTTGCCTGTTCCTGATAAATCAACAAAGGTTTGGCGCCACTGGTGATGGTATTCTCATCAATAACCACTTTGGTGACGTTGGTTTCATTGGGCAGCTCATACATGGTATCGAGCAGCGCGTGTTCCAGGATCGAACGCAGGCCGCGCGCGCCGGTCTTGCGCGCCAGCGCTTTCTTGGCGATGGCGTGCAGTGCGGCCGGACGGATTTCCAGTTCCGCGCCTTCCATTTCCAGCAGCTTGGAATACTGCTTGATCAGCGCATTCTTCGGCTCCACCAGAATCTGGATCAGCGCTTCCTCGGTCAGTTCCGACAGCGTGGCCACCACTGGCAGACGGCCCACCAACTCAGGGATCAGGCCGAACTTGATCAGGTCTTCCGGTTCCGCTTCCTGCAGCACATCGCTGACCGAACGCTCGGACTTGCTCTTCACCGAAGCGCCGAAACCGATGCCGGATTTTTCCGAACGGTTTTCGATCACCTTGGCCAGGCCGTCAAACGCGCCGCCGCAGATGAACATGATGTTGGTGGTGTCGATCTGCACGAAGTCCTGGTTAGGATGCTTGCGGCCGCCTTGTGGCGGCACCGAGGCCATGGTGCCTTCGATCAGTTTCAACAGCGCCTGCTGCACGCCCTCGCCCGACACGTCGCGGGTGATGGACGGGTTGTCCGACTTGCGCGAAATCTTGTCGATCTCGTCGATATAAACGATGCCGCGTTGTGCTTTGTCGACATCGTAGTTGCAGCTTTGCAACAGCTTCTGGATGATGTTCTCGACGTCCTCGCCCACGTAGCCGGCTTCGGTCAGCGTGGTGGCGTCGGCGATCACGAACGGCACGTTCAGCATGCGCGCCAGAGTCTGGGCCAGCAGGGTCTTGCCGGAGCCGGTGGGACCGACCAGCAGGATGTTGGACTTGGCCAGTTCGACGTCGTCTTTCTTGCCCAGGTGCTTGAGGCGTTTGTAATGGTTGTACACCGCCACCGACAGGATGCGCTTGGCGGTTTGCTGGCCGATCACGTACTGGTCCAGCAAGTCCTTGATTTCATGCGGCGTCGGCAGGTCCGACTTGGCGCCCGTCACCGACTCGATGGCCGAGGTTTCGTCGCGGATGATGTCATTGCACAGGTCGATGCACTCGTCGCAGATGAACACGGACGGACCGGCGATGAGTTTCTTCACCTCGTGCTGGCTTTTGCCGCAGAACGAGCAGTACAGAAGTTTTTCGCCGCTGGAGGATTTTTTGTCTGACATGGGCAGTTTTCTTTGGTTACTGGAAGCAAGTGATTCAGTGCAATGCGGTCCGGAAACTCCGCTACATGCACATGCTACCCGAAATAAAAACGAAACGCCCGAACGATTAATCGCCCGAGCGTTTTTTCTAGCAATGCTGCAAAGGAAGCATCAAGCCCGGTTGGTCAACATTTTGTCGATCAAACCGTACTCTACCGCCTCTTCCGCCGACATGAAGCGGTCACGATCGGTGTCTTTGGCGATCTGTTCAACGGTTTGGCCGCTGCGTTCCGCCATGATCGAGTTCAGGCGGTGGCGCAGGTACAGGATTTCCTTGGCCTGGATTTCGATATCCGACGCCATGCCCTGCGAGCCGCCCGAAGGCTGGTGAATCATGATGCGCGAGTTCGGCAGCGAGAAGCGCTTGCCCTTGGCGCCTGCGGCCAGCAGGAAGGCGCCCATGGAGGCGGCGATGCCGGTGCACAGGGTCGACACGTCAGGCTTGATGAACTGCATGGTATCGTAGATCGCCAGGCCGGCCGAGACCGAACCGCCGGGGGAGTTGATGTACAGCGAGATGTCCTTGTCTGGATTTTCGCTTTCCAGGAACAGCAGCTGCGCGACCACCAGATTGGCCATCTGGTCGTTGACCGGACCGACCATGAAGATAATACGTTCCTTGAGCAGACGCGAGTAGATATCGTAAGAGCGCTCGCCGCGACCGCTTTGTTCCACCACCATCGGCACCAGGCCGAGCATTTCGGTGTCCAGCGCCGGATTTCGGTTCATACCAGTCATTCTATTTCCTTGTGAAGCAGCGGTTTAGAAACGGACCACCATCGTCGTCCCGGCGAAGGCCGGGACCCATAGAGCGCATGCTCAGCATGGATCCCGGCCTTCGCCGGGATGACGGCGATGGCGCCGTCTTGATTCTAACCTAACTGAATTACGCTTGTGCGTTGCTTCCCATCAGTTCGTCGAAGGCGATAACCTTGGACGAAGTTTTCGACAGGCCCAGGACGTAGTTGACGACGTTTTCTTCCAATACAAGGGCTTCGACTTCGGCCAGACGACGACGATCGCTGTAGTAGTACTTCAGCACTTCGCGTGGGTCTTCGTAGCTTTGCGCGAAGTCTTCGATCTGGGCTTTTACTTGCTCTGGCTGCGCTTGCAGGTTGTTCTCGCCAACCAGTTGCGACAGGATCAGGCCCAGGCGTACGCGACGCTCGGCTTTTTCCGCGAACAGTTCTGGTGGGAATGGCACGTCCTTGACGTTCATGCCGCGCTGGGCCATGTCCTGGCGGGTCATTTCGGCCAGACGCTCGGTGTCCTGAGCGATCAGCGATTTCGGCACTTCCAGGGTGGCGGTTTTCACCAGGGTTTCCATCACGGCTTCTTTGTTGCGTGCTTTCACGCGGCCGGCGACTTCACGCTCCAGGTTGACTTTGATGTCTTCGCGCATTTTAGCAACGTCGCCATCGGCCACGCCCAGCGATTTGGCGAATTCAGCGTCCACTTCCGGCAAGTGCGCCCATTCCAGCTTTTTCAGGGTGATGGTGAACGAGGCGGTTTTGCCGGCCACGTCCTTGCCATGGTAGTCCTCTGGGAACGCCAGCGGGAAGGTCTTCGACTCGCCCACTTTCAGGCCGACGGTAGCGGCTTCGAATTCCGGCAGCATGCGGCCTTCGCCCAGCACGAACGGGTAGTCTTCCGCTTTACCGCCCGGGAATTCCACGCCGTCGATCGAGCCGACGAAGTCCACGGTCACGCGGTCGCCGTTGGCAGCGATGGCTTCGCCGCCGTCGCCGTGTTCACCGGCTTCGCCTTTGGTGTGGAAGTGCACGCGCTGTTTGCGCAGGATTTCGATGGTCTTGTCGATTTCAACGTCGGTGACTTCGGCCTTGACGGTTTCGATTTCCACGGTGGTCAGGTCGCCGATTTCGACTTCCGGGTAGACTTCGAAGGTGGCGTCGAAGGTCAGCACGCCGGCTGGCGACTCTTGCTTAGGTTCGATGTTCGGGTAGCCAGCTACGCGCAGCTGGGCTTCGTTTGCGGCGTCGTTGAAAGCGCGGCCAACTTTATCATTCAGCACTTCGGTTTCGATTTGATAACCGTATTGTGCTGCGACCATTTTCAGAGGAACTTTGCCCGGACGGAAGCCTGGTGCCTTAGCCGTTTTGGCTTGCACTTTCAGGCGCTTCTCAACTTCAGCGCGGACTTCGGTCAGCGGGAAGGAGATCGTGATACGACGTTCGAGTTTGCCCAAGGTTTCGACTGCAGTTGCCATGTTAAAAAATCGTCCAAAAAATAAGAAATACAGTTGGTGCGAGGAGGGGGACTCGAACCCCCACACCATTGCTGGCGTCAGGACCTAAACCTGGTGCGTCTACCAATTTCGCCATCCTCGCGGCTTGTTTGCACAAAAGCAAAGGGCGACCTGTAAGTGAAAAAGGGTCGCCCTCTTCCTGCCTCATAGCAGGAGCTTTCAACTTCAACACGGCATTCTAACGGTTTTTTCGCGGAATGGTGACGATTTTTACTATGTCGCCAACATTCCGCGATTTTTTCTCGATTCCACTGCGAAAAACGCCTCTTTTAGAGCCACAGCCATGAGCCCGAATCAACTACCCAACGCTCCGATTGACACAGAGGAGATGGCGGCAGGGATCATCAATCCATGGAATCCCGAATCTCAGCCTTGGAAAGAGACGTGGCCGTACTTAAGACGGACGTGGCAGTTATTCGCTCAAATTACGTCACCAAGAAAGATCTCCAGCGAGAATTGCATGCGCTAACTTGGCGGATAATCGGCGCAATTGCACTGCTGAATGCCGCCACCTTTTTCCTGGCTCGCAGCCAGCCGTACAATTGTCTTCTTTGCCCACCGCAAGTCGCTGCTTCGACTGCTCAAACTCCTGAGCAGCCGAAAGCTGCGGCACCCCTCTCGCGCTAACCGGGCCGCTTCACTCGGAACCACGCCGCATACAGCGCCGGCAGGAACAGCAAGGTCAGTGCGGTCGCCAGAATCAGGCCACCCATGATGGCCACTGCCATCGGCCCCCAGAACACGGAGCGCGACAACGGGATCATCGCCAGCGCGGCGGCAGCGGCCGTCAGGATGATCGGACGGCAGCGGCGTACCGCCGATTCGACGATCGCGGTCCAGGCGTCGTGGCCGGCCTTGATATCTTGTTCGATCTGATCGACCAGGATCACCGAGTTACGGATGATCATGCCGAACAGCGCGATGATGCCCAGATTCGCCACAAAGCCCAGCGGACGGCCCAGCACCAGCAGCGCCATCGCCGCCCCCGCCACGCCCAGCGGCCCGGTCAGGAACACCAGCAGCGACCGCGAGAAGCTGTGCAGTTGCAGCATCAACAGCGTGAAGATCAGGAAGATCGCCAGCGGCAGGTTGGCCGCGATGGAGGCTTCCGCCGCGCCGCTGTCCGAAGCCGCGCCTTTCACGGTGATGGCGTAGCCGGCCGGCAGCGCGTCGCGCAGCGCCTTCAATTGCGGCTCGATCTGGCCCGAGACGGTCGGGCCTTGGATGTTGTCGGCCACATCCGACTGCACAGTGATCGCCCAGTCGCGCCCTTCCCGCCACACCACGCCCGGCTCCCACACGAAGTGCGCCCGTGCCAGCTGGCTGATCGGCACCGACTTGCCGCTGGCCGTCGGAATATTCGTGTCATTCAGCACGGCGATGGTGTTGCGCTCCTCAATCGGCTGGCGGATCTGGATGTCGATCAGCTTGATGCCCTCGCGGAACTGGCCAATGGCCGTGCCGGACAAAATCGTGTTGGCCGCGCGCATCACGGTTTGCGAAGTCACGCCCAGCGCGCGCATCTTGTCCTGATCGAGATCGAGGCGCAGCACCTTGATCGACTCGTTCCAGTTATCGTTGACGCCGATGGTGTTCGGGTTGGCGCGCATGATGTCCTTCACCTGATCGGCAATCGCGCGCACTTTGTCCACCTCCGCGCCGGTGACGCGGAACTGCACCGGATACGGCACCGGCGGCCCGTTCGGCAGCAGCTTGACGCGGCCGCGCACTTCCGGGAAGTCGTGCTTGAAGATGTCGACGATCTTTTCGCGCAGCACGGAGCGGGCGTGCAAGTCCTTCGGCAACACCACGATTTGCGACACGTTCGTCTGCGGGAAAATCTGGTCCAGCGGCAGGTAGAAACGCGGCGAGCCGGTGCCGACATAACTGGTCACGCTGACCACGCCGTCCTGCTTGCGGATGAAGGCCTCGAACTTCTTCACCTGCGCCTCGTTGGCGGCAAAGGTGGTGCCTTCCGGCGTCCACATCTCCACCATCAGCTCGGGACGGCTGGAGTCCGGGAAGAACTGCTTCTCGATAAACTTGAAGCCATACACGCCCAGCGCAAACACCGCCAGCGTGGCGCCGATGGTGATCCAGCGATACTCGACACACCAGTTGACCAGCGCGCGGAAGCGGCGGAAGCCCGGCGTATCGAACAAATCGTGCTCGCTGCCGCCATCGGCATGCGGTTTCACCTTGAGCAGCACATAGCCGAGGTAAGGCGTGAAGGTCACCGCCACCACCCACGAAATCACCAGCGCCAGCGCGTTCACCGAAAACAGCGAAAAGGTATATTCGCCCGCCGCCGACTTGGCCAAACCGATCGGCAGGAAGCCGGCGACGGTGATCAGCGTGCCGGTCAGCATCGGGATCGCGGTCGATTTGTAGGCGAAAGTGGCCGCATCGAAGCGCGACATGCCCTCCTCCATTTTGCGCACCATCATTTCCACCGCTATGATGGCGTCGTCCACCAGCAGGCCCAGCGCGATAATCAGCGCGCCCAGCGAAATCTTGTGCAGGTCGATGTCCAGCATGCGCATGAACAGGAAAGTCACCGACAGCACCAGCGGAATGCTCAGCGCCACCACCAGGCCGGGACGCACGTCCAACCGCAGCTTGGGCTTGCTGTGCAGGCCGAGCGCGACAAAGCTGACGCCCAGCACGATCAGCACCGCCTCGATCAGCGTATGCACGAACTCGCCCACCGAGGCTTTCACCGCCTCCGGCTGATCGGAAACGCGCTCCAGCTCGATACCGACCGGCAGCTTGGCCTTCATCTCGCGCACGGTCTTTTCCATGTGCTTGCCGAGCTGGATGATGTTGCCGCCCTTCTCCATCGACACGCCGAGGCCAATCACTTCCTTGCCGTTGAAGCGCATCTTGTTGCCCGGCGGGTCCTGATATTCGCGCTTGATGGTGGCGAAGTCGCCCAAGCGGAAGGTGGTGCCGTTGGCCCGCAGTTCCAGATCCTCCAGATCCTTGACGGTCTTCAGCGCACCGGTCACCCGTACTTGCAGGTTATCGGTCGGCGTCACCAGCACGCCGGTGGATTCCACCGAGTTCTGCGTGGCGATCTGGTTGACGATGGCCTCGAACGGAATGCCCAGCTGCGCAAATTTCTTGTGCGAGAACTCGATATTGATTTTCTCGTCCTGCACGCCAAACAGCTCGACCTTGGATACCAGCGGCACGGCCAGCAATTGCTGACGCACGAAGTCCGCGTAATCCTTCATCTCGGCATAGGTGAAGCCGTCGCCGGACAGGGCAAAGATGGAACCATAGGTATCGCCGAATTCATCGTTGAAGAACGGCCCCTGCACCCCGGACGGCAGCGTGCCGCGGATATCGCCGATCTTCTTGCGCACCTGATACCAGGACTGCGCCACTTCCTTGGGCGGCGCCGATTCGCGCAGCTTGAGGATGATGGTGGTCTCGCCCGGCTTGGAATAGCTGGAAATCTCGTCGATATCGGGCGTTTCCTGGAGCTTCTTCTCCAGCTTGTCGGTGACCTGCTCGGCCATTTGCAGCGAGGTGGCGCCCGGCCAGTTGGCGCGCACCACCATCGCCCGGAAAGTGAACGGCGGATCTTCATCCTGGCCGAGGTTGGAATAGCTGAGCGCGCCGCCGATCAGCAGCACCGCGATCAGGTAACGGGTCAGCGGGATATGCTCCAGCGCCCAGCGTGAGAGATTGAATCCTTCCTTCATTTGGCGGCCTTCGGCAAGTCGTTACCCAGAATCTTGACCTTCTGGCCCGGCTTCAGCAGGTTGACGCCGGCCGTCACCACGGTCTGGCCGGGCTTGACGCCGCTGGACAGCACAATATCGTTGCCAGCCACGCCGCCGATGGTCACCGGCACCAGCTTGACGGCGCCGTTTTCCACCACCCACACCGAGGTCGCGGATTTTTCATAGAACAGCGCGGTCAGCGGCACCTTGATCTGCGGCACCGGCGTCTTGGAAGCGAACTGCACCACCGCCGTCATGCCCAGCTTGGCCTCGGCCAGCGAGTCCGGAATCGATACCTTGACGGTGTAGGTACGGGTGGACGGGTCGGCCACCGGCGAAATTTCGCGGATCTTGCCAGCCACGGCGTTCTTCGGATCGGCCCACAGGCGCACTTGCACGTCCGGGACGCGGCGCAGCGTATCGACCTTGTCTTCCGGGATGCCGATGACGATTTCCTTTTCGCCCGACTTGGCAACGTTCACCACCGGCGTGCCGGCCGCCACCACCTGGCCGATTTCGGCATTCACCGCCGTCACCACGCCGTCCACGTCCGACAGCAGCGCGGCGTAGCCGGCCTGGTTGGACTGGCCGCGCCAGGCCGCCTGCGAAGCATCGACATTGGCTTGTGCCGCCTTGTAGGTCGATTCCTTGGAGTCCAGCACAGCCTGGCTGACGAAGCTCTTGCTGCGCAATTCCTGATAACGCTGGAGTTCGGCCTTGGCCAGATCGCGGTTGGTTTCGGCCGCGCGCAGATTAGCCAGCGCCTGGGCTTGCGACAGTTGCAGGTCTTGCGGGTCAAGCTGCATCAGCACCTGCCCCTTCTTGACCAGCGTGCCGACATCAACTTTGCGGCTGACGATCTTGCCGCCGACCCGAAAGCCGAGACGCGACTCGACACGCGCCCTGACTTCGCCGGAAAACTCGGCATTCACATCGATATCGCTGCTGACCAGCGAAATGGCCCGCACCGGGCGGATATCTTCGGTTTTTTCCGCCGGTTTGGAACAGGCACCCAGCACAACCAGCGCCGAGGCGGCAACCAGCACATTCTTGAGAGTAGTCACGACAGCTTCCTTTTAATGACTGACAGGTTATTTATTGATTATAAACTGATCAATGCCCTTTGCAAATGACTTTGGCGTCATTAATTTCAAGCACGAATACTTGCTCTCATTTCAAGATAGCACTACCATTACGCGCTGGAAACCAATCATGCCCGGCACCTGCCGCTCTTCCCGTCTATGCCGGTCGATCACTACGAAAACTTCCCTGTTGCCTCGATTTTGCTGCCCAAGCGCTTGCGTCCGGCGGTAGAGGCCATTTACGCCTTCGCCCGCAGCGCCGACGACCTGGCCGACGAGGGCGATGCCACGCCCGAGGAACGGCTGGCGGCGCTGAACGCCTACGAAACGGCGCTGGCCCGCATCGAACAAGGCGCGACCGATCATCAGCCCATGTTCGAGCGCCTGGCGCAGGTGGTGCGGGAATATGAGATGCCGCTCAAACCGCTCTACGAGCTGCTGTCGGCCTTCAAGCAGGATGTGCTGGTGTCGCGCTATCAAACTTATGATGCGCTGCTGGATTACTGCGCGCGCTCGGCCAATCCGGTCGGCTTCATGATGCTGCATCTGTACGGCGCGGCGGACGAAGAGAATGTGCGCGACTCCGACGCCATCTGCACGGCACTGCAGCTCATCAACTTCCTGCAGGATGTGGCGATCGATCTGCACAAGGAGCGCATCTACATTCCGCTGGAAGACCTGAGCCGCTATGCCATCTCGCCGGCGGCGCTGGACCATGCGAGCGCGCGGCCGCGCTGGCGTTCGATGATGCGGTTTGAAGTGGACCGCGCCCGCAAGCTGATGCTGAGCGGGGCGCCGCTGGCGCTGCGCCTGCCGGGCCGCATCGGCTTTGAATTGCGCATGGTGGTGCAAGGCGGCCTGCGCATTCTGGACGCCATCGAGGCGGCCGAATACGACGTCTTCCTGCATCGTCCGAAACTGACCAAACGCGACTGGCTAGGCATCTTCTGGTCGGCCGTGCGCATGAAAAAACGCATGCGGACCGCGCTCCGGCCGGCCTGATTACACCGGGGCGAGCGTGGGGGCGGAGATGATTTTCTGTTCGCGCTCTTGCGGCGTCGGCACCGAAGAGGACGGCCTGGCGGCCTTGGGAGTTGGGACCGGAGCTTGCGGCCTCGATTGTTTCAGCACGAATTCACGCAACGTTGCCGCTTCCGACACCGACAGCGCCGTCTGGCAATTCACACCCTCGTTGGAAATCTGCCATTCCTGATATTCACCGGTATTCAGCGTGCGCTGCTTCTGCTCGTCGAGAAGCTTGCAGCGGCCGGCGACCGCCTTGGCTTCATCGAGATGCTGGGTGTAATACGTGGCCGTTTTCATTGGCGCCGTATCTTCCGCAGACGAGCCCTCGCATCCAGCGAGCACTGGAATAACGATCAAGGCCGCGACAAGCTGCGATTTCATACGTATGCGTTCTCCCGAAAAAGGTAACACATTGTATCCTTAAAACATACTACGCTGCTTGCGGCGGTCCTTTTAGCTCGACCACATTGCCTTCAGGATCAGTCACGTAGATGGACGGCCCCTCGCCTTCGGCGCCATAGCGCGACTCCACCGCCCCCGTCGCCACGCCGTGCGCCGCCAGATGGGTGCGGATGGCGTCCGCATCGAACGGCTCCACCCGCAGGCAGAAATGGTCCATATTGCGCCCTTCCGCCCCCGGGGCCGCGCCGCCCATGCGGCCCAGCTTGCCGTCCAGCGGGACCAGATCGATCAGCGAACTGCCGGCGCGCAGCTGCACCAGCCCGATTTCGTCCTGCCGCCGCTCCACCGGGCAGCCCAGCGCGCCGCAGTAGAAATCCAGCATGCGCGCCAGATCCACCACCCGCAACACAATATGGTCGATTTCCCGAATACAAATCATGTACGCCTCCGCCAATTAGTCAACTCATCCTATAGAATAGCGGCTTCGAACAGTCCTTGCTTTTTTATTCATGTCCCCCGACGACTATTGCCAGCAAAAGACCGCACAAAGCGGCTCCAGTTTTTACTACAGCTTCCTGTTCCTGCCGCCGGAGCGTCGCCGCGCCATCACCGCCCTGTACGCGTTTTGCCGCGAAGTGGACGATACGGTTGACGAATGCAGCGATGAATCCATCGCCCGCATCAAGCTGGCCTGGTGGCGCAAGGAAATCGGCAATATGTACGCCGGGCAGCAAACCCACCCGGTCACGCAGGCGCTGCAACCGCACATCCAGCCCTACAGCCTGAAAGAAGAACATCTGCAAGCCATCATCGACGGCATGGAGATGGACCTCAACCAGACCCGCTACCTCGACTACGCCGCCCTCAGCAAATACTGCTGGCATGTGGCCAGCGTGGTTGGCATCCTGTCGGCCAGCATCTTCGGCGTGACCAATCCGCAAACCCTGCAGTTCGCGGAAAAGCTGGGCCATGCCTTCCAGCTGACCAACATCATCCGCGACGTCGGCGAGGATGCGCGCAAAGGCCGCATCTACCTGCCGATCAACGAGCTGCAGCAGTTCAACGTGACCGCCGCCGAGATCCTCAACGCCAAGCACAGCGACAAGTTCGAAAAGCTGATGGCCTTCCAGATCGCCCGCGCGCAAAAGGTCTATGACGAAGCCTTTGCCCTGCTGCCGAAGCAAGACCGCCGCGCCCAGCGCCCGGGCCTGATGATGGCCGCCATTTACCGCACCCTGCTGACCGAAGTGGAAGCGGACGGCTACCACGTGCTGGAACACCGCATTTCGCTCACGCCGATCCGCAAACTCTGGCTGGCCTGGAAGACCTACATCCGTGGCTGACCCGCAGATCGCCGGCGCCACGGCCGACAAGCGCGGACAGGCCGACACCGGCGTGGTCGCGCGCTCCGTTGCCGTCATCGGCGCAGGCTGGGCCGGTTGCGCCGCCGCCGTGGAACTGGCGCGGGCCGGCTACAAAGTGACCCTGCTGGAAGCGGCCCGCACGCTGGGCGGCCGCGCGCGCCGCGTGGAAACCGACCGCAAGCAGCTCGACAACGGCCAGCACATCCTGCTGGGCGCCTACAGCGAAACCCTGCGCCTGATGAAGCTGACCGGCATCGACAGCAGTCAAGCCCTGTTGACGCTGCCGCTGCAAATGCGCTATCCGCCCGATACCGGCGGCATGGACTTCGTGGCCCCCGCGCTACCGCTGCCGGCGCCGCTGCACCTCGCCGCCGCCCTGCTGCGCGCCAAGGGTCTGACCCGCGAGGACAAGCTCAGCCTGGCCCGCTTCTCGACCACCGCCCGCTGGATGGGCTGGCAGTTGCACGCCGATTGCAGCGTCGGCGAACTGCTGCGGCGCTTCGACCAGACGCCGCGCCTGATCCAGCTGATGTGGCGCCCGCTCTGCCTGGCCGCGCTGAACACGCCGCCGGAACGCGCCTCGGCCCAGGTTTTCCTGAACGTGCTGCGCGACAGCCTGGGCGCCAAACGCCGCGCTTCCGACATGCTGCTGCCGCGCGCCGACCTGAGCGCCCTGTTCCCCGAGGCGGCCGCCGGCTATGTGAGTGCGCATGGCGGCACGGTGCGCAGCGGCGCCAAGGTCGACGCGCTGCGCTGCATCGAAGGCCGCCTGTGGCAGCTGGACATCAGCGGTGCAGCCGTGGGCGGCACCTGGAGCACCTATTTCGGCGGCGTGGTGCTGGCCACCGGCGCCAGCCAGGCCGCCGCCCTGCTGCACGATATTCCGGATTGCGACACGTCCGGCCTGTGCCGCGAGCTGACCGCCTTCGAGCCGGAAGCCATCACCACCGTCTATCTGCAGTACGACGCTGCCGTCCGGCTGAAACTGCCGTTCTACGCCCTGCTGGACGATGCGGACAGCCACCAGTACGGCCAGTTCGTGTTCGACCGCGGCCAGCTGGACGCCCATCAGGCCGGCCTGCTGGCCGTGGTGATCAGCGCCTCCGGCCAGACCGCCGCCCAGCCGCAGGAATTGCTGGCCGAGGCGGTCGCCGTCCAGCTGGCGGTGGTGTTCCAGCGCCCGGAACTGGGCCGGCCGGCATGGTTCAAGGTGATTACCGAAAAACGCGCCACCTATGCCAGCACGCCCGGGCTGCGCCGTCCGGCCAACGCCAGCGGCCTGCCGGGGCTGGCGCTGGCAGGCGATTACACCGCCGGCGACTACCCCGCCACGCTGGAAGCGGCGGTCCGCAGCGGCGTGGCCGCCGCCCGTCTGCTGCAAGGAGGCGCCGTCCAGTAGCCGAATTTGGTCGCCTGTTCCGCATTTTGCGCATCCTGTCACATGCCCGTGGCGTCTGGACGGCAAGCTGCGTACAGTTGCACCATCGGCAAAAGGAACGCAACATTGTGGATTTAATATCATGACTAAGCAGCAATACCTCGACGCGCTCAAGCAGGCCATGCAGGGTCTGCCGCCGGAAACGGTGGCCAAGACCCTGGCCTACTACGAGCAGCGCTACATCGACGGCCTGGTGGCCGGCCGCAGCGAGGATGAGATCTACAAGGAACTGGACGATCCGCGCAAAATCGCCATGACGCTGCGCGCCAACGCTCACCTCAACGCTTTCGAACAAAAGAAAAGCCCCACCAATCTGGCCCGGATGCTGGTGTCCTTCATCGGCCTGGCCATCTTCAACCTGTTCATGGTCATCCCCGCCATGGTGTATGCCAGCCTGCTGGGCGCGGTCTACATCTCCGCCTTCGCCTTTTACATAGGCGGCGTGGCGCTGACCGCCAGCGGCCTGTCCGGACAGAACGAACTGGCGTTGGAAGGCCCGCTGCGCCACCTGATCGATTTTTCCAACGCCCATTTCGACACCCGCGACGACGAGGAGGATGCCCAGGGCTGGCGCGTCTCCATCAACAGCATGGGCGTGCAAGTCAACAAGGACGACGCCGAAACGCCGCCAGCCGATGAAGAAGGCCTGAGCCGCAGCGGCAAGCTGCTGAACCGCGCCGAAGCGGTGGCGGCAGGCGATGTCCACATCACCACGGACTTCGACAGCGGCGCGCGCACCACGCAATCGCTGATCGGGCTGGGGCTGATTTTGGGCGGCATCGGCTTATGCCTGATCAGCATCGTGCTGACCCGCTACACTGTAATTGGCCTGAAGCGTTACACGGCGATGAATGCCTCGCTGCTGCGCGGCCGTTGAGGAAGACATGATGCGCGCATTGATGAAAATTGGAGCCGGCTTGCTGGTATTGGCGTTTGTGCTGATCGGCGTCACCTACAGCATGCTGAAGGCTTACGGCAGCAGCAGCCCGACCAGCGTGGCCGGCCGCTCGCTGGGCAGCGAAACCCGCAAGATCGACGCCATGGCAACCGCCGTGGAACTGAATGGCCCCATCGACCTGATACTGACGCAGGGCCAGACCGCCTCGCTCAAGGTGCGCGGCGAACAGCGTTCGCTGGGCAATGTCGAAACCATCCAGGACGGCCGCGACCTGCACATCGGCACCAAGGGCATGCTGCTCAATCCGCGCCATCGCTTGCAGGTGGAGCTGATGCTGCCGTCACTGGAAGAGCTGACGGTGCACAGCAGCGGCGACACCAAGGTGTCCGGCTTTAACGGCGAGCGGCTGGAGTTGCAGCTGCACGGTTCGGGCAATGTGAATTTCAACGGCCGCTATCGCGAGATGACGGCGGGCGCGCATGGCAGCGGCAATATGAACATCAATGCCGGCAGCAGCGAGAATGTGATGCTGGAGCTGGTCGGGTCAGGCGAAATCAGCGCCTCCGGCAGTTGCAAGACGCTCAACGCGGAGCTGACCGGCTCCGGCGATCTGAACGCGCGCAATCTCGCCTCGGACAAGGTGACGGTCAACCTCAAGGGTTCGGGCACCAGTCACGTCTTCGCCAAGCAGTCGGCCGACCTGACCTTGCGCGGCAGCGGCGATATCCGGGTGCTGGGCAATCCGGATCAACGCAACATCCATCGCACCGGTTCCGGCGAAGTTACCTGGGAGTGAGCCAGGCCAGTGCGTCGCGCGCAGCGGCCACGCCGCCGGCAAAGCAGGCGGTCAGCAGATAGCCGCCGGTTGGCGCTTCCCAGTCGATCATCTCGCCAGCCACGAACACACCGGGCATGGCCTTCAACATCGTACCTTGCAGCGCTTCCCATTTCACGCCGCCGGCGCTGCTGATCGCTTCATCGATGGGCCGCGCGCGCTCCAGCCGCACCGGCAGGCGCTTGATGGCCTGGGCCAGTTGCGCCTCGTCGCCGAACCGCTCTTTGCTCAGGCATTCGCGCAACAAGCCGGCTTTCACGCCCTTGATGCCCAGACGGCTTTGCAGATGCGAGGACATGGAGCGCGCGCCGCGTGGCCGCGATACTTCATCCGCCACCCGCTGCGTGGTCCAATCTGGCATCAGGTCCAGCCAGATGGTGGTGTGGCCCTCGGCAGCGATCTGGTCGCGCAGCGCAGCCGACAGCGCGTAAATCAAGCTGCCTTCAATGCCGGTCTGCGTGACCACGAACTGGCCCTGCTTGCGCATCTCCGCACCTTGCGCGTCGCGCGCGACGACGGCCACCGTCATCAACGGCTCGCCGGCATGGCGGCTGCTGAAATGTTCGCTCCAGTTCACATCGAAGCCGCAATTGGCCGGCGCCAGCGGCGCCACCTCGACGCCGCGCGCCGCCAGCAAGGGCAGCCACGCACCGTCCGAGCCTAGCCGCGCCCAGCTTGCGCCGCCCAGCGCAAGGATCGCAGCATCGGCGTGCGCCGTGCGTTCGCCCTCTTCGGCGGCGAACAGCAGCGCGCCGTCCCGCCAGCCCATCCACCGATGGCGCATGTGGAATTGCACACCGCTCTCACGCAGGCGATGTACCCACGCGCGCAGCAGCGGCGCCGCCTTCATATCGGTCGGGAACACCCGGCCCGAGGTGCCGACGAAAGTCTCCAGCCCCAGTCCATGCACCCAATCGCGCACCGCCTGCGGGCCGAAGGCATCCAGCATGGGCCGCAGCGGTTGCGCGCTGGCGCCGTAGCGGCCGACGAAATCCGCGTAGTCCTCGGCATGGGTGATATTCATCCCGCTACGGCCGGCCAGCAGAAATTTGCGGCCGACCGACGCCATGGCGTCATACACGTCCACCTGTACACCGCCCTGCGCCAGCGTCTGCGCCGCCATCAGGCCGGCCGGGCCGCCGCCGATGACGGCGACGCGAAAAGGTGTCAAACTAGACTGCATGTGAGGTCCACAATCAAAACAAGGGAGATACGATGGGTGCGACATTCTGGATCAAGCGCTACCTGCAAGCCGCCGTGCCGCTGTTCGCGATTCTGGCGGCGGTTGAATGGTTCAAAGGTTCAACCGCAAAGGAGGACTATCTTAGCGCAGCCGCGTGGGCGCTGATCGCCGCCGGCATTTTCACCTACGCCGCGTGGCGCCGCTTCCGCAGGGCCATGGCCTGCCCGGCCTGCGAAGACATCGCCGTGGCCTACAAGGACAAGCACGGGAAGAAGTAATCAGCCGCCCGTCACCGGCGGGAAGAAGGCCACCTCGGCGCCATCGGCCAGCGCGGTATCGGCGCCGCACATCACCTGATTGTACGCCATGCGCAGCGCCGGATGGCCCAGCGCCTGCTGCCAGTTCCCGCCGCGCGCGGCCAGATGGTCGCGCAGCGCGCCAACAGTGGCCACGCCGGCCGGCAAGGCCAGCGATTCCGACGAAGCGCCGACCGCTTCGCGCACGCTGGCGAAAAATTTTACGGTAATAGCCATTAATGCAGTAATTCGTTAAACGGTATAAATCGAACCATATCGCCGGCGGCGATGACGGTGCCAGGGGGATTGTCGATCACGCCGTCGCCCCACACGGTGGAGGTCAGTACGCCGGAGCCCTGGTTGCGGAACAGTTCCAGCCCGCCGTTGTCGTTGATACGGGCGCGCAGGAATTCGTTGCGCTTGTCGGCCTTGGGCCAGTTGAAATCGGCGCGCATGCTGTATACGCGCGGCGCGACCGGCCCCTCCACTCCCTGCAGGCGCAGAATGAACGGCCGCACAAACAGCAGAAAGGTGACGAAGCTCGACACAGGATTACCCGGCAGGCCGATAAAGAAGGCTTGCCGCACTTCGCCAAAGGCCAGCGGCTTGCCCGGCTTGACGGCGATCTGCCACATATTCAGCTTGCCCTCGGCTTCCACCGCCGGCTTGATATGGTCTTCCTCGCCGACCGAAACACCGCCGGAAGTGATGATCAGATCGTGCCCCTGCGCCGACTCGCGCAGCACCGAGCGCGTGGCATCCAGCGTATCCGGCACGATGCCGAAATCGCTGATCTCGCAGCCCAGATTTTCCAGCAGCGCGCGCAGCGTGAAACGGTTGGAATTGTAGATGGCGCCCGGCGCCAGCGGCTCGCCCGGCATGGCCAGTTCGTCGCCGGTGAAGAACACGGCCACGCGCAGCTTGCGCCTGACCGGCAATTCGGCCAGCCCCACCGACGCCGCCAGACCCAGCTCCTGGCTGCGCAGGCGCGTTCCCGCCGGCAGGATCACGCTGCCGTTGGTGATGTCCTCGCCGGCGCGGCGTACCCATTCGCCGGACTTCGGTGCGTGCCTGATGGTCACCACGTCGCCATTCAGCTCGCACTGCTCCTGCATCACCACCGCGTCCGCACCTTCAGGAATCATGGCCCCGGTGAAGATGCGGGCCGCCGTCCCCGGTTGCAAAGGCTGGCCGACCTGGCCGGCAGGGATGCGTTGCGATACCTTGAGCGCCGCGCTGCCGCTCGCGCAATCGGCCGCGCGCACCGCATAGCCGTCCATTTGCGTGTTGTCGGCTGCCGGCACGTTCATGTCGGAGACCTGTGCCGCCGCCAGCACGCGGCCATTGGCCGCCAGCGTCGGAATTACCTCGGCGTCCGCTACCGGCCGCACCGCGTCCAGCATGAACGCCAGCGCTTCGCTGACCGACAGCATCGGCTTGCGCGGCTCGCTCATTACAGCCCCGTGTTGGCCGCGATGTAGGCCTTCATCGCCGTGACATCCGGCTTCATGACGACAAACTTCTGCGGCAGGTCTTCGATGTTCTCGAAGCCTTCCGGACGCTCGGCGTCCTCGCCCAGCGCTTCCAGGATGGTTTCGTTGAACTTGGCCGCCAGCGCGGTTTCCAGCACGATCATGGTCACGCCGGGCTCGATGTTTTCCTTGGCCACCTTGATGCCGTCAGCAGTGTGGGTGTCGATCACGATGCCGTAATCGTCGGCCACGTCGCGGATGGTGCTGACGCGGTCGTCGTGGGTCGACTTGCCCGATTTGAAGCCGTAGTTAGCCACCAGTTTGAACTCGTCGCCATCGCTGCCCGGCTTGCCCGACAGGTCGAAGCCGCCGTGGGTTTCCACTTTCTGGAACAGGGCGCGGGTGCGGTCGCTGTCGCGGCCCACCAGGTCGTACACGAAGCGCTCGAAGTTGGAGGCTTTGGAGATGTCCATCGACGGACTGCTGGTGTGGTAGGTCTCGGCCGACTTGCGCACGCGGTATACGCCGGTGCGGAAGAATTCATCCAGCACGTCGTTTTCGTTGGTGGCCGCCACCAGCTTGTCGATCGGCAGGCCCATCATGCGGGCGATGTGGCCGGCGCAGATGTTACCGAAGTTACCCGATGGGACGGTGAACGACACTTTCTGGTCATTCGAGGTGGTCGCGCTCAGGTAGCCGCGGAAGTAGTACACCACCTGCGCCACCACGCGCGCCCAGTTGATCGAATTGACGGTGCCGATCTTGTATCTAGCCTTGAATTCAAGGTCGTTGGAGACGGCTTTGACCATGTCCTGCGCGTCATCGAACACGCCTTCGATGGCGATGTTGAAGATGTTCGGATCCTGCAGCGAGAACATCTGCGCGGTCTGGAAGGCGCTCATCTTCTTGTGCGGCGACAGCATGAAGACGCGGATGCCCTTCTTGCCGCGCATGGCGTATTCGGCGGCGCTGCCGGTGTCGCCGGAGGTGGCGCCAAAGATGTTCAGCTCCGCGTTCTGCTTGGCCAGCGCGTATTCGAACAGATTACCCAGCAGCTGCATGGCCATGTCCTTGAACGCCAGCGTCGGGCCGTTGGACAGCGCTTGCAGTACCAGCTTCGAACCGTCGTCGTGCTCCTCCAGCACGCGCAGCGGCGTGATCTGGCTGGCTTTTTCGCCCTTGCGGACGTTTTTGTACACCTCCTTGGTGTAGGTCTTGGCGGTCAGCGCGCGCAGGTCGGCTTCCGGAATATCGGTCGCGAACTTCTTCAGAATCTCAAACGCCAGATCGGCGTAGGACAGCTGGCGCCACGCATCCAGCTCGGCGCCGGTCACCTGCGGGTAGGCAGTCGGCAGGAACAAGCCGCCGTCAGCGGCAAGGCCGCCCAGCAGAATGTCGGAAAATTGTTGGGAAGACGAGGCGGCGGCCGACGCGGCGGCGCGGGTAGACACGTATTGCATAAATGAGAAGAAATTCCAGTTGGGTGCAGGACGGTACAAAGGCGAGCGGCTATTATAGTGCCCCGCGCCGGTTCTCGTGAAATTCACGTTGTTTTATGGTCATCGTCCACGCCCCGAATGCTGGCTGAGCTCATCCGCAGGCCGTATACTGTCAGACTTTGCATCTCGCCGTACGACACCATGACGTCTACCTCCCCTGCCCGATTCACCGGTTATATGTGGGCTTGTGCCGGCGCTTTGCTGCTGGTGGCGACGGCTTTCACGTTCTACGTCTGGACCGAAGCACGCATCGACCATGCCAATGAGCTGCGCTATGCCTCGCACAATCTGGTGGAAGAATTGCGTCAGTCGTCCGATGATTTGAGCCGCATGGCGCGCAGCTATGTGGCCACCGGCGAACAGATATACCGCATCAATTACCAGGAAATCCTGGATATCCGCGAAGGCCGCGCACCGCGCCCGCGCAATTACCAGAACGTCTATTGGGACCTGGTGCAAACCAACGGCCAGCGCCCGCGTGCCAGCGAGACGGCGGTGCCGCTGATGCAGCTGATGCGCGACGCACAGTTGGCGCCGGACGAACTGGCGCTGCTGGCGACCGCCAAAAACGAATCGGACAAACTGACCGGCGTCGAAATCGCGGCCATGGATCTGCGCGGCGCCGACCCGGCGCGCGCCACGGCCATGCTGTACGACGCCGCCTACCATCGCGCCAAGGCCGACATCATGCGGCCTATCGGCGAGGTCAACGACACGGTCGAGCATCGCACCCGCGCACTGGTGGACAATGCCTCGCTGGCCGCCAAGCTGGCGCGCATCGCCTTCATGCTCAGCGCGGTGGTGCTGGTGCTGCTGGTGTGGCGCGCCAAGCTGCGGCTGGACGCGGAGCGCAACGATGCCATGGCGCGCACGCAGCGGATCAGCCGCCTGTACTCGGCGCTCAGCCAGTGCAATCAGGCCATCGTGCGCAGCCACAATGAGACCGAGCTGTTTGAACGCATCTGCCGCGACGTGGTCAGCTACGGCGGCATGCGGATGGCGTGGATAGGCCTGATCGAACATGACCGCGTGATGGTCGCCGCCGCGCACGGCGACGGCATGGAATTCCTCGACGAACTGGAGGTGTCGCTGGACGCCACCTCGCCGGCGGGGCGCGGGCCGATCGGCCTGTCCTACACCAGCGGCCAGCCGTATTGGTGCCAGGACTACCTGCACGCACCGGAGACCGCGCACTGGCATGCGCACGGCGCGCGCTACGGCTGGTTGTCGTCGGCGGCGATTCCATTGCGGCGCAACGCCGAGATCATCGGCTTCTTCGCGCCTTACTCCGGGGCCGTCAACGCATTTGACGAGGACGTGCGCAAGCTGTTGCTGGAGATGACGCTCGATATCGAGTTCGCGCTCAAGAACTTCGACCGCGAGGCGGTGCGCCAGCAGGCCGACCAGCGGGTCCACTACCTGGCCCACTACGACGTGCTGACCGGCCTGCCGAACCGCTCGCAGCTGCATGAACGTGCGCGCCTGCTGCTGGAACAGGCCCGCGCCAGCCGCATGCCGCTGGCGCTGATCATGCTGGATCTGGACCACTTCAAGGACATCAACGACTCGCTCGGCCACACCGTCGGCGACGCCCTGCTGTCCGAGCTGGCGCTGCGCCTGACCAGTTGCCTGCGCGACGGCGACATGGTGGCGCGCCTGGGCGGCGATGAATTCATCTTCGTGATGCGGAATATCGGCAGCGGCGAGGCCAGCGACATCGCGCGCAAGCTGCTGGAGCTGATTGGCCAGTCCTACACCGTCGGTCCGCACGAACTGCGCGTGTCTGCCTCGATCGGCATCGCCATGTACCCCGACGACGGCGTCGATGTCGAAACCCTGCTGCAGCGCGCGGACGCCGCCATGTATCAGGTCAAGCGCGCCGGCCGCCACGATTTCCGCTTCTTCACCGCCGCCATGCAGCAGCGCGCCGCACGTCATCTGCAATTGGTGAACGCGCTGCGCTATGCGCTGGAACGCGCGCAGATGCACGTGGTCTATCAGCCGCAGGTGTCGCTCAAAACCGGCCGCATCATCGGTGCCGAAGCGCTGCTGCGCTGGAGCACGCCGGAACTGGGGCCGGTCTCGCCGGCGGAATTCATTCCGGCTGCCGAGGAAAGCGGCCTGATTGTGACGATAGGCGACTGGGTGCTGCGCCAGGCCGTGCGCCAGGCGCGCGCGTGGCTGGATGCCGGACTGCCGCCACTGGTGATGGCGGTGAACCTGTCGGCCATTCAGTTCCGTACCGCCGACCTGCCATCGCACGTGGCGCAAATCCTGTACGAAGAAGGACTGCCGCCGGAATATCTGGAGCTGGAACTGACCGAGGGCGTGGCGGTGCAGGATCCGCAAGGCGCCATCACCACCATGAACGAGCTGCATGACCGTGGCATCCGCATGTCGATCGACGATTTCGGCACCGGCTTCTCATCGCTCAGCCACCTGAAGAAGTTCAAGGTCTACAAGCTGAAAATCGACCAGTCCTTCGTGCGCGACATCAGCACCGACGCGGAAGACAAGGCTATCGTCAGCGCCATCATCAACATGGCGCGCAGCCTGGGATTGACCACGATTGCGGAAGGCGTGGAAACCGTGGAACAGAAAGAATTCCTGCGCGAGCAGCACTGCGATGAGATGCAGGGATATCACATCAGCAGGCCGCTGCCGCCGCAGGAATTTGAACAGCTGCTCAGCAAGCAGCGTGATTGACGGTGATGACGTGAATCGCCAGGCCGCCAAGCGAGGTTTCCTTGTACTTGGCCTGCATGTCGGCGCCGGTCTGGCGCATGGTTTCGATCACTTCGTCGAGGCTGACGAAATGGGTGCCGTCGCCTTTTAAGGCCAGCGAAGCAGCGGTGATGGCCTTGACCGCGCCCATGCCGTTACGCTCGATGCACGGAATCTGCACCAGCCCACCGATAGGATCGCAAGTCATGCCCAGGTGGTGCTCGATGCCGATTTCGGCGGCGTTCTCGATCTGTCCATTGGTGCCGCCCAGGGCGGCGACCAAGCCCGCAGCGGCCATGGCGCACGCCACACCGACTTCGCCCTGACAGCCTATTTCCGCGCCGGAGATGGAGGCGTTACGCTTGCACAGCATGCCGATGGCGGCCGCCGTCAGCAGGAAATTGCGCACACCGGCCACCGGATCGGCAGGCTTGCAGTCTTCCGCGTAATAGCGCAGCACCGCCGGGATGATGCCGGCCGCGCCATTGGTCGGCGCCGTGACCACGCGGCCGCCGGCGGCGTTTTCTTCATTGACCGCCATCGCATACAGGCTGACCTTGTGCATGGCGTCGTGCGGCAGGCTGTTGGCGGCGGCCTTGCTGGCCTGCGCCCACAACGCGGCGGCGCGGCGCTTGACGTGCAGGCCGCCCGGCAACTGGCCCTGCGTTTCCAGGCCGTGGGCGATACAGTCGCGCATCACCTGCCAGATTTTATCGATGCCGGCGTTCAGCGCATCTTCGCTCATGCGCGCGCACTCGTTCGCGCGCAGCATTTGCGGGATGGTCAGGCCGCTGCGCACGCCGTGCGCCAGCAGTTCGTCCATGGTGCCGAACGGGTAAGGCACGGCCACCGCCGCCGCAGCGGCAACCGGCGCCTCGCCTTCCTCGCGTATGAAGCCGCCGCCGACCGAGTAATACACTTTGCTGACGCTGGCGCCGTTCTTGCGGGTCAGCGTGAAGCGCATGCCGTTCGGGTGCTCGGGCAGCGATTCGGCCATGTGGAACACCAGATGCGTGCCGCGCTTGAACGGCACGGCGTGGGCGCCAAGCAGATTCAGTTGGCCGGCCGCCTCGGCATCGGCCAGTTGCGCGTCAACGCTGGTTGGCACCACGTCTTGCGGCGTTTCGCCCATCAGGCCTAGCAGCACGGCTTTGTCGGTGGCGTGGCCAACGCCGGTCAGGGCCAGCGAGCCATACAGCTCGGCCTTGACTTCGGCCACGTCGTCCAGCGGCGCGTTATCCAGCAGGAAGCGGCGCGCAGCCACCATCGGCCCGACGGTGTGGGAGCTGGATGGTCCGATACCGATCTTGAACAGATCAAATACGCTCATGTCCATCAGGCGGCCTTACCCAGGTTAACGTCGATATTGGCCAGCATGTCGGCCACCATTTCTTCTACGCCGATGCGCGCTTTCCAGCCCCAGTCGGCGCTTGCGGCGGCGTCGTCCAGGCTTTGCGGCCAGGTGTCGGCGATGGCCTGGCGGCTGTCCGGCTTGTAGGCGATTTTAAAGTCCGGCAGCTTGCGGCTGATGGCCGCAGCCAGCTGCTCCGGGTTGAACGACACGCCGGCCACGTTGTACGAGGAACGCACTTTCACCTGCGGCGCCGGCGCGTCCATCAATTCGATGGTGGCGCGGATGGCGTCGGGCATGTAGATCATCGGCAGCGTGGTTTTCGGGCCGAGGAAGCATTCGTACACTTCGCCGCGCAGCGCCGAGTGGAAGATGGCGATGGCGTAATCGGTGGTGCCACCGCCCGGCGGCGACTTGAAGCTGATGATGCCCGGGTAGCGGATCGAGCGCACGTCCACGCCGTATTTCAGGAAGTAGTACTCGCACAGGCGCTCGCCCGCCAGTTTGCTGATGCCGTAGATGGTGGTCGGATCCATCACCGTCAGCTGCGGCGTGTCGGCTTGAGGCGTGTTCGGGCCGAAAGCGGCTATCGACGAAGGCCAGAAGATTTTCAGCGGCTTGCCGATGGCGCCGCGCTCGCGCGCCACTTCGAGGATGTTCAGCAGGCCATCCATGTTCAGGGTCCAGGCCTTGAGCGGCGCGGCTTCGCCGGTGGCCGACAGCATGGCCGCCAGCTGGTAGACCTGGGTGATGCCCTCTTCCGTCACCAGTGCCGACAAGGCTTGCTTATCCAGCACGTTCAACGTGGTGTAACGCGCCGCCTTGTACAAATTGGTCGGACTGACATCGCTGGCGATGACATTCTGCGCGCCGTGCTGCGCGGCCAGCGCTTCCACCAGCTCGCTGCCGATCTGGCCATTGGCGCCGATGACGAGGATTTTTTGCTGAGTCATTTGATTGTGTCCTGACGATTATTTTTTGAGCAGGCCAAGCTCGTGACCGGCCTGCTCGAATGCTTTCAATACGGTGTCCAGCTGCTCGCGGGTGTGCGCGGCGGACAACTGGACGCGCACGCGCGCCTGCCCCATCGGCACCACCGGGTAGAAGAAGCCGCTCAGCAGCACGCCCAGTTCATACATGCGCGCCGCAAATTTCTGCGCCACCGGCGCGTCGAATAGCATCACCGGCACCACGGGATGTGTGCCCGGCTTGATGGTGAAGCCGATACGCTCGATCTCCTTGCGGAAGTAGGCGGTGTTTTCGTGCAGGCGGTCGCGCAGTTCGGTCGACGAGGACAGGCGCTCCAGCACCGCCAGCGAGGCGCCGGCAATCGACGGCGCCAGCGTGTTCGAGAACAGGTAGGGACGCGATTTCTGGCGCAGCATCTCGATCACTTCCTTGCGGCCGGAGGTGAAGCCGCCCATGGCGCCGCCCAGCGCCTTGCCCAGCGTGCCGGTGATGATGTCGATCTTGCCGATCACATTGTGGTGCTCATGCGTGCCGCGGCCGGTCTTGCCCATGAAGCCGGAGGCGTGGCACTCGTCGATCATCACCAGCGCGCCGTATTTCTCGGCCAGTTCGACGATCTTGTCCAGCTGGGCGATGGTGCCGTCCATCGAGAACACGCCATCGGTGACGATGATCTTGTGGCGCTTGCCCGCGGAGTCCTGCAGCTGTTTCTCCAGATCGGCCATGTCGTTGTGGGCGTAGCGGAAGCGGGCCGCCTTGCACAGACGGATGCCGTCGATGATGGAAGCGTGGTTCAGCGCATCGGAGATGATGGCGTCGTTCTCGTCGAACAGCGGCTCGAACACGCCACCGTTGGCATCGAAGGCGGCCGCGTACAGGATGGTATCCTCGGTGCCGAGGAATTTGGAGATGGCCTGCTCCAGCTGCTTGTGCACGGTCTGGGTGCCGCAGATGAAGCGCACCGACGACAGGCCATAGCCGTATTTTTCCGTCGCGTCGATGGAGGCTTGCGCCACCCACTCTTCGCCCGACAGGCCGAGATAGTTGTTGGCACACATATTGATCAGCGTGCGGCCATCATTGCTCACCACTTCCGCCCCCTGGCGGGAGGCCAGCACGCGCTCCGGCTTGTACAGGCCCTGCTCGCGCAGTTGATCCAGGTTTTGCTGGAGGCCGCTGTAGAAGGTGTCTTTTTGATCGCTCATGATGGTCCTTGTATGTGATACGATTTCACTATCTTATGCGAAATTCGTTATGTCGAATTCAAATTCGATATATTGAATTTTATAGCGAGCCAGTGAACTCCGCAACCCAAACAATGAAAACACCAGTACCAAACAATGCGCCACCAGAAGTTGGCGCCGCCCTGCAGCGACTGCGCCTGGCCCGTGGCCTGACGCTGGAAGACCTGTCGCGCATTGCCGGCGTTTCCAAGTCCATGTTATCCCAAATCGAGCGCGAGAAAGCCAATCCGACCATTGCGATCACCTGGCGTCTTGCCAACGCCCTGGGCGTCCAGATCGGCGAATTGCTGGCTACTGCAGAGCGCCAGACTGAAACCATCCGCGTGGTCGACGCGCACGAAACACCCACCCTGCCCGGCCTGCACGCGGGTTATACGCTGCGTATCCTGGGACCGCTGGAATTGGCCAGCCGCTACGAGTGGTATGAATTGACGCTGTCGCCGGGCGGCGAACTGGCCTCGCAAGGCCACGATCCGGGCGCGCAGGAACATCTGACGCTGCTGCACGGTTCGGTGGAGGTGGAAGTCGGACCCGACAAGAAGAAGGTCAAGCTGGGCAGCACGGCGCGCTACCCGGGGGATCAGCAGCACATCATCCGCAATGTTGGCAAAACGGAAGCGAAAGCGCTGCTGGTGGTGATACACCGCTGACCGCCGGACGGCGGCCAGCAGATCAGGCGAAGATCAGGCCTGGTCTTCGCCGCGCTTGCGGCGGGCAACCAGCGCCATCGCACCCAAGCCCGCCAGCAGCATGCCGTAGGTTGCCGGCTCAGGAACCGCCGTGATGGCCGAAAAATCATACGAGTAGGTCACGGCCGCCTTGGTGGTGCCGATGCCCTGCTGAATGGCGCTCAGGTACAGCGAGCTATCGATCGCCAGCGCGCCATATACGGACGGCGGATTGAACATCTGGCCGTTCCGGGTTGCCTCATGGGTCACGCCGGAGCCCGCCGTGCCGGAAGAATTCACTTTGGTGTCGTAGGAATTCCACCCGACCGTGCCGGCGGTGGTAAAGTCCGTGCCGTTGAAAGCGCCGAAGTACAGCATGTCGGTACCGGCCAAGGCAATGCTGCTGCCATTCGCAGACAAGCTGTAGGTAATGGTCGGCTTGAAGCCCACCACGCCGGTCATGGCATAACCGCCATGAGCCACAGCCACGACGGCCGCAGCATCGGTATCGACGAAGATATGCTCATTCTTTTCCGATGGCGACGTCCCGACCGCCGTGCGGTTGACATAGGACGGCGTACCCATCGTGATCTTGTCGCCCACCACGGTGGCGGCGCCCAGTCCCCAGTAATCGGCGTCGTAGAAGAAGTTGACGTGCGTGCCGATCACTTCCACATAGTTTGCAGCTTGCGCCGTGCCGGCCAGGCTGGTGGCGGCCAGCAATGCGCCACCCAGCACCTTGCGGCGGCGGCGGCTGGCCAGCCCCACCAGCGCCAGGCCACCCAACAGCATGCCGTAAGTCGCTGGCTCAGGCACTGCCGACGCAATGCCGAACTGGTAGCTGGCTGCACTCAGACCGGCCTCCGAATAGCCGACGCCTCTCTGCGAAGTGGTCAGGAACAGATAGCTGTCCAGCCCCAGCGCCGAGTATGCGCCGACGCCACTGACGAAGCCCGAGTTGTGGTCCGTGCCCGTCCCCGTGCCATCAAATGTGCTGCCACGGCTCAGGCTCAGCGAAAACTGCCCCAGTTGCGAGCCGGCCACGAAAGTACTGCCATTCCAGCTGCCCGAGTCGATGGTGTTCACATTGACATGGGTCGCAAATGCACCAGCCCCTGGCTGGGCGTAGGTCGTGGTCAGGTCATAAGCGACCCCGCCGGTCAGCTGATAGCCGTTTTTTGCCACGGCCACCACTGCGGAAGAGGATTGATTGGTGTAACGATCGCTGCCCTCACCATTCTTGCCATACCCTTCTGCGCGCTGATTAAAGTACGCAGGAGTGGTAAAGCTGATCTTATCGCCTACCACAGCAGCAGTGCCCAGGCCCCAGAAGTCAGCATCGTAAAAGAAACTTGCATGGGCGCCGTCGATCTGCACCATGTTCACAGCCTGCGCCGATTGCGCAAACGCTGCGGCAACCAGTGTGGCGATCATCAACTTAGGTAAGAATTTCATTTTGTAGCCACTTATCAAATGAGCAATTATTCAGTTACTATTTTTTTGTATCCTAATTCTGAATTAAGATTGCCGACCAGTCAATTGAATTAATTGAATGCAGTAAAAGAAATGCTTTTTGACACATGTTGTGACCATTCTACCAATTTGATTCACGCTCCGGCGTCGAGGTGATGCGGTGGATGGACAGGTCCGCTCCCTGGAATTCCTCCTCTGGATCGAGACGCAGGCCCACGGTTTTCTTCAACAATCCGTACACCAGGGTGCCGCCGACGGCGGCAATCGCCACGCCCATCAAGGTGCCAATCAGTTGTGATGCCGGCGCAACACCACCCGCGCCGCCCAGTGTTTTCAGACCGAAAATGCCGGCCGCAATGCCGCCCCAGGCGCCGCACAGGCCGTGCAGTGGCCACACGCCCAGCACGTCGTCGATTTTCCACTTATTCTGGGCCAGCGTGAACATCCACACGAAGATGGCGCCGGCAATGCCTCCCGTCACCAGTGCGCCCAGCGGGTGCATCAGGTCCGAACCGGCGCAGACCGCGACCAGGCCGGCCAGCGGGCCGTTGTGCACGAAACCCGGGTCGTTCTTGCCCAGCGAGGTGGCCACCAGCGTGCCGCCCACCATGGCCATCAGCGAGTTGACCGCCACCAGGCCATTCATCTTGTCCAGCGCCTGCGCGCTCATGACGTTGAAGCCGAACCAGCCCACCATCAAGATCCATGCGCCCAGCGCCAGGAAGGGAATCGACGATGGAGGGTGGGCGGCGATGCCGCCATTTTTCATGTAGCGGCCACGGCGCGCGCCCAGCAGCAGCACCGCCGGCAGCGCGATCCAGCCGCCCACGGCGTGCACCACGACGGAGCCGGCAAAGTCGTGGAACTCGGCGCCAAAGGTCTGCAGCAGCCACTCCTGCACACCGAAACGATGGTTCCAGGCGATGCCTTCAAAAAAGGGATAGACCAGGCCGACCAGCAGCGCGGTGGCCGCCGTTTGCGGATGGAAGCGCGCCCGCTCGGCGATGCCGCCGGAAATAATCGCCGGAATGGCTGCGGCAAAGGTCAGCAGGAAGAAGAATTTGACCAGTTCAAGACCATTTTTGGCCGACAGGACATCGGCCGACGAGAAGAAATTCACGCCATAGGCAATGGTGTAACCGACAAAGAAGTAAACAATAGTGGAAACACAAAAATCGACCAGAATTTTAACCAGTGCGTTGACTTGGTTCTTTTTACGAACCGTGCCCAACTCCAGGAAGGCAAAGCCCGCGTGCATCGCCAAAATCATGATGGCGCCGAGCAAGATAAACAGTGCGTCTGCACCATCTTTGAATCCAGACATCAAAATCACTCCCCAAAATAAAGCACATAAAATAAAGTCTTAACATACAAAGCAATTTATGTGCCACTTTGGTGCAAAATCTTAAGTTGCTGATTTTAATGTGGTTTCATCTTGGTGCACCGACGAGCGCATGGCACCAATGCACCAAATTGAGGCGCTAAATTGGTGCACCGGGCGGCACCGCCGGGGCAGCACGCAATTTGACGCTGCGCGGGTCGGCCAGATAAGCGGTGAAATATTCGGCCGCTTGCCTGCGGCTATCCGCCGTGACGCCCTTGCCCGGATTCTTTTGCAGCCACTGCGCCAGCTCGCGCACCGCCTGGCGCACTTCGGCCGCCACTTGCGGGTGCAGCTTGCCGCCGTCCAGCAGTTTCAGCAAGCCGTCCGACACCACCCAGTTGGCCGCCAGCTGCACCGCCTCGCCGCCGATGACGGAGGCCGGCACGGCGTCGCGCTTCCAGGTTTTTTGCAGCAGTTGCGACAGCACTTCCTGCACGCCCGGCTGCTTGCCGTCGCGCGCATGCTGCCATGCCACGCGGTTGATGCGGCCGGCCTCCAGCAGGAATCCGGCGGTTTGCGCGGCGCCGGATTCGGCGATCGAAAAGGCGTCGAACACGGATTCCATGCGGGTGTCGAAGTATTCGCGGTTGCGGCCATATCCTGCCGCCGGCGGCGTCAGAATATCCAGCACGTTGGCCGGCAGCGCCAGATACTCGGCGCGCAGGCTGTCGGTCAGGCGGCTCAGTGCCTGGCGCTGCACGTCGGGCGGCGTGGTCTTGATGCCGGCTCTGGCGATGCCTGCCTTGACGTCGCCGGCGCTGGTGTAATCGAAGTCGCCGCCGCCGATCAGGCGCGCCACGGCTTCGCCCTGATAGCGCTGCAGCAGGTAGACCGGCACCAGCCGCGCTTCCAGTTCGCCGGTCTGGCGGGTATCCGGCAGCACGTCGACCGAAAAGGTTTGCAGTGCGCGCTGGCGCACGGCGCCCAGCTGATCCCAGGTCTTGAGCGTGTCCGGGCCGAAGTCCCACAGCAGGCCGTCCGGGTGGCTGGCGCCGGGCGTGCGGTCGTCCTGGTCGCTGGAGTACTGCATGCCGGCGGCGCGCGCCTCGGCGCGCAGCCTGGCCAGCGCCGCCTGTTCCTGCTCGCCGCCGCCGAAATCGCCGTAGATATATTTGACGATGTAGTCGTCCCAGGGGCCGACGCCCACCCCGTAGGCATTCGACAGGTCGACCTCGCCCTGCGCGTTCAGCTTGAGGATGGGATGCGGATAATCCATCACCGAACCGTTGCCCATGCGGCTGGCCGCGAAGTTGTGCGCAAAGCCCAGCGTGTGGCCGACTTCGTGCGCGGCCAGCTGGCGCAGGCGCGCCAGTGCCATTTGCTCGGCCAGTTTTTGCTTGTCGGCGTTGCTGCTTTTGCCGTAAGGGGCCAGCAGCGCTTCGGCGATCAGGATGTCCTGCCGCACGCGCTGCGATCCCAGCGTGACGGCGCCGCGCAGGATCTGGCCGGTGCGCGGATCGGCCAGCGCACTCCCGTAGGACCAGCCGCGCGTGGCGCGGTGCACCCAGGTGATGACGTTGTAGCGGATATCCTGCGCATCCACGCCTTCCGGCAGCAGCTCGACGCGGTAGGCATCCTTGAAGCCGGCCTTTTCGAAGGCGCTGGCCCACCACGAGGCGCCCTGAATCAGCGCCGAGCGCACCGGCTCGGGGGCGCCGCGGTCAACGTAGTAGACGATCGGTTTCTTCACCGTGCTGACGGCGGCCGACGGATCGGTTTTTTCCAGTTTGTGGCGCACTTGCCAGTGCACATCGATGCTGTTGGCCAGCGGCGTGGCGAAATCGAAGTAGCTGGCGTCAAAGCCGCCGGAATACGGGTGGTAGGCGCGCGGACGCCACCCGTCCGCCGCCGGCAGGCGCACCATGCTGATACGCTGGCGCATCGACAGGCTGGCCGGATCGGCGCCAACCTGCCGGACGAATTCGGCCTGTCCAGGGCCGGCAAAGGTCAGCAGCGCTTCCAGTTCCACGTTGTCCGGGAAGGCTTTCGCTTCGGCCGCCAGCACCGCACTGCGCGCCGCATCGACGGCGTATGCTCCCTGTTTGGCATCGGCCAGACGCGCTGCGATGCCATGGCGGTCCGCCAGCAGGAAGCTGGAGAAGTCCACCAGATAGCGATCCTTGTCGCTGGCGACAATGGCGCCGGACCACAGCACCGAATTGGAGAACGATTCGCGCACGGCGGCGCGTTCGTCGCGGTCCGGCGAGTTGGCCACGTAGTTGGTGTTTTCCTGTACCAGCAGCAGCTTGTCGCCGTGCTTTTCGAAGTGCACCATGCGCACCTCACCCGGCTGCGCGCGGTCCAGGCCAACGTCGTTGGAGCCAAGTGCGTAGGGCAAGGAACTCACCAGCAGGAACGGCTGCTCCAGCACCGCCACCGACAACAGCACCCTGCCCTTACCGGTATCGCGCCAGACGTCGATGAAGCCGGGCTGCGATTGCAGGCCGCGCGTGACGTCGGCGATTTGCTTCGCCTGCGGCGCGTCGGCCGCAGCCGCGGCGACTCCCGCCAGCGCCGCCATGGTGCCGGCATATGCGCTGGCCGGAATGGCTGCGGCCAGTAGCGCAAGCAGCAGCGGTGTTGCGGTCGCGGCCCGCATCACTGCTGGCCCGCCGCGTGGGCGGTGGCGGCGCCGCCATCCATTTGCAGCGCGCGGGTCAGGAAGCCCCAGCGATCGGCCACTTCTTCGATCTGTTTGTTGGTCGGTTTGCCCGCGCCGTGACCGGCCTTGCTGTCGATGCGGATCAGGATGGGCGCGCCGCCCGTGGCCTGGTCGGCCTGCGCGGTGGCGGCGAACTTGAAGCTGTGGGCCGGGACCACGCGGTCGTCATGGTCGGCGGTGGTGATCATGGTGGCCGGGTAGCAGGCGCCCTTCTTCAGGTTATGCAGCGGCGAGTACTTGTACAGCGCCTTGAACTCATCCGGATTGTCGGACGAGCCATAGTCCGAGGTCCACGCCCAGCCGATGGTGAATTTATGGAAGCGCAGCATATCCATCACGCCGACTTGCGGAATCGCCGCCGCGAACAGGTCCGGACGCTGGGTCATGGCCGCGCCGACCAGCAGCCCGCCGTTGCTGCCGCCGCCAATGGACAGCCTGGACGGCGACGTCACCTTGTGCGTCACCAGCCATTCGGCCGCGCCGATGAAGTCGTCGAACACATTCTGCTTTTGCAGCTTGGTGCCGGCGGCGTGCCACGATTCGCCATACTCCCCGCCGCCGCGCAGGTTCGCCATCACGTAGACGCCGCCCATTTCCAGCCACGCCAGATTGGCCACCGAGAAGGTCGGCGTCAGCGACACATTGAACCCGCCGTAGCCATACAAATAGGTGGGGTTGTTGCCGTCCAGCTTCAGCCCCTTTTTCGAGACGATGAACATCGGCACCCTGGTGCCGTCGCGCGAGGTGAAGAATTCCTGCCGGGTTTCAAACGCGTTCGGATCGAAGTCCACTTTCGGCTGGCGATACACGCTGCTCTTGTTGGTCTTCAGGTCGTAGCGGTAGATGGTGCTCGGGTGGGTGAAGCCGGTGAAGGAGTAGAAGGTCTCGCTGTCGGCGCGCTTGCCGCTGAAGCCGCCGGCAGTGCCGAGGCCTGGCAGTTCGATATCATGCAGCGCCTTGCCCTTCAAATCGTAGACCTTGACCAGGCTATGCGCGTCGCTCAGGTAATCGACGATCAGCTGATTGTTGACCAGCGATGCCGACACCATGGTGTTGCTGCCCTCCGGGACGATCTGCTTCCAGTGCAGCACACCCGGCTTGCGGGTGTCGATGCTGACGATGCGCCCGCGCGGTGCATTGCGTTCGGTGCGGAACAGGAAGACCGGGCCGTCGTTGCCGATGAAGTCATAGGCCGCATCGAAGTCTTCCAGCAGGCCGACGACCTGGGAATCCTTCTTGCTCAAGTCCTTGTAGAACACGCGGTTCTTGTTCTCCGTGCCTTGCGAAGCGCTGATGACCAGGAAGTGGCCATCCTCAGTTACCTCGGCGCCGAAGCCCCAGTCCTTGTGGTCCGGACGGTCGTACACCAGCACGTCCGCGCTTTGCGGCGTGCCCAGTTTGTGGAAGTACAGCTTCTGGAAGTAGTTGACGTCCGCCAGCTTGGTGGCTTCCTTCGGTTCGTCGTAGCGGCTGTAGAAGAAGCCGGAGCCATCATGCAGCCACGCGGTGCGCGAGAACTTGACCCACTTGATGTGGTCTTCGATATCCTTGCCAGTGTCGATATCGCGTACCTTGATCTCGTTCCAGTCCGAGCCCGAGGCGGCGGTGCTGTAGGCGAGGTACTTGCCGTTCGGGCTGACCGCCAGGCCGGCCAGCGCCACCGTGCCGTCGGCCGCCAGCGTGTTCGGATCGAGCAGCATGCGCGGCACGTCGGCCAGCGACTTCATGGTGTACAGCACCGATTGATTTTGCAGGCCGTCGTTACGGCTGTAGAAATAGCGGCCGCCCTCCTTGAACGGCACGCTGAAACGCTCGAAGTTCCACAGCTTGGTCAGGCGCGCCTTGATCCCCTCGCGGCTCGGGATTTGCGCCAGATAGCTTTGCGTAAGCTGGTTCTGCGCGACCACCCAGTCCTTGGTCTCGGCGCTGTTGGCGTCTTCCAGCCAGCGATACGGATCGGCGACGACGGTGCCGTGGTAGTTGTCCTGCTGGTCCACGGTGCGGGACACCGGGTAAGTCAGGGTGCCACCCGGCGCCGGGCAGTTCTGCGCCAGCGCGGATTGGGCGATCAGGAGGGAAGCCAGTAGTGCTCGTCGTTGCATATGTGATCCGTATCCGTGTAGGGTTCATCAAGAATACAGATCATAACGTGAAGCATAGCAAATATGCCACGTTAGCTGAAAATCAAAGGCGATTTTTATTTGGCGCAGCTGACGTCCCCCGCCTCCGGCTGCGCGCTATCGAGGGCAATAGGCGCGCGCCAAGTCTCCAGCCAGGGGACCAACTGGTCGCCCGGAATCGGACGGCTCATGAAGTAGCCCTGCCCCTGGTCGCAGCCCAGCTCCGCCAACAGGCGCCATACCGCTTCGCTTTCGATCCCTTCCGCCACCACGCGCAAGCCCATATTATGGCCAAGGTCGATGGTGGAGCGCACGATCTTGGTGTCGCCTTCGTCCTTCTCCATATTCAGCACGAAGGACTTGTCGATCTTCAGCTCATTCACCGGCAGGCGCTTGAGGTAGGCCAGCGAGGAGTAGCCGGTGCCGAAATCGTCGATCGACAAATCGAGGCCCATGGCGCTGAGGCGCTCCAGCGTGGTCTGCGCCCGCACCGGGTCGTCCATGATGGCGCTCTCGGTGATCTCCAGGCAGAAGGAGCCCGGCGTCAGCTTGTGGCGCGCCAGCAGGTCGGCAAATTTGGCCGGCAAGTCCTGGTCCAGCAGGTCGCGCGTGGACAGGTTGACCGACACTTTCAGGTGATGGCCCTGGCTGGCCAGCTCGCGGCACAACTCGGCCGACTTCTCCATCACCCAGCGCGTCAGCACGCGGATAAAGCCGGTCTGCTCGGCGAACGGAATGAACTCGTCGGGGAAGACATTGCCGCGCTCAGGATGCACCCAGCGCACCAGCGACTCCATGCCGACCACGCGCCCGGTCTGCAGCGAAATCTTGGGCTGCACATGCAGGCGGAACTCGTTGCGCTCGATGGCGCCGCGCAGCTCCGTGAGCAGCGACAGGCTTTTGGCGCTGCCCTTGTCCATGGCGGCATCGTAGACCACGGCGCCGTCGTTGCGCTGCTTGGCGGTGTACATCGCCACTTCGGCCATGCTCAACAAGGTCTCGCCGTCGTCGGCGTGCGCCGGGAAGCCGGCGATGCCCAGGCCGGCGCCGATATCGACCGTCTGGTCTTCCAGCGACAGCGGCGTTTCCAGCGCCAGCAGGATCTCGGCCGCCATCCGCTGCGCGGCGTCGATGTTCGTGGCCGGCAGCAGCACCGCGAATTCGTCGCCGCCCAGGCGCGCCACCTGGGCCGACGACTGGTGGCGATTCGCCAGCAGCAGTTGCAGGCGTCCCGCCACCTGGCGCAGCAAGGCGTCGCCAAAGCTGTGGCCCATGACGTCGTTCACGTGCTTGAAACGGTCCAGATCCATCATCAGCACAAACACCGCCTCCTCGCGGCGGCGCGCGTCGAGCAGCGCGTCGTTCAGCAGCAGCACGAACTGCGCGCGGTTCGGCAGATTGGTCAGGGTGTCCCAGTACGCCAGCCGGCGGATTTCCTGTTCGCGCTTGGCGATCCCTTCGCGCATGGCGTCGAAAGCGTGCGCCAGCTGGCCGATTTCATCCTCGCGGGCACTGTCGATGGCGACCTTGTAGTCGCCCTCCTCCAGCCGCTTGGCCGTCACCGCCAGTTGGCTGATCGGCTGCGCGATGCGCTTGGCGGTGAAGACGATGGCCAGCGCCGAGGCGACGATGCCGCCCAGCGTCAGGCCGATCAGCCAGCGCTCCAGGCGGCGGTAGTCGGCGGTGGCCTCGTCGATCGAGCGCGCCAGCAGCACGCTGGCGTTCTGGCCATCGTCTTCGCCGATGGACATCAGGCGCACGCTGTACCTGGCCGATTCCACGGTCATGTCGAACGGGCCGGTGGGCGCGGCCGGCATGGCTTGCAGCTGGTCGACCACCGCCTGCGCCGATGCCCCGACGAAGGTGGAGCCGGCCGACTGCCACTTGCCTTGCGCATCGCGCGTCAGCACGGAGGTGTGCAGCGAGCTGACTTCGCGCATGTCGGTGGCCAGCTGGCGGTCGATCGGGAAGGTCATCACGATCCAGCCGATGGTGATGGGCGCCTTGACCGGCATGGCGACGATCTGGAACGGCCGGTGGTCGACGATGGCGATGCCGATGGCGCCGTCGGCCGCCTCGGCCGCATCCAGCATGGACAGCGCGATTTTTTCCAGGCCGGCCGACTGCTTGGGATTGGTGGTGGCGCTGATCTTGCGGTTTTCGCCGATCAGCATCGACAACGAGGCCTTGATGCGGCGGCCGCTGTTGGCCAGCGCCGACTCGATGGTGGCGCGGTCGCTGTCTTCGTTATTGCCGATGGCCGCGACGAAGGCGGTGTCGCGCGCCAGCAGGCGGGCGCCAAAGCGCAGGCTTTGCGCATTCTGCTCCAGCAGGCGGCGGAACACCTTGGTGCCGTTCGTCAGTTCGGCGCTGATGGCGGCGCGGGCGTTGCTGTCGATGCCTTGCTGGATGACGAACAGGCCGATCACCTGCACGGCCACAATCAGGACCAGGAACAGCGTGACGATGCGGCTTTCGAGGCTGCGAAAGCGCATATTCAGCTTGAACCGGTCAAAGAGAGGCATCGTCCACCACCACGGGCTTCATCGGCAATTTGAAAATGGCGGTCGCCAGTTCGCTGCCCGCCTTCACGGTCAAGGTCTGTTCCGGCGTGGCGCCGCCCAGCGTGTTGAAGTGCCACGCCCGGACCACATACTTGCCGGCGGCCGGCAGCTCGATGCGCGCCGCGCCGGCATCGTCGGTCTTGGCGAAATACGGGGTGTCGACCACTTTAACGTAGGCGATCATTTTGTCATGAATATTACAACCGAGCACTACCGTGCCGGCCTTATCGAACACCTGCGGCGAGGCCGCCTGGCCGGAATACAGCTTCTGGTCGAATTTATGGGCCGGCGAGAAGGAATAGATGTGGTGCCGGACCCTGTCGTTATTCGGGAAATTGATGGTGGCGCCGACCTGCACCACGGTCACCAGCGGCAGGAATTTGAGGCCTTTCTGCTCGATCTGCGCCGCCGGCGGCGCCTTGGACGCCGGCGCGCCGCCCTCGGGCTCCACGTAAATCACGGTATCGGGCAGCACCTTGCCGGTGGCGTCCTGCACTTGCACCGCAATGCCGGTGGCGCCGGCGCTGGCGGCGCTCAGCAGGCTACAGCAGAAGATGGCATGGCGGGTCACACGAATCATAAGCTTCCAGTCAAGAAAAAAACAATTCCATAATTCATCATGTCGTCATAAATGTCCACTAAGATCGTACAGTTAAACCGTTTTTTGGCCTACGACAGATCGTGAATTCAGCACTCCAAGCGGCCGCCAGCGCCACAGTCACCTACCTGAAACCGCGCGAAGACGACGAGGAAGCCGTGTTGCGTGCGCATTTATACGACATTCTGGCGCGCCGACAGCTGAGTGCGCTGTTTCAGCCGATTGTACACATGCCGACCGGCGAAATCATCGCCTACGAGGGATTGATACGCGGCCCGTCCGACAGTCCGCTGCACGCGCCCATGAATCTGTTCAAGGCGGCGCGCGCCAACGGCCTGACGGTGGAGGTCGAGCACCTGTGCCGCAAGGTGGTGCTGGAACGGTTTGCCGAACTCGGCCTGCCGGGCAAGCTGTTCCTCAACGTCAGCCCGGAATGCCTGTTGCAGCGCGATGCGCGCCATGGTGAAACGCTGGAAGTGATCCAGCAGATCGGCATCAATCCCGAGCGCGTGATCATCGAGCTGACCGAAAACCAGCCCACCTATGACTACGACCTGATGCGCGACGCGGTGCTGCATTACCGCAAAATGGGCTTCCAGATCGCCATCGACGACCTGGGCGAAGGTTTTTCCAGCCTGCGCCTGTGGTCGGAGCTGCGGCCGGAGTACGTCAAGATCGATATGCACTTCATCCAGGGCATCAATCACGACCCGGTCAAGCTGCAATTCGTGCGCTCGATTCAGGAAATCGCCGAAAAATCCAACACCCGCGTGATTGCCGAGGGCATTGAAACCCAGGCCGAGCTGCTGGTGCTGCGCGATGTGGGCGTGGCGTGCGGCCAGGGTTACCATCTGGGCCGGCCGCATCCGACGCCGGCGCGCGCCGCCCCGGCCGAGGTGGTCAAGGCGCTGTCGCGCAACGGCGTGGCGGTCTATCCGCAACGCGCCATCGACAAGCAGGCCACCATCTGCAAGCTGCTGCACCAGGTGCAGGCGGTGTCGACCGGCATGAACAACAACGAGGTGTACGAGATTTTTCAGCGCGCGCCGGACTTGCTGATTCTTCCGGTGGTGGACGACGGCGTGCCGCAGGGGCTGATCAGCCGCTTTGTCATGATCGAACACTTCGCGCGCCCGTATGAACGCGAGCTGTACGGCAAAAAATCCTGCCGCCAGTTCATGGACCAGAAGCCGCTGATCGCCGACAAGGCCACCAGCCTGCAGGAGCTGAGCTTCCGCATGGCGCAGGCCGACGCCCACCACCTGTTCAACGGCTTCATCATCACCGACCAGGGCCGCTACCTCGGCATGGGCACCGGCCACGACCTGATGCGCGAGATCACGCAGATGCAGATCCACGCGGCGCGCTATGCCAATCCGCTGACCCAGCTGCCGGGCAATGTGCCGATCACCGAGCATATCGACCGCCTGCTGGAAAGCGGCGCCCGCTTCTGGGTCTGCTATTTCGACCTCGACCATTTCAAGCCGTTCAACGACGTGTACGGCTACCGGCGCGGCGACGATGTGATCCAGCTGACCGGCAATCTGCTCAGCAGCCATTGCGATCCCGACCGCGATTTCGTCGGCCATATCGGCGGCGACGATTTCATGGTGCTGTTCCAGAGCGAGGATTGGGAGCGGCGCTGCCAGGCGGTGCTGGACGAATTCGGCCGCAACGTGCCGGACTTCTACAGCACCGAGGACCGCGAACGCGGCGGCTATCTCAGCGAAGACCGCCAGGGCAAGAAAGTGTTTTATTCTCTGATGAGCCTGTCGATCGGGGCGATCCGGGTCGAACCGCGCCAGTATTACACCCATCACCAGATCGCCACGGCGGCGGCGGAATCGAAAAAGCAGGCCAAGAAAGTGTTCGGCAACAGCCTGTTCCTGGACCGCCGCCAGCCCTGATCAGCCCAGCGCGCGCATGCGCGCCGCCGGCGCATCTGGATGGGCGCGCAGCCATTGGTGCGCCAGCGCCTGCGCGGCCTTGACCGATTGCGGCGTCATCACCAGCGTCATGTGGCGGCGGTTGCTGATGGCGCCCATGTCGCCCGCCAGCGCCGACAGCGTCAGCCACATGAAGGAGCGCATCGGGTCGCGCGCCACGCCACGGCCGGCGCTATACATACCGCCGAGGTTGAACTGCGCCAGCGCATGGCCCTGCTCGGCCGCCCTGGCATACCACTCCACCGCCTGCGCATCGTCGCGCTCCACGCCCAGGCCGTTGGCATACATCACGCCGAGATTATTCTGCGCCGGCGCATCGCCCTGCTCGGCGGCGCTGCGATACCAGGCCGCGGCCAGCGCGTCGTCGCGCGTCACGCCGCAGCCGTTGGCGTACATCACCGCCAGATTGAACTGGGCGCTGGCCGCGCCCTGCTCGGCCGCCAGCCGGTACCATTCGAGCGCACGGCGGTCGTCGCGGTCGACGCCGCGCCCCACCGCGTACATGCCGCCCAGGTTGTACTGCGCCAGCGCATGACCGGCGCGGGCCGCGCGCTCGTACCAGACCAGCGCCAGATCCTCGTCGCGCTCCGCGCCCTTGCCCTGCGATAGCATCAGGGCCAGATTGAACTGGGCGTCCACGTCGTCCAGCTCGGCGGCGCGCATCATCCACGACAACGCGCGCGGCAGATCGCAAGGCACGCCCAGGCCTTCGGCGTAGGCCACGCCGACCAGCCGCTGAGCCGCCGGCACGTCCTGCACCGCCGCCTGCCGGAACCAGGCGGCGGCCTGCGCCTCGTTGCGCGCCACGCCGCAGCCGTGCTTGTACATCAGGCCGAGGCGCAGCTGGGCGTGCGGATCGTTTTGCAGCGCGGCCTTGCGATACCACGCCAGTGCCAGCGGATAGTTGCGCGGCACCCCGCGGCCGTCGGCATAGCATTCGCCCAGCAGGGTCTGCGCGCTGGCCAGCCCCTGTTCGGCGGCGCGGCAGAACCAGGCAAAGGCCATTTCCTCGCAGCGCAGGATGCCGCGCCCCTTGCGGTACATCTGCCCGAGGTTCTGCTGGGCCGAGGCTTCGCCCTGACGGGCCGCGAGCCGGAACCAGTGCACCGCCAGGTCGTCGTCCGGCTCGGTGCCGCGGCCGTAGTAGTACATGGCGCCCAGCTGGTTCTGGGCGTAGGCCAGCCCCTGCCGGGCCGCTTTGCTCATCCAGTAGAAAGCCTGCGCTTCGTCGCGCGCGACGCCGTCGCCGCGCTTGAACATGCGGCCGAGGTTGAATTGGGCGTAGGCGTTGCCGCGCTCGGCAGCACCCATGAACCAGCGATAGCTGTCGTACGCTTGCTGGGGCGAGCAGATTTTTTTCACGGCGCACCTCTGATCAAATTTGTAACAATGTTGATCGAAGTGTAAAACGCGCTTAATGCGGGAGTTTGAGCGCGCTCAAACGCGCCATCATGAAATCGCGCCGGTCAGCCGCCGGCGCGCTTTTTGAGGAATTGCGGCACCTTGGCGGCCGCCAGTTTGTTGACCGATACCAGCAGATCCGTATCGACTTCGGCGATGCCGTAGCTGGCGCGCAGATGGCGGCCGATATGGATCAGCACTTGCGCCGCCACTTCGGCGTCGGCCTCGGCGCGGTGGGCGGCGCTGCGGAACTGGATGCCGAGCGCGCTCGACAGATGGCCCAGCTTGTAGCTGCCCAGCTCCGGGAACACGCGGCGCGCCAGCTTGAGCGAGCACACCAGCGAGGCGTGACGCGGCGTCAGCTCCAGCTGCGCCGCCTCGGCGCGCAGGAATTTTTCATCGAAGCTGGCGTTGTGGGCCGACAACGCGTCGCTGCCAATGAAGTCCAGCAATTGCGGCACCACTTCCTCCACTGGCGGCGCGCTGTCGACCATCGCTTGCGTGATGCCGGTCAGGCCGGTGATAAAGGCCGGGATGCGCACGCCGCAATTGACCAGCGAGACATAGCGCTCCACCACCCGGCCGCCGACGATGCGCAGCGCCGCCACTTCGGTAATGCGGTCGCCCATGGCGGGCGAGAGGCCGGTGGTTTCAAAGTCCAGCATGACGATGGGTTGGTCGAGCATGTCCGTCCTCAGCCGAATTTACGCACCGCATCCAGCGCCAGGCCGGCGCCGATGCTGCCGAACAGATCGCCCTCCACCTTGAGCGCGGACGGCACCAGCGCGCCGATGCGCTCGCGCAGCTTGAGCACGCCGCTGGAGCCGCCGGTGAAGAACACGGTGTCCACCTCGCCGGGCTGGACGCCGGCATCGGCCAGCAGCCTGCCGACCGTGTTTTCCACCGAGCCGACCAGATGATCGATGGCGCCGTCGAACTGCGCGCGCTGCAGTGCCAGCGTCACCGGTGGCGCCAGGCGGTCCAGCTCCAGCTGCACCTCGGCGCTGGAGGACAGCGCGATCTTGCCCTCTTCCGCCTTCATGGCCAACCAGTGGCCGGCGCGCTCGTCGATCAGGCGTTGCAGGCGGTGCAGCTTTTCCTGCTCGTCCGAATCGCGGATCAGGTCGGACAGCTGGGTCCACATTTTCTTGGTGTAGACCTGGTTGATGGTGTGCCAAGTGGCCAGGTTGAAGAAGTAGCTGGACGGCACCTCGCTGTTGTTGCGCAGGCGGCTGCCATAGCCCAGCAGCGGCATGATGGCGGACAGGCTCAGGTATTTATCGAAGTCGGTGCCGCCGATGTGCACGCCGCCGTTGGCGAGAATATCGTCGCGCCGCTCGGCCTTTCTGGCGCGTTCCGGCGACAGCCGCACCAGCGAAAAGTCCGACGTGCCGCCACCGATGTCGGCGATCAACACCAGCTCTTCGCGGTCGATCTGCGACTCGTAGTCGAAGGCTGCGGCGATCGGTTCGAACTGGAAGGCGATGTCCTTGAAGCCGACCGCACGGGCCACCTCGGCCAGCGTGTCCTGGGCCAGTTGATCCTTTTCCTGGTCGTCGTCGATGAAGTGGACCGGGCGGCCGAACACGGCCGAGGTGAATTCGCGCCCGGCGGCGCGCTCGGCGCGGCGTTTCAGCTCGCCGATAAACTGCGACAGCAGCATGCGGAACGGCAGCGCGCGGCCGCCGACCTCGGTCTGGCCGTCGATCAGGCTGGTACCGAGCAGGCTTTTCATGGAACGCATCAGCCGCCCTTCGTAGCCGGCCAGGTACTCGCCCAGCGCCGCGCGGCCGTATGTGACTTCGTCATCATCGGCGTTGAAGAAGACCACCGACGGCAAGGTCGCCTTGCCGTCCTCCAGTCCCAGCATCACCGGCTGGCCGGGACACACCCACCCCACGGTGGAATTGGACGTTCCAAAATCGACGCCGCAAGCAATGGCCATCTTGCCCCTTCCTGTAAATTAAGGGGCGATATGCTATCAGAAAAAGCCGCCTCGCAGGGGAAATTGCAACTTAGCCACAAGATAGACGATATTTCTTTTCAGAAATACGATAATTGTTGCTATCAGGTAAGTTTTTAATTATTCTAGATTACCAGACAAGAATAGCCGCGCCCACGAGACGATGACCAAACGCAAGCAGACAGTTGAGCAGTGCGCGACCGAACTAAAGGCCGTGATCGCCCGTGAAAACCGCCGCGTCACTTCGTATGACGTGGCGCAGGTGGCGGGGGTGTCGCAATCGGCGGTATCGCGCTGCTTCAAGCCGGGCGCAAGCGTATCGAAAAGCACCTATGCGCTGGTGATGCGCGCCGCCGTCCTGCTCGACTACATTCCGAATGCCGCCGCGCGCAGCCTGATCACGCGCCGCTCGAATATGGTGGCGCTGATCATCACCAACCAGGCCAATCTGTACTACCCGGAGTTGCTGGCCGAACTGAGCCAGCAAGTCAACGCGCGCGGCAAGCGCGTGCTGCTGTTCACGCTGCAGCGCGAAGCCGATATCGACTGCGTGCTGGCCGATGTCTGGCAATACCAGGTCGATGGCGTCATTGTGGCCGCCCGGTTGTCCGAAGAACATATCGCCGAATTCGAACGGCGCCGCATGCCTTTGGTGCTGTTCAACCGCATGCTGCGCGACCATTCCGTCAACACAGTCACCTGCGACCATACCGAGGCCGGCCGCCTGCTGGTGACGCGGCTGGCGGCGGCCGGTCATCGCCAGTTCGGCATCATTGCCGGCGACGCCGACCTCAGCGTGGCCTACGAGCGCCGCCTCGGCGCCTGCGAACGCATCGCCGAGCTGGGCCTGCCGCCGCCCGTCATCGTGCCGGGCCAGTACGATTACCGCAGCGGCGCGCTCGGCCTGAAAGCCATCATCGCCCAGCTGGGCGCGGTGCCGGATGCGATTATCTGCGGCAGCGACGTGATGGCCATCGGCTGCCTCGACTGCGCCCGGCTGGAACTGGGCATCGACGTGCCGGGCCAGCTGTCGGTGGCCGGTTTCGACGCGGTGGAACCCTCCAACTGGATCAGCTACAACCTCACCACGCTGCGTCAGCCGATGCCGAAAATGGCGGCCGCCGCCGCCGAGCTGCTGTGCGCCCGCATCGCCCAGAACGATGGCGAGACCGAAAAGCGCGTCTTCAGCGCCCAGTTCATCGAAGGCGCCACCGCGCGCCTGACGCCGGCCGACGCCAACCTGGCCGCTCCGGTGCGCGCCGCTACCGGCCTGCCGCTGCCGGTCGCTATAATGTAGCGGATGAACCCGTCCAATTCCAATCCTCCCCGCTTTACACCGCAAGGCCTGATTCCCACCGCTGAACAAACCGCCATCCAACTGGCGCAGAACAAAGTGGTGCTGATCGACGCCAACGCCGGCGCCGCCAAGACCACCACGCTGGCCTTGCGCATCGGCGAGGCGCTGGCGCGCAAGCTGGCGCCGGAGCAAATCCTGGCCCTGACCTTTACGCCGGAAGCGCGCGAGGTACTGCGCCGGCGCTTGCTGGAAGTGGGCGTGCCGCAGTCCACCGTCGAGCGCATCGCGGTGCTGAGCTTTGAGGATTTTTCCGCCTGGATGCTGGATCTGGCCGACGGCGACAACGTGCGCCAGTGCAGTGAAGTGCGCGCGCTGAAAAATTATGCGCTGCAAGCCATCGATCACGCGGGCGAACGCTACGCCGGCCGCGTCGACGGACTGGAGCTACACACCCACAGCCTGGCGCTGAGCCAGTTCCTCGATGCGCAGCTGAACCTGAAGGCCACCATGGCGCTGGACAGCGACGTCGAATTCATGGGCCTGGAAGAAGCGGCGGAAACGCTGGGCGTGCCGCTGAGCGATTACCTGACCACGCTGGAATACGAACGGCTGCGGCTGGACGGCGGCGCCGGCGCGGTGTTCCGCGGCCCGTTCGACGCCACCTACGACCTGGCCTGCAATCTGCACGGCGGCGGCCGTCTGGCGGAACAGTTTGCCGACTACCGGCTGGTGCTGTGCGACGAATTGCACGACCTGAACGAGGCGGCGTTCCGCATCCTCGACGCGCTGATCGAGCGGCCGCATTGCTATTTCGTCGGCGTCGGCGACAAGGATCAGGTGATCCACGCCAAACTGGGCGCCAGCGACGACTACCTGAACCGCCGCTTTGCCGAGCGCTATCCCAGGCTGCAGCGCTATCCGCTGACGCACACCTGGCGCCACGGCCCGCATCTGGCCTACGCCATGGCCGAGTTCAAGCAAAAGGCGGTGGAATCGCAATTGCCGCTGCTGACCGAGATCCAGCAAGCCCACTACGGCAGCGCCGCCGATTGCGCGCAGCGCGTGGTGGCCGCGGTGCGCCAGTGGAAGGCGGACGGCTATGATGTCGACCGCTGCGCCATCCTGATCCGCGACCGCCATCAGTCGATGGAGATCGAGAACGCCCTGATCGAGGCCGACATCGACTACCGCACGCCGCCCATGGCCGGCTATCTGCAGCGCGACGAGATCCTGTTCCTGCGCGGCCTGCTGGCGATCGCGCTGAAAGACTTCGGCGCCGTCAAATCCGAGCAGGTGCGCACCGCCATCGTCGACGCGCTGGTGGCCTTCAGCGAAATGAAGTTCTCGGCGCGCAGCATGGACAACTTCAAGCAGCAAATCCTGAAAAGCCCGGATCTGCTGGGCGAATTGTTCCTGATCGAGGACGAGCGGCGCGACGGCGTCGAACCCGGCTACCGCGACGTGGCCAGCGCCGGCACCAAGCGCGCCGTGATCGCGGCGCTGGCCTGGCTGGCCGAAGTGGACCAGGACGCGCCGGCCGCCGCCGTGCTGAGCGAGCTGTGCGAACGGGTACAGCTGGCCGCCACCGCCCGACGCATCTTTGTGCGCGCCTATGATGCCGGCGTGATCAACCAATCCATCGCCAGCCTGCTGGCGGCGGCCGCCGCCTCCGGCCAGAGCCTGCGCGACTTCTGGAGCGCGATGAATGCGCGCGAAGCCTTCGTGCGCCGCAAGCGCGACCGCAAGTCGGTGCTGATCGAATGCGCGGCCAACGCCAAGGGCAAGGAATTCGACCACGTGATCCTGCCGTTCTTGCAAGACGGCGAATTTCCGCATCGCCTGCAGCCCCGGCGCGAGGAAGAAAACCTGTTTTATGTGGCCGCCACCCGCGCCCGGGTCCGGCTGACCTTGCTATCGCCGTCCGAGCCGGCGCAGCGCAGCAGCTTTATCGCGCAGATGCGCCTGCCCAAATCTTCGGCAGCGGCCGAGACGGCTTTGCAGCGCAACCGGAGTGCGCCGGCTGCCGGACCGGCAACGCGCCACTATCTGAACGCAGGCTATCAGGACAAGGATCAGGTCAAGGCGCTGGGGGCCAAATTCGACATCGCCCGGCGCGCCTGGTATGTAGAAAGTGATATCGATTTGACCCCTTTTAGCCCTTGGTTAAAAAAATAATGCACAGCACCAATTTTTCCAAGGGAAACCCTTATATAATATCGCTCGCGGCTGGAGGTACAGCCTCACACCTTTGTGTGTCCCTTGTCCCACAAACAAAACAATTCGGGAGTATTACGATGAAAGCTAAAACCAATCTTCTGCTGGCAGCCTGCACCATCGCTCTGCTGAGCGCCTGCTCGACCCCTGCACCAGCCCCTACGCCAGCACCGGCTCCGGCGCCTGCCCCGGCTCCAGCTCCTGCACCAGTAGCCGCTCCAGTGCCAGCACCGGTTGCTGCTCCGCTGCCAGCCTACCTGGACCCAAACAGCTCGATCTACAAAAACCGTAGCGTCTACTTCGACTTCGACAAATACACCGTCAAGCCGGAATTCGACGCCCTGGTGGCCGATCACGCCAAGTTCCTGTCGGCTAACCCGAACGTAGCGATCAAAGTCGAAGGCAACACCGACGACCGCGGCGGCGCAGAGTACAACCTGGCCCTGGGTCAGAAGCGCGCTCAAGCCCTGATCACCGCGCTGAAAGTACAAGGCGTGAAAGAAGGCCAGATGGAAGCCGTTTCGTACGGTAAAGAGAAAGTCACCGGCACCGACGACGCAGCCCGCGCCCACGACCGCCGCGACGACATCGTCTACCCAAGCAAGTAATCAAGCAGCATTGAACGCCCGGCCCCGCCGGGCGTTTTTCATTATCCGTCATGAAAACCCGCCCGCACCACATCGGCCACGCCTTCCGCAGGGAATTCAGCGACTGGCGCCTCTGGCGCGCCCGCGCGGTGGTGGTGGCGTTTGCCGCCCTGGCCGGATTGGCCGTGGTGGGCTTCACCGCCGTTTCCGAATTCGCCTTCTCCCGCTTTTACGCCATGTACCAGCACTGGCGCTGGAGTCCCCTGCTGTGGACACCGCTGTGCGCCGCCGCCATCGTCTGGCTGACGCGTCGCTACGCGGCCGGCGCCGGCGGTTCCGGCATCCCGCAAGTGATGGCCGCGCTGGAGCCGGTGACAGCCGCCGACAAGCAGGGCCTGTTCGTCTCGCTCAGGCTCAGCCTGGCCAAGGTGCTGCTGACCACCTGGGGCTTGCTGGCCGGGCTGTCGCTGGGCCGCGAAGGCCCGTCGGTGCAGGTCGCTGCCGGCGTCATGCTGGCGGCGCGGCGCTGGCTACCGGAGCGCAGCGGCGTCAACCCGCACGGCCTGCTGGTGGCGGGCGGCGCGGCCGGCATCGCCGCGGCCTTCAATACGCCGCTGGGCGGCATCATGTTCGCCATAGAAGAGTTGTCGCGCACGCCGGAACAGCGCAGCAGCGGCCTGCTGATGGCGGCCATTGTGCTGGCCGGCCTGATGGCGGTTTCGCTTAACGGCAACCAGACATATTTCGGCCTGATCCACGCCACCGGCATCGACACGGGCTTGATTTTGCCCGGCGTGGCCGTGGCTCTGGCCAGCGGCCTGGCAGGCGGCCTGTTCTCGCGTCTGCTGATCGTCTCGCTCAGCGCGCCGCCGCGCGACTGGTTCAGCCGTCTGCGGGCGCGCAAGCCGGTGCTGTTCGCGGCCGGTTGCGGCCTGGGCGTGGCGGCCATCGGCCTCTACTCGGGCGGCGCCGTGTTTGGCAGCAGCTCCGATCATACGCGCGCGCTGGTGGCCGGCGGCGAGCATGCGACCGGCCTGTTTTTCTTCCTCAAATTTATCGCCACCTGGCTGACCGCATGGTCCGGTGTACCGGCCGGCATCTTCGCGCCCTCGCTGTCCATCGGCGCGGCGCTGGGCAACGACGTCGCCTTGCTGCTCGATTACCCGCATGCCAGCGCGCTGATCGCGCTGGGCATGGTGGGCTTCCTCGCGGCCGCCACCCAGGCGCCGCTGACCTCGTTTATCATCGTGATGGAAATGGTGGACGGCCACGCCATGGTGCTCAGCCTGATGGCCTGCGCGATGGTAGCCCGTACCGTCTCCCACGTCCTGAGTCCACCGTTGTATGCCCAACTGGCGCAGACGCAATTATCGCGGCTGCCGCAAACGCCTCTACCTAAAGAGAGCGGCGCAAACAAGCTGTAGTCGTTATGCTGGAAGTTTCCATTCATCCCCAACAAACAGGCGAAGGAAGCTTCATGAAAAACCTCACTACTGCTGCCGGTGCACCGGTCGTCGACAACCAGAACATCCAGACCGCAGGCCCGCGCGGCCCGGCCCTGCTGCAAGATGTATGGCATCTGGAAAAGCTGGCCCACTTCGCGCGTGAAGTCATCCCGGAGCGCCGCATGCACGCCAAGGGGTCGGGCGCCTACGGCACCTTCACCGTCACCCACGACATCACCAAATACACGCGCGCGGCGCTGTTCTCGGAGGTCGGCAAGAAGACCGACGTGTTCCTGCGCTTCTCCACCGTGGCCGGCGAACGCGGGGCGGCCGACGCCGAGCGCGACATCCGCGGCTTCGCCGTCAAGTTCTACACCGAACAAGGCAACTGGGACATCGTCGGCAATAACACGCCGGTGTTCTTCTTCCGCGATCCGCTGAAATTCCCGGACCTGAACCACGTGGTCAAGCGCGATCCGAAGACCAATCTGCGCAGCGCCGAAAACAACTGGGACTTCTGGACTCTGCTGCCGGAGGCGCTGCACCAGATCACCATCGTCATGAGCGACCGCGGCATCCCGAAAGGCTATCGCCACATGCACGGCTTCGGCAGCCACACCTACAGCTTCATCAACGCCGCCAATGAGCGTTACTGGGTCAAGTTCCACTTCGTGTCGCAGCAAGGGATCGAGAACCTGAGCGATGCCGAAGCGGCGGCCCTGATCGGCGTCGACCGCGAAAGCTCGCAGCGCGACCTGTTCGACGCCATCGAGCGCAAGGAATTCCCGCGCTGGAAGCTGGCGGTGCAGATCATGCCGGAGGCCGAGGCCTCCAAAGTGCCGTATCATCCGTTCGACCTGACCAAAGTGTGGCCGCACAAGGATTATCCGTTGATCGACGTTGGCATTCTGGAGCTGAACCGCAATCCGGAAAACTACCATGCGGAGGTGGAGCAATCGGCCTTCTCGCCGGCCAACGTGGTGCCGGGCGTGGGCTTCTCGCCGGACAAAATGCTGCAATCGCGCCTGTTCTCGTATGGCGATGCGGCGCGCTACCGCCTGGGCGTGAACCATCACCAGATTCCGGTGAACGCGCCGAAATGCCCTTTCCACAACTACCATCGCGATGGCGCCATGCGCGTGCTGCCGAACGAAGGTGGCAGCACGCCGTATGAGCCGAACAGCCGTGGCGAGTGGGTCGAAAGCCCGCAGTTCAAGGAACCGCCGCTGTCGCTGGAAGGCGCGGCCGACCACTGGAACCACCGTGTCGACACCGACTACTACTCGCAGCCGGGCGCCCTGTTCCGCCTGCTGACGGCCGAGAAAAAGCAACTGCTGTTTGAAAACACGGCGCGCGCGATTCATGGCGTATCGAAAGCGGTGCAGCAGCGTCACATCGATAACTGCACCCAGGCCGATCCGGCCTACGGCGCCGGCGTAACCGCAGCTATCGCGGCGCTGGAAGGCAAGTAAAACCGGTACAATGAGGCGGCCCGACTTTGCCGCCGCCTCATTGACCGATGCCTTTCGTTTATCTGCTTGCCGCCCTATTCCTCCCCGCCGCCGCCTGGGCGCAGCAGATCGCTTGGCTGTGGGATGGCGCGGCGCTTCCCGCCTGGTCGCAGCGTGAAGCGGCAGTCCTGCATCGCCATATCCTCCTGAGCGGCGATCGCGCCCTCACCCGTCCCCGCGCCGGCTGGCCGCCCGCGTCGCGCATTACACCGGTGCTGCACGTGGAAGTCAGCACCGTCAAACCTCCCTTGGATATCGAAAGCCGCCGCGCCATGATCGTGCGGGCGATGCTTGAAGCGGCGGACGCCAGTACTTCCGGCTGGGTGCAGCTGGATATGGAAGCCAGACCGTCGCAGCGCCTGTTCTATCGTTCGCTGGTGCGGCAGCTGCGCGGCGAGCTGCCGCCGCACATCAAGCTGAGTGTCACGGCACTGGCCTGGTGGTGCCGTTCTCCGGCATGGCTGGACGAACTGGGCGCCGACGAAGTGGTGCCGATGTTCTTCCGCATGGGGAAAGACAGTGCGCGCCTGCGCGACATCATCGAACATGCGCCGGCCACGCTGCACGCCAGTTGCCGCGACACCGCCGGCTTCTCGCCTCAGGAGCCATTCGCACCGCAGGTGACGGCGCGCTATCGCAAGACTTACTGGTTCGACCGCTACGCCTGGAAGCGTGGCACAAATATTGGGAGCATTCCATGATTCGTTGTTATAAAACGGCCGCATTCGCTGCCGCGCTGCTGAGCGTGGCCAACGCGGGCGCCAGCGGCGATATGCCCTACGACCGCTACGCCAGCCGCTATGCACCCGACCTTCCGCTGGCGCGCTACCAGGCCGGAGAACTGGGCGTGGTGCTGCCGACCTATGCGCGCGCTTATCTGTACGCCGCCTGGCGCGGGGTGATGCTGGGCGCGCGTGATCTGAAGGCGTCGCCGGGCATGGGGCAAGGCCTCACGGTGTCGGTCGAGGGCCGCCCCGGCGGCTATGGCGGCTGGCGCCAAAACGCCCCGGACGATGTGTACGGAGCCTGGCGCAACGCGGTCAGCGCGGCACTCAAGCGCGAGGTGCTGCCGGCGCGCGAGAAGGACTATGTCGCCACCACCTACCGCAGCTGCCCGGACAGCAGCTACTTCTTCGCCGCGCAAACGCTGAATACACTGGCGCGGCGCAGCGACGCCACGCCAGCGCGCCTGCAGGCATGGGTAGACACGCAACGGCAGGTGTTCCGCGTCTGCGGCGACGATCCGGAGCTGCGCCATCCGGCATATGGAGAGCCGAAGGTCGTGGCCGCGCAGCCGGCGGCGCTGCCGGCGTCGGAAGCGCTTTACTGGCGGCAGATGCAGGAGTACCAGCTGGCATCGGCCGCTTTTTATGCCGAGGACTACGCCGCCAGCGGCAAGCTGTTTGTCCGTATCGGCGCCACCGACAAACACCCATTGCACCACTGGGGCAAATACCTGGCCTTGCGCGCGCAGGCGCGCGCGGCGACCTACATTCCGCCCTCGGTATCGCAGGAAGAACGCTGGAAGCAGCAGCAGGCCATGGCCAGCGAAAGCCCGGAGGCCGCCGCCGCGCGCCAGGCGCAGCAGCAGAAAAAAGTGGATGCCATTCAGGCCAGCATCGACGATATCGTCGCCGATCCGGCACTGAAAGAACTACACGAAGATGCACGCGCCATCGGCCGCGCCATGCGCTCCCAGTTGACGCCCAAGCTGCGCTTCGCGCAACTGAGCAAGGCGCTGGACAATCCGCACATCGATCCCTACGCCGACGACCAGCTGGGCGATTGGCGCCTGCTGGCCGATCAGCTGATGCCCGTGGCGGCGCTGCGCAAGTCGGTGGGCTTCATCGACTGGATACAAACCATCCAGCAGTGCCACGGCTATAAGCCGGAGGCCAGCTGCGAACAGGAACGCGATCACGCGCTGGATCAATGGCGACGCTACGTCAAGGATGGCAACAAGCCGCAAGCGCGCGTATGGTTGATGGCCGCCGCCATGCGCGGCGACGCGATGCCGGCGGATCTGGAGAAAGCCAGCTTGCTAGTCCCGGCCGATGCGCCGGAATACCTGACCGTGCGCTACGCGCTGGCGCGCCACTATCGCGTCAGCAAGCAGGCCGATAAAGCACGGGCACTGGAGGATGCGCTGCTGCCGCAGCTGGGCGCCAGCGCATCGCTAAGCGCGCGCAATCTGTTCCGACAGGAGCGTCTGGCGCTGGCAACATCCCCGGCCGAAGCGGTGCCATATCTGCTGCGCTCCGTGCTGGAGGGCCGCGATGGCGACACTGGCGAGAAAGCGGACGGCAGGCCGCTCGATCTGGAGCTGGCTTCTGACGGGCAGCGCTGGCTTAACAGCGGTCTGGCCACGGCCGACCTGTATGCGCTGAGCGCGGATCAGCGTCTTCCTGCCGCGCTGCGCAGCCGCATCGCCATCGCCGCGTGGATGCGGTTTGATTTGCTGGAACAGGAGGCCGGCGCAGTCGCCGCGGCCAAACGCATCGAACAAACCGTCCCGGTGCTGGCGGCGGAGATGCGCAAATATCAGGCGCAGGCCAGCGCGTCGGAAAGGCGCCACGCGATGCTGCTCACCGCCCTGAAATGGCAGCTAACGCCGACGCTGAACTGGTACAGCGCCACGCTCGACGAACTCAAACCAACGCCGCCGGACGACGTCACGGCCAGCATGTGGTGCAAGCTGCCGGCCAAGGCCGGCGCCACGACGATTGAAGACACCGCCATCGAGATGGCGCCGCCCGCTCCCGATACGGGCAACGCTGCGGTTCGCGATCAGGAACTGGCGCAACTGGGGCAACTGAAGACCGCCACCGGTTTTGTCGGCGACCACGTCCTGCGCCGCGCGGCGGCGATACCGAAAGATCCGGACCTGCCGTGGTTGTTGTACGTGGTTGTGCAATCGACGCGGGGCGGCTGCCTGGACGCCGACGCCAAGACCCTGTCGAAGAATGCCTTCGTCCTGCTCGGCAAGCGCTACGGCAACACGGAATGGTCGCGCAAGACGCCCTACTACTATTGATCCCTCTCAAACGCGGGGCATGGCGCAGGCCTAAGCTGAGGCTTTTGGAGGCGCATCATGCAAACACTGGCCCAGCCCCGCACCATTTCATGCTACGACGAAGATTGGGTACTGTGGATAGACGCGCAGATCCGCTTATTGTCGGAAAAAAGATTCTCCGAGCTGGACATCGCGAATCTGGTCGAGGAGCTCGACAGCATGAAAAACAAAGAACTACGCACGCTGAAAAACAGGCTAAGAGTCCTCATCATGCACCTATTGAAATGCGAATTCCAGAAATCCCATCCCCAAAACAAGTGGCATTCTACGCTGATAGAGCAACGCGAACGCATCAAGGATGTGCTACAGGACAGCCCCAGCCTGCGCCGCAAGCTCGACGAATTCATCCGCTCAACCTATTCGTATGCACGCAAGATGGCGGCGCACGAGACGCTCATGCCACTCAGCAGCTTCCCGCCGGAGAATCCCTACACCGTCAAGCAAATCCTTGACCACGACTTCATACCGTAGCCATCACCCCCGAGCGTTGCAGCAGCGAGGCGCAGCGTTTGGAGAGATGCTGCACTTGCAAAGTCTTGCCGGCGCGGGTGTAGCGTTCGCTCAGTGCGGCCACCGCCACCACGGCCGAATGATCGGCCAGGCGCAGATGACGGCAATCCAGCACCACTTGCTGCGGATCGCCCGGCGGATCGAACAAGTCGTTGAAGTGCGCCACCGAGGCGAAGAACAGCGTGCCGTGCAGCGTATAAGTCTTGACCTCCCCGGCTAAGGCCGCATCGGCGCGGATCTCGCGCGCGTGACGCCATGCGAAGCCCAGCGCCGCAATCACGATCCCGCACAACACCGCAATCGCCAGATCGGTGGCGACCGTAATCGCGGTCACGACGACGATCAGCAAGGCGTCGTGACGCGGCACCTTGCCCAGCACTTGCAGCGAACTCCAGGCAAAGGTCTGCTGCGCCACCACGAACATCACACCCACCAGCGCCGCCAGCGGAATGCGTTCGATCAGCGGCGACAGGAACAGTATAAACAGTAAGATCATTATCCCGCTGACCGCGCCCGACGCCCGCGTGCGGCCACCGGAGCTGAGATTGATCATGGTCTGGCCGATCATCGCGCAGCCGCCCATGCCGCCAAATACACCGGAGGTCACATTGGCCACGCCGAGCGCCACGCATTCGCGATTCGGCAAGCCGCGCGTTTCAGTGATTTCGTCGGTGAGATTGAAAGTCAGCAGCGTTTCCAGCAACCCCACCACCGCCATCAGCGCCGCATAAGGCAACACGATGTGCAAGGTCTCCATATTCATCGGCACGGCCGGCAAGGCAAATTGCGGCAGGCCGCCGGCGATATGCGCCATATCGCCCAGCGTGCGCGCCGGCAGGTGCAGGAAGTGAGATACCACGCCCACGCCCAGAATCGCCACCAGCGCCGGCGGCAGCGCCTTGGTCAGGCGCGGCAACAGATACACGATCACCATGGTCAGCGCCACCAGCCCGCACATCCAGGCCAGCGCAGCGCCCTGCATCCACGCGCCATCCACCTTGAAATGCTGCAGCTGCGACCACGCGATCACAATCGCCAGGCCGTTGACAAAGCCCAGCATCACCGGATGCGGCACCATGCTGACCAGTTTGCCAAGCCGCAGCACGCCAAACAACAGCATGAACACCCCGCTCAGCACCACGGTGGCGAGGAAATACTGCAAGCCATGCTGGGCGACCAGCGCCACGATCACCACCGCCATCGAGCCGGCGGCGCCGGAAATCATGCCGGGACGGCCGCCAAAAATGGCCGTGATCGTGCAAATAAAGAAAGCGCCATACAGGCCGGTGAGCGGATTGAGGTGCGCCACCAGCGCGAACGCGATACATTCGGGAACCAAAGCGAACGACGTGGTCAGACCCGCCAACGCGTTTTTAGAAAATTGGGATGACCACATTCAGGAAAATCCAGCAAGGAACGATGCGAAAATGCAACAGCTCAGCTATTTTACACGGCCGAGTTCGATTTCTCATCGTTATGGGTGAACTGGCGCACATTCAGGACCGGGCCGGCGCGGGCACAATGGCGTTGCATTACCGATCAACCGAACCAGTCAACCTACGCCATGACGACCCTGATCTCCGCCAGCTACGCCCTGCGCCGCCAGAAAATTGCCGTGGAAAGAACGCTGTATGCGCGTTCGGCCGAAGAATCCCTGCTGGCGGCCCGCTGGGCCAGCGCCTGGCACAAGCTGGTGCAGCGCAAGCTGGACCAGGATCTGGCCGCGCGCCTGCCGCCTGCCCTGCGCGCGCTGGACGGGTTCCTGATCGACCCGCCTTCGCGCCTTCTGCACTGATCACGCGGCGTAACGTGGGGCGGCCGGCGTTGCCGCGGCGCTACGACCTTGATAGCAACTGCCGGCGCGACGTTCCATGCCTTCCCGGTCCAGTACCGTAACGCAGCCGCGCCGGTAAGCGATCAACCCTTCCTGCGACAGCTTGCCAGCGGCACCAGTAATGCTCTCGCGCCGCACGCCCAGCATATTGGCAATCATCTCCTGCGTCACCTTCAGCTCATTGCCGAGCGAACGATCGAGACGGTCCAGCAGCCAGCGGCACAGCTTTTGCTCGATGCTGGTATGGCGGCTGCCGGCGACGCTTTGCGCCAGCTGGGCGAACATCTGGCTGGTGTAGCGCATCAACTGCTGGGCCAGCGGACCGCCGGTATAAAACACCTCGCGCAGCACGGCGGTTTTGAGGCGGTAGCCATAGCCGGCGGTCTGCACCACGGCGGCGTAACTGGCGCGTTCGGAAGGATGCAGAGCCACGCCAACCACGCCCTCGCGGCCGACCACGGCAATCTCGGTGGTAGCGCCGTCCTCCATCACATATTGCAGCGAGACAATGGCGTTGGTGGGGAAATACGTGTATTCGACGGCATCGCCAAAATCGAACAGATGCTTCCCTTCGGGCAGGGCGACCAATTCCAGATCGCCAAACAACGCCAGCAAATCGTCGCGGGACAAGGCGCGCAGCAAATCATTCTGTTGCGCGCCGATCAGGCTAATCGCCTGGGATGGGGCAGGAGAAGTATGGATCGTGTTCATCATATGCTCCGGTGAGTGTCTGCTTGATGGAGACACTATATCCAGCGGCCTAAACCGCCGGTATAGGAGCACCTTGTAGTCCTATGTAGGCTAGGAACATTGCAAAATGTCATCTTAGTCCTACGCAAACTCCGGGGTCAGGTCCGCCATTTCTACACGGCCTCTACCCTAGCGGACGACTTGCTGACTTAAGACAAGCCGAGGCTGGCGAAAGCTGCTTACCCTGTGAGCATGACCCGACCTCTCCGACTTGAATTTCCCGGCGCCCTTTACCATGTCACCAGCCGCGGTGACCGTAAAGCGGCAATCTTTCTTGACGATACCGACCGGCTGATGTGGCTGCAAACGCTCGGCGAGGTGTGCGGGCGTTTCAACTTTGCCATCCATGCTTTTTGCCGGATGAATAATCACTACCATCTGCTGATCGAAACCAGGGATGGCAAGCTGGCCCACGGAATGCGCCAGTTGAACGGTGCGTATGCGCAGTATTTCAATCACCGCCATTCGCTGGCGGGTCATGTATTCCAAGGCCGATACAAGGCGATTCTTGTCGATAAGGAGAGTTATTTACTGGAGGTGGCGCGCTATATCGTGCTAAATCCTGTTCGTGCCGGCCTGGTCGCGCTCCCCGACGAGTGGCGCTGGAGTAGCTTCCTGCTGACATCCACGGTCCTGCCGCCGCCAGATTGGCTGGAAGTGAGCTGGTTGCTATCAAAATTCGCTCATCAGGGACCGGCGGCGCAGAATGCCTATCGCCATTTCGTCCTGTCTGGCATTGGTGGCGCCAGTCCGCTGACCAACACCCATCGTCAGTTGATTCTGGGCAGCGAGCAGTTCATCCAACAGCTCCAGGCGCCGGCGATATCAAACAACGGCACTTCCAGGATACATCGCAGCGCCGTGACCCTGCCTTTATTCGCCTACCAGGAAAAATTCCCCGAACGCGATATCGCAATGGCAGAAGCCTATCGCAGCAACGCGTACACACTAACCGAAATTGCCCGCCATTTCGGCGTATCGCTCGCAACAGCGAGCCGCGCCTTCAAGAAATACGCCACGCAGCGCTGAGCTCGTGTAGAAATGACGGACCTGACCCCGGATTTTAGTAGGTGACGCGGAGTTGCAGATAGGCGGTGCGCGGGGCGCCGGCCATGCGGCCGGCGTTGCCGTCGACGTTGCGGGTGTAGTAGCGCTTGTCCGCCAGGTTGTTGACCCCGGCCGCCACTTCGTAGGCGCGCTGTTTCCATGTCAGCTGCGCGTTCCAGACGCGGAAGCCGGGGATCAGGCCGACGCCGCCGTTGGCCGCTTCCGCTACGGTGTTGGCCGTGTCGGAGTACTGTTTGCTCTGGTGCGTGCTCGACAGGTTGGCGGTCCAGGCGCCGGCGCGGTAGCGCGCGCCCACGGTATCGGTGTTGCGCGAGTAGAACGGCACGTCCAGCCCCGCCGTCGCACCCGATTCCTGGATGGCTTTGGTGTAGGTGTAGTTGGCGTAGACGTTCAGGCCGGCCAAGGCACCGGCCTCGTCGAAGCTGTAGTCGGCCGCGGTTTCAATGCCGTCATGCCTGGTGGCGCCGATGTTCTGGAAGGTCGGCGGCGTGATGCCCGGTACTTGCGCGATCTGATTGTCGAATTTAAGTTTAAAGGCGGTCACTTCCGCACTCAGCGCGGCGGTTTTCCAGCGCGCTCCCAATTCCGCCGTTTTCGCCAGTTCCGGTTTCAGCGGGTTGGCCGGCGTTTGCGAGTTCAGCTGGGTGTTCTGCACCGCGCCGAACGAGGTGGTGTAGTTGACGAAGACGGTCAGCGCGCGGTTCACCAGGTAGGCCACGTTCAGCGATGGCAGGGCTTTGTTGTTGTCGCTTTCGAAGCGGGACTTGGCAACGAGATCGTCGCGCGTCGAGGCGATTTTTTCGTAGCGCACGCCCGGCGTGATGCGCCAAGCGCCCAGCGCGATGCGGTCGTCGATGTAGGCCGCATGCGCGTCGGTATTATTGACGAAGGTGGTGATGGCGCCGTTTGCTCCGGTCGCCACGCTTTGGTTGTAGCTGTTGTCGTCGCCGCGCTCGCGCAGGTAGCGGTAGCCTGCCGTGACGTCATGCGTCATGCCGCCGGCGCTAAAGCGCTGGGTGTAGCGCGGCTCGATGCCGGTGACCTGGTAGTTGCGTGGCTGCCAGGCGAGCTGGGTTCTGGCCGCGTTGATCAGTGCGCTCTGGCGGAAGCTTTCATTGTAGTAGGCCTTGACTTCGAATTCCTTCGTGGCCGAGATGGTATTCAGGTAGCCGACCTCCACGCCTTTGCGGTCGCCGCTCCAGAAGTCGGTAGGACGCGTGTTCTGGTACGGATCGGCGTTGTATTGCGCCGCCGTCAGGCCGCCCGGCGTCCTCGACAGCACGTCGTAGTAGGACAGCTTGCCATACACCTCGCTGTGCTGGTCCAGCGGATAACGGAATTTCAGCGCCACGTCGTTGACGCGCTCGTCGCTGCCCTTGCGCCATTCCGAGCCTTCCATGCCCGAGTACATCAGCGCCACGCCCAGGCCGCTGCCGGCGGTGCCGCCCACAAACGCACTGTACTGGCGGTTGCTGCCACCCTGGCCGAAGTCGTTGTAGCGCACGCTGGCGTCGCCGCTCAGGCCTTCGCCTTGCGGAATCGCGCGGCTGCGGAAGTTGATGATGCCGCCGACGTTTTGCGGACCATAGCGCACCGCACCGCCGCCGCGCACCACGTCGATCGATTCAATATTGTTGAGGCTGACCGGCGCGAACGACAGCTGCGGCTGGCCATATGGCGCCACTGCCAGCGGAATGCCGTCCAGCAGCACGGTCGAGCGCGGTGAATAGCGCCCGGCCAGGCCGCGCACGCCGATGTTCAGCGAGATGGCGCTGCCGGCCGAACCCGAGTTGTCGGTCGCCTGCACGCCCGGAATCCGGCGCAGCACGTCGCCGATGTTGGCGGCGCCGCTCTCGGCGATGTCTTCCTTGTTCACCACAGTGCGCGCGCCGGCAAAGTTTTTTACGCTGTTTTGCAGGCCCGAGCCCAGCCAGCTGCCGGAGACCTGGATGGTTTCCATCGGTGCTTCTTCGGTTTGTTGCGCTTGTGCGGCCGAGGCCAGCAGGACGGATACCGCCGCCGCCAGGGCGGTCAATTTGAATTCAGGCATGTAAAACAATATTGTGAAAAAGAACGAGTTAAATGATAACACTTCTCATTCTCAATTTCCAGCGATTCGCGGCCCTGGGCTATAATGGACGAATGCTCAACACTCTCCGACGCCAGACGCTGCATTTATGGATCGCCCTGCTGGCCATCCTGTTTGCCGCGCTTGCGCCGACGGTGTCGCATGCGCTGGCGGCGTCCACCACCGGCATGCTGGCGGAAATGTGCTCGGTCGACGGGCCCGCCAAGAAGGCGCCCACCAACACCATGCACGGCATGGAGCATTGTCCTTACTGCGCCACGCACGGCGGTTCGCCCGCCCTGCCGCCGGCTGGCCTGACCAGTTTCGCCGTCATCGGCGGCCATGATTTCTACCCGCCGCTGTTTTACACGGCGCCGCAACCGCTTCATACATGGAGCGCCGCCAGTCCGCGCGGGCCGCCTGCCTTTTCCTGATCGTTAGCTTTATTCCGCAGCCCATGGCTGCGGCCATCTCTACGCATCATCAGGAATACATGAAAATGAAAGTGTCTCCACTGGCATTGGCGCTGCTTGGCGCCTTTGCGACCACCCATGCTGAAGAAGCATCACACACCGTCAACATCGTCGGCACCCGCCCCACTTCGCGGCCGACGCAAATCCCTACCACGATAGAGAGCATCACCCGCGAGGACATCGACCGCACCATCAACGCCACCGACGCCGAGGATGCGCTCAGATACCTGCCAAGTCTGCTGGTCCGCAAGCGCTACATCGGCGACTACAATCACGCCGTGCTGTCGACGCGCGCGTCCGGCACCGGCAACAGCGCTCGCTCGATGGTGTATGCGGACGGCATCCTGCTGTCCAACTATCTCGGCAACGGCGCGACGTTTGCGCCACGCTGGGGCATGGTCGGCCCGGAGGAAATTGAACGCGTCGATGTGCTGTACGGTCCTTTCTCTGCGGCCTATGGCGGCAACTCGGTCGGTGCGGTGGTCGATTACGTCACGCGCATGCCGACCCGGTTTGAAGTGCATGCCAAGCTGGCGCTCACGCATCAGCCGTTTAAACTCTACGGCAGCAACGACAACTACGATGGCAAACAAGGCCGCTTCGCGCTTGGCGACCGCAATGGCGCCTGGTCGTGGTTTATGGACGTGAGCCGCACCGATAATGAAGGCCAGCCGCTGACCTTCCCTACGCGCCTCGTCAGCGCGGGCACGCCGGGCAGCGCCGGCACGCCCGTGAGTGGCGCGGTAAGCAGCGCCGATCGCACCAACAACCCCTGGTATTTGCTGGGCGCGGCCACGCAGTATCACACGGTGCAGGATCAGCTTAAGGCCAAGCTGGCCTATGACTTTTCACCGACCATGCGCGCCACCTATACTTTCGGCCTGTGGCGCAATCACTCGGAAGGCCGCCCGGCCAGCTATCTGCGCGATGCCGCCGGCCAGCCGGTCTACAGTGGCACCGTCAATATCGATGGCCGCAGCTACACGCTGGGCCAGACCGATTTCAACCTGTCCAACGAAGAGCTGCAGTACTTCATGCACGGCCTGACGGTAAAGACCAATACCAAAGGCGTGTTCGATTGGGAGCTGGCCGCCAGTCTGTTCGACTACAACAAGGACCGGCTGCGCGCCGCCACCATCGCACTGCCGGCGGCACTAAACGGTGGCAAGGGCCGCCTTGTCAATCAGGGCGGCACGGGATGGAATACGTTTGCGGCCAAGGGGATATGGCGTCCGGATGCGGCGCATATCGCGGAATTCGGCTATCAGCGTGAAGCCTACAAGCTAAATAGCATCGAGACGCCGATCGACAACTGGATCAGCGGCGCACCGGCCGGCAACCCAAGCTCGCGCTTCGCCGGGAAGACTGAAACCAACAGCCTGTATGCGCAGGATACCTGGAAGTTCGCGCCGCAATGGAAAACCGTGCTGGGTATGCGCTTTGAACATTGGCACGCGCATGACGGCGTCACCGCCAGTGCTATCGCAGCAGCGCGCCATGCCGAGCGCACCGAAAACTACATTTCGCCCAAAGCCGCACTGGCGTACCAGGCCAGCGAGGACTGGACGCTGAAAGCCTCGCTGGGCCGCGCGGTGCGCATGCCAACGGTGTCCGAGTTATATCAAGGCGGCCTGAATGCGGCCGGCCAGCTGACCAACAACGATCCGAATCTGAAGCCCGAAAAATCATGGACCACGGAGCTGACCGGCGAGCGCAAACTGGCCGATGGCTATCTGCGCCTGACCGCTTTCGGCGAGCGCACCGCGGACGCGCTGTACTCGCAGACAAATGTGCTGGTGCTGCCGATGGTGACCAATATCCAGAACGTGGACCTGATCCGCACCAAGGGGCTGGAGCTGTCGTATGTGGCCAAAGTGCTTGGGATGGATGTGAGTTCCAGCGTGACGTGGACGGATTCAAAAATCATCCGCAACGACAAGGCGCCCAGCAGCGTAGGCAAATGGCAGCCGCGCATCCCTGAGTGGCGCGCGAGCGGTGTCGCCAGCTACGCGTTCGACGACAAGCTGTCCGTCGCGCTGGCGGCGCGCTACAGCGGCAGGCAGTATTCGACGCTGGATAATTCGGACGTCAACGGCTTTGCCTATCAAGGCGCCAGCAAGTACTTCACCGCCGACACGCGCCTGCGCTATCGTATCGATCCGCAATGGAGCGTGGCGCTGGGCGTGGATAACCTGAATAACTACCAGTATTGGAATTTCCACCCTTACCCGCAGCGCACCTACTTCGCTGAGCTGAAGTTCGACTTGTAATCTGACAGTGAGCGCCGCCAGATTTCTGGTGGCGCTCTGCACGTTTTAAAGATTCATATGATATACTTCTTTACGTTGAAACTTCATAGAGACGAGATAGATCATGCTGAGCACCGAACACAAAGCCATCATCACTGCCACCGTACCGATTCTGGAGCAAGGCGGCGAAACCCTGACGCGCCACTTCTACCAGACCATGTTCCGCGACTATCCGGAAGTAAAGTCGCTGTTCAATCAAGCCAATCAGACGGAAGGCACCCAACAACGCGCACTGGCCAATGCGGTGCTGATGTATGCGAAGAATATCGAGAAACTGGAAAAACTCGGCCCACTGGTCAACACCATCATCAACAAGCACGTATCGCTGCAGATCCAGCCGGAGCACTACCCTATCGTCGGCGCCTCGCTGCTGAAGGCAATCCGCGAAGTGTTGGGCGCGGAAGTGGCGACCGACGCGGTGATTGAAGCCTGGGCGGCGGCTTATGGCCAGCTGGCCGATATCCTGATCGGCGCGGAAGAAGGCATCTACAAACAAAACGAGCTGGCAGAAGGCGGCTGGCGCGGCGCGCGTGCCTTCAAGGTGGTGTCCAAGACGGTTGAAAGCGACGAGATCACGTCCTTCGTGCTGGCACCGGCCGATGGCGGCAAGGTGGTGGCGCATAAGCCAGGCCAGTATATCGGTCTGACGGTAAAGGTGAATGGCAGCGAACAGCGCCGCCAGTATTCGTTGTCCGCCGCGGCAAACGGCAGCACTTACCGCATCAGCGTAAAACGCGAAGACGGCGGTCTGGTGTCGAACTTCCTGCATGACCAGGTGAATGTGGGCGACAGCATCGATCTGTTCCCGCCGGCTGGCGACTTCGTGCTGGCCGATAGCGACAAGCCTCTGGTACTGATCAGCGGCGGCGTCGGCATCACACCAACGCTGGCGATGCTGACGGCGGCGCTGAAAGGCAATCGGCCGGTGCACTTCATTCACGCCGCGCGCCACGCCGGCGTGCATGCCTTCCGCGAGCATATCGATGCGCTGGCAGCCAAGCACCCGCAGCTGCGCCGTTTCTATTGCTACGAAAAGGCCGATGCGCAGTCGCCGCAGCCTGACGCTACTGGTTATCTGAATCCGCAGCATCTGGCCAAATGGCTGCCGGAGACGCGCGACGTGGAGGCGTACTTCCTCGGCCCTACGCCGTTCATGAAGGCCATCAAGTCGCATCTGGGCGAGTTGGGTGTGCCGTCGGCGCAGACGTTCTACGAGTTCTTTGGCCCCGCCGAAGCACTGGCCTGATGCGATTTTCAACTATGTAAAGCTGGATTTCTTCGTGTACTCCGGTGAGCGTGGATGCAATACTTAAAGCATCCATGCCTCACTCAAGGAAAACATGAAGCGCAGAACCCTGTTGAAACTGGCGGCCGGTAGCGCAGCCGTCACCGGCTTTTCCCCTGTCTCTTTGGTCGTCGCCGCCCCGCTCAAGGAGCTGCGGCTCGACTACGCCTATTATTCGCCCGCCAGTCTGGTACTCAAGCGCTTTGGCTGGCTGGAAGAGGAATTCAAGGCCGATGGCGTGCAGGTACGCTGGGTGCTGAGCGCCGGCAGCAATCGCGCGCTGGAATATCTGAACGCGAACAGCATCGATATCGGCTCTTCCGCCGGTCTGGCCGCGCTGCTGGCCAAGGCCAACGGCAATCCGATCAAGACTCCCTATATTTTCTCGCGTCCCGAGTGGACTGCGCTGGTGGTGCGCAAGGATTCCAACATCCGTTCCGTGGCCGATTTGAAGGGCAAGAAGGTTGCGGCGACCAAGGGCACCGATCCTTATCTGTTCCTGCTGCGGTCCTTGCAGACGGCGGGATTGAAGCGCAGCGATATTGAGCATGTCAGCTTGCAGCATGCGGATGGCCGCGCAGCGCTGGAACAAGGCAAGGTGGATGCGTGGGCGGGGCTCGATCCGCACATGGCGGCCAGCGAGCTGGAATCCGGTTCGAAGCTGATTTACCGGAACGTGGCCTTCAATACCTATGGCTTCCTGAATGTGCGCGAGGATTTTCTGGCCACGCGGCCGGCGGAAGTGGCGCGCGTGATCAAGGCTTACGAGCGCGCGCGTGCCTGGATACGCGCAAATCCAAGTGACGCGGCCAAAATTCTGTCGGAGGAAGCCAAGGTGCCGCTGCCGGTGGCGCTGCTGCAAGTGAAGCTGCGCAGTGACTTCAGCAATCCGCAACCGGGCACGGAGCATGTGAAGGCCTTGCAGGTCGCGGCGCCTATTCTGAAAGATGAGTCGCTGGTCAGGGCCGATACGGACCTGAACCGCGCCATCGCGGAGCTGGTCGATACCCGCTTCGCCCAGCCCTACATCGCCCATAGCCAGGCGTGACAGCCATGAGCAGCCAGCTGGCCGCCCAAACCACCGCCCCCGACGCTGCGGCGGTCCGCCCCGAGCATCGGCAAAATCGCCTGCGTAGCGTGCCGGGTGAGCACGCGCGGCGGATTTTGCTTGCACTGCTGCTGCCGGTGACGGCGCTGCTGGCGATTGAATGCTCCGTGCGCAGCGGGCTTATTCCGTCCAATCTCCTGCCCGCGCCAACGCAAATCCTCGACACATTGCGCGACCTTGGCGCGCAAGGGCTGCTCGGCCATATCGCCGCCAGCACGGCACGCGTGGCAGTGGGCTTCGCAGCGGGTGCGTTGTTGGCTGTGCTACTCGGCGCCGCCGTGGGCTTGAGCCGCCATGCAGAAGCCATTCTCGATCCTACTTTCCAGGCCCTGCGCGCCATCCCTTCGCTGGCCTGGGTGCCCTTGCTGCTGCTCTGGCTCGGCATCGATGAAGCGCCGAAGATCGTACTGATCGCCATCGGTGCTTTCTTCCCGATTTACATGGGCGTGGCTTCGGGCATCCGCGGCGTGGACCGCAAGCTGATTGAAGTCGCGCGGCTCTACCGGCTATCGAATTTCGCGCTCACGAAACGCGTGCTGCTGCCAGCCGCCCTGCCGGCCATCCTCACAGGCCTGCGCAACGGCCTCAGTCTCGCCTGGATGTTCATGGTGGCGGCAGAGCTGATCGCCGCCAGCAAAGGCCTGGGCTACCTGCTATCCGACGGCCGCGAAACCAGCCGCGCCGACATTGTCCTCGCGGCCATCGCCCTGCTGGCCATCCTCGGCAAAATCAGCGACACGCTGATGGCCGCCATTGAAAAACGCAGCCTGGCATGGCGCGACAGCTACGCATGAGCATTGCACTCGATATTCACGTTGAAGAAAGGCGCTACGGTACACGCACCGTGCTGCGCGACGTCAGCCTGCAGCTGCAGGAAGGCGAGATAGTCAGCCTGATCGGCGCCAGCGGCTGCGGCAAAAGCAGCTTGCTGTCCATCGCTTCGGGACTGGACCGCGATTTCAAAGGCGAGATCAAACTGGATGGCCGGTCGCTAAACAGCACCAGCAGCGACATAGGCTTCATCTTTCAGGAACCGCGCCTGTTCCCTTGGCTGACGGTGGCCGAAAACGTCGCTTTCGATAGTAAGAATGCGCTGGCTACGCAAAAGCAGGTCACGCGGCTGCTGGCCGAAGTCGGACTGCAAAACCATGCCAACGCCCTGCCCAAGCAGCTCTCCGGCGGGCAGGCGCAACGCGCCGCCATGGCGCGTGGCCTGTTCACGCAGCCGCGCGTGCTGCTGCTCGACGAACCCTTCTCTGCCGTCGACGCTTTCACCCGCATGAAACTGCAGGACCTGCTGCTGACAGTGGCCTGTCAGCACAGGCTCACCGTGCTGCTGGTCACGCACGACATCGACGAAGCACTCTACCTGAGCGACCGCATCGTCCTGCTGGATGGCGGCCTGACCGAGTTCCATCCCGGCCCGGCCCCGCGCAAGCGCGGCAACGTGGAGGCGGCCCAGCTCAAGGCCGCCATCCTCGATAGCCTGCAGGTTTAGAACTTGGCGCGCACACCAAAAACCACATTACGGCCCGGCAGCGGCGCAATGTCTTTCAACACCGAGGTCGATATGCGGATCTCTTCGTTGGTCAGGTTCTTCGCCAGCAGGAACCACGTCAGATCGTAGTTGCCCAGCTTCTGCGTGTACGAGACATTGGCGTTAAGCTGGTTGTAGCCCGGCGTATCGGTGGTTTCGAATGAGGCCAGACGATCCTGCGACTGCGCGTGCACCAGCGACATACCGGCCCGCCACGCCCCCATCTTGTACGCCGTGCTCACGCCGACGCGGTTGGCCGGTTGCAGCGGCAAGCTGCCGCCGCGTTCCAGCTTGCCGCGCGAGGTGTCGGCAAACACGCGGCCCGACCAGCCGGGGCCAGTCGGGTTGTATTCCAGTTCCGCTTCCGCACCCTGAATCGTGGCATCGGCCTGTTCGAAGATGCGCTCGCGCAGTTCGTCGCCCGGATTGCCTTCCTCATCCAGCAGCCTGCCGGTAATGTGGCCGTAGATGAAATCACTGACCTTGTTGCGGAAGACGTTGGCCTTCCAGCGCACCAGGCCCGTGGTCTTCTGCAGGTTGATCTCGATATTGCGCGAAGTCTCCTTCCTGAAATCGGCGTTGCCGATGTCGAAGGTCACGGTGGCGTCATGCGGGCCGCTGGAGTAAAGTTCCTCGGTCGATGGCGCACGCTGCGCGTACGAGAAGCTCGCACCCAGCGCATAGCCTTGCACGAACGGCCACTGACCGCCCACCGATGCCGATTGCAGGTTGAACGAGCGGTTCATGCCCGTCACCGGCTCGCGCTTGACGCGCTCCACGCGGCCGCCGGCGTTGAACCTGACCGGGCCAAAGTCGGTTTCCTCCACCAGGAAGGCGGCGTTGGAAGTCGAGTGCGTGACCGGCACGGTATCCGGGCCGCCTTCCGCGCTCAGTGCGGAGAAGTTGGTGTTCTCGGTCTGCACGCCGAAGGTGCCGTGCCAGCCGGCCACCGGCTTGTGGGTCAGTTCGAAGCGCGTTTCCAGCGCATGGTTCTTGAACTGCACTTCCGGCACCCCGTCTTCGCCGATTTCGGCATGCTTGTAGTCGGTGTAGCCAGCCTTGAACTTGAAGCTCTCGAAGCCCGCAAACGGCGACTTCACCAGGCTGTCGATGTCGTAGCGGTTTTGCTTCTGGTCGATCTTCGATCCTTCCGCGCTTGGAATGCCGTACACGTTCGACAGGCGCGATGCCGACACGCCGACGAAGCCCCAGCTATCGATGTACGAACCGCCGATGCCGCCGGTGCGCGAGCGCGTGTCCGAATGCGCGAGGCGGCCGACCGGGGTGTTGTAGTCGCCGGCGTTACGCAGATTGCCGTCGATGTGCCAGGCCAGCTTGTCGACCGCGCCGTCCAGCGTGCCGGAGACATTGCGGCCGCTGTCCACCGTGCTGCCGCGCGCTTCCATCTGGCCGGTGAGCTTGGGTTCCAGCGCGGTCGGAATGCGTTCGTTCACCACGTTGACCAAGCCGCCGATCGCGCCGGAACCATACAGCAGCGCGGCCGGGCCGCGCAGGATTTCGATCTGCTGCGCGGTCGCTCCCTCAGCCGCCACCGCGTGGTCGTTGGACAGGCCGGAAACGTCGGAGACGGCCATGCCGTTCTCCAACATTTTGACGCGCGCCCCTTCCATGCCGCGAATGATGGGGCGCGAAGCGCCGGCGCCAAACGCCGATGCGGACACGCCCAGCTCCTGCGACAGCGTTTCGCCCAGCGAGCTGCCGGCCTTGTCGCGCAGTTCGTCGCCGGCCAGCACTTTGGCCGGCGTCAGGATCTGGTCATTGGCGCTGTTGCCGAACGGGTTGGCGGTGACGACCACCTGCGGCACCACCGGCGTCTGGGCAAAAGCAAACGAATAGGCGGACATAATCGCGCTGGCCAGCAGCGTGCGTTGAATCTTCATGTAAAACCTCTAGCAAAAAAAGTGACACTCGCGCGGCTGCGCCTTTCGCAGCCGCGGCGAATAAAATCGGGACGGATTCAGGGTGTCAGGCCAGAGGAGGAGCGCGGGAATGGAAGACGCAGGTGGTCCGCTCACAGGCGGGCAGCGTGGCCTCGATGACGACCGGGCCGGTGCTAAGGGTGGACAGGGCCAGCGTGAGCGGCGCGCTGGTGATGGCCGCGGCCATCTGCGCCACCGACACGCATTCCGCGCAGACCTTGTGCACGGCCACGCGCTTGCGGTGCTCGGCGTGGTCCTCGTCGCTCAGCTGGGCAACGCCCTGCTGCTCCACGCCGCTCCAGTGGGTATAGACGTGCATGACTCCCAGCTGCTGCGTCAGGAGCAGCAGCAGCGCAAGAAACACATGAACTATTGGCAGGCGGCGATACATGGCCGATATTCTAGCGTGATGTTATGATGCTCGTCCATGAAAAAGACGCTACTCACCCTCGCCTGCGCCTTCGCCCTGAGCGCGTGCGCACCTCTCGTTCCGCACACGCCGGCCGGCCCGGATCTGACGGTCAGCGCCCTGCGCTTCATCGGCGAGCAGCGCTTGCCGTGGCGCCAGCAGTTCCAGGGCACGGTTGTCGGCGGCCTGTCCGGCATCGACTACGACGCCCGCCGCGACGAGTGGGTGATGATTAGCGACGACCGCTCGCAATTCAATCCCGCGCGCTATTACCGCGCCAGGCTGTCCTACGACGAGCATTCCTTCAAGTCGGTGCAGCTGACCGGCGTGAGCACGCTGCTGCAGCCGGACGGCAGCGCCTATCCGTCGCGTGAGGAATATAAGCGCAGCAATGGCGTGGTGCCGGATCTGGAAACCCTGCGCGTCGATCCGTACGATGGCAGCATCTGGTATGGCAGCGAGGGCGACGTGCCCTTGTCGCTCGATCCGTTTATCCGCCGCGCCGCGCCGGATGGCCGCTATCAATACGAGCTGCCGCTGCCGCCGCTGTTCACGGTGTCGAAGGAACGCAAGTTCGGGCCGCGCAATAACCAGAGCTTTGAGGGGCTGAGTTTTACGCCGGACGGCCGCACGCTGTGGGTGTCGCTGGAGGGGCCAATGTATCAGGACGGGCCGGAACCGACGCCGACCCACGGCGCCGTCAACCGCATCACCCACTTCGCGCGCGACGGCAAGGTGCTGGGCCAGTATGCCTATCCGCTGGAGCCGATACCTGCCGCGCCGGGCAAGGGCAAGTACGCCGACAACGGCATCTCGGAAATCCTGTCGCTGAGCGAGACGCGCATGCTGGTGATGGAACGGGCCGGCGTGCAGGCCGACGACGGCTCGTACAAGGATTATGTGCGCATCTACGAGATCGACGCCGCCGGCGCCAGCGACGTGCAGCACCTGCCTACGCTGAAGGACGCCAGCTATGCGCCGGTGAAAAAGCGGCTGGTGCTGGATATCGGCGACTTACATCTGCCGCTGGTCGACAACCTCGAAGGCATGTCCCTCGGTCCGCGCCTGGCCAACGGCCACGCCAGCCTGGTGCTGATCTCCGACGACAACTTCAGCAAGACCCAGGTCACCCAGCTGCTGCTGTTCGAACTGCTGCCCTGAGATGGCCGGGGGCGACAGGCAGTTGTCGCAGCGGCCGCAGCGTTCAAAATCCGGCTGAAGATCGCCGAAATAATCGAGCAGCAGCTTCCAGCGGCAAAAGCCGCTTTGCGCGTAGCCTATCATGCGCTCCAGCTTTTCGCGGTCGAGCTCCTGCTTGTCTTCCGGCGCCTTGCTCTTCATGATGAAGAATTTCTGTAGCCGGGTGTCGTCGTGGTAGTACAGCAGCGTGCATTCGGCGTCTTCGCCATCGCGCCCGGCGCGGCCGGATTCCTGATAATACGCTTCCAGGTTGCCCGGCACTTGCAGGTGGATGACGAAACGCGTGTCCTGCTTGTCGATGCCCATGCCGAAGGCATTGGTCGCCACCATCACACGCCGCTCGCCGTTCATGAACAGTTCCTGATTCTCACTGCGCTCCGCCGCTTTCAGGCGGCCGTGATACAGCGTGACGCTGACGCCCGCTTCGGCCAGCAACTGGTGCGCTTCTTTCGCCGCCTTGACGGTCGCGGCGTAGACGATGCCGACCCCGGACGCGGCCTGAACCAGTTCCAGCAAGGCGGCGTGTTTTTCATCGGGATTGGTTACCTGCCGTACGCGGTACTGCAAATTGGGCCGGTAGACGCCGGTGTTCACCACCCGCATGGCGGAGCGTCCCAGCTGGGTGCGGATGTCGGCGATCACATCGTCGGTGGCGGTGGCGGTCAGCGCCAGCACTTGCGGCTGGCCCAGCGCCGCCAGCGCGGCGCCCAGCTCCAGATAGGCGGGACGGAAATCGTGGCCCCATTGCGAAATGCAGTGCGCTTCATCGATCACCAGCAGGCCGACGCCGGTTTGCTGCAACAGCTCCTGGAACTCGGCCGTCGCCAGCCGCTCCGGTGTGCAGAACACGATATCCTTGTCCTCGCTTTCAATCGCCTGCAGCGCTTCCTGCTCGTCGCTGCGCGACAGGCTGCTGTTGACCTGGGCGGCGCTGGCGATGCCGGCCTCCTCCAGCTTTTCCGCCTGATCCTTCATCAGCGAGATCAGCGGCGACACCACCACCGTCAGGCCCGGCAGCAGGCGCGCCGGCAGCTGATAGCACAGCGACTTGCCACTGGCGGTCGGCATCACGGCCAGCGTATCGCGCCCGGCCAGCACGCTGTCGATCACGCGGCGCTGGCCGTCGCGCAACGCCGCGATGCCGAACACCTTGCGCAGCACGCGGTCCACCTGTTTGTCGAGCGGGATAGTCATGTCGCCAACGTAGCAAGGAACGCAAGCCACGACTGTGCGGCAGCGCACGGCGCTGGCGGTCCGCCCGGCGGATCTGTCATACTAGCGCTTTTAGAGGTTATCCCAAACAACGATGGACCCGAGACGCGAGCATGTCAGGCGCCTGCTGCAGGTAGACGCCTACATCACTGACACTCAAGGCAAGAACACCACCACCACGCAGATTATCGACATCTCGCGCATGGGCGTGGCGTTTGTCAGCGCGCACGCCATGCCGCTCAACCAGCAGTTCGTGCTGCATTTCAGCTTTCCCGGCAGCGCCATCCGCAACGAAATCACCCTGACGGTGCTGCACAGCGCCCCCGTCGGCACGCAAGGCCGCTTCCGCAACGGCGCGCGCTTCCTCGCCATCTCCGAGGATTGCGCCGAGCGGATTTTCGAGTACGTCACCACCGCGCCGGCTTGAGCCGGCCCCGGCTACCAGCCGATATCCTTGAGCAGCGGGAAGGTCAGGTCGAACGGCGGCGCCACCTGGTGCCGCAGGTCGGCATTGATGGCTGGTTCCATCAGCTGGTTGGGCGTGGCGCTGGTATCGTAGTGCGACACGGACGATCCTGGCTGGTTGGGGCGCGGCGCATACATCAGCACCCGGCCCAGCGCGTCCGTACCGGCGCGCACCGCCAGATTCACGCCCAGGTTGGCAAACACGCCGGAATGCGTGCGCGTGCGCCTGGCCAGCGCCTGCCTGAGCGCCAGCCCGTCCTCCAGCGTGACGCGCACCGCCGGGATGACGATGCGCGCATCGCTGCCGCCCAGCCCGGGCGGCGGCGCCCCCGCCACATTGTCCACGATAATCACGCCGATGGCGCCGGCGTCCTGTGCATTGCCCACCTTGACCACAAACGAACAATTGCCGCGGTCCAGCAGCGCGATCCGGCCCTTCACCGCCTGCGCATTCAGCACCGACAGCGGCATGCACGCCAGTCCGAGGTCGGGCGCCGTGTCCACCACCGGCATCACCTCGCCGGTCAGGCCCGGCGTGCCCAGCGGCGGGCCGAAGGCGGCGGTGCCGACCTGGATCACGCCCGCCACTTCCGGCGGCGTCAATAGCGTGAGGATGGGCGTGCCGGCCTGCAGCACGGTCTGCGCGGCGTTCGTGACTTGCACGCCGCTCCACACCAGCCGGCCCGACTTGACCGCCGAGGCCACCCGCTCGCCATTGCTCATGTCCTTCCACACCTTGCCGGTGCTGGTATCGAGCAGAAAGTAATCCCAGATGCTGGGTATGCCGGCCAGCAGTTCGCCGGTCTGGTCGTCGGTATAAGTCTGGAAGCCCAGGCCGTGGGCGAATTCATGCAGCAGCACCGTCACCAGGTCGGTGTTGGCGCCGTGGTTGTTGTCCAGCCCCAGATAGAAAGGCGAGCCGGTAAAGCAGCCCGGCTGCCCGAGGTTGACGTTGAAACGGGCACGGATGTCGGGCGTGGTGGGGTCGGCGTCGGAGCCGGTCAGCTTGTTGGCTTCAGCCTTGCCGTACCAGGCATGGTGCTGTGGCGCTTCCGGAAAATCGGCAAACACTTCCAGCGCGCCAGCGCTGCCCAGCACGGCTGCGGTGTCGGTACAGGGCAAGGCGTCCCAGGTGGCCAGCACCCGGATCGGCACGCTGCTATCGAGCGTGGCGCCCCATTTGCTGGCGGCGGCCTGGAACGCGTTCAACCGCTGTGCGCCCAGCGTGGTGCCGGTGTTGCCGCCCACCGGCGCCACCGGCGCCGGATCGTTGAAGCCGATGCCGGGCGGGTCGCCGTTGACGATGGTGATGGTGGCGGCGGCCCAGCAGAGGGAGCTGGCCAGCAAAGCCGCGATGGCAAGCAGCAGCGCTTTCATTTCAGCTCTCCCGGTGCCGGTTCGCAACTTTCGCTGATGCTGCCGTCCGGCGCTTTGCGCGCCATGGCGTAGCGGGCCTGGCGTTCGTCCAGCATCAGGCTGATGCCGCCGCCGTGCGCGGCGCGCGGCGCGGGCGGCGCTGGCCGCAGCAAAGGCGCCGGCGCGCGCGCGGCCGCCGTCAGCAAGGCTGCCTGTTCCGGATTGGGGCCGGTCAGCAGGCCGGTGACCGGGTCCTTGTAGGCCATGAAGCCACCCTGCCCCGGCGTAGACGGGGGCGCCGGCTGGTTCACCACCTGCACATGGGGAAACTGCATGATGCCGTCCGGCGCGGCCTGCGCCGCCATGCTGCTGGCGGCCAGCCCGGAAACCAGCAGCCATGCGGGCGACGGGCTGCGCCTGCGGCGCGGCGCCATCAGCGCCAGCGCGCCCAGGCATACCAGCGCCACGGTGCCGGGCTCGGGAAGCGCGTTGACGCTGACCGTGTCGATGCCGATGTAATTGCCGTTGAGGCTACTGTCATCGACCACGTAGCGGAAGGCGTAACGGCCGCCGGCCGGCGCGGTCAGGCCGCTTAGTTGCAGGCTGCGGTTTTGCCAGCCGGTGTCGCTGGTGGATTCGAATGCGCCCAGCAAGGCGAAGTCGGCCGGATCGGTGCTGGCGCCCTTGCTGCTGAAATACACTTCCACGCGGTCGAGCACGCCCTCGCCCAGCAAGCGCAAAGAGAAGTCGAGGGACTCGCCGTTCGCCAGCAGCACTTGCGGCGTGATCAGCCAATTGCTGACCATGCCGCCGAACGCGGCATTGTTGAAGTTGGCGGCGACATAGGAATCGGCCGGGCCGGCGGCAGCGGGAAAGAATACCGGATTGCCCTGGAACCAGCCGGTGCTGCCGGGCGGCGAACTGTTATTCTGCAGCACCCAGCCGGCGGCCGGCAGCGCGGCGACATCATCAAAACCTTCCAACAACAAAGGCGCGGCAACGGCAGAGCAACTGGCGGCGGCCGCAAGCAGTCCCGCCAGATATTTCATCAGGTCCATATCATCCCCCAGGGTATCGTCACACGGCTCAACTTGCTGTGTCGTTAGACCCCACAAGCCAGGCCGCAGTTCCCTGAAGAAGATAAAAAACCCGTAGTGCCGTTAAGTTGGCGCGTGCATGGTCATTCCGGCCAAGGCCGGAATCCAATTCATAACGATGTATTGATCCACCTCAGCCAGCGCGGTATCGATGCGCAGGCCGGCTTTGAGGGTGAGTGTAACGGGCGTCTTCTCGGCGATTTCCGCCAGGCGGGCTTTTTGTTCGTCGTCCACCGCGCCGCCGATGACCAGCGTGCGGCGGATCAGCATGGCGCCGTCCTCGCCATGGGTCAGATGCAGGTCGACATCGATCGCGTCCACCGGCCACTGCTTGCGGTCGGCGTACATGCGCAGGGTGATGGCGGTGCAGGCACCCAGCCCCGCCAGCAGATAATCGTACGGCGCCGGCCCCGCATCCTGACCGCCGTTGCGCACCGGTTCATCGCCGACCAGGGCGTGTCCGCCGACTTCGATCCGGGTGGTGTATTTGTCTGCGCCTATGTGCGCCGTGCCACGTGCCATGCTGCGTTCCTCTCTATATTAAGGCTACCTCGAATAACGCGGTTTTTGCGGCTTGAGGTAGTGAGCAAGCCGCATCCGAAGAATTTCGATTTTATTTCACCGAGTCCGTGGCTGCTCAGGCCCCGTTCCCAGGTTGTAGCTTGCCGCTTTAAGATACAGGGCAAACGTGACTCGAACGATGCCCATGCAGCGCACCAGCCTGTAGCGCTTGTCCATATTGACGCGCGACGGTCCCGGCGCGGCGGCGTCAATGCTGGCGGCCAGCGCTTCGAAATCAACGTGCTTGGCCAACCCAACAAGCGGATCGCCGATATTCGTACGTGCAAAGGACTGCTATCTTATTGAAAATGCGTGGCCCCACGATACCGGGACGAGACATTATTTTTTATACAAAACCTCTTGACCGCATGTGACATATGTCGCACAATTGCTACCAGAGTCACACACAAGAGAGCCCACCATGCCCGTTCCATCGATTACCGAACTCAGCCTGTTGAAGGCTTTATGGCGTCAGCAGCCTTTGAGCGCGCGAGAAATCCACGCACGCGTGGAGGTTGAACTGGGCTGGTCCTACTCGTCAACCCGCAAGACACTGGAACGCATGCTGGAAAAGGACATGGTCAGCCAGCAGGCGCTGCACGGCGTGCAGGTCTATGTGGCGGTGCTGGAGAAGGTCGACACTCTGGCTGCCTTCGCCCGCGATTTCGGCAAGCGCGTGATGGAAATCGACACGCCGCTACCGGTGATGATGTTCACCGGTAGCAAGCTGGTCGACGAACAGGAGCTGACCCAGCTCGAACAACTGCTGCAGCACTGGCCTGACGACGCGGATCAAACGCCATGACACCACTCGACATAATGATGGTACGCCTGCTGCTTGCCGCCGCCGGCTCGCTGGCGGCAGGCGGCGCGGTATGGGCTGTCGCCGTGCTATGCCGCCGGCGCCTGCCCGCCCTCGCTCAGCAACGCTCACCGTGGCTACTAGGCCAGATAGCGGTTGCAGCCATCTTTGTCGCGATGCTGCTGCCAAGCACCGAAGCGATGCGAATAGTCCCCGTAATCGATCTAAGCGAGCCCGCAGCAGCGCCCGCGACCACCACTGCCATCGCCGTGCAACCTACGGCCAGCCTGTCCGTCGCAACCGCACCGACATTGCCGCCCGCCCCCCGCCGCCACGCATGGCTGCGCGATGCCGCCCTCGACTGGTGCGCGCTGTATCTGCTGGGCCTCGGCCATGCGCTCTATCGCTGGTGGCGTGCCCAACGCCTGCTGAACTCGCTGGCCGCCAGCGGCCAGCAGCTCACAACGCAGCCCCACGCCGGCACCATACCAGCCATGATCGAAGTCGAAGCACCAATCGCGCCCATGCTGCAAGGCTTGTTCAAACCGCGCCTGCTGCTGCCACGCCATCTGCGCGGCTTCGATCCGCTGCAACAGCAGCTGATCGTCGAACACGAGCTGACACACTGGCGCCGCCACGATCTGCACTGGAGCGCCGCCGCGCTCATGCTGCAAAGTCTGTTCTGGTTCAATCCCTTCATGCACATGCTGGGCGCCCGTCTGGGCTGGGCACAAGAATTCGGTTGCGACCGCGACGTGCTGCGCGGCCGGCCGCAGAACGAACGCAAGACCTACGCCGCCGCGCTGGTCGCTCAACTGAAACTGCAGCAAGGCGCCACCGGCATGACGCTGGCATTCGGCGCCAACGACAGCGGCGCCAGCGCACCGACGCTGGCCTCACGCATCAACTTGATCCGCACGCCAATCGCGACAGACAGCATCTGGCCGCGCTGGCTGGCGCTCGGCAGCCTGACGATGGTGGCAACCGCCAATCTGGCGCTGCAACCCGCACTTGGCTGGCATCCGGCCGATGTGCCAGACCTGGCGCAAGTATGGCAGACATCAGCCACAGCACCGGCAACGCTCGACTGTTTCATGATGGTCGACGCCACCAGCGGCGCCACCATCATCCGCGAAGGCACCTGCGACGAACGTGTAACGCCCGCGTCAACCTTTAAAATCGCGATCAGCCTGATGGGCTTCGATAGCGGCGTGCTGCAGGACGCGCGCACGCCTTATCTGCCCTATAAACAAAGCTACGCCGCCGCCAACACCGCGTGGCGCCACGGCACCGATCCAGCTGGCTGGCTGCGCGAATCGATCGTCTGGTACTCGCAGCAAGTGGCACTGCGACTGGGCGCCACCAATATGCACAACTACGTGCATGCCTTCGACTACGGCAATCGCGATCTCGCCAGCATTCCCGGCGTAGACGATAAAATCGCCCTTTCCGAACTCAGTCCGACGCTGAAGATCTCACCGCTCGAACAGATAGTATTCCTGCGCAAAGTCGTCAACCGCAGCCTGCCTATCTCGGACCACGCCTACGACATGACGGCGCGCCTGCTTAAAGTCGACGCTCCCGTCAACGGCTGGCAGGTCTACGGCAAAACCGGCACCGCGTCCTCTCGGGCGTCGAATGCGTCCGCGAAGGATGAGCAGGGTATCGGCTGGTTCGTCGGATGGACTGTCCGCGGTGGACGAACGCTGGTGTTCGCGCGGTTGTCGCAGTATCCCGCCCACACCTACGATGCCGGTGCGCAGACGCGACAAGCCTTCCTGAACCAGCTGGCAAGACGCACGCTGTGAACATCCAGGCCATCGCATTCGGGCTCCTCGCGTTGCCCGTGGGCGCGCTCGCCCAGCAAGAAGATCCGGTGACGGTAATCGTGGCGGCGCCGAAAGAGCTCGTCATCAAAAAACTGGATAAAACTGTCTACAACGTGTCCAACACGCCAAGGGCCGCCAACGGCAGCGCGCAGGATGTGCTGCAATCCACGCCCGAAGTATCGGTGAGCGCCGACGGGAAAATCTCGGTCAAGGGCAATAGCCAGGTCACGGTGCTGGTCAACGGCAAGCCAACCGCCATGACCGCCGCCTCAAGCGACGAGCGCGCGCTCGCGCTGCAAACCATGAGCGGCGCGGACATCGCCAGCATAGAAGTCATCACCAATCCGTCCGCCGCGTATAGCGCAAATGGTGGCGCCATCCTGAATATCGTACTGAAGAAAAACCGCAAGCCCGGCGCGCACGCGCAGCTGCGCGGCAGCACCAGCAATCACGGGCTGTGGAATGTGGCTGCGGATGGCGATGCGACCACCGGCGCGTTAAGCGTGCATGGCAACCTCGCGCTGCGCCATGACGGCACGTTGAAAATCCGTGAGTCGGCCGTGGACTGGGACAGTCCGCTCAGCGGCCAAAGCGGTGCGACCCGGCAAAGTTCGGAAGTATTCATCCATCGTACCGTTGAAACCGCAGCACTTGGGGTCGATTACGCCTTGAGTGATACGGATAGCGTCAACCTGTCGGCGCGCCATAACACTCGCCGCTCGCGTCCTGACTTTGATGTGCTGAACGAGAATGGGAGCACCATCTACCACCGCATCTCCAATGGCCCCAACCAGCAGTCAGACAACAGCGTCAGCATGAATTACAGTCATCAGGATGCCGGCAACGCGCTCAAAGCCATGCTTCAACGTAGCGACACGGTAAGCCTGATCGACAAATCCTATCGCGATGTCTTCATCGAACCCGCCCAAGCGACTAATTACAGTCGCGGCACCACCCGCTCTGCGCGTCACCTCAGCCAGGCCACGCTGGACTGGAGCCAGCCGTCGGACATGGGCAAATTGGGCATTGGGCTGGACATACAGGATAGGGTCGACGACATTTACAACTACCGAGCCTCTGTCGATCCGACGACGGGCACCGAGGCGCCGGATGCCAATACCACCGACGGCTACACAGTGAAAAGTACGCACGCTGCCGCCTATGTGACACAACAGATCCGGCGCGGCAAGTGGGAAGCGCTGCTGGGCGGACGCGCAGATACCACGACGCTGCGTGTGAATCCGGCTGAGGGGCTGATGGAAACGCAGCACTGGCAGGCATTCAATCCCAGCCTTCATCTGCAGTATGCCTACAGCGAAAAAACCAACCTCACATTCAGCTACCGCCGCAGCCTGCAGATGCCGGATGCGCTGGACCTCAATCCATTTACCACTTACATCGACGCCCAAAATCTCAGCCGGGGCAATCCCCACCTCAAGCCGCAACGCATGACATCCTTCGAGATCGGCGCCGATAACGAAGCGCCGCATCTCAACGGCAGCGTCTCCGCCTTCCTGCGCATCAGCCGGGATACCGTGACCGATGCACGCAGCCTTGTTGAGAGTGTACTGATCACTTCAAAGCAGAACGGCGGCCGTGCCCAATCCGCCGGCATCGCCGGCTCGCTCGACTGGTCGCCTGAAGATGCGCTCACGCTGGGCGCGGACGGCGGCGTCTATCGCGTCATGTTCGACACGCCCGATATGACTGCGAGGGTACACCAAAGCGGCATATCCGCATTCATCAATCTGCGGGCAGCGTACCGCATCGGCCAGGACAACCTGTCGCTGGATGCGCACATGCAGTCGGCAGGCATCACGCCACTGGGCCGATACGGCGCAACCAGCAACGTCAACCTGAGTTGGAAGCACCAACTCAGCAAAACACTCAGCCTGACCATCAACGCCAACGACATCTTCGACGGCAGCCGCCGCAGCTACCGCACCGACACCAGCACCTTCCGCCAGTCCGGATTCGACCACTTCGTCGCGCAGCGTCTCTATGTCGGGTTCGTCAAAAAGACCGATTAGTGTAAGCTCGACCACCCGCTGGCATGAGCCGGAAAATTCCGGCATTCCCCACATCCTGCGAATACCCGGCCACACCAGACATGCCAGGACGTTGGTACTCGCAGTACAGGCTACTGACAAGTGCAGCTTGAGGGCACATTACACCAGCAATTTCCAGAGTCAATATTCGAGCATGCGCCTATGCCTGCCTTGCATATTGCCGACTTGCCGGCGGCACATGAGGCGGCGCATCCAGTGCATGCCCGGTTATTGTCAATGTGGCAGGAAGTATCCATGACAACGTAACGCGGGGCGGCATCGCTATTTTTTTCTGGCGCTTTTGCTACCATTGAGCCGCAACTCGTTAACAAAAAAAGCAGAACAAGGGCAATCAAAGAGGTCAGATACCTTCTAATTCCAAACATGGCAATCCCCCGATAGGCGAGTCTGTTTTCGACGCTGTTAGTCGACGCAACCAATCCTGCGCCCGTTGTAATAAATTTATTCGGCTATTTTAGGTGGGTGAGAATAGCTAGATTCTCGCAAATTGTTTTAATGGTGCAGTTTTGCAACGCCACATATAAATTTAGCGCCCCTACTAGCCGCTTCTGCGCATCGATTACTTATCCGAATCTACAAGTCGCCGGCGTTGTTCAGGCACTCGCGGTAAAGCACAAGTAAAGAAGCGTAAATGCGCTTATTTCGCGGAAAACCCGCTGATATAATTGTCAACTCTACCGTACGATGACGGCTGCCGTCGACCACATGCAAAAGATCCTGCTTACCTGCTGCCTGACCGGCAGCGCCATTCTGCCGGCTTACGCCCAAACCGCCACTCCCGAAAAGCCAGCCGCAAAGCCAGCCACGACCACCAAGGCCAAGGACGCCGCTCCGGTCGTTCCTGAGGTAACCGTTTCCGCCGAGCGTCCCACCAACCGCATCGACCGCCAGGTCTACGATGTGAAGTCCGATGTATCGAGCACCAACGGCACCGCGGCCGATGCGCTCAACAACGTGCCCTCCGTGAACGTCGACCCGGACGGCACCGTCACCCTGCGCGGCAGCACCAATGTGCAGATCATGGTCGACGGCAAGCCATCGGCCATGCTGCAGGGCGAGAACCGCGGCCCGGCCCTGCAAGCCATGGCTGCCGACGATATCGAATCGGTGGAAGTGATCAACAATCCCGGCGCCCAGTTCGGCAATGAAGCCGGCGGCGGCCCTATCCTGAATCTGGTGATGCGCCGCAACCGCAAGCCGGGCGGCTTCGCCACCGTCAATGGCAACGCCGGCACGGCCGGCCGCTACAACAGCGCCGTCAACGGCAGCTACAACGAAGGACCGTGGGGCTTCCAGGGCAGCGCCAACGTGCGCCACGACGGCCGCAACTCGGTTGCCGATGTCAGCCGTGACCGTCTCGACCCGGCCACCGGCCAGTTCGTCCACAGCAGCCAGCAATCGTCCGGCCGCGGCCTGAACGACATGGCCATGCTGAACGGCCAGGTCAGCTACAACCTGAGCCAGACCGACACCCTGACCGCCAGCGCCAACTACAACAGCCGCACCAACGACCAGCACGCCAGCGATCACTACGTCAATGGCGCCACCAGCCTGATTCCCGCCAGCGATTATGTGCGCAGCACCGTGCGTACCGGCGACAGCAAGAATTACAGCTGGGGCGGCCGCTACGACCACAAGGGCGAGCTGCCTGGCGAAACGCTGAAGATCGACCTGCGCGTGTCCGCCTCGGAAAACGACAGCACCAGCGTCTACAACAACGACTACGCCGTCCCGGCCGTGCCCGACACCCGCGCCGACCAGCGCAACCAGAACAGCACCCGCATCGCCGACTTCACCGGCGACTACGAGCGCCCGCTGTGGGGTGGCACTGCCAAGGCCGGCTACAAGGTCGCCACCAACAACACCAGTTTCGATACCCTGTACACCGACATCGACCCGTTCACCGGCGCGGCCAGGGTCAACAACGGCCGCACCAATGCCTACGAGCTGGACGAAACCGTGTACGCCCTGTACGGCAGCTATCAAATGCGGCTGAACGAGCGCTGGGGCGCGCTGGCGGGCCTGCGCGCCGAGTACACCGGCATGGACATCGACCAGATCACCGGCGGCGTCAAGGCGGACAATCACTACCTCAATTACATCCCGAGTTTCTTCGCCACCTACAAGGCGACCGAAACGGCCAACATCCGCTTCGCCTACGCGCGCCGCATCCGCCGCCCCAACGCCAACGAGCTGAATCCGTACGTGACCTATCGCGATGAGTTCAACGTCTCCTCGGGCAATCCGACCCTGAAGCCGACCAAGACCGACTCGTTTGAAATCGGCTACGAAACCCGGTTCGGCGGGCTGGAAACCAATCTGCGCGGCTACTACCGCAAGGATACCGACGCCATCGTCGACTACCGCTACTTCGTCGCGCCCAACGTGCTGCTGACCACCAAGGCCAATGGCGAAGGCAGCCATTCGAGCGGCCTGGAATTCACGGTCAGCGGCAAGCTGACGCCATCGCTGACGCTGAACACCAGCGGCAACCTGGCGCGCGCGCAGCAAAGCTTCTACGACGACAGCGGCGCGCTGGTGACGCGCAGCGCCAACTCCCTGAGCGGCCGCGCGCGTTTGAATTATCAGTACGATGCCGCCAACCAGATCCAGATGGCGCTGCAAATGATGGGCAAGACCTTGTCGGGCCAGGGCTACCGTTCGCCCAACCATACGTTCAACATGAGCTGGCGCCACGCGGTGACGCCGCAACTGTCGCTGGTGGCCAACGTGACCGATCTGTTCAACACCAACAAGATGGAGATGGTCATCAACAGCGCCACACTGCGCGAGACCAGCACCCGCCGCTTCGACGGCCGCGTGTTTTATCTCGGGCTTTCGTACCGCTTCGGCGGCGCCAGCCCGTCCGGGGCGAAGGAGGAAGGCGGCTGGGGGCCGCGTCCCGGCGGTCCGGGCGGACCGCCGCCGGGCGTCTGACCCGCACGCCTTAGCCCCGGCGCCAGCGTTACCACTTAAGGGGCCGGACCCTGCTCAGACCCTGCCTGGCGGTGCGGGGTGATTACTTCACCACCGCCAGCTTCTGGCGTTTGCCGTCCTTGAAGGTGAAGATGGTCAGCACGCCGTCGCGGATGTCGCCGCGCTGATCGAAGGAGATATTGCCGGTCACGCCTTTGTACTGGATCCTGGCCAGCACCGGCAAATACCTGGCCGGATCCGGCGAGCCGGCTTTCTGCATCGCCGCCACCATGGTCATCAGCGCGTCATAAGTATAAGGCGCATAGGTCTGCACCTCGATGCCATACTTCTTCTTGTACGCGGCGCGGAAATCGGCCATGCCTTTTTCCTGCGACGGCTCAACGCCGCCCGCTTCGGCACAGATCACCTGGCCGTCGCTCATGCCGTCGCCGGCCAGGCGCGGCACCGAATCCGAACACATGCCGTCGCCGCCCATGAATTTGATCGGGAAGCCCAGTTGCTTCATCTGGCGCAGCATCGGCGCCGCCACGGCGTCCATGCCGCCGAAGAAAATCATGTCCGGCTTGGTGGCCTTGATGGCGGTCAGAATAGCCGTCATGTCGGTCGCCTTGTCGTTGGTGAACTGGGTCGATACGATGCTCGAACCGGTGGCCGCGCCGGTGCGCTTGACGGTCTTGATAAATTCATCGGCCAGGCCCTTGCCATACGCGGTGCGGTCGTCCACCACGGCGATGCGCCTGGCCTGCATGCCCTGCATGGCGTAGCGCGCCAACGCCGGTCCCAATTGCTCGTCGTTGACGACGTTGCGGAACGTGGTGTTGTAGCGCTGACGCGTGTAGGCCGGCGAGCTGGCCGACGGCGTAATCTGCGGAATGCCGGCATCGTAGTACATGCGCGAGGCCGGGATGGTGGTGCCCGAGGTCTCGTGGCCGATCACTCCCTGTACCTTGGCGTCCACCAGTTTTTGCGCCACGGAGGTGGCCTGCTTCGGATCGCCGGCGTCATCTTCGGCCAGCATCACGATCTTGTATTTTTTGCCGCCGATGACCACGCCTTTGGCGTTCAATTCTTCCACCGCCATGCGCGCGCCGTTTTCATTGTCCTTGCCGAGGTGGGCGATCGGGCCGGAAGTGGCGGCGACGTGGCCGATCTTGATGATGTCTTCCGCCTGCGCGGTGACGGCGCCCGCAGCGCCGATAAAGGCCAGCGCCAGAGCGCGGCAAATTGTTTTTGTTGTGAACTGCATAAAACCCTCTGTAATCAAGACCAATAGGATACCAGACAGCACGCACGATTGCTGCGACGCATCTTGCACCCTCTGCCGATTGAAGTAGAATTAATCTTTCCAAACGAGAATCAGCATGAATATCTCACGTCGCATTTCTCGCTCCCAGCCCTTGGCCACCACAGCCATGCACGGCCGGGCGGACGCCATGAAAGCACGCGGCGAAACCGTGATTGATTTCTCCATTGCGATCTCGCATTTTCCTGCGCCGGAAGCCGTGCTGGACACCGTACGCCAGGCGCTGCACCAGACTCCCCTGCCCTACACCGCTGTCGGCGGCGACGCCGGCGTGCGCGCGCGGCTGGCGCATCACGTCGCCGCCGCACATGGCATTCCCGCCACGCCCGCCGACATCCTGATCACCAATGGCGCCAAACAAGCCCTGTATCAGGCGCTGTACAGCATGACCGATCCGGGCGATGCCGTGATCATCTTCAAGCCCTACTGGCCCGCCTATGTGGCCACCTGCCAATTGCTGGAGCTGGAGCCGCTGCTGATCGATCTGCCGGAGCAGATGACCGATGCGGTGCTGGACAGCCTGCCGCCGGCGCGCGTCCTGATCGTCAACAATCCGCACAACCCGACCGGCAAGGTGCTGAGCGAGGCCGAAGTGGCCTGCATCGCGGCCTGGCTGAGGCGCAGCGGCGCCCAGGCCATCGTCGACGAAAGTTATGGCCAGTTGGTGTTCGAGGGGCGGCACATCAGCCTGGCGGCGCGCGCCGGCTGGCGCGAACCGGGCATCGTCACCCTGTACTCGGTGTCGCAAAGCCACGCGATGATGGGTTGGCGCGCCGGCTTCGCGGTGGCGCCGGCGCCGCTGGTGGCGGCCATGGAAACGCTGCAAGGCCCGATTACCGCGGCCGCGCCGATGCTGACGCAACTGGCGCTGGCCGCCGCCATGGAAAGCGGCCAGCCAGCCGCGATGCTGGCCGATTATCGCCAGCGGCGCGACATGGTGCTGGATCTGGTGCATGGCCTGCCATGGCTTTCCATGTCCCGTCCCGCTTCCGGCGCTTACCTGTGGGCCGACGTCTCGCCGCTCACGCGCGACACCATCGGCTTCTGCGAGCAACTGCTGAACCAGCGCGGCGTCGCGCTCATGCCGGGCGAGGCGCTGGGCGCGCCGGGCCACATCCGCATCGGCTACATCGGCGGCGACGTCCCGACCATGCTGCGCGGGGTGCAGGCCACCATCGACTTCGGCAACCAGCTGTATCAAGCCGCCTGACCAAGCGCATGGCCTTCCTGCTCTTCCAGCTAAACAGCCTGCGCAGCCGATTGGTGCTGCTGGTCCTGCTGGCGATAGCGCCGATCGCCGTCATGACCTTTGTGAACGGCGCGCGCGAACGCCAGCACGCGGTGGAAGCGGCCGAGGAAAACCTGCAACGCCTGACCAACCTGGCCGCCGCCAACGAAGCGCAATCGATCGCCGGCGCGCGCCAGATCCTGCGCGACCTTGCCGGCATCCCCGATCTGATGGGCGACCAGGCCCATTGCAGCCGCCTGCTGGCCAACGTCCTGCGCCAGAATCCCGACTACGCCAATCTCGGCCTGATCCAGCTGAGCGGCGACGTCAGCTGCACCGCAGTGCCATCCAAGGCGCCGGTCAACCTGGCCGACCGCTCGCACTTCCGCCGCGCCGTGCATCTGCGCCGCTTCGTGGCGGGCGGCTACGTCTTCGGCCGCGTGATCCAGAAGCACACTGTCAACCTGACCTATCCGGTATTCGACGACCAACAGCGCGTGCAAGCCGTGGTGTTTGCCGCGCTGGACCTGACCAAGCTCGATCGCTTCGTGGCCGACATTCAACTGCCGTCCGGCTCCCTGCTGCTGACCGCCGACTCGGAAGGCAAGATCATTTCGCGCAAGCCCAATCCGGAAGCGTGGTTCGGCAAGCAGGTATCGCCCGAGATGCGCAACGCCATGGCGGCGGAACCGGGCAAGCCGGTGGTGCTGACCGGACCGGACGGCGTCGAACGGCTGCACCGCTTCTCCCGCGTCGGCAGCAACGGCTTGTCCGATTACACCGTCACCATCGGCATCCCGGTGGACGACATCACCGCCAACGCGCGCCACGACCACATGCTGGACCTGCTGGCACTGGCCGCGACCATCGGCCTGGCGCTGATGGCTGCCTGGTTCGTCGGCGACGTGCTGGTACTGCGCCGCGTGCAGCGCCTGGCCAATACCGCCAACAGCATCGCCTCCGGCACGCTGGAAGCGCGCAGCGGCATCACTTACGGCAAGGAAGAAATCAGCGAACTGGCGCGCGCGCTGGACGCCATGGCCGAAGCCCTGCAAGAGAAGGAACTGCAGCACCAGAAAGCGGAAAACCAGTTGCGCGAAGCCGACCGCCGCAAGGACGAATTCCTCGCCATGCTGGCGCACGAGCTGCGCAATCCGCTGGCGCCGATCAGCGCCGGCGCGCAGTTGCTGCAAAGCGGCCATGCCAGCGAGGCGGCGGTGCAGCGCACCGCCGGCATCATCGTGCGCCAGGTCCATCACATGACGCGGCTGGTGGATGATCTGCTGGATGTCTCGCGCGTTACGCGCGGGCTGGTGACGCTGGCGCGCGCGCCGCTCGATGTGAAAAAAATCGTGGCCGATGCGGTGGAACAGGCCGAGCCCCTGCTCAAGGCGAGTCAGCACAACTTTGAAGTGGCGCTGGCGCCGTATCCGCTGGTGGTTACGGGCGATCACAAACGGCTGGTGCAAGTGTTGGTGAATGTGCTGAACAACGCCGCCAAGTACACGCCCGCCGGCGGCGCCGTCAAACTCAGCGCCTATGCCGAGAATGGCCGGATCAAATTGATCGTCAGCGACAACGGCATCGGCATGTCGCCGGAATTGCGCCGCCACGTATTCGACCTGTTCGCGCAGGCCGACCGCAATTCCGACCGTTCGCAAGGCGGGCTGGGACTGGGCCTGGCGCTGGTCAAATCGCTGGTGGAACTGCACGGCGGCAGCGTGGCGGTCGAGAGCGAGGGCGAACAAAAAGGCAGTACCTTCACCATTTCCCTGCCCGCCACGCCGCAGCAACAGCCGGCGCAGGAACCGGCCGGCGACCGCGCAAGGCCGGTCCGCAAGCTGCGCGTGCTGGTGGTCGACGACAATGTGGACGCGGCACAAACCCTGCAGTTGCTGCTGGAGGCCGGCGGTCATCAGGTCAGTGTGGCGCATAGCGCGCTGGCGGCGCTGGAGCTGGCGCAGGCCGTGGCGCCGGAACTGTGCCTGCTCGATATCGGCCTGCCCGATCTTAACGGCTACGAACTGGCGCGCGGCCTGCGCGCCTTGCCGCAAACGGCCCATGCCACGCTGGTGGCGGTCACCGGCTACGGCCGCCGCGAGGACCGCGAGCAGGCGCGCGACGCCGGCTTCGATCACTACTTTGTCAAACCGCTGGACGTGAAAGCGCTGCTGGCGCTCATCGCCGACCTGCCCTCTGCTACCGGAGCCTCATGAAGCATCTGCTACTCAGCCTCGCCATCGCCGCCGCCCTGCCGGCCCACGCACAAGAATCGGAGATGGCGCGCATCGCCGCCCAGCCGGCGGTGAAACAGGCGCTGGCCTACATCGAACGCAACGAAGCCACCACCACCGCCAACACGCTGGCCATCAACGCCATCCCCGCGCCCACCTTTGCCGAAGGCGCGCGCGCCCGCGACTATCTCGGACGCCTGAAAGCCCTGGGTCTGCAGGACGTGCATCTGGACGGCGCCGGCAATGTGCTGGGGACCTATCGCGGCAGCGGCAAGGGGCCGACCGTGGCGCTGGCCGCGCATCTCGATACCGTCTACCCGGCCGGCACCGACCTCACGCCGCACGAAAAAGAAGGCCGCATCTACGCCCCCGGCATCGCCGACAACGGCCGCTCGCTGGCCGCCATGCTCACCATCGTCGCCGCGCTGCGCGACGCCAATGTGCAGACCGAAGGCGATGTGCTGATCGTCGCCAACGTCGGCGAGGAAGGACTGGGCGACCTGAAAGGCGTGAAGTATCTGTTCAGCCAGCGCAAGGACATCAGGGCCTTCGTCGGGCTGGAGCCGGCGCTGGGCACGGACGGCGATCCGGTGACCTGCATCGGCACCGGCAGCCGCCGTTTCAAAGCCGCGTTTCGCGGCCCCGGCGGCCATAGCTACGAGGGTTTCGGCCTGCCCTCGGCCATCCATGCGGCCGGCCGCGCGATCGCGCGCATCGACGAGATCCGCGTGCCGGCGCAGCCCAAGGTGACCTTCAACGTCGGCGTGGTGCAAGGCGGGCAATCGGTGAACAGCATTGCGGCCGAAGCGTCGATGCTGATCGATATCCGTTCGGCCGACGCGGCCTTGCTGGCCAAGGTCGAGCAGCAGATCAAGGACGCCATCCAGCAAGCCGTGGCCGACACCAACCAGCGCTGGAACAGCCGCGCCATCACGGCCGAGGTGACGCTGATCGGCGACCGTCCGGCAGGCCAGATGGCCAGGGACGCGGTCATCGTCAGGACCGCGCTGGCGGCAGCCACCGTGCAGGGCCGCCCGGCGCTGCTGGACAGCGCCCATTCCACCGACGCCAACCTGCCGATGAGCCTTGGCATCCCGGCCATCACCATGTCCGGCGGCGGCAGCTCGGGCGGTTACCATTCCGAAAAGCTGGAATGGTGGTCGGACCGCAACGCCCACACCGCGCCGCAGAACGTGATGCTGACCATTCTTGGACTGGCCGGCGTGCGCGGCGTCTCGGCGCCGCTGGCCAGGTAGTTGAAATGAGGTGGCTTTAAGTACTGCCGCGCCGGATCAGTTCAAAGCCGGTGTTGACGATGCGCTCGGCCGCCTCGTCGCCCTTCAGGCGATCCAGCAAGGCCTGGGCCGACAAGGCGCCGATCTTGGCGCCGTCCACTTTGACGGTGGACAGCGGCGGGTTGGTATAGCCGGAAAAATTCAGGTCGCCAAAGCCCATGATGGCCAGGTCTTCCGGCACGCGCAGGCCGCGGCTCTGCGCTTCGATCAGCACACCGTGCGCCAGCGTGTCCGAGCTGCAGAAGATGGCGTCCAGATCCGGATGCTCATCCAGCAGCGCCACCGCGCCCAGACGCCCTTGCGGCAAGCCGCCCGGCGCCGGCATCTGGCGCGACGCCACCACATTGATGCCATGCCGCGCCAGCGCCACCTGGAAGCCCTGGTTACGCTGGCCGGCACGCGGGTCGTTCGCGGTCAGCATGCCGAAGCGGCGATAGCCTTGCTCCAGCAGGTGCGCGGCACAGGAGTGGCCGACTTCCTCGTGCGAGAAGCCGATCACCATGTCGATCGGATGCGGCGTCAGATCCCAGGTTTCCACCACCGGCGTGCCGATCTGCAGCAGGCGCTGGCGCGTGCTGTCGGTGTGCAGCGCGCCGGTAAGAATCACGCCGTCCGGACGGCGGCTCAGGATGGTCTCGACCAGCATCTCCTCGCGCCAGGTTTCATAGCCCACGATGCCGAGCAACAGCTGATAGCCGGCGGCGGTCAGGCGGTCGGTTGCGCCTTGCACCATGTCGGCAAAGGTCTGGGTGGAAATAGTCGGCAGCACCAGCGCCACCAGCTTGCTGCGGCTGGAGGCCAGGCCGCCGGCCAGCATGTTCTTGACGTAGCCGGTACGCTTGACCGCCTCCTGTACCTTCGCCAGCGTGGCCGGCCGCACCAGGTGCGGTTCGTTCAGGGCGCGTGACACGGTAATGGGCGAAACGCCGGCCGATTGGGCGACGTCGATCAGTGTTACAGGCGTAGCGGGCATCTTTTCATCCGGGAGATTGATAGCGAAATCATTCTAACTGACAAACCAAAATGGTTGCGCTATCATCCGATGAATTATTCAAGCTATTCAAGGAGACACGTTGAAAACGCACCGCTTGCTCGGCGCCGGCCTGCTCGGCCTGGCCCTCCTGCCCCTAGCCTCGCATGCCGAGCGCCACTCCATCAACGACGGCTGGCGCTTCCAGCGCGGCGATCCGGACGGCTACGGTCCGCTGCTGCAGTACGACGTGCGTCCGGAAATCCGCCAGAGCGCGGACGGCAAGGTGGCCGACGCCCGCCCCGACGAGGCGGAAAAAGTCCGGCGCCCCGCCGACGGCCTGCTCAAGCCGTGGATACTCCCGAGCGGCAACGCCTTGATCGCCGATCCGGCCCGGCGCGCGCAGCGCCCGGCCGCCGATCCCGCCGTGGCGCCGCCGCTGTTGCGCGGCGACTTTGATGACCGCGCATGGCACGCCGTCAACCTGCCGCACGACTGGGCCATCGAAGGCCCCTTCCTCGCCACCGGCCCGTACGGCGGCATGGGGCGGCTGACCACCTGGGGACCGGTGTGGTATCGCAAGAAGCTCGACATCCCCGCGCGCGACAAGGGCAAGTCCATTTTCCTCGACATCGATGGCGCCATGTCGCACGCCAGCGTGTGGCTCAACGGCCGCCTGGTGGGCGGCTGGCCTTACGGCTACAACTCCTTCCGCCTCGACCTGACGCCGTATGCGACGCCGGGCGGCGCCAACCAGCTGGCGATACGGCTCGATAACCCGGCCGAATCGGCGCGCTGGTATCCGGGCGCCGGCTTGTACCGCAATGTGTGGCTGGCGGTGAACGATACGGTGCACGTGGCGCATTGGGGCACGGTGGTGCGCACGCCGGAAGTATCGCGCGAAGCGGCACAGGTGGCGCTGGCAGTCACGCTCGACAACGACGGCAAGGACGCCGCCTCGGCGGAAGTCGCCACGCAGCTCTATGTGCTGGGCGAAGACGGCAAGCGCAGCGGCCCCGCCGTCGCCACCCTGCCGGTGCAGCGCGTGAGCGTGGCCGCGCGCGGCAGCGCCACCGTCAACGCCAGCGCACGCATCGCCCAGCCACGCCTGTGGGGACCGCTGCCGCAGCAGCGCCCGCACCGCTACGTCGCCGTCACCACCGTCAGCCGCAACGGCAAGATGGTGGACAGCTACGAAACGCCGTTCGGCATCCGCTCGTTGCGCTTCGACCCGGACCACGGCCTGTTCGTCAACGGCGAAAAGATCATGATCAACGGCGTCAATAATCACCACGATCTGGGCGCGCTGGGCGCCGCCTTCAATGTGCGCGCGGCCGAACGCCAGTTGCAGATGCTGCAGGAAATGGGCGCCAACGCCGTGCGCATGAGCCACAATCCGCCGGCGCCGGAGCTGCTGGAGCTGACCGACCGCATGGGCATTCTGGTGATGGACGAAGTGTTCGACTCATGGGAGCGCAAGAAAACGCCGCTCGACTTCCACCTGATCTTCCCCGACTGGCACGAGCAGGATTTGCGCGCCATGCTGCGGCGCGACCGCAACCATCCGTCCATCATCATGTGGAGCGTGGGGAACGAAGTGGGCGAACAATACACCGGCGAGGCCGGCGCCGCGCTTGGCACGAAACTGGTGAACATCGCGCGCGAGGAAGATCCGACCCGCGCCATCACCGGCGCCATGAACTACGCCAAGCCGGACATGCCGCTGCCGGCCACGGTGGACGTGATCGGCCTGAATTACCAGGGCGCCGGCATCCGCAGCCTGCCCGGCCAGTTTCCCGGCTTCCACCAGAAATTCCCGGACAAGATGATCCTGTCGACCGAAAGCGCGTCGGCGCTGAGCAGCCGTGGCGAGTACCAGTTCCCGGTGCCGGGCGTGAACAGCGCGCCGGTGCGGCCGGGCGTGGGGGGCGATCCGAAACGCCAGCAAGTCAGCGCCTATGAATTGTTCGCCGCCGATTTCGGCAGCTCGGCCGACCGTGCGTGGGCTGCGCAGGACCAGAACCCCTACGTGGCGGGCGAATTCGTCTGGACCGGCTGGGACTACCTCGGCGAGCCGACGCCCTACTACGGCGCCCGCAGCTCCTACTCCGGCATCATCGACCTGGCCGGCTTCCCCAAGGACCGCTACTACCTGTACCAGTCGCGCTGGCGGCCGGACCTGCCGCTGGCGCACCTGCTGCCGCACTGGACCTGGCCGGAACGCGTGGGCGAAGTCACGCCGGTGCACCTGTTCACCTCCGGCGACGAGGCCGAGCTGTTCGTCAACGGCAAATCGCAGGGCCGCCGCAAGAAGGCGCCTTACGAATACCGCCTGCGCTGGGACTACGTGGTGTACGAGCCGGGCGAGATCAGCGTCATCGCCTACAAGGACGGCAAGGAATGGGCGCGCTCCTCGGTCAAGACCGCGCAAGCCGCGGCAAGGCTGGAAGCGACGGCCGACCGCAGCACCATTGCCGCCGATGGCCGCGACCTGTCCTTCATCACCGTGCGCGTGGCCGACGCCAGCGGCGTGACCGCCCCGCGCGCCGGCCAGCGCATCCGCTTCACGGTGGAAGGCCCGGGCGAACTGGTGGCCACCGACAACGGCGATCCGGCCAATCTGGAATCGTTCAAATCGCCGGAACGCGCCGCCTTCAATGGCCTGTGCCTGGCCATCGTGCGCGCCAGGCCGGGCCAGCGCGGCCCGATCACGGTGCGGGCCGCAGCCGAAGGACTGCAGCCCGCCACTGTCACGCTGCAGGGCCGTTAGAACGAGGTCCGCAGCGACAGCGTGTAGCTGGCGCCCGGCTTGTACTCGTCAAACACGGCGTTGCTGAACTGCGTGTAGGTCTGGCTGATCGCCTTGTTGACGTTCCAGACGCTGAGCGTGAGGTCGGTGTTGTAGGCGAAGTTGAACATCTGCTTGAGGTTCATGCCCACCGACAGATCGACCTGCGCCCGCGCCGTGGTATAGGCGTAGGCGCCCGGCGCATTGAGGCCCGTGCTGGTGTTGACCACGTGCCCCGCCGTGTACTGGCGCGCAACCCGCACGTTGAGGCCATTGCGCTCGTAGTACACGGTCAGGTTGTTGGTGCGCGGCGGCACGCCCGCCACCGGCGGCGCATTCGGCGCGTCGTCGGTCTGCCTGGCGTAGGTGAAGTTGGCGGTGAAGCCGAAGCCCTTCACCGGCAGCATGTCCAGCGGCTGCTGCCAGGTCAGTTCCAGGCCGCGCACTTTCAGCTTGGTGTCGATGTTGTATGGCTCGGTGATCTCGACCAGATGCTTGTCGCGGCCGCCGCTGGCATTGACCGACTCCTGCTGCGCCGGCGTCAGGCCGATGGTGCCGAACATGCCGTCCAGCTGCGCCAGCGTGTAGGTGCTGATGCGCTGGCCCGGACGGCTGATGATGTCCTTGGCGAAGGCGCTGGCCGAGACATAGGCTTCCCGCGTCAGGTAGTATTCCAGGCCCAGATCGAGGTTGTTGGCCTCGAACGGCTTGAGCTTGGGATTGGTCACATTGCCCTGGCGCGCGCCCTGGTCGCCGAGGGTCAGCATGGTCTGGCGCAGATCGGCCGGGTTGGCGCGCGTCAGCGACTTGGAGCCGGACGCCCGCGCAATCAGCGACGGTGTGATGTTGTAGGCGATGGTGGCCGACGGCAGCGTGTTGCTGTAGTTGATGGTCTCGTAGCTCCACACGGCAAGGTTGTCGTACAGGCCACCCGCCGCCAGCGAGGCGTTGCGCGGATCGGCACCGACAGTCAGCGCGCCGATGGTCTGGCGGGTACGCGCATAGCGCACGCCGGCGTTGTAGCGGAAGGTGCCGCCAAACAGCTGGGTGCGGCCGTTCACCTCCGTGTACAAGCCTGTGACCTGCTCGCGGATATAGCCGCCGCTACCGTTGCCGAAACCCTTGTAGATATTGTCGCGGAAGTACTGGTAATCCGTCGCCTGCGCGAACTTCGGCCAGTCCACGGTGATGAAGCCCTGACCCGATGAATGCGCGTAGTCCGGCACGGCGGCGTTGGGGACCACCGAACCGAGGTATGCCAGCGGCGTACTGGCGCCGGCGGTCGACCCGGTGCCGTAACCCGGGTAGACGGTGGCCGCGTCGGTCACCGGACCGGGTGCGCTGCGGCCGTCGCAGTTCGGCGAACGGATTTGCGGATTGGGCGCGAAGAAGCGCACGTTGACGTTGTTGGCGCAAGCGACGTTCATCCACGCATCGGCCACGCCGTAGCCACGGTAGCGGCGTTCGATGTCGTCGTAGGCGCCGCCGACCTTGATGCTGAAATCGGTATCGCCCCAGTTGACGTTCAGGCGCGTGCCCTTGGTGGTGTTGGTGCGCTCATACAAATCCATGCGCAGCCCGGACAAGCCCTGCCCGGCCTGATACCAGCCGAAGTTATTCGGATCGTTGATATCCAGGTTGGCGCCGTACACCGGCGACTGGCCTGCCGTCTTGTTCTCGTAGGTGATCACCGAGTTGGGCGACCTGGTGGCCAGCAGCACGGTCGGCATGTCGCGGAAGAAGGTGCTGCGGGTGGCGTTGAAATGGCCGTCGATGGTCCACTTGTCGCTCGGGCGGAATTCGAAGCCCGGATTGATGCTGTGGAATTTGGTTTTCTCCTCCATCGGCCGGAACTCCAGCGACCAGAAGGTGTTGGCGAAGGTGGCCTTGGTCAGCACGCAGCCGACGGTGCAGTCGCTGCGGTCGAACTCCATGCCGATCGGGATCACGGTGTTGGCGCGCGTGCCGGCGTTCATGGCCTGATAGATCATCTTGTTATTTTTTTGCGCCGCCATCAGGTCGAGGTACAAGTCCCACTTCTCGTTCGGCTGCCACTGCATGCTGATCACTTCACCGGCGCGCTTGCGTTCACCTTCGTAGACCAGGTGGCGGCCAAGGCGCGCCATCAGCGCGTTGTCGATCTGCTCGATGGTGGCGCCGGGATTCAACGCCAGCAGCATGGCACGGTCGATCTGCTTGCCCGGCACCAGGATGGAACGCGCATATTCAGGCAAATCGCCCAGCGCCAGGCCGGAAGGCACGGTGTCCGGGGTCGACTGCGAACCGCCGCCGGTGGCGTTGGCCTTGTCGCTGGCGTTGACCTGGAATGGCTTGAGCTGGAAGTTACGCATGTCGACCGACTGGAAGCCGTCGGTCTTGTACTTGGTGTCGCCAAAGGCCACGCCGCCGAGGATGCCGAAGCGGCCCCACTCGCTGCTGTTCCAGGTATTGCTGATCAGGCCCGAACCCGTTGCGCCGGTCTTGCCGTTTTGATCGCGGTAGTTGCCGCTCAGGGTGAAGGCGGTGCGGAAGCCGTTCTTGTCGAATGGCCGCACGCTGCGCATATTGACCGTGCCGGCGATGCCGCCTTCTATCAGGCTGGCCTGCTGGCTCTTGTACACGCTGGCGCTGCGGAACAGTTCCGACGGCAGGAAGTCCATGTCCACTTCGCGGTTCGCGCTGATGGAACCGCCCCAGCTGCCGGCCGACGCGGACGCCATCGGCGCGCCGTTCAGCAGTACGCGGGTGAAGGCCGGCCCCATGCCGCGGATCGAAATGTTGAGGCCCTCGCCGTCGATCTCGGCGCGGCGCACCGTGACGCCCGGCACGCGGGCCAGCGCATCGGCGATGTTCGGATCGGGGAATTTGCCCATGTCCTCGGAGAACACGGTGTCGCTCAGGCCGATGTTCTCGCGCTTCTCGTTGGCGGACAAGGCCAGCGAGCTGCGGTAGCCGGCCACCGTCACCACCGGCACGACGGTCTGCTGCGCGCCGGCGTTTTCCGGGGCCGGCGGCGGCTCGGCCGCGTGGGCGAAGGCGCTGATGATGGAGCCGGCCAGAATGGTGGTGACGAAAACAGTGCTGCTGGAGCCGAGGCGGCAAGCCACGGCGCCGGTTGTATTTCTACTCATAGTTGTCTCCTGTTTTGCGGCCTCATGTGCCGCTTTTTGGTATGGGAACTTCAAAATGACTAGCGCTACCATTTCATGTTGTACTTATAGAAAAAGCATGTCAATCGCCACCGTTGTTATAAAAACACATACATTTTTATGATTTTGGTTGCGCAAACATCGTTTCGTTGCAGTAGCACCACAAAAACCCGGCAAAATTCAGGCATTCTTGCAATCTTGCAAGCCACCTCTCGCTCTGCCGATAACTGTTTGAATATCGGCAGCAGCAAAAAAGTTATTTGATAAATAATTTTTTCTTTTTTATGGTGGCGCGGATCAAAAAACCACGGAGACATGATGAAACCAGCCGTATTTCTCGCCCTGCTCGCAGCTCTGCTGGCCGCGCCGGCCCAGGCCCAGGACGGCCGCACCTGGACGCCGGACAATGGCAACGGCACTTTCACCAACCCGCTGTTCTACGACGAGTTCTCCGACCCGGACATCATCCGCGTGAACGACTGGTTCTACCTCACCGGCACCACCATGCACGCCATGCCGGGGCTGCCGGTCATGCGCTCCAGGGATCTGGTCAACTGGGAGTTCCTCGGCTACGCGGCCGATAAGCTGGACTTCGGCCCCGCCTACCGGCTGGAAGGCGGCAAGAACATCTACGGCCAGGGCATCTGGGCGCCCAGCCTGCGCTGGCGTAACGGCGTGTTCTACATCTTCAGCAATGTGAATGGGCGCGGCACGCAGATCTACTCGGCCATCAATCCGCGCGGCCCGTGGACGCACTGGGAGATGAAGCGCAGCCTGCACGACCTGTCGGTGCTGTTCGACGACGACGGCAAGGCCTATGCGGTATGGGGGCATCAGGACATGCACATCGCCCAGCTGACCGATGATTTGCTGGACATCGTGCCCGCCACCGAGAAGGTGTTGTTCGCCAAGACCGACGGCATGGGCGAAGGCGCGCACTTCTACAAAATCGGCGGCAAGTACTACATCCTGAGCGCCAATTACGCGGGCGGCTTCCGCATGCCGGCCGCGCGCGCCGATAGCGTGTACGGTCCATACGAAGTCAATCAGGCCATCAGCAAGGACGAGGGCTTTGGCCTGGCGCGCGGCTACCGCCTGAATAACAAAGCCTATCCGTTTGACGTCAGCCCGCCGAATCCGGCCTCGCGCGACGCCACCGCCATGCACCAGGGCGGCATCGTGCAGACCGAAGCCGGCGAATGGTGGGGCTTCTCGATGATGGACTATAACTCGGTCGGCCGCCTGACGAGCCTTGCGCCGATTACGTGGAAGGACGGCTGGCCGTACTTCGGCCTGCCCGGCAACCCGGGACGCAATCCGCGCACCTGGGTCAAGCCGCGCACGGCGGAACGGCAGCCGATCAAAGTGCCGTTCGAGCGCAACGACGATTTCTCCGAACCGGCGCTCAAGCCGCTGTGGCAGTGGAACCATGTGCCGGTCGATGAACGCTGGTCGCTGAGCGAGCGCCCCGGCTTCCTGCGCCTGCGCTCCATGCCGGCCGCCACGTTCTGGGAAGCGCGCAACACGCTGACGCAGCGCGCCATCGGTCCGATGTCGTCGCCGACCGTGGCGCTGGACGTGGCGGGTCTGCTGGACAACGACGTCGCCGGCCTGGCCCTGCTCAACCTGCCCTATGCCACGCTGGGCGTGGAGCGCAAGGACAGCAAGCTGTCGCTGGCCCTGTTCGACCAGGCGCGCAACCAGACCGTGCGCATTCCCATCACCGCCACGCGCGTGTGGCTGCGCGCTCACTGCGATTTCCTCAAGGAGAAGGCGCGCTTCAGCTATTCGACCAATGGCCAGGACTTCCAGCCCATCGGCGACGAGTTCACCATGATCTTCCAGCTGACCACCTTCCAGGGCGTGCGCTACGCCCTGTTCAACTACAACACCGGCCAGCAGAACGGCGGCGCGGCGGATTTCGACAGCATCGATATCCAGCAGCCCTACCCGCGCGGCCTGATGCGGCCGATTCCGTATGAGCAGAACGTCCAGCTCAAGGCGGCGGCCGGACGCGCGCCGGCGCAGGCGCTCAATTTCACCGTGCGCGACCTGGGCCTGGGCCGGGTGGCGCTGCAATCGGGCGCTAATTACCTCAGCATAGGCGCCGATGGTAGCGCTTCTCTTCAGACCGTCCGTCCCGGCATCGCTCAGGCGTTCCAGTGGATGGAAACGCCAACCGGCGAGCTGTTGCTGATGTCGCTGCAGACCAATTTCTACCTTCGCATCCATCCGCAAAGCGGCGCGCTGATTGCCGACAGCCCGGGTCCCATCCCGGACGGCAGCGACGGCGTGCGCTTCCTCTGGCAAGCGCTGTAGCACAGCCTGTAAAATAGCGGACCTTAGCGTGTCCGCCAATTCAGATGAGATCGATCCTCCAGCAGCTTGCCGTCTTCACCTTATTTGTGCTTTTGGCGGGCTGTGCCGGAATGCCGGCCCGTTCGGACTTGCCGATGCAGGCCACACCACACACAATCTACGTGGTGCAGTACGGCTGGCATACGGCTTTGCTGTTTGACGGCCCATCCATCCTGGCCCGCAGCAGCAAGCTCAAGGCCGACTTTCACGACCCTAAATACATGCTGGTCGGCTGGGGCGACGGCGAGTATTTTGTGATGGAGCATCCGCCGCTGTCGAAGGCAGTCAAGGCGCTGGTGGCGTCCGACTACCCGGCCATGCAAGTGGGCGGCCGCGACACCAACCCGCCGCTGGGCGCGACGGCCGGCGACACCGTGGCGCTGAAAATCACCGAACGCGGCTTTCAGCAACTGGTCGACTACATCGACCGCAGCATCGCCGCTACGCCCGACGGCAAGACCATCAACCTCGGCCAGCAGCCGGACAATCCCGACCGCTTTTACCAGGCCACCGGCAACTACAGCCTGTTCAACAACTGTAATTCCTGGGTGGTGGGTGCGCTGCGGGCCGGCGAGATGCCGGTCTCCGGCTTAAACCTGACTGCGCGCTCCGTATTCGAACAGGCGCAACGCATCTCCGAACTGCAACGAGGCATGTGAGTTCGCTCATTGCGTGACAAAGCACGCATTTTTGCCCTTGCACAGAGGATTACAGTATGCCTTCCAATCAAAAAAACTAGGGGCATACTATGGATGACGCAAAAATTCACCAGGGGCGCCGCCGCGCGCTGAAAACCGTCGGCGGCATGGGCGCGGCTCTGCTTACCGGCCAGGCCATCAGCCAGACCGCGGAGCCGCAAGTGGCACAAGGCCTGCTGGCCTTCAAGGCGCCCGCCGCGCGGGTTCCGGCTATGCCGCCCTATATCATCGATGCGCATGCACACTTTTTTAACGCCAGCGATGTCGACGGCTATCACTATCTGCTGCACTCGATCGGGCACAAGGCCGGGCCACTCGCCAAGGCCGTGGTTCCATTCAAACGAGTCATCGCCAGGATTAGCGAAAACGCGCAGACTGCCAAGGACGAACTGGCTGAGCTGGAACAAATTGCTGCCAGCCTGGCGCCGCTGGACAGCAAACAGCGCGCCGACCGCATTGAGAAAATCATCGACTTCAAGCAAACGCAGAACATCGCCGAAGTGCACGACGCGATCCGCGACAGCCATGCCGAAATGGCATTCGCGGCGCTTGTTCAGACGTTGGAGCGCGAGGAAGGCCTGGCGCCATCCAACCAGAAGCTGTCGAAGCATACCGATGACGCCATGCGCTACCTGCAAGACAAAGACGGCAAGCGCGGCGGCATTGGCTCCCGGCTGGTCAGCTTTATCGCCTGCATGCGTCATGACCGCTGGATCAACCTGGCGACCTACCAGCGCAACGTGCCAGGCGTGAATGCGGTGTTTGACGCCATGGTCGATTTCCGCGCATCGTACGACATGCCCCACTCCGATTTCAAGGATCAGGTGGCCGTTCATCGCCGCATGTCGCAGCTGTCGGACGGCGCGATGCTGCCGCTCGTTGCCTACAATCCGCTCGCCGACATGAAGTCAGACGGCGAGGTGTTTGACATCGTCAAGAAAGCGATACGCGAACAAGGCTTCATCGGCGTCAAAATCTATCCGCCGATGGGCTTCCGTCCTTATGGAAACGCACAATATCCGATTAAAGGGATGCCGGACCTGCAGACCCGCCAGCGCATCGATCGGCACATGCTGGCCCTGTTCGAATTTTGCGCCGACGAAGGCGTGCCGGTGATGGCCCATGCCAACCGCACCGAGGGCGTGAGCTCGGCTTACGATGTCTGCAGCGAGCCGAAAGGGTGGGAAGCGCTGATCAAGGCGATGCAGCCTGCGCGCATGCCAAACATCAATCTCGGCCATTTCGGCGGCGCCGGCAAGTCCGACTGGCCGACCGGGTTTGCCAGGCTGATGGCGCAGACCGGCGGCGCCCGCATCTACGGCGATGTCGGCAAGTGGAGTTCCTTGCGCAAGTGCGGAGCCGATGTCGCCGCCTGCAAGCCGGTGGCCAGGCTGACCGAGGCAGCGAAGGCGTTCGGAGATACCGGCGCATTCAACCAACGCATCATGTACGGCTCCGACTGGTTTATGGACGCGGTCGACCGCGACTGGCAGCACTACCCCGAGCAAGTGGCCCGCGCCCTCGCCGGCACCATGAATCTTCGCCAGCTGTTCTACCAGAATGCGATCGATTGCTTCGGTCTGGGCACGGACGGCAAGCGCCGGGCCTCGGTCGCCGCCCATCTGGGACAACTGCCAGCCTGGCTGGCGTAAGCCGGCTTAGTACAGCACCACCGAGCGGATCGACTCGCCGCTCTTCATCAGCTCGAAGCCCTGGTTGATGTCTTCCAGCTTGAGGCGGTGGGTGATCAGGTCGTCGATGTTGAGTTTGCCTTCCATGTACCAGTCGACGATCTTCGGCACGTCGGTGCGTCCGCGCGCGCCGCCGAAAGCCGAGCCTTTCCATTCGCGGCCGGTCACCAGCTGGAATGGCCGGGTGGAGATTTCCTGCCCGGCCGCCGCCACGCCGATGATGAAGGATTGGCCCCAGCCCTTGTGGGTGCATTCCAGCGCCTGGCGCATCAGGGCGGTATTGCCGACGCACTCGAAGCTGTAGTCGGCGCCGCCATCGGTCAGTTGCACTATCGCGTCCACCACGTTCTCCACCTCGTTCGGGTTGATGAAGTGGGTCATGCCGAACTTGCGGCCGATTTCCTGGCGCGCCGGGTTGATGTCGATGCCGATGATCTTGTCGGCGCCGACCATCCTGGCTGCCTGGATCACGTTCAGGCCGATGCCGCCGAGGCCGAACACCACCACATTGGCGCCCGCTTCCACCTTGGCCGAGAACAGCACCGCGCCTACGCCGGTGGTCACGCCGCAGCCGATGTAGCAGACTTTATCGAACGGGGCGTCGGAACGGATCTTGGCCAGCGCGATCTCCGGCACCACGATGTAGTTGGAGAAAGTGGAGGTGCCCATGTAGTGGAACAGCGGCTTGCCGTCCAGCGAGAAGCGGCTGGTGGCGTCCGGCATCAGGCCCTTGCCCTGGGTGGCGCGGATGGCCTGGCACAGATTGGTTTTTCTCGACAGGCAGAATTTGCACTGGCGGCATTCCGGCGTGTACAGCGGGATGACGTGGTCGTCCTTCCTCAGCGTGGTGACGCCGGGGCCGACGTCCACCACCACACCCGCGCCTTCGTGGCCCAGAATGGCCGGGAACAAGCCTTCCGGATCGGCGCCGGACAGGGTGTAGTAATCGGTGTGGCAAATGCCGGTGGCCTTCAGTTCAACCAGCACCTCGCCCGCGCGCGGGCCTTGCAGGTCGACTTCTTCGATGGTCAGCGGCGCGCCGGCGCGCCAGGCAACTGCGGCTTTGGTCTTCATGGTATCAGTATCCGGTAGCGATGAAAGCCGCTATTGTGGCCGCACGTGCGCGCGGCATGGAGGCGCCCGGCCGGGAATGGCTGGAATTGATACAATAATGGCCGGATTTTTCCTGGCCCTGCCTGCACACCTCATGAAAACAGTCGATATCGTGGTCTACCCCGGCTTCAAGGCGATGGAAGCGGTCGGCCCGATGTCGGTGTTTGAATACGCCAATCTGCACCTGCAGCGGCGCGGCAAAGGCGGCGGCTACGACGTGCGCATCGCTTCGCACAAGACCGGACCGGTGCGTTCGGACACGCTGATGTCGCTGGACGCCACCAAGACCTTGAACACGCTAGCGCTGCCCGACAACGCCATCATCGTCGGCGCGCGCCACATTCAGGATGCGCTGACCGGCAGCGCCGCCATCACCGATTGGGTGGCGGCGGTGGCGCCACGCATCGAACGCCTGACCGCGCTGTGTTCGGGCGCGTTTTTCCTGGCCGCCGCCGGCGTGCTTGACGGCAAGCGCGCCACCACCCACTGGAGCGTGGCCGAACGCCTGCAGGCCGACTATCCGGCGATCAGGGTCGATGCCGACGCCATTTTCGTGCGCTGCGGGAATGTCTGGACCTCGGCTGGCGTCACAGCCGGCATCGATCTGGCGCTGGCCCTGGTGGAGGAAGATTACGGCCGCGATCTGGCGCTGGAGGTGGCCACAGAGATGGTGGTATTTCTCAAGCGGCCCGGCGGCCAGTCGCAGTTCAGCGCGCATTTGTTGAGCGAACGTACTACGCGGCCGAATATCCGCGAACTGCAAAACTGGATACTGGATAATCTGCACCAGCGCCTGACGGTGTCGCAACTGGCGCAAAAAGCCGTGATGAGCGAGCGCCACTTTACCCGCGTATTTCAGCAGGAAGTGGGACTGAGCGCGCAGGAATTCATCGAACAGTGCCGCTTCGAGCGCGGCACCGGGCTGCTGGCCGAACTGGCGCTGCCGCTGAAAACCGTAGCAGCGCGCGCCGGTTTCAGCGATGAGGCCCATATGCGCCGCGTCTTCATGAAAAAGCTGGGTATCACACCAAGGCTGTACCGCGAGCGCTTCGCCACCACCGGCGTGGATTAAAAAAATGCCGAGTGGCCGCAGGCCGCCTCGGCTTAACCACATGGAATGAGGAACTCCATACGGGAGACGATTACCGATGCCAGCTGCGCCACTGGAGCGAACGCATTGTTATCGATAACTTCACAAGTTTAGCACAGCGGATTCCATTGTCAATCAATTTATGTTATCGATAGCAGGAAAATCCGCCTGCACTTACTCGCTGGCGGCGGTGGATTCGCGCACCTCCAGCCGATAAGGCATCAGCTGGTGCTTGGGCGGCACGTCGTGGCCGGCGCGGCGTTCCTTGACCTGGTCGATCACCAGCTCCACCGCAGCCCGGCCCATCTCGGCGATCGGTTGGTGGATGGTGGTCAGTTCCGGCCACACCGTGACCGCCACCGGCGTATCGTCGAAGCCGGCAATCGCCACGTCTTCCGGCACCTGCAGGTGCAGCCCGTGGGCGACGGCGATGGCGGCGGCGGCCATGTCGTCGTTACTGGCAAAAATGGCGCTCGGGCGCGTCTTCTGGCCCAGCAGCTCGCGCGCGGCCAACAGGCCGGAACGGTAGGTGAACATGCCCTGGGCAATACGCTCGGCCGGCACCTGCAAGCCGGCCTCGCGCATGGTGTCGATGAAGGCCTGGTAACGCAGTTGCGCCGGCGTGTGCTCCGGGTCGCCCTTGATGAAAGCGATGTCGGTGTATCCCGCCGACAGCAGATACTTGGTCATCGCGCGCGCACCGTCGTAGTCGTCGATGCGCACGGCCGAGGCTTGCGGCGATGGTTTGGCGGTCGCCACCGCCACTGTCGGCATGCCGATTTCCTTGAGGTGCTTGAGCGCGGAGCGCGAGTCGCACAGCGGCGGCGGCACCAGAATACCATCCGCGCCCATGCTGATCAGGCGTTCAATCGCCATGCGCTGGGATTTCAGGTCGGCGCAATGTTCAAGAATCAGCTCCGCGCCGCTGCGGTTGCACTGGCCCATGGCACCCACCAGGAAGGCACTGAGGAAGGCCGCGCTGGGGTTGCTGTACAACAGGCCCACCCGCAGCGTGCCGACGCGGGCGGCGCGGGCGGCCACATTGACCTTGTAGCCCAGTTCGTCGATGGCGCGCATGACCTTCTCGCGCGTCTTGTCGCTGACATGGGCGTTACCGTTGATGACGCGCGACACGGTCATGCCGGACACCTTGGCGCGCTCGGCTACATCGTAAAGGGTGACATTGGTTGCGGGACGCAGTGGCTCGTCCGGCACGGCCGGCTGTTTCGGGGCACGTGGCATTATTGGGCTCTCCGCCGTGTTATCGATTAAATTTTTTGCCATCCTACCCTAGATAGCGCTACTCGGCAAAAAAACCTGAAGTTTTCCTACATCTTTACTTGAAGGGCACGCAACAGAATGCGCTTTGCTTTTGTCGAAATAGTTCTGCTAGAATGTGATCGATAACAAATCTTGGAGACAGACTCATGTTCGACAAAACTTACTACGCCACGCATCCAGACATGATGGCGCAGGCCAGCAACGACGACCTGCGTGAGCGTTACCTGGTCACCGGCCTGTTCAACCCGGAGCGGATTTCACTCAACTACAGCCACGACGAGCGTTTCATCATCGGCGGCGCCCTGCCCCTGCGGCAAACGCTGTCCCTGCCGCCACAGCCGGCCACGCCGGGCGACGGCGCCGTGCCCTTCCTGGCACGGCGCGAACTGGGCGTCATCAACGTCGGCGCCGGCGTCGGCCGCGTGACGGTCGATGGCGTCACCACCGAACTGGCCCCGCGCGACGGCCTGTACGTCCCCATGGGCAGCGCCAGCGTGGAATTCAGCTCGGACGACGCCGGCAATCCGGCCCGCTTCTACCTGGCCTCGACGCCAGCCCACGCCCGCTATGCGCTCAAGAAAATCACCCACGCCACCGCCGTCCCGCTGGAGCGCGGCAGCCTGGAAACCTCCAACGCCCGCACCATTTACCAGTACGTCATTCCCGGCGTCTGCCAGTCGGCGCAGTTGCTGCTCGGCCTGACCGAGCTGAAAACCGGTAGCGTCTGGAACACCATGCCCCCGCATGTGCATGAGCGCCGCTCCGAGGTCTATTTCTACTTCAACGTCGCCAGGGACCAGCGCATCTTCCATTTTATGGGCCAGCCCGATTCCGCGCGCCACATAGTTATCGATAACGAAGAAGCCGTGCTGTCGCCACCCTGGTCGATCCACATGGGTTCCGGCACCGCCAACTACGCCTTCATCTGGGCCATGGGCGGCGAAAACCTCGACTACACCGACATGAAGGTGCTGGACATCTGCCAGCTCAAATAAGAGACCGCCATGCACAATCTGTTTGACCTGAGCGGGCGCACGGCGCTCGTCACCGGCGCCAACACGGGCCTGGGCCAGGCCATCACCATCGCACTGGCCGAAGCCGGCGCCGATATCGTGGCGGCCGGCCGCAGCGATCCTTCCGACACCGCCGCCCGCGTGCGCGCCGCCGGCCGCCGCTTCCATGCCGTGCAGGCCGACCTGTCACAGCCGGATCAGCTGGCCGGCGTGGTAGAGCAGGCGCTGGCCGCCTCCGGCCGGCTCGATATTCTGGTGAACAATGCCGGCATCATCCACCGCGCCGACGCCATCGACGTTACTGAGGCGGACTGGGACGCGGTGCTGGACACCAACCTGAAGTCGCTGTTCTTCCTGTCGCAGGCCGCCGCGCGCCACATGCTGGCCAACGGCGGCGGCAAGATCGTTAACGTGGCCTCGCTGCTGTCCTTCCAGGGCGGCATCCGGGTACCGGCCTACGCCGCCAGCAAGAGCGGCGTGGCCGGCCTGACGCACGCGCTGGCCAATGAATGGGCGGCGCGCGGCATCAACGTCAACGCCATCGCGCCCGGCTATTTCGCCACCAATAACACCGCGGCCCTGCGCGCCGATCCCGAACGCGAGCCGCAAATCCTGGCCCGCATTCCGGCCGGACGCTGGGGCCAGCCCGGCGATCTGGCCGGCGCGGCGGTGTTCCTGGCCAGCGCCGCCAGCGATTATGTGCACGGCGTGGTGCTGCCAGTCGATGGCGGGTGGCTGGCACGATGAGTGGTCCAACGATGCCCGCCACCGGCCATCGGCCAGCGCCGCAGATGTGGCGGCTGGAATGGGCTTACGGCAGCGCCGAGGTGCAGGCGCTGGGGGCGATGCTGGGTCCGCTGCATTTCCGCCTCGACGCCGAGCGCGACCTGCAAGTGATGCACGTGGCGCCATGGGCCGGCACCACCAGCTCGCTCAGCCTGCCCGGTGTGCTGCGGCGCATGCGTGGCGAATGGCCGTGCGTGCCTTTTGGCCGCACCGACCTGCCGGCCGACCTGCCGCCGGACTGGATCGCCCTCAGCCCGGAGGACAGCTGGTCGCACGGCTACAGCGCCAATCACCGCTGGCACTGCGAGCACGCCAGCAGCGAGCGCGTCTGCATGGCCATCGATTATCCAGAGGATTCGCCCATCGCCCGCATCGAGCGCCACCTGCAAACCGTTCCGGACGCGCCGGCGCTGGACATGGAACTGGTGATCCAGCCGCGCCGCAGCCTGCGGCTGCCGGCCGGCCTGCATCCGATCTTCCGCCTGCCGTATCCGAGCGGAAGGGTCAAGCTGGAGCTGGGCGAGCACGCCGGCATCTTCAGCTATCCCAGCGGCAGCGCCGGCGCCATCAGCCGGCTGCTGCCCGATACCCGCTCGGAGCGCCTGGACGCGCTGGCCGGCCTGCACGGCCCGCTCGACCTCAGTCACCTGCCCCTGCGCGAGGACGGCGAAGAACTGCTGCAAGTAAGGGCGCTGCAAGCCGGACGCCATGCCGCCCCTTTCAGCATGAATTACCTCGACTACGACATCCACGTCGGCATGTGGTGGGACACCCGCCAGTTCCCCGACCTGATGCTATGGCTCAGCAACCGCGGCCGGCCGGAATTCCCATGGCAAGGCCGCCATGTGGCGCTGGGCGCGGAACCGGTCAACAGCGTGTTCGACCTGAGCCGCGTGGCGCATCCGCCAAAGGATCACCCTCTGGCCGACCGCCTGGGCATCACCCTGCAAGCCGGCCGGCCATGGCGCACCCGATACCGCATTGCCGCCTGGAGCGGCGCCCTGCCAGCCCGCCTGGCGCCCTCTTCTTACTGACTGGAGTCCGACATGACGCCGCAATTCCGAACCCCCGAAGCACTGCAACAGCACATCCAGGAAACCATGCGTTTCTATCACCCGCGCTGCATCGACGCCAGCGGCGGCTTCTATCACTTCTTCAAGGACGACGGCACGGTCTACGACCGCGAAACCCGCCACCTCGTCAGCAGCACGCGCTTCGTCTTCAACTACGCCATGGCGCACCGCCATTTCCCCTGCGACGACTACCTGAACGCGGTACGCCATGGCGTCGCATTCCTGCGCGAAGTGCACCGCGACCCGGCCACCGGCGGCTACGCCTGGCAGCTGCGCTGGGATGGCCAGCGGAAAACCGTCGAGGATGGCGACAACCACTGCTACGGGCTGGCCTTCGTGCTGCTGGCCTACTCGCAGGCGCTGGCCGCCGGCATCGAAGAGGCGCGCCAATGGATGGCCGAGGTCTACGATCTGATGGAGCGGCACTTCTGGGAGGAACAACACGGCCTGTACGCCGACCAGGCATCGGCCGACTGGAAGGTCCTGCCGTATCGCGGCCAGAACGCCAATATGCACGCCTGCGAGGCGCTGATCACCGCTTACGAGGCCAGCGGCGAGCACCGCTACCTGCTGCGCGCGGAAAAAGTGGCGCGCAACATCACGCAGCGCCAGGCCGCGCTGGCCGGCGGCCGCATCTGGGAGCACTACGACGCCAACTGGCAGATCGACTGGGACTACAACCGCGACGACAAGACCAATATCTTCCGTCCATGGGGCTACCAGCCCGGCCACTTCACCGAATGGGCCAAGCTGCTCCTGCTGCTGGAGCGCCATCTGCCGGCCGACTGGCTGCTGCCGCGCGCCGTCGCCCTGTTCGACGACGCCATCGACCACGCGTGGGACAACCAGCACGGCGGCCTGGTGTATGGCTTCGGGCCGGACAACAGCATCTGCGACGGCGACAAATACTTCTGGGTGCAAGCCGAATCGCTGGCCGCCGCCGCCGTGCTGGCGGTGCGCACCGGCGAGGGGCGTTTCTGGGACGAATACGACCGCCTGTGGCGCTACAGCTGGACCCACATGGTCGATCACCGCCACGGCGCCTGGTACCGCATCCTGAGCCGCGACAACCGCAAGCTCAGCGATGAGAAGAGCCCGGCCGGCAAGACCGACTACCACACCATGGGCGCCTGCTACGAAGTGCTGCGCGCCCTGGGGAGCGAGGCATGAATACCCTGCCCCTGTTTGTCTCGGCCGGCGAAGCCCTCACCGACCTGGTGCGCACCGGCCCCGATCAATGGACCAGCCTGACCGGCGGCGCCGGCCTCAACGTCGCGCGCGCCATGGCGCGGCTGGGCCTGCCCAGCGCCTTCGCCGGCGCCATCTCCAACGACGTATTCGGCCTGGCGCTGCAAGCCAGCGCGCAGGAAGCCGGCCTCGACCCGCGCTTCCTGCAACTGAACGACCGCCCGCCGCTGCTGGCGGTGGTGCACGAAACCGCGCCGCCGGATTACTTCTTCATCGGCGAAAACAGCGCCGACCAGCAGTTCGCGCCATGGGACTTGCCCGCCGGCTGGGAGCGCGAGGTGCGCTGGGTGCATTTTGGCGGCATCAGCCTGGCGCGTCCGCCGCTGGCCGACCGCTTGCTGTCGCTGGCGTGCAGCCTGAAGTCCGCCGGCGTCAAGATCAGCTATGATCCCAATTTCCGCAAGCTGATGGATGAGCGTTACGATCCCATGCTGCGCAAGATGGCGGCGCTGGCTGATGTGATCAAGGTCTCGGACGAGGACTTGACCGGCCTGTTCCGCACCACCGACCTGCGCCAGGCCCTCGCCAGCCTGCGCGCCCTCAACCCGGAGGCCAGTATTTTGCTGACATGCGGCGCCGCGGGCGCGGAATTCCACAGCGGCGGGCAAGCCTGGCATGCCCGGCCGCCCGCCATCAAGGTGGCCGACACCATCGGCGCCGGCGATGCCAGCATCTGCGCGCTGTTGTACAGCCTGATGCAGCACCCTCAGGCCACCGGCATGGGACATTTGCGCATGGCCGTCGCCGCCGGCGCCGCCGCCTGCATGCAGGCCGGCGCCACGCCACCTACCCTCAAACAGATCGAGGCGCTGGCGCCGTCGGTCTACGTTACGCAGGAAGAAAGCACAGCATGCGTCGCCTGATTACAGCACTGATTCTGTTGGCTTGCAGCCTGGCGCAGGCCGCCGGGCTGGAAGAGCAGCTTGCCTCGCCGGATGGCAAGATCGTCCTCACCGTACAGCAAAAGACCGATGCCGCCGGCAAGCGCGCGCTCTACTACAGCGTGCGCTACGGCGAGCAGACGGTGATCCGCGAATCTCTGCTGGAACTGCGGCTCGACAATCACCTGTCCGAAAGCGCCATGGCGCTGCCGGTCGACCGCCGCGCGCGCTGGTTCGAGAACCTGGCCGTGACCGGCGTGCGCCGCGACAGCCATGACAGCAGCTGGACCCCGGTCACCGGCGAAACCGCCCGCATCCGCGACCACTACCAGGCCATGGCCATCGATCTGGTCAAGGACGACAACCCGGTCTACAAGCTGTCGGTGGAAGCGCGCGCGTACAACGAAGGCGTGGCACTGCGCTTCGCCTTCCCGGAAAACGAGAAAGGCAGCTACTACCGGGTGATCGGCGAAGACACCGAATTCGCCCTGCCGGCCGGCACCAGGGCCTGGTATCACGGCTGGGCGCAAGCGCCCTACAAGCTGCTGCCGCTGCGCGACTGGCCCGACCAGTCCGAGCGTCCGCTGACGCTGGAACTGCCCAACGGCCTGCACGTGGCCTTGCTGGAAGCGCAGATGGTGGACTACGCCCGCACCAAGTTCAAGCTCAGCGCCGACAAGCCGGACACGCTGGTCACCGCCATGCACGACGCGGCCGATCTGATCTCGCCCTTCGCCACGCCATGGCGCGGCATCATGATCGCGCACACTCCGGGCCAACTGGTGGAAAACAACCACTTCATTCTCAACCTGAACCAGGCCACGCCGCTGGCCGACACCGCATGGATCAAGCCCGGCAAGATCATGCGCGTGATGACCCAGACCACCGCCGCCGCCAAGGCCAATATCGACTTTGCCGCGCGCCACAAGCTGGAGTACATCCTGTTCGACTGGAAATGGTACGGCCCGGCCTTCTCCTTCGATTCGGACGCCACCAGGGTCGCCATCCCGGACTTCGACCTGCCGGCCATCATCGCCTACGCCAGGGAGCGCGGCATCGGCGTGTGGCTGTACGTGAACCAGCAGGCGCTGCTGACCCAGTCCGACACCCTGTTCCAGACCTACCGCGACTGGGGCGTCAAAGGCGTCAAGTTCGGCTTCGTGCAGGTCGGCTCGCACCGCTGGACCACGTGGGTGGAGAAAGCCATCCGCCAGGCCGCCGCCGCCGGCATCATGGTCAACATCCACGACGACTGGCGCCCGACCGGCGAACAGCGCACCTGGCCCAACCTGCTGACCTCCGAAGGCATACGCGGCAACGAGGAAATGCCGGACGCCACCCACAACACCGTGCTGCCGTTCACGCGCTACCTGGCCGGCGCGGCCGACTACACCATCTGCTACTACGATCCGCGCATTAAGACCACGCACGCCCACCAGCTGGCGCTGGCCGTGGTGTATTACAGTCCGCTGCAAACCCTGTACTGGTATGACAAGCCGGAAATGTCGCGGGACGAGCCAGAACTGGCGTTCTGGGACCGCATTCCCACCGTCTGGGATGAAACCAGGGTGCTGGACGGCGCACCGGGCCGCAACGTCAGCATCGCCCGCCGCAGCGGCAAGGAATGGTATGTCGGCGCCATCACCAACAACGACGCGCGCACGGTACAGCTCAAACTGGACTTCCTGCCGGCCGGCCAGCGCTACGAAGCCACCATTTACGCCGACGACGCCAGCGCGCCCACCCGCACCAAGGTCGGCATCCGCCGCCAGAACGTGGACGCCAGCACCGTGCTGACGCTGGACATGCCGGCCTCGGGCGGCCAGGCCCTGTGGCTGCGACCTCTTGACAGCCAGGCTCAAGCACGATAGGTTATCGATAACAACTATAAAGACAATCCGGAGACCACTCTGTCATGACTAGCAAGCAGTCGCATTTCCGCTTCCTGTGCACCTTTGTGTACGTCTATTTCTTTGCCCAGGCCATGAGCATGTCGCTGCTGGCCCTGTGGCTGCGCTCCACGCTGCAACTGTCGGGAACCGAAACCGGCATCGTATTTTCCGCCAACTTCATCGCCGCCATGTGCTCGCAGCCGGTGTATGGCTACCTGTCGGACAAGGTCGGCATGCGCAAGCACGTGCTGTGGGCGGTTGGCGTGATGTGCATGCTGTCCGGCCTGTTCCTGGTGTATGTGTACGGCCCCCTGCTCAAGAGCCATATCCTGGCCGGCGCCGCGCTGGGCGGCATCTACCTCGGTATCACCTTCATCGCCGGCAGCTACGCGATCGAGTCCTATGTCGATCGCATCGGCCGCGCTTATGGTTTTGAGTACAGCCGAGTGCGGCTGTGGGGATCGCTGGGCTTTGCCAGCGCCGCCTTCATGACCGGCCGCCTGTACAACGTCGATCCGCACATCAACTTCATGCTGGCCTCCATGGCCGGCCTGCTGCTGGTGCTAATGCTGGCGTTCTGGCGCCTGCCGGAACATGACAACGTGGCCGCCGCCGGCGCCAAACTGCGTCTGGCCGACGCGCTGAGCCTGCTGCGCGACAAGGCCTTCTGGCGCTTCATGGTGTTCATCCTCAGCGTGACCAACCTGTATCTGGTGTACGACCAGCAGTTCCCCAGCTACTTCGCCTCGCAATTCCCGGACAAGGCCACCGGCGCCGCCATGTTCGGCTACCTGAACTCCTTGCAAATCTTTGTCGAGGCGGCCGGCCTGTTCGTGTCGCCGCTGCTGGTGCGCCGTATCGGCGCCAAGCATGGCCTGCTGCTGGCCGGCTCCATCATGATCTTCCGCATCGCCGGTTCCGGGCTGGCGGTCGGCCCGGTCTCGATTTCGGCCATGAAGATGCTGCACTCGATCGAACTGCCGATACTGGTGGTGTCGGTGTTCCGCTACATCGCCTGCCACTTCGACAACCGCCTGGCCTCCACCGTCTACATGGTCGGCGTCAGCTTCGGCCATTCGCTGGGCCTGGCCCTGCTGTCGCCGCTGATCGGCAAGGCCTATGACCTGATCGGCTTCAACCACACTTACCTGCTGCTGGCCGCCATCGGCGCGGTGTGTCTGGTGCTGTCGGCGTTCGCGCTGTCGCCAACGCCGCCCGAAGTCGCCTCCCGCAAGAACGCAGCCGTCGCAACCACCTGAGGATTCTCCATGCAATCAGCTTTACATCCGGCGCGTCCGGAACCTTTGCAGACCGCCCGCCTGCCGCAGGCGTGGCGCGAACCGCCGTCGCGCGCGCGGCTGGACCAGGCCATCGCCGCCGCGCTGGCCGCCGTGGCGCGCAACGCCGTGCATTTCGGCGAATATTTTCCGAAACCGTCCAGCACCGGCGGCATCTACCCGGCCATGGACAACACCGAATGGACCAATGGCTTCTGGACCGGCATGCTGTGGCTGGCCTATGAGCTGAGCGGCAAGCCGGAATTCCGCAGCGTGGCCGAAACCCACGTCGCCAGTTTCGACCGGCGCCAGCGCGAGCGCATCGCCACCAATCACCACGACCTCGGTTTCCTGTACAGCCTGTCCTGCGTGGCCGGCCACAAGCTGACCGGCAGCGAACAGGCCCGCACTGCGGCCTTGGGCGCGGCCGAGCTGCTGCTGGAGCGCTATTACCCGGGCGCCGGCATCATCCAGGCCTGGGGCGACCTGAACGACCCAGCCCAGCGCGGCCGCATGATCATCGACTGCAATCTGAATCTGCCGCTGCTGTACTGGGCCAGCGAGACCAGCGGCGACCTGCGCTTCCGCGACGCCGCCAACCGCCACATCGAACAAGCCGCGCGCCACATCGCACGCGCGGACGGCTCCACCTACCACACCTTCTTCTTTGACGCCGACAACGGCCAGCCGCGCGAAGGCAAGACCCATCAGGGCTACAGCGACGACTCCTGCTGGGCGCGCGGCCAGGCCTGGGGCATCGCCGGCTTCCCGCTGGTGGCGCGCCACAACGGCGACACCCGCCTGCTGGAACTCGGCAAGGTGCTGGCCAACTACTACCTGAACCGCCTGCCGGCCGACGGCATTTGCTACTGGGACCTGATCTTTACCGATGGTCCGGAGGAGCGCGACAGCTCGGCGGCGGCGGTGGCCGCCTGCGGCCTGCTGGAACTTGCCAGCCGGCTGCCGCTGCTCGATCCGCTGCGCGCCGAATATGAGCGCGCCGCCGCCGGCATGGTGCTCACCTTGTCCGAACACTACTTCAACCACGACGGCGCACCGGGCGCCGGCCTGCTGCGCCATGCCGTGTACCACAAGCCGAACCGCATCGGCGTCGACGAATCCTGCATCTGGGGCGACTACTTCTATCTGGAAGCACTGACGCGCCTGAGCCGCATCTGGGAGCCCTACTGGTGAAGCGCCTGCCCCTGACCGCCGCGCTGGCCGCAGCCCTGCTGAGCCAGGCCGCGCCCGCCCCTGCGCAGACGCCGCCACCCGCCAACGCGCCATGGCTCGCCGACCTCGGCGACGGCCGCTACCGCAACCCGGTGCTGCACGCCGACTACGCCGACCCTGACGCCATCCGCGTGGGCGAGCGTTTCTACATGACCGCCTCCAGCTTCGTCAACACCCCCGGCCTGCCGCTGCTGGAATCGCCGGATCTGGTCAACTGGACGCTGGTCGGCCACGCCCTGCCCTCGCTGGTGCCGGCCGCCACCTTCGCCAAGCCGCAGTATGGCAAAGGCGTGTGGGCGCCCTGCCTGCGTTATCACAACGGCCGCTTCTACATCTTCTATCCCGATCCGGACTTCGGCATCTACGTCATCGAGGCCGAGCAGTTCCGCGGCCCGTGGAGCGCGCCGCGCCTGCTGCTGGCCGGACGCGGCCTGATCGACCCGGCGCCGTTGTGGGATGACGATGGCAACGCCTACCTGCTGCACGCCTGGGCCTTCAGCCGCGCAGGCAAGAACAACGTGGTGACGCTGCGCCGCATGGACACAAGCGCCACCAAAATGCTGGACGATCAGGGCCGCGACATCATCAACGGCGCCGACTACCCCGGCTACCACACGGTCGAGGGACCGAAGATCTACAAGGCCAACGGTTATTACTACGTGTTCGCGCCGGCCGGCGGCGTGGAGCAAGGCTGGCAGGCCGTGTTCCGTTCGCGCTCGCTGACCGGGCCATACGAGGTGCGCAACGTGATGGACCAGGGCGACACGCCCGTCAACGGTCCGCATCAAGGCGCATGGGTCGATGCGCCGGACGGCGGCAACTGGTTCCTGCACTTCCAGGACAAGGGCGCCTACGGCCGCGTCACCCATTTGCAGCCGATGCAGTGGAAGGACGGCTGGCCGCTGATCGGCCAGCCCGGCCGCAAGCCCGGCACCGGCCAACCGGTGATCACCCACGCCAAGCCGGTGCAAGGCAAGCCGCTGGCCGCGCCGCCGACCAGCGACGATTTCAGCGCCCCGCGACTGGGCCTGCAATGGCAATGGGGCGCGAACGCACGGCCGGAATGGTACTCGCTGTCGGCCAAGCCGGGCGCGCTGCGGCTCTACACGCAAGCGGTGGAAGACGCCGACGATTATGTGCGCGCCTCCCCGGCCATTCTCACGCAAAAGGCGCCGGCCTCGCGCTTCCTGGTCACCACCCGCGTCAAGCTGGAGCAGGCGCGGGACGGCGACCGCGCCGGCCTGATTCTGAACGGCATGCAGTACGCGTGGCTGGGCTTGCGCCGCAAGGACAAAGTCAACGAACTGGTGATGACGGTGTGCGGCCCGTTCGGCCCGCGCTGCAAGGAGCAGTCCACGGTGGTGCTGGCCGACGCGCCCGCCGAGCTGACGCTGCGCGCCCACATGAACGAAGGCGCATTCGTGAATTTCTCCTACAGCGTTGATGGCGTAACGTTCAAGCCGGCCAGCGGCCCCTTCCCCGTCACGCGTGGTACCTGGGTCGGCACGCAGGTCGGCTTGTTTAGCATCGGCAAGCAGGCCGGCTCCTGGCTGGATGTGGAGCACTTCGATCTGAATGCTCCCGGCGCCGGCCCGTATTAAAGCAACAGCAGGCCTTGCAGCGACGAGATGCGCTGCGGGGCCGACCAGCTGTCCACCAGTTGGCCAGCCGTATCGAATTGCAGCAGCTGCGCGCCTTTGTGGCCGTTGTCCGGGCCGTGGCCCTGCCAGTTCGCCACCAGCAACTGGCCGTTCGGCAGGAAGCCGTAGGTGGCGTAGAAGAATGGCGCCACAGTAGCCGGCACCTCGCCGGCCGCGCCGAAGCGCCGCACCAGCGCGCCCTCCCCGTCAAACACCGCCATGAAGGCGCCGTAGCCAGCCGACACGATGGTCGAGCCGTCCGCCAGGCGTTCGGCCTTCCAGGCGTGCTCGAAGCCCGGGGCGCTGAAACGGCGCAGTTCCACCAGCTCCGGAGTGGTTTCCTTGATGTGATCGTTGGTGCACAGCAGGTAGGTGCCTTGCGGCGTCACACGCATCAGGCGCACGTAGTCGCCTTCACGGTAGGCCGTGTGCAGCAGCTTGCCTTGAAGGTCCAACGTCAGCACGTTGACGCCGTTGCGGCCATCGAGGTTCATGCCGGTGACCAGCGTGCAGCCGTCGGCGCGGCGATGCACGGCCGTCACCTCTTTCCACTGACGGCAATCGGTCAGCACGCGGCCGCTGCGCCAGTCCAGTTCAAAGAAGCCATGATCGTAGCCGACCAGCACACGCTCATCGTCCAGGCGCTGCATGTCGCGCGCCAGCGGGTAATCATTCAGGTCCAGCGTCCAGGCAAAGTCCTGGCTGCCGGTGTCGATCAGGTGCAATTGCTGCGTGCCTTCGTCGATGCCAAGGAAGCGTAATTTCATATTTTTCTTTCACTCATAAAAAAACCGCAATCCAGGCGGCGTGCCCGGATTGCGGCCGTGGCGGCAAGCCTTACTTGCCGAATTTGTAGCGCAGGCCCACGGCGAAGGTACGGCCGTTCAGGTAGTGCTGGCGTTCGACATTGGTGCCGTAGGCGCCCGGCTCGCCCACGTAGCGGTCCAGGCCCTTATTGGTGAGGTTGCCCAGATTCACGCTCAGCGTCAGGTTGTTCATGATGTCGTAGTTGAGCGAGGCGTCCACAATGCCGTAGGAACGGATGTAGCGGCCATCGATCGGGCTGGGCGACACGCCGAACAGCACCTGGTCCGAGCGCCAGGTGTAGGCCAGGCGCGCGGAGAAGCCCTTGGCCTCGTACATGCCGGTCACGGTGTAGCTGTTCTTCGACACCATCGGCTGCTGGGTATCGATGACGCGCGGCGCGGTAACGCTGCCGATGTTGATCGGGTTGGAGGTGTCAACGTAAGTGTACGACGCCGAGCCGCCGAAGTTCTGCAACCAGCCCGCGTCCTTGTCGAAGAAGTACTGGCCCGCCACTTCCACGCCGCGCGCATAGCCATCCTGCGCGTTCACCGACTTGGTGATCTGGTACTGGCCAACCGGGCAGCTGTTGGCGATGCTGCCGCTGTAGGGCGGCGCCAGCGCCACCGTCTGGCATTCCGTGATACCGCTCAGGAAGCCCTTGATCTGCTTGTCGAACAGACCGGCCGAGACATAGTTGGTGGCGTTGAAGTAGCGCTCCAGCGACAGGTCGAAGCTGTTGGCCAGCTGTGGACGCAGGTCCGGATTGCCCGCCGAGCCGGTGCCGTTGACGGTGTTGATCGAGATCGACGGATTCAGCGAGCTGATGTCCGGGCGGGTCAGGCCACGGCCATAGCCGAAGCGCGCCAGGAAGTCTTTCTGGATGTTGTAGGTCAGGTTAAAGGTCGGCAGCGCGTTGGTGTACGAGGTCGACTTGATGTTTTCGGCGATCACCACGGCGCCGCTGGTGATGTTGGCCACGCGTGCGGTCACGTCGGTATTGGTGCGCACCAGGCGCACGCCGACATTGCCGCGCAGGCGCTCGTCCTCGGTGGCAAACTCCCCCACCAGGTAGCCGGCCAGCGTGTGTTCGTTGAACACGCGGCGCGCCAGCGGATTTTCAGGATAGCTGCCCTCGGCCGGAATGCCGGCGCTCGGGAAGGCGGTCATGATGCGGTTGCCGTCCAGCGCGGTCGGGGCCGCCACCAGGTAGCCCCCCGCGTAGCCGGCGTCACCGTTCATGAAGTTGGTCGGCGCGGTTTCCAGCAGGCCGGTCATGGTGCCGGCGCTGATGCCGTTGGAGCGGTTGACCGCCAGCGCTTTGCCGTCGCTGGTCAATGGCTTGCCGCTGAAGCTGAAGTTGGTGAACAGGCTCTTCTGGTGCGCCGCGCGCGCGCCGAACTTGATCTTGGTGAGGAAACCGCCATCCGGTGAATATGCTGCATCCAGCCTGGCCGCGTAACCGTCGTCGTCCCACTTCTGGTAGGTGCCGTTGCTGTAGTCGCGGAACACGAAGTTGTTCGGGTCGGACAGGCTCGGGCCGTTGAAGGTCAGCTGGTGCGGCGCGCCGTCGGCCACGCGGTTGGTGCTCCAGTACAGGCCATTGGCCGAATCCAGGTTGACCGAGCGGTTATCCTGCGTCTGGTCGGCCTTGATGTAGGAGAAGTCGCCTTTCAGCGCCCACGCCGCGCTCGGGCTCCATTCCACGCCGGCCGCCGCGATCCAGGTGGTGTACGGACGATGCTCCTCGCCGCCGACTGTGTTGACGGTCGAATTGAGGAAGGTGCCGCTGCGCAGGCGCTGCTTGACCAGCACATCGTCGCTGCCGCCGTTCAGGTTGCGGTTGGCCATGCCTTCGGTGAAGGCGAACGGCGTGGTTTGCAGATTCTGCACATTGCCGCCATCGATGGAGTTCAGGCCACGATAATTCTGGTAGTACTGGTAGTAGGTGTACTCGCCTTCGGTGTAGAAGCGCAGCGTATTGCTGTGGCGGTAGTCGGCCGCCAGGCTCAGGCCCTTGCGGGTGCGGTAGATGGTTTCCTGGAACGCGTTGCTGGTCAGGCCAGGCGCCACCATCACGTTGGCGGCCTGCTCGGCGGTGAGGCCGCTCAGGTTGGGCGTGTTGGCGCCCCCGGTGGCCACGGTCGGCACGCTGGTCAGGTAAGAAACATCACTACGGCCGACATAGGCAGCCATCGGCTGCAACGGGCTGTTGGTGGTATTGGCCGCCGCCAGGGTTGCGTATTCGGCGCTGTCGCCGCGAATCGCGCGCTTGAAGTTGGCACCGCCGTTGGCCGGGTTGTTGTCGGAACGGCCGGTGCTCTTCTGGTACACGCCGGCCGCCATCACGCCGATGCGCGAGCCGCCGCCCAGGTCGAACTTGTTGGCGATCAGGCCGAACAGTTCCGGATCGGTCTTCTTGGCCATGTCGTTCTGGCGTGCGTTCACGCTCAGGGTGGCGGTCAGTTCCTTGAAGTCGCTTGGCTTGCGGGTGCGGATGTTGACCAGGCCGCCGATGGCGCCTTCGATGTGTTCGGCCGATGGGTTCTTGAACACGTCGATGCCGGCCACCATGCCGGGAATCGCACCTTCGATGTTGTACTCGCGTGCGCCGGCGGTGAAGTAGGCGCGGCCATTCACCTGCGAGGCGGTCTGGCCGGACAGGCCGCGGATGGTCAGGCCCGAACCCTGGCCGACCGGCGAGGCGCCTTCGCCGCCGTAGCGGTAGCCTTGCACGCCCGGCACCCGGGTCAGGGTTTCGGCGACGTTCATGTCGGGCAGCTTGCCGATGTCTTCGGCGGAAATCGAATCCACCACCTCCATCGTATCGCGTTTGATCGCCACCGCCGAACTGGCGCTGGCGCGGATGCCGCTCACCACCACGGTGGTGCCGGCATCCTGGCTTGGGGTTTGTGCAAAAGCCTGGCTGACAGCCAGAGCCATGGCGCTGAGTTGGACAGTGTTGAACAGGGCCTTACGCATGACATCATCTCCTCTTTTTTCTAATAATGACTGCTTGCTTTTTTAGTTATCGATAACAAAACCAGTTAAGAAATGTCAAGTTATCGATAACTTTTTTAAACATCATAATCAAGCGGACCAGCAGGGTCAACCACTTCTTTGCTGATATCCGCTTGTGTGGGAATCCAGCAACTCGCCTTACGGCGCGATGCTGAAACGGTAGCTTGCCGCTTGCAATGGGATGCGGTACTGCACGTGCGGACGGCCATCCAGGCTCCAGCCGGTATCACCGCCGACGCCGGCCTGCGCCATGTCGATCAGCAGGCTGCCGTCGCCGTGCGGGGCGATCTCGGAGCTCTTCCACGTACCGCGCGGACGCAGATACAGGTCCTCGTACGGGAACGGCAGCGCGTTGAAGGCGAATGGCACGTCGGAGCTGACCTTCAAGGCGCCCGACAAGGCCAGCCAGCGCACGTCGGTCTTGTTGCCGCTTTCCTGCGGGCGGATGTAGCTGTGATACTGGTCGGCCAGCGCGCCCGCATACAGGCCCAGCGCGGCGCCGGTCTTGCGGTCGACGTAGGATTCATGCGGACCGCGGCCGTACCATTGCAGTTGATTCAGGCTGGCCGGCATGTCGAAGCGCAGGCCGAGGCGCAGCGGATCGGGCAAATCGTCGCGCAGCGGCGTGAAGCTGGCTTGCACATCCAGCGTGCCATCGGCGCGCATGCGGAACACGTTCTCCCAGTGCGCCGCGCCGGCGCCAAAGCTGAACAGCACTTTGATGCTGTCGCCCTCCACCGCCACCGAGCGCACCTTGCGCTGCGCGGTGAAGGTTTGCCAGACCTTATGCGTCTTGTCCACACCGGCGCCTTCGTCGTTATCGGTCAGGCCACGCCAGAAATTCGGGCTGCCGCCTTTCAGCAACACTTTGCCATCGACGCTGTAGTCCACCAGCCCGCTGGCCGGATCGAGCGCCAGCAAGGCCTTGCCGGCGCGTAGTTGATATCCTTGCGGCGCCACCCAAGCAGCCTTTTGCGCGGCGGCGGCCGGCGATGCCAGCACAAACTGCGACCAGCCGGCCTGCCCTTCCGTGCCGGCGGCGCTGACGGTCAGCACCAGCTCGCCCGAACCAGCCCTGGCCACGGCGTCCGCCACGGCGGACGGCAAGGCCAGTTGCTGGCGGCCGCCGGCGGGCGCATTGGCCGCTGGCAGCGTGCCGGCGGCGATCTGCACGCCATCGCGTTCCAGCTTCCACGCCAGCGACAAGTGCGACAAGTCGCGGAAATCGTAGCGGTTGACGACCTCGATCTTGCCGCTGCGGGCGTCGCCTTCGAATACCACCGGCGAGTACACCTTCTGCAATTCGTAGTATTCCGGGTCCGGCGTGCGGTCGGAACGGAGCACGCCGTCGCCCACCACGCTGTTGTCGCCGCGCTTGGGATTCAGGTCGAAGCCGGAGGCCCAGTAGGTGCGGCCTTTCTCATCCTTGGCGAACACGCTCTGGTCCACCCAGTCCCACACAAAGCCGCCTTGCAGCTTGCTGTGGGCACGGATCACCCGCCAGTAGTCTTCAAGATTGCCCAGCGAGTTGCCCATGGCGTGCGCGTACTCGCACTGGATCATGGGCTGCTTGTAGGCCGGGTCTTGCGCGTAGTCGGCCATCTTTTCGATATCGTCGTACATGGGGGCGTAGATATCGACATAGGCGTTGGGCAAGTGCTCCTCGCCGATGGTGCCGTGGCCCAGGTAGCTGATCAGACGGGTCGGATCGGCCTTGCGTATCCAGGCGGCGGCCTGCTCGAAGTTGGGGCCGGTGCCGGCCTCGTTCCCCAGCGACCAGAAGATGACGGATGGCGAGTTCTTGTCGCGCTCCACCATGCGCGAGACGCGGTCGAGGTGGGCGGCCAGCCAGTGCGGCTTGTAGCCCAGCTGGATCGCCGCGCGCTTCTCCGGCGTCGGCGCCTGATCGCCCAGCTGCATATAGCCGTGCGATTCGATATTCGCCTCGTCCATGATGTACAGGCCGTACTCGTCGGCCAGATCGTACCAGCGCGGATCGTTCGGATAATGCGAGGTGCGCACGGCGTTGACGTGGGCGCGCTTCATCAATTCGATATCCTTGCGCATGCTCTCCATCGACATCACGCGGTAGGTATGCGGATCGTGCTCATGGCGGTTCACGCCCTTGATCATGATGCGCTTGCCGTTGACGCGCACTTCGCCATTGGCGATTTCCACCGTGCGGAAGCCGATCTTGCGCGCCGTGGCGGAAATCAGCTGGCCACGGGCGTCCTTCACTTCCACCAGCAGCGTGTAGAGATTGGGCGTCTCGGCCGACCACGCCTTGACGTTGGCGACCGCGCCGCGCAGCACGGCCTTGCGGTCCGTCCCCGGGGTGGCGCTGGCTTGCAGCACTTCCTTGTCGCCATCCAGCACGCGTGCCGACACCGTGACATCGGCCGGCTTGCCGGCGATTTCCGCCGCCAGTTCAAAGCGGCCGTCGTGCGACGCCGTCACCTTGTAATCGCGCAGGCGGGTCTTGTTCTCGGCATACACGAACACGCTGCGCTCGATGCCGTTGACGCGCCAGAAGTCCTGGTCTTCCAGATACGAACCATCGGCCCAGCGATAGACTTCGATCGCAATCGTATTGCGGCCGGCATGCACATAAGGCGTGAGGTTGAATTCGGACGGCAGCTTGGAATCTTCCGAGTAACCCACCTTGCGGCCATTCGCCCACACGTAATAAGCCGCGCCGGCGGCGCCGATTTGCAGGAACACGTCGCGTTCCTTCCAGCTGGCCGGCAGGTTGAAATCGCGGCGGTAGGAACCGACCTCGTTCAGCTCATGCGGAATCAGCGGCTCGTTGGCCGGGAAAGGATAGACGATGTTGGTGAAGATCGGTTTGCCGTAGCCCTGCGTTTGCAGCATGCCGGGCACCTGGATGCTGCCCCATTTGCTGACGTCGTAGCCGGTCTGGTAGAAGTTCTTGGGTCGCGCTTCCGGCGTCGGCGAATAGGCGAACGACCAGGTGCCATCCAGCGATACGAAGTTGGCGGAGGCGGAGCGCTCGCCGGCCAGCGCCTTGTCGCGCGATTCAAAATTGAAGAAGGTGGCCCGCATCGGCTCGCGGTTGACCGCCACCACTTCGGGTTGTTCCCATTCGGCGCGCACCGGCTGCGCCGCCATCGCAGGGGCGGCAAACGCCACCAGCACGGCCATCATCGTTTTATGCATGCTTACATTGATCCTTTGGTTAGCGGAACTGGACGCCTTCGACAAATTCATTCAACTCCAGCACGCCGGGCTCCGGCTTGCTGAGCTTTTTGCCGCCTATCGTAACGTTCTCAAGTATGACATTTTTTACCTTGCGGCTGGCGTCGTGTCCGGTAATCATGGCGGCGCTCGGCGAGCCGCGGCCGGAATACTTGATGTTGCGCAACGTGACGTTCTCGACGCCAAGACCGGGGCTGGTGTTGTACTTCGCGGTGTAGGCGATTTTCAGGTTGAACAGCTTGCCCTCCTCGATGCGCTCGACGCGGATATCGTCGAACAGCACATCGCGCACCAGATTGTCGTCGCCGGCCATGATGCCCAGCGCGCCTTCATAATCCGGCTCGTCCTCGTCATGGTCCAGGATATCGATGTCGCTGAAGCTGAGGCGTTCCAGCACTTCAGGCTGCGGATGCTCGGGCGTCGGCGTGTTGCCGTGGATGCCGATCATGATGGCGTGCGCCACGTCCGCCCACAGCGTGGTCTTGCTGACCTTGACGTCGCGGGTATTGCCCCAGATATCCCAGCGGTGGTTGTAGAAGGTCAGGCAGTCGTCGGAGGTGCGGATGAAGCTGTCGCTGATGGTCACGCGCTCGCAGGCAAAGTGGCCCAGGCCATCCGACCACTGCCCCGCTCCGATGCTGCGGATATTGCGCTCCACCAGATCCTGCGAGGTGACGCAACGCATGGTGCCATGCGGCTGGTTGATGAAAATCGGGCCGTCGATCTCGATGTTGCGTGAATTGCGGATGGTGGTCATCTCCACGCCGTCGAACAGGCCGTCGCTGATCACCTTGACGTCTTCCACGCCATCCAGCACCAGCGGGTTTTTCAGGATGGCCGAACCGTGGATGTAGACCGTGCTGTGCGAACGCAGGCGGAACTCGCCGGTGTGGACGCCGGGACCGAAGAACACCACCTTCTGCGAGAAGTCGGGCAGCTTGCCTTTCTCGATATCGTTGGACGACAGATTGGCCGGTGTGGCCGGCATATCCTTGCGGATGGCGTGGGTGAACACGTGCAGGTTGTGCAGGTGGTCGTCGTCAAACTCGACGCTGAGGTTTTCCGGGTGGTGCAGCGTGATGTAGGCGATGCCATCCTTGATCACCGGCTTCAGGCCCCTGGCGTCCGGCCGCACCGCCACCTTGGAAAACATGCCGTTGTTCTTCTGCACCGCCAGTTCCACCGTGCCATCGAAATTGAAATACACCATCGACGCTTCCTGCGGCTTGTCGAGGTCCACCTTCACCTTGTATTCGTACAGGTCCTGCCAGGCGCCGCCCGGGGCCCGGACGCGCACGGTGAAGTCGTCGTTATGGTGGGTGTAACGGACCGGATTGGGGAATGGATGGACCTGGACTTGGGCCGCGGCCAGCGACAGGTGCAGACAAGCCAGCACGCCCATGAGTATGCGGATAAGGTACAAAATGTCTCCTGAATTCTTTCTTGGTATCGATAACAGATTATACGGCTCTGTCGGCCGTGTCAAACGTTTACTGGGGCCGGATGCCGGATCCGGCCCCGAGGCGATTAGCCGGCGCGGCGCGCGCGCAACATCGCCAGGCACAGCAGGCCGGCCAGCAACAGCGCATACGCCGCAGGCTCAGGCACGGCCGTCACGCTGTTCACGGCGCTGAAACTGTTGACCGTGTACGGCGTGGCGCCGGGTTGCAGCGCGATGACGCCCAGATCGCCATCCGCGCCCAGGTAGCTGCTGTCGTTGAACAGCGACCAGCCGAAGGTGGTGCCGCCGTCGCCGCTGCCCAGCGCGAAGCTGACGTTAAACTTCAGCACGCCGCCCAGCGCGACAGCCTGGACCAGTTCGCCGCCATTGCCGAACACCAGCGGTCCCGGCAGCGCTCCGCCGACCGCGCCGGCCAGCTGCGCCGCACCGCTGAAGTCGCCCGACAACTGGCTCACCGTGGCGGTGGCCGGGGCGGCGTCGGCCAGGCCGAGGAAGTACAGGCCGAGATAAGCCGATCCGCCGCCCAACGCGGCGGTATCGATGGTGACGCTGTAGTTCTGCGCCGACGCCTGCCCTGCTCCGCCCAGCAGCAACACGGCAAACATCAGCTTCATCAACAAGTTTTTTGCAAAAGTCATCTTGATCTCCTTAGTATTTTGCGCTGATCAGCTTGCGGTTGTAGCCGATCGCCAGTCTGGATGGATTGCTGAAGGTGGTGGTCAGCGTCACGCTCTGTCCCGGCGCCAGTTCGGCGGCCGGCAGCGTGATGTAAGGCACACCATCCCTGATGCCGGTGGCGTTATCCAGCGTCACGCCGGCGCTCAGGCCTTCCAGCGTGAATTGCAGCGGTCCGGTAATGGTCTGCTGCGTGGTGTTGGTGATGGTCACCGTGCCGCTGTATTTTTGCGTGAAGCGGTTCATCGTCAGGCCCGATTGCTGCATCTTCACGCTGGCGCTGACATCGACCGGCGCCAGCAGGTCATAACGGCTGCCGTAGAAATGCAGCTCGCTGTACGACGAAATGCCCGGGTAAGCAGGATCGGTCGGCGGTCCCGGATGATCGACGCGCAGCATGAAGTAACGGTATTTCTGCTGTTCCTGGCCCTGCACCACCGGTATCACTTCCATGATGAAGTTCTGGCCGCAGGTGTCGGTGGTTTCCCGGCTGCTCAGCAAGGTCCAGCCGGATTTGTCGTTGGAGCCGTAGACATTGATGCCCTGGGTCCGGTTGCCGAACATGAAGCGCGGACGGATGCCGAAGGCGCTCGCCGCCACGCGGTAGTTCTCGCCGTAGTCCAGCGTCACCACGTCGCGCAGGTCGCCCGAGGTGGTGTTGTAGTCGTCGTCCACCAGCCCCGGTATGGCGGCCGGATTGAGCACAGTGGTGGTGACCATGTTCTTGCTCCAGTCCAGGCTGCCATCGGAAGCCAGGCGTGGGTTCAGCAATTCCAGCTTCTGCGCCACGGCCTGCACTTTTTTCAGCAGCGCCGGGAAATCGGCGTCGGAGGTGGTGGCTACCTGCTGTTGCAGCGGCGCCAGCTCGGCCTTGAAGGTGGCCAGCGATGGCGTGGTGTAGACCGCCGCGCTGTCGTAGCCGGTCTGCGCCGCCAGGAAGGCGCTTTGCCGGTCCGGCTGCACACTCAGGCGTGCCGTCATGGTGCTGATGGCCACGCCGTCGGTGGCACTGATCACGATCTCATGCTCGCCGACCTGCTCCGGCGCCGGCGTCCAGACCAGGGAGCCGGTGGCGCTGTCCAGGCTGGCGCCGGCTGGAATGCCGATGGCCTTGTAGGTGACGGTGTCGGCCGGATTGGCGTCGGTGGCCGGATACGCCGCCCGGTTGGTCATACCCTGCACCACGAATTCGGTTTGTGGGAATGCCGGCATGGCGAAGCGCGGCGGCGTGAGCTGGGTGGGCGCATTCAGATTGACAAAGTCCACGTCCACCGTGGCGCCTTCCGCGCCGCTGAACTTGAAGTAGATGATGTTGTCGCCCAGCCGGCGCGATCCGGTGGCGGCGGTGGAGGCGTCCGGCACGATGTAACGCCACTGCCCTTCCGTATCCGGCACCGTCATCTCGCACCATGGCTTGGCGTCCTCGGTCGCGCTGGCGGACAGTTTGGTCACTGCGTTGGTGCGTATCATCATGCCCACCGGCGCATACTTGCTGCGGTCGGCGTAGACGATGTCGTGAAATACCACGGTGGCGCCGGCCGGTGTGACCTGGCCGTGGCCGAAGGTGCGTTCGCCCTCGGTGAGAGTACTCCATTCGCCGTTGAGGTAAATCGTCTTGCGCTCGGTTTCCAACATGCCGGTGTTCGGCGGTAGCGTCTTGCCGGTCAGCGCTTTGGGTAGCGTGATGAAGGCTTCGGCGCCAAAGTCCTTGTTGTCCGGCGTGCCGCGTCCCCATGGCGTGACGAAACCGTTCTGGTGCGATGCCGCCGTCGCCAGGTAAGGCGCCACCGCGTCCACATCGACGTCCTGTTCATATTTGTAGACGTTGTAGATTTCCGCGATGCCCTCGGCGGCGTAAAGGCGGCCGCGATAGGCTTCCGAAATGCCGGAGGTGCCGCCGCTGGTGTCGGCCCACGGCGTTTTATAACCCAGCATGAATTGCGCGTAGGAGTTGGCGCCCATCAGCAGGCGGTTGCCGCCAAACTTGTAGACCGTGACCGCGTCCACCGCGGTGGATGGTTTGCCGCTGTAGGGATCGACCTTGGTGCCTTGCGAATTCACCAGCCGCAGCAAGCCGATCAGGTTGTCGACGTTGTCGCCGCCGTGGGCCTGGTCGCGCATCATTTCCTGGATCTGATAGAACGGATAGCCCACCGTGTTGAGCGGGTTGTCGCTGCCGATCAGCGGGATCAGGGGCAGGATGCCGCCGTTGATGTCCTGGCGGGTGGAGGTGGCGTTCACCGTCAGCCATTCCACCGTTTCATCGTAGCGCGCGCGGTTGTCGGTGAAGATGGCGCCGGCCAGCCGGCCGGCGATCGAGTACACGTGCTGGTTCATGAAGCGCTCATTGCTGGAAAAGAAGGTACGCTCCATCGGGTCGATGAGATTGTCCTTGAGCTTCTGGGTATCGGTGGCGGTCCAGGCCAGCGGATAGGCGGTGTATGTCGCGTCGGCCGGCGTGTAGCGCATGATTTCCGCCGCCATCAGCATGCGGAACAGCGGCACGCCGTTGTGAATGTGCGCGTCAGGGAAGTAGGCGTAGCCGGCCGGATTCATATTGCTCCAGGTGCGCAGGATGCGCATGGCGTTGCGGCGGTATTCATTCTTGCCGGTCATGTAGTACAGGATGGCCTGGGTCAGCGCGCCCTGCGAATCATTGATCATGCGGGTCTGGCCGGTGCCGTTGTTATAGTTCGGCGTGTTGGGTGTATCGACCTTGCTGGGATCGCGGTTGGTCGGCTGCAGGTCGAGGCTGGCGTAGTTGCAGCACACCGTGGTCAGGATGTTGTAGTAGGTCTTGTACGGCTCGACGTCCGCCCTGACCTGCTGCCGGGCGTATTCCAGCTGTTCCAGCGTAAAGCCCAGCGCCGGATGCCTGAAGCCGGCGGCACTGACGGTGGGCTCGGCTTGCGGTGTGGCGACAAAGGTAATGGCGCCGGCCGGTGCCGCGCCCAGCGATAGCAGCACCGACGCGACGGCCGCAGTGACGCCCCGAAGTGTAAGGGTATTCATAGGTCTCCTTGTTTAATTGACGAATTCCACCTTGTTATCGATCACAATTCCAGCTAAAGTTATCGATAACAATTTTTTATATTTAAAAGGCGGCTCAGAAATGTACCATGCCTCACGCGCCGATTTGTCGCGCGACTGATACATTTCCAACAATTTTTCCAGGAATCCCGGTGCCGGCCGCTTCCTTTGCAATCCCTCAATACGGCTGGGGGCGGCGTAATCGTAGACTGGGCGGATGCCTCAGACTACCCCGCCCGCCCGTTACGATTTGCCGTGGAAAGCCGCGCTGACGCATGCTTTCCACGCTTTCATGGACTTCTTTTTCCCGGAACTCAGCCCTCAGATCGATTGGTCGAAACGTCCGCGCTTTCGCGACAAGGAGTTGGCAGGAATCGGCTTTGGCGCTGCACCGGACATTATGGTGGCAGACAAGCTGGTCGAAGTCCGTTTACGGGACGTTGCTGGATGGGCACTGATCCACGTTGAAATTCAGGCGCAGCGCGACATCCGGATGAGGCAACGCGTGCTGGACTACAACTACCGGATCTCACGGGAATACGGACGACCGGTGACTAGCTTGGTGTTGCTGGCGGACGACGATCCCAACTGGCATCCCGACGCGTACCGACAAGAGCAATTAGGCAAGGCGCTAAGCCTGTCTTTCGCTACCGCCAAGCTGCTCGATTATGCTGGCCGCTGCGATGCTTTGCTGAACTCGCACAATCCGATCGCTTTGGTGGCGGCAGCGCATTTACGCACCCAACAGGCGCGTCATAATCCGGAAGAACTTTACGCCGCAAAGTTGCAGTTAACCCGGCAACTGTTCACGCATCGCTGGAGCCGGAAGCGCATAATCGTCTTGTTCAAGGTGATTAACTGGATGATGGTCTTGCCCCAATCGCATCAGAGGCGATACTGGCAGGAAGTCCTCGAACTGGACAAGGAGCACAAAATGGAACTTATGAATCCTTTGGAACAGATGTTCTTCGACGACGGCGTGGAGGCAGGCCTTAAACAAGGCATGGAGAAAGGACTCAAGCAAGGCTTGAAACAAGGCCTGGAACAAGGCCTTGAACAAGGCCTCGAACAAGGTCTGGAAAAAGGGCGCAGGGAAGGTGCTGTCGCGTTACTGGAACGGCAGCTCACACAGCGCTTCGGGACACTGCCGCAGGCTGCCCGTAACAAGCTGGCCAAGGCCAGCGCTGCACAACTGGAAAGCTGGAGCGACGCGCTGCTGGAAGCGCGATCGCTGAAACAGATATTGGGCTAGACACCGCCGCCCCAGCCTATCCTGCGCTAAATTTACGCGGCCGCCGCCTTAGGCTTGCGCGGCGCACGTGGTTTCTTTGGTTTTTCGGCCACGGCGGCATCGCCCTTGCCTTTGACCGCTTCGATCAGCGCGGCGCCGTAGGCGTTGCGCGCCGTCTGGGCAATCGCGATTTGTTGCTGGAGACGCGCGAGTTCGGCGTCCACCACTTGCAAATTCAGGGCCTGCATTTTTGCGGCTTCGCTCAGTTTTTCCGAAGCATAGGAGGTTCCATTAATCGTAATATATTGCGGCAAGCTCATTATTTTCCTTATCTAAAAACCCTAACGGCCGACATTGTATGTCCTGAGTGCCGGACTAGCAATATTGACTTACCAAGAAGCAACTATGGCTGTATACCGCATGAACTGGAGGTTTCACCTGGGCGCGGCCTGCTGCGCCGTCGTGCTCGCCAACCAGTCCACCGACGCTGCGCCCTTGGCTGCGGCCATGCCGCCGGCACAAGCCCAGCAGGCCATACTCGACGCAGTGCGGCAGATCGCGCCACGGCGCGAGGAGCGCCGCCGCTACCGCATGGCCCTGCCCTTCGGCGCGCCGCTGTTCCCGCCGGATACTGACCTGGCCGCGCCGCCGCAGCCACCATCGCCGGCACTGGCGGCCTGGCTGGCCCTGCCGGCCGCACAGCGCCGGCATGACCTGCTGCTCACGCCGGATATCGACTACTACTGGCCCGCCGAAGGCCGGCAGTACAGCTGCCAGTTCATCATCCACATCGCAGCCCAGGGTGCGGGCGCGCAGTTGACGCTGTTGCAAGTGCGGCCCACCGAATACGCCGGCAAGCATTTCCAGCTGCTGGGGCGTACCGGCCCGGGCCGCTACGTCAAGCTGCTGCCCACCGCCCCCTCAACCAGCAGCGAGACCGAACTGCGAACCTTCCTGGCGACGGCGCTGGCGCGCCAGCAATAGCGCCACGCCCGGCGCCAGCAGCAGCAAGCTCCCGGGCTCCGGCAAGGCGGCGATGCCGACCTCCAGCGTCGCCGCCACCTGCACGCCAGCGGCGGTTTGCAGAAAGATGCCGCCGGCCAGCGGATCGCCACTCCACCACTCGCCCGACAGCGTGAAGAAGCCGCTATCCATCTGCCCCGGCAAGGCGAACGGGAAGATCTGCACGCCATACAAGCCGGTGTGCAGGATCTGATCGAACACGGCATTGGCCGTGGCGCCCGGCGCCAGAATCGGGAAATCGAAATAGCTGGCGTCCGGTGAGCCGAGGCTGAACGAGGTGGCGTTCAGCTGGGTCGGCACAAACCAGTTGCTGGTGTCGGTGTTGACCAGCTGGTAGCCCCAGCCGACCGTCTGTCCCGGCAATCCATTCACCACACCAGCGGCCGGCACCGCGGACAGCGTGAAGGTGAACGGCAGCGCGTGCGCCGTCAGCGGCATCAGCATGGCCATCAAGACCTGCAAAAGTAGTTTTTTCATGGCTGGCTCCTCATTTCGGAATCACCGATTGCGCTTGCGAGTAGGCGTAGGTCACGCCGCTCAGGTCGGTCACATTGCCGTTCTCGGTCACGCTGAACCGCTGGACCGTGGACGGCACGTTGAATGTCAGCCGCACAGTGAAGAAGCTGCCCACGTCCACATTCGGCGTGACCAACGGCAGCGCCGGCGACAGCGCAGCGTTGAGCGTGACATTGCCGCTGCCGGCCAGCGTGCGCAGCGCCAGCGAACCGAGCACCATATCGCGCGCCGTGCCAACGCCAGTGTTCGTAAAGCGCAGGTCCAGCCCGATCACGCCCGGCGCCACCGTCTCCTGGCGGACGACTTCGGCAATCAGGTCCGGCCGGCCCGGCGTTTGCGCCACGCCGCTCACCAGCACGGTCAGCGCCGCGCTGTTGTGCAGCGTGGCCACGCTGGTGCTTTGCGCGGTGACGGTCAGGCTGTCCGAGCTGCCGATACGGGCGCTGGCCGGCGGCGTGAGCGTCACGCTGACATTCGCGCTGGCGCCGTGGGCCAGCGTCAGCGTCGTCGGCGACACCGAGCTGATGTAGCGACGGTCGTCGGTGGCGCTGATGGTGAAGGTATCAGCCGGCCCATCGTTACGCACCTGATACATCAGCACGGTGCTCACGCCGGGCCGCAAATCCTGCCGCGATGGCGGCGTCACCGACACCGTTTGCGGCGTCAGCATCACGCTCACCAGCCGCTGGTAGGAATAGCCGGAACTGTCGGTGCCGGTGGCATAGACCACGAACGGCTCATTCGGCACGGTCAACGGCCCGAAGAACTTGCCGCTGTCGGTCTGATCCTGCTCCAGCGGCAGCGGCGCCAGCGCGTCGAAGTTCTTGCGGCGCAGCTGGAATTGCGGCGCGCTGGCGATGCCGCTCAGCGCGGCAAGCGCATACAGCGCCTGGCCCGGCGCCGGTTCGCCATCGATGGTCATCAAACCCTGATGGGGCGGCATGGCGCCGAAGCGCGCCAGCTTGAAGGAGTTGAAGGCCAGGTCGGCGATGCCGTTGACGTTGACATAGGTCTGGTCGGACGAACCGCCCACCGCCAGCGTCCACGCGCCGCGCGGCGGATTGTCGATCGAGATGATGACGCCGCTCGACAGGCTCAGGTACTTGGTGGCGGTGGCCGCGGTCACCATCACGCCGTCCGGCCGCGTCAGCGTGACCGATGGCTGCACACCCGCCGCCGTGCCGCTGACCGACACCGTCAGCCGGGTCATGCTGGTATCGACCGGCACCGTGTAGCTCCTGGGCGCGCTGTAGGTATCGACCGTGGACAGGATCTGCACCACGTTGTTGCGGCCGACCAGATCGGCCAGCTGGGTGACGGCGCCGGCCTCGCCGCCGGACAGGAAGAACACCTGGCCGCCGGTTTCCGCCGCCGCCTGCAGGAAGCCCGGCGTCAGCGGCGAGCAACTGCCGAACAACACCGGATAAATCTTAATGTCCTTGCTCTTGGCCAGGCCGATCACCGCGCCCGCCAGCCCGGCGTCCTTGGCGGCGGCGTCGGTGTACATGAACAGGTCGCCGCCGGGATCGGCCAGCGACAGGCCGTTGTACATGCCGGTCATGGCCAGTTCGGGACAATCGCCGCCGCCCGAAGCGAACAGGCCGCTGATCATGCTCTTGAACAGGCCGGCGTCGTTGGTGGCGGTAGTCGGGCCGGTGGACGGGTCGTTGAACGGCGCCAGCACGTATTGCAGCGGCTCTTCATCGGTGCCCAGGCGCGCATCGATGATGCTGATGGCCGAGGCGCGCACGCCGGCAATGATGCCGCCCATGCTACCGGTGGTGTCGATGGCAAACGCCAGCGTCGGCCCGGCGCCCAGCAGCGCCTTGAGCTGGGCCGGCGTGATCTCGGCCTTGATGTCCTCGATGAACTGCTGGGTGCCGGCGATGGCGGCGCTGGCGGCGGTGCCGTGGTAGGTGCTGTGCGGCGAGATGTCGCAGTACAGCGTGTCCTTGTTGATCCCCTCGCGGAAGTAGCCAACCGGATCGCTGGACGGCGAACTCTTGTCCAGCGGCCCACCGTGGCTGCACTTGAAGGTGCCCGGCTTGACGCGGTCTTCGCCGCCGTAATAGCCGCTGGTCAGCAGCGCGCCGGTCAGGTTGGACGAGTTGGCGCAGAACAGGCCGGTATCGGTAAAGCCCGAGCACGTTGGCGTGGCGGGGCCGGCAAACGGCAAGGCACCCGGACGGCCGACGCCGGGATGGGCGCTGCTGTTGCCCTGCTCCACCCAGTTGCTGTGCGAGTAGAAATCCTGAATCGTATGCAGGGCGCTGCCGAGGTTGTCGCGCGCGCCGGTGGCGTTGATGGGATCGCTCCGCAAGGCATCGAGGATGTTTTGCTTGAGCGTGGCCAGCCGCAACTGCGCGCCGGCGGCGTTCTCGCCGTCGAAGTGTTTGGCCGAGCTGGTCTGGTCCTCATCGACCCTGGCGTCAGCTTCGATGATCTGGTCCAGCGCCTTCTGCATGGAGGCAGTCAGCTTGGGCACGGCGAAATAGCGCTTGTCGAGTTCCTCGATGCCGCGCTGGGTGATGTCCTGATGGGTCAGGCTGCCGGCTGACTTGGACGTGATGAAACAGACGAAACCGTTTTTAGGGCAGAAGGCGTTGCCGGGAATGCTGGCGGCCAGCAACACCGACGCCAGCAGCAACGAGTGGGCAGTGCGCATACGATATCCTTTCCGGTAGACAGGAATCCGCACAAGGCAGATACGCGACAGTCCGCCGCATGAGTCGTGCCATGCGCTGCGCTTGCTTTGAAATCAGAGGCTTAGCAAATGTCCGCCCGGTACGCTGTCAAATTTACCGACAGATTCCTCCCATTTGGTACATGACCACGCCCCGCCCTCTTCCTAGACTGGCTCAGGTAGTCAACTTAAAAATCTGAAACAAGGGAGAGATTTATGCAGCGAACTAAGCATGCAAGGCGGCTGCTGGCGGTCGCCGCCGGGCTGTTGTTGCCGTGGCTGGCGGCGCAGGCGGCACCGGCCGACCTGATCGTCCGCAACGGCAGCATCTACACCGTACAGGGAACATCCACATGGGCCGAGGCTTTTGCCGTGCGCGATGGACGCTATGTGGCCGTCGGCAGCAATGCCGACATCGCCAGGCTGGCCGGTCCGCAGACCCGCGTTATCGATCTGCACGGCGCGATGGCGATGCCGGGCATTAATGATGTGCACAGCCATCCACTGGACGGCGCTTACGAGGATCTGTATGCCTGTAACTTCCCGCCATTCAGCACACTCGATCAGGTGCTGGCGCGCGTGGCCGACTGCGCGGCACGCGCCGAGCCCGGCGACTGGGTGGTCGGTGCCGCGTGGAGCAGTACGCTGATGGCCGAGATCTCGACGCCGGCCTCGCTGGCGGCGCTGGACCGCGCCAGCGCCGGCCACCCGGTGCTGCTGCGCGACGAGTCGTTTCACAATCGCTGGGCCAACAGCGAGGCCATGAAACGCGCCGGCATCACGGCCGCCAGCGTCGATCCGGCCGGCGGCATCATCGCCAGAGATCCCGCCAGCGGCCAGCCGACCGGCCTGTTCAAGGAATTTCCGGCCTTCCTGGCGCTGGAGCGCCAAGTCCCGCCACGCACGCAAGCGCGCCAGCTGGCCGCTGCCCAGGCTGCCGGCGTCACCCTGAACGGGGTCGGCATCACCGGTGTGCAGGACGCGTTCAGCGCCGAAAGCACGCTGCGCATCTGGAGCCAGCTCGATCGCGGCCCGGGCCTGCCGCTGCACATGGTGGCTTCGCTGTCGACCATGCCCGGCGCCGATCCGGCCGAACGCAGCGGCCTGGCGCTGGCCGACCAGCGCGGGCAATATCGCGGCCCCAACCTGCGGCCGGACTTCGCCAAGGTGTTCCTCGACGGCGTACCGCCGGCACGCACCGCCGAGTTCCTGCAACCCTATCTGCCGGACGCCGAGCACGGCGCGCATTTCCACGGCAAGAGCAATTACACGCAAGCGCAACTGGTGGAACTGCTGGCCGCATTCGACAAGCGCGGCATCCCCGTCAAGCTGCACGCCACCGGTGACGGCTCGGTGCGGTTGGCGCTGGACGCCATCGCCGAAGTGCGCAAGCGCGACGGCATGCCCGGCGCGCGCCATCAGATCGCCCACGCCAGCTTTATCGCCGACAGTGATCTGCCCCGCTTCCGCCAGTTGGGCGTCAGCGCCGACATCTCGCCCATGATCTGGTATCCCACCGGACTCGGCATCGCCACCGCAATGGCGATCGGCCAGGAACGCGCGGCCCACATCTTCCCGATCCTGGACCTGACCCGCGCCGGCGTACTGGTGGCGGGCGGCTCCGACTGGCCGGCCGGCCAGCCGACGCCGAATCCGTGGCTGGGCATTGAAGGCCTGGTGACCCGGCGCGATCCGAGCGGCGCCATCCCCGGCGCCTTGTGGCCGCAGCAGGCGGTCGATCTGGCCACCGCGCTGCGCATCTACACGCTCAACAGCGCACAGGCGATGGGACTGGGCAAGGAGACCGGCTCGATCGAAGTCGGCAAGTCGGCCGACTTCATTGTGCTCGACAAGAACCTGTTCAAGATCCCCGCTGCGCAAGTGCACACCACCAGCGTCCAACAAACCTTCTTCCGCGGCCGCAAGGTCTTCCCTAAGGACTGATATGAACATCCAACAAAAATACGCAGCATGCCTGTTCTTCCTCGCCGGCTCCGCCGCCGCAGTAGAGGGGGGCGCACCGATCACGCCGTTTGGCGTCACCGATTTCGGGGCCGGCATCATGCCGCCGCCATCGGATGTGGCGGCAGTCGGCGTGCGCAGCACGTTTTACCATGCCAACCAGCTGCGCGACAACGACGGCAACCGCTCGCCGGTGGCGGCCGATCTCGATGTGAACAGCGTCGGCGTGGCCGTCATCAAGATGACCCGCACCGAAATCCTCGGCGCGCAATATGGCTACGCGGCGGTGTTGCCGCTGCTGAACATGAAGCTCAACCTCGGCGTGCCGACGCCGGCCGGCCCTCTGAACCTGCACGGCCAGCAGACCGCCATGGGCGACATCAGCCTGGTGCCGGTGATTCTGCAATGGGCCGGCCAGGGCTGGTTCCAGTACGCCGCGCTGCAGGTGCAAGCGCCTACCGGTTCCTACGACAAGAACCGCCTGATCAATCCCGGCACCAATCACTGGACCTATTCGCCGACCTACGCTGTCACCCGCGTCGGCGCCGGCGGCTTCGAGGTGTCGTCGACCATCCAGCTGAACTTCAATACCCGCAACCACGACACCGGCTACCGCTCCGGCACCGAATGGCAGCATGAGTTCGCGCTGGGGCAGCACGTGGGCGCGTACACCATAGGACTGGGCGGCTACCACTATCGCCAGCTGAGCGATGACGATGCCGTGGCCCTGAGTAACGGCAACCGCGCGCGCGTTACGGCGCTGGGGCCGGCGCTGAATTTCTTCGATCCGCGTTCCGGCCTGCCCAATGTCTGGATCCACGCCTACAAGGAGTTCGGCGCCCGCAACCGTGCGCAAGGCACGCAGCTGGCGTTGCGCGCCGCCTGGGTGTTCTAGGACCAGCCTGCCGCAATCCGCGGCATGGCGGCGGGCAGTAGCACGGCGGCTGATGACAGCACCAGCCGCACCAGTTCCGCCTGTCGCGTGGCGCCGGTCTTGGCCTGCACTTGCTTGAGTTGTCCGCGCACGGTGCCCAGCGCCACGCCGCGCCGTTGCGCATACTGTTCCAGCGAGCTGCCGGCCACCAGTCCGGCCACCAGGCTGGCTTCGGCCCGTGTCAGCCCGAACAGCGCGGCAATGGCGTCGGCCGGCACCGGGACATCGGCGTCCGCCCCGGTCACCGCCAGCATCACCGCCGCAGTGCCGTTGGCGGCCAGCGCCTGGTCGTCAGCCGCTTGCAGGGCGAGGTGCAGGCATGCCCCGCCCTCGCCCACGTTCAGGTAACGATTGCCGCCGGCACCGCCGGCCAGCTCGGCAATATGACGACGCAGATGCGGGTCCGCAGCGCCGGCGCACAGGCCGCCGCCACGCAGTTGCAGACCGGCGGACGAGCGCAGCAGGGTCTGCGCGCGTTGATTCATCCATTGCACCTGCGCGCGCGCATCGCAAATGATCAAGCCGCTGTGCAGGCGGTCGGCATGCCGCCGCAGCTGGCGATCCAGTTCCGCCCCTTCCTGCAGCCGTGCCCGCAAGAGCATGGCCTGGCTGAAATGCGGCGCCAGCATCTCCAGCTGGCTGGCGTGGGCGGAGGAAAAGTCTTGCGGGTCGTCTATCGCGCGATGCAGCGCCAGGCCCAGATAGGTATCGCCGTCCAGCTGGCGCAGGCTGCCCATGAAACGGCCCAGTTGGCGCTGCGCCAGTTGCGCATGCAGTTGATGCTGGGCCGGATCGTCGCGGTCGAACAGCTCTTCATCGCGGGCGATGCGGTTCAGGCCGCGCGCGAAGCGGCGCGCTTCGAGCCGCGGATTGTCGGCGTCGCCGATGCCGGCGGGTGGCGCCGCGTCGCGGCTGAGCGTGTAGGAATCGGCCGCGCTCCAGGCGATCGTCAAGCGCGATCCGCTGCGTTTGACGGCTTGCAGCACGGCGGAGCGGGCGCCGGTTTCACGGCACAGCTGATTCAGCACCGCAGTCCATTGCCCGGCGTCGTCCGGCCGGGCGTAGAGCTGGTACAGCAAGCTGTCCGTGTACATGGTCGATCTCCCCGCATGTGTTTGTTTGTTTTTTATTTTAGGGGAAATCGGCCGTCATGTTTGCCGTTTTTTGATAACCCCTGCCTATGTGTTGCCGGGATACTGGCATCAATGGCAGAACAAGGTGCACTCGCGTGCAAGACTCTTATGATCAATATTGAAACAGCGACCTACTACACCGCAACCAAGAAATACGAACTCAGCTTCCCTAGCCTGGAGCAGGACATCGATGTCGACATCGTCATCATCGGCGGCGGCTTCAGCGGCGTGAACACCGCGCTGGAACTGGCGGAAAAAGGCCACACCAAGATCGCCTTGCTGGAAGCGCGCTATCTGGGCTTCGGCGGCACCGGCCGCAACGGCGGCCAGATCATGGCCGGCATCGGCCACGATCTCGACAAGATCCGCAAGGATGTCGGCGAGGATGGGGTGCGCGCCGTCTTTGAAATCAGCGACCTCGGCGCCGACATCATCCAGGCCCGCATCGACAAATACAATATCAGGGCCGACTTCTGCCACGGCTACGGCTACATGGCCTTCAACGCCCGCCAGGGCAAGACGCTGCGCGCGTGGGAGAAAGATTTCAAGTCGCTCAATTCCCGGCACGAGATCCGCTATCTTGAAGGCCGCGAGGTGCAAACCATCATCGGCTCCGAGGCCTACCAGAGCGCGCTGCTGCACATGGGCGGCGGCCACGTGCATTCGCTCAATCTGCTGCTGGGCGAAGCGCAGGCGCTGGCCAGCCATGGCGCGCAGATTTTCGAATATTCTCCGGCGGTGGAAGTCACCTATGGCAAGCGCATCAAGGTGCGCACCGCCAAGGGTACGGTCACGGCCAACAAACTGTTGTGGGCCTGCGACAGCTTCCTCAACAAGCTGGAGCCGGAGCTGCACCGTTCGACCATCAACACCTATGCCTTCCAGTGCATGACCGAGCCGCTCAGCGACGAACTGATCCAACGCATCAGCCCGATCCGCGGCGCCTACAGCGATATCCGTCCGGTGATCGACTACTACCGCGTGACCAGGGAGAACCGCCTGCTGTTCGGCTCCGCCACGCCGTTCATCGACCATATACCGAACGATCTGAAAGCCTGGAACCGCCAGCTGATGCTGAACATTTTCCCCTATCTGCACGATGTGAAGATCGACCTGGCGTGGGGCGGCCCGATGGCCTGCAGTCCCAATCTGTTCCCGCAGATCGGCACCCTGCCCGGCCAGCCGAATGTGTTTTTCGTGCAGGGCTATTCCGGCTTCGGCGTCACGCCCAGCCACATCATCTGCAAGATCCTGGCGGAAGGCATGGCCGAGGGTTCGCCGCGCTACGACCTGATCAGTTCGGTGCGCCGCGCCAGCGTGGTCGGCAAGGATCAATTCCGCCCCCTCATCTGTTCCGCCGGGAAGACCTGGCACCAAATTTCCGGTTACTGGACCGGCCGTCGATAAAAGAAAGGAAGTTTCATGAGCCTGACCCGTATTTCCAACGCCATCCGCCAACAAGACCTGCATCTGATCGGTCCGGTGTCCCTGCTGGGCGCCACGATTGAATCCGGCGCCGCCGAGGCCTACGGGCTCGGCACGTTTGGCGCGCCGACCGACCCGGTCTCGGCCGGCTACTTCGGCGTTACGCGCGGCGTGTTCCGCATGACTTATCCGTTCAACGAGCAGGCCACCGTGGTGCAAGGCAGCGTCAAGCTGACCGACGTGGGCAGCGGCACATCGGTGGTATATGAAACCGGCGACAGCTGGTTCGTTACCCAAGGCACCGAAGTATTGTGGGAAATCCAGAGCGACTTCTTCATCAAGCATTTCTTCGCCATCGTTCAGGCGGCATAACGAAATTGGCCCGGCCGCATCGGCCAGCGGCCAGCGCCGGGCTTGGGCCCGGCCATTGCCACTATAAGGCCTTCACGCACATCGACCAGGCCACCAGTCAGAACGCAATGCCAGCCTGATATTGCTGGCCGACGACGATCCCGGCTGGCGGCCGGAGGCGCTTTATCAACGGCCGCAAGGCTTCAAACCACCAGCAAAAATCTGGCCCAAGCCGGTCTGACGCAGTTGCAAGCGTGGAGCGATGCGCTCGCCGAAACGCTGTCGCTCACACAGGTTTTTCGATAAAGAGCGCTCTAGTTCGCCGTAACCGCTTGCGCCGCCAGTGCCACTGGCACCGGCTTGAACAAGGGCTGCTTCATCACGCAGCGCACCCAGAACGCCGCCACCGCGCCAAAAATCGCCAGCACGCTGCCGCTATACAGCATGATCGACCTGGTCATGGCCGGCTCCGGCGAACTGTTGGCGATCACGTAGAGGATGCCGGCAATCGCCGCCAGTTGCGGCAGCGGATACAGCGGCGTGCGGAACGGACGCTGCAACTGCGGACTGCGCACCCGCAGCACCAGCAGCACCACGTGCGCCAGCAGATACACCAGCATCCAGCAGATTGTGGCGGCTATCGTCAGCGGCAGGATGTTGGTGGCATCGCCGCGCGCCCAGATCAACCCGACCACCGGACAGGCCGCCACGAACAGCAAGGCAAACACCGGCACCTGACGCCGCGCCGACACGCGCTTAAGCAGCGGAAACGCCTGGCCATTCATCGCCATGCCATGCAGCATGCGCGGGACGGCGCCCAGCACGGCATTGATAAGACTCGCGCTGGCAGTCATGGCGATGACTGCAAACACAATCCGGCCGGCCTGGCCGAACACGCTGGACACCACGTCCAGATGCGGCGTCACCGAAGCCATCAAACCCTCGCGCGGCAGCACGTGCGCCGTGCCATAGGCAAACAGCAGATTGACCGCCGAAATGAACAACAGCCCCAACAGCATGGCGCGCGGCAAGTCGCGGCGCGGGCGTTTGGCCTCCTCCACCATCGGCGTCACGTACTCGCAACCGATCAGGGTCCAGAAACACAGCACCACTACCGGCGCCACCGCATCGTGCGCCGCATAGCCCTTCCATATCTGCGGCGCGGCGGCGGCGGTTGGATGCAGGCCGGCCGCCACGTATAGTCCCACCACCAGGAAGAAGGCAATGATGACAAAAGTCAGGATTTGCTGGGTGGTCGCAAACACATCGGTGCCGGCCAAATTCAGCAGCACCAAGCTCCCCAGCAGCAGCAAGGCCCAGCCCATGCTTGGCATGATGCCGGGGAACAGCTGGCCGATCACGCTGTCAAACAACATCAGCTCGGCTGGCAGGCCGAAGATGGCCGGCACCACGTAACCGGCAAATACCGCCAGAATGGCCGGAAAATGCCCGACCGTCACCTCGGCATAGGTGCTGATGCTGCCCGCCTGCGGCAGCGACAAGGCCAGCTCGGCAAAGCTCAGCGCATTGCAGATCGACAGCAGGAAGGCAAAGCCGTAAGCCAGGAAGAAGCCCTGCCCGCCGATGCCGATCGCCTGCAACAGCGAGACCGTGCTGGTCTGACTGACGATGACGCCGATGGCGATGGAAAAAAGTGCGAAAAATCCCAGTGTTCCGCCCACCGATGGCGCTGCGTGCTGCTTGGTTTGCATGTCAGTCCGTTCCGCTTAAGATGATGGCAGGCGCTCAGCGTTCGCTGATGGCACGCAGGTTGTCCGAAGTGTAGAACGATTCCTTGAAGCGTTGTCCCTCCGCATCCACCACCCAGCGCATATCCTTGCCGGTGCCGGCGGCATGGCCATCGATCACATATCGGCCTTCCAGCAGATTGTACTGGGTGAACGCCATGGCATCGCAGGTGCCGGTTTCATACACCGGAATCAGGAACGCTTCCTTGACCTTCCACAGCTTGCCCTGGCCGTCATAATCCTCGGCCGCCAGCAGATTGTAGCTGTCCTCATCCACGTAGAACACTTTCTTAGGCGACGCGTGGCGGGTGCCGTTCTTCACCGTGGCTTCCACCACATACACCCGGTGCAGCTCGTAACGCCGGCCTTCGTTGCTGAAGTAATCGTTGCCGGCCAGTTGGCGGAAGTCGCCGTCGAACTTGTAGGCGCCGAAGGAGTTGTACGGCACGTAAATTTCCTTCTTGCCCGCCAATTTCCAGTCAAAGCGGTCGATCGGACCGTTGAACACATAGGGCTCGTCCAGCGTGTACTGATTTTCAAAGCCGATCTGCGGCGCATCGTAGGCATAGGCCGGCATGCGGCGCACGCGACGCTGGCCCGGGAAGTAGTAGAAGGTTTCGGTGCCTGACTTGTTCAGGTAATTGCGGATGGCCAGCGCCTGGCCGGCCAGCGCGGTCGGCGTGTTATAGGCAAAGTACACATACGATTCGGCATCCGGAATCGTGTTCAGATGACGGCTGCCTTTGGCGCCCCAGGGGAAGAAGTTGGTCTGCTCGGAGCCGGCCACGATCCAGTCGCCGCCGCCCTTGCGCGGCGACACCGAAGTCAGCGAGTTTTTCCATTCCACACCCACGCCGCGATAACGCATCTTGCTGTTGTAAATGACTTCCGTGCCGGTTTTCGGGAACGGGAACGGATAGCCGGGCACGATGGCGTCGGCCAGGGTCCAGCCATCGGCGCCGATCTTGGCCACGCCGACGTTTTTCCTGGTATTGTCCGCCACAAAGTCCGGGATGCCGCAACTGCGGTGGGACGGATAGACATCCATGCGGTAGCCCTTGGTGGCCTTGACCAGCGCAATCTGGCCGGGCGTCAGCTTATCCTTGTATTTGTCGACATTGCCGGCGTCGATCGAGAACAGCGGCTTCTCACCCTTGTGCTTCCAGAAATCGCCGCGGAATTTGCCATACGCCCAGCCGGCGGCGGGCGCTTCGCTGCCGCTCCAGGCCGGGATGGCGCCATCCTTGCTGCCGGCTTTTTCGGCGCCGGACGGTGTCAAGTCTTTGCCGAGGCGGGCAATGTCATCCTCGGCGGCGTGGGCGGCGCCGGCGACGGCCAGCAGAGTGGCGAGCAGCGCGCGGGCGTGCATGAAACGGAAGCGATACATTGTTATTCTCCTGTGTTGGTCATCAAGCTGTCATTGATGGTAATGAGGAGGCCCCCTGCCGTGATATCGAAATTCGGCAATCTTCTCTCGGCCAATTGGCCGATGGGCAAGCCGTGCCCGCCGCACCACACTGGCGCCATTACCAACCCACGAAATGAGCATCATGACCAAAGCAAGCGAATGGATCAGTGTCGGCGCGCTCGGCGACGCCTTTGCCGCCGACAACAACTGCCTGGCGCAAGCCCGGGATCTGGCGGGCCGCCGACTGGAACTGCACTACGAAGACGGCCGCGCCGCCGCCCTCGCCTTCGGCCCCGGCGGCACGCTCAGCCTCGACGGCGGCGCGGTAGAACAGTGCGGCATCACCATGCCGCGCCCCGGCATCTACTTTGTCGACTACCTGCCAAAGGCCGCGCCGCGCGACGGCATCAGCTTCGTCCTGAACCTGGAGGCGGGCAGTTTCATTGAACTGGCCACCACCCTGCCAACCCGCGAACAAGCCCACCTGCCCATGCTGGAACGGGTGGCGCGCGGCATGGAACTGACGGCCGTGCCGCTGCGCCTGCAGCGCGGCACCATCAACCGTCCTTACGCCGACGATGCGGCACTGCCGCGGCCGACCACCGCGCTGCTGGGCAAGCGCATCGAGTACCGCTACAGCCCGCACGAGCGCTACGAACACATCTACCTGAATCCCGGGTTCTACACCTGGCGCTGCATCGCCGGCGCCGAGCGCGGGCTGGCGGAAACGGACGCCTGCTGCTACTACGCCATCGCGCCGGAGCTGTACCTGTTCGTCTGGCGCGAAAAAATCGTGCCCACGCTGGGCGTGGTCATGGTCGACCTGCGCGCCATGAAAACCACCGGCAAAATCATGGGCTACGACGGCAACGATTTTGACAAGGTGCGCAACTTCGGCGTCGGCGCCCATGCGCGCGTGCTGGCCGATATTCCATGGGAGTGAGCGCCATGCGACGTTTTGAAGGAAAAGTCGCGCTGGTGACCGGCGGCGGCACCGGCATCGGCCAGGCCTGCGCGGCGCAGCTGGCGCGCGAAGGCGCGCGGGTGGCGGTGCTGGGCCGGCGCCGCGAACTGGTGGAGGAAGCGGCGCACCGCCACGGCGGCCTGGCGCTGGCCGCCGACGCCGCCGATGGCCGCGCCATGGCGGCCGCAGTGGCGGCCGTGCGGCAGCATTATGGCCGGCTGGACGTGCTGGTGGCGAATGCCGGCGGCTTCGGCCAGGGCGCTTGCGGCGATGTGGCGGACCAGGACTGGCGCCGCGCGTTCGACGCCAATCTCAACACCGCGTTCGTCAGTGCGCGGGCCTGCCTGCCGGCGCTGGAAGAGCAGCGCGGCGCCATCGTGTTTGTCGGGTCGATTGCGGCGCTGGCGGCGGGGCCGGAAGTATGCGGCTACACCACCTTCAAACATGCGCTGATTGGCCTGTCGCGCTCCATCGCGCGCGACTACGGGCCGGCCGGCGTGCGCGCCAACGTTGTGTGCCCCGGTTGGGTGCGCACGCCCATGGCCGATGCCGAGATGACGCCATTGATGGCGCAGCACGGTTACAGCCTGGATCAGGCCTATGCGGCCGTCTGTGCCGACGTGCCCCTGCGGCGTCCGGCCTCGCCGGAGGAAATCGCCGAGGTGTGCGCCTTCCTCGCCTCCCCGGCGGCGTCGATGATCACCGGCGCGGTACTGGCGGCCGACGGCGGCTCCACCATCGTCGACGTACCGACGCTGGCCTTTTCCCGACTGGAGTAAGTCATGGACAGACAGTTTTCCGGAAACACCGTGGTCGTCACCGGTGCGGCCAGCGGCATCGGCGCCGCTATAGCCCTGCGCTTCGCCGCCTGCGGCGCGGCGGTGCTGATCGCCGACCGCGATGAAGCCGGCGCCGAACGCGTGGCTGCCGCGCTGCGCGACAGCGGTGCGCCGGCTTCCGCGTTGGCGGTGGACCTGGCCGATGCCGCCGCACCGCAGCGCATCATCGCCACCGCCTGCGAACGACACGGCGGCGTGGATGTGGTGGTACACAATGCCGCCGTCTTTCCGCTGACCGATTTCACCGCCATTGACGCCCCGCTGCTGCAGCGTACCTTCGCCGTCAACGTGTGGGCCGCGTTTCACCTGCTGCAGGCGGCGCTGCCCGGCTTCCGGCAGCGCGGCAGCGGCCGCATGCTGGTCACGTCGTCGGTGACGGGGCCGCGCGTGGCCTATCCCGGGCTGGCGCATTATGCCGCGTCCAAGTCGGCGGTGAATGGCTTTATCCGCGCCGCCGCGCTGGAGGTGGCGGAGTATGGTGTCACCGTCAACGGCGTGGAGCCGGGCATGATACAAACGCCGGCACAGGCCAATCTGGGCGACTCCAGTGTCGGCGAGCGGCTACGCCAGCGCATTCCGCTCGGCCGATTGGGCACGCCGGACGACATCGCCGGCGCCATGCTGTTCCTGGCCTCGCGCGATGCCGCCTACATCACCGGCCAGACCATCATCGTCGATGGCGGTGCCCTGCTACCCGAGAATTAGGCGCGCCAGCTGGCTGCGATTGACGATGCCGCATTTACGGAAGATGCTATGCAAATGGGTTTTGACTGTGGACGGCGACATGCCGGCATGCCGCGCCGCCAGCTTGTTCGGCATGCCGCCGGCCACTGCCAGCGCGATATCGCATTCGCGTTCCGTCAGTTGCGGCCAGCGCAGCGCCAGGCGCTCGCGCGCCGCCGCCTCCGGATCGGCCTCGCGTGCCTGCATGCGCAGCAGCTGCGAAGCCAGCGCGTGAAAGTCCGCCAGCGCCTGCACCTGCGCGCGCGTGTAGACCGGCCACGGCGCATCGCGCAGCAGGCTGATACCGAGGCTGGCGCCGGCGTGCAGCGGCAGCAGCATCTCCAGCGCATCGCTGAGCAGGTAGGGCTGCATGAAACCATTCCGGTAGCGCGCATCGGGATCGGCGCCGTGCGCCAGCCGCTGGCTCAGGCAAGCCACGCCGGTCGCCGATTGCACGCGGGCGATGCGGTGGGGCGCCAGCGGATCGTCGCGGTGATAGCCGGAGAAGTAGGCGGCGCAACGGCGTTCGTCCTCCTGCGCCCACAGTACCTTGTCCGCGTTGCCGTCAGCACCGACGCTGTAGATCACCCAGCGCTGCGCGCCCACCAGTTGCTGCGCCACCGAGGTGATGCGGCGCGCGCTGGATGCAATCGCCTCAAGCACCGGACAATCCCGCGTCCAGTGCGGCGACCAGGACCTCCGCATGCTGCTGATTGATCACCAGCGGCGGCGACAGAATGATCTTGGTGCCGACCGGCCGCACAATCGCACCATGCAGGCGGGCGATTTCGGCGACGCGCGAGGCATAGCCGTTCGCCGGATCGATGGGCTCACGGCTGCGCTTATCCGACACCAGATCCAGCGCGAGCATCAGTCCCTTGCCGCGCACCTCGCCCACCGTGGCGTGGCGCCCGGCGAACGGCTGCAACTGACGCAGCAAATACTCGCCCATATCCGCTGCGTTGGCGGCAAGCCTCTCCTCGCGCACAATCCGCAGATTGGCCAGCGCCGCCGCGCAGCCGACCGGGTGGCCGGAATAGGTATAGCCATGAAAGATGGCGCCGGAAAAATCGTCATTCCCGTCGAAGGCCTCGACGATGCGGCGGTTGAAGGCGGTCGCTCCAAGCGGGAAGTAGCCCGAGGTGATGCCCTTGGCCAGACACATGATGTCCGGCTTGACGCCCCACAGCCGGCTGCCGAAAGCGGCGCCGGTGCGGCCGAACCCTGTCACCACCTCGTCGGCGATCAGCAACACCCCGTATTTGTCGCATACTGCGCGCACCAGCGGCCAGTAGCTGGCCGGCGGCACGATCACGCCGCCGGCGCCCTGCACCGGTTCGGCAATAAAAGCGGCCACCGTGTCCGGCCCCTGGAACAGAATTTCGCGCTCCAGCAGCGCGGCGCAGATTTGCGCCAGTTCCTCGGGATCTTCGGTGAACGGATTGCGGTAGGTCCACGGGGTTTCGATGTGATAGCAGCCCGGCAGCAGCGGCTCATAGCTGCGGCGGAACACCATATTGCCGTTGACCGAGGCGCCGCCGAAATGCGTCCCGTGATAACCCTGCTTGAGCGAGATGAATTTGCTGCGCTCCGGCTGCCCCACCACCTTCCAGTACTGGCGCGCCAGGCGCAGCGCGGTTTCTACCGCATCCGATCCGCCGCTGCTGTAGAACACACGCCGCATGTCCTCCGGCGCCAGCATGTCGATCAACAGGTTCGATAACTCCTCGGCGCGCGGATGCGTCAATCCGTCGAAGATCTGGAAGTACTCCAGTTCATCCAGCTGCGCCGCGATGGCGCGCTTCATCTCGGGCCGGCCATGGCCGACGTTGACGTTCCACAGGCCGGCCACGCCATCCACCAGGCGGTTGCCGCCGTCGTCATACACATAGCAGCCTTCGCCGCGCACGATGCGGATCGGCTCGCGCACCTTCATCTCGTTCGGGTGCAGCATCGGGTGCCAGAATTGATAAGCTGACGTCTGCATCGGTTCTCCCTCCCCTGGTATTCTGTAATGAATCCAGTCTAGGGAAGCGCCGCCAGAGCGGTTATCAAGAATTGGCAAATCGCCTATTGCAGCGGACGTACTCCGCCGGTGCGCTTGACGGTTTCCGACGGCAGCTCGCCGAACAGGCGCCTGTAATCGAGCGACAACTGCGACAAGTGCCAGAAGCCCCAGCGCGCCGCCATGTCGCCGATGGTCCTGGCGCCGCGTGAATTGAGCAGATCGCGCTGCAAGCCGTTCAGCCGCACGACCTTCAGATACGCGGCGGGACTCATGCCGATCACCTGCGTGAAGCAGTATTGCAGCGTGCGGCGCGAAGTATAGGTGCGATTGCACAGATCCAGCACCGTCACCGGACGATCCGGATTGGCGTCGATGTATTCGCGCGCCCGGCTCACCACGTGCAGCGCCTTGCGCGCATCGGTCACGCCGCTGCCGCCCGAGGCCAGGCCAAGATATTCATCCACCAGCCCCGCCAGCTCGCTTACCAGCTGATCGCGCGCCTCCGCCTGCGCCAGCTGGTGCGGCTGATAGGTCATGGTCAGCAGCGCCGCCTTCAGGCGTTCGCGCAGCATGGCCGCCAGCGCCGGACTGTGGACATAGTTGGCGGCGCCGGCGACGATGTCGTTGACATCCAGCCGGCCGCTTTCATCGCCGGTCGGCAGCATGGACACCGGCACCGAAAGACTCATCATGGTGCAATTGGGCGGCGTGCTCAGTTCCAGGCTGGCATGGTCGCTCAGCGCGGTGACGTGATCGCTGCCGATGGCATTGCCGCGCCAGCGCGCCTCGCCTTCCATGTGCGAAAACACGCCCAGCGCCACCACACCGGAGCGTCCCGGACCGCTTTCAAATACCGCTTGCGAGGTTTGTTCTTCAAACAACTGCACCTCGCCCACCCAGGCCTCGGTGAACTGGCCGCTGAATTTTCCTTTGGAGAGCTGGTCGTACAGCTGGCTCCATCCGGTGAGCACGCGTTCGTGCTGCCACAGGCTGGAGGTATGGACGGTCTTGCGGCAGGCATTCAAGGCATTGCCGACCGATGGCACGGCCGCGGCGGCGCCATAGTGTTGTTCGGTAAAGCTCATGTGTCCCCTTCCAAGGATAGGATGAATCGGCTCTTTGCGGCCGACTTCATTAAGATGTTAGCAAATCCGGCGTCCGGTGTCTGCTTATTTAAAAGGCACAATGCCAAAGCGGACGATATCGCGGAGACGTGCGGCGGAAAGCCAACACAAAGGGGACGGCGGCAGCGGCGATCCTGAAAAAGGCGGCGGCATGGTGCAAGTTCAGCAATATCCATGCCATATTTTTCAAGCCGCCGCCGCACCGGATTGGGGATTAATTTTTCATTATCTTGACAGTCTGGAAACTGGTGAATTCCACCAGCCCATGCAGGCCGAACCCGACACCGATACCGGACTGTTTGACGCCACCGAACGGCGCATCCGGCTGCACCGCGCCATGCTCGTTGATCCACACCGTGCCGCATTCCAGGCGTTTGCCGACTTCGGTCGCACGCGCAAGGTCGGACGACCACACCGAACCGCCCAGACCATTCGGGTTGTCGTTGGCCAGCGCGATTGCCTGCTCGACGTCGCTGTAGCGTATCACCGGCAGGATGGGACCGAACTGCTCTTCGTCGACCAGCCGCGCGCCGTTGCTCAGATCCGCGACGATGGTCGGCTCGAAGAAGAAGCCGGCGCCTTTGCGTTCCTGGCCGCCGCTGAGAATACGGCCACCGTGGGTGCGCGCATCCGCCGCCAGCGTGGCCACGATATCGAGTTGCACGCGATTCTGCAGCGGTCCCAGTTCGGTAGCGTCATCGAGGCCATCGCCGACGCGCACCGCTTTGGCCAGCCGCGCCAGTTCGGTGCAGACCGTATCGTATTGGCTGTCATGCACATACAGGCGCTTGAGACAGGCGCAGGTCTGGCCATTGTTGTGGAAAGCGGCGCCGAACAGCCTGGGCGCGATGGCCTGCACATCAACGTCCGGCAGCACGATGGCGGCGTCGTTGCCGCCCAGTTCCAGCGTCAGGCGTTTCAGGCTGGCGGCCGCGCCCTGCATGATGCGCTTACCGGTGCGGGTGGAGCCGGTGAATACGATCTTGTCCACGCCTTCATGCTGCGTCAGCGCGGCGCCGACATCGCCGCCGCCGGTCAGCAGGTTCAGTACACCCGGCGGCAGCACGGCTTGCGCCAGCTCGACGAACCGCGCGGTGGCCACCGGCGTGTATTCCGACGGCTTGAGCACCACCGTATTCCCCGCGCGCAGTGCGGGAATGACGTGCCAGATGGCGATCATCAGCGGCCAGTTCCACGGCGTGACCGAGGCAACCACGCCCAGCGGCTTGCGGTGTATCTCAATGCGCGCCTGTTCGTTGTCCTGAATGACTTCCGGCTCCAGCGGCAGATCGGCGGTGACGTGGGTCCAGGCGACGGCGCCGCCCAGCTCCATGCCGGATCCGACATTGTTCAGGCCTTGCAGCGGCTTGCCGGTTTCGCGCGTGATCAGTTCCATCAATTCCGGCATATTGGCTTCCAGCGCGGCCCCCAGCGCGTGCAGCATGGACTGGCGTTCAGCGGCCGGGGTGGCGCGCCATGCCGGGAAAGCCCTGCGGGCGGCGGCGACGGCGTCGTCCACATCCTGCGCGCGCGCCACCGGCACGGTTGCAAACGGTTGGCCCAGCGCCGGATTGATGACGTCCAGCGTGCGGCCGGTGTCGACGGCTTTGCCGTCGATGTACATCGGATAGGTCTTCATGCGATCTCCTCCAGGTAATCGATTGTATGTTTTATCGGGTTGCGACGCCGCGCTTGGAAAAGCGCACCACCTCGTGGCCGGCGACAGCCACGCTGGTCAGCGACAAACGGTCGTCGCGCTGGCGCGCTTTGAAACTCAGACCGCCGTCGTGGCTTTCCAGCATGACGCCGTCCAGTCCCACCGCTTCGACGACGCCGTCGTCTCGCTCCACCATGCCGGTGATGGCGCTTTTCACACCGCTGTCGATGGCCTGCCAGTGGTTGCCGCCGTCGGCGCTGCGATACAGGCTGCCGCGCAGGCCGCCCACCAGCACAGCGCCGCTGCGCAGCGCCACACCGCTCCAGAACGAACCTTTGTAACCGGTATCCAGATACCGCCAGCTGCGGCCACGGTCATCGCTGCGCAGTACCATGCCGCGTTCCGCCGCCAGATACAGGTTGCCGTGGACATCGGCGAAGGCCGACAGCAGATTGCGGTCCGCCTTGCCGCCATCAGGCGGCGCGGGCAAGGATGCGCTCTCCCAATGCGCGCCGCCGTCGTGCGTGACCAGCACCAGCGACCACAGGCCGACCGCGATGCCCTCTTTGCCGTCGAAGAAGTGAACCGAGAACAGCGGGCGGTCCTCCTGCGTGTCGCTGCGCTGCACACTCCAGCTATCGCCGCCATCGGCGGTGTGCAGGATCACGCCCCAGTGGCCAACTGCCCAGCCGTTGCGCTCATCGGCGAATGACACACCGGTCAGCGTGGACGATACCGGCACGGAGCGCGCCTGGCGGAAAGTCTTGCCCTGATCGTCGGACAGCAGCACCACGCCGTAGTCGCCGACGCCGACGATGCGCTTGCCCGCATTGGCCACGCCGAGGATGGGCGCATCGCTGGCATAGGCGCTGTGCGCGGCCGGTTGCAGCGCCATGCCGCCGCCCGCCGCCGCGATTGCCGAAGTTGCCGCCTCGGCGGCGCCGGACAATGCGCCGGCAAGCGCCAGAATGGTCAGGTATTTCTTGTTCATGTCTGCCTCTCTCAGTGCGCAAAGATGCCGGGCGCGCGCACTGGCACACGGCGTGGGAAGAGCCGCTCCAGCCACACCGCGCAAGCCGGCAGCGCGGTCATCGCCATCACCATGTTGACCATGAACATAAAGGCCAGCAGCTTGCCCATATCGGCCTGGAATTTCAGGTCCGAGAAAGCCCAAGTCGCCACGCCTACCGCCAGCGTCAGCGCCGTGAACACGGTGGCGGTGCCCACTTCCAGTATCGATTGCTCGATGGCCTTGGTGATGTTCTGTCCATGCGAAAGATGCAGTTGCAGGCGGTTGTAAATGTAGAACGCGTAGTCCACACCGATGCCAACCGCCAGCACCATCACCGGCAGCGTGGCGACGGTGAGTCCAATCTGCAGCTCCTTCATGAACCAGTAGCCGATGAAGGTGCCAACCGTCAGCGGCAGACAGCACGCCACCACAGCGCGCAGGTCGCGGTACACCAGCGCCACCAGAATGATGATGGCCGCATATACGTACAACATCATCGGCAGTTCGCTATGCTCGACCTCCTCGTTGACGGCAGCCAGCGCGCCGGCATTGCCGGAAGCCAGACGTATCGTCACGCCCTGCTGCGGATTGGCCTGCCGGAACTGCTTGACGGCGGCGATCACACCGTTGATGGTGGTGGCCTTGTGATCGGCCAGGAACAGGTGCACCGCGGTCATGCTGCAGTCCTTGTTCATGAAGCCGCGCACACGGCCGATTTCAGTGCTCAGCGACGCATAGTTGGCCGGATCGATGGGCACCACCGCCATTTTCGGGTTACCCTCGTTATAGCCTTCGTTGTAGCCGCGCAGCTGGCCGGAATACGAGCTGACCGACAGCACGCCGGCGGTGTGCTGCAGCGCCCAGACGAAGCGGTCCTGATACGCGCCCAGCGCGACGTTTTCGCAGGAACCGGCGGGGGCTTCAAAGATCACGGTCAGCCAGTCCAGGCCTGTGTCATAGCTACCGGCGATGGCGACGGCGTCGCGGTTGAAGCGTGCTTCGGCACGCAGTTCCGGCGCACCTGGCTGCAAAGTACCGATCACGCGGTCGCGGCTCTGCCATGCGGCGCAGGCAAACACGCCAACGGTAATCGCCAGCACTGCCGCCGCCGTCTTTGGCTCGGCCACGCGTGCCAATACGCGCAGCCACTGCGAGCGCTGCTCGCGCTGACGCAGCGATCGCCGGGCATACTCGCTGCTGAACGAGAAGTACGAAGCCGCCACCGGCAGCATGGCCAGATTGGTGGTGATCTTGAAGAACACGCCCAGCGAAGCGGTAATCGCCAGCTCGCGCACCATCGGAATCGGAATCAGGATCAGGGTGATGAAGGAGACGAAGGCCGTCACCAGCGCCAGTACGCCGGGGATCATCAAGCCGCTGAAACTGGCGCGCGCCGCCTGCTCGGTGGTTTTGCCATGCGAGAGCTCGCGCATGATGAAGTTAATCTGCTGCACGCCGTGCGAAACGCCGATGGCGAACACCAGAAATGGCACCAGCACGCCCAGCGGATCGAGGCCAAAGCCCAGCAGCTTGAGCGCGCCGAATTGCCAGATCAGGGAAGTCAGCGAGCAGATAATCGGCAGCAGCGTGAAACGGAAGGAACGGCAGTACCAGTACACGGCCAGCCCGGTCAGCAGCAAGGCCACCAGGCAGAATTGCAGCACCGAGGAGGCGCCATCGGCGATATCGCCAATCTGCTTGGCGAAGCCGATGATCTGGATTTCAAAGTTCCGGTCTTCAAACCTGTGGCGTATCTGCTCCTCCAGCAGATGGTTGTACTGCACGTAGTCGATCTTGTGGCCTTCCTTGTCCACCTCCGACAGCTCGGCAATGATCATGGCGCTGGTCTGGTCGCGCGATACCAGCGTGCCGACAAAGCCGCCCTGATTGGTGGAGCGCTGGATGTTGGCGATCATCTCCGGCGTCAGCTGCTGCGGCGTGATGGTGCCGTCGATGACGGGATCGGCGCGGAAGCCTTCTTCCGTGATTTCGTTGACGAAGCTGTTCGGCGTCCACAGGGACTGCACGCCAAGACGGTCGACGCCGGGCAGATACGTCACCGCCTGGGTGACTTCGAACAGGCGCTGCAAGCCGTCCTTGGTCCAGATACTGCCGTTCTTCGCCTTGACCACCACGTTCAGGCGGTTCGCACCCAGCACGTCGTTGCGGTATTTGTGGAAGGTGGCGATGTATTCGTGACCGATCGGCAGCTGCTTTTCAAAGCCTGCATCCATGCGCAGCTGCACGGCAAAGTAAGCCATGGCGGCGGTGAACAACGCCAGCCACACCAGGAACGGCGTGCGCCAGCGGAAGCAGGCATTTTCCAGCGCTGACATCAGGCGCGGCAAGGATAGTTTCGACACAATGTATTCCGTTACAAGAAAGTGCTCAAAAAAGGCCGGCGCAGGCCGGCCCCATACCATCAGAAATTGCGGGACACGTAAGCGCCTACGAAGCCGCGGTCGCGCAGCGGCTGGTCCAGCGCCCGCTCGCCGCCCCAGAAGCGTCCGTAGTTGACGGCGAGCTGCCAGGTGGCCGGATTGCGCATGAAAGTCACCGTGAAGTTGGCCGACTTGGCCCCTTTCATGAACAGGCCCGCCGTATTCGGCGTGCGGCCGTTCACCGCCTGGAAGTAGTACAGCTCCGGTACTACCTGCCAGCCTTTGACGAGCGTGCCGTCATACACCCAGCTGAAGTCGAAGTTGTAACCCCACGAAGTTTTGCTACCCACCGCTTCCGGTGTGCCGGCTGGACTGAATTCCTGGCCCCAGCCCCAGCCGCCGGCGGAAATCGGATCGCCGCCATAGAAGCGTTTCAGGTTCGGGTAACGCACCACCACCGCCTCCGCCAGCAGCGTTGCCGTATCGGCGCCGCCCAGCGCTTTGAGAATGCCGCCGTATTCGCTCGGGGTGAGACTCAGCATGCCGGTGACATGCCACTGGTATTTTTTCTCGTCGACGTAGCAATTGCCGTTGTTGTAGCTGCAGCCGGTGGCGGCGGAATTAAGCGCCACCGCGTCCTTGGGACGATAGGACAGCTCGGTGCCGATGGCCCAGTCGCCGAGCGGCATATTGGCGCTGACGCCGATCATCTTGCGGTCTTCGGCAAAGGCCCAATGCGGCGCGCCGCCGGCGAGGCTGAATTGCGGCGCTTTGTCCTGATAGCGCATGGCGTACAGGCCGAGATTGAGCGAAGTGCCTTCCGGCTGCCAGCGCAGCGATGCGCCATATTGCCCTCCGTTGCGGGCTTTCTGTTTTGGCAGGCCGTAGACGTAATCGCCCTTGCCCAGGCCATTCACCGTCGACCAGTAGCTGCCGGTCGGCGGGAAGTAGTTATCGTTCCAGCGGGACTGTACGTAAGTCTCGAAGTTGAAGCCATGACCCAAACCGGTGGCGAAGCTGACGATGGGCGCCGGCAGGAACACCTCCTTGAGCTGCGTGCCCGGTTGCGACAGGCGCATGATGTCCATGGCGTTGGTCTGGTTGATGCCGCCCGGGAGGAACAGGCTTTCGCCCCAGCTGATGACCTGATTGCCGACGCGGACGCGGGCGCGTTCCTCGCCCAGCGTGAACTCCTTGCTGACCCAGAAGTCCAGCAGACGCGCCTTGAAGCGCAAGTCGTCGGCGGCATCGTCGGTCAGCGGGCCGACGCCCAGCGGGTTGGTGGCACTGACATAATCGTTGGTGCGGGTGGAAGCGAAATCGCGCATCCAGCTGACGCGCCCGAGGAATTTCCAGTCGTCCGGCATTTTCAGCAACAGTTCGTGCGTGCCTTTCAGGTAGCTGGTGAAAGGATCGCCACGGCCGTAATTCAAATCGCCCTGGTCTCCCAGTGCGCTGGTCGGTGCCAGACAGCCGGCCGGCGCGCCCTGCCCCGCCGCGCCCGCGGTAATCAGCGAACAGCTGGGATTCTGGGTACGGATGCCAATGCCGGCGGTAACCGTCGAATCGATGGAGCCGGATACGCTGTCCGTCTGGAAGGTTGCCGCCTGGGCCAGTCCCGCGTATGCGATGGAGACAGCCATTGCCGTCTGCGTCAGTTTACTGATCATGCAATTCCTCGCTGGTTTAATGTATGTGAATACATCGTAAGTGCGGGACAGATGACGCAGATATCGAAAACTGGCAATTTTTGTATCGCGCGCACGCCAATGATGCGCGCGTGATACTGAGCTGTCAGTACGCGGCGCCGGTTGGGCCTTCGCCATTCTTGAAACGCGCCGCCAATGCCTCCGCGGCCTGGCGCAACAGCAGCGTATCGACGCCCACCAGCAGGAAGCGCGCACCCAGCCGGCCGTATTCGGCAGCCACCGCCGGATCGGCCGAAAACACGCCTACGGCCTTGCCGGTGGCCGCTACCCTGGCGATGGCGTCAGCAACCGCCGCCCTGACTTCCGGATGGCCAGGATTGCCCAGATGGCCCATGGAGGCCGCCAGATCGGAAGGTCCGATGAACACGCCGTCCACGCCATCGACGCGGGCGATATCCTCGATGACCTGCAGCGCCGCCACCGATTCCGCCTGCACCACCAGGCATAGTTCGCGCTCGGCGTGGTGAAAGTAGTCGGCCACCGCATTCCAGTGCGCGGCGCGCGCCATGGCGGTGCCGACGCCACGTATGCCATGCGGCGGATAGCGCATGGCACGCACGATGTCGCGCGCCTGCTGCACGGTTTCCACCATCGGCACCATCAGGCTTTGCGCGCCCATATCCAGCAGTTGCTTGATGCGGGCCGGATCGTGATCCAGCGCGCGTACCATCTTGTGCGCCGCATACGGCGCCAGCGACTGCAACTGGGCCAGTATGGTATGCACATCGTTCGGCCCATGTTCGCCATCGATCAGCAGCCAGTCGAAGCCGGCGTTGGCCACCACTTCCGCCGTGTAGGCATGCGCCAGTCCGAGGAACAGGCCAATCTGCGTATCGCCGCGCGCCAATGCACGCTTGAAGCCATTGCCTGGCATTTCCATCGCGGCCTCCTACACGAAACGGGCGCTGATGGCGCCAAGCTGGCCGTAATCGATGTGGAAGGTGTCGCCGGAGCGCACTTTCACCGGCCGCGTGAAGGAGCCGGACAGGATGATCTGGCCCGGCTCCAGCGCCACATCGAACGGGGCGAATTTGCGCGCCAGCCAGGCAATGCCATTGGCCGGGTGATTCAGCACGCCGGCCGCCACGCCGGTTTCCTCGATCACGCCATTGCGGTACAGCAGCGCCGAAATCCAGCGCAGGTCGGCGTCCATCGGTCTGATCGGACGGCCGCCCATGATGATGCCGACATTGGCGGCGTTGTCGGAAATGGTATCCATCACCTTGCGCGGGCGCCTGGTTTCGGGATCGGTGCGATGGCAGCGGGCGTCGATGATTTCCGCGGCCGGAATCACATAGTCGGTGGCGGATAGCACGTCCATCATGGTCAGGTTGACGCCGGCAAGACGCTCTTTCAGCACGAACGCCAGTTCGACTTCGATCATTGGGTCGATAAAACGTTCGCAGGCGATATCGCTGCCGTCCTGGAACAGCATATCGTCCAGCAGCGTGCCGTAATCCGGCTCGTCGATCTGCGACGACATTTGCATGGCGCGCGAGGTCAGGCCTATCTTGTGGCCGATGATGCGCCGCCCTTCTCCCAGTTTGAGCTTGATCCATTCGCGCTGAATGGCGTAGGCGTCGGCAATGGTGATATCCGGGTGGTCCAGCGAAATCTGGCGGACCGGCTGGCGGCTCTGCTCCGCCTGATGCAGGCGACGGGCCGCCGCGCTGATGGTGCTATGTTCCAGCATATTCTATTGCTCCTTGCGATATCGGGCATGGATGTTGTTTTGCTTCCAGGTGCCGCTTTCGCTGAATTCATCAATCTCCAGCGACAGCGCCAAACCGCGTTGTGCGTACAGCGCGGCGAAATGGTCGCCGATCATGGCGAACAGCGCGTCGCCCGTGGCCTGCTTTACCCCGGCTGGCCGGCCGGCGCCGATTTTCAGCATGGCGTGGACAAAGGCATCGTCGGCGCTGCCGTCGGCGATGCAGTAATCCTGCAGGCGAATGGCACGGGAACGGATGCCGCCGGTCGGATAGACGCCGCCTTGTGCGATCAACAGCGCATTGGCCTTGCGCAGCAGGGCCGGCACGTCGGCCTGGTCGTAAATATTGGCCGTGCATTCAAAGATGAGATGAGGCATGGCACGCTCCTTACAACGGGAACACGGCGTTCAGCTGGCCGGTGCCGGACGAACCGAAATACGGCGTCACCATTTCGGCCTTGCCCTCGTATTGATCCCAGCCCAACACGCCCAACAGCATGGCCGTGTCGTGCATGAAGCCTTCGCCGTGACACTTGGCGGCGTATTCGGGCAGCATGCCGCAAAATGCTTTCCAGTCGCCTTTGGCCCAGAGGTCGACTACGTGGCGGTCGGTGGTTTCCAGGAACGGATCCCATACCTTGTGCAGGAACTGTTCGGAGACGCCGTTCTGCGCAAAGCGGTGCGACAGCGAGCCGCTGGCAAACACCGCCACCGTGCCGTCGTAATCCTGCTCAATGGCGCGCCGCACGGCGCGGCCCAGCGACGCGCTGTCGTCAATGTTGTGGACCTGGCACAGCGCCGATATCGACACCACCCTGAAGCGCTTGTCCTCGTTCATATAACGCATCGGCACCAGCGTGCCGTATTCCAATCCAAGGCTGGTGTCGTCGTGCGCGCGGGTGTGGACGCCGTCCGCCGTGGCGGCAGCCGCTATCGCATGGCCCAGCGCTGGATTGCCTTCGTAGGCGTATGGCAGATTCTTGATGAAGTGAGGCAGCTCGTTGCTGGTGTAGATGCCCTCGAAATGCGGCGCACAGTTGATGTGATAACCGCTGTTGACCAGCCAGTGTGTGTCGAACACCACGATGGTGTCCACGCCCAGATCGCGGCAGCGGCGCGCGATTTCCTTGTGGCCGTCGATGGCCGCCTGCCGGCAGCCCTTGTGCGGTCCATCCTGCTCAGACAAATACATCGACGGTACGTGGGTGATTTTTGCGGCCAGCGCTAGTTTTCCCATGTCGTTCTCCTTAAACGCCCCAGCGTGGAATGGCGTGGCTGCCGTAAGAAACGGCCACGTTCTTCGCCTCGCAGAACACTTCGTAGCTATAGTGATTGCCTTCGCGGCCGGTACCGGAGGCCTTGACGCCGCCGAACGGCTGGCGCAGGTCGCGCACATTCTGGCTGTTCACGAAGGTCATTCCGGCTTCGATGGCCTTGGCCATACGCAGCATGCGTCCGATGTTTTCGGTCCACAGGTAGGACGACAGGCCGTACGGCGTATCGTTGGCGATGCGGATGGCATCCTCTTCGGTATTGAAGCGGATGATGCACGACACCGGGCCAAAGATCTCTTCCTGCGCAATGCGCATGCGATTGTCCACTTCCGCAAACACCGCAGGCTGCACCCAGTTGCCGCCCTTGAGATGCGCCGCCACGTCCGGCGTGCCGCCGCCGAATGCCAGCCTGGCGCCTTCACGCTGTCCAAGCTCGATATAGCTGGTCACCTTGTCCCAATGACCACGGCTGATCATCGGACCGACGATGGTGTCCGGATCGAGTGGATCGCCCACTTGCAGGCGCGATGCGCGGACCACGAAATCGGCGACGAAACGGTCGTAGATGGTTTCCTGTACCAGAATGCGCGAACCGGCGGTGCAGCGTTCGCCGTTATTCGAGAAAATCATGAACACGGCCGCGTCCAGCGCGCGCTCGTAGTCGGCATCGTCGAAAATAATGAACGGCGATTTACCGCCCAGCTCCATCGAGAACTTCTTCATGCCTGCGCTCCTGACGATGCGGTTGCCCGTGGCGGTGGAACCGGTGAACGAGATAGCGCGCACGTCCGGATGCGACACCAGCGCTTCGCCGGCGCTGTTGCCATAGCCGTGCACCAGATTGAACACGCCGGGTGGAATGCCGGCTTCCAGTATCAGTTCGCCCAGCCGCGCGGCGGTCAGCGGCGACAGTTCGGACATCTTCATCACGGCCGTATTACCCAGCGCGAGGCATGGGGCAGTCTTCCACGTGGCCGTCATGAAAGGCACGTTCCACGGCGAAACCAGCGCGCACACGCCGACCGGTTGCCATAGCGTGTAATTCAGATGTCCGGTATCCGAGTCGTAGGTTTCGCCGTGCTGATGCTGGGCCAGTTCGGCGAAATAGTAAAAGTTATCGGCGGCGCGCGGGATCAGCGCTTTCCCGGTCTGCCCGATGACCTGGCCGCAGTCCCGCGTTTCCAGTTCGGCCAGTTCCGGCACGTGAGCGGCAATCAGGTCGCCCACCTTGCGCAGCAGGCGCGCCCGCTCCTTGGCCGGCGTGGCAGACCAGCCGGGAAAGGCCGCGCGGGCGGCGACGACAGCCGCATTGACTTCGTCCGCGCCGCCGCTGGCCACCGTAGCCAGCACCTTGCCGGTGGCAGGATTGAGGGTCTCGAAGTGTTGTTCGCTATCGATCTTACGGCCATTGATCAGGTGTTGTACGTGCATGTTGTCCTCGCTGGGATGATGGTGTTGGTCAGGCAGCCGATGCCTTCGATTTCGGTGTCGATCACATCGCCCGGCTGGACGTCCGCCAGGCCTTCCGGCGTGCCGGTCAGGATCACGTCGCCGGGGTACAGCGTCATGAACGAAGACAGGTAGGCGATCAGCGCCGGAATATCGAAGATCATGTCGGCCGTGCTGCCCTGCTGTTTCAGCCGGCCGTTGATGCGGGTGCGCAGTTGCAGGCGCATGGGGTCGGGCACATCGTCGCGGTCCACCAGCCATGGTCCTATCGGCGTGCAGCCGTCGCGGTTCTTCACGCGCAGGTTGGGACGGTAGTAGTTCTCCAGATAGTCACGGATGGCGTAGTCGTTGGCGACGGTGTAGCCGCGCACCAGATCCATCGCGTCTTCGCGGCGGACATTGCGTCCCTGCCTGCCGATGACCGCCGCCAGCTCGCACTCATAGTGCATATACGCGGCGTCGGCCGGACGCTCGGTCTTGGCGCGGTGGCCGGCGATGGTGTTTGGCCCTTTGAGGAAGACCAGTGGCGTCTCCGGCGCCTTGAAGGCCAGCTCCCTGGCGTGGTCGGCGTAGTTCAGGCCCAAAGCGAACACCGTGCCGGGCACAAACGGCGGCAGCCAGCTCACCTCTTCCTCGCGCAGCACGCGGCCATCCGCCAGCCGCACACCGCCGCCGGCGGCCTGCGTTACCGCGTGCTCGACGCCTTGCCAGATAATGCGCCCATGTTTCATGCTTGCTCCTTTGCGATCTCAAATTCCAGCGCGCCCAGACCGGTGGCGACAATGCGCACACGGCTCCCCGATGCGGCGCGTGGCGCGTCATAACGCACGCCAAGCAGTAGCACATCGCCGGCCCGCAAAGTCATGAAGGCCGTGACGTCGGCCAGCAGCCGCGCCGGATCGCGCAGCAGGCTGGCCAGCGACCAGCCATCCACCGCCTTGCCGTCGATTTCCACGCCCAGCTCCACGCGCGACAATTCGCCCGGCGGATGAATTTCGCCCAGCGGCAAGGCGCCGTCAAAGCACTTCTCGCGGATGGCGGGACGGTAGTAGCTGCTGTGCGGCAGGCTCAAATCGGCGGCCAGCACCATGCCGCCCACGGCCGCCAACGCCTCGGCTTCGCTCAGGCGCGCGGCGTCGCGCCCCAGTACCAGGCCGACGGTGGCGCCGACTTCGACCTCATTCGCGCCGCGCGGCAACTGGATGCGCGCGCCATGTGCCACCCGCGTGCCGGCTGGCTTGATGTAGAGGACGGGCGCGCGCGGCGCCCCCTTGTACGGCGCCGCCTCAAGGTCGCCGATATTGTTTAGCGAGGCCGTGTCGTTCAGTACCACGCCATACACCGCACGGTCTGGAGATAGCTGTGTCATGTGATGCTCCCTGCTCGTCGAAATATTCATTAATATGTTAATCGTTAACATATTAATGAGTCAAACGCTTTGTTACGATGTTATCGATTAAAATAGGGGAAATCGTTACCAGACCGAGCTATGGCCAAGAAGATCAAGTACCGCAATCTGCCGAATCTGCTGCTGAAAGCGCGCGACAACGTGCTGGCGCAATTCCGCCCCATCATTTCCCATTTCGGCCTGACCGAACAGCAGTGGCGCATCCTGCGCGTGCTGAGCGACGCCGGCGATCTGGAACAACGGGAGATTTCGGAAAGTTGCCTGATCCTCGGCCCCAGCCTGACCGGCGTGCTGTCCCGCATGGAGGATATGAATCTGATCGCACGTACGCGCATGGAGGAAGACCAGCGCCGCGTGACGGTACGCATGACGGCGCTGGGGGAGAAGGTGGTGGACGCCATGAGCCCTTTGATTACGCAGCAGTACCGCAACCTCGAACAGGCTTACGGGCCCGAGATGATGGCCGAGATCATCGCGTTGATGGACAGGTTTAACGCCGCCGACCGCAATGCCGTAACGCAGGTCAAACTGCCCGGCCCTGAGCAGCTTGCCCCGGAAATCGCCCAACTGCTCAAGTAACGCGGTTTAACGCGGCGGGTTTGCCGCCACGTTGGCGCGGGCGATCTCGAAGGCCTGGCTCAGGACCTTCATATCCCCTATATGGTTCGACAGCAGCAGGATCACTTCCGCATTGAGCATGGCGCTCTGCGCATCGTCCAGATCCTGATGGGTATCGACCAGCAGTTCATAGAAGTCGTCGTAATCGTCCAGATTTTGCGATAGATTCAGTTGGGTAGTCATGCGAACTCCATTTCCTTGCAGCTTGCCCGCGCCACGGCGTCGCGCACGGCTTGGGGATCGAATTTGCGCCAGCGTGCACACACATGCTGGTCGGGACGCAGCAGATAGAAGCTGCCCGGCGTGGCGTCGTAGCGGTTGGCGAACAAGCCTTCCGCATCTTCCAGCACGCCGGCGCCGGCGCGGCCAGACGGCGCCAGCACCACCGTGCGGACCGGGATGCCATCGCCCGCCAGCGCTTGCGCCTGATGCAGATTGGCGCTGTCGTCCGGGCTGCCGGCGTAGTAAATGCCGGTGAACTGATTGCCCAGCTGGTCCAGCAGCCACGCCGGGCGGCCCTGCTGCAACAGCGGCACATCCGACGCCGGCGAACCGGGACGCTGGCCTTTGCGGAAGCTGTCCGCGTCGGGCGTATTCAGGCCCGAGTCTTCGTACACCGACGGCGTCGACAGGCGGCCGCTGTTCACCAGCTTGCGCGCGAACGGATATTCCTTGGCCAGTTGCAGCACGGCGTCGCGGAACAGGCGGCTCACCGCGCTTTTCGGTGTGATGAAATCGGTGGCACGGGTCGAGTTGAGGATGTTCTCATCGGCCGAGTATTCGCGTTCGCGGGCGTAGGTGTCGAGCAGACTGTCCGGCGCCAGGCCTTGCAGCACAAGGCGCAGTTTCCACGCCAGATTGTCCGCGTCCTGTATGCCGCTGTTGGCGCCGCGCGCGCCGAACGGCGACACGCCATGCGCCGAATCGCCGGCAAACAGCACGCGGCCATGGCGGAACTGGTCCATGCGCAGGCAGCAGAAGGTATAGATGCTGACCCACTCCAGTTCAAACTGCGCCTCCTTGCCCAGCAAGGCGCGGATGCGCGGCAGCACGCGTTCCGGCTGTTTTTCCGCTTCCGGATCGGCATCCCAGCCCAGCTGGAAATCGATGCGCCAGACGTTATCCGGCTGGCGGTGCAGCAGTACCGACTGGCCCGGGTGGAACGGCGGATCGAACCAGAACCAGCGCTCGCTCGGGAAGTCGGCAGTCATCTTGACGTCGGCGATCAGGAAGCGGTCACGGAACACGCGGCCTTTGCTTTCAAGGCCCATCAGGGAACGCACGGCGCTGCGGCCGCCATCGGCCGCCACCACATACCCGGCTTGCATCTGATAAGTGCCTTCCGGCGTTTCCACCGTCAGCGTAACGTAGCCGTCATGCTGTTCCAGGCCGGCGACGCGGCTGCGCCAGCGCAGATCGAGGTTGGGCAGCTCCTGGCTGCGTTCGTGCAGATAGCCTTCCAGATAATACTGCTGCAGATTGATGAAGGCCGGGCGGCGATGGCCGCTTTCCGGCAGCAGGTCGAAGCTGTAGACTTCTTCATCGCGGTTGAAAACGCGGCCGACATTCCAGCTGACGCCCTTCTCCACCATGCGTTCGCCGCATTGCAGGCGGTCGAGGATCTCCAGCGTGCGTTTGGAGAAGCAGATCGCGCGCGAGCCGATCGACAGTTTGTTATCATCATCCAGCAGCACCACCGGCGTGCCTTGCTGCGCCAGATCGATGGCCGTCGCCAGTCCTACCGGACCGGCGCCGACCACCACCACAGGATGCCGCTCCGTTGTTCCGGCGCGGTGCGGCGTGTGCTCGAACACGCAGCTTTGGTAATCGATATCTTTACTCATGGCTTCACCTCAGGCTTGCAGCGAGTGCCACATTTCCTTGTCACGCTCGGCGGTCCAGATGCGCGGATGCTTGATGCCCTTGGCCTCGTCGTAAGCACGGGTGACATCGAACGGCAGGCAATGCTCGTAGATAAAGACGTGGCCGAACTTCGGATCCATTTTGCTGCGGGTGTGGCTCATGGCTTCTTTCAGCGTGAGATTCTGCGCCACCGCCTCCTTCGCGCTTTGCAGCAGCGTGGTGACGAAGTCCCTGGTATAATCCAGCCCGGCGTTGACTTCCTCCGGATTCAGCAACGCGGGTCCTCGTCCCGGCACCAGCTTCTCCGCGCCCAGTGCACGCAGGGCTTCCAGCGTGGCCGGCCATTCTTCCAGCTGGGCATCGCCGGTGTAGGCGGCGGCATCATACTCCACCAGATCGCCCGAGAAGCAAATCTTCTGCGATGGAATCCAGGCGATGGTGTCGCCCCTGGTATGGCCCATGCCGATGTGCGCCAGCCTGACTTCCAGCTTGCCCATGAAAATGGTCAGCTCTTTGTCGAACACCATGGTCGGCCAGCTCAGGCCCGGCACCGACTCCACGCCGGCGAACAGGCGCGGGAAGCGCTCAATTTCGGATTTCATATCCTGCTCGCCGCGTTCGACGATCAGTTCATAGGTGCCGCGCGAAGCGATGATCTGTTCCGCGCCTTCGTCAAAGTAGGCCGAAGCGCCCAGCACGCGCACCGCGTGGTAATGCGACAACACCACATACTTGATCGGCAGATCGGTCACGCTGCGGATATGTTTGATCAACGCCTGCGCCATGACGGGCGTGGCGGTGGTATCGATCACCATCACGCTGTCGTCGCCGATGATGACGCCGGAATTAGGATCGCCCTCCGCGGTGTAGGCATAGGCGTTGTCCGACAGTTTGATGAAACTGGTCTTTTTTTCCTCCAGGTCGGCCTGGGAGGCGAATTTCTTTTCTGCTGCCACGGTGGATCTCCTCGTATTCGTTTGGGTAGGCAGACGATACGAGTTGCCGTATTATCTGTAAATCAGCGCACATCAATAAATACTATGAACAACATTCATAACGGAGAACTGGACCTCAACCTGCTGCCGGTGTTCGACGCCCTGATCCGGGTGCGCAACGTCAGCCGCGCGGCGCATGAGCTGAATATGTCGCAGAGCGCGGTCAGCCATGCGCTCAAACGCCTGCGCACGTTTTTTGGCGATCCGCTGTTTTTGAAAACCGGAAGCGGCATGCAGCCGACCCCGCGCGCACTGGAATTGCTCGATCCGGTGTTATCCGTGATGGGGACGGTGCGCGGCGAGCTGCTGGTGCGCGAAGGTTTCGACGCGACGGTGGCGCGCCGCACTTTCAGCCTTTGCCTGACCGATATGGGCGAATTGATTTTCCTGCCGCGCCTGATCGCCCGGCTGCGCCAGGCCGCGCCGCATTGCACGCTGCGCACGCTGCAAGTGCCGGTGCACCAGATTCAAAGCGTGCTGGAAAGCGGCGAGGCCGACCTGGCGCTGGGATCGCTGCACTCGGTGCCGGAGGGTCTGTTCCAGCAGCAGCTCTTCATGCGCTCCTTCGTCACCATTGTCAACCGACGCAACCGCAAGATCGGCGACAGCCTGACGGCAGAACAATTCTTCGACATGGAGCATATTGTGGTGTCGCTGTCCGGGCGGCTGGAGGATGGGTATGACAGCGTGATCGATCACGTGGCCGGCCCCCGCCGTGTCTACCTGACCACGCCGCACTTCCTGACCGTCCCTATCATCATCGAAGAAAACCCCGAGCTGATCGCCACCGTTCCGCGCGAGCTGGCGACCAAGTTCGCCAGCTACAAAAGTATCAAGATGGTAGACACGCCGATCAAAGTGCCTTCCTTCGCCATCCGCCAGCACTGGCACCCGCGCGTCCAGCATGACGCCGCCAACATCTGGCTGCGCCACCAGGTCAAGGAGACGTTCGACACGGCACCGGAATAATCAGCTCCGATGACGTCTTTTCAATTGCAGTAATCCGCAGTTGACACCTGGAAAAAAAGGTGCGACCGTAACAGGACTATTCACACAAGGAGTACCTATGCACTTCCCACGCCGCCTCCTGCTTTGTGCCGCCCTGCTGCCCACCCTTGCCTTTGCCGGCGAGCCTCACGCCAGTTGGAGTTACGACGGCGCGCATGGCCCGAAGCACTGGGGCACCCTGCAAACTGACTTCAGCAGTTGCAAGCTGGGCCACGAGCAGTCGCCGATCGACATCCGCGCCACGCAAAAGAGCGCCTTGCCGGCCCTGAATTTCAATTACGCGCCGACGCCGTTGCATATTATCGACAACGGCCACACGGTGCAGGTGAACTATGCGCCCGGCAGCAAGCTGAGCATCGACGGTCACGAGTACCAGCTGCTGCAATTCCACTTCCACACGCCAAGCGAAGAAAGCATCAAGGGCCACCGCTATCCGCTGGTGGCGCATCTGGTGCACCGCGATGCCGACGGCAAGCTGGCCGTGGTCGCGGTGTTGTTCAAGCGCGGCAAAGCCAACCCGCTGGTACAAACCGTGTGGCAATCGATTCCGAAAGAGAAGGAAGTGCAGCAGGACCCGGAAGGCGTGACGCTCGACCTCAGCCAACTGCTGCCTGCCGCGCACGGCTACTATAACTTCGCCGGTTCGCTCACCACGCCGCCATGCAGCGAAGGCGTGAACTGGTATGTGCTGAAAACCCCGGTCGAGCTGTCGGCGACGCAGCTGCGCCGCTTCACCAGCCTGTACCCGCACAACGCGCGGCCGCTGCAACCGCTGCTCGGCCGCGCCGTGCTGGAAAGCGCCGATTAAGGCGCTGCGCTGGTTTATTTCACCGTCAGCTTGCCCGTGCCGGCGTTGCCGAGCACGGACTGCTTGACGTCGGCCGCATTCAGCAGCTTGATGCTATAGGGGACCGTCCAGCCTACCGCATTGCTGAAGCTGCATGCGCCGCCCGCGCTCAGGGCGCCGCCGTTCAGCAGGGAGCCGGACTCCACTATCGCACCGGTCTTGCTGGACGAGCCTGGATTCTTCATGATGTCCGGGCAGCTTGAGGCGCCGGCGATCTCAAACGCGTTGTTCTGCGAAATGATTTTCGCCAGGTAGGCCACGCCGATGCTGTACTGATGCTTGTAGACCGGGTGCGAGCGCGAGCCTTCAAAGTAGTTGTTGTAGATGTGGACTTTGCCGAAGCGCACGCGCGGCGCGCGCTCCGCCACGTTCAGGAAGTAATTGTTGTTGAAGGTCACGGTCAGGTGGCCGTCGTCGCTGGTCTTGCTGTCGGATGAACCGATCAGGTTGTTTTTCTCGTGCAGCTCGAAGCGGTTGTTGGAGATGGTGACGTAGTCCGAGCCATTCTTGACGTCCAGCGCGCCGTCGTGGCATTGCTTGATTTTACCGTTTTCGACCGGGAGTTTATCGTCGGTTTTCGGCGCGTCGGTGAACGCGTTATGATCGATCCACACGTTTTTGGACGCCAGGACGGTAATGCCGTCGTATTCCGAATTCCAGTTGCCGGTGCTGCCGTCGTTCGGGTCCCACACCGGCGCGATGTCGCATGGCATCACGATATTCAGGTTGCGGACGATGACGTTCTGCTTGCCGTTGATGACGATGTTGGCATTGACCAGCTTGGTGTCGCTGCCGATGCCAATCAAGGTGGTGTTGCTGCCCAGCTTGATCTGCAGGCGCGCGGCCTGATCCGTAGTGTCCTTGTAGGGGCCGCCGTTGTCGGCTGCGGTCGGATCGATGGTGCCATACAGTTTGATGATCTTCGGATTGTCGCCTTGCGCATTGATGGCGGCGACCAGCTGCGCTGCGGAGTTGACCGTGTAGATGGCCGTGGCCGGCGCCGCCGCGCCGCCGGTGGTGCCGCCGTTCTCACCGGCCCAGCCAGTGGACGGTGCCGCTTCGAGGCTGGCGTCGGTTGGCGTTGGCGTCGGAGTGGGCGTCGGAGTGGGTGTTGGCGTTGGCGTCGGAGTGGGCGTTGGCGTCGGCGTTGGCGTCGACAGCGGTCCGATCGCGCACTTCTTGGCCAGGCCAGGATACGGATCGCTGCCAAAAGTGGCCACGTCACACAAGATATTGCCCGAGAACGTACCGATCACCCACTTATCCTTGATGCCGAACGAAACCTGACGGCTGCTGCTACCAACCTTGCAGGTGCCGCCACTGTCGGCGCATTTCGAATAGCCGCTGGGCCAGTCCGCCGCGGATGCGCCGGCACTGCACAAAAGCGCCACCGCGCCAAAAATCATTGTGTGTTTTAAAGCCATCATTGTCTCCTTGCGATAGTTATTGGAATGACCTGACTGCAATGTCATCATACAACCACAAAGAAACATTGATTTAAAATCAGCTAAAAAGCAGGATATTTCTGAATTTATCTGTAGTTTGCATGCCACGTTGGCAATATCATCAGATGACTTTCCAATAAACAATTATTTAAACTGCTCACCAAAACTCTCGGCGATCAGCTCGCGCAGCCAGCATAAACCAGGGTCCTGGTGATACCGCCGGTGCCAGAACATATTGGTCTGCAGCAGTGGCAAGCCCAGCGGCGACGGCGCCTGGCATAACTGGAACGGCCCGGCAGCGCGCTCGGCCAGCTTTTGCGGCACCGTCGCCACCATGTCGGTCGTGCTGAGGATGTAAGGCACGGCCGCAAAATGCGGCACGCTGAAGGCGCGCCGGAGATCGACGCCGGCACTGGTCAAGGCCTGATTGATGGCGTCATACGGACTGTCCATTGCCGTGACAACCAGATGCCGGGCCGCCGCCAGACGCGCCTGCGTCAGCCGGCCCTTGGCCAATGGATGGCCGCAACGGAATAGCGTCACCACCGATTGCCTGAACAGGCGGCGTTGAAACCAGGCCTCGGGCGCGTCCTCAAAGGCGCCCAGCACCAGATCGATCCGCCCTTCCTCCAGCTCGCTGCGCAGCTGGACGGAGCCCAGCCGCACCGTACCGATTTCCACCTGCGGCGCCAAGGCCGCGCACCGCTCGATCAGGCGCGGCATAAAATGGATTTCGCCGACATCAGTCATGGCGAGGATAAACCGGCGACGGCTGCTGCCCGGCTCGAACGCCGGTGGTGGCCGCAAGGCTTGCTCCAGCTGCGACAGCGCCGCGCTGACGGCATCCGCCATGCCTACGGCCATCGGCGTCGGCTGCATGCCCTCGGCGGTGCGCACGAACAGGTCGTCGCCGGTGCTCAGCCGCAGCCGCGCCAGGGCGTTGCTGACCGCCGACTGCGTCAGCCGCAGACGCTTGGCGGCGGCGGAAATCTGGCGTTCGCGCATGATCTCGCGGAATACCAGCAACAGATTCAAATCGAGGTCGCGCAAGTCCATTATTTACATCGTAAATAGTCTACATTTTTGCATTTATATCGCAAATCTCATGTGTTTGCACTACATTGAACGCCAGACATCAACAAGGAGACACCATGAGCTACCTGTCCGGCTTCGGCAACGAGTTCGCCACGGAAGCCCTGCCTGGCGCCCTGCCCGCCCACCAGAATTCGCCTCAACGCGCGCCTTACGGTCTGTACGCGGAACAATTGTCCGGTACCGCCTTCACCGCGCCGCGCTCGCACAACCGCCGCAGCTGGCTGTACCGCATCCGCCCGGCAGCCATGCACCAGCCATTCAAGCAAATCAGCAACGGCCGCATCGTCAGCAACTTCAGCGAAGTACCGGCGCCACCCAACCAGCTGCGCTGGGATCCTTTGCCAATGCCCGACGCGCCCACCGACTTCATCGAAGGCTGGGTCACCATGGCCGGCAACGCCGGCTGCGGCATCCACCTGTACGCCGCCAACCGCGATATGCAGGGCCGCTACTTCTACAACGCCGACGGCGAATTGCTGATCGTGCCGCAGCAAGGCCGCCTGCACATCGCCACCGAAATGGGCATGATCGACATCGAGCCGCAAGAGATCGCCGTGATTCCGCGCGGCGTGCGCTTCCAGGTCAGCCTGCCGGATGGCGGTGCGCGCGGCTACATCTGCGAGAATTTTGGCGCCCTGCTGCGCCTGCCGGACATGGGGCCGATCGGCTCCAACGGCCTGGCCAATCCGCGCGATTTCCTCACCCCGCAAGCGGCCTATGAAGACAAGGAAGGCGATTTTGAACTGGTGGCCAAATTCAGCGGCAACCTGTGGAGCGCCAAAATCGGCCACTCGCCGCTGGATGTGGTGGCATGGCACGGCAACTACGCGCCATACAAATACGACCTGCGCCACTTCAACACCATCGGCTCGATCAGCTACGACCATCCGGACCCGTCGATCTTCCTGGTGCTGCACTCGCCGTCCGACACGCCTGGCGTCGACACACTGGACTTCGTGATTTTCCCGCCGCGCTGGCTGGCTGCCGAAAACACCTTCCGTCCCCCCTGGTTCCACCGTAACGTGGCCAGTGAGTTCATGGGCCTGATCGAAGGCCAGTACGACGCCAAATCGACCGGCTTCCGTCCCGGCGGCGCCAGCCTGCACAACTGCATGAGCGGCCATGGCCCGGACGAACCGACCTTTGAAAAAGCCAGCGCCATCGACACCAGCACGCCGCACAAGGTCGACAACACCATGGCCTTCATGTTCGAGACCATCAACGTGATCCAGCCGACCGCCTACGCGCTGGCCTCGCCGCAACTGCAACCGGATTACTACCAGTGCTGGCAAGGCTTCAAGAAACACTTCAACGGGAACCGGGCATGAGCACGCAACTGAACGAAACCCACGACCCGGCACTACGCAGCTGGGTGGCATCGGCCAACACGCCGGACACCGACTTCCCGATCCAGAACCTGCCGTTCTGCCTGTTCCGCCGCGCCGACCACAATGCGGTGTTTGGCGGCGGCGTCGCCATCGGCGACCAGATCGTTTCGCTGGCCGCGCTGGGCCATGCGCTGGCGGATGCCGATCCACTCGCCCAATCGGCCGCCGCCCTCGGTGCGCGCTCCAGCCTCAATGCGCTGATGGATGCAGGTCCCGCCGCCTGGTCGGCCCTGCGCCTGGCCCTGTCGCGTCTGCTGCGCAGCGACGCCACGCCGCGCCCGGAAATCCTGGTGCCGCAGGCCGAAGCGGAATTTGCCGTGCCGGCGCAAATCGGCGACTACACCGACTTCTACACCTCCATCCACCACGCCACGGCGGTAGGCAAGCTGTTCCGGCCGGACAATCCGCTGCTGCCCAACTACAAATGGGTGCCAATCGGCTACCACGGCCGCGCCTCCACCATCGGCGTCTCGGGCCAGACCTTCCACCGCCCGCGCGGCCAGACCCGTGGCGCCACCGAGGCCGAACCGGTGTTCGGCCCGAGCAAGCGGCTAGATTATGAGCTGGAGGTAGGCATCTTCGTCGGCGGCGGCAACGCGCGCGGCGAGCCGATCGAGGCGGGCGACGCCGAGCGGCACGTGTTCGGCCTGTGCCTGTTGAACGACTGGTCGGCACGCGACCTGCAGGCGTGGGAGTATCAGCCGCTGGGACCGTTCCTGTCGAAGAACTTCGCCACCACCATTTCGCCGTGGATCGTCACGCTGGAAGCGCTGGCGCCGTACCGCGCCGCATGGCAGCGCGACGCCGCCGATCCGCAGCCACTGCCCTACCTCGACTATCCATCACTGCGCGACAGCGGCGGTTTCGACATCGAGCTGGAAGTGCTGCTGCAAACGGCCGCCATGCGCCGCGATGGCATCGCGCCGGCGCGCATATCGCTGTCCAACTTCCGCCATTCCTACTGGACCGTGGCGCAACTGCTGGCGCATCACACCGTCAATGGCTGTGCCATGCAGCCGGGCGATCTGCTGGGTTCGGGCACGCAGTCCGGTCCGCAGCCGGAAGAAGCCGGCTCGCTGCTGGAACTCACCGCCGGCGGCAAGCAGCCGCTGACGCTGCCGAACGGAGAGCAACGCATCTTCCTCGAAGACGGCGACACCATCGAAATGCGCGGCTGGACCAGGGCCGGCCGCCATCCGCGCATCGGCTTCGGCGCGGTGAGCGGCACGGTGCTGGCGGCGCGCTGAAAGCGCAGTCAGAAAGTATGGCGCAGGCCGGCCATCAGGCCGCTCTGCGTTTTCCCGGCGCCCACCGTCCCGCCGGCATCCAGCGAGACCGCCGCAGTGCCGCCATTCTTCATCCGGCCCAATGCGCCATACACGGCGGTGCGTTTCGAGAAGTAGTAGGTCAGCCGCCCCACCAGCATGGTCACGTCATTGGCGCTGTTTTTCTGGTCGCGATGGGCAAGCTGCGTGTCGAGCGTCACCACCGGCGTCAACGGATAGCTGACGCCGAGGTAGTACAGGTCCGATTCGGTCAGCCCCGTGGCCGCATGCGTGCTGCGGTCCATGACGCCACCGCCTATTTTGGCCTCGCCCGCCTTCACATAGCCGTTCAGCATCAGGCGCTTGTCGCTGTTGTCGCTGCTGGTCAGGCCATTGGCTGCCCCCGTGTTGCCGTACATGATGTCATAGGCGACATTCAATCCGTAGGATGGCGTTTCGTAACCCAGCAGGCCGGTCACTTGGCGGCACGCTTTGGCGTTGCCCGCGACCTCGCCGCCGCAGTTGGTGGCGCCCGGGCCGCCGGCCGAAGAGCTGTCGCGCCCGGTGCTATAGGTCGCGCCGGCCACCACGTTATTGAAGCTGCCATAGTAGCCAATCGCGTTGTCGCTGCGGGCATTCGGGATGTAGGGATCGATGCTGCTGATCGAGAACAGGTTCGGTCCCAGCACATCCGACTTGAGCGTCGCCATGAAGGTCATATTGACCTGGCGGCCAATGGTGAGCGTGCCGAAATCCCCTTTCAGCCCGACCGAGGCCTGGCGGCCGAACAGGCGATTGCCTTGACCCAGGCTGCCGGTGTCAAGCAACAGGCCGGCTTCCAGCGTGAAGACCGCCTGCAAGCCGCCGCCCAGATCTTCGGTTCCGCGAAAACCTATGCGCGACGGGAATGAGCCGGTCAGGCTGGGCATTTTGGTGATGGAATGGCCTGCGGCGTCGGCATTGGTGGTGTGGACGATGCCTTCGTCCAGCAACCCGTAAACCGTCACCGCGCTTTGCGCCATGGCCTGGCCTGCGCTGATTACCGCCAGCATTGCTGCTGCGCCTTGAATCGCATATTTCATTGTTGTCTCCCTTGTGATGTTTTGGTATTGCGGATGACGCCGCTTATTCGGCGTCGGGTTGGCGCGCGGGATGGGCTTGCACGAATGCCTCCAGCTTCTGGCATTCGGCGTCTATCGCTCGCAGCGTAGGGTAAGGCGCAAGATCGATGTTGAATCGTTGCGCGTTGAACAGTTGCGGCACCAGGCAGCAGTCCGCCATGGTGGGCGTGTCGCCGTAACAGAAACGGCCGCGTTGCGGCGTGCGCGCCAGCTCCTGCTCCAGCGCTTCCAGTCCGGCCGTGGTCCAATGCACGATCCAGGCTTGCTTGACGTCGTCCGCCTGCCCCATCGGGCCGGAGAGGTATTTCAGCACGCGCAGGTTGTTGAGCGGATGGATATCGCAGGCCATCGCCAGCGACAGTTGACGCACATAGGCACGATCGACGGCCGTTGCGGGCAGCAGCGGATGCTGCGGATATTGCTCATCCAGATATTCGATGATCGCCAGCGACTGGCTGATGTCGACGCCCTGCTCGCTCAGCACCGGCACCAGCCGCTGCGGGTTGAGCGCCACGAATGGCGCCGCGAATTGCTCCCCGCCGTTGCGGTTCAGGTGCACCGGCGCATACTCGTATGCCAGCCCCTTGAGGTTGAGCGCGATGCGGACGCGATATGCGGATGAGCTGCGAAAATAATTATAAAGAACCCGTTCTGCCATGTTTAAACTCCGAGGTATTGATGAATGATTTCCGGCCTGGCGCGCAACTGATCGGAGTCGCCGTCCCACACCACGGCGCCCCGCTCCAGCACATAGTGGCGATCGGCCAGCTTCAGCAGCGCCCCGATGTTCTTGTCGATCACGATTTGCGACAACCCTTCCTGCTTCAGTGCCGCCAGCGCGTTCCAGATTTCGGTGCGGATGATGGGCGCCAGCCCTTCGGTCGCCTCGTCCAGCACCAGCAGGCGCGGATTGGTCATCAATGCGCGGCCGATCGCCAGCATCTGCTGCTCGCCGCCGGACAATTGCCAGCCGAGATTTGCGCGCCGTTCCTGCAAGCGCGGGAACAGGCGATACACGCGCTGCAAGGTCCAGGGTGCCAGCGGATTGCCAGTGCGCGGCGCGCGGGCGGTCGCCACCAGGTTTTCCTCCACCGTCAGGTCATGGAAAATCTGCCGTCCTTCCGGCACCAGCCCCAAGCCCAGCCTCGCGATCTGATGGGAGGCCATGCGCGCCAGCGGCTGGCCGCCGAATGCGATGCTTCCAGCCTTTGCGGTCAGCAGGCCGAACAGGCACTTGATGGTGGTCGAGCGCCCCATGCCATTGCGTCCTAGCAGCGTGACGACCTGGCCGTCGTTCACCGCCATCGATACCCCGAACAGGGCCTGGGCATGACCGTAGGCGGCCTGCAAGCCGTCGATTTTCAGTAAGGTGCTCATGCTTCGATGCCCTCCTCTCCCAGGTAAACCGCCTTGACTTCGGGATGGTCGCGGATCTCATCCGGCGTGCCGGTGAAGATCACCTTGCCGTAGACCAGCACCGAGATGCGGTCGGCCAGCGCGAACACCGCGTCCATGTCATGCTCGATCAGCAGAATGGAATACTGGCCTTTGAGGCGCGCCAGCATCCGCACCACGTCCTGCGATTCCTGTGCGCTCATGCCGGCCATGGGCTCGTCCAGCAGCAGGAATTTGGGCTTGGCCGCCAGCGCCATGGCCAGCTCCAGCTGGCGGCGCTGGCCGTACGCCAGATCGCCGGCCATAGTTTCCGACAGCGCGGCCAGCCCGCAGGCGGCCAACGCCTCGTCGGCCTGCTGCGCCAGATCGCGGCGCCCCAGCAGTGGCTGCCAGAAGCGGAAACCATGTTCGCGCGCGCCCAGCGCTGCCAGGGTGGCGTTCTCGCGCACGGTAAATGGCTCGAAAATTGAGGTGATCTGGTACGAGCGCAGCAGGCCGCGGCGGGCGCGCTGGTCGATCCGCAAACCGGTCACGTCCTCGCCGTTGAAATGAATGGCGCCGCTGTTGGATGCCAGCTCGCCCGACAGCTGATTGATCAGCGTGGTCTTGCCGGCGCCGTTGGGGCCGATGATGGCGTGCAGCTCGCCCGGACGGATATCCAGCGACACGTTATCAGTCACCAGGATGCCGCCATAGCGCTTGACCAGCGCCGAGGTCTGGAGCGCGCTCATGGGTGTTCTCCCGCCGGCAGTACGGCCGTGACGGCCGGTGGCGCCGGCGTCCGGCGCGCGGCGCGCTTGCCCCAGCTATCCAGCAGTCCGGCAAGACCGGTCTTGCCCAGCACACTGATCAGTACAATCGACAGGCCAAATACGGCCAGCCAATGCTCGGTCAGCATTTTCAGCAATTCCTCCAGGCCGAGGAAGGCCAGCGCTCCCAGCAAAGGGCCGGCCACCGTGCCGATACCGCCCAGCACGATCATCACGATCAGATCGCCGGACACCATCCAGGTCAGCGTCGACGGCGAGGCGAACGCCGTCAGGTTGGCCAGCAACATGCCGGCCACGCCGCACAGCACCGCCGACAGCACATACGCCGCCAACTGATAGCGCGCGCTGCGCAGGCCGATGGCATTGATGCGGCGCGGATTCTGGCGCGCGCCGCGCAGCACCATGCCGAACGGCGCCACCCGCAAGCGCGCCATCCACCACAGCACCAGCGCCAGCAGGCCGAAGGCCACCCAATACACCGTGCCAGCCTGGCCCAGGTCGGCGCCGAAGAACTTGCTGGTGGCGGCGATGGTCGTGCCGTCATCGCCGCCATACCGCTTGAGGCTGACAAACACGAAATAACCCATTTGCGCGAAGGCCAGCGTAATCATGATGAAGCCGATGCCGGAGGTGCGCAGGCTGACCGCGCCCGTCACCAGCCCCACCAAGCCGCACACCGCCACGCAGCACAGCAGGTGCACCCAGCCGTTATCGATGCCATGGAAGGCCGGAATCGCCACGCTGTAAGCGCCCAGCCCAAGGAACAAGGCATGCCCAAGGCTGACCAGGCCGCCAAAGCCCAGCGCCAGGTTGAGCGCGCTGGCCGCGATCGCGTAAATCATGATGCGCGCAAAGAAGGCCAGGTAAAACGGCTGTTCGGCAAGCTGTGCGACCAACGGCACCGCGGCCAGCGCTGCCATCAGCAGCACGGGAACCAGCGTTGCTGGCTTGGATAATATGGAGGACATCAGTTTCTCCCGGCAGGGAACAGTCCCTGCGGACGGACGGCCAGTACCAGCGCCATCAACACATAAATCAGCATCGAAGCCAACGCCGGACCGGCCGCATTGGCCACCTCGCGGCTGGCGACTTCGCGCAACAAGGATGGCAGGAAAGCGCGGCCCAGCGTGTCGGCCACGCCGACGATCAGCGCCGCATAAAAGGCGCCGCTGATTGAGCCGATGCCGCCGATGACGATCACCACCAGCGTGGTGATGAGTACCGGTTCGCCCATCCCCGACTGGATCGACAGGATGGGCGCGGCCATCACGCCGGCCAAGCCGGCCAGCGCCGAGCCCAGTGCGAACAGCAAGGCGTTGAGCAGTTTGATATCCACGCCCAGCGCGGCGACCATGCCCGGATTGGTGGCGCCGGCGCGTATCAGCATGCCGAGCCGGGTTTTGTGCATCAGCAAATGCGCCCCCACGGCCACCAGCAGGCCAACCACGATGATGGCAAAGCGGTACGACGGGTAGCTGATGCCCAGCAGGTCGACCGTGCTTTCGAGGAAAGCCGGCACCGGCAGGAAATAAGGCTGCGGCCCCCAGACGATGCGCACCAGCTCGTTAAAGAACAGCACCATGCCAAAGGTGGCCAGCACGTGGTCCAGGTGATCGCGCTGGTACAGCCGCGCAATCGCCAGCCGCTCCAGCACAAAACCGAGCACCACGCAGCCGCCCACGCCGGCCAGCAAGGCCAGCCCGAACGACTCGGTGTGGGCATAGGCGCTGGCCGCGAAATAGGCGCCCAGCATGTACAGCGAGCCGTGGGCCAGATTCACGAAACTCATGATGCCGAACACCAGCGTCAGTCCGGCCGCGAGCAGGAACAACAGCACTCCCAGCTGCAAGCCATTCAGCAACTGGGTCAATAGCAGACTCATACTCATGATCCGCTCCGTCAAGGCAAGCGGCACTGGGCGGCGTAGGCGTCGCGGTGCTGGGTCAGCGGCGTGCCCACGTTCTTCACCACAGCCGCGCCGCCCTCCTTCACCACCTGGAAGGCGTAATAGTTCTGGACCGGCAGATTGTTCTTGTTGAAGCTGAACGGTCCGCGCACCGAGCGGAACTGGTCGCCGGAAGCCTTGACGGCCGCGGCCAGCGCGCGCTTGTCGGCGACTTTCCCTTGCAGCTTGCCGACAGCGACTTGCAGCAGCCGGCCGGCATCGTAGGCGGCTGCCGCATATTCGCTAGGCACACGCTTGTACTTGGCCGTGAAGGCCGCGACGAAAGCGCGGTTTTCAGGATTGTCGAGCGCGGCGTCCCACATGGCGCCGAAGGTGGCGCCGACGGCGGCGTCGCGCAACGCCGGCATGGTGACGCCATCCACCGTGAACACGGAATAATTGGGCAGTTTGGCCAGCATGCCGGCCTGGCTCAGTTGGCGGATATAGTTGACGCCCATGCCGCCCGGATAAAAGGCGAACACGGCATCCGGCTTCGCGGCTTGCAACTGGGCGATCTCCGACGAATAGTCGGACTGGCCGACCTGGGTGTAGACCTCGTCCACCACCTCGCCCTTGAAGTAGCGCTTGAAGCCCGCCAGCATGTCCTTGCCGGCCTGGTAGTTCGGCGCCATCAGGTAGACCCGCTTGATGCCCTTGTCCTGCACGTATTTGCCCATGCTTTCGGCGGCGCCATCGTTCTGCCAGGCGACCGAGAAGATGTTCGGCGCGCAGCTGGCGCCCGCCACCGGCGAGGGGCCGGAGTTGGTGAGGATGGCCACCGTGCCCGATTCGGTCAGGCTTTTCAGGCTGGCCATCATCACATTCGAAAAACTCAGGCCGACGATGGCGTCGACCCGGTCCTTCTCGATCAGTTTGCGCACGGCCTGGCTGCCGATTTCCGGTTTGAGCTGGTCGTCTTCCTTGAACACCTGCACCGCCTGCCCGCCCAGCTTGCCGCCGGACTGTTCCAGCGCCAGCATGAAGCCGTCCACCTGATCCTGCCCCACCACCGCCTGGCTGCCGGTCAACGGTGCCATCAGCCCCACCTTGACCTGCGCCATCGCATTGCCGCCGGCGCACAACATCCCGCATACCGCCAGGGCTGCCCAACCATTCTTCGTTTTCATCTTTGTCTCCTGTTGATTTTTTAGTGGTTCAGATATCGCCGAGGTCGACGTAGACGCGCCCGTTTTCAATCTTGACCGGGTAGGTCCGTATGTCCACCGTCAGCGGGGCGCACATGGCTTTGCCGCTGCACACGTCAAACTTGCCTTGATGCAGAGGGCATTCGATTTCGCCGTCCTCCAGAAAGCCATCGCTCAGGCGCGCATGGCCGTGGGTGCAGATGTTGTCGGTGGCGTAGACCTGGCCGCCGATGCCGTAGAAGGCCAGCTCGCGGCCCTGTACCTCGACCGCCGTGACATCCTCGTCCGGTACGGCGTCCTGCGCCAGCGCGTCAGTCCAAAGTTGTGTCGTCATGGCTGCCTCAGATCGGATAAATTAAAGAATTGGGGATCATCTCGGTGTCGTAGATGCACAGGCGCGAGGCCAGCCGCAGGCCGCCGGCGGTGCGGCGGATGCGGTCCAGATAGCGGCCGGCATTGAACACCGTGGTTTCCTGGCTCAGCTTGGTGCGGAACACCGTGTAATTGGTTTCGGTCACGATCAACTCGCCATCGTCGCTGACGATCAGGGGCTGGCCGACCACGTGCCGCTGGTAGTACGGATCGTGGAACAGCGTTTCGCGGATGCCGTAGGCACGGTCGCGCAGCATGCCCTTGCTCAGCAACGCCAGGGTCGACAACGGGAAACCGCGCTCGTGGTTCTCGCGCGGCTGCACCTTGTACTCGCAGTCGTCGGTGAACAGGTCGATCCAGCGCTCCCAGTCGTTGCTGTCGACCGCCGCGCTGTAGGCCGCATGCAGCTGGCAGATCTCAAAATAGGTTTGCAGTTGGCTCACGGTCACACCTCCATCACTTTGCGCCAGTAGTTGTACATGCCGCGTATCAGCGTTTCGGTAACCATGTGCTCGGTGTCCTCGCATTCCAGGCCGCCCAGTTCCGCCAGCGCGCGGTGGAACGGTTTCTGCTCGAAGCCTTGCTGCGAAAACTCGATCACTTCGCCGTCATCGGCCGACACAAAGCCGGCCGGGCCGAACAGATTGGCCTGGATCAGGCGGCGCTGCGTCATTTCCTCGGTGTCGTCCTCGAAGCCGAAATGGGTCCAGACGAAATCGAAGGAGCCCTCGCCGTTCGGCTGGATGTGGCGGGTCGACACGCTGTTGACCTGCTGCTGGAAGATCACGCTGGGGAACACCGTCATCATCACGGCGGTGGGGCCGCCCCACCATGCCTCCGGCACGATATCGAGCAGGCGCTTGTCCTCGATCTCCATGCTTTCCTTGAAGCTGGTCACGCCGGCGGTGACCTCGGCCTTCTGGCCGCCGCTGCCACGGGTGGAGATCATGGCGGCGTGGCGGAAGTGTTCATCCATGCGCAGCGCCGACTTGTTATCGGCGCGCCACAGGCCATAGGTAACGAACCAGGTGTGCAGCAGGCCCGGATGGTAAGGGTCCTTGATGTTTTCCTGCATCAGCTTCCAGTTGCCGGGAATGCGCTGGCGGTTGTAGCCCAATATCTTCAGCTGGCGGCCATTGAACAGGCGGTCGAAGTACGACAGGATTTCCGGGCCGAGGAAGTCCTCCAGCGGTTCGACGTCATGATCGAACGAGGCGAACACCACGCCGCCCCGGGTGGCCACCTTCAACTTGGTCAGGCCATGATCCTCGGTCTTGAAATCCTTGGGCATGCCGCCGTTGACCTTGCCGTCCTGCTTGACGCCCCGGCGGAATGGCACGCCCTGCAACTCTCCTTGCAGGTTGTAGTTCCACTGGTGATACGGGCAGACCAGCTCTTTGCGGTTGCCGTGACGCTCGCGGCAGAATTGCATGCCGCGATGGGCGCAGACATTCTCCACCACGGTGATGCCGCCGTCCTCGCGGCGCACCATCACCACCGAGCGCTCGCCGACCACCGTGCGCTTGAAGTCGCCGTGGTTGGGAATCTCGGCTTCCAGGCCGACATAGCACCAGTGGTTCTGGTAGAAAAAGCGCTCCAGTTCCCGCTTGTACAAATCGCTGTCGGTATAAGCCCAGAATGGAATCCGGCTGGAACCGGCTTGCTCCCATGCCGGCTTGATCGGAAAGACCGGATGCTTATTCATGATGTTTCCCTTTGCCGACCCGGACCACAATCTCGCCCAGGCCGGTGATGGCGCCGCACATCTCGTCGCCGGGGACCACCGCGTTGACGCCCTCCGGCGTGCCGGTCATGATGATGTCGCCCGCTTCCAGCGTTTCATAGCGCGACAGGTAGGCGATCGATTCCGCCACCGACCAGATCAGCTTGCTGATATCCGACGACTGGCGCGGCGCGCCGTTCACGCTCAGCGTGATGGCAGCATGCTGTGGGTGGCCGATGGCGCTGGCCGCGTGCAGCGGGCCGATCGGGGCCGACTGCGAGAACGATTTGCCGAATTCCCACGGCCGGCCTTTATCGCGCGCCTCCAGTTGCAGATCGCGGCGCGTCATGTCCAGGCCCACCGCGTAGCCGTACACATGTTCCAGCGCCTGCTCCACCGGAATATCGGCGCCGCCCTTGCCGATGGCGACCACCAGTTCAATCTCGTGGTGATAGTTGGTGGTGTTGGGCGGATAGGCGACGGTGACCGGCTCGGCGCCGGCGCGCACCACGGCGTTGGCCGGCTTCATGAAGAAGAACGGCGCTTCGCGCGTTGGATCCTTGCCCATTTCGATGGCGTGGGCGGCATAGTTGCGGCCCACGCAGAAGATACGGTTGACCGGGAAGACGGCGTCCTGGCCGGAAATTTCCAGAGTATTGATGGGCGCTGGCGGAATAGCGTACTGCATGGTTGGCTCCAATCGGTTGTCGTTATAGGTGGAATCAGCGCTTTTCTTCGCGCCACATGCCCAGCGCCTGCTGGACGGGACGGTCGGAGAAGCTGAAGAGGATGGTTTCGCTGCCGGCGTTCACGGTCAGCGTGTACCACGGTGGCACGACGAACACGTCGTTCTCCGCGAAATGGAAGGTTTGTTCGCCGATCTGCGCGCTGCCCGCGCCTTCCAGGCAAACATAGACCGTGCCATCGGTGCAGCGGTACGGCGCCGTCTGGAAGCCGGCCGGCAGCAACTGGGCGTAGGCGCCCATGGTCGGCATGGGCGAGGCGCCGGTCGCCGGGTTCACATAGCGCATCTTGTGGCCCAGATGGGGATCGGCCGGAGCGCCGGCGGCGATCGCGCTCAGCGCCGCGCGCGTTTGCGCATACGGATAGACGAAGATCCTGGTCGGATCGCTGGCCTGCTGATGAAAGTCCACCGGCAACAGATTGCTGCCGTAGCGCGCCAGCGCATCGCCCTCGGGGCGCGAGGTCGCCTGGCTGGCGTGATCGCCATGCTCGTGGAAGCCGGTGTCGAAGAAGCGCACCAGCGGAATATCCAGGCCATCCAGCCACACCACCGGCTGATCCCCCGGGTTGCCGTGATCATGCCAGGTCCAGGCAGGCGTGATGATGAAGTCGCCGCGACGCATGGTGGTGCGCTCGCCGTTGACGGCGGTGTAGGCGCCCTCGCCGTCCAGCACCAGACGCAGCGCGGTCTGGGTGTGGCGATGGGCCGGCGCCACCTCGCCCGGCAATATCATCTGCAAGCCGGCGTATAGCGATTGCGTAATCGAGGACTGGCCGCGCAGCGCGGGGTTTTCCAGGATCAGCACGCGCCGCACCGCTTCCTCGGCGGTGATCAGCTGGCCGGACGCCATCACGTGCTCACGCACGTCGGCATAGCGCCACAGCGCCGGCACCTGTTTGGGACGTGGCGCATTCGGCACCAGCGTTCCCAGCACTTCCCACAAGGGCGTCAGGTGGTATTGGTCGATGCGGCGGTAAAATTGTTCGCGCGCGGGATCGGGCGCGGCGGCCTTGGTGCTCGGGTTCATCAGGGTCTCCATCAAGTGGCACTGGCATAGAACGCGTCGGCATAGACGTGTTCCGGTTGAATTCCGCGCCGGCGCAGCAGCAGCGTGGCGGCATCGACCATCGGCGGGGCACCGCACAGATAGGCGCGCCAGCCTTCGAGATTGGGCAGGTCTTCGGCCACGGCATCGGTGACCAGGCCGCGCCGGTGAGCGCCATCGCGCACGCCCATCGCGACAATAATCTGCACCCGCAGGTTGGAATGGCGTTGCGCCAGGCTGGCCAATTCGTCGGCGCAGTAGATGTCGGCCGGCGAGCGCACGCCGAAGTACACATGGATTTCGTTGCGCATGCCGGCCGCCAGCGCGCCGCGCAAGATGGACAGCACCGGCGCAAGTCCGGTGCCGCCGGCCACGCACAGCATCGGACCTTCATGCTTGCGGCGCAGGTAGGCTGTGCCCATCGGACCGCTGACGCGCACGCTGTCGCCGACTTTCAGGTGGTCGGCGATATAGCCGGTCACGCGGCCATCCGGCACCAGCCGGACGTGAAACTCCAGCAAATCGTCACTATCCAGGCAGGCCATCGAATACGGCCGGATGTACTCGGGAGTGAATTGCAGCATCGCGTACTGGCCGGGCGAAAACGATAGCGGCTTCGCGCAGCGCAGCACGATGCGTTTGATGTCGTGGGTGGCATCTTCGATGACGACCACTTCGGCTTTCACGATGCGCGCCGGATGGGTGACGATCTCATCGGGTTCGGGGACTTCGACCACACAGCTTTCGTTCAGGGTGCTCATGCACGCCAGCACGTATTGGCCTTCGTTGGGATTGGTGATCTTGGCTTCCTGCCCGGTTTCCACCACGCGCCCTTCCAGCACCTTGCAGCGGCAGGTGCCGCAGCGGCCGGCCGTGCAGCTGTATGAAATCGGGATATTGTGTTCGCGCAGGACCGCCAGCAGGTTGTCGCCGGCGGTGACGGGCACGCTTTGGCCCAGCGGTTGTACGATCAGTTCCATCATGCCATCCATGTCTCGTCGTTCTATTTTTGACGAGTATAGGAACTGAGGTAATATAAATATATAGAATCTGGTGAATGAATAAAATCACTCAAATGAATATTACTTTATGGAACTAAAAGACGTCGATTTGAATTTGCTGCTGGTGTTCCATCAGCTGCTGATGGAACGGCGGGTGTCGGTGGTGGCGGAAAAACTCGGCCTCAGCCAGCCGGCGGTCAGCAACGCCCTCAGGCGCCTGCGCCTGCTGCTGGGTGACGAGTTGTTCCAGCGCACCTCGAAGGGAATGGAGCCGACGCCTTACGCCAACCAGCTGGCCGAGCCCATCGCCTATGCCTTGAGTACTATTCATAGCTCGCTCAACGACAAGCAAAGCTTCGATCCGCTGACCAGCAATCGCAAGTTCACGCTGGGCGTGACCGACATTGGCGAGATTTACTTTTTGCCCCGGTTGATGGTCTTGCTGGCGACGGTGGCGCCGAACGTGACCATCAGTTCGGTGCGCAATACGGCGGTCAATCTGCGCGACGAGATGGAAACCGGCCACGTCGATCTGGCAATCGGCCTGTTACCGCAATTGAAAGCCGGCTTCTTCCAGCGCCGCCTGTTCCACCAGCAGTATGTGTGCATGTTCCGGGCCGGGCATGCGCTGGACAAGGCGGAAATGACGCTCGATGAATTCTGCGCGGCCGATCACGTGGTGGTGGTGGCGGCCGGCACCGGCCACGCCGACATGGACGCCGCCATCGAACGCAAAGGCATCAAGCGCAAGGTCAAGCTCACGGTGCCGCACTACGTGGCGGTCGGCCATATCATCAGCACCACCGATATGATCACCAGCGTGCCGGAACGCTTTGCCCGTGCCTGCGTGCAGCCGTTCAAGCTGCGCTACGTGCAGCATCCGGTGGTCAGGACGCCGATCGATATCAATGTGTTCTGGCATGCGAAATACCACCGGGATCCCGGCAACCAGTGGTTGCGCAGCCTGATCTTCCAGCATTTTTCCGATCAGGCCGATGCGGCCGCGTAGTGGCCGGCAGCACCTCAAACATCAGCAACTGGGTGACCTGATCGTGGCTGGAGTCCGACAACAAATGGCTGCGGCAGGAAACCGCCGAGGCCCTGAAAGCAGTCGAGCGGCTCGGCATCGGGCGGCAGGTGGGTGGGTGCGCCGGCGCCAACTATCCGCTGTCGCACGACTTGGCCACGGTACAGCGGCAGTAACTGCAACATCCCGGCGGCGACGGCTATCTGGGCAACTGGAACAAGCCCGGGCCGCAATCGGACGCCGCCCTGGTCGCGCCGCCGGACGGTTACGCCATGCGCACCGCGCTGCGCGGACAAAGCGCGGCCGACTTCCCGTACCAGGCCACCCCCTTGGCCAAAACTCCCGGGACCAACCGGGCCTCCATCTGTTGCATCCCCCTGCGACACGATATTGGAAAGATTTTTTCGCAAAAAATATGTTATTTTTATTTGGACAGACAACGGACGCGCATCATGAATATTCGACGGTTATTCAAACCAGGCGCTTTTTTTCCTTTCCTTATTTTCGCATCAGTAGTTTCCGCACGGGAATTGACTGCACGTGACACCTTGTACGACGCGGCTGAAATAGTAGCGCTTCCTGAATCGATCTCGCTCCGCGCCGGCTGGGAAGATGCAGATTTATTGTCAAAGGGATGTAAATTTTATGTGAATGATTCCGTGATTGTGGCGCATTTATACGCGCTACTTTCATCCAGCGAGATCGAAACCCGCCCTTATACCCTCCCTCGCTTCCCTGTGGTTGTGGGCATCTCCTTTATATCGCAGGGTACAGTGAAAGCGCGCTACTTCTATGATAGAGAGGTTAGCGATGGAGCACTGTGGGGCAAGTCGAATATTCATGGATCACCTCCCGTTTATTCGCGATACCAAGCAGCGCTTTACACACAATTGCTGTTTGAATTAAAAAAAATTCGCTCGTCCATCGTGGACAAAACGAATCGTTATTGCGATTTTTAATCCGAGCGGAACAAATCATCGCGTAACAAATAAATCGGACTGTCGAGAACGCTTTGCCGTTGAAGTACACGCCGGCATGCCCCAGGGGTACAAACAAAATAACCCATTTTGATGGGTCAGAACGCAAAAAGCCCACACATCTGTGCAGGCCTTTGATTTTCTTGCGAATTCTGGTGGGAAGTGCAAGTTTCGAACTTGCGACCCCTGCAGTGTGAATGCAGTGCTCTACCCCTGAGCTAACCTCCCGTCGAGTGCGAGCATTATAGTCTGTCTTCCAGGCAAACGCAAGTACCGATCTGCTACCGCCCGTCTTCGGGCTGGGGGGTGCCGGTGCTGTAGGGCATCACGATCAGTGGCGCGCTTGGCGACAAGGCTTGCAGACGCTTGTACAGTGCCCGGGTTTCCAGCAGGTTCCACACGCGCAGCATGGCTTCTGTGGTATCGAAGGGCTTGGTGAGGAAGTCGCGCGCGCCCAGCGACAGCGCGCGCCGCTTGGATTCGCTGGTGGCGTCGGCGGTCACCACCAGCACCGGACGATAATCGAAGGGGTCGCCGCGCCGCTTCAGGTGCTCCAGCACGGCGTAGCCGTCGAGTTCCGGCATCATCAGGTCCAGGATGATCAGGTCGGGGTCGAAGGCCGCATACAGGTCCAGCGCTTTTTGCGCATCGGTGGTGCCGACCACGTGGGTCAGTCCTTCGCGGGTCAGCAAGTCCTCCAGCAGGCGCAGATTGGCCGGCTGGTCGTCGATGATCAGCACGCGCGAGGTCAGCAAATCGTCTTCGTTCATTTGATCATCCTGTCTAACAAGGCAAAAAATTCGGGCAGGTCGAGCGGCTTTTCCAAATGCCCCACCCCCGCCGTCAGCGCGGCGCCATCGCCACCCAACAGCACCAGCGGCACTTGCGCCAAGACGGCATCGTCGCGCCAGCGCGCCAGCGTGGCCTGATCCGCCAATTGCGCATCCAGCAGCAGCACGTCCGGCGGGTGCGATGCGGCCAGCGCCCAGCCATCGGCAACACTGCGCGCCGCCATAAATCGCCAGCCGGGACGGCGGACCATCAGCGTTTCCATCAGGGCCAGGCTGGACGCGTCGCTGTCGATGCAAAGTATGGTTGGCATGCCGGCCAGCGGTGCGTTAGCCTGCGGCGCCGGTGCGCCCGGCACCGGCAACGGCTCGTGCGCCGCCGGCGCCGCGCGCGGCAGGCGCACTGTGAACACACTGCCCTTGCCCGCCTGGCTATCGGCCATCAGGACGCCGCCCATCGCTTCGGCCAGGGAACGCGACACCGCCAGCCCCAGCCCCACGCCTTCGGTCTTGCCGCGCTCGGCGCCGAGGCGGTCGAACGGCGTGAACAGGCGCTCCTGCATGCCAGCCTCGATGCCGGCGCCTTCGTCGCCAATCGCGATGGCGACCTGTCCATCCTGCGCGCCGATCATAATCCGCACCTCGCCGCCGGCCCGGTTGTACTTGATGGCATTGGACAGCAGGTTCAGCACAATTTGCATCAGGCGCTGACGGTCGGCCAGCACGGCCAGTCCACCGTCGTCGATCTGCGGCGGCAGCTTGATCTGATGGCGGTTCGCCAACGGCTGCAGCAACGCCAGCGCTTCCCGCAGCACCGGCGCCACCAGCACCGGGGCGGTGGTGATGGTCAACTGCCCTGCCTCGACACGGGCCACGTCCAGCACGTCATCGATCAGCGCCAGCAAATGCTTGCCGGCGCGCGTGATGTGCTGCGCATGCTGCCGGTGCTGGCCTGTGCCCGGACCATCCTCCAGCAATTGCGCGAAGCCCAGTATCGCGTTCAGCGGTGTGCGCAGTTCATGGCTGGTGCGCGACAGGAATTCGGATTTGGCCACGCTGGCCGCCTGCGCCGCAGTCGCGCGCCGGGCCAGCAGCACGCTGGCATGATGCAGGCGGTCCGCCAGTTGCCCCAGCTCGTCGCTGGCGACGCCGGTCGGCAACAGCGGCTGGTCGTTCACCAGCCGCTCCGCATTCTCGGCCGACAGGCGGACGCGCCGCACCACCCGCAACGTAAATAACAACATGGCCAGCGCGCCGGCCAATCCGATCACGATGGTGGCCAGGTTCATCAGGACGTTGCGGCGCAGCGCCTCTTGCAGCGCCATCGTGCGCTGCTCGACCAGCAGCGACTCGCGCGCATTCATGGCGCCGATGCCTTCGCGCAGCTGGTTGAGGATTTGCCGCCCGGCCAGCAGGCTGGCGCGCAACTCTTCCGGCCTGGCGTCATATTGCTGGCGCAGCGCTTCCAGCCCCGCCAGCTTTTTCCGCACCAACGGCAATAGCACGTTCAGGCGCGCTTGCTGTTCGGGATCGCGGGAGTTCTGTTGCAGGCTGTCCATCGCCGCTGGCAATTTGTCCTGCGCTGCGCGGTAAGGGTTGAGGAAGTCGTCCACGCCGGTCAGCAAATAACCGCGCACGCCGGTGGCCGCTTCGGCAATCAGCGCGTGCAGCAGCTGGATATCGCGCTGCACTTTCAGCGTGCGCTGCATTTCCGCCATGGCCTCCGCGGTCTGCCGCTCCAGCTTGTGGCTGGTCGCTGCCGACCCCACCAGCGTAGCCAGCGCCACCGCAACGATGACCACGCCCTTGACCGTCAGCGACCAATTCCGCCAGTACAAGCCAGCCCGCTTCATCCGCCGTATCCATAGTCGACCGCATACACCGCGGCCTGGGTGCGGTCGCGCAGATCGAGCTTGTGGAGGATGCGTTCGATATGCACCTTGACGGTGCCGGGCGCAATGCCCAGTTCCTGCGCCATCGCCGCATTGGTCAGGCCGCGCGGCATCATGGCGAACACTTGCAGCTCGCGCGAGGTCAGTTGCTTCAATTTGGCGGCCGAGGCCGTGGCGGCCGCGCGCACAGCCGGCTTGCTGGCGGCCTGATGCGCCGTCGCCAGGATGGTGCCCAGCACTTGCAATACGCTCAGGTCATCGGCATTCGGTGGCGATACCGGCCGCGCGCTCATCAAGGCCAGCAGGCCCACGTTCCTGCCGCCGAAGCGCAGCGGCACCAGCACTTCCAGGCCGATCGCCTTGTCGCGGCCGATCCGCAGCCGGCTGTGGATGCCCTGCTGGATCTGCGGCAGCGCGTTGTCCTGCAAGGCCGCGTGCAGCGTGCCGATGGCCGGCAAGCGCGCGCCCACCGGCGCCACCGGCCCCTGCGATGCGGCCACGTGCAGCCCGTCGGCGCGCTGGTAGAGCAGCAGGCCCTCCTCCAGCGCCAGGAAGGACAGCGCCTTGTACAGGATGGATTGCATGGCGGCCTCGCCATAACCGTCATCGGCCAGCGCGGCGGCGGCGGCGGTCAGCAGGCGCAAGCGGGCGGCGCTGCCTTCGTTGTGGCGGTAGCGCACGCGGGTGCTGCGGGCGCTGCTGATGTGGTCGGTGGCAAGGCTGGTGTCGGTCATGGGTTATTTCCTGTTGAGCGGATTATATGCCAATCAGCATAGAAAAAATCCGCCGTTCAGCCGATTCCTGCGCGCCGCTGCGTCAGCATACTGTCCTCATCATCAACCATCAAAGGAAAATTATGCGTTACCTGAGCCTGTTGCCTTTCGCCTGCGTCATGCTGGCAGCCAATACCTACGCGGCCAATACCGAGGTCTGCCATCCATCGTCGGAACAGGAAATCGCCGGCCTGTTCGAACGCTGGAATGCGTCGCTGCAAACCGGAAATCCGGACAAGGTGGTGGCCAACTACGCCACCAAGTCGGTGCTGCTGCCCACCGTGTCGAACAAGCCGCGCCTGACGCCGGCGGAAAAGCGCGACTATTTCGTGCATTTCCTGGCCGGCAAGCCGGTCGGCAGCATCGATAGCCACAGCATCGAACTGGACTGCAACACCGCCGTGGATGCCGGCCTGTACACCTTCAAGTTCGCGGATGGCAAGGAGGTGAAGGCGCGCTTCACCTACACCTATAAATGGGATGGCAAGCAGTGGCTGATCACCAGCCACCACTCGTCGGCCATGCCGGGCAAGGACTGAGCTTAAGCCGCCGCCGGCGGGGCCGGTGGATTCAGGGAGGCGGTCCAGATGCACTGGCCTTTGACCGCCTTGTCCAGCCCCGCCAGCGTTTCCGCGTGCGCGGCCAGCTCTTCTTCCGAGGCCGGCATGAAGATTACTTCCGCCAGCGCCACCGGCTCCAGCAGGGCGCCGACGTTGACCACTTCCTCTTCCACATCCATGCCCAGGCTGTTCTGCCCGCGGGTCATGGCCAGGTAGACGTCAGCCAGCAGTTCCGCGTCCAGCAGCGCGCCGTGCAGCTTGCGGTGGGAGTTGGAGATGCCGTAGCGGTCGCACAGCGCGTCCAGCGAGTTGCGTTTGCCCGGATGCAGTTCCTTGGCCTGTACCAGCGTGTCCACCACGCCGCTGATATGCTCGGTGAAGTCCGGCAGGTTCAGCAGCTTGAACTCGTGGTTCAGAAAGCCCAGGTCGAACGGCGCATTATGAATAATGACTTCGGCGCCCTGGATGTACTCGCGCAGCCGGTCGACAATCTCGTGGAATTTCGGCTTGTCGCTCAGGAACTCGGTGGTCAGGCCGTGGACGTTCAGCGCGCCCTCTTCCGAATCGCGTTCCGGATTGATGTAGAAGTGGAGATTGTTGCCCGTCAGCATGCGGTTGTGCAGCTCGACGCAGCCGATTTCCAGGATGCGGTTGCCCAGCTTGGGATTGATACCGGTGGTTTCGGTATCGAGGACGATTTGGCGCATAGTGTTCCGTAATTAATTGCAGAGCGCAGTATATCAGCGGCCGCGCGCCACTTCCACGCCGCGGTTGGCCAGCATGTCGGCCCGTTCGTTGCCAGGATGACCATTGTGGCCGCGCACCCAGCGCCATTCCACCGTGTGCATTTGCTGCGCCGCGTCCAGCGCCTTCCACAGGTCTTCGTTCTTGACCGGTTCCTTGGTCGAGGTCTTCCAGCCGCGCGCCTTCCAGCCGTGGATCCATTCGCTGATGCCTTTCTGGACGTACTGGCTGTCCGTATGCAGCACCACATTGCATGGCCGCTTCAGCACGCTCAGCGCTTCGATCACCGCCTGCAACTCCATGCGGTTATTGGTGGTGTCGCGCGCGCCGCCGCAGATTTCCTTCTCGGCCTCGCCCGCCACCAGCAAGGCGCCCCAGCCGCCCAGGCCGGGATTGCCCTTGCATGCGCCATCGGTAAAAATTTCAACCTTATCCATCCTGCTGCTCTCTTCTTTTGTTCGTTACTGGCACGCCCACCGGGGCCGCTGCCGATTTCCTGGTCCATGCCGGACCGATCAGGCGCATGCCTTTCACGCGCTTGACCGCTTGTATGATGTAGACGCCGCCAAAGTAAGGCCACCAGCGCGAGCCGGCATTATCCATGAAGGCGTAGCGGTGCAGCCATTTTTCGGTGCGGCAGGCCGGCGCATAGCAGCCGAAGTGGCTCTGGCTGGCGCTCATATTCAATAATTTTAACCAATCCTTCATGCGCGGCATAGAAATCAGCTCCTCGGTGCGCGGCAGGAAGGAGGTGCCGCCGACGCGCCGCAGCACATGGCGCGCGCCCCACAGGCTGGCCGGGTTGAAGCCGCAGATGATGACCTGCCCCTCCGGAATCAGTACGCGTTCGACCTCGCGCAGCACCTGGTGCGGATCGGTGGAAAATTCCAGCACATGCGGCAGCACCACGAGGTCGATGCTTTGCGAGGCGAAAGGCAGCTCGGTGTAATCGAGCGTGACATCAACGGCGCGGCCGCTGCGCGCCTTGCGGTCGGCCAGCAGTTTGTAGGGCATGCGGCTGGCGGCCAGTGCATCGATTTCAGGCATGCCGATCTGCACGGCGTTGAATCCAAAGATATCGGCTGTTAAATTATCGAGACAGCTTTGTTCCCACGCACGCATGTACACACCTGCGGGCGTTTGCAGCCAGCCTTCCAGCGCTATAATGGATTTCTCCGACCCTGCCTTATCCATGCTTAGCCTTTTGCGATCCAATGACCATATCTTCTACTCAAGCTCTACGTGTTTTAACGGTACCGGCGTTCCGCGACAATTACCTGTGGTTGATACATGATGGCACACATGCCGCGGTGGTCGACCCCGGCGACGCCAAACCGATACTGGCGGCCCTCAAAGCCAACGAACTCAAGCTCACCGCCATTCTACTCACCCATCACCATGCTGACCATATTGGCGGCGTCCCTGAATTATTACAGCATTATCAGGTTCCCGTTTTCGGCCCGCGCAACGAGACCATCGCCGCCGTGACGTTGCCGGTGGGCGAAGGCAAGACCATCGAGGTGCCGGGCCTGGCGCTGAAGCTGTCGGTGCTGGATGTGCCCGGCCACACCATGGGCCACATCGCCTACGTGCGCGAGCCGGAAGGCAACGAGCCGACCTGGCTGTTCTGCGGCGACACGCTGTTTGCCGGCGGTTGCGGCCGTCTGTTTGAAGGCACGCCGGCCCAGATGATCAGCTCGCTCGGCAAGCTGGCGGCGCTGCCGGATGACAGCAAGGTGTTTTGTGCGCACGAATACACGCTGTCCAACCTGCGCTTTGCGCGCGTGGTCGATCCGGACAATGTGGCGCTGCAGGAGCGCGTAAAGGTGGAGACCGACAAGCGCGAGCACGATGTGCCGACGGTGCCGTCGACCATAGGATTGGAAAAGGCCACCAATCCCTTCCTGCGTTATCGCGAGCCGGCGATTGCGGAACAGCTGGTGAAGGCCGGGCGTCTCGATCGTATCGATACGCCGCTGGCCACCTTCACCGCGCTGCGTTTATGGAAGAATGACTTCTAAGGCTTAGATTTCTTCGTACAGCGGCAGCGTCAGGAATTCCTCAAACGCTTCCGAGGTCGACATCTGTTCGAAGATTTGCGCCGCGCGTGGATAGGCAGGCGTATTGCCGTCCGGCGCGGTGCCCTGCACCTTGGCCAGTTCTTCCGGAATCATGGCGCGCACCATCCCGGCCGTGACCTTGCGGCCATCTTCCAGCACGCCCTTGGTCGAACGGATCCACTGCCACACTTGCGAGCGGCTGATCTCGGCGGTGGCAGCGTCCTCCATCAGGTTGTGGATCGGCACGCAGCCGTTGCCGTTCAGCCAGCTGCCCAGATAGTGGATGCCGACGTTGATGTTGTAGCGCAGGCCGGCTTCGGTGATCGGCGTTTCCGGCTTGAAGTCCAGCAGCTGCTCGGCGTGCACTTCCACGTCCAGGCGCTGCTTGTCGATCTGGTTCGGCTTATCGCCCAGCACTTTCTTGAATTCGGCCATGGCCAGATCCACCAGACCGGGGTGCGCCACCCAGCCGCCGTCGTAGCCGTCGGTGGCATCGCGCGCCTTGTCGTTGCGCACGCCGCCCATGGCGATTTCGTTTTTCTCCGGATCGTTCTTGATCGGAATCAGCGCCGCCATGCCGCCGATGGCCGGCGCATTGCGCTTGTGGCAGGTCTTCAACAGCAGCAGCGCGTAAGCGCGCATGAACGGCGAGGTCATGGTGACTTTGGCGCGGTCGGCCAGGCAGAAGTCCTTGTCCAGCTTGAACTTCTTGATGCACGAGAAGATGTAATCCCAGCGGCCGGCATTCAGGCCCGAGCTGTGCTCGCGCAGCTCATACAGGATTTCGTCCATCTCGAACGCGGCCAGGATGGTTTCGATCAGCACGGTGGCCTTGATGGTGCCTTGCGGCAGGCCCAGTTCGTTCTGGGTCATCACAAAGATGTCGTTCCACAGGCGCGCTTCCAGGTGCGATTCCATTTTCGGCAGGTAGAAGTACGGGCCGGCGCCGCGCGCGATCTGCTCCTTGGCGTTGTGGAACATGAACAGCGCGAAGTCGAAGATGCCGCCCGAGATGCGCTTGCCATCCACCAGCACGTGTTTTTCATCAAGGTGCCAGCCGCGCGGACGCACCACCAGCGTGGCGACCTTGTCGTTCAGCTTGTAGGACTTGCCGTTCTGTTCCAGCGCGATGGTGCCGCGCACCGCATCTTTCATGTTGATCTGGCCGCTGATCTGGTTGTCCCAGTTCGGCGAGTTGGAATCTTCGAAGTCGGTCATGTAGCTGTCGGCGCCCGAGTTCAGGGCGTTGATGACCATCTTGCGCTCCACCGGGCCGGTGATTTCCACGCGGCGGCATTCCAGCGCTTTCGGGATCGGCGCGATTTTCCAGTCGCCGCTGCGGATGTGGGCCGTCTCTGCCAGGAAGTCCGGGCGCTCGCCGGCGTCCAGGCGCTTGGCGCGCTCCACGCGCACCGCCAGCAATTGTTGACGGCGCGCTTCGAACTCGCGGCTCAGCTTGGCGACCAGCGCCAGCGCGTCCGGCGTCAGGATGGTTTCGTAGCCGGGCTTGATCTCGCCGGTGATTTGCATGCCTGCTGGCAGGGTCAGGGTGGATTGCGTCATGAGAGGTCTCCGTAAAAAAATATCAACGAATCGGCTAATTATATGCTTGTTGCGGTGCAGTGTTTTTAGTGTGTCGGCTCAGTTACACGCTGCATTGTTTTACAGTATATTCACACGATAGTTATGCAAACGAGACTAAAAATCACTTCATCTATGCGTTTTTATAAAAAGTGACGGAGACAGGCATTCATGGGGCAGTTCAGACAAATTTCTACTTTTGTTGAAGTCGTTGCGCGGGGCAGCCTGTCGGCCGCCGCCCGTGCCGAGGGCATTGCGCCGGCGATGATAGGCCGGCGGCTGGATGCGCTGGAAGCCCGTCTGGGCGTCAAGCTGCTGCAACGCACCACGCGCAAGCTGGCGCTGACCGACGAGGGGGCGGCCTTTCTGGAAGATTGCCAGCGCATCCTGGCCGAACTGGAAGAAGCGGAGTCGGCGGTATCGGAACGTAGCGCGCACGCCACAGGGCACCTGATGATATCGGCTCCGGCCGGTTTCGGACGCCAGCACGTGGCGCCGCTGCTGCCCTCCTTCCTGACCGAGCACCGCGACGTGACGGCCACGCTGAACATGAGCGACCGCGTGGTCGACATCGTCGGCGAAGGCATCGACGTGGCGATCCGCATCGCCAGCCTGTCGGATTCCAGCCTGGTCAGCGTCAAGCTGGCCGACAACGAACGGGTGGTGGTGGCCGCGCCGTCCTACCTCAAGCGCCACGGCACACCCGAGACGCTGGCCGATCTGGGCAAGCACAACTGCCTGGCCATCAGCAGCGAAGGCAGCCAGCGCGGCTGGACCTTCCGCGAGGATGGCAAGAACGTGGTGTTAAAGGTCAACGGCAACATGGCCTGCAACGACGGCCAGGTGCTGCACGAATGGGCGCTGGCCGGCAAGGGACTGGCGTGGCGTTCGATGTGGGAAGTGGGTAGCGCGATTGCGGCCGGCAAGCTGCAGACGGTGCTGGACGGCTATGCGGCGCCGGGGAATGACATTTACGCCGTGTTTGCGCAGCGCCGCCACCTGCCGCTGCGGATCCGCGCTTTCGTGGACTTCCTGCGTCACACCTACGCCCAGCAGGATTACTGGAGCAAGTCGGGTAAGTGAACGGGCAAAAAAAAATCCTCGGTTACCGAGGATTTCCTGATCGTTAGATCCAGCGTATTACAGAGGCTGAATGTTCGAAGCTTGCTTGCCTTTAGGGCCGGCGGTTACTTCGAAAGAAACGCGTTGGTTCTCTTGCAGCGATTTGAAGCCTGCGGTCTGAATCGCCGAGAAGTGCGCGAACAGATCTTCGCCGCCTTCGTCAGGGGTGATAAAGCCGAAACCCTTCGAATCATTGAACCATTTTACGATACCAGTTGCCATTACAATTCCTATTTCAGTTAATTTGGGCTTGCGCCCGTGATATCGTTTTTGAGGCAAGAAAGACAAACTGTACTACTCTTGAATCTAAACGATGCCGCATTATACCCATTTACGAGAGAAAAGCACGTTTTCACGAAAATAAATGCAAAACGTCGCATTTTTTGGTAGAAACCTCTGTAGCCGGGCGTAAGTGTCATGATAGATAACAAAATCGTACAGACCTTGAGCTAGATCAATCGTACGCATCGGCCCTGGGGTTGCGTTCCGCCCAGGCCAGCAATTTTTCCACTTCCGGCACCACCGGCGCCCAGCCGGTCTGGGCGGTCAGCACGGCCCGCACCATCTGCTCGATACGGCGCGACTCCTGGCCGAATACCGTAAAACCGAAGGTGCCGGCCGAGCCGGCCACGCCGTGCAGCACTTCGTGCAACTGGTGCAACGCTTCCTGCGACGGCTGCGCGCCGCCGGCCACGCACAACGCCAGCGCGGCGCGGATTTTGTCGAGGGTGGCCGGCACGGTGGCGGCGAACTTCTCGTTCAGCGCCGCCAGGCGCGCGCGAAACTCGGGATCAACCGGGGTCGGCATCTTATTTGGTGCCGAAAATGCGGTCGCCGGCGTCGCCCAGGCCCGGCATGATGTAGGCGTGATCGTTGAGGTGTGAATCCAGCGAGGCGCAATAGATTTTCACCTCCGGGTGGGCCTTCTGGAACACGGTGATGCCTTCCGGCGCCGCCACCAGCGCCAGGAAGATGATTTGCTCGTCGGAGACGCCGCGCTTTTTCAGCACGTCCACCGCGTGCACCGCCGAGTTGCCGGTGGCAACCATCGGGTCGCACAGGATGAAGGTGCGCTCGGCGGTGTCCGGCAGGCGCACCAGGTATTCCACCGGCTGGTGCGTCTCGGGATCGCGGAACACGCCGATGTGGCCGACGCGGGCCGACGGCACCAGGTCCAGCAGACCGTCGCTCATGCCGATGCCGGCGCGCAGGATCGGCACAATCGCCAGCTTGCGGCCGGCGATCACCGGCGCGTCGATGGTCATCAGCGGCGTTTCGACCGTGCGGGTGGTCAGCGGCAGGTCGCGGGTGATCTCGTAGCCCATCAGCAGCGTGATTTCCTTGAGCAAGTCGCGGAAGGTACGGGTCGACGTGTCCTTGGCGCGCATGTGGCTCAGCTTGTGCTGGATCAGCGGGTGGTCGGTGATGAACAGGTTAGGAAAGCGCGGGTCTTGTTTCATTGGATAGGGCTCTTTTTAGGCGGTGGTAAGCCCCATTATACTGACTCAACCAAGGCCCGTGCCAGGATAGCCCCGCAGTCCACGCCCGAAGGCAGGCGGCCGTAAGCGCCGCCCGGCTCGCGCTTGAGGCGCGACGCCACGAAGGCCGACGACACATACGCGGGCGCGTGCCGCAGCAGCAGCGCCGCCTGCACCGCCAACACCACGCGCTCGGCCCGCACCCGGGCGCCAAACTCGTCCGGCTGCTGCTGTTGCGCCAGATCGGCCAGCAAAGTGCTGCGGTAGGCGACGAAAAAGGTGTCGCCGTTGCCGGCCAGCGCCAGTTCGGCCGCCAGCGCCTCCAGCGCTTCCGGCGACCTGGACAGCGCACGCAGCAGATCCAGGCACATCACATTGCCTGAGCCTTCCCAGATCGAATTGACCGGCAACTCACGGTACAGCCGCGCCAGCGGACTCTCTTCCACATAGCCGCTGCCGCCGATGACTTCCATCGCCTCGGCGCCGAAGCCCGGGCCGCGCTTGCACACCCAGTACTTGGCGGCCGGCGTCAGCACGCGCGCCAGCACCGCCTGCGCCGGATCGTGAAGCTCGTCGAAACAGCGCGCCAGCCGCATGGCCAGCACCGTGGCCGCTTCCGATTCCAGCGCCAGGTCGGCCAGCACGTTCTGCATCAGCGGCTGCTCGGCCAGCGGACGGCCAAACGCCACGCGCCGGCGCGCGTGGTGCAAGGCGTGCGTGAGCGCGGCACGCATGGCGCCGGCGCTGCCCAGCACGCAATCGAGCCGGGTGTGGCCGCCCATTTCCAGGATGGTCGGAATGCCGCGCCCCTGCTTGCCGATCAGCCAACCATACGCACCGGTAAATTCCACTTCCGACGAGGCATTCGAGCGGTTGCCAACCTTGTCCTTGAGCCGCTGCACGCGGATGGCGTTGCGTTCGCCGTTGGGCAGGTAGCGCGGCAGGAAGAAGCACGACAGGCCGGCGCTGCCCGCCTCGTCGGTTTGCGCCAGGATCAGATGCGCATCGCTCTGCGGCGCCGAGAAGAACCATTTGTGGCCGACGATGCGAAACACCTCCTCGCCCTCCTCGCCAAACAAGGCGCGCGCCGCGGACGGCGCCACCGGCTCGGCGCGCGTGGTGTTGGCGCGCACATCGGAACCGCCCTGCTTCTCGGTCATGCCCATGCCGATGATGGCGCCGCGCTTCTGCTCCACCGGCAGCGAACGCGGATCGTATTCATTCGACAGGATCTTGGGCAGCCATTTGGCGGCGATGCGCGGCGCCTGCCTCAGAGCGGGCACCGAAGCGTAAGTCATGGTGACCGGGCATTGCGAACCATTCTCCACCTGGCCGAACATCAGGTAACGCGCCGCCCGCGCCACCTGGGCGCCGGCACCGCCCTGCCATGGCGAGGAATGGGTGCCGTGGCCGATCAGCAAGGACATCAAGCTGTGCCAGGCCGGATGGAATTCCACCTCGTCGACGCGGTGCCCCTCGCGGTCGTAGTTGTGCAGCCGCGGCGTATAGAGATTGGCCAGCCGCGCCAGGTCCAGCGTTTCCGCCCTGCCCAGCTCGGCGCCCAGCGCATGCAGCGCGGCGGCGGAATCGCCCGCGCCTTCGCGCATCAGGGCTTCCTGCAAGGCAGGATCGGCCGCAAACAGATTGATGTTTGCAAACGGCGCAACAGTATTGCGCACTTCGTGGGTCTCGAAAGCCTGCATTTTGTCTCCGTTCAAACTGCTGTTATAGGTTTTCTTGAACAATACCCTATGATAATCCCATAACAACAAGGACACAGTATGAGCGAGGCCTATATTTACGACGCCATCCGCACGCCGCGCGGCAAGGGCAAAAAGGACGGCAGCCTGCACAGCGTCAAGCCGATCTCCCTGCTCACCGGCCTGCTGGACGCACTGCGGCAGCGCCACCAGCTCGACACCGCGCTGGTGGACGACGTGGTGCTGGGCTGCGTCACGCCGGTCGGCGAACAGGGCGCGGACATCGCCAAGATCGCCGCCCTGGCCGCCGGCTGGGACTGGAAGGCGGCCGGCGTCCAGCTCAACCGCTTTTGCGCCTCCGGACTGGAGGCGGTCAACCTGGCCGCGCAAAAAGTGCGCTCCGGCTGGGAAGACCTGGTGGTGGCCGGCGGCATCGAATCGATGTCGCGCGTGCCCATGGGGTCCGACGGCGGCGCCTGGACCCAGGACCCGGAAACCAGCCTGAAAACCGGATACGTCCCGCAAGGCATAGGCGCCGACCTGATCGCCACGTTGGACGGCTACCCGCGTGAGCAACTGGACGCCTTTGCGCTGCGCTCGCAACAGAAAGCCGCCGCCGCGCGCGCCGCCGGCCGCTTCCGCTCGGTTGTGCCGGTGCGCGACCAGAACGGCGTCATCATCCTGGCCGAGGACGAGTTCATCAAGCCCGCCACCACCATGGAAACGCTGGAAAGCCTGGCGCCCGCCTTTGCCGCCCTCGGCCAGACCGGCTTCGACAGCCTGGCCCTGCGCCTGTATCCACAGCTCAGCCAGATCGCGCATGTTCATACGGCCGGCACATCCTCCGGCATCGTGGACGGCGCCGCGCTGGCCCTGGTAGGCAGCAAGGCGGCCGGCGCGCGCATCGGGCTGGAGCCGCGCGCGCGCATCGTGGCCGCCGCCGTCACCGGCAGCGAGCCCACCATCATGCTGGCCGGTCCCGCGCCCGCCGCCCGCAAGGCCTTGCAGAAAGCCGGCCTGTCAGTCAACGACATCGATCTGTTCGAGGTGAACGAGGCCTTCGCCTCGGTGGTGCTGCGCTTCATGCGCGAGCTGGACGTCCCGGAAGACAAGGTCAACGTCAACGGCGGCAGCATCGCGCTGGGCCACCCGCTGGGCGCCACCGGCTGCATGCTGCTTGGCACCCTGCTCGACGAACTGGAAGCGCGCCGCCTGCGGCGCGGCATGGTCGCCATGTGCGTGGGCGGCGGCATGGGCATCGCCACCATCGTCGAGCGGGGCTGAGCATGATTACCACCCAGCGCAACGGCCAGTCCGTCAGCGTGCTGCTGGCGGCGCGCAGCATCAATCCTCTGAGCCGCCTGTTCCAGCGCGAGCTGGGCGCCCTGCTCGACAAGCTGGAAGCGCAGCGGACGCGGCTCGACGCCGTGATCGTCAGCTTCGACGCTCAGGCCGCCGGCCGCAGCCACGAGCTGGAGCACCTGATCACCCCCGCCCAGGCCGCCGACTGCATGCACTTGCTGGACGCCTACAACGGCTTGCTGGGCCGGCTGGAAACGCTGGGGGTGCCGCTGATCGCCACGCTCAGCGGAGAGATCAGCGGCCACGCCCTGGGCCTGGCGCTGGCCTGCCATCGGCGCCTCGCCCTGCCCGATACACGCCTCAGCCTGCCGCAGGTGCGGGCCGGACTGGCGCCGATGGCCGGGGAAATCGTCCGCAGCGTGCGCCTGAGCGGACTGCAAGCCGCCATGCCGCTGCTGCTGGAAGGCGCAACGCTGACTACGAGACAAGCGCAGCAAGCCGGCCTGCTGCATGCGATCGTCGCCGATGAGGCCGAGCTAGCCCGCGTCGTCCTGGACAAACCGGCACCAAGCCAGCCGTGGCAAACCCAGGCCGACCGGTTGCCCGGCGGCGCGCTGCACAGCGCCCCGGTGCGCACCCTGCTGCACGGGGCGCCGGCCCGCCTACGTGCCGGCGCCTGCTCGCCGGCGGCGGAAGCCGTGCTGTGCGCCATGGTCGAAAGCGTGCAAGTCGATTTTAACAATGCGTTAAAAATCGAGAGCCGATATTTTTGCCAAACCGCCATCAATCACGCCCGGCGCGCGGGTCGTTTTTCACTCTGAAAAGGCGTTTTTTTAACGTTCTCAAGAGAATTCTCAAAAAGTCGCTGTAAAGTTGTCTTTTTTCATGCAATTTGCCGCTCATCAGTGATACATTCCGTTATGGTTTTGCAAGATCCGACCAGTCCAATTGTTACATTCATAATTTGAAAGAATAGCGCTTCGCGATGCCTACCAGCGTTTCACTCCAACCGCGTCATGAATTGGATAACCTCATGGAGGAGGCTGGCGATGTCGTATTCCGTGCGAACCAGCTTGGGCAGTTGTTGTTTGTCAGCCAGCGCGCCGCCGCGCGCATCGGCGGTGGCCAGTTCGTCGGCGGCGCCATCGCCAAACTGTTGGCCGATGCCGACCAGGCCGCACTGACCGCGGCCTTGACCGAAGTGTTCGAGTCGCGCACACCCAAGCTGCTGGAAGCGCGCATCAAAACCGCCGACATGGAAATCTGGCACGAGCTGCGCGTCTCGGCCTATGCCAACGCCGAAGGCGTGCTGGAACTGCTGGTGGTCGGCCGCGACATGACGGTGCAGCACGCCACCGAAGAACGCCTGCGCCACATGGCCACGCATGACGCCTTGACCGAACTGCCGAACCGGCTGCTGTTGTCGGACCGCATGCGCATGGTGATAGCCAACGCGCGCCGCTCCGGCCAGGGCTTCTCGGTGGCCACGGTGGGGCTGGACGGCTTCAAGAAAGTAAACGACGGCCTCGGCCACCCGGTCGGCGACGCCATGCTGCGCATGGCCGCCCAACGCCTGCGCAAAACCCTGCGCGACAGCGACACGCTGGCGCGCGTCGGCGGCGACGAATTCGTCGCCATCCTGCCCGGCACCGCCACCGAAGCGCAAATCAAGCTGGTGACGGGGCGCCTGATCGCCACCCTGCAATCGCCGTTTGAAATCGAGAACCACACGATATACATCGGCGCCTCGGTCGGCGTGTCGGTCTATCCGCAGCACGCCGAGGACGAGATCCGCCTGCTGGCGCTGGCCGACGCCGCCATGTCGCGCGCCAAGGAAACCGGCAAGGCGCGCGCGGTGGTCTACAGCCCTTCCCTCGCCGGCCCGCCGCAGCACGACATTTCGCTGGAAGCGGCCATGTTCCAGGCCGTGCGCGAAGGCGAATTCCAGCTGTACTACCAGCCCATCGTCGACGCCCATACGCGCGAGATCCAGGGCTTCGAAACGCTGATGCGCTGGAAGCACCCGACGCTGGGCATGGTGCCGCCGGCGCGCTTCATCCCCATCGCCGAGACCAACGGCCTGATCAACCTGCTGGGCGCCTGGGCGCTGAAGGCCGCGTGCGTGCAGCTGAAACAGTTTGAGGAAGTGGCCAGGCGCAGCTTGTACATCTCTGTTAATATCAGCCCGCGGCAATTCCGCAACGACAAATTCTTGGATGTGCTGGACGATGCCATCGCATTTTCCGGCCTGCTTGGTGAGCAATTGGTTTTAGAAATCACAGAAGGTACGCTGATGATCGACCCGGTACACGCCGAGTCCATCCTGTCCAAAATGGCCGAGCGTAACGCCCGCATCGCGATTGACGATTTCGGCACCGGCTATTCCTCGCTGGCTTATCTCAAGCGCTTCCCGATCTCGGTACTGAAAATCGACCGCACCTTCATCCGCGACCTGCCCGATTCGCAGAAGGATGGCGCCATCTGCAACGCCGTGCTGGACCTGGCCAAGCACCTCAATCTGTCGGTGGTGGCGGAAGGCGTGGAGACCGAAGACCAGCTGCAATATCTTGAAGTACGCGGTTGCCAGTACATCCAGGGCTACCTGACCGGCAAGCCGATGGCGGCCAACGTGGCGCTGGCGGCGCTCAAGGAAAGCATCCACGTCAAGATGGTGCCGCCGGAATTAAGACAGGTGGCGCAATGATCGCCAGCTACAAAGCCGCCACGCCGCTCGGCAACCGGACGCTGAGCGAGCTGGGTGACTGCACCCGCCGCCGCGGCGACATGCCGGGCTTCGCCAAGGCCATCACCGCCATTCTCGGCGCCATGCGCGGCGAGGACGACCAGGAATTCAACATGACGCGCACCGTGCTGTCCGACCCGGTGCTGACGCAGAAGGTGCTACGCCTGGCCAACAGCGGCATGTACTCGGCCTTCGGCCAGCATGTCAACACCGTGACCAAAGCGGTGCTGGTGCTGGGCACCGAAGCCATCGGCCATCTGGCGCTGGGCCTGAAACTGATTGAGGAACTGGCGGCCACCTCCAGCGATACCACCGTCGCCCACATCGAAATGGAAAAGGCGGTGCTGGCCGGGATCGTGGCGCAGCAGATCGCCTACACCGCCGAAAGCCGCCATGGCGAAGAGGCGGTGGTGTGCTCCATGCTGCACACGCTGGGCCGCATGATGCTGACCTTTTACATGCCGGAACGCTGGCACGAGCTGCAGCGTCTGGCCGACCAGACCGGGCGCACGGTGGAGGAAGCCGCGCCGGAACTGCTGGGCCTCAGCCTGGAGGAAATCGGCCACGCGGCCGCCCTGCACTGGGGCTTGCCGTCGTCGCTGCTGAGCGGCATGCGCACCCTCGGCCCGGCCGCAGCGGACGCGGAAGTATCGCCGTCCGACTGGATCGCCGGCCTCTCGACCATGGCCGCCTGCTGCGCCGAATCGCTGTGGCACGACGATGCGGCCGGCGCCGAAAAAGTCAGACAGCTGGCGGCAAGCTACGCCGGCATGCTGGGCGTGGAACAGGACAATCTGATGCACGCCATCGAGCAGGCCAAGGAAGTGGCGGCCAACGACCTGACCATCGCGCCGCTGTCGCGCCCCGCCGAGCGCCGCGCCAAGGCGCTGGCCAAGACGCGCCAGCGCGCCGCCGGCAACAAGATCCTGCTCAGCGGCCTGGCCGATATGCGCGACGTGCTCGATACCGCCAGCCCCGGCCAGATGGTGCAGATCGCGCTGGAGACGGTGTACAAGGGTCTGGACTTCTCGCGCGCCGTGGCCTTCGTGCGCAACCGCAAGGACAATACCTACTCGGCCAAGATCAGCTTTGGCGAAGGCACGCGCGAGCTGCTGCCAGGGATGACTTTCGACGATGCCTACGAGCCCAACGTCTTTCACGCGGCACTCAACAGCGACCGCGTGATCTTCATCGAAAACGCCCGCGACGCCAAGTTCGCCGCCAAGCTGCCCCTGTGGTGGAAGGCCTCCCTGTCCGAAGCGCGCAGCTTCGTGATTCTACCGCTGTCGGCCAACGGCCAGCCGGCCGGCTTCCTGTATGGCGACTGGGACGATTCCTTCCCGCCGATTTCGCTCAGCGCCACCGAGTTCTCGCTGCTGAACGACATGCGCGCCATGGTGGTGCGCGCGGTCGAGCGCCGCCACGGCATCGCGCCGGAAGCCGTGACGCGTTAATCAGTGGCCATCGCGCTGCTGCCAGCGGAACGACAGCATGGCAGCCAGCGCCGACAAGGCCACCAGCGCCGAGGCCACGTAGTACACCGACTCGGCGCCCGCCCGCTCCCACCACTGCGCTAAAAACAGCCCGCCCAGCGAGCCGCCGATGCCGTACGAGATGCTCATGTACAGCGCCTGCCCGCGTGCCTGCAACGGTCCGGAGAACCAGCGCTGCAAGGACATCACGGACGACGAGTGATGCAGCGCGAAGGTGGCCGCGTGCATGACCTGCGCCGCCACCAGCAGCCACACGATGTGGGAGCCGGAACCGATCATCAGGAAGCGTAATACCCCTACGCCCAACGCCAGATACATCATGCGCATCGCGCCCCAGCGCTTGAACAGCGGCGCCTGGAAATAAAACAGCATCACCTCGGCCAGCACGCCCAGCGACCACATGGCGCCGATCACGGTCTTGCTGTAGCCATTGCGCTCCAGGTACAGCGAGTAAAAGGTGTACAGCGAAGTATGGGCCGACACCATCAGCGCGGTGGAAGCGAAGAAGGCCATCACCTCGCGCCGGCGCAGCAACGACAGCAACGGCGGCGGCGCCGTCGCATGCGTGCGGCGCGGCACATCGCGCAGGCGGAACGCCGCCGCGATGGTCGCGATCAGCAGCGCGGCCGCCACCCACGGCAGCGTGACGATGCCGTAGCGTTCCAGCGCGACCGACGCCAGCGTCACCGAGACGATAAAGCCGATCGAACCCCACATGCGGATGCGGCCGTAGTAAGTAAGGTCGCCCTTCATCTCGGACAGCATCAACGCTTCGCAAATCGGCGCCTGCCCGCTGGTGAACAGGTTGAGAATCACCATGGCCAGCATGAAGTGGCCGAAGGTACTGCCGAAGAAGAAACCCGAGAATCCCGCCAGCGCGGCAAATCCGGCCAGGCGCAGCACCAGCACGCGGCGGTCGTAATGATCAGCGACGTAGCCCCAGACATTGGGACCGACGATGCGCAGCACCTGGATCATCGACATCAGCACGCCGATCTGCGCCACCGTCATGCCCTTATCGGCAAAGAACAGGGTGGCGTAGGTCGACCAGGTGCCGGCGTGTGCGTAGTAGCAGAAGAGGAATAAGGCGAAGCTGAGCGCTTGCGCGGGCACCGCTTAACGCACCGCCGGCGGCGCGATATTCGGCGTCGACACCCGAACGTCGCCGCACTGCGCGCGGTGCATCAGCGCGTGGTCGATCAGCACCAGCGCCAGCATCGCCTCGGCGATCGGCGTGGCGCGGATGCCCACGCACGGGTCGTGGCGGCCGAAGGTTTCCACCATCACCGGATTGCCGTCCTTGTCGATCGAGGCGCGCGGCGTGCGGATCGAGGAAGTCGGCTTGATGGCGATCGACACCGTGATGTCCTGGCCGGTCGACAGGCCGCCCAGCACGCCGCCGGCGTTGTTGCCGACGAAGCCCTGCGGCGTCAGCGGGTCGCCGTGCTCGGTGCCCTTCTGCGCCACCGACTTGAAGCCGGCGCCGATCTCCACGCCCTTGACGGCGTTAATGCCCATCATGGCGTAAGCGATGTCGGCGTCCAGCTTGTCGTAGATCGGCTGGCCGAGGCCGACCGGGATATTCTGCGCCACCACCTCGATGCGGGCGCCGATGGAGTCGCCGGCCTTGCGTAGCTCGTCCATGTAGTGTTCCATGCTGGCGATGACGGCCGCGTCGCCGGTGGCGGCAAAGAACGGGTTGTCCGGCACGTGCTGCCAGTCCTGGAACGGCACCACGATATCGCCCAGCTGGCTCATGCAGCCCTTGAACACCGTGCCGTACTGCTGGTGCAGCCACTTCTTGGCGATGGCCGCCGCGCCCACCACCGGCGCCGTCAGGCGCGCCGAGGAACGGCCGCCGCCGCGCGGATCGCGCACGCCATATTTATGCCAATAGGTGTAGTCTGCATGACCGGGACGGAAAGTGTCGGCGATGTTGCCGTAATCCTTGCTGCGCTGGTCTTCATTGCGGATCAGCAGCGCGATCGGGGTGCCGGTGGTCACGCCCTGGTACACCCCCGACAAAATCTCCACCGTATCCGATTCCTGGCGCTGGGTGACGTGGCGCGAGGTGCCCGGCTTGCGGCGATCCAGTTCCGGCTGAATGTCCGCTTCCGACAACGGCAAACCCGGTGGGCAGCCATCGATCACGCAACCGATCGCGGGACCGTGCGACTCACCAAAGGTAGTTACAGAAAACAATTTGCCAAAAGTATTACCGGACATAGGAAAAGAATCTTCGGAAAAAAGTGGAAAGTCCCTCATTCTACCAGCCGGCGCCCTGTGGCGTCCTGTCCGCATAATAATTTCCACAAAGCAAGTTTCGCTTGGTAAAATATCATTCTTTTGACACAACTATGGTGTAAGCAGCACATCGGCGCGCATGCTTCCGCCGAAAGCCATGGAAAACTGCATTCTTTTTGACAATTCGCTATATACTTGAACGCAAGAACACCGAGTACTCTGGAGAAGCTACACATGCCCCCACCGGTTTCACCCATTGAGCAGTCCCAGGATGATCAAGACGATTTGGTATTCTTAGAAGAGCATCCGGCTGCGCCTGCGTCGACAGGCGCGCGCAATGTTTGGCGGGTCATGATTATCGACGACGACGAAGACGTCCACTCGACCACGACCTTTGCGCTGGGTAACCTCGACATGCAGCACCGCCCGCTTGAATTCGTGCACGCGTATTCGGCCGGGCAGGCGCGTGAGCTGCTCAAACACGAAAATGAGATCGCCGTCATCCTGCTGGATGTGGTGATGGAACAGGACGACGCCGGTCTGCACCTGGTGCGCTACATCCGCGAAACCCTGAAATTGCACGACGTGCGCATCATCCTGCGCACCGGCCAGCCCGGTTACGCGCCTGAAATCGACGCCATCCGCGATTTCGACATCAACGATTACAAGACCAAGTCCGAGCTGACCCGCATCAAGCTGTTCACCACGGTGACGGCGGCGATCCGCTCCTACGAGCAAATCCGCAAGATCAACGACAGCCGGCGCGGCCTCAACCAGATTGTCCACGCCAGCACCCAGCTGATGACGCTGCATGGCGTGCAAAACTTTGCGGCCGGCGTGCTGACCCAGATCGCCGACCTGCTGGGCCAGCAAGCCAACGGCGTGCTGTGCGTGCAGGAATGCCCGGACACCGGCTGCCACGAACTGATGGTGATGGCCACCGCCGGCAGCTACCGCCACCTGGACAACGTCACCCTCACCGTGCGCGAGGACCAGCGCATCCACGACGCGCTGGAAACCGCGCTGGCCCAGCGCCGCAACGTCTACGGCCCGGATTACGTGGTGCTGTACTTTGCCGGCAAGGCCAGCCGCGACTTCGTGGCCTTCCTGGAACTGACGCGCGCCACCACCGAGATCGACGAACGCCTGCTGGAAGTATTCTGCAGCAATGTCGCGGTCGGGCTGGACAATGTGGAACTGGTCAGCCACCTGCACAACGCCGCCTTCTACGACCAGCTATCCAAGCTGCCGAACCGCACCCGGCTGGTGGAAATCCTCGACGCCACCCTGGCCGGGCCGGCGCGCCAGGACGCCACCCTGTCGCTGGTCGACCTCGACCATTTTGCCGAAACCAACGACGCCCTCGGCCACCAGTTCGGCGACATGCTGCTGGTGGCCGTGGCCGGCCGCCTGCAAACCGAGCTGGGCGGCCAGCTGACCGTGGCCCGCATCGGCGGCGACATCTTCTGCGTGCTGGGCGACTCGTCGCAGGTCAACCCGGGCAGCATCCTGGCCCTGTTCCAGCGCCCGTTCAGCATCGACGGCCAGGACGTGCAACTGTCCGCCACGCTGGGCCTGGTGCGCCTGGGCGAGCACGAAGGCAGCGGCGCCGACGCCCTGAAAGACGCCGACATCGCCCTCAAGCGCGCCAAATCGCAGCAGCGCGCCGGCCACTTCTACTTCTCGCGCTCGATGGGGGTGGAAATCCGCGAGCGGGTGCGCATGATGCACGCGCTGCGCACCGCCTTCGGGCAAAACCAGCTGTTCGTGGTCTACCAGCCGCAGATCGACCTGGCCACGCGCCGCCCCATGGGCGCCGAAGCCCTGCTGCGCTGGCAGACGCCGGACGGCAAGTTCATCTCGCCGGACCGCTTCATCCCGATTGCCGAGTATTCCGGCCTGATCATCGAGCTGGGCGAATGGGTGATGCGCACCGCCTGCCGCGAGCTGGTCGACCTGCGCAAGGCCGGCCACCATGATTTCATGATGTCGATCAACGTTTCGCAGGTGCAGTTCCGCCATCCGCACTTCCTCGACATGCTGCGCCGGGCGCTGGAAGACACCGGCGCGCCGCCACAGAACATCGAGCTGGAAATCACCGAATCGATGGCCATGGAAGAACCGGATATGCTGATCAAGATGCTGGCCCAGATCAAGCAGACCGGCGTCAGCATCGCCATCGACGACTTCGGCACCGGCTTCTCGTCGCTGTCCTACTTGCAGCGCCTGCAGATCGACCGGCTGAAAATCGACCGCGCCTTCGTCACCGAAATCACCGGTTCGGCGCGCGGCAGCAGCATCGCCGAGATGGTGATCCAGCTCGGCCGCAACCTCGGCCTGGCGGTGATTGCGGAAGGCGTGGAAGACGAGCGCCAGGCGCAAATCCTGCACGCGCTGGGCTGCCCGCTGGCCCAGGGCTTCCTGTTCGCCCGCCCGATGACCGCTACCGCCCTGAACGGCTGGCTCAGCAATGATGCGCTGGAGGGCGCGGCCTGAAACGCCCTTCCCCCCAAAAAAGCCGCGCCAGCCGCGGCTTTTTTATTTCCGAAAGGAAATATAGAATGTTTCCTCGCAAATGTAACGAAACGTGACAAATTAATAGAATCATCACGCTTGTTGCATGCTATCCTACGCGCGATTTAATACAGTTTAAGGAAAATGCAACGTGGGTAGCTTTCAGGGAACATCCGGTAACGACAGTTTGGCAGGCAGCAGCGGCAACGATACCCTGAAGGGGCTGGCGGGGAACGATACCCTCGATGGCGGCGCCGGCACCGACCTGCTGGACGGCGGCGATGGCAATGACCAGTTCCTGATCAATGACTACAGCGAGACTGATACCCTCACCGGCGGCAACGGCGTCGATACCTACGTTTTCAGCGTCTACTATGGCGGCGCGACCCAGACCATCACCGACTTCAAGGCCGGCGCCGGCGGCGACCGCATTGACCTGAGCACGGTCTACCGGGAATCGAATTCCTACTATAGCGGCTTCCACGGAGGTAACCCATTCGCCAGCGGCCAGCTCAAACTGGTCCAGGTCGGCAGCGACACCCAGGTACAGGTCCTGAACATCTATAACTCGCTGTACACCGCCATGACGCTGAAAAACGTCACTGCCGGCAGCCTGACCAGCGCCAACTTCGTCGGCGCCTGGAGCCCGGACGGTTCGGCCGTCGCCGGCAAGACCGTGGTCGCGGACAGCGTCACCGCCACCACGCTGGCCGGCGATGTCTTCAACGACACCATCACCGGCAACGCCGCCAACAACACCATCTGGGGCTATGGCGGCGACGACCAGATCAATGGCGGCAGCGGCAACGAGAGCATCTTCGGCGGCTGGGGCAACGACACCATCAAGGGCGGCGCCGGCAACGACACCATCAGCGGCGACGCCGGCGACAACCTGATCGACGGTGGCGACGGCGACGACTTCTTCTTCAATTACACCGAGAACAGCGGCAAGGACACGCTGCTCGGCGGTGCCGGCAACGACACCTTCGACATGCGCACGCGCGCCGCCGAAGCCACCGCCACCGGTGGCGCCGGCCGCGACACTTATCGTTTCGACGCAGGTTACGGCAGTTATGACAAAGTTCTGCCGGGCATCATCAACGTGACCGATTTCACGGCCGGCCCCGACGGCGACATCATCGACCTGATGAATCAGCTGCAACGCAACAGCAACTACCAGGACGGCAATCCCTTCAGCGCCGCCAACGGCTATGCGCGCGTGATCCAGGACGGCGCCGACACCCGCGTGCAGATCGACCTCGACGGCGCGGCCGGCAAGAACTACACCTACACCACCGTGCTGACGCTGAAGAACTTCAACGCCGCCACCCTGACCGCCGACAACTTCACCGGCGGCCTGAAGACCGACGGCTCGACTATCATCGGCCTTGTCGCCAGCGCCAACGGCGAGCAGCTGTACGGCACCAGCTTCAACGACCAGCTGACCGGCGTGACCGGCTCCAACACCCTGTACGGCGATGGCGGCGACGACCTGCTGGTGGCCGGCAGCGGCAATAACAGCGGCAAGGGCGACTACCTGTACGGTGGCAGCGGCAACGACACCCTGACCGGCGGCGTCGCTGCCGACTACCTGATCGCCAACGAAGGCAACGACCTGCTGACCGGCGGCGATGGCAACGACACGCTGGTGGCCGGCGCCGGCAGCGACACGCTGCAAGGCGGCGCCGGCAACGACCGGCTGGAAGCCATCAATGGCAACCCAGGCCTGGCCACGATGGAAGGCGGCGACGGCGACGACCTGTTCGCCTACGGTTCCACCGCTACCGGCAGCAAGCTGGTCGCCACCGGCGGCGCCGGGCGCGACGTCTACCAGCCGCAGTCCGAGAGCTATTGGGGCAGCCACAACTTTGCCCTGAGCGTGACCGACTTCACGGCCGGCGCCGGCGGCGACGTGATCGACCTGACCAGTGTGTTGGCCGACACCGGCTACAGCGGCGGCAATCCCTTCAATCCCGACCTGCCCTACGCGCGCCTGATGCAAAGCGGCAGCGACACCCTGGTGCAGATCAGCCGCAGCGGCGGCAGCGCCACCGGCGACAGCACCTACTACACCGTGCTGACCCTGAAAAACACGGACAAGAACGCCCTCACCGGCGCCAACTTCGTCGGCAACATGAGTCCCGACGGCTCCGGCATCCCCGGCGTTGACCTGACCACCACCGCATCCAAGCACCGCCTGGACGGCGGTACGTACGATGACACCCTGACCGGCGTCGACGGCGTCAACTCCCTGTTCGGCAACGGCGGCGCCGACAAGCTGCAAGCGGGCAGCGGCAACGGCGACGGCCGCGGCGACTACCTGTCCGGTGGTTCCGGCAAGGATACCCTGCTCGGCGGCAGCGCCGCCGACAAACTCGACGGCGGCAGCGGCAACGACCTGCTGCAAGGCGGCGGCGGCAACGACACCCTCGACGGCGGCGTCGGCGACGATACGCTGCAGGGCGGCGACGGCAACGACACTCTGTACTTCGGCAGCTACGCCGGCAGCGATATGCTCGATGGCGGTAACGGCGACGACATCATCTACTCGAGCGCCACCGGCGCCGACCAGTTTGGCGTTGCCACCGGCGGCGCCGGCAGCGACCTCTACACGCTGCAGGGCGACGTCTACGCCATCCGCGGCCTGGGCAATACTCACTACGCGCTGAGCGTCACCGACTTCACGGCCGGCGCCGGCGGCGACCGGATCGACCTTGGCGACGCGCTGACCAAGTTCACCGATTACACTGGCGGCAATCCCTTCAGCGCCGGCAAGGCCTTCGTGCGCCTGACGCAAAGCGGCGCCGACACCGTGGTGCAAATGAGCGCCAACGGCACCACCACATACGTCACCGTGCTGACCCTGAAGAACCTGACCGCCAGCACGCTCACGGCCGACAACTTCGTCAACGGCTACAAGCCGGACGGCAGCGCCATCAGCGGTGTTACCGTGGTGGCCGACCACGATTCGGTCGCGTTGAACGGCGGCTACTTCAACGACACGCTGACCGCGCTGTCCGGTACCAACACGCTGGCCGGCGCCGGCGGCGACGACCTGCTGCAAGCGGGCAGCGGCAACGCCGATGGCAAGGGCGACTCGCTGATCGGCGGCGGCGGCAACGACACCCTGCTCGGCGGCGCCGGCCGCGACAGCCTGGAAGGCAATGCCGGCAGCAACCTGCTGCAAGGCGGCGACGGCAACGACAGCCTGGTCAGCAGCGCCGACAGCCTCAACGACACGCTCGAGGGCGGCGCCGGCAATGACAGCTTCGACCTGCTGCAATACAAGGCCGGCAACCTGACCGTGGCACGCGGCGGGGACGGCAACGACAGCTTCCACGCGCAATTCGGCGGCGGCGGCCTGAGCGCACAAATCACCGGCGGCGCCGGCCGCGACACCTACCTGATCGAAAAGGCCGGCTACGAAAATGGCTACGTCGAGATCACCGATTTCACCGCCGGCGACGGCGGCGACATCATCGACGTGACCGCCCTGATGCGCTACGCCAGCAACTACGGCTATACCGGGGGCAATCCGTTCGGCCCCGAGTTCGCCTTCCTGCGCCTGGTGCAAAACGGCGCCGATGTCGAGCTGCAGTTCACCCCCTTCAACAACGGCACCATGCAAACCGTGGCGCTGCTGCGCAACGTTCAGGTAGGCGACCTGACCGCGCAAAACATGATCGCCGCCAATCCGGCCGGCCCGGTCGTGGCCGGTCTGCTGATCGAAGGCACGGCAGACGCCGACATGCTAAGCGGCGGCTACTTCAACGACACCATCCACGGCAACGGCGGCAGTGACAATCTGATCGGCTACGCCGGCGACGATGTGCTGGTGGCAGGCGATGTCGCCGACCCGGCCACCCAGGGCAGCGTGCTGGACGGCGGCCTCGGCAACAACACCCTGCAAGGCGGGAACGGCAACGACACCCTGAACGGCTACAGCGCCGGCAGCGACCTGCTCTCCGGCGGCGCCGGCGACGACCAGTTGTTCCTGGCACTGGGCAACGACAGCGCCAACGGCGGCGACGGCAACGACACCTTCAACGTCTCGGGCGACGGCAACTACAGCATGTCGGGCGGTAACGGCAACGACGTCTTGTCGGTGAATCTGGACAATTCCGTCACTGCCAACGCCACCATGCGCTTCGATGGCGGCAACGGCAATGACCGCGTGCGCATCGACGGCAGCGACTGGGGCAGCAACAAGCTGACCGCCACCGGCGGCGCCGGCGTCGACAGCTACGTGTTTGGCGGCCTGGCCGGCAGCGCCAACTTCCACATCACCGATTTTGCGATGGGCAGCGGCGGCGACAAGCTCGACCTGGCCGGCATGTTTGCCGCGCTGGGCCTGACCGAGCGCCAGGTGCTGGACGCCCTCACGTCCGGCTACCTCAAGCTGGTGCAGCAAGGCGCCAATGTGCTGGTGCAGGTCGACGCCGACGGCAGCGCCGGCAGCGGCGCGCCACGCACCATCGCCATCCTCGACAACGCCAAGGCGGCCGACTTCACCAGCGCCAACCTGAGCGGCAAATTCGTCGAGTACGGATGGGGCGATATGCTCGGCACCGCCGGCAGCGATTGGCTGACTGGCGGCGTCGATAACAACCGTATCGAGGCCGGCACCGGCGACGACACGCTGGTCGGCAATAGCGGCGACGACACCCTGATCGGCGGCGCCGGCAACGACACCTACATCGTCAACGACGGCACCGCCGTCATCAGCGAGCTGGCCAACGGCGGCGTCGACACGGTCAAGACCAACCTGGCCGCGTTCACGCTGGCCACCAACGTCGAAGCGCTGCAATACACCGGCCAAGCCGACTTCTACGGCACCGGCAACGCCAGCGGCAACCTGATCACCGGCGGCGCCGGCAACGACACGCTGGACGGCGCCGGCGGCAGCGACCTGCTCACCGGCCTCGGCGGCGACGACAGCTACCTGCTGCGCAGCGCCGACGACCGCGTGGTCGAAGCGGCCGACGGCGGCTACGACCTGGTCACACTCAACTTCGCCAGCGGCGCCTACACCCTGGCCGCCAACGTTGAAAGCGGCGCGCTGGGCACGGCCGCCACCGCGGTCGCCCTGAGCGGCAATGACCTCAACAACTACCTCAGCGGCAACAACGGCGCCAACACCCTCAGCGGCGGCGCCGGCGACGACACCCTGGACGGCGGCGCCGGCGCCGACAAGCTGGCCGGTGGCAAGGGCGACGACCTGTTCATCGTCGACAATGCCGGCGACCTGGTCACCGAACTGGCCGGCGAAGGCAACGACACGGTGGAAACCGCGCTGGCCAGGTACGCCCTGAGCGCCAACGTGGAAAACCTGCGCTACACCGGCGGCGCCGGCTTTGCCGGCAGCGGCAACGAACTGGCCAACCGCATCGGCGGCGGCATCGGCAACGACACCCTGCTGGGCAACGCCGGCGACGACACCCTGGCTGGCGGCGGTGGTATCGACTCGATCGACGGCGGCGACGGCAACGACACCGTGCTGCTAAGTGATGTGATCGATCGTTACACGATCTCGCGCGCCAACGGCGTGGTCACGCTGACCAATACCATCCTCGGCGAGCGCGTCAGCGTCAAGAGCGTGGAAGCCCTGGTCTTCGCCGACGGCACGCGCACCATTGCCGAGCTGCTGCTGAACCAGACCAGCGACGGCGACGACTACCTCGCCGGCACCGACGGCAACGACAGCCTCGACGGCCTGGCCGGTGCCGACATCATGACCGGCGGCAAAGGCGACGACCGCTACGTGATCGACAACGTCAAGGACACCATCAAGGAACTGGCCGACGAAGGCAACGATACCGCCGAGCTGGTCTTCAAGGCGGCCGCCACTTACACCCTGGGCGCCAATGTGGAAAACGCCGAAGTGAAGTCGGCCGCCTCGGTGGCGGTCAACGTCAACGGCAACGAGCTCGACAACACGATCGCCGGCAACGCTGCCGCCAACACCTTGAGCGGCGGCGCCGGCAACGACAACCTCGACGGCGGCGCCGGGGCCGACAAGCTGATCGGCGGCACCGGCAATGACATCTACCGCGTCGACAATGCCGGCGACGTCGTCACCGAAGCCCTGAACGAAGGCATCGACACGGTGTACACCAGCCTGTCCACCTACACCCTGGCGGCCAATGTGGAAAACCTGGCCGGCCCCGGCAACGGCGTGTTCAACGCCACCGGCAACGCGCTGGACAACCAGATCGACGGCGGCCTCGGCAACGACACCCTGTCCGGCCTGGCCGGCAACGATACCCTGCGCGGCAGCGTCGGCAACGACTCGCTGCTGGGCGGCGACGGAAACGACAGGCTGGAAGGCGGCATCGGCGCCAACATCCTCGACGGCGGCGCCGGCATCGACACGGCCGTGGCGCTGGCCGACTTCAGCTCCTACAGCGTGAAGCGCCCGAACGCCACCGACACTGTGCTGACCCACGCCACCAGCGGCGAGGTCCTCACCCTGCGCAACGTCGAGTTCGTCAACTTCAACGGCACGCTGATGGCGATCCAGGACGTGCAGCTCAATATCAAGAGCCTGGGCAACGACTACATCCGCGGCGGCAGCGGCGACGACACACTGGATGGCGGCGACGCCGGCGCCGACACCATGAGCGGCGGCGACGGCAACGACACCTACCAGATCGACGACACCGGCGACACCATCGTGGAAACCGCCGACGGCGGCACCGACCTGGCGCAAGTGGCGCTGGCCAAGGCTGGCAGCTACACGCTGGGGGCCAACGTCGAGAACGCCACTGTGACGTCGGCCGCCAGTGTGGCCGTCAACCTGACCGGCAACGACGGCGACAACACGCTGACCGGCAACGCCGCCGCCAACAGCCTGACGGGCGGCGCCGGCAACGACACGCTGGACGGCGGTGCCGGCGCCGACAAGCTGGTCGGCGGCAGCGGCAACGACGTCTACAAGGTCGACAACAGCGGCGACACCGTCACCGAACTGGCGGCACAAGGCAGCGACCGTGTCGAGACCACGCTGGTCAAATACGCGCTGGGCGCCAACGTCGAAAACCTGCTGTACAACGGCACGCTGGCCTTTGCCGGCACCGGCAACGAGCTGGCCAACAGCATCACAGGCGGCAGCGGCAACGACACCCTGACCGGCCTGGCGGGCGACGACATCCTCAAAGGCGGCGCTGGCAACGACTCCCTGCTGGGCGGCGATGGCGCCGACCAGCTCGACGCCGGCACTGGCGTCGACGTGGTCGATGGCGGCGCCGGCAGCGACACCCTGACGCTGCTGGGCAAATTCGCGGACTACACCCGCAGCCGCCCGAGCGCCACCGACATGGTGCTGACCAACACCACCACGCACGAAAGCATTACCGTGCGCAATGTCGAGAACTTCAAGTTCGCAGACGGCGACAAGGTGCTGTCCGACCTCGCCTACAACACCGCCAGCGTCGGCAATGACAGCCTGTTCGGCACCGACGGCGACGACATCATCAACGGCCTGGCCGGTGCCGACCAGATGTCCGGCGGCAAAGGCGACGATACCTACACCGCCGATCAGGCGGGCGACCAGGTGTTCGAGTCGGCCGACAGCGGCAAAGACCTGGTGTTGGTGGCCTTTACCAAGACCGAAACCTTCGTCATGGGCGATAACATCGAGAACGCCACCGTGACGGCGGCGACCGGCATCGCCGCCAACGTCACCGGCAACGCGCAGGACAATTGGCTGATCGGCAACGCCGCCGCCAATACCCTGATCGGCGGCGCCGGCAACGATACGCTGGACGGCGGCGCCGGCGCCGACAAACTGGTCGGCGGCCTGGACGACGATGTCTACGTGGTCGACAACGCCGGCGACGTGGTCACCGAGCTGGCGGCGCAAGGCACCGACCGGGTCGAAACCACGCTGGCCAAGTACACCCTGACGGCCAATGTGGAAGACCTGCTCTACACCGCCGCCCTGGCCTTCGGCGGCACCGGCAATGAGCTGGACAACCATATCACGGGCGGCGCCGGCAACGACACGCTGAGCGGCATGGGTGGCGACGACACCCTCGGTGGCGGCGCCGGCAATGACTCGCTGTTGGGCGGCGACGGCGCCGACCAGCTCGACGCCGGCACCGGCGCCGACGTGGTCGACGGCGGCACCGGCTTCGACACGCTGACCTTGCTGGGCAATTTCAGCGACTACGTGCGCAGCCGTCCGAACGCCACCGACCTCGTACTGACCAACAGCCACACGCAGGAAAGCATCGCCGTGCGCAACGTCGAGCAATTCATCTTTGCCGACGACAGCAAAACGCTGGACGCCACCGTCGCCAACTCCGCCAGCGTCGGCAACGACAGCCTGACCGGCACCGACGGCAGCGACAGCATCGACGGCGGCCTTGGCGCGGACACCATGAGCGGCGGTTTGGGCGACGATACCTACACCGTCGACCAGAGTGGCGACGTGCTGAATGAGATCAGCGGTGGCGGCGTCGATCTGGTCAAGGTGGCGTACGCCAAAGCCGGCAACTTCACGCTGGGCGATTTCGTTGAACACGCCACTGTTACCGCAGCGGACAACATCGCCGTCAACCTGACCGGCAACGATCTGGACAACATCCTCACCGGCAACGGCGCGACCAACACCCTCGCCGGCGGCAGCGGCAACGACACGCTGGACGGCGGCGGCGGCGCCGACAAGCTGATCGGCGGCAGCGGCGACGACAGTTACGTGGTCGACAATGCGGGCGACCTCATTACCGAGCTGGCCGGCGGCGGCCGCGACCTCGTCACGGTCAAAGGCATAGGCAGCTACAGCCTGTCGGCCGAAGTGGAGGACATGATGTACAGCGGGATCGGCGCCTTCACCGGCAACGGCAACCTGCTGGCCAACCGCCTCAGCGGCGGCAGCGGCGCGGACGTGCTGAGCGGCCTGGCCGGCAACGACACCCTGGCCGGCGGTGCCGGCAACGACAAACTGCTGGGCGGCGACGGCGACGACCAGCTGACCGGCGGCGACGGTAACGACACCCTCACCGGCGGCAGTGGCGCGGATACCATGGTGCTGTCGTCCAAAGTCGGGACGGACACGGTGACGGACTTCGTCAGCGGCACCGACAAGCTGGCGCTGAGCCAGTCCGTGTTCGGCCTCGGCGACGGCAACCTGACGCTCGACAACGCGGTGGTGAAAGCAGGGCCGGGCGGTTTCGACGCCAGCGCCGAGCTGGTAATCCTGACCCAGAACGTGGCCACCCTGAACCTGAAAACGGCGGCGGCCGCCATCGGCTCGGCCGCCGGCGCCTACGCTGCGGGCGACAAAGCCCTGTTCGCGCTGCACAGCGGCAGCAACACCATCGTCTACCTGTTCACCTCGAACGGTACGGACGCGATGGTCAGCGAAGATGAGCTCACCCAGTTGGTGACCCTGACCGGCACGGCTGGCACCACGGCGGCCGACTACCAGTGGGTCGCGTAAAATAAAAAAGCGCTGCCGGAAACAACCGGCAGCGCCCTACTTTCCCTAAAGAAATCTAATTAATCGGCGGTCTGCTCGGCTTCGGCCGGCCAGTCGCGGATGTAGGCTTTGAGCATGCGGTTTTCGAAGCTTTGCGCCTCCAGCACCGCGCGCGCCACGTCGTAGAAGGAGATCACGCCGAGGATGGTCTTGGCATTCATCACCGGCAGGTAGCGCGCGTGCTTTTCCAGCATGATGCGGCGCACTTCATTGACGTCGGTATCCGGAGTCACGGTAATCGGGTGGTCTTCCATGTGCTTGCGCACCGTGCCGGCGCCCACATTGCCCTTGTTTTCGTGCAGTGCGCGCAGCACTTCGCGGAAGGTCAGCATGCCCACCAGATCGCCAAACTCCATGACCACCAGCGAGCCGATGTCTTTTTCGGCCATGATGTCGGCGGCTTCCGCCAGCGGCTGGTCCGGGGAGATGGTGTAGAGGATGGAACCTTTAACTTGGAGAATTTCGGAGACTTTCATTTTGGGCCGTCCTGTCCGCTGATATATGCTCTGTGAATGGGATTTCTAGTTGTTCTAGCCTTGTAGCGAATGTAGCCTATGCCCGGCGAAAAAGCCAGCGCTACGGATAAGCAAAACACAACATTGTTGCCGAAAGGAGCCTTACATGTCCAAGCCTACCGTCGTACTCATCCACGGCGCGTTAAACGACCACACCGTATGGAGCGCGCAGAGCCGCCATTTCGAAGCCCGCGGCTATCCGGTCATGGCACTGGATCTGCCGGGTCACGGCGTTCCCGGACCGGCGCTGGCCAGCGTGAACGCGATGGCCGGCTGGCTGCTGGCGGCGCTCGATGCGGCCGGCGTCTCCCAAGCGGCGCTGGTCGGCCATAGCATGGGCTCCCTGATCGCGCTGGAGGCTGCGGCCCGCGCGCCGCAGCGCGTCACGCATCTGGCCCTGCTAGGATCCACTTATCCGATGAAAGTGGCCGATGCGCTGCTGGATACGGCGCGCAACGACGAACAGCGCGCCATCGGCATGGTGACCAAATGGTCGCACAGTCCCGGCTACGCCGACACCGAACCGCTGCGGCAAATGATGCTGCGGCTGGCGGGCGCGCAACTGCTGCACACCGACCTCGCCGCCTGCAATGCCTACGATGGCGGCGACGCCGCCGCCGCCGCCATGCGCTGCCCCACCCTGTTCATCTTCGGCGCCAACGACGTCATGACGCCGCCGAAATCCGCAGCGCCGCTGGTCAGCGCCATCGCGCACGCCCGCAGCGTGACCTTGGCAGCCGGCCATGCGATGATGGCCGAGCAGGCCGATGCGGTCAACGCGGCGCTGCTGGACTTTATCGGCAATCGATAGGGCCGAAGTGCTCGGCCAGGGTTTTGCCCAGGCCCGCTTCCACGGCGGTTTCCACCTCGCGCGCCAGGGCGGCGGCTTCGCGCGCGGCTTGCAGGTCGCGTTCATCCTCGCCGTCCGCCACCACGCCGGCGTTGAGCGGCATGCCGGCGAAGACGAACAGACGATACACATCGGCCAGCGTCAGCTTGTCGACGTTGGCGAGGATGACCCAGTTATCCGCGCCCTCGCTTACCCGCTTGCCCCACTGAACGCGCGGCTGCGTCGCCACCGGCACCCGGCCTACCCAGCCTTCCGCCATCATGCGTTCCAGCAGATTGTCCATTTCGTCGAAGCCCAGGCGCGTGCGCTCGCGGATCCGCACCGCGTTGACCAGCGCCGTGTCGCCGCATTTGCAGGCCACGTGCAGCACCTTGAGGATGGCCATCGCATCGACAAATTCGCCGCCCGGCTGCGCCTCGTGCCACCAGCGTTCGTACTTCACCACCGGCAGCGCCGCCACCAGCAGGGCGCCGAACAGGGTAATCAGCCACGATAGATAGACCCACAGCAGGAACAGCGGCACCGCCGCCAGCGCGCCATAAATCTTGGAATACGTGGGGAACTGCGTGATGAAGATGGCAAAGCCGCGCTTGGCCAGTTCAAACGCCAGGCCGGCCACCAGCCCGCCCCACGCGGCGTCGTGCCAATCCACATCGCGATTCGGCACCGCGACGTACAGCAGCGTGAAGGTGGCGGTGCTCAATGCCAGCGACAGCATGGTGTAGATCAGAGTGCCCAATATCGGCACATGGCCCACCAGATCGCTGGTGGCCATGAACACCTGCGACGACAAGGTCAGCGACACGCCGATCAGCAACGGTCCCAGTGTGATCAAGGCCCAGTAGACCACGATCCGCTTGGTCCAGGCCCGCTGGCCACGCACGCGCCAGATGCGGTTGAACACGCGCTCGATCAGATTCATCATCGCGATCGACGTCACGATCAGCGTTACCGCACCCACCGCCGACAGGCGCGTGGCCTTGGAGGCGAACATGGTGAGGTAATTGAGGATGTTGCTGGAGATCGACTTCGGCATCACGCTTTGCACGAAGTACGCTTCCAGCGACGTGCGGAAGGTGTTAAACAGCGGGAAGGTGGTGAAAATCGCCAGCGCGATGGTCAGCAGCGGCACCAGCGCAAACACGGTGGTGAAGGTGAGGCTGCCGGCCACCTGCGGCAAGCTCTCTTCGCGCAGGCGGCGATGGGCAAACAAAAACAGATCCCGCACTTCAGGCCAGGACAGGGAACGCGCTGTCTCCCAGCCGCTTTTACAGCTGCGGTAGACGTACTGGAGGAACCACTTGGTATATTTTTCAATCATGGGGCGTATCGTATTACAACAGTGGCAATGATGCCACCCGCTAAACCGCCCTATAATAACGCCGATGAACTCTCTGACCATTCTTGTACTGTTTTACTCGCGCCACGGCGCCACGCGCAAACTGGCGGAACTGATCGCGCAAGGTATCGAAAGCGTGCCGGGCTGCGATGCGCGCCTGCGCACCGTGCCGGCCGTGTCCACCGTGGCCGAGGCCACCGAGCCGGACGTGCCGGCCGACGGCGCGCCTTACGTGGAGCTGGACGATTTGACCGAATGCGCCGGCATCGCGGTCGGCTCGCCCACCCGCTTCGGCAACATGGCCTCGGCCATGAAGTATTTCTGGGACGGCACCGCCAGCCAGTGGCTGTCCGGCGCGCTGGCTGGCAAGCCGGCCTGCGTGTTCACCTCCACCGGCAGCCTGCACGGCGGACAGGAATCGACACTGCTGTCGATGATGATCCCGCTGTTCCATCACGGCCTGATGGTGCTCGGCCTGCCCTACACCCACCCGGAACTGATGACCACCGCCAGCGGCGGCACGCCTTACGGCGCCAGCCACTGGTCCGGCCTCGATGGCAAGAAGGTCATCACCGAAGATGAAAAACGCCTGACCATCGCCTTGGGCCGGCGCCTCGCTGAAACAGCTGTAAAACTCAACGGATAAACGCCATGGAAACCACAGCACAAAAATACTATCACTGGGGCGCGATCGGCAGCCTGGTGACACTGATAATCTGGTGTGTGTTGTGGGAGATGGTGCTGGCGCCGTTGAAGCCGGGCGGTTCGTGGCTGGTGCTGAAAGCCGCGCCACTGCTGCTGCCGCTGTACGGCGTCTACAAGCGCGATATCTACACGCTGCAATGGACCTCGATGATGATCCTGCTGTACTTCGCGGAAGGCGTAGTGCGCGGCTGGAGCGATACCGGCAGCCTGTCGGCCTGGCTGGGCTGGGGCGAGGCGGCCGTGGTGTGCGTGTACTTTGTGTGCGCCGTGCTATATCTGCGTCCCTACAAGCGCGCGGCCAAGAAGCTGGCCAAAGAGCTGCTCGACAAGGTCAAGGTCAACACGGTTAAATGATGGATTTTCTCTCGCAATGCCGCGCCATCGTCGGCGATGCTTATGTGCTGGACGCGCCAGCCGACATGGCGCCCTTTCTCACCGACTGGCGCGGACGTTTTACCGGCAAGGCCTTGGCGGTGCTGCGTCCCGGCTCGGTGGAGCAAGTGGCGGCGCTGGTGCGCGCTTGCGCCGAACATCGCGTGGCGCTGGTGCCGCAGGGTGGCAATACGGGACTGGTGCTCGGCAGCGTGCCCGATGCCAGCGGCCAGCAGGTGGTGCTGTCGCTGGCGCGGCTGAACCGCGTGCGCCAGGTCGATGCGGTCAACCGCACCATGACGGTCGATGCGGGCTGCATACTGCAACAGATTCAGGAAGCGGCGGCGGCCGAGAATTGCCTGTTCCCTTTGTCGCTGGCGGCGGAAGGGAGTTGCACCATCGGCGGCAATCTGTCCACCAACGCCGGCGGCACGGCGGTTCTGCGCTACGGGAATACGCGCGAATTGTGTCTCGGCCTGGAGGTCGTCACGCCGCAAGGCGAGATCTGGAGCGGCTTGCGCGGTCTGCGCAAGGATAATACCGGCTACGATTTGCGCGATCTATTCATCGGCGCGGAGGGCACGCTGGGCATCATCACCGGCGCGGTACTCAAGCTGTATCCCCAGCCCAAGGCCAGCATCACGGCGCTGGCGGCACTGCCCTCGCCTGCGCACGCGCAGCAATTGCTGGTGCTGATGCAGGACCACTGCGGCTCCAGCCTGACCGGTTTCGAGCTGATGTCGCGTTTCTGCCTTGTGCTGGTGGCGCAGCAATTCCCGCAACTGCCCAAGCCTTTTGCCGAGCCCTATGCACAGTACGTGCTGTTGGAGTTGTCCAGCAGTGAATCGGAGGCGCATGCGGTTGGGCTGCTGGAGCATGCTATCGGCGCGGCGCTGGAGCGCGGCGTGATTCAGGACGCGGTGGTGGCATCGTCGGTGGCGCAATCGGCCGGCTTGTGGCAGTTGCGCGAGCATATCCCGCTTGCGCAGGCCAAAGCGGGCAAGAATATCAAGCACGATATTTCGCTGCCGGTGTCTCGCATTGCGGACTTTATCGCGGCGACAGGACCGCAATTGGAAGCGGTCTTCCCCGGCTGCCAGTTGGTATGCTTCGGCCATCTGGGCGATGGCAACCTGCATTACAACGTCGCCCCGCCTGATGGCATCTCCAACGAAGACTTCCTCGTCAATCAGGACAAGGTCAATCGCTTGGTACACGATAGCGTGGTGGCGTTTGGCGGTTCGATTTCGGCCGAACACGGTATCGGCGCCTTGAAGCGCGGCGAGCTGGCGCACTATAAATCGCCGGTGGAACTCAACATGATGCGAGCCATCAAAGCGGCATTGGACCCGCTGGGTATTATGAATCCCGGTAAAATCCTTTGAGCGAGGTTGAGATGAATGTTCTGATCGTTGCGGCGCTGGCTGGCGCCGTCTACAAATGCACGGTGGATGGCAGGGTCACTTATAGTGATATGCCTTGCGCCGCTGGCGCGAGTGCGGTGCTGGAGGCACCGGCCGCACCTTCGCCCGATCCGGCCGCCGGCGCCACGCTGCGCAGCCAGCAAAAGCAAGCCGACATGCTGGAGAAAGCGCGCCGCAAGCGCGAGGAACGCGAAGAGCGCGACGCCGCCCGCGACGCCAAAGCCGCCGCCGTGCAGCGCAAGAAGTGCGATCAACTACGCCTCAAGAAGCGCTGGGCAGACGAAGACGCCCGCCGTGCCACCGGCCAGGCCACCGAAGCCGCTCGGCTGCGCGCTCACCGCGCCGGCGAAGCAATGTCACTGGAGTGCCCGCACTGATGTCAGACCGCGCATCCTCGCCTACCTCGTCCACCTCGCCGCCAGCCGCATCGCCCGGCGTCCCGCGCGCAGCCGCATCGATGCGCCGCTTGTCGCGCTGGCTGTTGCTGGGCGAGTGGCGCGCGCACCCGGTGCGGGCCTTGGTGGCGATTGCCGCCATCGCGGTCGGCATCTCGCTCGGCTTCGCCATCCACCTGATCAACGCCGCAGCCTTCAATGAATTTTCCGCCGCCGTGAAAAGCCTCTCCGGTGTGGCCGATATTCAGGTGCGCGGCGCCGAACCGTTCTTCGACGAAGCGATCTTCGCCACACTAGCGGAGCGCGAAGGCGTGGTGGTCGCGTCGCCCGTGCTGGAGCTGGACGCCTCCGTCCCCGGGCAGCGCACAGCGTTGAAAATCATCGGCATCGACGCCCTGCGCGCCAGCGCCATCTCGCCGGACCTGATCGGCGCCCCCGCCGAAGATCGTGTTGAAGACACGCTGGCGGACGACGCCCTGTTCCTCTCCGCAGCCGCACGGCAATGGCTGCAACCGGTCGCCGACACCGTCACCCTGCAAGTCGGCACCAATCCGCTCAAACTGCGCGTGGCCGGCCCGCTGCCGGGCGCGCGCGCCGGGCAGCGCATCGCCACCATGGACATCGGCGCGGCTCAATGGCGCTTTGAAAAACTCGGCCAACTGTCCCGCATTGACCTCAAACTGCGCGACGGCGTGAATCGCGAAGCATTCAAAACCCAGCTGCAGCAAGACCTGCAACGTCAGTATCCCGGCCGCTTCCGCGTCAACCAGCCCGACGACGAAGAGCAGAACAGCCGCAATGAAGGCATGAGCCGCGCCTACCGCGTCAACCTCACCGTGCTTGCGCTGGTGGCGCTGTTCACTGGCGCCTTCCTCGTCTTCTCCACGCAGGCGCTGTCCGTGATCCGCCGCCGCAGCCAGTTCGCGCTGCTGCGCGTGCTGGGCATGGACCGCCATCGCCTGCTGCGCCAGATCCTGATCGAAGGCCTGTGCCTCGGTGTCGCCGGTTCCGCCGTCGGCATCGCCGCCGGTTACGGCATGGCCGCTGCGGCACTGCACTTCATGGGCGCCGATCTTGGCGCCGGATTCTTCTCCGGGGTGCGCCCGCAAGTCCAATTCACGCCGGTGGCCGCCGCTATCTACTTTGCGCTGGGCGTCGCTGTCGCCTTGCTTGGTTGCGCCGCACCGGCACTGGACGCAGCCCGCGCCAAGCCGGCCGTCGCCCTCAAATCCGGCACCGAGGAAGCCGCCATGTCGCGCCTGTCGCGCGCCTGGCCTTCGCTACTGCTGATGACGCTGGCAGCGCTGCTGTCGCAAGCACCACCGGTGTTTGAACTGCCGCTGTTTGGCTATATTTCCATCGCCCTGCTGCTGATCGGCGCCATCAGCCTGATGCCGCGCCTGGCCGCCATCGTATTCCGCTTCGCCCACCAGCACTGGAGCGCCGCCACCGCCGGCAAGCCGGGAGCGTCCGCCGTCATGACGCTGACTTTGTCGCGGCTGGCCAATGCCTCCAGCCAGGCCGGCATCGCGCTGGGCGGCGTGCTGTCCAGTTTTAGCCTGATGGTGGCGATGGCCATTATGGTCGCCAGCTTCCGCGTTTCGCTGGACGACTGGCTGCAGCACATTCTGCCGGCCGACATCTACGTCGGCGCCGCCACCGGTGGCGGCACGGCAGGCCTGCATCCACAACAGCAAGCCGGCCTCGCCGCCTTGCCCGGCGTGGCGCACGCCGACTTTTTGCGCATGCGCTCACTCTCCCTTGCATCGGATCGCCCGCCAGTCACGCTCATGGCGCGCAACGTCGATCCGGCCAATCCGGCGCGCACACTGGCCATCGTCGGCGAAGCGCGCGCGCCAGCGCCGGGCACACGGCCGGTATGGGTATCCGAGGCGATGGTGGATTTGTACGGCATGCAGGTCGGCCAGCGCATCGAGTTGCCGCTCAACGGCGTCATGCACACCTTCCAGGTGGCTGGCGTGTGGCGCGATTACGCGCGGCCGACCGGCACCATTCAGATGCTGCTCAGCGACTACCGCGCCATCACCGGCGATCTGGAAGCCAGCGGCGTTGCCCTGTCGCTCAAGCCTGACGCCAAGGCCGAGGACACGCTGGCCGCGTTGAAACGCCTGCCCTTCGCCAGCGCGCTGGATGCCAGCGAACCCTCGGAGATCCGCGCCATGAGCATGAAAATATTCGACCGCAGCTTCGCCATCACCTACCTGCTGGAGGCGATCGCCATCGTCATCGGCCTGTTTGGCGTGGCCGCCACTTTCTCCGCACAGACCCTTGCGCGCGCAAAGGAGTTCGGCATGCTGCGCCACGTTGGCGTCACGCGCAAGCAAGTGCTGGCGATACTGGCCATCGAGGGCGGCTCGCTGACGGCGCTCGGCATCGCCACCGGTTTTGTGCTGGGATGGGTCATCAGTCTGATTCTGGTATTCGTCGTCAATCCGCAATCGTTCCATTGGACCATGCAGCTGCACCTGCCATGGCCGCTGCTGATCAGCGTAGCCGGCCTGCTGCTGGCCGCCGCCGCGCTCACCGCGCTGTTGGCCGGCCGCCAATCGCTGTCCGGCGGACCGATACGCGCCGTCAGGGAGGACTGGTAATGCTGCATCACCTGCTCACCCGCGCCATGCGCATTATGCGCGTCACGTGCACCATCGTACTGGCCGCCGCCACGCTCGCGATCTCCGTGCCAGCGCACGCCGCCGGACCGCAATTCACGCCGGTGACGCCGCTGCCGCCCGGCGCGGCGCTGTCCTTCCCTAAAGACTACGGCGCGCATCCCGACTACAAGACCGAATGGTGGTACGTCACCGGCTGGCTTAACACGCCGGACGGCAAACCGCTCGGCTTCCAGGTCACCTTCTTCCGCAGCGCCACCGGCCATGACCGCGCCAACCCAAGCCAGTTCGCGCCCAAACAACTGATCATCGGCCACGCCGCCATTTCCGACCCGGCCAACGGCAAGCTGCTGCACGACCAGCGCAGCGCGCGCGAAGGATTCGGCCTATCCTACGCAAAAACCGGCGACACCAACGTCAAGCTGCAAGACTGGCACATGGAGCGCACCGCCGATGGCAGCTACACCGTCCATGTCGACAGCGCGCAGTTCAAATTTGACATCAAACTGCAGCCATCGCAAGCCGTACTGCCCGAGGACGACCGCGGCTACTCGCGCAAAGGACCGCGCCCCGGCCAGGCCAGTTACTACTACAGCGAACCGCACCTGCAAGTTAGCGGAAATATCACACGCAACGGCAAACCTACCGCCGTCACCGGGTCCGCTTGGCTCGACCACGAGTGGTTCAGCGAATACGTCGATCCCAACGCCAACGGCTGGGATTGGATCGGCGCCAACCTCGATGACGGGGGCGCCATGATGGCTTTCCAGATCAGAAGCAAGACAGGTGCTAAACTATGGGCGCACGCGACATGGCGCGATGCTTCCGGTAAGATCACGCAGTTTGCCTCGGATCAGGTCAACTTTACGCCGCAAAGGCGGTGGCGCTCGCCCCGCACCAATGCCGAGTATCCCGTTGCGACCCAGCTCACCACCGGCAGCACCGTGTGGGACATCGTGCCATTGCAGGACGATCAGGAGCTGGACTCGCGCCGCTCGACCGGCGCCGTGTACTGGGAAGGCGCGGTGACGCTCAGCCGCGATGGCAAGCGGGCAGGCCGTGCCTACCTGGAGCTGACCGGTTATGTCCGGGCGATGAAACTGTAAGAACAATATAAAGCAGTACCAAACGTCAGAATAAGCATCATTTACGCAACCGTAGCCAGACAATGACCAACAGCACCACCGCCAGCACGATGCCCGCAGCTCCGCCAACCACCACCCGGGAACTCAAGAAAGGCAGCCTCGCCACCCTGCGTGGCCTGCTGCCCTTCCTCGCGCCGTACAAGCAGCGCTTCGTCATCGCCGGCATCGCGCTGCTGGTGGCCGCCGGCGCCACGCTGGCGATACCGGCCGCCTTCAAGCAGATGATCGATCTTGGCTTCGGCGGCGGTGCGCGCAGCATCCAGCACGTGGATCTGGTGTTTCTGGCGCTGTTTGGTCTAGCCACCATTCTGGCGCTGGCGACGGCGGCGCGCTTTTACAGCGTGTCCTGGCTCGGCGAGCGTGTGACGGCCGATATCCGCAGCGCTGTCTACAAACACGTGGTCACGCAAAGCCCGGAATTCTTTGAAACCACGCAGACCGGTGAAGTCCTGTCGCGCATCACCACCGACACCACGCTGATTCAGTCGGTGGTCGGCACCAGCATCTCGATGGCGCTGCGAAATATGCTGCTGTTCATCGGCGGCCTGGTGATGCTGTTCGTGACCAGCCCCAAACTGTCGGCCATCATCATCGGCCTGCTGATCCTGACCGTGCTGCCGATCGTGATGTTCGGCCGCCGCGTGCGCAAGCTGTCGCGCGATTCGCAGGATCGCGTGGCCGACGCTTCCGCCATGGCCGGCGAAATCCTCAACGCCATGCCGACCGTGCAAGCCTTCACGCATGAGAATCTGGAAGCGCAACGCTTCGGCGGCTCGGTGGAAGGCGCATTCCAGACCGCGATGAACCGCATCCGCGCACGCTCCATCCTGACCATGCTGGCCATCGTACTGGTGTTCGGCGCTATCGTATTCGTGCTGTGGCTGGGCGCGCACGCCGTGCTGTCGGGCGAGATGACCGGCGGCGATCTGGGTCAATTCATCCTGTACGCCTCCATCACGGCCGGCGCGATTGGCGCCTTGTCCGAGGTGATGGGCGAAGCGCAGCGCGCCGCCGGCGCCACCGAACGCCTGCTGGAGCTGATGTCGGTGAAGTCCAGAATCCAGTCGCCCGCCACGCCGCTGCCACTGCCGCCGCGCGCCGCCAACGGTGCGGCACTGGCGTTGAGCGATGTGGTGTTCTCCTACCCATCGCGCCCTGAAACCCACGCGCTGAGTCATCTCACGCTGGATATCAAGCCGGGTGAAACCGTGGCCGTGGTTGGCCCGTCCGGCGCCGGCAAGACCACGCTGTTCCAGCTGTTCCTGCGCTTCTATGACCCGCAGTCCGGCAGCATCAAGCTGGATGGTGTCGACATCACGCAACTGGATCTGCACACCCTGCGCGGCGCCATCGGCATCGTACCGCAGGATACGGTGATCTTCTCGGCCAACGCCATGGAGAACATCCGCTACGGCCGCGCCGACGCCACCGACGAGGAAGTGATCGCCGCCGCCAGGATGGCCGCCGCGCACGAATTCATCGAACGCCTGCCGCAGGGCTATCAATCCTTCCTCGGCGAGCGCGGCGTGCGCCTGTCCGGCGGCCAGCGCCAACGCATCGCGATTGCGCGCGCCCTGCTGAAAAACCCGCCCCTGCTGCTGCTGGACGAAGCCACCAGCGCGCTGGATGCGGAGTCGGAACGGCTGGTGCAGAAGGCGCTGGAAGCGGCTATGGTCGGTCGCACCACCGTCATCATCGCCCACCGCCTGGCGACCGTGCAGCGCGCCGACCGCATCATCGTGATGGAAGACGGTAAAATCGTCGAAACCGGCACCCACGCTTCACTGGTGGCGATGGGCGGCATCTACGCCAATCTGGCGGCGCTGCAGTTCCACAACGTCCATATCGCGCATTAATTTTTTTATAAGCACCAGCGATTATGATGGCGTCTCCTGACCTGACGGAGACGCCATGCCCCAACACCTGCTGCCCAATATTCTGTCCAATCTCAGGTGGACAGCTTTTTACTACGTGATCATCGCCGGCGCGTTCTTCGCGCTATGGCTTTGGTGGCGCATCCGCCCCGGCAAACGCTCCCCGCTCCAGGAGAAAAAGATACAGCCGGCCCAGATTCGCCGTGAACTCCTTACCTCGACAGGCAGCATCATCGTCCTTGGCAGCTTCATGCCGATCCTGTTTTCATTCGGTTTTGGCCATCACACGCAGCACTACGCAAACATCGCGGTGCACGGCTGGCCATACTTCTTCCTCAGCATACTGCTGGCGATGGTCATTCAGGACACCTACTTTTACTGGACACACCGGTTGATGCACCATCGGCGGTTGTTCAAATGGTTCCATCTCACGCACCACCGCTCCACGCACACCAATCCCTGGAGCACCTACTCGATCCATCCACTGGAAGCGCTGGTGGACAGCGGTTCGGGCGTGCTGATAATGCTGCTCCTCCCCTTGACTCGCGCGAGCGTGCTGACCTTCAGTGTCATCAATACTGTGTACGCGGTTTACACTCACCTGGGCTACGAATTGTTCCCGAGGGAGATGTCGCGGCACTGGTTGGGCCGCTGGATCAATACGTCGACAGCACACAATATTCATCATGCGCGGGCACGCTACAACTTCAGTTGGTACTTCCTGTTCTGGGACCGCATGATGGGCACTTTGTCACCAGACTACGAGCAGCACTACCGCAAAGCAGGATTCCGCGCCAGCGAGGGCTAAAGTGGTAACATTCTGCCTTTCAGGAACCCACCATGACCGACGCAGAATTGAAGCAGAGCTGCCGCCAGCACTTGCCGGGCCATCGTCCCCTCACGCCCGCCGAGTTGTTCGCGGCGATGGGCGACTGGTGCCAGGCGCGGGATGTGGCGCATGATGTCTACGGTAGCGGCACGCTGATACAGGAATTCGAGAAGAAGATCGCGCGTCTGCTGGGCTTTGAAGCGGCGGTGTTCTGCATCACCGGCACCATGACGCAAGCGACCGCGCTGCGCATCGCCTGTGCGGAGCGCGGCAGCAAACTGGTGGCGCTGCATCCCACCTCGCACATTCTGAAGCACGAGCGCGGCAACCATCAGTTGTTCGATCATTTCCATGCGCTGCAAATCGGCGATCCGCATCGTCCGTGGACGCTGAGCGAGCTGCAGGCGATTCCCGATAAGCTGGGCGCTGTGTCGCTGGAGCTGCCCGCGCGCGAAATCGGCGGCCAGTGCCCAAGCTGGGAGGAACTGGCGGAAATCAAGACCCACTGCCGCGAACAAGGCATTCACCTGCACATGGACGGTGCGCGTTTGTGGGAGACTGCCGCAGCGTATGCCCGTTCGGCCGGCGAGATTGCGGCGGGCTTCGACAGCGTCTACGTTTCGCTGTACAAAGGCATAGGCGGCATGGGCGGCGCCGTGCTGGCCGGCAGCGCGTCCTTCGTCGCCAAGGCGCAGGAATGGTTCCGCCGCCAGGGCGGCAATGTGTATCAGCGCACGCCGTATGTGGTGGCCGCGGCCATGCAGTTCGATGCACGGCTGGCGACGATGCCGGATTACTTCAAGCGCACGGCGTGGTTGTATGAAACGCTGCGCGACTTCCCTCTTCTGACGCCGAATCCGGCCGCGCCGCACGCCAATATGCTGCACCTGCATTTGCCGGTGGGCCGCGAGCGCGCGCTGGCGATACGCAATCGCTTCGCCGAGGAACACAGCGTTTGGCTATTCAACGGCGCCAATCATGCGGCGCTGCCGGAGCGCTGCTCGGCCGAGCTGTATATCGGCGACAATCTGCTGCATCTGCCGGACCAGCGCGTGCGCGAGATTCTGACCTTGTGGTCGGAAGCGCTGACCAATTAATTCTTTGGATTTCACATGACTTTTCAAGCACTGGATCTAATCGATCCTTTATTGCGCACGCTGGGCGCGTTGGGCTACAAACAGCCTACTCCGGTTCAGAAGCAAGCCATTCCCGCCGTGCTGGCAGGCCGCGATGTGATGGCGGCCGCGCAGACCGGCACCGGCAAGACGGCCGGCTTTGCGCTGCCCATTCTGCAGCGTTTGACGCTGGCAGGTGTCACCGCGCCGCAATGCACGCGAGCGCTGGTGCTGGTGCCGACGCGCGAATTGGCTGAACAGGTTTTCGAAAGCTTCCGCAGCTATGGCGGCAATCTGCCTTTGCGTAGCGCTGTGGCGTATGGCGGCGTGGATATCGCGCCGCAGATCGCCAAGCTGCGCAAGGGTCTCGACGTGCTGGTGGCGACGCCGGGTCGTTTGATCGACTTGCACGACCAAGGGGCGATCAGTTTCGAACTGCTGCAAACGCTGGTGCTGGATGAAGCGGACCGCATGCTGGATCTGGGCTTCGAGCGCGATCTGGATATTCTGCTGGAGGCTTTGCCCAAGCAGCGTCAGACCTTGCTGTTCTCGGCCACGTTCTCGGACGAGATCCGCAAACTGGCCAAGGGCATGTTGCGCGATCCGGTGCAGATTCAGGTGGCGGCGGCGAATACGGCGGTGAAAACCGTCAAGCAGTGGCTGATTACGACCGACAAGCGCCGCAAACCGGAGCTGTTCCTGCATCTGTTGAACAAGCTGGGATGGGCGCAGGCGCTGGTGTTCGTCAAGACGCGTAAGGGCGCCGAGGCGCTGGTCAAGGAATTGCAGGAGCATGGCCTCACCGCCGACGCCATCCACGGCGACAAGACGCAGCCGGCGCGTTTGCGCGCGCTGGATCGCTTCAAGCGCAAGGAGGTGCAATTGTTGATCGCCACCGATGTGGCGGCGCGCGGGCTGGATATCGAGGCCTTGCCGCTGGTGGTGAACTTTGATTTGCCGACGGTGGCGGAGGATTATATTCACCGCATCGGCCGTACCGGCCGCGCGGGGATGGAAGGTGAAGCGGTATCGCTGGTGTGCGCGGATGAAGTGGACATGCTCAGGGCGATTGAGACGCTCATCAAGCAGAGCGTGCCGCGCTTTGAGGAGGCGGGCTTCGAAGCCGACCATCGCGTGCCGGAGACGGCGCCGAAAGGCAGCACCGTCGCCGTGCAGAAGCTTTCCGCGCCGCGCAGCAACGGCAAGGCGGTGGGCAAGCCGGCAGCCGGCGCCAAACGCCCTGCTGCCGGACCGGCCGGCGGCAAAACGCCAGCCAAAGTCGAAGCGCGGCCGGCCGGCGGCAGCGAATCGCTGGGCACCTACATCGCACCGGAAAAACCAGCGAAATCGGCGGGCCGCGACCGCGCAACGGGTGATGTGCCACGCGGCACGGGCTCCAGTAGCGGAGGCACGCGCCGCGATGGTTTCGGCGGTGGGCCGGCCGGCGGAGGAGCGCGCGGCGGCAGCGCGTCTGGCGTCCGCTCGTCCGGTTCGGGCGGCGGAGCGGGAACGCCCAAGGGCGCGGTAGTGGTGGCTGGTGGACGCGGCGCCAAATCGCAGGCGCGCGCTGCCGGCCGCGCCGCTGCGCAACCCGGCGGCCGCAAGTCCAAGCCCGGCCCGCGCTGAGCGCTGAGCGCCGCCCTGGCATCCGGGCGCCCTGCTAAAATACGTCTCTTTTGAGCGACACCCGCGTTGGAGAACTGAATGCAGCAATACCAGGAATTGATCCAGACCGTCATCGACACCGGCAGCTGGCAGGACAATCGCACCGGCATCCGCACCCTGAGCGTGCCGGGCGCGATGATGCGCTTCGACCTGACCAAAGGTTTTCCTGCGGTGACGACTAAGAAGCTGGCATTCAAATCCGTGGTCGGCGAACTGTGCGCCTTCCTGCGCGCCTCGCGCAGCGCCGCCGATTTCCGCGCACTGGGCTGCAAAGTCTGGGACCAGAACGCCAACGAAAATCAGCAATGGCTGGACAACCCGTACCGCCTCGGCACCGACGATCTGGGTCCGGTCTACGGCGTGCAGTGGCGCCAGTGGCCCGGCTACAAAGTGATCGATGCCGACCAAAGCGCGCAACTGGCCAACGCCCAAAAGAACGGCTTCACCGTGGTCGCCCCGATTGAGGAAAACGGCGTCAAGAAAGTACTGCTCTACAAAGCCATCGACCAGTTGCGCGAATGTCTGGACACCATCGTCAACAACCCAGGCAGCCGCCGCATCCTGTTCCACGGCTGGAATCCGGCCGTGCTGGACGCCGTCGCCCTGCCGGCCTGCCACCTGCTCTATCAGTTCATTCCGAATCCGGCCACCAAAGAACTGTCGATGTGCCTCTACGTGCGCTCGAACGACCTTGGCCTCGGCACGCCGTTCAATCTGGCGGAAGGCGCAGCGCTGATGCACCTCGTCGGCCGCCTGACCGGCTACACGCCGCGCTGGTTCACCTACTTCATCGGCGACGCCCACATCTACGAAAACCATATGGATATGGTGCAGGAACAACTCAAGCGCGAGCCCTTCCCGCTGCCGCAACTGGTCATCTCCGACCGCGTGCCGTCGTTCGCGCAGACCGGCAAGTACGAACCGGAGTGGCTGGAAAAAATCGAGCCATCCGACTTCACACTGAAAGGCTATCAGCACCACGCCCCGATCACAGCACCAATGGCAGTATGATGCGTCTGGATTTTGTACCGGGCACCCTGTGCGATGAGCGCATGTGGGGCCGTCTGCTGCCGCTGCTGGGGGATGGTTTTGAATTCAACCACGTCCCGCTGCACAAGGCCCGCTCGCGCGAGCAGATGCAGGAACTGATCGCCGCGCACGCCGCGCCGAAGGCCAATCTGGTGGCGTTCTCGCTGGGCGCCTATCTGGCGGTGGAATTCGCGCTGGCCAATCCGGAGCGCGTGAATTCGCTGGTCATCATCGCCAGCTCCGCCAAGGGTTTGCAGGAAAAGGAAAAGGCCACGCGCCTGCGCATCATCCCGCTGCTGGAAAAGAATATCTACACCGGCATGACGCAAATGCGCCTGCGCGAAATCCTCGCGCCCGAGCACATGGACGATCCGGCGATTGTAGATGTGATCCAGCAGATGGCAGTGGAACTGGGCAAAGACGTGCTGCTCACCCAATTCCGCACCACCATCGAACGCCCGGACCTGATGAGCCGCACCGGCGAGCTGCGTTGCCCGGTGATGATCGTCGCCTCGGAGCAGGACAAACTGGTCCCCGCCGACGACGTGCGCGAATTCACCACCTACAACCCGGCCGCCCAGCTGCACATGCTGACCGAAGGCACCGGCCACATGATCCCGCTGGAAGCACCGCAAGCCCTAGCCAACCATCTGCTGGCCTTCCTCGCAAGCGTGCCTATAGTGGCAACGTCCTGATACGAAGTCGGGCCGGATCAATGACCGCCATGGCGCCACTCTGCAACTCCGACTCGGCCTGGCGCAGCGAGTCGACAACTTGTGTGCCAATAGCTTCAGGTCGCAAGCCAGCGTGGCGAGAGATTCATGTCAACCAATATGTTCATTTGCTGGTGATCGTACTTTTCAATCGTTGAGCGGTGAAATGCAGGGCCTGCAACACATCCTCGCGTTCCAGATAGGGATAATCTTCGAGCAGGTCTTCAATGGAAAGTCCGGAGGCGATTTGCCCGGCGATCATGCTGACCGTCACTCGCATGCCGCGAATACACGGCCGGCCAGCCATAACCAGTGCATCCTGCGTAATTCGATCAAGCTTATCCATGATTCGCCTCCGTCTTGCGGTACGTCGGCTCAGATTACGCCTTTTGCTTCTGGCGCGCTTGACGCGGCCCACACAACACTCCCCAACCTCGATAGATTTCAACGATAATATTGGCTCTTTATTGCAGACCCAAACATGAGCAAACTGACTATCATCGTCGCCACCGACGCCCAGCGCGGCATCGGCATTAACAATACGCTGCCATGGAAGCTGCCGGAGGATCTGGCGCATTTCAAGCGCCTGACCACCGGCCACCCCATCATCATGGGCCGCAAGACGTTCGATTCCATCGGCCGCCCGCTGCCGAATCGCCGCAATATCGTCATCACCCGTAACGCCGGCTGGCGGCATGAAGGCGTGGAAACCGTCAGCTCCATCGAAGCCGCCATCGCCCTGCTTAACGGCGCCGAAGGCTTTGTCATCGGCGGCGCCGAGATTTACAAGCAATCCATGCAGCTGGCCGACCAGTTGATAATCACGCAAATCGCCCATACTTTCGACTGCGATGCCTTCTTCCCCGAGATCGACGCCGCCGCGTGGCAGGAAACCGCCCGCGAGGAACACGTCTCCGAAGCATCCGGCTTGAAGTACGCTTTTGTCACCCTGCGCCGCAAGGCATAAACAAGTAAGAGGATACCCATGTCCAGCGAAGGCTTCCACGTACACGGCCCGCACGATCACGCTGTCGAACACGCCGCCCACGGCAGCGACGGCTTCTCCAACAACATCGCCGTCATGACGGCCATTCTGGCCACCGTTGGCGCGGCGTTCGGCTATCTGGGCGGCGCCACCCAGAACGACGCCGCCCTGTTCAAGAACAACGCCGCCATCGACAAAACCGAAGCGGCCAACCGCTGGAACTACTATCAGGCCAAGAATGCGCGCCAGAATCTGGCCGAAGTGATTATGACGCTGCCAGGCGTGGACCCGAAACGCTACGAGGCCGACGCCGCCCGTTACAAACACGACAAGGAAGAAATCAAGAAGGAGGCAGAGAAGTTCGAGGAGTCTTCCAAGGAGTGGAACCACAAGTCGGACGAAGCCATGCACAAGCACCACCAGTGGGCGTTGGCCACCACCGCCGAACAAATCGCCATCTCGCTGGCCGCCATCACCCTGCTGACGCGCAAAAAATGGATGATGGGCCTGGCCTACGGTGTGGCCGCTGTCGGCCTCGCCATGGGTGCCTTGGCCTGGTTCGGTGGCCACTAAACAACATTGATTGATTGGCATGATGCCCTTGTAATCAGGGCGTCATGCCGGACAGGCATTCTGGTACGATAATTTTTCCCCGCAGAGCGGCTATTTCTGCGAGAATCCCGTTCTTATTTTTTGCGGCCTGATGGTCGCGCCCTAGCCCGCCCCTCCACATAAGTCAGGGGCGGCTTGCTTTTTTGGAGACATGTATGAAATTTCGTTTCCCCATCGTCATCATTGACGAGGATTTCCGTTCCGAGAACACGTCCGGCCTGGGCATTCGCGCCCTGGCCGATGCGATGGAAAAAGAAGGCATGGAAGTGGTGGGCGTGACCAGCTACGGCGATCTGGCCCAGTTCGCTCAGCAGCAATCGCGGGCGTCGGCCTTCGTGCTGTCGATCGACGATGAAGAATTCGGCACCGGCTCGATCGAAGACACCGATACCGCGCTGAAATCGCTGCGCGCCTTCGTCGAAGAAATCCGCTACAAAAACGCCGACATCCCGATCTACCTGTACGGCGAAACCCGCACCTCGCGCCACATCCCTAACGATATCCTGCGCGAGCTGCACGGCTTCATCCATATGTTCGAGGACACGCCGGAATTCGTGGCGCGCCACATCATCCGCGAAGCCAAGTCCTATCTGGACGGCCTGGCGCCGCCGTTCTTCCGCGCGCTGGTGGAATACGCCAACGACGGCTCCTACTCGTGGCACTGCCCGGGCCACTCGGGCGGCGTGGCCTTCCTGAAGTCGCCGATCGGCCAGATGTTCCACCAATTCTTCGGCGAGAACATGCTGCGCGCCGACGTCTGCAACGCCGTGGAAGAGCTGGGCCAGTTGCTGGACCACACCGGCCCGGTCGCCAAGTCCGAGCGCAACGCCGCGCGCATCTTCAACGCCGACCACTGCTACTTCGTCACCAACGGCACCTCGACTTCGAACAAGATGGTCTGGCACTCGACCGTGGCGCCGGGCGACATCGTGGTGGTCGACCGCAACTGCCACAAGTCGATCCTGCACTCCATCATCATGTGCGGCGCGATTCCTGTGTTCCTGATGCCGACCCGTAACAACCTCGGCATCATCGGCCCGATCCCGCTGGAAGAGTTCTCGATGGAGAGCATCATGCGCAAGATCGAGGCCAATCCGTTCGCGCGCAACGCCGTGAACAAGAAGCCGCGCATCCTGACCATCACCCAGTCGACCTACGACGGCGTGGTCTACAACGTGGAAACCCTGCGCGAGCTGCTGGACGGCCAGATCGACACCCTGCACTTCGACGAAGCCTGGCTGCCGCACGCCACCTTCCACGACTTCTACAAGAACATGCATGCCATCGGCAAGGATCGTCCGCGCGCCAAGGAGTCGATGATTTTCTCGACCCAGTCGACCCACAAGCTGCTGGCCGGCCTGTCGCAGGCGTCGCAAGTGCTGGTGCGCGAATCGGAAACCGTCAAGCTGGACCAGGACGCCTTCAACGAGGCTTACCTGATGCACACCTCGACCTCGCCGCAGTACTCGATCATCGCCTCGTGCGACGTCGCCGCGGCCATGATGGAGGCGCCGGGCGGCACCGCGCTGGTGGAAGAATCCATCCTCGAAGCGCTGGACTTCCGCCGCGCCATGAAGAAGATCGACCAGGAATGGGGCAAAGACTGGTGGTTCAAAGTGTGGGGCCCGGACGAGTTCGCCGACGAAGGCATCGGCTCGCGCGAAGACTGGATCATCAAGGCGGAAGACGACTGGCACGGCTTCGGCAAGCTGGCGCCGGGCTTCAACATGCTGGACCCGATCAAGGCCACCATCGTCAACCCGGGCCTGTCGCTGGACGGCAAGTTCGACGAGACCGGCATTCCTGCGTCCATTGTGACCAAGTACCTGGCCGAGCACGGCGTGATCATCGAGAAGTGCGGCCTGTACTCGTTCTTCATCATGTTCACCATTGGCATCACCAAGGGCCGCTGGAACACCCTGCTGACCGCGCTGCAGCAATTCAAGGACGATTACGACAAAAACCAGCCGATGTGGCGCATCCTGCCGGAATTCGCGGCCGCCAACCCGACCTATGAAAAAATGGGCCTGCGCGACCTGTGCCAGCAGATCCACGATTTCTACAAGGCATACGACGTGGCACGCCTGACCACCGAAATGTATCTGTCGGACATGGTGCCGGCCATGAAGCCGTCGGACGCGTTTGCCAAGATGGCGCACCGCGAAATCGAGCGCGTGGCCATCGACGAGCTGGAAGGCCGCATCACCTCCATCCTGCTGACGCCCTACCCGCCGGGCATCCCGCTGCTGATTCCGGGCGAGCGCTTCAACAAGACCATCGTCGACTACCTGCGCTTCGCGCGCGACTTCAACGAGCGCTTCCCGGGTTTCGAAACCGATGTGCATGGCCTGGTCAAACGCGAAGTGGACGGCAAGCGCGGCTACTTCGTGGATTGCGTCAAGCAATAAACACCCACACCGCGAAAAGGCAGCTTCGGCTGTAATGCCGTTCAGTCAAGACTGAACGGCATTGTTATTTTGGGCGTGTAGAAAGTTGTGCGCGCTGTTGGGTCCAACTCTCTCCGAGTGGCCGGGTGCCAGGCAGTTTCGGCGGCCTTTTATGCCCATGCCCGGCCGGCGCAATTAACACTTTCGCACAAAACGTCGTATAAATTTGACGTTTCCAGAAAAAAATATCCATGTAACTTATTATAACTTCCTTTAACATCGCTTAATTTTAGCCTAAATCACGTTAAATAATTTTCAAATTCTAAATGTTGCCGCGCACAATAGGAAACAACACCGAGCACAAATAGCGAACTCTTCTACAATCGGTCCCGTTAGTTTTTATTGGGAAATCAAATGGCTTTAGGCAATTACTTACGCATCACAGCCCTCGCCGGTTTTTCGCTACTGGGTGCCTGCGGCGGCTCCAACAACAACCCGGACCAGGTATCGGACACACCACAGCAAACCAAACTTCTCAGCCTTCAAGTGATGGGCGGCGCCGCCAGCACCACGGCCTCCGGCACCAGTGCCGCCAGGCCTGCGATCGCACCGGTCAGCAAGCTGGCAGCCTCACATTTTCTGGCCCAAGCCAGCTTTGGCCCCAACCCAACGTCGATCGCGGCCGTCAGTGCGATGGGACCGGCGGTATGGATAGAAACCCAGTTCGGCTTGCCGCAAAACATGCACCGCAGCCGCTTGCAGGAATATGCCGCAACGCAGCCGGCCGGCACCAAGATTACCGCCGCCCACTTCACCAACTCGTTCTGGCAACAGGCGCTCTCCGGCGAGGATCAACTGAGGCAGCGCGTGGCCTACGCCCTGTCGCAAATCTTCGTCGTCTCCACCAAGGAAACCGACCTGTATCAGTTTGGCTATGGCGTGGCGCAGTATTACGATATGCTGGGCCGCCGCGGCTTCGGCAACTTCCGCGACTTGCTGGAAGGCGTGGCGCTGAGCCCGATGATGGGACTGTACCTGAGCCATCTGCACAATATGAAGGAAAGCGGCGCCCGCGTGCCGGATGAAAATTTCGCGCGCGAAATCATGCAGCTCATGACGATAGGCCTGTACCAGCTCAACCAGGACGGCACGCCCAAACTGGTCGACGGCAAGCCGGTTGAAACCTACACCCACGAGGACGTCGTCGGCCTGGCCCGGGTATTTACCGGCTGGAGCTGGGCGGGCCCGGACCAGAGCGAGGCGCGCTTCTTCGGCGACATCTCCGATCCGGCGCGCACCTGGACACCTATGCAGATGTATCCGAGCTACCATTCCACTCTCGGCAAGTCGTTCCTCGGCGTCACCACCAATGGCGACGGCACGGCGGACCTCAAAGTGGCGCTCGACACCCTGTTCAATCACCCGAATGTCGGCCCGTTCATCGGCCGCCAGTTGATCCAGCGGCTGGTGACCAGCAATCCCAGCCCGGCCTACGTAAGCCGGGTGGCGGCGGCATTCGCCAACAATGGCAACGGCGTGCGTGGCGACATGCGCGCGGTGATCCGCGCCATCCTGCTCGACCCGGAGGCCCTGGACAGCAGTAAGTCCAAGAAGATACGCGAACCCGTGCTGCGCTTGGCCAATTTGCTGCGCGCATTCAATACCAAGTCGGCCAGCGGCTGGTATCTGACCTGGGGCACGAGCGATCCCAACAATGCGCTGGCGCAATCGGTGCTGGAATCGTCGTCGGTATTTAACTTCTACCGTCCATCCTACAGCCCTGCGGGCTCTGCGCTGGCGGCCGCCGGCATGGTCGCGCCGGAATTGCAGATCACCACGCTGCCCTCGGTGGTCGGCTATCTGAACATGACGCAGGACGTGATCACCCAGGGCTTTGGCCAGAACAACGACATGCGCCTGGACTACAGCAACGAGCTGGCGCTGTACGAGCAGCCCGAGCAACTGGTCGAACGCATGAATATGCTGTTACTGAACGGGACCATGTCCACCGCGCTGCGCACCCAAATGGTGGCGGCGCTGAACTCGGTGGTCCAGCCCGTTCCCAAATCGTGGAATGGCTCCGACGTGACCATCGCCAAAAACAACCGCATCTACCTCGCGATTTTCCTGGCCATGGCGTCGCCTGAGTACATCGTACAGAAATAAGGATCCCGCATGAGCAACTATTCCCACTCGCGCCGCCGCTTCCTCGGCGGGCTGATGGCCGCCGCCGGCACCACCGCCGTCCCCTTCACCCTCAACCTCGCCGCCATGGGCGCGGCGGCCGCTGCGGACGCCGACGATTACAAAGCCCTGGTCTGCGTGTTCCTGGTCGGCGGCAATGACCACTACAACACGGTGCTGTCGACGGACACCACCTCGTGGACCGAATACCAGCGCCAGCGTGCGATTGGCGGCGCAGCGTCGATCGCCCTGGCCGCCTCCAGCGCCACCGGCAGCCTGCTACCCATCGTGCCGGCCAGCACGCAGGCTGGACGCAGCTTTGCCCTCAACCCGCAACTGAGCCTGCTGCAAGGCTTGTTCAATGAGGGGTCGCTGGCCGTGGTCAGCAATGTCGGCACGCTGATCCAGCCCACTACCAAGGCGCAATACAAGGCGCGCTCGGTGGCGCTGCCCCCCAAGTTGTTTTCCCATAACGACCAGCAGGCGCTCTGGCAATCCAATATGCCGGAGAGTAACCAGAATCCGGGCTGGGGCGCCCGCCTGGCGGAAATCATGGCGGCGGCGAACAGCAGCTCGAACTTCGCCACCGTGTCCACCACCGGCAATGCCCTGTTCCTGAGCGGCCGCACGCTGCAGCCATTCCAGATTTCCGGCACGAGTCTGCCTTCCATCAAGAATCTCGGCGGTCCGCTGTTCGGCTCCAGCACGGCAGCCAGTTCCTTACGCACCCTGATTACGGGCGACAGCGCCGACCCGTTTGAAAAAGAACACGCCAAGGTCGTGGCCAAGTCCATCGAAGCGCAGCGTGTGCTGGCCAGCGCCTTGCCGCCCGCTGGCGCAGGCGGCGTGCGTGACCCGAGCTGGTATGTCGATCCGGTGACCGGCGTCGCGACCGTCAATCCGCTGGCGGTGCAGTTGCAGACGGTCGCGCGCATGATCGCCGGGCGCAATGGCCTGGGCGCCAAGCGCCAGGTTTTTTACGTCAGCCTGAGCGGATTCGATACGCACGACGGGCAGGTGAAACAACATGCCAGCCTGATGGCAAAGCTGAGCCATGCCATGGCCTACTTCAACAATATGATGTCCAGCCTGCAAGGCGTCGACATGCGCAAGCAAGTGACGCTGTTTACCGCCTCCGATTTCGGCCGCACACTGACCAGCAATGGCGACGGGACCGACCACGGTTGGGGCGCGCACCATTTCGTCATGGGTGGCGCGGTCAAGGGCAAGGACATTTACGGCCAGATGCCCCCTATTGGCCTCAACCACGAATACGATGTCGGTTCCGGCTCGCTGCTGCCGACCATCTCGGTCGATCAGTACGGCGCCACGCTGGCCAGCTGGTTTGGCCTGTCGGCCACGCAGATCGCGGATGTGTTCCCCAACATCGGCAACTTCAGCACCCGCAATCTGGGCTTCATGACCGTTTAAGCCGACACCGCCACCGTCAGCGTTGCCACGTAACCGTCGGTGGCGTTGCCGGTGATGGTGGCCATCTGCAGCGAATAGCCATCGCTGAAAATGCCATCGGTGGCGAAGCTGATCGCCGCCAGGTTTTTCACGCTGGCGCTGTAGCCGGTGGCGGCATAGGCTTCCTGGCTGGTCGCCACCGGGAAGGTGAACTGCGAAGTCTTGATGCGGTTGGACGCGCTGCTGGCCTTGGCCAGCGACGGATACACCTCGAAGTGCACGTGCGGCACGCGGCCCGAGTAGCAGCCCGGGTAGACGGTGGTGAAACTCAGGTTGCCGTTGCTATCGGTCTCCTGAACGCCGCGCAGGTAATTCTGGCTGGTGACGCCGCTGGAGTACAGCGAATAGTTGCCATCGCGGTCGCAGTGCCATAGGTAAACCGCCGCATTGGCGAGCGCCGCGCAATTGTTGTTGGCGTTGACGATCTGCAGCTTGATGGTCAGCGGCACGCCGGCCGCCGTGCCGCTGGCGCCGCCGAAGCTGCTGCGGATGTCGCTGCGCACCACGCCCGACTGGGTCAGCACATTGACCACGCCGCTGCTATTGCTGTTGGTGCCGTCGGCGGGATAAGGACCACCGGTTTCTTCCGGGATGACCGAGCACGAGCCTGCGGTTGGTGTGGTCGTGGTCGTCGTGGTGGTGCCTGTGGTCGTCGTGGTGCCGGTGGTTGGCGTGGTGGTGGCCGCCGTCGACGTGGTGCTGCTGCTGTCGCTGCCGCCTGAGCCGCCGCCGCAACCGAGCACCGGCAGGGCCGAGGCGCCGGCCAGCAGCCAGCGCAGCGTCTGGCGACGGTCGCTGTTCAGGTTGAGCATGGCGGTCAGGTCGGCCGCCAGGCTGTGTTCGTGATCATCATGAGAATTCATTCCTGCTCCTGCTTTAAACCGTGGTGTTGACCAGATTGCCGCTGGTGCCGTTGCCGCCCGCTTTGGCCGATAGCGCCTGCAGGAATGCCGTCAGCTTGCTGGCCGCATCGGTGCCGCTGACGCCATCCGTGCTATCGGTGCTGACGCCCAGCTTGTCGAGCAGATTGGCGAAGGCGCTTTCCAGCTGGCCGACCGCATCGCTACTGTCGCCGCTATCGGTGGAGGATGTGCCCGAGCCCAGCCCGGAAATCAAGCTTTGCAGGTCCGTCTCCAGGCGGCGTCCCGGGCCGCCTGCGCCTCCCTGCTGGTCGCCGTATGCAGGCGGCGCCTCGGCGTTCTCGCCATGCTGCGCATGCAGCGCCCCCATCAGGTTTTGCAGGAAGCTGCCCAGCGCGGCCGCCACGTCGGTGTCATCGGCGGTGGTGCTGTCGGTATTGGCCGAGGCAGTCGACGTGTCGATGCTGCCGGTGTCGTTGATGCCGACCGACTTCAGCGCCTCGGCGATAGCGTCGGCAAAGCCGCCACCGTCATTCGGCGGCGGTGGCGGCGGGCGCACACCTTCGGTGCTATTGGTATTGCTGCTGATGCTGTTGCTGCTGCTCAGACGACTCAGGAAACTGAGCGCGCTGGCGGCGCTGCTGGAACTCAGGGCGCTGATAGACATACGGTTCTCCGCTTGTTGGGTTTAGGGGGCGACGGCACTGCTCTGCAAAAAACGTTAAGGGCGTTGCGGATGGCGCGGCTTTTCCTCCGCTTGCTGCTTGCGCTGTTCCGGTGTCAGCACCGCCAGCAATTTCTGTTGAGTACGCACATGCTGGAGGGCGATGTTGGCTTCGGCGGTGGCGGCATCCTTGGCCAGCGCCGCGGCCCTGGCGTCGTCATACTTGTCGCTGGCGGCCAGCGCGCGCAGTGCCTCGCGCGCCTTGCCGGCGGCCTTGAATTGATCGCGCAGGTATGGCGCTTCGGCGTGCAGGATGGCGAAGATCTGGTCTTCCTGCGCTTCGCTCAACTCAAGGCCGCGGAAGAATGGCGGGCGGCCAGGAGCGTCAAACGGGAATGGGCCGCGGCCCTCATGGCCCGGGCCGCGCAAGCCGTGCTCCCCCGGTGGTGCCGGTGGCTGGTCCACGCCCATTTCGCCGGCCGTGGCCAGCAGCGGCAGCGCCAGGACTGCCGCCAGCAGGATATTGCGTACGTTTGGTTTTGATGTTTTCATGCAAATAATCCTTGATTGATAGTGAGACATCATTCTCTGCGCCACCCGTGTAAAGTGGCGTTAGGGCAACGTAAAACGGCGTAAAACCGCGCCGCCTCGCGGGCGCGGACTGTTATGATGGAAAATCCGTATCCCCAAAAATGGCAGCAATGAAGAGCAAAGTACTGTTGATCGACGACGACATCGAACTGGTGGGCATGTTCAAGGAATACCTGGAACAGGAAGGCTTCGACGTCAAAACCGTGCACGACGGCGAAGCCGGCACCGCCGAAGCATTTACCGGCCAGTACGCCATCGCCATCCTCGATGTGATGATGCCGCGCATGAACGGCCTGGAAACCCTGCGCCGCATCCGCACCAACAGCCAGCTGCCGATCCTGATGCTGACCGGACGCGGCGACGATACCGACCGCATCGTCGGCCTGGAACTGGGCGCCGACGATTACGTGGCCAAGCCGTGCACGCCGCGCGAACTGACCGCCCGCATCCGCGCCATCCTGCGCCGCGCGCAGAGCACCCCGGCCGACAACAGCCAGCAGACTGCCCTCACCGTCGGCCAGCTCACCATGTGGCCGGAGCAGCGCCGCGCGACCTGGGCCGGCGACAAGCTGGAACTGACCAGCACCGAGTTCAACCTGCTGGAAGTGCTGGCGCGTAACGCCGGCCGCCCGGTCAGCAAGAACACCCTGTCCGAGCAAGGGCTGGGCCGGCCGCTGGCGCGCTTCGACCGCAACATCGACGTTCACCTGAGTTCGCTTCGCCACAAGCTCGGCACCATTGCCGACGGCCGCTCCTGCCTGCAGACCGTGTATCGCCTGGGCTACCAGCTGATCAAGGAGTAAGTCTTGGGCCGTTTGTTCTGGAAGTTTTTCCTGTCGATTTTGCTGGCGCAACTGGCCGCCACGGTCGGCATCGGCGGCGCGATCTGGCTGAAGAGCCGCAACCCGCAAAACGGCACGGTGGTCAACCTGGACACCAGCCCGCCGGCCGAGATGGCCATCAACGCGGCCGCGTCGACGCTGGAGTTTGGCGGCGTGAAAGCCTTGCGGCGCATGCTGGAGAATATGGAACGTCACCGCGTGTATGCGGTGGATGACGCCGGACAGGAACTGCTGGGACGCACCGTCAATCCGCGCACCTTGCAAGAGTCGCGCGCGCGGCTCAAGGAAACGGGCAGGCGGCGCGTGGTGCGCCAGGTGACGGCAGACGATGGCAAGCCCTACCTGCTATTCCTGCCTTCGGGCGAGCGCATGCGCGGCTTCGATGCCGAAAACCGCCAGCTGCTGGCCAATCTGGGCGGCGGTGCGGCCATGGGCATGAACGCGGCCGAGATGCACGCCCCGCCCGTGCCGGCAGGCGGCCCGGAGTTCGGCCCGCCGCCAGGTCCGGGCGGTGGCGCCGGCCCACGCGGTCCCGGCCTGGACGAGCGCCGCGAGATGGGCGGCGACCGCCCTTGGGGACCGCGCTTCCAGCCGCTCGGCCCGTGGGTACCGATCGCCGCCGCCACCTTGGCCAGCCTGCTGTTTGCGGTGCTGCTGGCCTGGTACTTCTCGCGCCCGATCCGCGCCCTGCGCCAGGCCTTCGACGCCGCCGCCAACGGCGACCTGGCGCCGCGCTTCGCCCAGGACAGCAACAAGGTCGGCAACGAACTCAACGATCTCGGCCGCGACTTCGACCGCATGACCGCCCGCCTGCGCAGCCTGATCGACGGCCAGACCCGGCTGCTGCATGACGTCTCGCATGAACTGCGCTCGCCGCTGGCGCGCCTGCAGGCGGCGATCGGCCTGGCGCACCAGCAGCCGGAAAAATGGAGCGCGTCGATGGAGCGCATCGAACGCGAAAGCGTGCGCATGGACAAGCTGGTGGGTGAACTGCTGACGCTGGCGCGCCTGGAAGCCGGCGCCATCAAGGCCAGCCAGGAAGAAATCAGCATGGCCGACCTGCTTGACCAGATCGCCGACGACGCCCGCTACGAGGCGGCCAGCCAGCACCGCAGCGTGCTGCAGGAAGGCGAAGCGGACGTGCAAGTGATCGGCCAGCCGGACCTGCTGGGCCGCGCGATTGAAAACGTGGTGCGCAATGCCATCAAGCACAGCCCGGAAGGCGGCGAAGTGCAGTTGCAGGCACGTTCGCTGCCGGAGGCCAGCCAGCTGGTGATCCGCGTGCTGGACCGCGGGCCAGGGGTGTCGCCGGCCGACCTGCAGTGCATCTTCCAGCCGTTCTTCCGCTCCAGCAACGCCAGCACCGAGGGCCACGGCCTCGGCCTGGCGATCGCCCAGCACGTGATCGAAGCGCACGGCGGCACCATCGCGGCCAGCAACCGCGCCGGCGGCGGCCTGTGCGTGGAAATGATATTGCCGGTTAAGCGTTAGTATCGATCACGCTGCATTAATCGTCACTTATTCAACCGTAGCCATCGCGGTCATGAAGGCATCGGCTATCGTGAAGACCGTTTGATAGTCATAGGCACGGCCAATCAAGACGAGCACGATCCCCATGTTCCTTATGTACGTCGCGCAAAGCGCGCGAAAGATGGCTCCGCCCTCGCGCACTAACACGTTGGTCATAGTCAACTCGAATCGCGGCTTCGACACAGGCCAGCACAGACAGCGAACTCGTGTGCTCCAGCTCCGCTAACGCTTCTCCCCTGACCTCGTCCAATGGGCGCCCGATATATGCGACCAGCGCGGCATGACTTGGATCCGAGAACAACTCGAACAGCGCCGCTTCCAGTAGTGCATGGTGATTCGCGATTTCTAGCAAGGTTAGCTGGCCGGACTGGGTGGCGTTAGGCACCTTGCACTACCCTCATCATTTCATCCAGGAATGAATCCTTGGTCAGGTCTATGTATTTGATTGTCGGTGGGGGTGTCGCAATCTTCCATGCCAACTGCAGGGGGTCACCAGCGGGGCTTTGTAGTACCCCACTTGCTCTTCGTTTAAGAGCATGTCCTCCTTCATGAACTCAATATCACCCGCTTCAGCATACTCCGCCAGCCAGGCCCGCACCGACGCTTCCAGATCGGCCAAACTGGCGAGCCAGCGTTGTTTGTCCTGCTCGGGCGTCATCGCCGCAGCGTCCGCCTCTGCCTGCTTTTTCTGGTCCTGTACAAACTGCTGAAACGGTCACTCATTTTCTACTCCGAGGTTTTCTATAGAACCATTATGGCACCGAATCCCCATCGCCTCAAAAGCACCCGAATAGACGTCAGATGGCCAAAGCGGGCTTGCGCCCGCTTTGTATTTGCTGCTTATCGGATTAAGCTTTTGGCAGGGTCACGCCGTGCTGGCCCTGGTATTTGCCGTTGCGGTCCTTGTACGACACGTCGCAGATTTCGTCGCTTTCGAAGAACAGCACCTGCGCGCAGCCCTCGCCGGCGTAGATCTTGGCCGGCAGCGGCGTGGTGTTGGAGAACTCCAGCGTCACATAGCCTTCCCATTCCGGTTCGAACGGCGTGACGTTGACGATGATGCCGCAGCGGGCATAAGTCGATTTGCCCAGGCAGACGGTCAGCACGCTGCGCGGAATGCGGAAGTATTCCATGGTGCGGGCCAGCGCGAACGAGTTCGGCGGAATGATGCAGACATCGCTTTTCACGTCCACGAAGGAATTCGAGTCGAAGTTCTTCGGATCGACGATGGTGCTGTTGATGTTGGTGAACACCTTGAATTCATCGGCACAGCGGATGTCGTAGCCGTACGACGAGGTCCCGTAGGAAATCACCTTGCGGCCCTCTTCCTGGCGTATCTGGTCCGGGAAGAAGGGCTCGATCATCCCGTGTTGCTCCGCCATCCGGCGTATCCATTTATCGCTTTTAATCGTCATCGCAAGGCATCCTGAAGTTTTACAATGCCCGGGATTTTACGCTACCGCAGCCTTTTTAAGAACTTTTTTACCGGCTTGCTCTCCCAGCAGGTCGGCAATCATTTCCTTCGTGGCAAGCGCGGCCGCGGCGGGGTTCTCCATCGGGAACAGATGGCCGCCGGGCAGAATGCGGAAATGCCGGCCGACCAGCGCCTGCGTGTGCCGGTGGCCGGACTGGCTGGTCTCCCAGGAAGTGTCGCCGCCGATGAAGCCGATCGGCACCGGATAGCCCTTGCGCAACAGTTTGGGCAGGTGATGCGGCAGGCTGGCGTAGACCGCCGTTTCATTCTCGCGCGTAAAGCGCAGCTGCACGCCTTCCGGATGCGGTTTCAGGCCGCTGTCCATGTAATCGGCCAGCACGCCGGGCGCCCAGGCGGCAAACAGGTCTTTGGCGGCGAAATGCTCGTACGCGGCCTGTGCGTCCGGCCAGACGTTGCGGCGGCGGATGGAGAATTTGGCCGGCGGCACGCTGTAGGCGCGGCCCAGCAGCTTGATCATGCGCCAGGCAAAGGCGCGCCAGCCGCCAACCACCGGCGCATCCAGCATCACCACGCAGCGCACCAGGTCGGGACGCTTATGCGCCACCATCAGGCTCAGCATGCCGCCCAGCGAGTGGCCGACCAGGATCACCGGTTCGGCGTAGCGGGTGGTCAGCTCGTTGATGTATTCGTCCACCAGATGCGGCCAGCAGTCGGTGACCGGGTATCGGGGATTGTGCGCGTGCATGTCCAGCGACTGAATATCAAAATGCTCGGACAACACGGCAAAGTACTGGCGGTACACGCCCGCCGGATAGCTGTTGGCGTGGGCGAAATGCAGCTTGGGCTTGCTCACAAGCGGTCTCCCTGTGGATGTTTTTTCTCCATTGTAATGGGAGTGCGGGCCGGAGACTGGTGGGAACGCTCTAATAGCGCGCTTGCCAGTAGCGGGCATGGCTGCTGCGGTAGCTGGAAATTCGGATGGTTTCATCGAATTCCAGGGTAAGCGCGCCGGCCTGGTCGGTGCGGTAGCGGGCGATGCGGGCGGCGTCGTAGCGCTGGTAGATTTCCGGCTTGGGATGATGATAGCGGTTGCGGTAGCCGACCTGGAAGATGGCCGCCTGCGGCCGCACCGCCAGCAGGAAAGCTGGCGTAGAGCTGGTGCCGCTGCCGTGGTGCGGCGCCAGCAGAACGTCGGCGCGCAGGCGGGCGGCGTCGCGCGCCAGCAGTTGCGCCTCCTGCTCGGCTTCGATATCGGCGGCCAGCAGCAGCGACTTGCCGCCGGCCGTGATTTTCAGCGTGCAGCCGCGCGCGTTGGGCTTGAGCGTGGCGTCGGCATAGCTGGCGGCCAGCGGATGCAGGAGTTCGAAGCGCACGCCATCCCAGGCCCAGCCCTGCCCTGCCACACAGGACTGGTGCTGGCGGGCGGCGCGCACAATCGCGTGCTGCGGCGGCAGCGAGGACAGCACCCAACCAGTGCGCACGCCATCGAGGACCGACAGGGCGCCGCCGGCATGATCGGCATCGCTGTGCGAAACGATCATGCCATCCAGCGCGCCGACACCGCGCGCGCGCAAGTACGGCAGGATGATGCGGTTGCCGGCGTTGGATTCGGGCGAGTAGGCGGGACCTGTGTCGTACAGCAGGCGGTGGCCGCTGGTTTCGATCAGCAGCGCCATGCCCTGCCCCACGTCAAAGGCGGTGACAGTCATGCGGCCCGGGGCCGGATGCGAAGGCTCTGCGGCCAACAGAGGAATCCACGTGGCGAGGCCGAGCCAGCGCGCCGGCCAACCGCGCGGCGCCAGCAGCCAGAGGGTGCCGAACATCGCCCAGCAGAATAGCCAGAACGGCGGCACCGGCGCGCTCCAGACCGCGAAACGCAGGTCGCTGAACCATTGCAGGCAGAACGCCAGCCCCTCCACCAACCAATGTGCGAGGCCGAGCAGCGGCGCGGCCAAGGCGTCCGGCAACATGCTGCCCACCAGCGCAAGCGGAGTGACGACAAGACTAATCAGCGGAATCGCCACCGCATTCGCCAGCGGGCTGACCACCGATACTTGGCCGAACAGCAGCATGGTGATCGGCACCAGTCCAAACGTGACGACGTACTGGGTGTGGACGCCGGCACGCAGCGCATGCGCGAATCGCTCGCGCCGCGATGGCGCCATGGGCGGGTGCTGCGCCCCGGGTGACGCAGCGGGCCGCGCCGGCCCCGCCGTGCGCCCCACCGTCGCGTACAAAATGATGGCCACCGCGCCGAACGACAGCCAGAAGCCGGGCCACAACACCGCCCACGGATCGATCACCACCACCACGCCCAGCGCGGTGCACAGCACGTGCGAAATACTGGTCAGGCGGTTGAGCCACAGCGCGGCGGCAACCACGCTCAGCATGTACAAGGTACGCTGCGCCGGCACGCCAAAACCGGCCAAAAGCACGTACATTAGCGCTACGCCGGCACCGGCCAGCGCCGCCGCCTTCTGCGCCGGCAGCAGCAAAGGCAGTTGCGCGCGCGTGAAAAAGGACCAGCGCCATAGCGAGAAGACGGCCCACGCAAACAGCCCCGCCACCATCGTGATATGCAGGCCGGAGATGGAAATGAGATGCCCGATCCCGGTACGATTGAACACCTGCCAGTCCGATTGATCGATGCCGCGTTGATCGCCGACCACCAGCGCCACAATCACACCGGCATACGGCTTGCCCGGCAGCGCCGCCAGAATGCGGTCGCGCAGCAGTGCCCGGCCATGCTCCACCGCGTTGCCCACGCTGACCACAAAGCCGTCGAGACGGCGATTATCGCGCGCCATGCGCACATAGCCGGTGGCGCGCAAACCCTGCTCCAGCAGCCACGCCTCGTAGTCGAAACCGTAGGGATTGGCGTTGCCGTGCGGCCGCTGCAAGCGCACCGTCAGTTGCCAGCGCTCGCCGGGCCGCAGGTCCGGCACCTCGGCGCGCTGATCGCGATATCCCGCATACCACGACAATGCAATCTTCGGCGGCACCGCGCCATCCGCGCCTTCCACCGCAAAATTAAAGCGCACGCCCTGCGAGAAGCGATACGGCAGATTGTCGACGGTGCCGACAATACGCAGATCGCGTCCCTCATCCGCCGGCGCCAGTTGCGGCGCCATGGCCCGCTGCGCCATCCAGGCCGCCCACAAGAAACCCAGCAGCCAGCCCGATAGCAGCCCAAGCGCCGCACCCAGCAATGGCGGTGCCCTTGATGCCAGGCGACGCCACGCGTACCGGCCGGCCAGCAGCGCCGCCAGCATCACAGCCATCGCCAGCAGCGACGGCAACGCCGCCTGCACCTGCAAACAAGCCGCGCCCGCGGCAAAACCTGTCAGTCCCGCCCTCATCGGCCGTCCCTTCTGCAGCTTACGGATGAGTACGAGATTCTCCGGGCCGCCCCGGCGGCGGTGCTTGAGCTATATCAAGCGAATTGAAGGTTAAACAGCTAGCGCCACGTAGCGTCCGGGATAACGCGGCAAAGCTGGTAGTTGTACGTGCGGTTGCCCAATGCCGCCGGGTAGGCCTGGCAGCTGTTCACGTCCAGCGCGAGGCCGAAGCGTTGCAGATGCCGGGCGGCGCTGTCGGCGATGGCGCGGTTGGGCGTGGCGAGGTCGATGTCGCGATACTGCGCCGGCAGCACCAGCGTGCAGCCTCCCGCCGGCAAGTTCTGCAGGTCCGCTTGCAGGCGCACGTGGCGGCCCAGCCAGGCCAGCTTCGCACAACCGGAGGCATTGTCGGTCCAGCCCAGCCATTGCGCCACCGCCAGCTTGTTGCGCAGGGTGTCGAGCTTTTCATTCTTCACTCCACCCAGAATGACATAATGCGGACCGCCTCGTTCGGCCACCGCCTTGCGCATGCGCTCGCGCCATGCCGGCGATTCCGGGAAGCCGATATCGACGCCGATGAATTTCAGCTGCGGTGGCAGCATGGTGGTCATCCACGAGATCGGCGGCTCCGGCTGCGCGACAAAGACGACGCTTTGTTCCGGCTGTTCAAACGCCGGCACCTGGGCGCTGTAGGCGCGCTCGCCCCATGCGGCGTTGCCCCATTGCGGCGTCGGCCAGGCGTACAGCAGCAACGCGATTAGCGTAGCGCCGGCCAGCTTGTTGGCGACCGCTTCCGCACCGGCCAGACGATGCCACAGCAGCCAGATCACCAGCGGCACCAGCATTTCCGCCGCGATCAGGTAGCGGTAGATGCTGAAGGTGCGCATCCATACCAGATAGGACAGGCAGAAGAACAGCAGGACAAAGCCCGCCTTGGGATTCACGCGCGCCGCCGCAGTCCGGCGCAGCAAGGCCAGCGCGGCCCACGCCAGCAGCAGCAAATAAACCACCGGCCACATGCCCAGCCGGTGCGCCACTTCGGTCACGCGGCGCGAGTCGGCTGCGAAGATGAACGGCCATTGCAGGTATTCGAGCCAGGTCCTGGGCAGGAAATAGGTGTCGATCACGCCGTTTTCGGTGGCCCACGGGCTATGAAAGATGTTGTTAAATTGCGGGAACAGCGGATTGCCGAACATCTGCCACATCTTGACGAACCACCAGCCGCCAGTCACCGCCACGCCGGCAAGCACGCCAACGCCGAACACGAACGCCAGCCCGAATCGCCGGCGATGCGGCAGCGGCGCGGCAAAGAATGCAAGGCACAAGGCCACCGCATACGGCGCGTTGGTCAGTTTCAGACCCACGCCCAACCCCATCAACAGTCCGGCGCACAAGGCCGCGGCCTGCGCCCCCGCGCCCCGCTGCAGCAGCGCCTCCCAGCGCACCAGCACCACCAGCAAGGCGCCCAGCACCGGCAATGCTGTCAGGTTGTCGCCCATGGTGTTGCCCAGTTCACCGCGAAAACCGGGGCCGAGCACGCCCGCCAGCGCCAGCAGCAACGGCCAGCCTTTGGCGGCCGCCGGACCGGCCAGCTGGCGCGCGATCGCCAGAAGCAGGACAAAGTTCAAGCCGTGCAAAGCCCCCATCGCAAAGCCGGCGCCGCGCGGCGACAAAGCGTGATTCAAGCCGTAGTACAGCAGGTCGATGGTGGGATTGAAATAGGTCTGGAAACGCGCGGGCGCAAGGTCGAAGCCGATGCGGTCGTTCAGCAGCGCATAGACGTTGTAGACGTGGTAGTTACGCAAGTCCCAATTGTCGTCCTGGCCTATCGCCAGCGACATCAGGCCAAACAGCAAGGGAATCAGGAACGCGGCCAAGAGGCCGGTACGCGGGTGGTTCAAACAGTTCAAAAATCGCATGACGGCGCCGGGTTACATCGAGGCCGCCATTCTAATTCAAACGGCCGGACGCGCGACACGCCCGGCCACTAAGAGCAGTTACATCTTCCAGCGCAAGCCAACCGCGATCGAACGTCCGATCTGCAGCGTGCCGAAATTGGTCAGCTGTGCGTTACCGGCATTACCGAAGTGATAGTACGCCTGCTGCACTTCGTTGGTCAGGTTGACGCCACTGATATCGACCGACATGTTGTCGTTGATTTTGTAGGAGACCTGCATGTCCACGCTCTTTTCCGGATGACGCCAGATACCGATCGGATTGGCAAACAATGCCGCTTCGTTGGTGGCCAGGAAGCCGGAGCGCCAGACCTGGGACAAGCGCGCGCTGACCGGGCCCTTTTCGTAAGCCAGGGTGGCGTTGTAGGAGCGGTTGGACACGCCGAAGAACGGCGTCTCAAGCTGCGAGACGATGACGCCGGCACTATTGGCCTCGGGCACGTTCTGCGACGAGGTGAGATGCGTATAGCTGCCCTGGATGCCGAAACCGTCCAGCAGGCTCGGCAGCCCTTTCGGGAAGTAGATGAAGCCGAGCTCGGCGCCACTGATCCTGCCGTTGGATGCGTTGGTCGGCGAGTTGATGACGTAGTCATAGCCGTTCGTATGGTCGCCACCCGAGGTCGAGTTGCGGAACGGGTCGTCCGCCGGATCGACGTGCACCTTGCGCGCCAGGTTCACGACCAGGCCTTCGATCTTGCGCTTGAACAGGGTACCGTAGACTGCGCTGTCCTTCTGGAAATACCACTCGGCCGTCAGGTCGAAGTTCTTGGATTGCGTCGGTTTCAGGTCCGGATTGCCGCCGCTGCCCGAGCCGTAGCCCACCTTCGAAACGTCGTCACCGAGCTGATAGACAGGATTCAGATCACCGAAGTTCGGGCGGCGCAGGGTTTCACCATAGTTGAAGCGCAGCACGACGTCCTTGGCCGGGTCGTAAATCAGGGTCATGCTCGGCAGGAGCTTGCTGGTCGACTTGCTGGCACTGGTCGCGGTGACCGCCTTGCTGGTGGCATCCACCTTATAGAAGGTCATGTCGGTGTCGACCTTGACGTAGCGCACGCCGAAATTGCCGCGCAGGCGATGGCCGAACAGGTCGTTCTCGGTGTTCCCCATCAGGAACAGGTTGCTCGTCTTTTCATCGACCTCGAAGGTCTTCTGCAGGCTCAGTTTGTCCGTCGTCATGAAGTTCGGATCGGCCGAGTTATAGAGCTTGCGCCAGCTGTCGATATTGTCGCGGATGGTGTAGGCATTGGGCTCCACCCACGAGCGCGGAACGTCCGAGATCGCCGTGCCGAAGTTCGAGTTGACGGAGGAATACTCCGGCCCCAGCGAGGCGAGGTTGCGGCCCAGGAAGGCCGATTGCGTCCGGTTGGCCTCCGACGCCTTGCGGTCGTCGAGGCGCGCGCCGAAGTGAATCGTCTTCAGCGCCCCCCAGTCGGCATCGAAGACGCCCGCCAGACTGGCCGTCACGGCGCTGCCCTTGTTGCGGTTGGCGTTATCGAAGAACTGCGCGACATTCCACTTGGTCGGGTCGGCCAGGTCGGCATCGTTGTTGAAATGGAACGCCGTGTTGTTGTTGCCGTCATTGAAGTTGACGTTGATGGACGGCGCAACGCGATCGATCCGGGTGGCAGTGAACTCCGAGTGGAAGGTGCTGGTCTGGTACGACAGGTCACCTTCCAGCCGCAGGCGGTCGCCAAGGTCCCACTTGCCGTTCAGGGCATACACGTAGGAATCGGTTGCCGACGTGGTGAGGTCGCCGCTGTTGAAGCCGTAGACGTTATTGACGGTACGGCTCTTGATAACGTTCGTTCCCGGGAAGGTCGTGATCGACCCCGCAGGGTTGCTGCCGAGATCGCCCCACCAGTCGACGAAGCTGAACAACAACTTGTTGAAGGTCTTGTTGCGATAACCGTTGTACATCGATTCGAAGGTGTAGACCGAATCGCTGTTCGGTTTCCACTGCAAGGCGAGATTGGCGGAAGGACGTTCCCGCTCGCCCTGGAGGTCGCTCTGGAAAACGGCGTCACGCGACAGGTAATACGGATACGCTTTACCGTTGAAATTCAGCGTCGAACCCGCTGCCATCGGCAGGCCGGGACGGGTACCAGGCGTCCAGATATTGTTGTCGAAGATGCGCTGCAATGGCGTGTAACCGGCGGGATCTTCAGCGGCATTGGGGCTGACAAACGGCACCATGGCCCCCGGCGCCACGCTTTCGGTGCGGTATTTCGTCTTGGTATCCGACAGATTGACCAGGGCGCCGATTTCGCCGATGCCGGTTTCCCAGCGGTTGCTGAACATGGCGCTGAGCTGCGGATTGGCTTTTTTCGCGGGATCGAGATAGGTTTCACGCGCCGACAGCGACACTTTCGAACCCTTGAAATCGAACGGCCGCAGCGACTTGACGTCAATCTGGCCTGCGATCCCGGTTTCCAGCTGGCTGGCGTCGCGCGTCTTGTAGACGTCGATCTGGCGCACCAGGGTCGACGGAATGTCCTGCAGCGCGACCTGCGTGCCGGAGGCGGTGAAAATGGTGCGGCCGTTCCAGGTGGTCTGGACGTCGGGCAGACCACGGATGGACAAGGTGCCGACTTCGCCGCCGGCGCGATCGGTGACCTGGATGCCGGTCACGCGCTGCAGCGCTTCGACCACATTGTTATCTGGCAGCTTGCCGATGTCGTCGGCAACGACCGATTCCACGACCTGGTCGCTGGTGCGCTTGATCGCCAGGCTCTTGATCAGCGAGGCCTTGACGCCCGTGACCACCACGGTCGCGGTGTCATTCGGCTCCGTGTTGTTGGCGGCCGCTTGCGCCCACACCGAGGCGCTGCTGAGCAAACCGGCGCCCATCAACGCGGCGACAGACAGTTTAAGGTGGAGTGGGCGTGCGAAACTCGCCGTGGTGCGGATAGATGTGTCGTGCATGTGGTCTCCCTTTGTGATTTTTCTGATGCAGTGTTTGTCGCTGCTCGGAAACTATCTTATGGAGATCGAAACATCCGATCCAATCACATTTAATCGCTGTTTGATATTGCTTTAAGTATCGTCACGCACGCGACGCCCGGAAACAAACGCCGCAGCGCCGCACCTTGCGGTAACGGGGCTGCGGCATATTTGCAACGTTAATCGTTTTCTTATTTGACGCTGACGTCGGTCGCTTTCACCGCCACGTGCTCGGTGATGTTTTTGGCGGCGATGGTCGAGGCCAGGAAAGATGTCGATTTCACCAACAGGTCGCGCGCCACTTCTTCCAGCGGCGAGCCGCTGATGCTGGCGTGGTTGCCGCCCAGCGCCGTACCGCCGCCCCAGCCCATGGCCGAGAGGCCGAAGCCGGTCTTTTCGTTGTTGGCCTGGAAGGTCTTGGAGGCAACGATCTTGGCGCGCTTGACGTCGACCACGCGGATGTCCATGTTCATGTGGACCTTGGATTTTTTATAGTCGACCGAGCCGGCCAGCAAGCCCAGCGGGCCTTTCAGGAAACTCAGGCCGCCCAGGCCGGTCGAGCTTTGCTCGAAGCCCAGCGAGGTGATCGAACCGGTGATCATGTAATCGGCCGCCTCGGCTTCCACTTTTTTCCCAACCAGCGCCAGCTCCTTGTTGATCTCGTCGAGTTCGGCGCGCTCCTGCACGTCGAAGCAGCCGGTCTGAGTCAGCGCGGTGGCCAGCATTTCGGTCATGCCGGTGCCGACGCCGGTGTAGGTCGGCTGCGCCACATTGCCCTGACGTTCCCACCAGCGGTACTGGCGCGGATCCTGCTGACCCGAGCCGGACGAGCAATCGGCCGATTTGCACTTGAATTCGGTGAACACAATCTTGGCGGCCGGCGCGGCGCACTTGGGCACATCGATGGCGCGCTCGGATACGTCGCTCGGTTCGGCAAAACCAAGGACAGGCACCAGCAGGAGGGCTGCGAGGCTATTGTTGATTACGTGTGATTTCATTCGGCTCTCCGTTATTTGAGTATTAAGATTTGTAATTATCCACTGTTAGACAAATGACAAATCTAACCAAATCTCACACTTTGAAAAAATATTTCCTTACGGGAATACTAACGAATGGTGATGCGCGGCAAAATGGCGCGCGCATTGGCGCTGGTGGCGACCGCCACCTCTTCCACCGTCAACCCGCGCAATTCCGCCAGCACGGCGCCGATGCGGGGAATCTGGTCCGGGCTATTGCGGCCCGGGTGCACCCATGCAGGTGAAATATCGGGGGCGTCGGTTTCCAGCACGATGGCCTCCAGCGGCAGCTCGGCCGCCAGCCGGCGGATTTGCAGGGCGCGCGTAAAAGTCATCGCTCCGCCGAAACCGAGTTTGAAACCGAGATCGATATAGCCTTGCGCCTGTTGCGCGCTGCCGTTGAAGGCGTGGGCGATGCCGCCGTTGGGACGGATCTGGCGCACGTGTTTGAGCACTACATCCTGCGAACGGCGCACGTGGGTCAGCACCGGCAAGCCGAAGTCGCGGGCAATCTTGAGCTGTTCGCGGAAAAAGTAAATCTGCTTTTCGCGCATGGCCGGCTCGGTCAGCATGGGGATGAAGAAGTCGAGGCCGATCTCGCCCAGCGCCACGAAGCGCGGGTCGTCCATGGCCGCCGCCACCTGCTCGCGCAGCACGCGCAGATGGTCTTCCTCGGCGTGCGGCACGTAGATGGGATGGATGCCCAGCGCGTAGCAGGCATTGTCCACGCTGGCCGCCAGCTGCGCGACGATGGAGAAGTTGGCCGTCTCCACCGCCGGAATCACGATCATCTCCACACCCTGCCCGCGCGCCAGCGCGGCCTGCTCCGCCGACTCGTTGCCGAATTCGTGGGCGTCCAGATGGCAATGGGTGTCGATCCACATGGCTTACGCCTCGTCCGGTTGCAATCCCTGATCGGTCACGCGCAGCACGCGGTCGCAGCGGCGCGCCAGTTCGATGTCGTGGGTGACGATCACAAACGCCGTGCCCAGAGTGCGCGACAGCTCCAGCATCAGATCGAAGATCTGCTGGGCGGTGGCGTGATCGAGATTGCCGGTCGGCTCGTCGGCCAGCACGCAGGTCGGATGCGTGACCAGCGCGCGCGCCAGCGCCACGCGCTGCCGCTCGCCGCCCGACAATTCACCCGGCACATGCGAGATGCGCTTGCCCAGGTTGACGCGCTTGAGGATTTCCTGCGCCTTGGCCGACGCATCGGCGCGCTTCTCGCGCCGTATCAACAACGGCATGGCGACATTGTCGAGCGCACTGAATTCCGGCAGCAGATGGTGGAACTGGTAGACGAAGCCCAGCGACCGGTTGCGCAAATCGCCGCGCGCCGCTTCGCTCAGACTGGCGAAGTCCTTGCCTTCCAGCGTCACGCTGCCGGTGCTTGGCGTATCCAGCCCGCCCAGCAGGTGCAGCAAGGTCGACTTGCCGGAGCCGGACGCGCCGACGATGGCCACGCGCTCGCCGCGCCGCACGTCGATATTGATCCCGGCCAGCACCTGCACCGAATACGCGCCCTGGGTAAAGGTCTTGCCGAGATTGCGGCAGGACAGAACGACTGGTTCACTCATAGCGCAGCGCCTCCGCAGGTTTCACGCGGGCGGCCCACCAGCTTGGATACAGCGTGGCGACAAAGGCCAGCACCACGGCCACGCCGCCGATCGTGAAGACATCCGGCCAGCGCAGGTCCGACGGCACGGTGCTGATGTAGTAAATATCCTTGGACAAGAACTGCACTCCCAACAAATGTTCGATAAACGGCACAATGACGTCGATATTCAGCGCCACCAGCACGCCGAGGCCGACGCCGATAGCGGTGCCCAGAATGCCCACCAGCGCACCCTGGATCATGAAGATTTTCATGACGGAGCGCGGCGAGGCGCCCAGCGTGCGCAGGATGGCGATGTCGGCCTGTTTGTCGGTTACCGTCATCACCAGCGTGGAGACGAGGTTGAAGGCCGCCACCGCGATGATCAGCGTCAGGATGATGAACATCATGCGCTTCTCGGTCTGTACCGCCGCGAACCAATTGGCGTTCAGCTTGGACCAGTCGCGCACGAACAGGTCGCCCGGCATCGAATTCTTCAAGTCCTGCGCCACTTGCGGTGCGCGGTGCATGTCCTGCAGGCGCAGACGCAGGCCGGCCGGCGCGTCGATGCGCAGCAGCTTTTCAGCGTCGGTCAGGTGGACGAAGGCCAGCGCGGAATCGAATTCATTGTGGCCCGCCTCAAAGATGCCGACCACCGTGAAAGAACGCAGGCGCGGGATCACGCCGGCCGGCGTCGGCTGGCCTTGGGCCAGCGCCAGCGTCACCTTCTCGCCGAGATTGACGCGCAGCGCACGCGCCAGCTCGATGCCCAGCACGATGTTGTAGGCGCCCGGCTGCAGCGCGTTGAAGCTGCCGCGCTTGGTCTGTTTGGCGACGTCGGAAACCTTGGGTTCTTCTTCCGGCAGCACGCCGCGAATCACGGCCGGACGCAGCACATCGTCGCGCACCAGCATGCCCTGGGTTTCGGCAAACGGCGCGGTGCCGATCACTTCCGGATTCTTGCGCGCCTCGGCCGCTTCCTGCTGCCAGTCCGGCATGGAACCGCGGGCGTCGAAGATTTCCACGTGGGCCAGCACCGACAGCATGCGGTCGGTTACTTCCTTCTGGAAGCCGTTCATCACAGACAGCACCACGATCAGCGCTGCCACGCCAAGACCGATGCCGGCCATGGAGATCAGGGAAATAAAGGAGATAAAGCTATTCCGTCCGCTGCGCTTGCCGGCCCGCGTATAGCGCAGGCCCACCAGCCATTCGTACGGCAGATTCTTGAGAATACTCATGGGTTCCGGGAGGGATCAAACTTAGTCAGCCCGAAGTGTGCCACACAAACCGGCAATCCCCAACCGTCACCATTAAAATGCCGCTCCGGGCCGCTATGCCCTACAATCGCGGGATGACTGAAATTACGCTGGCACTTCCCTTCGCCTTACCTCCCCCCGAGCTGGCCAACGACCTGCTGCGCGCCCTGCAAGCGCCGGCCCTGGCCGCCCTGCTGACGCGCCACAGCGCGTTCAAATATAATGTTTTTAACAATGACAGCCGGGTGCTGCCGCACGAGGCCTGGCTGGCCCATGCGCTCGGCCTTGCCAGTGCGCCCGACCAGCCCGACACCGGCGCGCCGCTGGCCACCGCCGTGATGCGCGGCTGCGGCCTGCAGGCCGAGGCGGCCGAAGGCCACTGGTTTATGCTGCAACCGGCCCACGTGCAGATTTCGCGCACCCACATGCTGCTGTCCGACCTGCGCGGCGTGCAGCTGAGCGAGGCCGATTCGCGCGCTCTGTACGAGCTGGCGCGCCCATATTGCGAGCAAATCGGCAAGCCGCTGCTGCATGGCGCACCGGGCCTGTGGTTCCTGCGCGCCGACGACTGGGCTGGCCTGCATACCGCCTCGCCCGACGCCACCAGCAGCCAGAGCATGAGCGACTGGCTGCCGGAAGGCGATCACGCGCGCGACTTTCGCAAGCTGCAAAACGAAATCCAGATGCTGTGGCACGAGCATCCGATCAACGAAGCGCGCCAGGCGCGCGGTCTGCAGCCGATTAATTCCTGCTGGCTGTGGGGCGGCGCCGGCCCGGCCGCACCGTCCGGCCGCGTGGCGATCGCCGGCGGCGTGCAGTGGCTGGATGCGCTGTCCGCCGTGCCGCAGCCATCCGCCGCGCAACTGCTGGACCAGCCGGCTGCAGCGGGCACGCCGTCCAGCGTGCTGCTGGGCGACCTGATCGCCGCCGCCCAAGTGGGCGACTGGGCCGACTGGCTGGCGCGCATGCAGCGCATCGAGCAAGAATGGCTGGCGCCCTTGCTGGCAGCGCTGAAGGCCGGCCGCATCGCACGCCTGAACCTCGTGCTCAGCCACCGCAACGGCTGGACCACGGTCAGCAGCACCGGCCTGGCACAACGCAAATTCTGGCGCAAGCCATCCCTGAATCCCCTGTTGAAGCAATCATGACCCGCATCACCACCCGCCCCTGCCCGTTCCGCGAATCCGAAATGCTGCGCCAGAACGGCGTACACCCCGTGCTGGCGCGCCTGTACGCCTCGCGCGGGCTGACCGATCCGAAAGAACTGTCGAGCGAACTGGCGGCCATGATTCCGCCATCAGGCCTGCTGCACATCGATGCCGCCGCCGTGTTTTTGGCCGACTCCATCGCCGCCAGCAAGCGCATGGTGATCGTGGCCGACTACGACTGCGACGGCGCCACCGCCTGCGCCGTGGCCTTGCGCGGCTTGCGCGCCATGGGGGCGGATATCGACTTCATCGTCCCTAACCGCTTTGAGTACGGCTACGGCCTGACGCCGGAAATTGTCGAACTGACGGCGCGCGAGAAGCAACCAGACATCATCATCACTGTCGACAATGGCATCGCCAGCATCGACGGCGTGGCCGAGGCCAACCGGCGCGGCATCGAAGTTGTCGTGACCGACCACCACCTGCCAGCAGACGTGCTGCCGGCGGCGCGCGTGATCGTCAACCCGAACCAGCCGGAATGCGGCTTCCCGAGCAAGCATATCGCCGGCGTGGGCGTGATGTTCTACGTGCTGCTGGCGCTGCGCGCCGAGCTGCGCAAACGCGGCGTGTTCGACGCCCAGACGCAGCCCAAGCTGGATAATCTGCTGGATCTGGTAGCGCTGGGCACCGTGGCCGACGTGGTGCGCCTCGATGCCAACAACCGCATTCTGGTCGCGCAAGGCCTCAAGCGCATGCGCGCCGGCCGCATGCACGCCGGCGTGGCGGCGCTGTTCCGCGTGGCGGGACGCGAGCCGCGCAACGCCAATCCCTTCGACCTCGGTTTCGCGCTCGGCCCGCGCCTGAACGCGGCCGGCCGGCTGGAAGACATGTCGCTGGGGATCGAATGCCTGATCACCGACGACGAAGGCCGCGCATGGCAACTGGCGCAGCAGCTCAACGACATCAACCTGAAACGCCGCGAGATCGAAGCCGACATGCAGGACACTGCCATGCTGCATCTGGATGCGTTCGAACCGGCCGAGCGCAGCACCATCTGCGTGTTCGACGACTCGTGGCATCAGGGCGTGATCGGCATCGTCGCCTCGCGCCTGAAAGAGAAGTTCTACCGCCCGACCATCACCTTCGCGCCCGGCGCGGATGGCTGGATCAAGGGTTCCGGCCGTTCCATCCCCGGCTTCCACCTGCGCGACGCGCTGGATCTGGTGTACAAAAAAGCGCCATCGCTGATCGACAAATTCGGCGGCCACGCCATGGCGGCCGGCCTGACTCTGCGCGCCGAAGCCTTCGACGCCTTTGCCGAAGCCTTCGAGGAAGTGGGCCGCTCATGGCTCAGCAAACAGCAGCTGGAGCGCGTGATCGAAACCGACGGCCCGCTGGAGGACGCCTACTACAGCACCGCGTTCATTGAGCTGATGGACGGCCAGGTGTGGGGCCAGGGCTTTGCGCCGCCGGTGTTCTGCGACGAATTCCGCGTAGTGAGCCAGCGCATTCTGAAGGAGCGCCACCTCAAGCTGCTGCTGGAGAAAAACGGCACCCGCTACGACGCCATCTGGTTCGGCCACATCGACGCGCTGGGCGACCGCGCGCGCGTCGCCTTCCGTCTCGACGCCAATGAATACAACGGCGTCACCAAGGTGCAGCTGCTGGTGGAGCACGCCGAACCGGCGTAAGGCATGACCGCCGCCTTCTTCTGTCCGGATGAGCGTGACTGACGGACTACGTATATGGGATGGAAAACTAACCACCTCGTGTGACATAGAAATACTGCATTAAAAAAGAGTCTTTTAGCGACCGGCAGCTTCGGGGCGGAAACGGCGGTCCACCTTTAGGCAGCGATTTTTTAAAAATCTTCAAATATAAAAAGCCGAAGCAAAATATGCTTCGGCTTTTTATTTTAACTAACTCGATTACGACGTAAGCGTCTGTTAACTGACGCCTTGAGCCGGGCAGCAATTTAATCGATGCTGGCACCAGCACCGCTGGGAAGCGGCGTGATCTCAGAGGGCTGTGCGTATTCTCACCAGAACGGCTACCGATTCTTGCTCAAATACGGCCGCTAGTTCCCATCTCAACGCGGCCAACCGTCGGCTGTAGCTTATATTGAGTAAAGCCTATTACTTTTTCACCGTTGATGATGTCGATCGAGCCACATCTCTACAAATCAGCCAGCGGGATATTGGCTCCCGCTGTACCTGCTTCAAGTGCCGCGATGAGGGTACTCAAATCCTGCTCCATGCGGGCCAGCGTCACGGGGTCCAAAGCCGCCAATGCATCGGGTAACACACCCGTGAATGGTGCTGGTGCATTTTCGAGACGCTCCCGTCCTGCTGCCAATAGATTCATAGTGACGGTGCGACGGTCAGCCCCATTCTTGTCGATTGAGATGAGACCTTGGGTCGCCAACGCCTTTACCAAATTACTAGCTGTCGTCTGATGAACATCGAGCGCACGGGCCAATTCTCCAACGCCGATCCCAGGCTGTTGCTGCACTACACTAAGTGCCCAAAGCTGCGCGCCCCCAATGCCGGCGGCCTTTTCGACATGGCGAAAATGAGTTTTAACAGCGTTGAAGACAACACGAAACTGCCTCAGCACTCGGGTCGCTGGAGGGAAATCCACAGCGTCTGCCGCACTGATGGATCTTTTTTCTCTGGAATTATGATTCGGTAACATGGGCGAATGATAGCTGAAAAATGCCCCAGTGCCCCGGTAATGCTCACTCGCCGGCACCACGTTGAGGCCAGTTCTTCTCTAGAATAGCCCACAGGATGAGGCCATAGGACAGCAGTCTCACCAAATAGTGGTAGGGAGAATCTTCGTTTGCGGCGCCATCCCAGGCCGAATAGGTTCTGTGCATGCCCTCCACCAGGAACGATAGAGCGAAATACAGGAAAAACCGTTGTCCAGAGGAACGCCAGAAACGAAGGAAAAACAGCGCAATCATATACGATGCCATGGCAATGGCGCCGGTCAGGAAGTTGATCATCGTCGCCTCACTTGTTCTCGTAGATTAAGCCAAAGAGCAGCAGCAAGAGCGCCATCAACGCGGTGGCCAGACGCCAAGGAAGAAGATCGACTTGCGGAAATACCAGCTTGTCCAGCACAAGCAACACGTTGTTGATTGATAGGCCGATGAAACAAAGGCCGCTCCAGAACAACAAGCGCACACGGTTACGCCGATAGGTGCTCAGTAGCATCCACGCGCATGCCAACGAGGTGAACGTGCAAAGTCCGTAGATGGTTTGCGCCATGTCAAAGATCCTTCCGCCAAGTGAAAGCATCGGCAAACTGCTGGGCTTGCCGATCCAATTTGGAGTGTATCAGTACGGTAATACCAACCAGATTTGCTGCGTAGCTCGCTGCCAATTGATCGATCATCGCAGCTAATTCCGGATGACGTGGCCAATAACGGTAGGAAACGGCCTTGTCAGCTTTGCTGCTGGACAGTGCTCCGATGGCACGCAGATCTTCAAGCAACTTGCGCGCAGCGCGCTCGGTAATGTAAAGCCGCTGTGCCACCGCTGCGCTGTCCCAGTCCATTTCAGGTGCGCCGCGTAGTAAGAGCAAGGCTTCGAGGTGTGGGACAGACGCAATGCTGGTCAGGATAAAGCGTCGGAGATCATCAGGAACCGCCAGGAGCGTCATCGCTTCGCTCCCGACAAGCCTTGCAGATCGCTCGCCGTCTGGCTAAACACTTCACTGGCGTGGCGAGCCAGATCGTTCATGCCATAACCAGCGGCTAGCTGCTTCGTCAGCCAGCGAGCTTGACCTCCATCACGCAGCAGCAGCTCGATCTGCGCGCGCGCCTTGCCGAAGCCGGGGTCATCGGATTTTGGCGCAAGCCTTGCCATGTCTGCGGTCACCACGTCGGCGATGGTTCGGCACTGGCCGCTTTCGGGATCGATCCAGGTGCCATCAATACCGTCACGCGCAGCGTTAAAACGATTCCATGTGTAGAGCTCGGGGCCGTCGTCGGTTGGCCAACGGCCTGGCTGACGATAGGCCTCAATGCAGAGCGCGCGGGCATAACTGGCCAGTGCCGCCGCATAGGCCGGATGGAGCGGTGTATCGAGCACACGCAGTTCAATGGTGCCAAATTCAGGTTTGGGCCGCACATCCCAATAAAAGTCCTTGATGCTGCCGACAATCCCCAGTCCGGCGAGCCGGTCGAAGTGTTGCTCAAACTCGCCCCAACTCCGGATATGGGCCGGCATAGTTCCGCTCATGGGGAATGCCCCGACTACGTTGCTACGAGCACTGCAAAACCCTGAGTTCTCGCCTTGCCAGCAAGGTGAGTTCGCCGATAGCGCGATGAACAAAGGCGCGCGCTGAGTGAGCCAGGCGCACAGCCGAATCGCCTCATCCCCGCTAGGTACTCCAACGTGGACATGCATGCCAAATACGGTGAATAACTTGGCCAGGTAGCCAAATTTCTTGGCCGAAGCGCGATAGCGGTCCTTCGGGTAGATACGTTGGTCGCTCCAACGCTGGAATGGGTGGGCGCCGCCGCCTGCGATCACGGCACCGACCTCAAACGCCGCCCGCTCCACACTGGCGCGAATTTCCTCAAGTTCAGCAGCGGCCTGATGGTAATTTTCCAGCACTGAAGTGGCCACCTCTAACATAGAGGTAGTAATTTCTGGTGTTGCGATCCATCGCTTTTCTTGAAGATCAAGCAAGCGTAGGATATCCGGCGCCGCCGGCAATAGGTCAAACGTCAGGCGGTCAAGCACCATCAGTTCCAATTCGATCCCCATTGTGCCCAAACGCGACTGGCTAAATGGAGGTAAATACGCCGGCCCCTGCCCAGCCACCGCCAGTGCTTGTGCGTCGTTGTGGCCACCTGCCATGTCCCGATCAACCATGGGTGTCCTCCTCGTGGTTTTCCCCGGCAAGCCGCAGCCCATACCAAGTCAATCCCGGTGCCACCAGCACGTTGAGCGCCAACAGTGCTGCCATAATCTGATTGGCACTTTCGCTCAGGCCCGGATAACCGGTCATCGAATTATCTACCATCAGCGAGCCGAAGCTCACGAGTGAGCACATCGATATGGCCAGAGCGTTCTTCTTGCTACTACTCCAGGCCAGAGCCGGTATAAGCGCGGCACGCGTCATCAGGATACGCGCACCAAACACTAGCAGCGCCACACTTAGCGCTTGCCAGTTCAGTAGTTGCTGCACCTGCACCAGCGACGAGGACATCATGAAGAGCAAGGCATAACCAATGTCCTGACCGGTGCGCAATTCTGCCTGAAAGACATTGTCTCGCTTCTCGGCATTGCGCAGCAGTACCCCCATTAGCAGCAGCGATAGCAACGCGCTAGCTGCGCTGACCGAGCACAGGCCCAGGTCCATCAGTAGCGCAGCGAGCAGCATGCCCGGGCGCATGCGCGCGCGCGCCTTGCTGAGTCGAGTTGCCACCGCATACATGCCGTAGCACAGCAACGCGATCGCCACTCCCCATAACAGCTGGGACAAATGTTTGCCGAATTCCGCGCCAAAGCTTGCCACCGCACCGCCATCGTGCGACTTCAACCATGCCAGCGCCGGCACCAGTACCAGCAGGGCAATGACATTGCCCACACCGACGAAATTAGCACCGGCAAACACGGTAACGCCGCTGGCGTCGGAATCTGAGACCATCGACGCATAAATGATGGGGCTGGATGCGATCAGCATGGCGGCCATGAAGCCCGCTTCGCTCCCGCTGACGCCACAGAGCATCAGCAAAACGAAGACGATAATGACGCGCAGTAAACACGCTAGTAACAAGCTCGCACCTTGGCGCTTGCTGCGCCACAGCCAGGCGAGGTCGGTCTTGCGTCCTACCTCGAACAGCACTAAGGCCGTTGCAGCGTTGAATAATTCCTGAAACTGCGTCGCCACGGCTGCGTCGACCAAACCTAAACCACTGACGCCCAGCACCAGGCCAGCGATCACAGCGCCGTACAATTTGGGCAAACCACGCGACTCAAGCGCCAAGCCAAGCATTTGGGCCAGCAGCAAACCTGCACCAAGCAGAGCAAGGGGTGACGACAGCCACAACGGCCAAGATATCAAATCAGCGCTCATGATCGGCCGTCCACAGCGCGGCGAGTGCCGCCAACTCACGGTTCAACAGCGATACGACGCGCGTCTCATCGACACTTCCCGGTTTTGCAACAAGCGGCACTTCAAGTCGCGCGCGCAGTAATGCTTGTTCGGTCACCCCAGGCAACCATAGTCGGCCGACCAGCAGACTCCCACGGCGGACAATGGCGGCGTAGGTCGCACTGCGTTGCTGTGGCAACGATGGCGGCATCATGCGAAAAGGCACCGGCCACGCAGCGCCAGGCGATGCACGCGTCAGTTGAACCTGGATAGCGGCACGCTGCTCCAGCCGGCTATCCTCCCGGGCATATGGCAACGGCATGTCAGGGTCATCCTGCCTGCTTGCAGCTACCATTCGCAGGCATTGGCGGTCAGCCTGCCACACCAGCGCTGCCCCGTCCCGCTCCGCAGGCCTGCCGTGCAAGTTGCGCCGCCATATATCGAGCAAAGCGGGCGGAACAACCGTTCCTGTGTCCGCGTCGCTGGCGGCGAGTACCTCCCGTCGCAGTTGTTGCCAGCGACGGCCTTCCCATAGGCGGGTAGCGGTGCGCGACGGTGGAGTCCAACGCCACTCTGTGGCAACCCATCCACCATCGCCAGCCTGAGTCAGCAATATGATGCGCCGGACATCATTTTCCCCCAATTTTTCTGGCGCAGTTGCCTGCCGCCGCCACCCAGCGTTCCAAGGCGGCAGGTCGCTAGCACCTGCAATGCTGGTGCCGCGCCAATGCCACCAAACTGCAGGCGTACTGACACAGGAGGGTAAAGTGGTGGTGTCCGCAACCCAGCGTTGCATGACCAGTCCACCGCGCCATGCGCATTGCGTTGGCATGGCAAGCCAACCGGCGGTCGTGGGGGCCTTCTGTTCACAGAAAACTGGACGGCTGCGCGCAAGCGTTGCAAACGATCGCACTATTGCGGGCAATTCACCGGCAGCGATGCGGGAATCTGGCGCCGCAGATGCAGTTGGAGCACTTAAGCAAGACAACATCAGTATTGCGCTGTGTTGCCAGCGCGCATTACGAATCAGAAAAGTTTGTGGGTGCATTTGACAAATTATATGGCAGCAAAGTACATTTGTACAAATGTAGTTTGCCGACATATTCTCACAGCAGAGCCTGATAAGGCCTTTATCCTCGTGCCGGCGAGGATTTTTTTTAGGTCTGCCATCGATACCATGAAAAACAAGCACAACACCACTGCGGCGTTCAATCGGGAATTCCGCAATTGGCGCACTTGGGCTACCCGCGCGATTGTGGTCGCCGCCGCCGGCGTCGCCGGGCTTACTGTCGTGGCGTTCACATGGCTGGGCGAACAGGCCCTCTCGCTGTTTATGGATGCTTTCCACTTTAAACCATGGATAGCGCTGTTGTGGACTCCGCTGTGCACGGCGGCGATTGCCTGGACTACCCGACGATATTTCCGCGCGGCTGCCGGTTCGGGGATACCACAGGTGATGGCCGCGCTTGATCCGCTAGTGCCACCGCAGGTAACGGGGAAGCTGGTATCGCTCAAACTGAGCTTAGCGAAAGTCGGATTGACCACATGGGGCTTGCTGGCCGGGTTGTCGCTTGGACGTGAGGGCCCCTCGGTACAAGTTGCCGCCGGCATTATGTTGACGGCCCGGCGTTGGCTTCCAGAGCGATCTTCTGTGACTACGCACGGCCTGCTGGTGGCCGGCGGCGCCGCCGGCATTGCCGCCGCATTCAACACGCCGCTTGCCGGAATCATGTTCGCGATTGAGGAACTCTCGCGCACACCTGAGCAGCGCAGCAGTGGTCTGTTGATGTCTGCCATTGTACTGGCGGGTCTTATTGCGGTTTCAATATACGGCAACGCCACTTACTTTGGGATTATCCACGCCAGCGGCATTGACTTGTCATTGTTACTGCCAGGCGTACTGGTCGCACTGGCCAGTGGCTTGGCGGGTGGGCTTTTCTCGCGCTTACTGCAAGTGTCCTTGAGCGGTCAGGCAGGCGACGGGATGTCGCGGCTACGTCGCAGCCATCCGATCGTATTTGCAACGCTGTGCGGATTGCTCATTGCGGTGATCGGCGTGGTCTCTGCAGGTGCAACGTTTGGTAGCGGCTACAGCCACACTCGCGACATGGTTGCCGGTAGAGAAAGCGTGCCAGCGCTGTTTTTACTGTTGAAGTTTGTTGCGACCTGGCTCACTACCTGGTCCGGTGTGCCAGCTGGTATTTTTGCGCCCTCTCTGGCGATTGGCGCGGCGCTCGGTAACGACATCGCTCAGTTGCTCCATTCTCCGCATGCGACTGCCCTGATTGCGCTGGGCATGGTTGGCTTCCTCGCGGCGGCGACGCAAGCACCGCTGACATCGTTCATCATCGTCATGGAAATGGTCGACGGACACTCGATGGTGCTGAGCTTGATGGCATGTGCCATGGTGTCGCGAACCGTTTCCCATGTCATTAGTGCCCCTCTTTACACGGTACTGGCACAACAGCAATTGGCCGCTGCGGACGCCAAACCACTTTAAAGAAATTTCAATGGGGCGGCAACGGCCTGTCGCTTCAAAATGCACCTGTAAAAGCCCAAATATCACATCTACCTGCAAATCTCACTGCCGCCATCGAAGACTATCCGCCAGGTCTTGGGCGCTTCCAGCCGCCAGATGGAATTGAAGCGCGCGATCAGCTTGCCGTCCGCCCCATACACCGGCCCCGAGGTGCGCGCCAGCGTTCCGGAAGGCAGCACATCGACCTGATCCGGCTCCCATGAGAATGGCGCATCGGGCTTGTCGAAGAACTTCTTCCAGCCATCGGCCACCGCCTTTTTGCCGCGCTGGGCGCGCTCGCCGGTCTCGAAAATGGTTTCCTCAGACAGGAAGCCGACAAACGCCGCGTGGTCGCGCGCCTTCATGGTGGCGGCAAAAGCGCGTTCCACATTGGCCACCTCCTCTTGAATACCAGTGAACACCGGCACCGCCTGCGCCCCTGCGGCCAGCAACATGGCCAGCGGAAAAGCCATCCATTTCATCGCCATCTCCCATTTTTAGATAAGGAAATACTAACACCAATTGCATTTCATCCGAAAATGGAGTATAAAGAATCCATTAACGGAGGATTTATGCTCACCTACGCCTACCCCCGCAGCCGTTTCGAACCGACCGTACTGGTGGACCTGAACGCCAAGGCCGAGCGCGAACGCCTGTCCAAGTCCGCCCTCAAGGGCTTTTTCAAGCTGGCCGCCACCTGGAAGGTGCGCGACGAAGACGCACGCCAACTGCTCGGCGGGCTGTCCAACAGCAGCTACTACGACTGGAAAAAGAACCCGGAACGCACGCTGGAAGTCGACTGCATCACTCGTATTTCCTACCTGCTGGGCATCTACAAGGCGCTGCACATCATCTACGGCGACAAACTGGCCGACGAATGGGTCAGCCTGCCCAACACCAATCAAATTTTCGAAGGCCGCACGCCGCTGGACTACATGCTGGGCGGCGGCCTGATCGCCATGCAAACCGTGCGCCAGTTGCTGGACGCCCGCCGCGGAGGGCTGTAAGTGCCGGTCAGCCTCGTCCCCTCCCTGCCCCTGACCGCGCTGCGCCAGTTCGACACCTGCCGTCTGCTGCCCTCCCGCTTTGCCGACCTGGAAGATTCCGTGCTGTCGCCACTGGCCGAGAACGACGCTCACCTGCGCGATCTGTTCGACCTCGATAACGCCACCAACGCCCGCCTGCGCACGCAGAACGGCGGCTCGGCCGGCATCAACGTCGATGAACTGGTATTCGGCGTGCCTAACTTCCGCATCGTCAATGCCGCCTTTACCTACGCCCGCCCCGAGGGCAGCCGCTTCAACGATGGCCGGCGCGGCGCGTGGTATTGCGCCTTCGACGCCGAAACGGCGCTGGCGGAAGTCAGCTTTCATAAAGCCGTGGAATACGCGGAGATCAACCGCTTCGACGACAGTGTGCAGTATCAGTGCATGCTGGCCGACTTCACCGCCAGTTTCCACGACCTGCGCGGGCAGGAGCGCTACCAAGGCTGCCTGGCGCCGGACAGCTATATCGAATCGCAAACGCTGGCGGAACACCTGCTCGATAGCGGGTCGCTAGGCGTGATCTATCCGAGCGTGCGGCACGCGGGCGGCACCAACCTGGCCTGCTTCCGCCCCGCGCTGGTGGGCAATGTTCGCAAAGGTGCGGCCTATCGGTTAACATGGCAAGGTAGCCCGGCACCAAAGATAGAAATTATTTAACCATGCAAACCAAACCAGAAAAAGACCTCGAACTCCGCAACAAAGTGAACCGCGAAACGGCGCGCCTGCCGTGGACCGAACTACTCAAGCACTTCGCGCAGGGGAATGTGGTGTGGGTCGCCAACGCGCTGGACCTGGTCGATGTCGCCGTGCGCATCTCGCACGACGACAAGGCCAACATCACTCAGTGGATGAACTCCGGCCTGCTGGCCAAGGTCAGCGACCAGCAGGCGCAAAACTGGCTCGACGCGAACGCCGAGCTATGGGCTTGCGTGGTCAGCCCCTTCATCCTGGTGCAGGAACAGAAGGCTGTCGCCACCGGCATTCACTGATCAGAACTTGAAGCTGCCCGCGTCCAGCGTCAGCGTGCCGCCGCATGCCGGTGTGGTGGCCTCGCGATTGCCGCTGGCAGTGGACTGATTGCTCTCCCATACGGTGCTCACGCCGTACTTCATGAACTTGTACTGGAAGGCCGTCGCCGGCGGCAGCTGGATGGTGCGCGACCACGGCACATTGGCGCCACTGCCTTCAATCGTCAGCTGATTGCTGCTGCCCGGCACCCAGTTGCCCAGCTCCGCCAGATTGCCGACCACGTAGACGTTCTGGCCATAGACCGTGTTGGCATTCGCCACGCGGAAGGTCACCGGCACCGTGGTGCACGAACCGCCACCGCCGCCTCCGCCGATCTTCTGGTTGACGTGCAGCGCCACCGCCGGCACTACCGATCCGCCGTTAGCCGGAATACTCACACTGATCACGCCATTGCTGCCCACCGTGACGCTGTCGCTGGTGCACGCGGTGCCGCTGGCATTCAGCACGCCGTGTACCACATTGCAGTAGGTGCCGGCCGGCAGTGCGGTTTGCAGGGCCGCGTTCCATGCCGCGTTTTCATTGTTAATCGCCACAAAGCCCTTGGCGCCGCGGCCAAAGGCGATCTGGTTGCCGGTGCCGTTGGTGAAGTAGTCCACGCCCTGGCCCGAGGTGGCGGCGCGGAAGGCCACCATGTTGGCGATATCGCTCCAGCGGTGGATGAAATCCCAGCTCTGGTTGATCAGCGGATTGCCGCTGGCGTCGAATGGACTGGCGCTTGGCGGCGCCTGATCGTAGCTGGTGAAGCGGAAGCCGGAATGCAGTTGCGCCGAACCATACGGCCACGCCAGCATGAAGATGTTGGCCAGGTCATAGCGCTTGGTGCCCTGCGTGTCATTGGTGGCGCCCGAGACGTAGTTGCTGGCGACTAGCGAGCTGCCGTTGCGCTCCGTGTCCCAGTTATTCACGAACACCGTCGCCTTATCGCTCGGCACGAAGCCCCAGGTGCCGCCCCAATTGCCCGGCGTGCCCATGATGGAGCGGATCTGCGACAGATTGGCGCCGTTCTCGTTGCGGAACACGGCCTTCATCGCGTAGCTGAACTGGAATTCATTCAGCGTGCCGTTGGTGTAGTAATCGGAACGCACCACATTGCTGTCCGGGATAACCTCCTGCGTCACCCACAGCGTTTCGCCGGAGGTGGTGGTGTGCGTCACGCCGTTCAGGATGGCCGTCAGGTCTGAGGCCCACATATGCTTGGCCGCGTCGAAGCGGAAACCGTCCACGCCAAGGTTGATTAGCTTGGTGAGGTAGTTCTTGACCTGCCCCTGCACGTAGGCGCCATCGGTCTTCAGATCCGGCAGGCCGCTCAGGCGGCAGTTGACCACATTCGAGCGATTGCCCGGCGAGCCGTAGTCGCCGCTGGCGATATCGCAGGCCGGATGGAAGTCGCTGCTGCCGAAGTACGGGTAAGCCAGCGACGACGAATTCCACGTCGAACCGTCGGTCGCGGTGCCGGAACCCGCAGCCAGATGGTTGACCACCACGTCCACGTACACCCGCACCTTGGCCGCGTGGCAGGTGTTGACCATGGCCTGGAATTCGGCCTCCGTGCCCATATTGCTCTTCAACGAAACAAAGTTGACCGGCTGGTACACGTCCCACCACGCGCCCAGGCTGGCCGAGGCCTGTGGCGGCGAAACCTGCACCGCCCCAAAACCTTGCGGCCCGAGCCAGTTGGTGCATTCCTTGGCGATGTCGTTCCATTTCCAGCGGAACATCTGGACCGAGGTGTCGGCAGGGTTGAATGCGGCGTGCGCCGGCCCCGTTGCGGCGCCGGCGAGGATGCCGGCCGCCAGCAGCGATTTCACGATTGTCATGTGTGTTCTCCAGTGTAGTTATGGTTCGGGAAATAATGTCTCCCGAACAAAATGTAGCAGAACTACAGTTAACCGCAATCGTGCACTCGGTGTGGAACCGGTACCATTCGTCTCCGTGTAATAAAAGTACAACAGCGATACGATTCCGCGCATCGCCGGCGCGGAAAAAGTCATTGGACGCCGAAGTAACAGGCGACGCAGCATGGACGGACACCAAACACAACAACGGAGACTTTATGTTCAAGCACCTCAAGCATGGAGCGGCGTGCGCTGTCGCCCTGCTTGCCCTGTCAGCCCAAGCCGCCACATGGACCCTCAGCGGCGACCTGGTTACCCACGATCCCGACCTGTACAAGGAAAACAGCACGTGGTGGATTGTTGAAACCAGCGACACCGGCATCGGCGTCAAATATTCGGCCGATGGTCACGCGTGGAAACAGGGCGTCAGCATTTTCGGCAACGGCCTGTCGTGGTGGGGCCAATACAATGGCAATAGCAAGACCGTGTGGGCGCCGGACGTGCATGTCTGGAACGGCAAGGCGATCCTGTACTACGCCGTCTCCACCTTCGGCTCGCAAAAATCGGCCATCGGCCTGGCGACGGCGTCCAGCATCGCCACCGGCAACTGGACCGACCAGGGCGCGGTGCTGACCTCCGCAGCGGGCGGCGATTTCAACGCCATCGATCCTAACTTCTTTGTCGACAAAGCGGGCCAGCCCTGGCTGAGCTACGGCTCGTTCTGGACCGGCATCTACACCACCCGCGTGGATGCGAACACGCTCAAGCCGATCGGCTCGCGCTATCACCTGGCGGCCGACGGCAGCGGCATTGAAAACGCCTTCATCATGTCGAACGGTTCGTATTACTACCTGTTTGTCTCCAAGGGCACTTGCTGCGCGGGCGCCAACAGCACATATCACATCTCCTACGGCCGCTCGACCAGCATCACCGGCCCTTATCTCGACAAGAACGGCGTCAACATGCTGAATGGCGGCGGCACCACGCTGGACGCGGGCGGCGGACGCTTCATCGCACCGGGCGGTGAATCGGTGAGCAACGGCGTGATGGCGCGGCATGAGCTGGACAGCCAGAACGGCTACAACGGCGTGTTGTTCATGAACGATCTGACCTTCGTCAACGGCTGGCCGACTTACTGATGCAACAGCGTTATGCACTGGCGGGAGTGGTGGTGGCGCTGGTGGCAGCGTTGACGGTGTTCGTCTCGCGGCTGACCGCCGAAGCTCCCGAAGCACCGCCCAGTGCATCCGCCGCCGAAGCGCGTGCGCCAACCGCGGCCGCCGCGCGCTTCTTCCGTGAACTGGGCAATGCCGATCCCGGCCCGCCCATCGAGATCGCGCTGACCGAAACGCAAGGCCTCATCGCCAATTTCGCGCTGCGCGAGATCATGGATTACTACCTGCTGGAACGCAGCGATGAAGACCGCATGCAAGCGCTGATCGGGCATCTGCGCCGCAAGCTGCCGCCTGCGGCCGCGCGCGAGGCAGAGCAGCTTGCGCAAAGCTATTTCGCCTACCTGGCGGAGCATGACACGCTGCTGGCAGCACAGAATTTCCATGACCAGCCCGATCTTGGCCGACTGGCGAGCTGGCAACAGCAACAGCGCCAACTGCGCCTGCGCATGCTGGGCGCCAGCGTCAGTGAAGAATGGTTCGGCAGCGAGGATGCCTACCTCACGCAGGCGCTGGAAGAAGCCGGCCGGCCCCAAGCCGGTCCGCCGGCAAACGAGGACGAAGCACGTCACCGCGAACATATGCGGCAAGTGCTGCGCGATGCGGTGAGCGTCGCCCGGCCAGCCTTACGCTACACGCCGCAGGCCGTGACCAACTGAGCGCGAACACGAACGCCGTCATTGCGCAAACAGGTAGCCGCAGCTCTGATCGGACGGATCGCGGGCGATGATGCGGTCGTACAGGCCGAGATTTTCCTTCATGGTGCGTTCCACGTCTTCCGCTAACAGCAGGCCGGCGGCGACCTGGCGTTCGGCCGCGGCGCGCACTGCGGCCGCGTAGGCGTCGCGCGTCGGATAGCGCGCTTCCAGGCTTGGACGCGGATCGCCCGCCGCAACGCGTTCCGCTTCGGTGCGGGCGAACGGCACGAAGCTGCCGTCAAAGCGCGAGGTGGCCCAGGCAAAGCCGGTGTCCGGCGCGCGTAGGTTCCAGCCGGTGTGGGTGCCGAGCGGCGCTTGCAGCTCCACCAAGCGCACGCCGCCCCTGTCGTTGCCGTCCGCGTCCGGCGCCGGCACGCGGGTTTCGAAATCGTCGCCATGCTTGGGCGGCACGGTGTCCGCGATGCCCTGGCTGGCGTAACGCCAGCCGAAACTAAGGCGCGGCTCGCGCAGGTTCTGTTCAGGCGGCGTCAGGCCGAAGCCCTTCGGGAAGATGGCGCGATAGTCCGCCACGGTGGTCAGCGTACCGTCCGCCAGTTGCGGATAGGCGCTGGCCGGCGGCTGCTTGCCTTTCACGGTCCAGTCGTCCAGCGCCACGATCAGGGCGCGCATCGGCAGATAATGGTCGCTGGTCGAAACGCAGGCGGTGAATGGCGCGCGCTTGCTGGAGCGCCCCACATAATGCTGCGCCCCCATGAAACCGTAGATGCGCACATTGTCGGCCGGCGCGACATCGCGCTCGCCGTCGGGCGTGGTGGCGATCAGCGAGGCGCCACGATTCCAGAATTCGGTCGAGGTGTTGGCGTAGAACAGCTTGGGCAGATTACCCTGCTTGTCGCGGGCTTTGTCCAGCGTGGACGCGGTCTTGCCGGTAGCCGGGTCGCGCGCCGGCGTGCTGGTGAACGGGAAGGCGTCGGCCGGATAGTCGTGTTCTTCCATCATCGATGGATGGCGCGTCGGCTGGGCGAAGCGGCTGTTGAAGCCTGCCGAGCCGCCGGCGCCCGGCACTTGCAGGTAGGCGCCGCTGAATACCAGCTTGCCGCCTTCGTCGACATTCAGGCCGTCGTGCATCATGCGGCCGATCAGGCGGGCGGACTGGCTGATGCCAAACATAAGCACATTGCGCGGCGCCGGCGCACCCTCGAACGGGTGGTCGCGCAAATAGGACAGCAGGTCGCGGATGCCGGCCAGGCCTGCGCCGGTGACGTAAGGGTCCTTGGCGACGTAGGTGATCTCGTAAATCGTATCGGGCCTGAAGCCGCCATCCAGCTGCACACGTCCCGGACCGCCCTTCAGTTCAGGTTCGACGAAGCGCCATGCGCTGCGCGGGATGGGCTTGCGTTTGTCGTCCGGGCGCGCACGTTCGGTCAACTGCGCGTGCGGATCGTTCGGCGTGGCCGGTTCGTAGGTCAGGCCGCGCATGCCGGCGTAGCTGACGATATCGGCCGGCGCGTTGACGGTGAATTCGTTCTGCACCCTGCCCTTGACGCCCTTGGCGACCGGCGGCGCAAACACCAGTGGACGCGGGGATGTGCCGGCGGCAGGCACTGTCGGCGCCACGTCCCATGTCCACGCGGAGAATAGCAGCGAAAAGCCGTGACGCATCAGGAAGCCGTCGCCGGCATCGGCAGCGGTGCTCGGGTCGTTGTTGGCCGGGACGCGACCATTGACCTGCCCGAGGATGGCGATGTTGCCGCGATTGTTCACGTCATACAGCAGCGTGGTTGGCTGCGCGCCGGCCGGGCGCAGCAGGACAAACTCGCTGGAGAACAGCACGCGCCCTTGCTTGTCGCGCGGGGCTTTTTTCAGGTCTACGATGGAGGCGTTGGCGGCGGCTTTCGGATCGAGCGCATAGTAAGCAATGCCGCGTATCTTTTCATACGCGCCGTATTCGCCAAAGCTGACACCGGGAGCAAACGGCACACGTTCAACTACTTGAATGCGTTCGACCGCGGCGTGTGCCGTGCTTACTGCCGCCGCCATCGCCAGCATCGTCAACTTGCGTTTCATCCCGTGCTCCCGATAGGTAAAACACCTATCGTAGCAAGCCGCTTAGCAGACGTCCACCCACTTCCCTTCGGTGACGGAGGCCAGCATGGACGGCGTGATGCGGATGGCGCTGTTGATGGAGCCTGCGGCCGGCAGCACTTCATCGAAGTTATTCAGCGAGTGGTCGAGATAGACCGGCAGCGGCTGCGGCAGGCCGAATGGACAAACGCCGCCGACCGGATGGCTGGTCAGCTCCACCACCTCTTCCGCCGACAGCATCTTGCCCTTGCCGAAAGCATCCTTGAACTTCTTGTTGTCGACGCGGGCGATGCCGCTGGCGACCAGCAGAATCACCTTGCCTTCGGCGACGCGGAACGCCAGCGTCTTGGCGATGCGTCCCGGCTCCACGCCGTGCGCTTCCGCTGCCAGCGCCACGGTGGCGGTACTGGCTTCGGTTTCGATGATGGGCAATTGAATATCGCGTGCGTGGAAAAACTCGCGTACGGATTGCAGGCTCATAGCTTGGTCTCAGGTTGGTGTATCAACATCGTCCCACTCGCGGTCTTCGAAGCGCACCAGCCAGTTAAAGGCATGGTGGCGTTCTTGCAGCACGCCGTCGTTCAGGTTGGCGGGAACCGGCGTTTTTTTCAGGATGGCCTGGCGGCTGGCCCAGTGCTGGCGGTAGTGCAGGTCCAGCGCATCGAGAATCTCGCTGGCGGCGCGCGCGCCCAGCTGCTTGCGCAAGCCTTCGGTGCCGCGCTCGATCACGGTGCTGGAAATCGACGACACATCGCAGATCGCATCGGCGAACGGCAGTTCCGATTGCAGGCCCAGCGCCCATTGCAGCACAAGAATGGCTTCATAACGCCACAGGAATTGCGTCACTTCCTGCTGCGTCGGCGCGTCCTTGGCGAGGAAATCGCGTTCGGCGTCGGTCAGGCCGGCGAAGGCTGGCGGGAAGCGCTCCTGCAGCGCGGCGACTGGAATCGGCGTCTCGCCGGTGAGCGATTCGGCGCGGATGGCGACCACAAACAGCGCCAGCATGCGGCGCAGGATGTCCTCCGGTGCACGCAGGCGCAGTTCCGGCTCGGAGACCAGCGGCGGCAGATCGGCCGGCACCTTGACCTTGCGGGCGGCCAGTTGTTCTTCGCTGCGCGCCTTGCGCTGCCAAGCCTGCGGCGGATAAGGGACCACCGCTTTCGGATCGCCCTCGCCGTTGCCGGCCGGCGCCAGCAACACGCGGCCCTGCGGATCGCGCACACTGCCATCGGCCATGAAGACGATGGCGTTGGCGGCTTCCGCCCACTTGTGGAAATCGGCCATGTGGGATGGATCGACAGCGAAGCTGACCTGATGCTGCGTGCGCTGCAAGTGACGGATCACGTGGTAGCGGGTGCGGCTCATGGCGCCCTGGCCTTGCTCGGCCAGCAGGTGCATCATACCGTTCAGGTGCGGAGCCAGCTCGCCGCCGGACAGGTCGCGGCGGCCGTTAATCACATGCGGGAAGGCCGGCTTGGGCGTATCTCCCACGGTGCAGTAAGCATTGAGCAGGACGTGGTTGCTGATGTCTTGAGGTTTGAACAGCTGCTTGAGTCGATTGAGCATAACAATTTATACATTTAACGCATATCCAGCGCGCGACGGCGTCGCGGCGGCGGGAATGCCTGATCCAATGCGGCCAGATCGTCGGCGGAAAGCCGGATATCAGCCGCAGCGCGGTTGGCGCGCAAGTGTACAGGATCGACAGCCTTGGGGATAGCAATCACGCCATCCTGATGCAGCACCCAGGCCAATGCGATCTGCGCCGGCGTCACGCCGTGCGCGGCGGCGACGGCTTTGAGGCCGGGATTTTCCAGCAGCGCGGCCTGTTCGCGGCCCGAGGTTTCCAGCGGCGAGTATGCCATGATCGGCATGCCCTGCGCGCGCGCCCACGGCAGCAGATCGAATTCTATGCCGCGCTTCATCAGATTGTAGAGCACTTGATTGGTGGCGGGCGTGCCGTAACGCTGCGCCTCCTCCATGTTTTCGAGGTCAAAATTACTGACGCCGTAAGCCTTGATCTTGCCGGCCTCCTTGAGCGTTTCAAAGCCATCGAAAGTTTCGGCCAGCGGGTGGTGGCCTTGCCAGTGCAGCAGATACAGGTCTATGGTCTCGACCTGCAAGCGCTTCAAACTACGCTCGCAAGCCTCCTGCACGCCCTCGAAGCTGGCGTTATGCGGATACACCTTGCTGACGATGAAAGCTTCATCACGGCGTCCGGCGAGCGCCTCGCCAACCACCTCTTCCGCCCCGCCCTCGGCGTACATCTCGGCGGTATCGATCAGCGTCATGCCGAGATCGAGCCCGAGCTGCAAAGCGCGCACCTCCTCCTGCCTGCGCACGGCCTTCTCGCCCATATTCCACGTGCCCTGCCCCAACGCCGGAACGGCCGCACCGTGCGGAAAACTCCAAGTTCTCATCAACGCCTCCTGCCAAATTCGGGGTCAGAGCCGACAATCGGACACAAACTCAGCATTAACCGAGTCCACCCGGCTTGAGATGGCTCATCTCCCACCGTGAAGAACCCGTCTAGCATGGTGAGATGAGCCGCCCTCTCCGTTTAGAATTCCCCGGTGCACTGTATCACGTTACTTCAAGAGGTGACAGAAAGGCATCGATCTATCTGGACGATTCCGATCGTCTCGTCTGGCTATCGATATTGGAAGAAGTTTGTGCCCGCGCCACAAGGTGGTCGGCCATCTATTTCAAGGACGCTATAAGGGAATAGTGGTGCAGCGAGAGGTATATCTGCTGGAGCTTGCACGCTATGTGGTACTAAATCCGGTGCGCGCTAAACTGGTAAACCTGCCAGAGGAATGGCCCTGGAGCAGCTACCGAAGCATCATTGGATCAGCCTCCAAAGCGCCATGGCTAGACACTCATTCCACGCTGACAGCGTTTGACTCGGAGCGGACTATCGCAGTAGCTGCTTATCGAAATTTTGTCAGTACCGGAATCGGCGAGCCTAGTCCGCTTTTGAAAACCAAGCATCAGTTGATCCTCGGAGACGACGACTACATCCATCAGGTACAACTGCTGGCGAACAAAAACGACTCACCAGCGATCGCAAAAGTACAGCGCCGCGCCATGGCCAAATCGCTGGAGGCCTATGCGATGGAGTGCAATACCCAGGAAGAAGCGATGGCCAAGGCTTACCACTCCACGGTTTATACGATGGAGCAAATTGGCGCGCACTTCGGTGTTTCCAGCAAAACCGTCAGTCGCGCCATCAAAAAGCGCCGAATCGACTGAAATGTCCGATTGTCGGCTCTGACCCCGAATTTAGTGGCCACCGCCGAGGTAGGCGGCGATGACTTTGGGGTCGGTTTTCAGGCTTTCGGCAGGGCCGTGGACGGAGATGTTACCGTTTTCTAGCACGTAGCCGTAGTCGGCTACGTTTAGCGCGGCGGCAGCGAATTGTTCCACTAGCAGCATGGTCACGCCTTCCGATTTCAGGCGCTGGATGATGCGGAATACTTCTTCCACCAGAATCGGCGCCAGTCCCATCGAGGGCTCGTCCAGCAGGATCACTTCCGGATTCAGCATCACGGCGCGCGCCATGGCCAGCATTTGTTGTTCGCCGCCGGACAGCGTACCGGCCAACTGCGTCTGGCGCTCTTTCAAACGCGGGAACAGTTCCAGCGCTTTTTCCAGATCACGCTTGACGTCGCCCTTCGGCCGCGCACGCGTGAAGCGCGGGAAGGCGCCCAGCAGCAGGTTGTCGGTCACGCTCATGGAGGCGAACACGCGCCGCCCTTCCGGCGAATGCGCCAGCCCGGCGCGGGCGATTTTGTGCGAGTCGTAGCCGGTGATGTCTTTGCCGTCCAGCGTCACCTTGCCGCCTTTCGGTTTGATCATGCCGGAGATGGCGCGCATGGTGGTGGTTTTGCCGGCGCCGTTGGAGCCGATCAATGTCACCAGCTTGCCTTTCGGGACGTCCAGCGAGATGCCGTGCAGGACTTCGACTTTGCCGTAGGCGGCGTGCAGGTTGGAGATCGATAGCATGTGCTGTCCTCGTCAGTGCGCCGCCGGCGCCGTGTTGTCGCTGCCGCCCAGGTAGGCTTCGATCACTTTCGGATCGCTTTGCACGGCGGCCGGTTTGCCTTCCGCGATTTTCTGGCCGAAGTCCAGCACCGTTACGGTGTCGGACAGCGCCATCACCACGTCCATGTGGTGTTCGATCAGGATGATGGTGATGCCGTGGTCGCGGATTTTGCGGATGATGGCCATCAGTTCCTTGATGTCCGGCGCGGTCAGGCCGGCAGCCGGTTCGTCCAGCAGCAGCAGGCGCGGACTCAGGCCCAGCGCGCGGCCTATCTCCAGCAGGCGCTGTTTGCCGTACGGGAGGTTGCGCGCTTCTTCATTGGCCAGGTCGGACAGGCCGACAAATTCCAGGATGCTGGCGGCGCGTTCGCGCGCGGCCGTTTCTTCACGCTGGTAGCGCGGCGTTTGCAGCATCACGTCCAGCACATTCGATTTGAAGGTGTTGTGCAGGCCCACCAGCACGTTTTCGGTGGCGGTCATTTCGCCGAACAGTTGCACGTTCTGGAAGGTGCGCGCCACGCCGCCAAGCGCGATTTCGGACGGTGTGCGGCCCGAGATGACGGCGCCGGAAAACGCCACCTTGCCGGCGGTCGGTTTGTAGATCCCGGTCAGCACGTTCATCATGGTGCTTTTGCCCGAGCCGTTAGGGCCGATCAGGCCATGCACCGAGCCCTGGATCACGTTCAGGTCGACCTTGTTCAAGGCTTTCAGGCCGCCGAACTGCATCAGGATCTGGTCGACCTTGAGCAGGTTGTCGCCGGCCTGCCCGCCCTGCGCACGCGGGAACGGTTCGGCGCCGCTCGATTGCACCGCCTTGGCGTGCACCGCGCCGCGCCCCATCAGCCCAAGCAGGAAGCCGACGATGCCGTCCTGCAGGTAGTACACCACGAATAATGTCATCAGGCCGAAGATGGTCAGGCGCCAGTCGACGATGTTTTCCAGCTTGAAGGAGAACGCCGCCATGCCGATGGTCGCCGCCAGCGGCACCAGCACCGCGCGCGGCGTCGAGCGTTTGCGGGCGATCGCCAGCGCGGCGCCGATCACGCCCAGCACCGCCGCCGCAACGGCGATTTGACGAAACAGTTCTATGTCCGCCAGCAGGCTCGGAAGCATGACCACGATCAGCGCGCCGATCAGCGCGCCCGACCGCGTTTTGCGGCCGCCCATGATGACGGCCAGCAGGAACAGGATGGTCAGCTCGAAGGTGTAGGAGCTTGGGTTGATGTATTCCTCCGAGTAGGCATACAGGCTGCCCGACAGGCCGGCAAAGCCGGCGCTGATGATGAAGGCGTAGACTTTGTAGCGGTACACGGACACGCCCATGCAGTCGGAGGCGATAGGACTGTCGCGCAAGGCTTCGAACGCGCGGCCAAGGTTGGATTTCAGGATGCGGTGCACCACCACCAGCGAGATCACCATCAGCGCGGCGACCATGTAGTAGTACTCCACCTCGTCCAGCTTTTTCCCGAACAGCAGCGGCTTGGCGATCTTGATGCCCATCGGGCCTTCGGTCAGCCAGGTCATTTCGTTGATGAGGATCTGGATGATGGTGCCGAAGGCCAGCGTCACCATCGCCAGATACGGCCCGGTGACGCGCAGCGCCGGCAGCGCGAGGATGGCGCCGAATACCGCGGCCACCGCCACCGACGCCGGGATGGTGATCCAGAACGGCGCGGACAATTTGAATACCAGCACACCGGTGACGTAGGCGCCGATGCCGAACAGCCCCGCATGGCCCAGCGACACCTGCCCGGTGTAGCCGACCACGATATCTAGGCCGAACAATAGTATCGCGTAGATCAGTATCGTCTCGAATAGGTGGATATAGTAAGGATTAGGAATCAGCGCCGGATACAGCGCCAGCACCGCCAGTCCCGCCACGCTTGCTGCGACAATTGTCTTCTTCATGGGTCAGACCTTTTTGATGGCGGCTTTGCCGAACAGGCCGGACGGCTTCACCGCCAGCACCAGCAGGAGCAGCAGCAAGCCCGGTACGTCCTTGTACCCGGTGGAGATGTAATAGCCGGCCGTGGTCTCGACCACGCCCAGTATCAGGCCGCCGACAATGGCGCCCACGCCCGAGGTCAGGCCGCCGATGATGGCCACGGCGAAGGCTTTCAGGCCGAGCGAGGAGCCCATGGTGGCGCCGGTCAGCGTCAGCGGCGCCACCAGCACGCCGGCGAAGGCGGCAACGGCGGACGACAGCGCGTAAGAGAAGGTGATCACCATGCCGGTGTTAATGCCCATCAGGCCCGCCGCGTCGCGGTCGTTGGCGGTGGCGACCACCGCTTTGCCGTAGATGGATTTGCGGTTGAAGATTTCCACCGCCGCCATGATGGCCAGTGCGCCCAGCACCACGGCGATCTGCATCGGCTGCACGTTGGCGCCAAAGATTTCGATCGGCGCGGACGACAGCGGCGACGGGAAGGTCAGGTCGTCCTTGCCCCAGATGTTCTCGGCCACGTTCTTGAAGATGATGGCCAGCGCGATGGTGGACATGATCCAGCCGAATTCCGACTTGATCTTGATGGCCGGCCGCACGCCTATCCATTCCACCAGCATGCCTTGCAGCGCGCCGAAGACGATTACGATGGGGATCATCAGCAGGTAGCCCATGTACGGACCGCCGTGGATGTTGCCGACCAGGCTAAGGCCCACCAGTGCGCCCAGCATCAGCGATTCGCCCTGGCCGAAGTTCAGCGTGCCGGAGGTTGCGAACGTCAGTTGGTAACCGAAGGCGATCACCGCGTATATCATGCCCAGCGCGATACCGCTGAACACCAGTTGCAGCAAAATTTCCATCATTTTCCCCGACAAGAAAAATGGCCAGCTTGATTCAACAAGTCTGGCCACTGTGGCGCGCTAAGTAGCCTTACTTGGCCAGAACGACTTTGCCGTCTTTGACCTCGCCGAAGACGGTGGTCTCGGCGGTGATGGCTTCGTGATCGGTCTTGGTGTATGGCTTGGCGTAGGTGGTGACCACGCCATCGACTTTTTCGTTGAGGTTTTCCAGCGCCGCTTTCACTTTCGGGCCGTCGGTGCTGCCGGCCTGCTTGATGGCGGCGGCCAGCAGGTAGATCGAGTCATAGCCCTGCGCGGCCGATACCGGCGACGGCATGCGGCCTTGCGGCGGGTTGTAGGCTTTCACGTAGGCGTCGATGAAGGCCTTGCGCTTCGGCGTGTTGGGGTCCTGGATGAAGGTCTGCGGCATGCGGGTGCCGTTGCCGTTCTTGCCGGCGTTGTCGATGAAGTTGGCCATCGACAGGGTCCAGCTGCCGATCAGCGGCACTTTCCAGCCCAGTTTTTCCATGCCGTTGGCGATCTGCGCCAGTTCCGGGCCAATGCCGTAGGTGAGCACCACTTCCGCGCCGGCCTGCTTGGCTTTCAGCAGCTGGGCCGTCATGTCGACGTCCTTGATGTTGTACTTCTCGGTGGCGACGGCTTTCAGGCCTTTTTCGGCCAGCGCTTTTTCCAGGTCTTCGCGACCCAGCTGGCCGTAGTTGGTGGAGTCGGCGAGGATGGCGACCTTTTTGAATTTGCGATTGTCGACCGCTTCCTTGACGATCATGTGCGACTGGATCTGGTCATTGGCGGAGTTGCGGAAGATGTAGTTCTCCGGCTGGTCGGCGAACTGTTTGGTGATGATGGAGCCGGTGGCGACGTTGTTCATCACCGGGATTTTGGCGTCCTGGTAGAAGCGCTGCGAGGCCAGCGCCACGCCGGTGTTGATGTAGCCGACGGTGGCCACGACTTTTTCTTTGTTGATGAGTTCCTGGGCGATCTGCACGCCGCGTTCCGGCTTGGCTTCGTCGTCGCGTTCGACCAGCACGATCTGGCGGCCAAGGATGCCGCCCTTGGCGTTGATGTCGGCCACGGCCAGCTTGACGCCGTCGCGCATCGATACGCCCATCGGCGCGGAACCGCCGGTGAATGGGCCGGACACGCCGATCTTGATGGGATCAGCCGCATGGGAAGAAGCTGCGAAACCGAGTGCTACACCTGCAACCAGCAATTTCAATGTGAAATTCATGTGCCATCTCCTGTTGATACAACGCTTTTATAGTAGTCGTACGCTGGAAAGTCGCCCCATCGGAGAACGATTGTAGGTTAGTAGTACAGCATCGGCAACAGATAGATGTGCGGCATCGCAGCAAGGCGGCAGGCGTAAGCTGGCCGTAAGGATTACATGCCTGGCGCGGCGCGCTTGAGGGCACGGTTGGCGTAGCGCATCTGGGTTTCGGCCAGCGCTTCGTTGCGCTCGAAGCCCATGGAGCCGTCGCGCAGGCCGATGGCCATGGCCATCACGGCTTCCGGGTATTCGAGGTCGGCGGCTTTTTCGATCCAGCGCCGGGCGGCGATCTCGTCGCGCTTGACGCCTTCGCCGCTCAGGTAAAGCTTGGCCAGCGCGTACATGGCGGCCGGCGTCTGGCGGTTGGCGGCGAACTGCAGCCAGCGCGCGGCCGCCTTCATGTCGCGGGCGACGGCCATGCCGTTCTGGTACATCATGCCGAGGTAGTAGGCGGCTTGCGGATCGCCTTTTTTGGCGGCGCCGCTGAACAGTTCAAAGGCGCGCGGCAGGTTGGCCGGCACGCCTTCCGCGCCGCGCAGGCACAGGCGCCCCTCTTCCACCGGCCCGGCGGCGGCGGGCAGCGGCAGCGACAGGGACAGGAACAGCGTGAGGCCGGCCGCCAGCAGCGCGGCGGCGATGGCGCGCCGCGCGCGCGGCGCGGTGGGGGCGGCGCAGGCGCGGGGATGGCTCATTTGCTCAAGTCGATGGCGTACAGGGCAAAGCCTTTGCCGCCGCCATCGTCCGCTTTGAGTTGGGAGATGCCCGTCAGGCCGGCTTCGCGCGCGAGGTCGAGCAGGCCGGGGGCGGTATGGAACACGACCGCGCCCTTGGTCGCCACCGGCGCGAAACGCCAGCTGCGGGTTGCGCCGTTGCGGGCGCGCGTCAGTTGCCGGGCTTTCTGGATGTAGGCGATCAGGACGTCGCGGCTGGAGTCCGGCGCGGCGATCACGGTTTTGCTGCCGTCCAGGCCCGGGAAGGCGCCGCCGCCGGCAGCGCGGTAGCTATTGGTCGCGACCAGGAATTCCTGCGCCGGCGACAGCGGCGCACCCTTGTAGTGCAGGCCAACGATGCGCTGGCCGGCCGGCTGCGTGACGTCTATCTGGTAAGTCACATCGGCGCTGGTCAGCATGTCGAAGTTGAAGCCGTAGACGGCGCTGTTGACCAGTTCCTGCGGCGCGCTGCTGGCCGGGTCGATGCGGTTGAAGCGTTCGGCCGATTTCTCCAGCCAGGCTTTCAGGCCGGCGCCGTTCAGCTTCACGGCGTGCAGCGCGTTCGGGTACAGATACAGGTCGGCGGCGTTGTTCAGGGCGACCGCGCCCGGCTTGACGTCGGTGTAGTCGGCCACGCCGGCGGCGCCGGTCTTGAACGGCGATGCCATCGACAGCACCGGCAGCGCCGCGTATTGCGGCAGGTTGGCCTTGACGTAGTCCTGCACGTAGGCGGTTTGCGCCTGATTCACCAGCTGGATGGCGCTGATGTCGCCGACGTCGGCAAAGTAGCTGCTCATGCGGAAGTCGCTGGTGCCGACCGGCGTTTTGACGTAGTTGATGGTGGCCGCGTGTTCGACGGCGACCAGCGGCGCGATGGCCGGATCGGCCGCCACGTAGCCGCCGTCCGCCTGCCGGATGCCGCGCACGCTGACCGTGCTGCGGCTGCGGTCCACCGTCCAGCGCCGGCCGTCGTATTGCAGCCGCAGGGCGATCACGCCCAGGTGCTTGCCCCACAGGCTGGCCATCACGGTCGGCACGCCGTGCACCGTGCCGCGCGCCTGGTCCACGCCCGGCAGCTTGAAGGCGGCGCGCTGGCTGGCGGCGTCGGGGAACGGCAGGTGCTCGTGGCCGATCAGCATGGCGTCGATGCCGGGCACCTGCGCCAGATAGTAATTGGCGTTTTCCATCTCCGGCGTGTACGGCGCGCCGTCGATGCCGCCGTGCGAGATGGCGACCACCAGATCGGCGCCCTCGGCGCGCATCTGCGGAATGTACTTTTGCGCCGTCTCGCGCACGCCCTCGGCGTAGACCTTCCCGGCCAGCCATTGCTTGTCCCACGACAGCACGCCCGGCGGCGCAAAGCCGATGATGCCGATTTTGATGGTGGCCGTCAGCGGTTTGCCGTCCGCGCCCATGGCGCCGATCTGGCGCGTCAGGATGCGGTATGGCGCGAACAGCGGCAGGTGTGTGCGGGTGCTATAAATATTCGCCAGCACGATGGGGAAGTTCGGGCCGGCGCAGCGCGGCGCGTCGGCCGGCACGCCGTCGACATCGAAATGGCTGGCCGTGACCTGGTTCAGGTAGGGCAGGCCGTAGTTGAATTCGTGGTTGCCGATGCCGGCGCCGTCCACGCCCAGCGCGTTCATGGCTTTGTAGATGGCCAGCGTGTCGCCGCAGCCGGCCGGCTTGACCAGCGCCTGGTAGTCGGCCAGCGCCGTGCCTTGCAGGGCGTCGCCATTGTCGAGCAGCAGGTTGTTCGGGTATTCGGCGCGCGCCTGCCGGATCAGCGTGGCCGTGCGTTCCAGGCCGATGGCGGGATCGGCTTGCAGCTTGTAATAATCATAACTCAGCACGTTGGCGTGCAGGTCGGCCGTCTCCAGCAGCGCCAGCGTGGCCTCGGCGCCGGCCGGCGTCACGCCGCCCTGCGGCAGGCTGGCGCAAGCGCTCAGCAACGCAGACAGCAAGGCGGGCAGCAGGAGGCAGGCGCGGTGGTTGGGGCGCATGGGCGACGGTTGGTAAGTTGCAGGCTGCAATATTCTAGCCGTTTTGTGGCTTAAATGGCAGGTTTTGACGGCCGGCGGACTTGCTGCGGTGCGGCGCTGGGAGAGCCGGGCCGGCTAGGGTATAATTCAGGGTTTGATTTCAGCCTTAGAAAAGAAGAAAACCATGGAAGCCGAACGCATCAACGCCCTCACCTCCCTGCTCGCCGATCTGACCACGCGCGAAGCCGAACTTCGGAGGTATCTTTGACTTCGATCGCAAAGTCGACAAGCTCGAACAAGTAAACGGCGAGCTGGAAGATCCCGCGGTCTGGAACGATCCGAAAAAAGCCCAGGATCTGGGCAAAGAGAAGAAATCGCTGGAGGCGGTGGTATTCGCCCTGACCAAGGCCGACGCCGACCTGAAAGACATGGCCGATCTGATCGAGATGGCCAAGGAGGAAGGCGACGACGACACGCTGGAAGCGCTGATCGTGGATGCGGAAGAAGTCCGCAAAGTCATCGAAGGCATGGAATTCCGCCGGATGTTCAACAATCCGATGGACCCGAACAACTGCTTCATCGACATTCAGGCCGGCGCCGGCGGCACCGAGGCGCAGGACTGGGCCTCGATGCTGCTGCGCCAGTACCTGCGCTATTGCGAACGCAAGGGCTTCAAGGTCGAGGTGATGGAAGAATCCGAGGGCGAGGTGGCCGGCATCAAGACCGCGACGCTGAAAGTGGAAGGCGAATACGCTTACGGCTTCCTGCGCACCGAGACCGGCGTGCACCGCCTGGTGCGCAAGTCGCCGTTCGACTCGGCCGGCGGCCGCCACACCTCGTTCGTGTCGCTGTTCGTGTATCCGGAAGTGGACGATTCGATCGATATCGAGATCAATCCGGCCGACCTGCGTATCGACACCTACCGCGCATCGGGCGCCGGTGGTCAGCACATTAACAAAACCGACTCCGCGGTGCGTTTGACCCACGGCCCGTCGGGCATCGTGGTTCAATGCCAGAACGACCGCTCGCAGCACCGCAACAAGGCCGAGGCGATGGAAATGCTGAAGGCCAAGCTGTACGAGCTGGAACTTCGCAAGCGCATGAGCGAGCAGCAGAAGCTGGAGGACTCCAAGACCGACGTCGGCTGGGGCCACCAGATTCGCTCCTATGTTCTGGACCAGTCGCGCATCAAGGACTTGCGCACCAACTTCGAAACCGGCAACACCAAGGGTGTGCTGGACGGCGATCTGGACGACTTCATCTCCGCTTCGCTCAAACAAGGCGTGTAATCGATGACCAAGCGTGCATTCATCTTCGACATGGATGGGACCATTGTCGACAATATGTCCTTCCACGTGAAGTCGTGGCTGGAGTTTTTCCAGCGCCGCGGCCACGTGGTCGATGCGGATGAATTCTTCCGCAACACCGCCGGCCGCCAGGGCCATGAAATCATGAGCACCTACTTCGGCAAGCAGCTGACCAAGGAAGAAAGCGCGGCGCTCGATTTCGAGAAGGAAGAACTGTACCGCGAGATGTACGCGCCGCATCTGGCGCCGACCACCGGCTTCGTCGACTTCATCGCGCGCGCCAAGGCGGCCGGCGTCACGCTGGCCGTGGCCACCGCCGCGCCGGTCGAGAACATCGACTTCACGCTGGACGGCCTGGACCTGCGCAAGGAATTCAGCGCCATTGCCGGCGCCGCCGACGTTGCGCGCGGCAAGCCGAATCCGGACGTGTTCCTGCTGGCCGCCGAGCGCGCGGGCGCCCTGCCCGCAGACAGCATCGTGTTCGAAGACGCGCCGCTGGGTGTGGAAGCGGCCCGCCGCGCCGGCATGCGCGCGGTGGTGCTGACCACCACTTTGCCGGCTGAAGCGTTCAAGGAATTCGACAACGTGATCGCCGTCGTGCGCGACTTCAGCGAGCTGGATGTGGACGAATTGTTCGCCGCCTCCGCCACCAACTAATCATCACCTCAACAAAAGTAAAGACCATGACTACGGATCTTCAAGACCAAGCAGCCGCTCCTGACGACAACAAAATCATCGCCGAGCGCCGCGCCAAGCTGGCCGCCATCCGCGAACAAGGCGTCGCCTTCCCGAACGATTTCAAGCCTGAGCACAAGGCAGCGGACCTGCACGCGCAATACGGCGAGAAATCGCGCGAAGATCTGGAAGCCAACCCGGTCACCGTCAAGCTGGCAGGCCGCATGATGCTCAAGCGCGAAGCCGGCAAGAAGGCCGCTTTCGCCACCCTGCAGGATTCGTCCGGCCCGCGCGCCGACGGCCGCATCCAGATCTACGCCACGCTGGACCTGACCGGCGAAGCCGCCATGGCCGCCCTGCACCACTACGATCTGGGCGACATTCTGGGCGTGGTCGGCACCTTGTTCAAGACCAAGACCGATGAGCTGACCATCAAGGTCACCGAGCTGCGTCTGATCACCAAGTCGCTGCGCCCGCTGCCGGACAAGTTCCACGGCCTGGCCGATCAGGAAACCAAGTACCGTCAGCGCTACGTGGACCTGATCATGAACGAAGAGACGCGCCGTACCTTCAAGGCGCGTACCGCCGCGATGTCGTCGATCCGCCGCTTCATGGAAAAGAACGACTTCATGGAAGTGGAAACGCCGATGCTGCACCCGATTCCGGGCGGCGCGGCGGCCAAGCCATTCATCACCCACCACAATGCGCTGGACATGCAGATGTTCCTGCGTATCGCGCCGGAGCTGTATCTGAAGCGTCTGGTGGTGGGCGGCTTTGACCGGGTGTTCGAGATCAACCGCAACTTCCGCAACGAGGGCGTGTCGGTCCGTCACAATCCTGAATTCACCATGATGGAGTTCTACGCGGCCTACACCGATTACAAGTGGCTGATGGATTTCACCGAATCGGTGATCCGCCAGGCCGCGATCGATGCCAAGGGCACTGCGGTGCTGACCTACGGCGGCCGTGAGCTGGACCTGTCCAAGCCGTTCCACCGCCTGACCATCGTTGAGGCGATCAACAAGTACGCGCCGGGCTACACCGACGCGCAGTTGAACGATATGGAGTTCATCAAGGCCGAGCTGCTGAAGTTCGGCGTCAAGCCGCACGCGCACTCGGGCTTGGGCGCGCTGCAACTGGCGCTGTTCGAGGAAACTGCCGAAGCGCAGCTGTGGGAACCGACCTTCATCATCGATTATCCGGTCGAAGTGTCGCCGCTGGCGCGCGCCTCGGACACGCGTGAAGGCATTACCGAGCGCTTCGAACTGTTCATGGTCGGCCGCGAGATCGCCAACGGCTTCTCGGAGCTGAACGATGCGGAAGATCAGGCGGCACGCTTCCTGGCGCAGGTGGCAGCCAAGGATGCCGGCGATGAAGAGGCGATGTTCTACGACGCCGACTACATCCGCGCGCTGGAATACGGCATGCCGCCAGCCGGCGGCTGCGGCATCGGCATCGACCGCCTGATGATGCTGCTGACCGATTCGCCGAACATCCGCGACGTGCTGCTGTTCCCGCACTTGCGCCGCGAAGAGTAAGCCACACTTGAAAAGCCGCCCAACCGGGCGGTTTTTTTTAATCAAAAGCGACGTCTTCAAGACGGAAGCGCCACTTGCGCCGCTCCGGCAAGGTCCAGCCCTCGCCCGGCGTCGGGTCGCGCGGCGCGGCGCTTGCAGCGGCGCCGGCGGGCGGCACATTTACGTCGCTCTCCACTGAGGGAACTGGCGGCGCGGCTGGCGATGGCGATGGCAATGGCAATGGCAATGGCAATGGCAATGGCGGCAATGCTGCGGCTTGCAGTTTTGCTTTGCGCGTTTCTTCTTGTTCGCACAGGATCTCTTTGCGCAGCACGGTGGCCAGCTTGAACTGCTTGTCGCCGGGACGGCGAACGTATAGGTCTTCCCACGCGTTGCGCGTCGTGCGCGCGAACGAACGGGCGAACTGGTTGGGCGTTACGGCTTTGCCGTTGTGAATGATCTCGTCGCCTTCCACACGCGCGTAGTTGTGTTCGCCATAGCTCCACGAGCGCAGTACGGTGCCTTCGGGCAGGAACAGGCATTTCCACTGGTAGCCATGCAGGCCCTCAGGGTCGGCGGCCTTGGGGAATTTTTTGAGATCGGCCAGCCAGAATTCCACGGCCGTTGTAATCGCTTCCGACAGATCTTGTGAGCCCGAACGGCGTTTTAGCTGAGCGACAAGATCGAGCAGGGTATTGGTGGGCAGCTGCACACTCATTGTGGTAAACATTCTGCTTTCTCCTCTCTTTTCTTCTCTTTTCTTCTATTTAGACCTCTCCGCGAGAGAAGAGTTCAAAATCGAAGAAAAGAGAGGAAAAGAGAAGGGGAAAGAGGAGGTTTACCACAGGGAGCCGGAAAAGGCTCCCCCTACCCCATACTCCATACGCCTTACTGGATCACGCGATAGCACGGCGTGTACGGCTTGCCGGCCAGCTTCATGCGGTGCTGCGCGACGAAAGACGCCAGCAGCGCGTCCATCGGACCCATGATTTCCTTGTCGCCGTGGATTTCAAAGTGGCCGTACTTCTCGATGGCGCGGATGCCCTCTTCCTTCACATTGCCCGCCACCACACCCGAGAAGGCGCGGCGCAGGTGCGCGGCCAGCAGGTGCACCGGCTGGTTCTTGTGCAGGCTGAGGTTGCGCATGTTCTCGTGCGTCGGCGGGAATGGGCGCTGGAACTCGGTGTCGATCTTCAGACCCCAGTTGTAATAATAGGCATCGCTGCGCGACTTGCGGAACTCGCGCACCGCCTTGATCCCGGCCTGCATCTCGCGCGCCACCAACGCCGGATCGTCGATGATGATCTTGTAGCGTTTTTGCGCCTCGGGGCCGAGCGTGTCGTGAATGAACTGATTGATCTGCACGAAATACTCGCGGGCCGTCTCCGGGCCGGTGAACACCAGCGGGAACGGGATGTCGGCATTATCCGGATGCAGCAGAATGCCCAGAATGTACAGGATCTCCTCGGCCGTGCCGGCGCCACCCGGGAACACCACGATGCCGTGGCCAGTGCGCACAAAGGCTTCCAGACGCTTTTCAATGTCCGGCATGATGACCAGTTCATTGACGATAGGATTAGGCGACTCCGCCGCGATGATGCCCGGCTCGGTGATGCCCAGATAACGGCCGCGGTGCAGGCGCTGCTTGGCGTGGCCGATGGTGGCGCCCTTCATCGGGCCTTTCATCGCGCCCGGGCCGCAGCCGGTGCAGATATCCAGGTCGCGCAGGCCCATCTCGTAGCCCACCTTCTTGGAGTAGTTGTACTCCTCGCGGTTGATCGAGTGGCCGCCCCAGCACACCACCAGATTAGGATTGAGCATGGGCTTGAGCACGCCGGCGTTGCGCAGGATGTGGAACACGGCGTCGGTGATGCCCTCGGTGCTGCCAAGGTCGAACTCCGGATTGTCGGTCACCTCGTTGCTGACGAAGATAATATCGCGCAGCACCGCGAACAGGTGCTCGTGGATCCCCTTGATCATTTTGCCGTCGACGAAAGCGATGGACGGCGCGCCCTTGATATCGAGCTTGATGCCGCGCTCGCGCTGCACGATGCTGATGTCAAACGATTTATAGCGGTCCAGCAGTTCCTTTCCATCGTCGATCGTGCTGCCGCAATTGAGCACGGCCAGTGCGCATTTGCGGAAGACGTTATAAAGGCCGCCCTGGCTAGTATCGAGCAGTTTGTTCACTTCCGCCTTCGAAAGGATCTCCAACTGACCTTCGGGCGAAATCAGGGTATCGACAACGTCATGTTCCATGATGCTTAAGTCCTATTCAGTTTCTATTCGTTCCATTAGTCCTGCGCCACCAATATACGACAACTCGGCCATTTATGTTCAAAAAGTAGGTGGGCGGCGAATTGTAGATTAAAATGTCGCCCAATTTGGCCGCCCCACAAGGGAAATTGCCAATTCCTATAGACCATAAATACAGGAGAAGCCGCATGAGCGGTGCGACCACCCAACCTACGGAAGCCGCGATTCCGGAATTTAAGCAGATCATGGGCCACCCGGCCCCGCTGTGGATGTTGTTCATGACCGAGTTCTGGGAACGCTTCGCGTTCTACGGCATACGTTGGGCGCTGGTGCTCTACGTGGTGGCCCAGTTCTACAACGGCGATCCGACCGGCGAATCCTCCGCCAACCTGGTGTACGGTTCCTACCTCGCGCTGGTGTATGCCGCCGCGCTGTTCGGCGGCTATGTGGCCGACCGCGTGCTGGGCTACCAGCGTTCGATTCTGGTCGGCGCCGCGTTCATGGCGGCCGGCCTGTTCATGATCGCCTTCCCCGACCAGACTGTATTCAAATTCGGCCTGGCCACCATCATCGTCGGCAACGGCATGTTCAAGCCGAATATTTCGACCATGGTCGGCAAGCTGTATTCGACGGCCGACACGCGCCGCGATTCCGGCTTCACCATTTTCTACATGGGCATCAACTCCGGCGCCATGGTGGCGCCGGTGCTGACCGAGTGGCTGGCAGCGGCCGTCTTCGGCAGCGGCGGCATGCCGGCTTACAAAGTGGTGTTCATGTCGGCCGGCGTCGGCATGCTGATCAGCCTCGTATGGTTCTACATCGGCCGCCGCGGCCTGAAAGGCATCGGCGCGCCGGACGCGCAGAACGGCGATCCCAAGCGCCTGCTGTACGTGGTGCTAGGCTCGCTGTGCGTGATCCCGCTGGTGTACTCGCTGCTGGCGGCCGGCGCCCAGAGCCTGCAGGCGGTGCTGTCGGTACTGTTCATCCTGCTGTCGGTGATGCTGCTGGTGGAGGGCATCAAGAACGGCAAAGTGGCGCGCGACAAGGTGATCGCCATGCTGGTGATCTTCTTCTTCAACATCATGTTCTGGTGCTTCTTCGAGCAGGCGGGCAGCTCGTTCACCTTCCTGGCCGAGAAGATCATCGACCGCGAAATGTTCAACTGGACCTTCCCCGTGGCCTGGTTCCAGACCGTGAACTCGCTGGCCATCATCACCTTCGCGCCTATCATCGCCTTCACCTGGGTGGCCATGGGCCGCGCCAATCCGTCGATCCCGCGCAAGTTCGGCCTGGGCCTGATCTTCAACGGCAGCGCCTTCCTGCTGCTGATGTTCGCGCTGTCGTCGCTGGTGGACGCCAACAACAAGATCCCGTTCTGGACCCTGTTCATGGTCTACGTGCTGCAATCGATCGGTGAACTGTGCCTGTCGCCGATCGGCCTGTCGATGGTGACCAAGCTGGCGCCGACGCGCCTGGTGGGCCTGGGCATGGGCGGCTGGTTCCTGTCGACCGGCATCGGCAACAACCTGTCGGGCATCTTCGCGTCGTGGGTATCGGGTGAAAGCGGCATGTCGCTGGCATCGGCGCTGCACGGCTACACCTTCGGCTTCTGGTCGCTGATGGCCGGCGGCGCGCTGCTGTTCCTGATCGCCCCGCTGATCCAGAAGTTGATGCACGGTGTGAAATAAACCAAACGGCGCCCGAGGGCGCCGTTTGGTTATCTGGCCAGCGGATGGGCGGCGAGCCAGGATTGGAGGTGGTCGGCGGCGTCGGGCGGGAGGTGCAGACCGAGTTTGGTGCGGCGCCAGAGGATGTCTTGCGCAGTGCGCGCCCATTCGTAGCGGCGCAGGTATTCCACTTCCGCCGCGTACAGGCCCGGCACGATTTGCTCGCCCAGCGAGGCGACATCGGTGCGCTCGCTCAGCAGCGTGTGGATGCGGGTGCCGTAGGTGCGGCAGTAGCGCGCCACCAGTTCCGACGGCAGGCCGCTGTAACGGGCGATCTGCGCGCGCCGCCAGGCGTCGAACTCCAGCACCGATTTATTTTGCGGCTCGGCGCCGAACAAGTCGCCGCCCGGCAGGCAGGCGTTGTGGGTCCAGCCGCCGTGGCGGTTGTCCAGCGCCCGCGCGATATGGTCCACCGCCTCCTCGGCCAGCTTGCGGAAGGTGGTGATCTTGCCGCCGAAGACGCTCAGTATCGGCGGCCCGTTGTCGTCCACCTCCAGCCGGTAATCGCGCGTGACGGCCTTGGCATCGGCGCCATCCTCCACCAGCGGCCGCACGCCCGAATAAGTCCACACCACATCGGCCGGCACCACCGGCTGGACGAAGTACTGGCTGGCCAGCCGGCACAGATACGCGATCTCCTCTTCGCTGATGGCGACATGGTTGGCATCGCCCTGATAATCCAGATCGGTGGTGCCGATCAGCGTGAAGTCGCGCTCATACGGAATCGCAAACACAATGCGCCCGTCGGGATGCTGGAAGATGTAGGCATGGTCATGCTCGAAAATGCGCTTGACTACAATGTGGCTGCCCTTGATCAGCCGCAGATGGCCGCCACCGGCGCGCGGCACGGCGGCATGCAGCAGATCCGCCGTCCACGGCCCGGCCGCGTTCACCACATAGCGCGCGTTGACGCGGATCTGGCCGCAACTGGGCTTGAACAGAGTCGCCTCCCAGTCCGCCGTCTTGCGTTCCAGCTTGGTGCACACCGCTTGCGTCAGAATCGTGGCGCCCTTCTCGCAGGCGTCGATGGCGTTCAGCACCACCAGCCGCGCATCGTCCACCCAGCCGTCGGAATAAATAAAGCCGCGCTCGAACTCCGGCTTCAGCGGTTTGCCCGCCGCGTGGCTGCGCAGATTGATGCCGGCCGATGCCGGCAACAGCTCGCGCCGGGCCAGCATATCGTACAAAAACAGGCCGGCGCGGATCAGCAACGCCGGGCGCTGGCCCGGCGCGTGCGGCATCACGAAGCGCAGCGGCCACATGATGTGCGGCGCGGCGCGCAGCAGCACCTCGCGCTCGATCAGCGCCTTGCGCACCAGATTGAACTCGTAGTATTCCAGATAACGCAGGCCGCCATGTATCAGCTTGGTCGACGCGGACGACGTATGCGACGCCAGATCGTCCTTCTCGCACAGCACCACCGACAGCCCGCGCCCCGCCGCATCGCGGGCGATGCCGGCGCCGTTGATGCCGCCGCCGACAATCAGGACGTCGCAATCGAGGATGTGCTGCGGTGCCGCCATATGGTCCCTTCGGAGCTGTATACCTGTACGTTACGACAAGTGACGCCAAGTAACAATAGCCTTGTTCTATAATCGCGCATACTTCTGCCACCGAGAGATGATGTTTTGACAACCTCGACCGCCCTCCCCACCTGGATCAACCGCCGCAACATGATACGCGCCGCCCTTGCCGCCGGACTGGCCGCCCTGATCGGCGGCGCTCTGCTGCTGGCCTACCTGCTGCTGTACGTGGCGCCCAACCTGCCCTCGCTGGAGGCGGTGACCGACTATCGGCCGAAAATCCCGCTGCGCATCTACACCGCCGACAACGCCCTGATCGGCGAATTCGGCGAGGAGCACCGCGACTTCATCCCCATCAAGGACATGCCGGAGCTGATGAAAAAATCGCTGCTGGCGATCGAGGACAAGCGCTTCTACGAACATAACGGCATCGACTGGGTGCGCGCGTTGGGGGCGGTGCGCGCCAATCTGGGCGGCGCCTTCCGCCAGGGCGGCTCCACCATCACCATGCAGGTGGCGCGCAATTTCTACCTGACGCGCGAAAAATTCGTCAGCCGCAAACTGACCGAAGTGATGCTGGCCCTGAAAATCGAGGCGGCGCTGAGCAAGGACCAGATTCTGGAGCTATACATGAACCAGATCTACCTCGGCCAGCGCTCGTTCGGTTTTGGCGCGGCGGCGCAAGTCTACTTCGGCAAGCCGCTGAAAGACCTCGACGTGGCCGAGATGGCAATGCTGGCCGGCCTGCCGCAAAATCCGGCGCGCCACAACCCGGCCGTCAATCCCAAGCGCGCCAGGCAACGCCAGCACGCCGTGCTGCGCTCCATGCGCGACCTCGATTACATCACCGAGGCACAGTACCAGAAGGCGTTGAAGGAAACCCTGCACATCAGCCGCAAAGGCGTGGACTTCGACGTGCACGCCGAATACGTGGCCGAGCTGGCGCGCCAGGTGGTGTACGCGCAGTTCAAGGAAGACTCCTACACCAAGGGCATCAGCGTCTACACCACCATCCTGAAGGCCGACCAGAAGGCCGCCTACGAATCGATGCGCCGCAATGTGCTGAACTACGACCAGCGCCACGGCTACCGCGGCCCGGAAGCCTTCATCACGCTGCCGGCCGGCGAGGAGGAGCGCGACGACGCCATCGAGGAAGCGCTGCAAAAACGCCCGAGCAGCGACGGCCTGATACCGGCGGTGGTGCTGGAAGCCGGCCCGAAAGCGGTCAAGGTGCAAAACCCGGCCGGCGAGGAAATCGCCATCGGCGGCGACGGCCTGAAACTGGCCGCCAACGCACTGACCGACAAGGCCAGGGACACTGTGCGCCTGCGTCCGGGCGCCGTGGTCCGCATCATGCAGGAGAAGAGCGGCTGGAGCATCACGCAAGTGCCGCAAGTGGCGGCGGCCTTCGTGTCGCTCGACGCGGTGAGCGGCGGCTATCACGCCATGGTTGGCGGCTTCGATTACAACCTGCAAAAGTTCAACCACGTGACCCAGGCCTGGCGCCAGCCCGGCTCCTCGATCAAACCGTTCGTGTACTCGGCGGCGCTGGAGCGCGGCTTCTCGCCGGCCACCATCATCAACGACGTGCCGCTGGACCTGACCGGCGCCGAAACCGGCAACGAAGCCTGGTCGCCGCGCAACGACGACGGCAAGTTCGACGGCCCGATCAGCATGCGCCGCGCGCTGTCGGAATCGAAGAACGTGGCCTCGGTGCGCATCCTGCGCGCCATCAGCGTGGCGTACGCGCACGGCTACCTCGGCAAGTTCGGCTTCGACCTGGCCAAGCATCCGAAGAACCTGACGCTGGCGCTGGGCACCGGCTCGGTGACGCCGGCGCAGCTGGCCGGCGCCTACTCGGTGTTTGCCAACGGCGGCTACACGGTGGAGCCCTACCTGATCGCCAAGATTGTCGACGGCGACGGCAAGGTGATCCAGGAAGCCAAGCCGCGCACCACGCTGCCGGACGAGGCGCGCGTGCTCGATCCGCGCAACGCCTACGTGATGGACTCGATGATGCGCGAAGTGACGCGCAGCGGCACCGGCGGCGCGGTGGCGCGCCTCGGCCGTCCCGACCTGGCCGGCAAGACCGGCACCTCCAGCGACGCCATCGACGGCTGGTTCGCCGGCTACGGCGGCGGCATCGTGGCGGTATCGTGGATGGGCTACGACGATTCCAAATCGCTGGGCGGCAAGGAGTTCGGCGCCACCGTGGCGCTGCCGATCTGGATCGACTACATGCGGGTGGCGATGCAGAGCCGGCCGCCGCAGGAGCGTCCGCTGCCGGCCGGGCTGACGCAGGTGAACGGCGAGTGGCTGTACGACGAATTCACCGGCGACGCCGGGCGCAAGTCGCTGGACATGGACGAGGAGCCGGCCGGCGCCGAGAATGTGGAGCCGGCGGCCGGCGCGGCGGCCGGCGCGGCGCCGGGCGCGGGCGTGCCGGCCGCCCCAGCGCCAGCGCCGGCAACCGCGCCGAACGCCGAAAACGTCAGGCCGGCGCCGACCGGCCCGGCGCGCTAAGCCACGCCGGCGCGGCGGAAATTGGCCGGCAGCGGCGGAGCGTGCGCCTACGCCGGAACGACGGCGCCCAGATAGCCGCGCATCATGCGCACGGCGCTGTCGGCAAAGCGGTCGGGATCGACGTCGGCGGCGCGGTACTTCCAGCGCTTGACGTACCAGTCCTGGAACATGGCCATGATGTGCGCCGCGACCAAATCCGGACTGGCGTGCGGGCGGCCGGGAATCTGCGCGATCACATCGGCAAACAGCGCCTGCACGTGCATCTCCGACTGCTTGGCCGTGCCGCGCTGCTCGGCCTGCAGCACGCGCGAATCCATGAAGACGAAGTAAAACCACGGCTGCAAAATCTCCGATACATAAATCGAGGCGCGCATCAGCGCCTCGATGCGGTCGAGCGGGTCGGTGATATGGTCGTACTTCTTCGGCAGCTCGTGCGTCACATGGCGCACCACATCCTCGATCATTTCCGCCAGCTGGTCCTTGCTGCTGATGTAGCCATACAAACCGCCCATCGACAAGCCGGTCTCGCCGCACAGGTCGCGCAGGTTCATGGCGCGGAAGCCCACCTCGTTGGCCAGCTTGAAGGTGGCGTTGAAGATTTTCTCCAGGTTCTCCAGCGCCGGCTTGCGACGCTTGACCGTGATGCGGCCGGCATAGCGGTCGAGCAGATATGCCCAGATATTGACGCCGTCCAGCGGCGTCACAGCCTTGAATTGTTGGAAGTCGAATTGCGCCGCCAAGGTTGTCCCTGTCATGTATTTTTCAGACGATTATAGCGCAGGAGCCTCCATCCGCCCGTGGCGCCTGCAGATTGGCTCCTGAGGACTAGCGTGCGGACTGCAAGGCCACGTCGCCGATGCTACATTGAACGGACAACATCAACATCGGAGACCACCATGAAACAACGCTTCTGGAAGACCCTGACGTTATGCCTCGCCCTGCTCACCGCCCTGCCCGCGCCATCGTGGGCGGCCGGCTACACCCAGACCAAATATCCGATCGTGCTGGTGCACGGCCTGTTCGGCTTTGACAGCGTGGGGCCGGTGGACTACTTCTACGGCATCGCCGCCGCCCTGCGCAGCGGCGGCGCCGATGTGTATGTCACCTCGGTGTCGGCCGCCAACAGCACCGAGGTGCGCGGCGAGCAGCTGCTGTTGCAAGTCAAGCAGATCCTGGCGGCGAGCGGCGCCAGCAAGGTCAATCTGGTGGGCCACAGCCATGGCGGGCCGACCGCGCGCTACGTGGCGTCGGTGCGGCCGGATCTGGTGGCGTCGGTGACCAGCGTGGGCGGCGTCAACCAAGGCTCGCGCGTGGCCGATGTGCTGATCGGCGCGGTGCCGGACGTGAGCTATAGCGTGGCGAACGCGGTGGCGGGCTTCATCAGCTTCCTGTCCGGCAGCCCGAGCTTGCCGCAGAACGCGCGCGCGGCGGCGACCTCGCTCAGCACCGCCGGCACGCTGGCCTTCAACGGCCGCCATCCGCAAGGCGTGCCAACGTCCGCCTGCGGCGAAGGCGATTATCAAGTGAATGGCGTGTACTACTTCTCGTGGAGCGGCGCGCAGCCTTACACCAACGCGCTGGACGCCAGCGACCCGGTGCTGGCGCTGACGGCGCTGGCCTTCAACGGCGCCAAGAACGACGGCCTGGTCAGCAGTTGCTCCAGCCACCTCGGCCGCGTGATCCGCGACGACTACGCGCTCAACCATCTGGATGAAGTCAACCAGCTGATCGGCATCACCAATCTGTTCGAGACCAATCCGCTGACCATCTATCGCCAGCAGGCCAATCGCCTGCAAGGACTGGGACTCTGATGCGTAGCGCCGTGCGTCTGGCCGCGTTGGCCGTCATGGCAGCCGTCGCGGCGGCCGGCATCGGCGGCTGGCTGCTGTTGCGCGGCGCTGATGCAGGCCCGGGCGATGCGCGGAGCGGCGTGGCGGACGGCGCATCCGCACCCGCCACATCGGCCAGCGCCGCGCAGCGTGGCGCTCCCAACTACTTCGCCTTCGTGCCCTCCATGCTGGGCACGCGTCCGGACGGCGCCGCCGGCGCCAATGCCGCCGGCCGACTGGAAGTCAACGCCGAACTGGCCTACCTGTTCGACTACTACCTGGCCGGCCTGGGCGAGCGGCCGCTGGACGCCATCCGCGGCGAAATCATCCGCGAGCTCGACCGGCGCCTGCCGGCCGCGGCGGCTGCCGAGGCGCGCCGCCTGCTGGACGCCTACCTCGCCTACAAGCGCGCGCTGGCGGATCTGGAACGCGGCCTGCCGCCGCAAGCCGATCCCGTGCTGCGCGCGCGCCAGCGCCTGGCGGCCATGCGCCAGCTGCGCGGCAGCTACTTCAGCGAACAGGAAAGCGCCGGCCTGTTCAGCGCCGCCGACGCCTACGATCAGGATGCCATCGCCCGGCTGGCCATCAACGGCGACGCCAGCCTGAACCAAGCGCAGCGCCAGCAGCAACTGGCCGCGCTGGACGCCGCCCTCCCGGCCGCCGCGCGGGCGGAAAAGGACGCGCCAACGCGCGTGCTGCGCCTGGAGGAAGCCGTGACCGCCGCCCGCGCCCAAGGCGCCGGCGACAACGAAATCTACCGCCTGCGCGCCGCCGCCCTCTCGCCGGCCGCCGCCGCGCGCCTGGCCGAGGTCGACCGCGAAGAAGCCGACTGGCAGCGCCGCATCAGCGCCTACCGGAGCCAACGCCGCCAACTGCCGCAAGACGGCGCCGCGCAGCAACAACTGCGCGACAGCATCTTCAGCGCCGCCGAACAAAAACGCCTGCCCGCCTACGAATGATCAGTGCACATAACGCGCAATGAAATAGACACCGCCAAGCATCAACGAGGCAAAGCCGTACAGCTTCCACAAATGCCCCATCATTGCACGATGTAAATCGATCTTGGTTTCGGAGAGCGCGGTATGAAAATCTTCACGTTGCTTGGCCAATGCCGTATAAAACTCCTCGCGCTGCTTGGCCAACGCAGCCTGAAAATCCTCTCGCTGCTTGGCTGAGTTTGTCTGCACCTCAAGCTTGAACTCATAGATAAGCGCAAAAAGCCGCTCATGGCTTACGCGCATCTCGTCGCGTAACGCAGAGATATCGTCCTTGGTGGCAAAGCTGTTGCGTATGACGGCCACGTCTGTCTCCAGTGCAGCGATGCGGATATCATACGAACTTCGCGCAGAGTCTTCAACTCGCAGGTTCTCATTGGTGCCGTGCATGATCGCTCTCCCGGAAAGCGCTATCGATGAGCTGCCAAACTAACACCGCCTCACCCGCCGCGTTTGACGCGCATCAAGCGTGCGCCAGCGCGGCGGCGAGGGCGATTTTGTTGGAGACGCCGAGGCTGCTATAGGCATTGCGCAGGTAGGTGCGCACTGTGGCCGGCGTCAATCCCATGGTGCGGGCGATTTCCTTGTACGACTGGCCGCGCGCATACAACAGGGCCGCGCTCAGCTCGCGCGGCGACAGACGCGCGCGCCGGCCCGCGCCGGCCAGCACCACCGCCACCAGCTCGCCCACGCGCTCCAGCACCAGCTTGCTGCCGCCCACCGTCACGCCGCACGGCAGCCGCTTCAGCGCCGCCGCCAGCGCCGGCGGCAACAGCGTGCCCTGCCAGTCGCCCTGCCGCGCCAGCGCCGCCCCGATATGCGCGCCCACGTAGAGCAAGCGTCCCTGCAGGTCCGCGATCGCCATCCCGTCCAGCGACGGCGCGCTGGCGCAGGCCTGCCAGTCGGCCAGCCGGTAGCGCCAGTGTTGCAGCATGTGCCCGATGAACTCCTGGAACAGCAGGCACTCCACATCGTCAAACGCCGCGCGCGGGCAATGGCGGTACAGGCAGACGAAGAACAGCAGCCCGCTGCCCGGCAATTCCACCGTGATCGCCATGATGCTGTGCAGCTTGTGGCGCCTGACGAAATCCACCATCGCCGGCGTGGCTTCGCTGTCGTCGCCGCATTCGCCGCTGGAGCGCAGCACCGTGCCCAGTGTGCGGATCGAATCGTGGGCAAAGTCATCGTCCGCCGCGATGACGCGGTTCCATTCCTCGGCAAAAGTCGGGCTCAGGCCGATGCTGGCGTGCAGCACGTTGCGCGGCGGCGCGCCGGCGCACACCTCGCCCCACCAGGCCGAGTCGAAACCGATGCAGCGGCGCAGTATCAGCAAAGTCTCGCGCAGGAAGGCCTGCGGGCCGGCGCGCCGCATCGCCTCGCCCATCTGCAGCAAGGCGCCGCTGAATGATTGATACAGCGGCGCCGGCAACGCTGCCACGCTGCCGGCGCCCTTGATCCATGGAGTGTCCTGTGTCATCGCCCTACCCTGCATTTGAGGAGGGCCGCGCGCGCCCGCGCGGCCGTTATCATCGGATCATATCAGGCAACCTGATATTTATCATCCATAACGATAACGGAGACCACCATGAACCTACTCAGCAAAACAACAGCCCTGGCCTGCGGCTTGGCCCTGTCCGGCGCGGCGCTGCTCAGCGGCTGCGGCGACGGCAATGGCATCGCGGTCGCGGCCACCGTGCCGCCCTACAAGGAAGTCAGCATCGGCACCGATTTCTGGGACATCACCGCCGCACCGCCCGCCACCGCGAAGGCCGGCGACATCTACCAAGTCCAGCCGCGCACCGACGCGCCCGGCGGCAGCAAGGGCTGGAGCGTGATCTACGTGTCCGAAATCCAGCCCGGCAAGCTGGCCTACGTGTCGGGTGAAATCTACGTCCCGACCGCCGCCGCCAGCGGCCAGCGCGACGTGGTGCTATGGAACCACGAAACCGCCGGCCTGGCCGACGCCTGCGCGCCGTCGCGCCGCAACACCGTCGAGCAAGGCAACGACCGCGTGCCGGCGCTGCCGGCCCTGCTGGCCAAAGGCTATATCGTGGTGATGAGCGACTATCCGGGCCTCGGCCTGCCCGGTCCGGCGTACTACATGGCCGGCCAGCCGAACGCCCGCGCCTCGCTCGACATGCTGCGCGTGGCGCAGAAATTCAGCGACGCCAATCCCTCCAGGCGCTACGTGATGTACGGCTGGTCGCAAGGCGGACAGACCACCATGTGGAGCGAGCACATCGCCGCCACCTACGCGCCGGAATTCACCGGCCTGGGCGCGGCCCTGATCGCGCCGGCCGTGCGCATCAGGGACCTGACGCTCAATTCCATGACCAGCGCGGAAAACGCCGGCTACGTGATCTCCACCCTGCCCGGCATCCAGGCCTACTTCCCCGACCTGAAATACCGCGACTTCCTTCGAGCCGCCATTCGGATTGATCAAGCGCCCCTGGCGGTTGATCTCGTTGAGAGAGGTTGCGGAAATGATATAGCCGCCGGCCGTGCCCATCAGCGCGATCTCGGCATAATGCAGCTCGCCGCCGATGCTCGTCTCGATGACATCGGTGCGGTCGCCGAACCGGCGGATGGCGGAGATCTCGGGAAAGAGGGTCGAGACATCGGCGCCGACATAGGCGGCACCCGCCGTCGTTGCCGCAAAGACCTTGCCGCTTGCCTGCACCAGCAGCACGAAGGCACCGTTTTCCAGCCGGTCCTGCGGCAGGAACTTCGCTAGACGCGCCTGCGCTTCCGCAGCGTTGCCGCCGTCGAACATATCGGTCGCATCGGAAAAGACAGCAGCAGCAGTTGCAGCAGAAAGCGCAGTCGCATGGCGCGCGGAGGCCGCCATGCGACTGTATTCGCTGACCATGCCGAAGAAATGCGAGGTCGCCACGACGGCAAGGAAGGCGACGATCAGAATGGGGATGGCGCGCTTCAGCAGAAGCTCGGCCTTCGGCAGGTGGCGCAGCAATGGCTCAGGAGCTTTTGCGGTCTGTCCGGACAGGCTGTCGCGCC